>BNJU01004420.1_pt1 | contig 569488 bp, 715 predicted proteins | sample 8539281 | NCBI WGS metagenome assembly BNJU01 (sample SAMD00202456, study PRJDB9452) | human saliva metagenome | isolation source: human saliva | place: Japan
AGGGACTTGGGTCGGAAGGTCAGGGCTTCCCGCTATTTATCGAAAAATAGTATTCCAGGAGAAGTCGTTCGTGTGAAGACGATGAAGATTGGAAAAAGCTATGGCTACGCGCGTGTGAGGAGTGGCTGAAGTGAGCCCGAATCGTGTGGACGTGAAAGACGCCCTTGGAACACGTGTGAACAATGCCGCTGCAGCATATGACGTCGAGAGTCAGCTGGCCTTTAAGCAGCAACAAGTAAAAAATGTGATGACGAAAAATCGCGAAGATGCCAGAATTAGAAGTACGTCCTACTCTTTGGAATGGAGAATGCACTGGGCTACCGAAACAAGGCGCAAATTCCAGTGCGTATGGTAAACGGTCAGTTAACGACAGGCTTTCTTCAAGAAGAACTCGTATGACTTAATTCCAATTGAAGACTTCCATATTCAAGACCCTCGCAATCGACCGCTTGATCGTGGCGGTGCGTGATATTTTAAGAAAGTATCCAGTGGTGGCGTATGATGAGGCGAATCATACTGGCGACTTGAAGCATATTATTGTGCGACGCGGCTTGCGTACGAAACAAGTGATGATTATTTTCGTGACGAGAACAAAGGTGTTGCCACAAGCGGAGGCGATTGTAAGAGACATTACAGCAGCGCATCCGGAAGTGGTGTCTATCGTGCAAAACATCCAACCGAAGCCAACGAACGTCATCATGGGACGTGAGACAAAGGTGTTATTCGGGGAAGATGTGTACGAAGAGAAATTGTTTGAATTCACGTTCAAGATTAGCGCGCGTTCATTCTTCCAAGTGAATACCGTGCAAACCGAAGTGCTCTATCAACAAAGCCATCGACGCTTCGGACTTGAAGGGTGGCGAGACCGTCGTGGATGCGTATTGCGGAATCGGGACAATGAGCTTAGCCTTTGCCCGCGATGCGAAGAAAGTCTATGCCATGGAAATCGTAGATGATGCGATTGTGATGGCAAAGGAAAATGCGAAGGTAAATGGCGTGACGAATGTGCACTTTGAAACGGGTGCGGCTGAGAAAATCATGCCACGCTGGAAGGAAGAAGGCATCCAGCCGGATGTCATTGTGGTGGATCCACCGCGTAAAGGACTCGACCTTGCCTTTATCGATGCAGCGTGCGCAACAGGACCTGAGCGCATCGTATATGTCAGCTGTAACCCAGCAACGCTTGCTCGCGACCTTGTCCACTTTAAGGAACGTGGCTACGAGGCACAATACGTGCAACCCGTGGATATGTTCCCGATGACTGCGCATGTTGAGACGGTAGTATTAATGTCAGGGTTGATAAATAAGAGTGTAATAAGATAAAGTAAATAAAGGCTTTCCGTGATTTGAGGTCTGGTTTTAAGCCGGAAGGATAATCACGGTTTTTGTTTTGAGGGAAGATATCCGAAATTGGGAGAATTTGAAAAGTAATCAGCCGATACGGTTATTGATTTGGTGAGTTGATAAGATGATTGGCAAAAGTTTCTTCGTAACATTGAACTGCTTACTATTCTAAATATTTATCAAATCGGGATTTTTAATACTTAAAAACAATGCCTTTATTGTATAACATAAACACCTGATGGAGGTGTAATTATGCACGTAGGATATGAGAGGGATCTGGCAGGAAAAATGGCAAAGTAGATGAAGCTATTGCACTTTTTGATAAAGCTCGATATAACGGCTATGATGCTCCTGCGCTATATGATTCTTATGCTAAAGCTTATCGAAAAATTAAGGATTACGATAATGAAATTCTCATTCTTGATGAAGGAATTATGCGTAAAAACACGGCACGATGTTGGTACTTTAGCGGCTCGTAGAGATAAGGCAATTAAGCTATTATTTGCTAAACAAGAGGCAGAGCGGATAGCTAAGGAAAAATCTGATTTTCTAAAAGCGAACAAAAAAGAGGATATTTAGAGGTTCAAAACGAAGTTAATAAGTTAATATAAAAATATACTAAGACTACGGAGTAAAATCTGTAGGCTTATTTTTTTATGGTATAATAAATATAAATTAGAATTTATAGGATAAAAACATGGTAAAAGTAAAAAATAACAAGATAAAAACATACATTCTATCAGCAATAACATTAATATGGCTAGCAGTTTCCATGATACTTTTTATATAAAAAGTAGGACTGGTTATAGAATATTAATTGATTTCTTTGAGGTTACAATTAGGCAAGAAGATGTCCTATTTATTCTTTTACTGATGATTGTAGCTTGAGCTTATCTTTTTCTAAAGCTATTTTGGAAGAAATATTCTAGTAACATTGCTAGAGTTATTCTGGTAACAGGCTGGATTTTATTAATTGCAGGATTCTTATTTGGGTCTTTAATTTTTAGGTGGTCATCTTGTAAGTACCTACTATACTTTTATTTCCCTGATAAAAAAACATACGCTAGTAGTTGATGAGGCTTCGTTCTTGCTTTTTGTCAAATGTAAGTTTATTTGAAAGGATAAATCCTTTATTTATTGAAGATTTAGCGCAGAAACCTCCCTCGATGATGGATTTTTCACCAATTTCAGCAGGTAAGTACTGGATAAAGTGGGATGGAAATAGGGTTAGCCTTGCGATGTTGGATGAACTTGGGACTGGGACATGGGATGTAGTAAAAGTTTCCTTAGGAGATAGTGATAGGAATGTTCAACATGATAATTTAGACTCTGAGGGCAAGCCTATTGTCTATGAGGAAAATTATTCTCCTACGCTTCCTGCGAAAGATACCATTCATAAACCACTAACTAAACAAGAAATATTAGATAGTTTATCTCTTGAAAATGCTATCATAATACCAAATTCTAACTATGGACTTATAGAGGTTGATAGGGCTATGGCTAGAAGTCTATGGTATTTTGTAAGAATTGAGGAAAATAGGATGATTTATATTTCTGATGCTCCGGATACATCTCCTAAAGTTGAGGGAGAAATTGATTCTGAAGGAAAAATACATTTAAGATTTACGGATATTAATAATAATCAAACCAATTATGAATCTTTAAACCAGGGAAAGACTTGGAAAAATGCTCATAAGTTTTCGGGTAACATGGATTAAATCAGGGGTAGACAAATGCAAACTTTTGGAGGTAAAGATTATGGCTTCAAGTAAAGAGTATTTAGATTTCATTTTAGAACAACTATCCGAGTTGGAAGAAATAACATATAGATCAATGATGGGCGAATATATAATTTATTATCATGGAAAAAAATTGTTGGTGGAATTTATGATGATAGGGTTTTTAGTGAAGCCTGTTAAATCTGCAATAGCATATATGCCAAATGCAAAGTATGAGTTACCATATGATGGAGCTAAGGAAATGCTATTGGTAGATGATGTTGACAACAAAGAATTTTTAACAGGCTTATTCAATTCGATGTATGATGAGTTGCCTGCACCAAAACCAAAGAAATAATCGAATTCGAGGGGCTTAAAATGCTTGAGATAAAAGAAACAATGATTGAGGATATCAATGTGTTCAACAGCTTTGGGCTGATGGGGATGTCATGAAGTTCGTCGGTTTTCCGGACGGCTTACATCAAACAGATGAAGGGATGCAAAATTGGTTTCGGTGGATTAAATCGAACAGACCGACTTTAAACCACTATTCTATTTTCGAAGACGGGAAATACTGCGGAGAATCGTTCTATGAAATCGACGCAGAGCATCGAAGCGCCGCTCTGGACATAAAATTGTTTGGATTTGCACGGGGATGTGGAATTGCAACGGCCGGGCCTCTCCCATGCAATCAAAGAAGCGTTCCTAAACGGTGCAGAGATTGTATGGGTTGACCCGAATCCGGAAAACATGAAAAGCAATCGCGTTGTATGAGAAACTTGGCTTTCAGCAGAAAGACTTTCCGGAGTACCTGGTTTCCGAGGGTGAGGAGAAAAACCTCAATCTATATGGAACTTCGCAAAAACTGATTCCATACGCAAAAATCCAGTTTGTGGAGGTAAAACTTTTTAATGATAACCTTATGTTATTGTTAAAAAGTATGTGGATATGTTTCCACATATGAACGCAACTACTTGACATACTTAGTGTTCACTAATTTCATGTTAAGAGGATATCACTACTTATACGTTCTTAGACAGGAGGAGAAAATAATGGAGATTTTGAAATTAATCCTATTTCGTTAAAAAAGAATAACTGAACTACTATTTGATTATCTTTTAATCATAACTTACTTGGGTATTCTGTTTCTTTGCGCTATGACTTATTACTACATTGTTTTTAATGGTGTGCCAATGCAAACAGAATTTCAGGCGCAGACTCTTACATTTTTACCAGTGTTCTGCCAATCATGCTTTATTTCACATTTTCGGATTATACAAAAATGGAAGTTTTGGAAATCAAAAGCAGGGCTTCGTCTGGTCTATCAGAAAAAGACAATTCAGGCCAGCTTTTATTAGAAATCTCATCAAATTTTTACCTTGGCAATTAGGGCATATGGGAACTATTCATGGAGTCTATAGTGATTTTGATCTAATATCCATTATCCTCTGTTTTTTAGCAACCCTACTTGCACTGTTGTTACTGGCAATGGCAATTTTTAGAAAAGATAAAAGGCATCTAGGAGTTTGCTAGCTCATACACAGGTTCAGCTAGAGGGTGACAATAAGTGATTCAACTTAGCAGTTAAAAACGTGGATATGTTCCCAATGACCGCACGTGGAGTGTGTAGCTTTGCTTGTAAAAGCGTAAAAACCTTGTAACGAATCAATAATGAAAAGCCTTGATATTAAGGCTTTTTATAGTGAAGTCTTTATTACTAAATACTAAATACAAAATATTAAAAAGGTATAAAAGGTATCCTAATTTAAATATTTATATTTTAAAAAGAAAATAATTGACACAAGTGTTACACCTGTGATAGAATTAACCAGAGGTGAAGAAAATGGCAACTGATAAAAAAATAGAATAATGATTAGCTTGGATGATAAAAATTTAGAGAAACTTGAAAATTTAGTAGAAGATGCTAGAGATAGAAGAGGAATGCGACTTACAAAGTCCCAGGTTATTGAATTACTCCCTAAATACCGTTGATTATTTCGATGATATTATGGGAGTTATTTACTCAAAAATAAGAGCAAAATTGCTATTATTTTTTTACAATCAGGTGCAACACTGGTGAAAAAAAGGAGTGATAAAATGGTTGTTTATATTAGAGAAAGTAAATTACCAAGTGAGGTTTCAATTAATAAATACAATGCTCAAGTAGGTGCATACTTACAAGGAGAAGAAGTTATTTTTATATCAATCTTTTTCTGAAATAAAAACAGATAACAAGTGATGATACAGTTGTAGATTATATAATGGAGACCAGAGCATTGCTAAAAATGATGGGGTTAAACGTTCCAGTTTATGACTATCCTATTGAGCTTAAAAGAGTTTTATGGTCGAAAGATTTATGCAGGTGTTTTTAGGAGAGATTGTAAATATACCTGATAATTGGGGAAAATTTATTAAGCCCAAAGCTGGTTCAAAAAAATCTTTTACTGGGAAGAGTTGTTAATGGAACCCGTGATTTGATAGGTATTGGTCTACCTTTCGACTATCCCTATATGGATTAGTGAGGTTGTAGAATTCATAGCTGAATGGCGTTGTTTTGTTTTAGATGGTCGAGTATTAGATGTTCGGCCCCTATACAGGTGATTATCATGCACAATTTGATCCTAGTGTAATTGATGAAGCCATATCATGTTGGAAAGATGCGCCAATAGCTTATGGACTAGATATCGGTGTTACTAGTGATGGCAGGACACTTGTTGTTGAAGTAAATGATGGTTATGCATTGGGAAATTATGGTCTATCTCCTTTAAACTCAATCAATTTTCATAAAGCTAGATGGAAAGAAATGGTAAAACCTTATTTTGAAAAAACGATATTTTTTACTATGCCTGAAAAATGAAAAATATAAGTTTCTAAAAGGAACAGAAGTAAATCTAGGTTTGACTGCAACTAGTAAGTTGCAGTTTTTTTATTTTGAATAATGATATAATAGGATAAGAAAAATAATGAAAACGCTATATATTTGAAAGTTGATTAGGAAAGTAGGAAGTATGAAAACAATTGATATGATTATTAAATCATCAACTGAATTTTTATAACGATTTAAAAGCTGATGAACATGATAGATATCGTTCATGGGAGCATTGTTATTCACATTTTATGACAGCTCGAAAAGAGAATGATGTGAATCTTGATTACCTGAGTTTACAACTTGCATTTTATTTAGCAAGTTGGGGGATGTATCGAGGTTCTTCATTCTTATTACAAAAGGATTATAGAGTACATATACCTGTAGTAAGAGAAATCTTAAGCAATAAATATGATTCTCTAGCAGGAATAGAATGTAAAGATTTTTAAAAATGAAACTAACCAAAAAAATTGCTAAAGGAAATAAATGAATTTATTGCTAATTATTATGATGAAATCAGGCGTGAAGTGAGAAGTTCAGCACTAAAAAAATAACTTATCAGAAACACTAATCACAAAGATACTGATGGGCACACTTGGTTGTGTTCCTGCATATGATAGATATTTTGTTAAAGGAATAAGATCTCAAAAGATTGCAAGTGGAACCTATAACATTAAATCTATTTTTACAACTAGTAGATTTTTATGAGAAAAACATAGAACAATTAGATTCAGTCCAAAAAGAATTTTTATTGTTGCTGATATGCTATATCCTCAAAATGAAAATATCTTGATATGGGATTTTGGCAGATTGGTTTTGACTTAGATAATAAACAACTATTTACGTCTAAATCTGAGCTAACTAATGGATTTACTTTTAAATGGTGTGTTTAACCTTACAGAAAAAGTAAAGAACAATAGTAAAAGGTAATTTACCGAGAAAGATTTTTGGAATTCATAGAAAACATCGTAACTATGAATTTGAAGAGATTGTTTTTGATTGAGAATCAATTTTCATTGAATAGATTTAGATAATTAGCCTTTCAGAGTATTATATGCTACATATTAATTTTATTAGTTAGAGAAAGCAACTAGACAGCATTCTATCAAGATATTATTACATAGATGATATTGCATTTTGAATTATGACAAAGGAGTACTAACATGCCAAAATATACCGACGAAGATATTAGAAAAATTAAAGTAAAATCACATTAAAAATTGCTGGAGATTATTTAGGTATAAGTTCACAAGCAGTTGCGATAGGTCTTAGAAATAATCTTCTTCCAATTGGTTTTGCTATTCATAACGAAGAAAGAGATAGACGTTTCTCTGAGAGTTGGTCATATCATATTATCGCTGAAAGAATGATTTCATACAATCACGGTAAAGCTATCAGAGATCCGTAGTTGAAAATATTGAAACTAGTTTAGATAAAATTATAGAGGAATTTAACGGTTTAAAATAAGATCTACTTTTTATATTAAGCGAAAATGCAGAAGTGAAGAATTAGAAGTTTTTGAATTTGCGTTTTCGCTTGGTAAATATAAAAACGGTGATGTAAAATATAAAGGGTAAAGGTGTTTCAAATGAAGATGATAAAGACCTTTTCTAGAGAAGAACTCTATGAAGAAATCTGGGAGATAAGTGCAAAAACAAGTTTCATTGAAATATGATTTAAGCTATTCAGACTTACTCAAGAAAGTGCAAAGAATTTGAAATCCCAATTCCAAAGGGTAGTTATTGGTATCGTAAGAATACTGGACAAGATTTAAGTGAACTTATTGTTCCATTACCACAAAATGACGTAAATGAAGTTCATATTGATAGAAAATAGTATAAAGAACAGTAGAATAAAACCTAGTATACATAAAGAGGAGAGTTCGGAAGATAAAGACAAAGATACTGTTAAACTTGATACAACTAGTATAAGAAGTTCATTATCTTTTTTAGAGGACGATAAAATAGAGCTTATTATCGAAGCTGTTTCAAACCCTAAATCAGTTTCCAAATAAGAGACTACATAAATCTGTAGCTAATCTAAGAGATAAAAATCGCAGAGTGGAATAAGAGGGAAAAAGCCGCTTCTATCCTTACTTTGATTCTAGACACAGATATAATGATTTAAAAGAACCTAAATTTGTAAAAAAATATTTCACTAAATTCTCTTCCACGTTTATATCGCTTTTTAGATACCCTAGTTACTGTAATTGAAAGAATCGGTGATAATGTAACTTCAAATTGGGATATTCAAATTGATAAGGATATTGTTCGTTTTGAAGTTATAGAATCAACAGACAAAGTAAGTCATGAATTAACGAAAAGAAGAAGCTAAAGAATTAGCAGAGTACAATGATAGCGTAAAGTTTAAGGGTATGCTTATAAACCAAGAATAAAGAAGTATGACTATATAGCAAATGGAAAATTTTCGATTTAAGATAATAGATGGCAAATACATTAAAGATACTAAAGAATTCTACGACTGAACAATCAATCCCAGAAATAATTGTTTTTAATTTACCAAGAGTATTATAAAGTTAAGAACTTACGACTTGAACGTGAAGAGAGAAAAAGACAATACGAAGAAGAGCAAGAGCGAAAAAGAAAAATTACAAAATAGAATCGAAGAAGAGAAGAAAGTGACGATGTCTCTTCTGAATATGCTAGAAGATTTTCAAACAGCAAATGATTTAAGATTGATGGCTGATAAACTGGAGATAGTAGGAAACTTAGTAAAGACGAAATTGATTGGATTAGATCCAAAGCTGACTGGATCGATCCCAATAGTTTTCTTCAATAGACGAAATTGTTAGGGAATCAGAAATCATGACAATTCTATAGAACAATATCTAAGTGAGAAAAGGTACTATTAGTAACTTTTATGTTTTTAATTTTGACAGAGTGTAGTTTTTTTGGAGTAAATGATTAACTTTTTTTGTAATAAATAGTTTTACACATTTATTTTTACATAGGCATTTGGTACAAGACAGTATATACTTTCGTTCTAAAGAGTTATTAAAATATTGATTCTATCACTTTCGTTATATAATATAGATGCTTGCTAGTACCACGTGTTGAGTGTGTGGCGTTGCTGGTGAAATCGTAAGAACTCTCATCTTAAGCAATGTTACAAACAGTTGGAATTTAAGGAGAGAAAAATGATTTTAGAAACGGAAAGATTGATTCTTCGTCCCTGGGAAGAAAAAGACGCTAGTGATTTATTTCAATATGCTAGTCATCCAGAGGTGGGTCCGATTGCAGGTTGGCCTGTACATACTAGTGTTGAAAATAGCGAGAGATTATTAAAAGTTATTTATCCGCACCCGAGACATACGCTATCGTTTTAAAAGAAACGATGCAGCCAGTGGGTAGCATCGGATTAATGATTGGCTCTGCAAGTGGTAAAGGGATTCCTGATACTGAGGCGGAGATTGGTTACTGGATAGGGGTTCCCTATTGGGGTCAGGGCCTGATACCTGAAGCAGTTCGTGAGATGATGAGACATGGATTTGATGACTTGAATCTGGAGAAATTGTGGTGCGGTTATTTTGACGGCAATACAAAGTCACAGAGAGTTCAGGAAAAATGTGGGTTCCGTTATCATCATACAAAAGAGAATGTTCCATGTGCATTGGAAGGTGTTCTTCGCTCAGAACACGTAACCTGTCTATCAAAGAAAACAGTGGATTTTGTTTAAGTAAATCACTGTTTGTGCGGAGCTTATTCATAAGTACAGAAAAATTTAAAATGGATATTTTATTAAGGAGGAATATATATGTTAGGAGCAATTGTGGGAGATATTGTTGGTTCAGTTTATGAATGGAACAATATTAAAACGAAGGATTTTCCCTTGTTTAGGGATGACTGCTTTTTCACAGATGACACGGTGATGACCTGTGCTGTGGCGGAAGCAATCATGAATGGCGGACAGAAGGATGACTTCATTGATGCCATGAAGAAGTATGGCAGAATGTATCCAAACGCGGATTACGGTGCTAGATTTAACCAGTGGCTTATGACCGATAACCGTGAGCCTTACAATAGTTTTGGAAATGGTTCTGCGATGCGCGTTTCGCCGTGTGCTTGGGTGATGGAGGCTACAACAGGCGAGTTGCCGTCCGAGGGAAAACGTCTAGCGCAACTTTCTGCAGAGGTGACGCATAACCATCCAGAAGGAATCAAAGGCGCAATGGCAACGGCGGATGCAATCTATATGTGTCGTTATTTCTTCGGTAGTGATAACCCTGCGGATATTAAAAGACGTGTTAAGGAACATATCGAGAAAGAGTATGGATATGACCTTTCTAAAACGTTAGATGAAATTCGTCCTACGTATCGATTCAATGAAACGTGTCAGGATACCGTTCCTCAAGCTATCGTTGCTTTTCTGGAGAGTACAAATTTTGAAGATGCGATTCGAAATGCGATTTCACTTGGTGGGGACAGTGATACTCTTGCTGCAATCACAGGAAGTATCGCCGAAGCAGCTTATGGAATTCCTGAGTGGATCACAAACAAGGTTTATACCTATTTAGATGAACCGCTAAAAGATGTACTTAGAAGATGGGAAGAATTCGTTGTAATCAAATAACCGTATATATAGGCGTATGACCACACTTTGAGAGGGCATGCGAATTGATGTTACTGTCGTAGATTTGAAGGATGGAGGGGATGGTTTGGTGGATAATAGACCTAGTTTTAAAGAAATCAAATCATTTGAAGAATTTAACCAATACTATTGGTATCGAGAGGAAATTTCCCAAATTTGTAAGTCTCTTGGTTTAGAGTACAGAGGTACGAAGAAAGAATTGATTTTTATAATTGAACAGTATTTTCAGGGAAATAAAATAGAGAAATCTTTGAGGAAAAGCCGTAAAACTCAATCCGAAGTAATCACTTTAGAGACTCCACTCCTGAACTGTGGGTTTTCTTTTAATCAGAAGTTTAGAGATTATTTTTCAGCGGTAACAGGGATTAGCCCGTTTAAATTCAATGCGGATATGGCAACCGCTTGGCGAAAAGTAAAAAGGGATAATGATTTAAAATTTACAATTCAAGACATGCTTAAAATTTATTATGGAGAGTCAGATTACGCCAAGTATGACCATTCAGCTTGTCAGTGGAATCAATTTTTAAAAGATTTTTGTGCAGATGAAAGTAGCCATCAGTATGCGAACAAGTTAACCGTTGCTGCTATCCTTTGGAGGGGAGTTCGAGATTCAAAAGATGAAAAAGTTTATTCCAAACAGCTTCTGAAAGAACATAGCCATAAAATAGAGGAGTATCGTAAATAAGCAACTACTCTTTCTTCTATCTGATCCATTGTAGCGAAAGCCTCTACGTACCTTTTAAAGGATTATAGATAGGGTTCCTCATGAAGGCAGGTCTACTGGATGTACATCGTGAGTGCTTATTTCATTCCTATTGACGGTAGCATAATAATATTTAGAACGAAAAAGCTTAGGAGGGTTATCGATGGTTATATTGGAATTGTATCAAAGTGATTATCAAAAGGATTTAGTCGCGTTTGATTCTTTAGAAGAAGGAAGAGCCTTTGTCGCTCAAATCCCGGGGTATACTCTAGAAAACGAAGATGGGTTTGAAGTGGAGTATGTGAATCCTAAACACTTGCCGGATTATATGGAAATTGTCTTCAATGGAAATATTGTCCCTTTATCTAGATTTTCGTTTGAACCTGAAGAAAATGTCGAGATTATTTGGAAAGAAATTTCGAATCTATCCGTTAAAAACGATAAAGTGGTCGAAGGAGCTACAAAGGTCGATGCTTATGTAGTGAATAACGATGAAGTCAAAGCCTATATCGAAGCAAGAGAAGCAAACTTCCGCAAGGCAAAAGCTTTCTTAGAAAGTAAAGGGTATGAAGTCGATAGAAGCTATTTTGGAAGTGAAGATGGCGAAGCAATTCTCTACAGAAAGAAAGGCGCCGAAGATTGGCACTTCTTATGTCACTTAGACCCGCTGTTTGTAGAGATTGAAGATGTTGAAGGGTTTGTGGAGAATATTGAAGAATCGGAAGAAGCGTCTAAATAGAAAGAAGGAAAAATAAAGTTGAATAGAATAGTAGACGATCAGATAACGCTTATTCCTTATTATAGAAATGATGACATCTCCCTTCTTTGGTATCAAGATAGTGAGGTATGCAAACAAGTAGATAATACTGATCAGATTTACGATCTAACAAAACTTCATAAAATGTATGATTACCTAACTTCACATGGTTCTTGCTATTATATCCAATATGAAGGAGTGTTAGTTGGAGATGTGACACTCCAAGATAACTCGGAACTTTCTATAGTTATCAGCAAAGAGTATCAGAATTTACAGATTGGAAGACGATGTATTTCTGAAATGATACAGCTGGCGAAAGAACAAAAAATGGTAAAGGTCTCTGCACAAATATATCCTTTTTAATACTCAAAAGTCAAAGAATGTTTTTTTGGCTTTGGGATTTCAGAAAGTAGATGAAGAGTGGTATGAATATAAGTTGATTTAGGGTAGTTGTAGATCATTTTATATATTTAAAGACTGATCCGTATTTTGTATATCAAAGAACATCAAATTGAAAATTAACTCATTAAAAACATATAAAGGAGTACGATTAGTGAAAGCATTAATTGTTTTAGATTGTCAAAAAGGAATGTTAGCTAGAGGGGATTTTGACCTGCTTAGAGAGAATATTTTGAAGTTACAAGAGATGTTTAAAGCCAGCGGGGATCTCATTATTCATACGCGTCATATTGATGAGAATGAAGAGAGCATTATTTACAATGGCGACGAGCGAGGAGAGCTTGACGAAGAGCTCTCTGCGGATGCGGATTTTATAGTGGAAAAAGACTCGCCAAATATTTTTAAGAGTGATGAGTTGAAGACGATTCTTGCGAACCATCCGGTAGACGAAGTGGTAATTACAGGACTGAACGCGGAATATTGCTGCTTATTTACTGCCATTATCGCTTCAGACAGAGGCTATAAGGTAACTTATATTGAAGATGCAACGGGCAGCGTCAATGACGGCGACACTTATGAAATGCCAGGGCTAGACCTTGTGGACTTCGTTGGCTGCGTCTTGGATTGGTCTGGGCAAGTCGAGGTGCTATACTTCGATGAGTTCAAAGAGAGAGGGTAACATTAGGATTAAAATCAGAAGCAGGCGAAGTAAAATTTGCCTGCTTCTTTTTTATTTAATGATGGAAAGTAAGCTTGACATTTTATTGAAAAATAATTATATTGTATGTAAAGTAAACTTTCCATCTAGAGAGGTGATTGAATGTGAAGAATAGACTGGAAGAAATTCGAAAAGCAAAAGGAATTACGCAAGAAGAGCTGGCGAATGCGCTTGAAGTGTCTAGGCAGACGGTGGGATCTTTAGAAAACGGAAGATACAACCCGTCCATTATCTTGGCATTTAAGATAGCTAGGTTCTTTGATGTATCCATTGAAGAGGTGTTTATTTACGAGGAGGATGAAAAATGAAGACTAATAAAATCTGGTATTTAGGATATGTAATCGGACTCTGTAGTTTGATTCTAGCGTTGACTCTTAATTTAAATGAAGCTATCAAAGTGCTGTTGATTTTTGTTTTTGCCATCAGCGTATCTGTTTCATATGTGCAACTCACTCACAATAGACTATTGGCAAAGGACCGCGACTATAAGATTAGCGTGAATGATGAGCGGAATGAAAAAATCAGAGACAAAGTAAATGCAACGATGGCATCTGTACTTATGCTCCTAATGGGAATTATTGCAGTAGTCTGTATTGCAGTACAAGCGTACTTACCTGCCGCGCTGTTAGCAATTTCGCTAGGGTGTTCTCCTGTTCTTATGTTTTTATCAGTAAGTATTATGAGAATAAATATTAAACTTGTTATCAAATAATCTCCTATAAGCCATTGAAGCTGAATAGGGAACGTGAGATAATGGGCTAAGACAGTCATTTTGATTAAAGAAATAAACAATTTTGTAACCGCAATCATATTAGAGTTGCGGCTTTGGAGGAACGCTATGGATTACCAATCAGTACGAAAAAAATATACGCTTTATACGAGATGCGCGGGGGTTTTGACGATGGTCCTAATTCTTTGCGTCATGTTCGCAGTCAGTGACATTACGATGCGAACAGGGGGCGTTCTTGTGATTGTCGCTGGATTAGCCCTTGCTATCTATGTAATCAATAAATGGTATTTAACCACCGTTGCGAAATTGTTGCATGTGGATTTGGATTTTACATCGTGGGAACAATATATCGAGACGAATAAAGAAGCCAAAAGAGCAGTCCTCCGATTAGACGCGGCAACGTCGGAAGTGTCCTTGGCGTACATGACAGGGGACTTCGAGACGGCGATTCGAAAGGCCGAAGAAATCTTAAGTCGGGACGGACTTCAACCGCAATTCCGAAACTTCTTGCAAAGCTATCTGATTCGTTCAGTCGTGTTGAACCAGCCGGAGTTAAGCCGAGAAGAGCTGGATGCGATGATTGGGGAACTGACGATCACAGACCCTACGCTGGCCGAAAAGACGCAAAAGATGAGTGTGGCTCTCTATGACCTAACAATCGCGCAGGAGAGCAACGACTACTTCGAAATCTTAACGAACGAATACAAGTACCCACAGCTAGAAATCATCTACTACCGAGCTTTGAACGCTGCGATTAAAGGCGATACGGGACGTGCAAACGAGCTGCTTAGCCAGTTGGACGGTGAAGATGAGAGATTGTATGTCGTGAGGATGGGGAAAGAGCTTTTAGAGGAGCAATGAAGGGTTTGTTAGTATAGATGTGTCTTTATATATTGTTCTATAAAGTTATCTATATAGAGAAAAGTTTATGAGAAGTTGCTAAAACACATGAATTATAACTTAGAATATGTTTATTAAGATATATGATTTAAAAAAAGGAGATTAAAAAAATATGCCTATTAAGGATTGGGAAGGCAAAATTGAAAACACGGAAATTGTTGATGAAACCATTGAAAAAAACATATTTATTCATCAACCCCCTATTTCAAGTTATGCAATATCAAGTGAAAAAGATAGAGCAGATAAAGTAGATTGTATGATAGCGGCGTCTAGTGGGGTTATCACAGCTTCGATGGATATTTTATGGATAGGAGAATTTTCTATCCTTGAAGCACAATCGATAGGAACGAACTTGATTAATAAATTCGTAATTTCTTTTGCAAAATCTATGGGGTGTAAAAAGAATGAATTGAAAGATTGTATTCGTTTCCTGGAAAAAAAGTATCCATTAGCTTCAGATAAATTAACTAATGAATTTGGTGGTGGATTACAACATCATCTTAGAGATTTTTCACACCATGCTTCACCTTTTGGATTAGTTTGTTCTATTTTAAATCAGTTTACATTAAAAGGTTATGGGACTGATGCTCAAGGTTATGTTATCACTCCTGAATTACCATATTCGGAAGCTATTGGAGAAAATATTAAAGAAAAAATTTGGCTTGGAGTACTGCAATGGGTATTTCACCTAATTAGTGATATGGCTGGGTCTAGTGGGAGCACAGGGAGAGGAACTGGCATTCCGGGACCGATTCTTTCTTTAGGTAAAGTTCTTTCTGCAACGCCATTATTTAGGGATTTGAAAATTAAGTATAAGGGTGATGAAGTAGGTTTTTCGGTATGGATATCAAAGTTATTCAATGGGACTGCGTTTTCAGATTCAAATAATTATGACACCGTAAGATTTGATTTGAGAACAGAATTAGGGCTAGGAAGTTTTGCTACAAAACAAGCTATACCCGTATTTCTTAATCAATGTATTGTTCGTAGCTTTTATTTTGTTAGACGCTTGGCAGAGGAATATTCGAAATTGCAGGTAAAGAGTCTTGATGATTTAAATCGAATCAATATAGCTAGAGTAATGCCATTTAACAATAAATGTATAGATAGAATGATTACAATAGCGACAGGAATATTCACGATACTTGATGGAACTGACGCCTTTGTTCATTCATGGAGAAAAAGTCCAAAAACAAAAGGGGATTTTATTGCAGGATTAGTTTTGAGATTAAATTTTGTTGGAATTGGAGCCTTTGCGATTTCTGTTAAGAAGGAACTCGGTTATATATTTGATAGTGGAAAACCTTTTAAGAAACAAGAATTATCAGAAAGTGAAAACTCTAATGATAAAATGACGAATTTAATGGAGTGTGTTGTTGAAATGGAGACTATATTAGATAATAAGGGAATATACGAATATAGCTTTTACTGTATGGCTAAAAGCGTAGAAGAAAAATCGAAATAATTTTACAATGGGTTATAATACTTTATCAACAATGCAAAAACCGATTTTTAAGTATTACAGATGAACGAGGAAAGTTATTCAACATGGTTGCTCAGATGAGTGTACATTCTATTTTGTATGAAACTGGAAACTTAATAATGCGTTTGTTCAAAAAAATAATAATGTAACTTATATTCCATTTAGTAGATACGAACATAGTCAGTATTTTTATGCCATTTTATAGAAATGAAGATGGGGGAAAATAGCATATTTTTTTCCACTAATATTATGACAAGGGTTGAGAAGTGGAAAGAACTGAGAGAAAAGTATAAGTTAGATGGAATTAAAAGTCGTGGCACTTATTGAGTTACAAGAAGATGAAGAACTGATAGATCAAACAATTTCTTTTCAAGAAGAAATTACAGATGGATTTGTAAAATACTCAGCAATTAAAGAAATTTTCAATATGATTAGTGAGAATGAATATAATGTATATCTAAATTATGCTCAAAAGTTCAATCAAGATGTTCGAGAATTAATAGGATATAGTACGATTTCTATTCCGTCGAAAGATATGATGTTTGATTTTAAAGAACAATTATCTTATAAGATTAGAAATTTTGATTATAGAAGCTATTTAAACGAATTCTCTGAAAATAATATTAATTTGATATTACATAACTATATAGAAAATGAAAGATTTCGAGTAGTTTTTAGGAGAAGGTGATTTAGCCGAAAGTTTTTTTGAGCGCAGAATGGTATTACTCGATGCGTTGCTCTACAAGTGGAATCGAACAAACAGCTATTATCGCTGGATATATAAAATCAATTGAACAGCTACTATATCAGATTATTCGATTATCAATTAATTCAGGAAAGAAGATTAGAAAGAAAAATGATAGAATATTTATTCAATATTCAACTGATAACGAGGATGATATCGATTATACCTTAGGAAGTATGATTCAATATGTAAAATATTACTCAGAATTATGGGAAATTAAAAATCCTGAAAGAAGGTTTGTAATAGATGCTCTATCAAAGTATAGGATTAAGTGTCGAAATGATCATTTTCATAGAGACAACATTCATAAGATGTCAGATATAGATGAGATAAGAAATCAAACTTTCGTATTGTTTGCGCTGTTATTAGGAGGAACAAGACTTTCTAAAGTAGAAATAGTTAATATGCTACCATACTCTAAATTTAGAGAGGAGAAAGGCTCTTTAGCCTATAATGATGTTGAAAAGTGGTTGGATGCTATACTAGCTGGGGATAACTTGTTAAATCCAGAGATTACCGTTTGTTTTATGGTAACAGGTCATGGTGTAGATAAGTGGAAGATTGATTTTTGTACAGTAAATGGATTAAAAGACAACAAATATATAGATGTAAAGAGTTTTCCTTATCGTTCACTAATATGGCCGAAGAGTAGAGAAAAGGATGCGGAAGGAAAAGTGATAACATATATACAACAATATCTTGACCAAGGAATATGGAGAGATAAATTAAAACAGCATAACAAGATATTTGTAGGTAAGTTTGCGAATCCGGTAATTGTATATGAGAAAAATATAAAATAATAAGGATAGACTGTTGTCGTATAGAGGAATTGCAATTAGAATCTAATAAACCAAACCGGAGCCCCGTACAGGGCTCCGGCCTTTTCTTTTTATTTAACAACTGCCTTCTTGTAGTACATTTCTAACCCGAGCGCTGCGACTAGTAGCACAGCACCGACTGGTAAGTAGAGGGTTGGGTAGATGGAGCTGGTTCCGTAGATGTCGAAGACTCCTTTGAGGAAGCTGCCGAAGATGAAGGTGAGGACACCCATCTTGTAGGCTGCTTGTGCGTCTTCTGACTCCAGGAAGGTTTTCCCGGTCATTTTTGCTACGAGATTTGGCACCACTCCAAGCACGAGTGGAATCATAAACAGCAAGTACATGAATGGGGAGTAGACTTGGTGGCTGAAGAATTCATACACCGTTCCGACGACGAGTGTCACCGCCGTTGTGACTGTGTAGAATGTCAGCCCCGTTTTCTTTTTATAAGTAGACAATGTCACTCACCTCTCTTTCTTCAATTCTGTGACCGTTTGTTGTCGGTTTGTTAATGATTTGTCCGTTAAAATACATGGTTGATGATCCGCCACCGTCTAAGTTATAAGCGGTTGTGACGTTCAATTCTTTCATAAAATCAGCTAATTGTTTCAACGATAATCCTTTACTTTCGCTCGTACGTCCGTCTGACACCACGAATACATACGTGTTGTCGTCGATGATTCCGATAGCGGTACGTGGGTTGCTCGCCATGGCTTTCCCAACTTCGTCTGAATTGTCTACGGCTACTTGTCCGTTTTCAATCAACGCTGGGCCAAATGACAAGACTTGCATTGCGCCGTTGTCGACTAACTGTTGGGCTGTGATGTCGCCTTCTTTGATGATGCCGAAGCTTCCGTCCTTGTAGATGACTAGATCTTCTTGGCTAGCATTCTGACTCTCACTTCGTAACAGCTGTCCATTACGAACGACATATCCAGCATCTCTAGCGCCGTAGTAGTCTCCGTTAATCGCAAGCACCGCGTTCACGCTTTTTGCGGTCGTTGAAGTCTTCGCGGTTACGTTTCGACCGTATGTTTCGTCGGCCAAGGCGGTCTTAATCGACGCGTTGCCTTTGATTTTCACTGTTGCGACGTGGATTTGCGTGTTGTTTCGCTCGTACGTCTCAATCGAGATGGATTTCGTGTCGTCCTCGTAGGCGGTCGCCGTGCTCACGGTTGGCGTTGTAGAGGTACTTGAGCTGCCTGAATTATTCGAGTTGCCTGACGTTCCCGTGCCGCTAGCGCTAGTTCCTGTGGCCGTGTTCGTTGCCGCTGCCGTGTCATTACTGAACTTTGCCAGGCTCTTTGAGATGAAGAGCGTATCGGCGACGACCATTCCCGAAGCACCGATGAGGACAGCCGTATAAGCGGTCGTTAAGATTTTTCTGAGTGATTTTCCTTTTTTGTTATTTGACATAATGCACACCTTTCTCTTGTCCGAAAATGACTTTCTTCTGTACAAACCAGTTAAAGAAGAACATCCCGATTTCGGTGATGATTTTACCAACGAGTGGTCCGATGCCGAAACCGTAGCTGAGGCCCATTAAAATCAATGTGTTTAGCGTTAATGAGAAGCTGGCGAGTAAAATATAGCCACCGAGTTCTTTAAGGAACGGTTTGTCGCTGGCAAAGACGAACTTCTTATTCACGAAGAAGTTGAATCCTGCGCTAATCACCCTTGCGACCACGTTAGCCGTCACGAGTGGTACGCCAATAAAAATTTGAAAGGCGTAGAGGGTGTAGTCTAGAAAAAACGAGAGGATTGATGAGAGGGCGAATTGGAAAATCTCTTTGTAGATTCTGAATGAATCGCGAAGAGGATTAAAGTGTGAGCCCTCATTTTTGTTCTCGTAAATCGTTTGAATTTCTAGCTCGCAGAATGGGCGTTTTTCTTTTGCCCAAACCATCAACACATTCATTTCGTATTCAAAACGTGATCCTGAAATCTCCAACATTTTATCTAAATGGGTCCTTGAGAATCCACGGAGTCCGGTTTGTGTATCACTAATTTTCGTGCCGCTTGTGAGTTCGAAAATTTTTAACGTGATTTTATTTCCGACACGGCTTCTAAGTGGGACGTGAACTCCGTTGAAGTTTCGAACGCCGAGTACGAGGCTGTCTTTCTCAAGGGCTGCCCTGGTGGCGATACGCATGATGTCTTCGGGACTGTGTTGTCCGTCTGAGTCTGCCGTTACGATGGCCACTTCTTCGCCTGCGTACGCTTCTTGAATATAGCGATAAGCTGTTTTTAAGCCCTCGCCTTTTCCTTTGTTTTCAGGATGCGTTAAAACGGTCGCTCCTGTTAGTTGGTTGAAGATAGGAAGATATTTCTCCCCGCTGCCATCATCGACAACGACTACTTCTAAGTCTTTGGCGATTAGTTGCCCTGTTAAAGTGATTAATTTTTCCTCTGGTTCATATGAAGGGATAATTACGATAGTTTTCATTGTTTGTCACCGCTCACCTAGTGGGGGAGCTTCTCCTTTCCGTTTGGATAACTATACTTTGCACCATGAACTTAAAACTTACTTAAAAGAGGTGGAAAAAAATAAAAAAGCTCGGTAAGATAGAGAGGAAGTATAAAATCTATCGATAGAAATGAAGAAACGGAAGAGGAGGTACAACGATGGCAACAATAGAAAGTGGAGCGAGATTCGGGATTCCGCTGGTGTTCTTGGTGAGTGGTGGATTCATTGCGACATGTGTGCTTGTCATTTCGTTCGCCGATGGACAGCCGCAAAGCAGAGTGGAGGTCCGTTTATGGCACCGTTTCATATCGCAAAAGGAACGTTTTACATTCACGTGGCATTCTGTTTCAAAAAGCGTCGGATTCCTCTTGCATCCATTCGCCGGATTACGATGGATTTCATGCGTGGTCGAAGGGGTGGCGGCAGCCGTTATTTCGTCATTATTGAACAAAAGGACAGCGCAACGACCATGTTCTTCATGGGGAAAAGCAAAGCAACTGATGCGTTGCTGGAAGAGTTACCTCAAGTCGTGAAGCGGTATCCAATTAAGGTTTCCCTAAAATAATTTAAAAAACCAGTACCTATCGTAACATCTCACAATTGCACGATGAGTGCTTGAGTGCTATAATAGGCACTGTCTTTTATATGGATATGACTTGTTTTCAGAAGATTTACATAAAATGAAAATTATTTGCAATAGAAAAGGGAGAACAGAATGTCTACTCATGAAAAAGTATCACTTTCAGAAGTAAACCAATCGATTGAGACACCAAAGAATAATAATTTCTGGCAAAACCTAAAAGCTTTCTTAGGACCCGGAGCGCTTGTAGCAGTAGGGTACATGGACCCAGGTAACTGGATTACCAGCGTGGTCGGAGGGGCTTCGTACAAATATACATTGCTCTTCGTAATCCTGATTTCGTCATTAATCGCAATGCAGTTGCAACAAATGGCAGGAAAACTTGGGATTGTAACGCGTATGGACTTAGCGCAAGCCACAGCGCATCACGCACCAAAATGGCTTCGTCACATTTTATGGGTGATCGTCGAATTAGCACTGATGGCGACAGACTTAGCGGAAGTACTTGGATCAGCCATTGCCTTGAACCTCTTGTTTGGAATTCCAATTATGGTGGCCATCTTTATTACGGTTCTGGACGTATTCTTGCTTCTTGGAATTATGAAGCTTGGATTTAAGAAAATCGAAGCAATTGTATCAACGTTGATTTTAACAATCCTTTTAATTTTCGTGTATTTAGTAGCGTTAGCAGAACCAAGTATTTCAGGAATTTTCACAGGATTCCTACCAACGGCGCAGTTATTCGAACCAACAACTCCTGGACACGATAGCATTTTAACATTGTCACTAGGGATTATCGGGGCAACCGTAATGCCGCATAACTTATACTTGCATTCATCACTCTCACAAACGAGAAAAGTGGATTACACAAATCAAGATAATGTTCGTAAAGCTGTTCGTTTCATGACATGGGACTCAAACATCCAGTTGAGCTTAGCGTTCGTCGTGAACTCACTCCTATTAATCTTAGGGGCAGCGTTATTCTTCGGACACGCATCTGAAATTTCTGCCTTTTCGCAAATGTACAATGCGTTGCAAGATTCGAAGATTGCCGGCGCGGTCGCAAGTTCTACATTATCGACACTCTTTGCCGTGGCGTTATTAGCGAGTGGTCAAAACTCAACCATCACAGGAACATTGACAGGACAAATCGTGATGGAAGGTTTCCTACATATGAAATTACCACAATGGATTATCCGTCTGGTGACTCGTTTATTCGCCTTACTACCGGTAATCGTCGTAGCGATGTTATTCGGTTCGCAAGAAAAAACATTGGACCAACTCTTGGTTTATTCACAAGTATTCTTATCAGTGGCGTTACCATTCTCCATCTTCCCATTGATTTACTTCACTTCGAAGAAATCACTCATGGGCGAGTTTACCAACGCCAAATGGAATACCTTCCTTGGATACGCGGTAGCTGTTATCCTAACCATCTTAAACTTCAAGTTAATTTTTGATTTATTCTAAAACGAAACGGGCATCTTCGGGTGCTCGTTTTTTTATATTGTTTTCCTAAATTTCACAGAGGTTTTATTGTATTTTTCTAGAGAATAGGATAGATTATAGGTGAGGGATGGAACCGCATTCAACGGTTCGTCGATACAAGTAGAATGAGGAGGATGGTTATGAATTTTCCATTTCGTGAAGATCCAAATACGGCAACGATACTGTGCAAGCATATTGCAAGAGGAGAACAGCCGATTCTATATGTAAGTCACGACGAAGACGATGGCATGTGGCAGTTTCTATGCAACCAGGAGCATACCATTGAGGACTTGATGTTAGTGACCTTGAAACAAGCCTACGAGCTCGATCCGTCAATCGGGGAAATCAAAGACTTACCTCTAGGGAAAGAGGCTTGGAGGGAAAATCCACAAATGCCGTGGAGAACTTAAAGTTGAGGATGAATCGCTGGGTAATCGTAGAAAACGACAGTGAAAGGGAGAAAAGAATGAAGAATATTTCGAAAACAGTAAAATTAGGACTTTGCGCAGCCGTGTTGATTGGCTTGGCAGGATGCGCCAATACGCAAAATGAAACGACAACTCAGGCTTCTCCGGAGACGACAACCGTAGCGGCACAATCGCAGGAAGCGCCGCAATGGGTTGCGACTACACCAACATCAGCAATCCTTCAAGTGTTGAAGAAGTGAAGGCGTTATTATCTGCGTATTTGGATAAAGAAAGCGTGGAGAAGTTTTTCGAGTTCGTGAATGACTATAATGCAATTGTCGGCGAGACAGGCTTGCAAGGGGACTTTGCGTCGTTTACAAAAACGGAGTATGACGTTGAGAAAATCAGTCCGCTTTGGACTGCAAAACACGGCGATTTTGTTGGAACAAACTGCCGTATCAATACGTATGCATTGCTGAAGAATAAGATTACGATTCCGAAGATTACTGCAGATAGCGAGCTCTTATTTATTGATAATGATGCGATTGACAAGGGGCATCTCTATAGTGCGGACGAAAAAGAAGACTTGAATCGTTTGTTCTCACGTGTGGAAACGGAAGCCACGACAGATGTGAAGACGCATGCGCAGAAGATGGAACAGTTCCTGTCGCAATTTACTTTTGACGAAAATGCGCGGATGCTCTCCGTCGTAATTCACGATAATTTGGACGGGGAATCGCTCTTTATCGGCCACGTGGGAGTCTTAGTGCCAACGGGTGATGGCTTCCTATTTGTCGAAAAGCTAACCTTCGAGGAGCCATACCAAGCGATTAAATTCAAGACGAAAGAAGATGTCTACAAGTATCTTGAAACGAAATATCAAGACTATACCGGCGAAGGCTTAGCTAAGCCATTTATTATGGATAACAACAAATGGGTAGAGATGAAGTAGATAAGGATGTATTCATCTTGGAAATGTAATCTGGAAGTAACGGGGGGAATGGTGAAAAGATGGCTTCTAGCAAGGAATATCTAGCGTATATTTTAGAACAATTATCAGGATTAGAGGATATCCGCTATCGAGCAATGATGGGAGAATATATTTTGTATTACAGAGAAAGGTTGCCGGTGGAATTTATGATGATCGATTCCTAATCAAAAATGTGACTTCTGCTAGAGAAAGTATGCCTGACGCTTCATTAGAAAAACCTTATGAAGGGGCAAAAGAAATGCTTCTGGTGGGAAATGTAGAAGATAAGGAGTTCTTAATGGATTTGTTTAAGGCTATCTATGATGAACTGCCTACTCCGAAACCAAAGAAAAAGAAATGATGCATGGAGGAGAACGTCACTATTTTAGACGATTAGCAGGCATTCCTTTGAATCCATAAAGTAATGATAACACCCATAGCAGTTTCAAAGTGCTATAGGTGTTTTTGACATGTTGGAGAAAGGGGGAGAATGGGAATATAACCTTCTCAAGTTATTTGGTATAATGACAATACAGTTAAAGGAAATAGAGGCAAAGACGATAAAGCCAGAAGAGTATTCTTGGAATGAGTGGGAACAAAATAGTTATATCAATGGGAAAGAGAACGACAAATCGCATTAGCGCGAGACTTTTTAAAGAAAGTAGGACATTAAAGATGAACATGATTATTAGAGAAATTATAGATAAAGAGGAAAAAGAATCGATTTCAAAAGAAGTTTTATATGATCTTCCAGAATGGTTTGGAATGCCAGAAAGCACGCAGGAATATGTCGATGATGCGATGGACAAACCGTTCCTCGCTTGTTTTGTAGAGGATAAACTCGCAGGATATGTTGTGTTGAATGCTACGAGTGAGGATTGTGCAGATATTTTTGTGATGGGAGTCAAAAAGGAATTTCACCGCAAAGGAATCGGCCAAAAATTAAATGAGGCGTATGAGCAACTAGCCAGGAGTTTAGGGTACACTTATTCCCAAGTGAAGACTGTGAAAATGGGGCATTACGAACAGTATGATCGCACGAATCTTTTTTATAAGGCGATGGGGTATAAGGAGTTAGAATGCTTCCCGACATTGTGGGATGAATGGAATCCGTGTCAAATCTATATTAAATATTTAGGGGAATGAAGCGGAAGATTACAACAGGAAATAGGAAATAGAGGAGAGTTCGATGAAAGTAAAGAAGATTGGTATCGTCAGTTTGTCTAGCGGCATTTTAGGAGAGAGTTTCATTCAACATGAACTCAATCTTGGGAAAAAACGTTTAGAAGAGTACGGTGTAGCAGTTGAATTTTTACCCCATGCTTTAAAAGGGCTTGAATTTATTAAGCAACATCCAGAATGTAGAGCGCAAGACTTGCTGGATGCATTTCAAGATGACTCGATAGATATGATTTTATGTGCCATTGGTGGGGATGATACGTATCGCCTACTCCCTTACTTATTTGAACAGGACGCGCTTGAAAAGGTTGCTAAGCAAAAGATTTTTTTAGGTTTTTCAGATACAACAATGAATCATTTAATGTTACATAAAGTTGGCATTCAAAGCTTTTATGGACAGGCCTTCTTACCAGATGTATGTGAACTTTCAGCGGAAATGCTCCCATATACGAAATCGTATTTTGAGGAATTATTGACAACAGGAAGAATTAAAGAAATTCATTCAAGTGAGATTTGGTATCAGGAGAGAGAAGATTTTAGTGAAAAAGGATTAGGCGTTTCGACGCCAAGTTTTCCAAATCAAGGGTTTGAATTATTAAAAGGAAATGCCCAATTTAGCGGGCCGATTCTAGGAGGATGCTTAGAATCAATGTATGATTGTTTCGATTCTTCACTATATGCAGATTCTGTACAGCTTACTCAGAAATATAAGCTATTTCCAACGCTTGAAGACTGGAGTGGGAAAATTCTGTTGCTGGAAACAAGCGAGGAACGACCAAGTGTTGAGTTGTACCGAAAAATGATTCAAGCTTTAAAACAGTATGGAATTTTTGATGTAGTTTCTGGTGTATTGGTTGGTAAACCTCAAAATGAAATTCATTACGAAGAATACAAAGCAGTCCTGCTAGAGGAGCTAGAGGACAAAAAGCTCTCTATTGTTTACAATATTAATGTTGGACATGCGACACCACGCTGTATTGTTCCTTTTGGAGTATATGCCCAAGTTGATGTAGATGCACAAGTAATCCGGTTTGATTATAATAAATAGAGTAGAGATTAGAGTTAGAAAAGAGGATTAGAGATGGATATAAAAGATTTTACTGAAAGAGAACAAGAACAAATTAAAAAAGGATTGAGCACAGCGGTGTTGACGGATAAAGAAGCTGCTAAGAAAATTTTAGCGCTCGTTCCGGAAGAATGGATTAAGGCGATTCCATTTTTAGTTAGAGGCCATGCGACAACAAAAACTGTTCAACGCATCGCGAAAGAAAATCCTGAACTTTACGCAGTCGCAAAACAAGAAGGCGAACTTCCTGAAAAAGAACGCGAAGAATTGCGTGAAATCGTCACTGGAATCTTCCAACAAAAGATGAACAAACATAACATTAAATAAAGATAGGTGCCATGCATGAATTTGTGCATGGTGCTTTGTATTTTCGCTGAAATACGATACAGTAGGAAGTGAGAAGGATCTCTTCAAGATGGCCAGTAGAAAAGGGGAGTAAAAATGGAACGAATTAAACCAGCAGAGTTTCAAGTATTGAATCAAAAAGAGGACATCACGATTCTAGATGTTCGTGAAGTGGATGAATTCCAAGCAGGGCATATCGAGGGTGCATTGAATGCGCCGCTAAGCACGTTAGAGAATGGATATGAGCAACTGGATTCATCGAAACGCTATTATGTGATTTGCCAAGGTGGTATGCGTTCGGAGCGTGCCTGCCAGTTCTTAGAGACAAAAGGATTTGACGTAGTAAATGTAGAAGGTGGAATGAATCAGTGGAAAGCTTAAAGAAAACGACCGAGGTGCAACTAGTTCCTTTTAATAAAAGTTTCCTTGAAACGATTTGGAAGATTGGTTTTTCAACGGAGAAGCCAGAGTGGACGAAGTTGAACGCACCGTATTTTAATGATTATCGCAAGTTTGATGATGCGAAAAGTTTCATAGAAAGCCCGATTGCAGATTTTTTAATGAGCGACGATTGCAGATGTGTTGTCGCTAACGGTAAGCCTGTCGGGATGGTTTCAAAATCATGGGAGGATGAAGCTACACGATGGCTAGAAATCGGAATTGTGATCTATGACGACCAGTTATGGAGCCAGGGAATTGCGACCACTGCGCTAACGAAGTGGGTGGATGCCATTTTCCATGAAACCGATGCGCTCGAACATATTGGCATGACGACTTGGAGTGGGAACGGTGGGATGATGGCCGTTGCCGAGAAATTAGGTTTCTTAAAGGAAGGGCAAATTCGGAAGGTTCGCTACTACCAAGGACAGTATTATGATAGTGTGAAGTATGGAGTTTTACGAGAAGAGTGGAATACAAGAGCATAAAGAAAGAGACTGATTATGAAGATCAGTCTCTTTTAGTATGTGAATCATTATTTCCCAGGAGTGTTTGGATCTAAGCCCCAAGATTGTTCGATAAAAGGTCTTAAGGTTGTAACAATATTCGCAGAGCTTTCGATTGCGGCTGAGTATACTTTATCTCCTTTTTGGAAGACCCATTGAAATAGGTGTTTTCCATCTGAGAATGCTACTTTCATTAAGAATGCTGACTCTAAAGCAAAGATTGTTTTAGAGCCTTGCAAAATCGTCTGATTTTTGTCATTTTGCCAGTAGCTATATAAACGGTCCGCAATTAACCGTGCCCCAAAAATTTCGTCAGGGCCAAGTTCCACAGTATCTTTAGCGTACCCATTCAATGTCAATAAACTGTATTTGTCTGGTGAAGTATATTGGAACTGTTGGTTGCTATATTTAGATTCGTATAAGACCCAATCTTTAGGGATATTGACATAACCAGTATCCTCACGACCTACACGTTTAGTATCTGCAAGTGAGATTTCGTTCGTTTCAGAAGAAGTGCTTGCAGTTGATGTCGGAGCTGTTGTAGTTGATTCAGTTGTAGTTTCTTTTAACTGCTTCTGTTGTTGGTGCAGCTATTTCTTCAACTGTTTTATTTTTCTCCCTTACCGAAAGCCGCTCCCATTAATGCAGATAGAAATGGTACAGTACTTAATGGAATTTTTGTTTTTTCATAATCATTGTTCTCCGTAAAGTGGTGACACCTAAATTATTTTTAGCTTTTAGGGAATTATTGCCCTGGAGTGTTTGGATCTAAGCCAAATGATTGCTCGAAAAATAGGTCTTAAGGCTTTAATCATATCTTCTGCACCTTTGATTGCGACTGTGTATACTTTATCGCCTTTTTTTGAATATCCATTCGTATACAGTTTTTCCCATCTGCAAATGTTACTTTTTATTAAGAAAGCGTCCTCACCGGCAAATTTAGGTTTGGCTTTTTACACCTTCTATACTAGTTTGATTTTTTTGTCTTTTTTTCCCAGAAGTTATATAAACGATTCGCAATTAACTGTGCGTCAAAGGTTTCGTTTGGACCAAGTTCAACAGTATCTTTACTGTATGAGTCCAGTAATATCACATTGTATTTGTCTGGTGATGAATATTGGAACGCTGTGCTATTTTGAGCTGTGTATACGACCCAATCTTTAGGGATATTGATATAACCTAGTTTTTCATTTCCGATACGTTGAGTGTCTGCAAGAGATATTTCTTTTGCCCCAGAAGAAGACCCAGGAGTTGTAGTTTTAGCAGTTGTTGTTTGAGCTGCTGTAGTTGGTGCAGCCGTAGTTTCTTTAGCGACTTCAGTTGTTGGCGCAGCTGCTGTTTCCGCGGTTTTCTTTTCTCCGTTTCCGCAAGCCGCTACCATTAAAGCAGATAGAAGCGTTACAGAGCTCAATAAAAATTTTTGTTTTTTTCAAATTGTTTTTTTCTCCTTGATGAGGTTAATACCTGGTTTTTATATTATTGTCCAGGAGTTTTTTTGCATTTAAGCCCCCAAGATTGTTCAAAAAAACTGGTCTTAACGATTTAACCATGTCTTCTGTACCTTCGATTGAGACTACATAAACGATATCCCCTTTTTGGAGAATCCATTCGAACATAGTTTTACCATCGGAGAATGTTGCTTTTTATTAAGTAAGCTTTTTCTCCCGCAAAATCAGCTTTCACGCCTTGAACACTAGTTTGTTCTTTATCATTTTTTCACGCCATTGAGCAAACGATTGGCAATTAACTCTGCGCCAAACGTTTCACCATCATTAAGTTTAACTTTATCTTTAGAATAAGACTCTAGATACATAATATTATATCGATCGGTGACGAATAATAGAAGTTATCAGGGTTGTTTGAGGCTTTGAATACTACCCAGTCTTTAGGGACGTTGACATAGCCAATATTATCTTTCCCAACACGTTGAGTGTCTTCAAGTGATACTTTTTTTGTCTCTGAAGAAGTCCCAGGAGTTGTTGTTTTAGCAGTAGTCGTTGGAGCAGTAGTTGTTGGTGCAGCTGTAGTTTCTTTAGCGACTTCAGTTGTTGGTGCAGCAGCAGGTTCCGCTGTTTTCTTTTCTCCATTTCCGCAAGCCGCTACCATTAATGCAGATAGAAGCGTTACAGAACCTAATAAAATTTTGTTTTTCATCATGATTGTTCTCCTTAATAGGTTTTATTATATTTGTATTATATCACTTATAAATTAAAATGCAACTAGGGAATTTTGGTTGAAAAAGTGGAACGATAGTGTAAAAAAAAGAGACTAATCATAGTGATTAGTCTCAGTTAATTAATTATTGATTATTTCCCAGGAGTGTTTGGGTCTAAGCCCCATGATTGTTCAATCAAGTCAATCATTTTTTGAAGAGTGTTTTTGTCTCCGTCAAAGGCTACTGTATATACTTTATCACCTTTTGGGAAGATCCAGGTAAAGAAATATTTTCCATCTTTTGTGAGAGATTGGATGACAAAAGCATCAATTCCAATCACTTTGGATTTCGTACCTTGAATTTTAGCGATTTCAGAATTGTTTTCGTATGTAGTATATAAACGGTTCGCCACTAACTCTGCGCCCCATGTCTCACCATTCCCAAGTTTTACTTGGTCTTTAGAGTAGCCAGTTAATGTCACAACATTGTATCCATCTGCTGTGTATTGATACTGTTGTGGATTGTTTCCTTGGATTTCTTTGAACTCTACCCAGTCTTTAGGAACATTGACATAACCAGTATCTTCACGTCCGATACGTTTAGTATCTGCAAGTGAAACTTCTTTTTTTTCAGAAGAAGCGCCCGCAGTAGTTGTCGGTGCTGTTGTAGTTGGAGCAGCAGTAGTTACTTCTGTTGTTGGAGCTGCAGTTGTTTCCGTTGCTTTCTTTTCTCCGTTACCGCAAGCCGCTACCATTAAAGCAGACAGAAGCGTCACAGAACCTAATAAAATTTTGTTTTTCATCATGATTGTTCTCCTTAGAGTTGTTATAGGTCTATTTTACCATTAATGAGATGGAATTTAAATAATACCAAAAAGAGTATAAAAAAGAGACTAACCATGGTGATTAGTCTCAGTAATTAACGATTGATTATTTTCCAGGAGTTTTTGGATCTAAGCCCCATGTTTGTTCAATCAAATCAAACATTTTTTGAAGAGTGTTTTTGTCTCCTTCAAAGCTTGTTGAATATACTTTGTCGTCTTTTTGGAAGACCCAGATGAAGAAATATTTACCATCTTTTGTAAGAATTTGAACTAGAAAAGCATCCATTCCGGAAACTTTTGTTTTAGCGCCTTGGATTTTTTCGATGCTAGGATTTTTTTGGTACGTACCATATAAACGGTTCGCAACCATTTCTGCGCCCCATGTTTCACCTTCGCCAGGTTGGTATTTGTCCTTAGTGTAGACGTTTAATGTCACAATATTGTATCCATCTAATGCAGCATATTGATACTGAGGGCCACCATTGGCAGATTTGAATTCTACCCAGTCTTTAGGAACGTTGACATAACCAGTATCTTCACGTCCGATACGTTGAGTATCTGCAAGTGAAACTTCTTTTGCTTCAGAAGAAGCGCCAGCAGTAGTTGTTGGAGCTGTTGTAGTTGGTGCAGCTGTCGTTGCTTCTGTAGTTGGAGCTGCCGTTGTTTCCGTTGCTTTCTTTTCTCCGTTTCCGCAAGCCGCTACCATTAAAGCAGACAGAAGCGTTACAGAACCTAATAAAATTTTGTTTTTCATTATGATTGTTCTCCTTAAAAGTTGTTGTCACAAGGTTATTTTAACATTCTTTAGATTAAATTTAAATAGAGAGCCAATTTTTCTCGAACTGTGAAAATGTGCGAATCAGTCTCTGTTAGTATTGTCTAGGAAATTTTGGATCTAAGCTCCATGTATTTTGTAAAATAGGTCTTAATGAGTTGATTGTTTCTTCTGACCCTTCGATTGCAACTCGATAAACGAGATCTCCTTTTAGGAAGAACCAATCGTATAGAGTTTTTCCGTCTGTAAATGTTACTTTTAATAAGAAAGCTTCTTCTCCAGCAAAATTTGTCTTTACAGCATCTAAACTAGTCTGTTGTTTGTCATCTTTCCATTTAACATACATACGGTTCGCAACTGCTTTTGCTCCCCAGGGTTCCCCATCGTTAAGTTTAAATTGCTCTTTACTAAAACTTTTGAGTAATAAAATATGGTATTTATCTGGTGAAGAATAACGGAATAAATCAGGATATTTTGAGCTGCTGTATACTATCCAATCTTTAGGAACATTGATATAGCCCACATCTTCACGTCCGATACGTTGAGTATCTCCAAGTGAGACTTCTTTTGCATCAGAAGAAGCGCTAGCAGTTGTTGTTGGAGCAGTTGTCGTTGGTGTAGCAGTGGTTACCTCTGTTGTTGGAGCTGCCGTTGTTTCAGGCGCTTTCTTTTCTCCGTTTCCGCAAGCCGCTACTATTAACGCAGTTAGAAGCGTTACAGAACCTAATAAAATTTTGTTTTTCATCATGATTGTTCTCCTTGGTTTAGTTCAGATGTTTTGATTATTGTCCTGGAGTTTTTGAATTTATGCCCCAAGATTGTTCAAGAATAGGTTTTAATGTTGCAACGATATCCTCTGTTCCTTCCAGTAAAACGTCATATACTTTTTCTCCTCTTTGGAAAATCCATTGGAACAAGTATTTGCCATCTTTCAATTGAATTTTAATAAGGAAAGCATCCTCGCCAGCAAATTTTGTCTTTTCCTTTTGTGTTTTTTCGACTTTAGGATTGTATTGCCAGCCTTCATACAAACGGTTAGCTAGTAACTCTGCCCCGAAAGTTTCTCCAGCATTCACGTGTAATTGGTCTTTGTCATATCCATTGATCGTAATCATGTTGTATGAATCTTTTGAAGCATATTGGAATTGAGGGCCACCGTTTGGGTCTTTGTATGCTACCCAGTCTTTAGGAACGTTGAAATAACCAACATCTTCACGCCCCACACGTTGAGTATCAGCAAGAGATACTTCTTTTGTCTCAGAAGAAGCGATGGTAGTTGTTGTAGGAGCTGTAGTAGTTGCTTCTGTTGTTGGAGCCGCAGTTGTTTCAGGCGCTTTCTTCTTGTCGTTCCCGCAAGCCGCTAGCACTAACGCAGACAGGAGTGTCACAGAACCTAATACGATTTTGTTTTTCATAAAACCCTCCCAAATGGTTATTTGTTATTATTTTATCATGTTCCAAATAATATTAAAAGAAGCGGTAGGAAGGGATTGGATGTAAGTTTTAGAATTGTTTTTTTAGTTTGTAGGAGAGATAATAATAGTGAATAGGTCGAAATCGTGATGGTTTTAGTAAGAATCTGAGGTGATAACTATGCTAATTCTAAAATTAATCTTACTCGCACTAGGAATTACATTTTCAGTTTTTGGATATCTCATTGTATGCAAAAAGAAGTTTGGGCTTATCAATGATTTTGAAGCACGTAAGAAAGTTGGTAGCCGAACAGACGCAGATGCGATTCGTGTTGGGAAGGTTGCGTTAACCTTAGGCGCTGGCTTACTCGTACTATTTGTGTTATTAATGATATTTACGTAGAAAAATACTGTAGAAAGTGAGTTTGGCAGTGAAGGAATTAGCATTAACATTAGAAGATACGCAGTGGGAGAAGACTGAGATTACGCATGATCGTCACGTTGCTCGTGCAATCGTTGTGGACGAGGAAGGATTTTTCTACTTTGTTCGTGTCGTTAGAGATGATATTTTCGGCAATGGAGCTTTTATTGAAACAGCTGGTGGCGGCGTGGAAGCTGGAGAGACTCCTGAAGAGGCGATTCATCGGGAGTTGAAGGAAGAGCTTGGCGCTAGCGTGGAGGTGCTGTGCAAGATTGGCACGGTGAGCGATTACTACAATCAGATTCACCGTCATAATGTGAACCACTATTTTCTCTGCCGGGTGACAAGTTTTGGGAAAACAGAGATGACTCCAAAAGAATTAGAGGAGTTCGAGTTGTCGACGTTGAAACTTACTTACGAAGAAGCCGTCGAAGAGTATAAACGATGTGCGGCGAAACCGTGGGGCGTCCTTCTTAAGAACCGCGAATTGCCAGTGCTAGAGTGGGCGAATCAGTGGTTAGAAGGACAGAGAATATAGTTCTACAAAAAAGATAAAAGATATGTAGTATAAAGAATGGAGAAGAATAATATGAATAAAAGTAGTCGAAGCGGTATAGAGAAAAGTAAATTTTTTTAAAGGATTTGAATGGGATGAAAATTTAAAAAGATTATTGATTAATATTTTGAATGCTGATTCAAAACAAGTTAAGAATTTTAAAGAAGTAATTGAAGAGATGAATCCTTGGAAGAAGAATTTTTGAAGAAAAATGGATAGATAATAACAAGAAATATTATAAAGCACTTGCTCAAAGTGACTATAATGATCTAGTAGATTTACTAGATGACACACCTACATTAGATGATTATGAACAAGCCTTTTGATGGGAATTTAGTAAATCCAACAGTTCTAATTGTAGGGATTAATCCAAAATATGTTGAGCATGAGGAGTATGGATTAGAAAATGTTTATATAAATCCGTTTGATGAATGTAGAGTGCCGTTAACAAAAAAAGTTGAAAGTGAAGAGGATACTTTGAAAGTAAAACTTGATAATGGTCAGATAATAAAGATTTCCAAAACTGATTATTATTTTTGAGAGAAAGGTTTTTTTCTATTTATATTCAGATGAAAAATCCAGCAATAAGAGAAAAAGAAAAACGAAACCTTCAATAATCATAGAAAGCAGACCTTTGCGAAGAATGAACGAACTCCATTTGGCTTGTTAGAGTTATTTCCCTATGCGAGTCATAATGAAACGTATTGGATCTATAGTGCTGAAAAAAAGAGAGTAAAAAAATAAATAAAAGAAATTCAGAAATACATCAGACTCGAAAAGTTATTATACAGCCAACAGTGGATATTTTTGTTTGTTAGCTTTTTATTATGAAGAAAAAAATCCTAAACTAATTGTGTATTTTTAGAAAGAATAGTTATGATTTTGTTGTTCTAATGAGAGAGTTTGTAAGAATAGGTAATTTTGGAAATGAAATTAAATATTTAACTAAAAGCAAATCCTACTACTGCTAAATTTTCATTAGCAAATACTAGATATTTCTTCAGTGACCTAGAAGAGTATAGTGATAATATTACTTTTTTTGAGAAAGTTTGGGATTTCAGTTAATTTTTTTGAATGAATCACCAATTCTATAACAGTATGGCTAGATTAATAAAAAAATATTACTAAAGGGGATTGACAAATGGGAGATATAAAAAAGTCTGAAAATAAGATTCAAAATAAACAATATCATTTAGAACCAGTGCAAACCAATGATGAAGAATTGCAGAGAAAAAATTATTACAAAGTAGATTTTTCAGAGATAGATTTCGCCACCGGACAACTTTTGAATGTAGGTTTAAATCAAGGAAGAGAATTACTTACTTTTTCAGAGTTAGCAAAAAAAGCACCTAATGGCTTGTTTACGGCTTCTACTAGTATTGATAATTTAACTCAATTTAAAGACGGTAGTTATTCAACGATGGTTCGTGGTGCGAATGGACAGATACAAAAACATGCAGGGTTTGTTGAGGTGAAAGGTGTTGTTGGTGGTGTTAATATTGCTCATTTAGTTTCAGTAGGAATGCAAGCTATGTCAATTGCTTCAGGAATGTACTATTTACATGAAATTCATAATCAATTATCTAACCTCAACAGTAATATGGAAGAATTACTAAACTTTAGAAATGATGATCATATTGGTAAGTTGAAGGCTATAAACAAAGTGTTAACTGAAATATCTGACAAAGAAATAATTAGAGAGAGCGATATTAATCAATTAAGAAGACAAAGAGAGGTTGCTAATGAAATCTTTGAATCGAGATTTGAAACATATTCTCGGAGAAAAGAACAGATTTTTAGGATATGAGAAAAAAATATCGAAAAAAACAGATTAATCAAATGAATAAAGACTTAGTTGTTGCATTTCAGGCTAAAAAGACTAGAATTAGCAGCGGAATTTATTGAGATATTATCATTGATGAAATTTGGAGAATCATCAGATTACATTAATCAACAAATTGAGCTATTTAAAAATAACTATAATAACAGTATTTTGACTAGAATTGATTTAGAGGTTTTTAGAAAATAGAGATAGAATCTGTAATTGCTTGATGCAAGAATATAGTGATTCAAGTAAAAAAACTTAGAAGTTTTGGATGATACCCTTGACGATGTTAATGATATGGGCGAAACAGATGTCGTTATGGGTTTGGTTTCAGTGTTTGGTGGGGTGGTAAGCCCTAAGGGGAAAGAGGAAACAAAAGAAAATTAAAAAAAGGTACAAGAATATTTTTTTGAGGAACAAACTAAACTAAGTAATGAATTATGCAATGCGGTCTCAGATTATTCTTTTGAACGAAAAAAATTGATTATTTAACTCTAAATAGAGATAAAGAGTTAATTTTTATTAAGAATAATAACCAAGTACAAGAAATATATGTTCCTATACAAGTTTAAGATATCAAAGGAGGTGTATTTATGAATTTTAAAGAGGATGAAGTTAAAGAAAAAAATGGAAGAAGCTCGTCTACTAAACGAAGCGCTCGAAGACGTTAAAGAAGGTCGTGTGCTAGATGGGAAAGAGGCACTCTTGCAATTAAAGGAAAAAAATATAATCTGTAATAAAAATGAGGACCTAGCAAAAATGGGACTGACCCCAAAAAGTGAGAATTTAATAAAAACACCCTAGGGCTACCGTCTCCGGTATTCAACCGGAGACAGGTAGTCCAATTTTTGTTGGATTCTTTTTTCATTATAATATTTGATGTAATTTTCTACAATTTGAATTACAATAGAAGATGAAGTTATTACTTCATCTTTTATGTAGAAAGCTTCGCACTTTAGCGAAGAATGGAAGCTTTCGATTGGTGCATTATCTGCGGGAGTCCCCTTACGGGACATACTGCGGATAATGCCTTTTTCTTTACATAAATTGTAGTATTCGGCAGAAGTATAAACGCTGCCTTGATCACTATGCAGTAGAACATCCTTAGGTAAATCAATTTGATTTAATGTATCTAATACAAACTTAGTATCCTGTTTTGTGGAAATTGTATAAGCAATGATTTCTCCATTATGTAAATCCATAATGGAAGATAAATATAATCGTTTAGGACCAAAAGGCAAATATGTGATATCAGTAGTCAGTTTTTGCATAGGTTTGTCTGCTGAAAAATTTCTATTCAGAGTATTGCCAGTAATTGAGAATGGTTTACCTATTTTGATAGCTTTTTTAGGCTTCACTGCACAATTCCAACCATTTTTCTGCATAATCCGCTGTACAACCTTATGATTAACAATCTGATTTAATTCCTTCTGAATCAAATACTTAATCTTTCTGTATCCATAAATAAATTTGTTTTTTTCTTACAAATTTTACCAATAGTTTCTCAATAACTGATGGAGAAAAAGTCTTTCTTTTTTTCCATCGGTAGTAAAGTAGATGTAGGTACATTAAGACAAGAACAAATTAAATGTACCGCATATTTATCTTTCAATTCTTCCACTAACTTTACAACTATTTGAGGCGACACTTCCTTTCCAATTCCTTGTATTTTTTTAATATTTCTAATTCAACTTCCTTTCTTTTTTTAATTCTAATTTTTAATTGATCGATTTCTGAAAGTTCAGCCATCCCTTTTTCATAAGAATATTGTTTTTCCCACCTGTTGGTGGAAACGATGAGTTTCACCATTTTTATACCATCTAAACCATGTTTCTACTTGAGTTTCATTTTTTATGTTTAACTCCTGCATTACTTGTTTTGTAGTATATCCCTGTAATTTCATTTCTACGGCTTTATTCTTTGTATCGACAGAATAGGCTACACGTTTTTTAACCATAAAAAGACACCTCCATGTGCATTTGATAATATTGTACCAAATCCAACTTGGAGGTGTTTTTATTTAATTCTCATTTACGGGGGTCAGTGCCAATAATTGCTAGGTCCTTTCATTTAATCTTCTTTCACTAAATACCCTAATTTGTCGAGGGCGTATTCGATATAGTCGAGGTCTTGTTGGTTTTCGGCCTCAACCAGATGATAATGCACACCGTCTGTTAAAGACGACAGTGGGCGGAAGTCGGCTTGATGGATTTGCTCCAAGAAGTGCTGAACGTCACGGCGACAGGTCAGCTTCACGAGCGTTTGGATTTCACCGTATACTGGATGGTCGATTTGAATATTTTGAACGCGACCTCCATTGTCGACAATCGCCAGCAGTTCACTTTCGATAGCCTTGGTGTCATGTTTGACCTTAAAGAGGCGATGAACGTACGGCGAACTCTCTTGCTCTTTGTAGACATATCCGCGGTTGGTCGATAGAATCGTGGCTCCGTCAGCGCGAAGAAGCGCGATATCTTGCACGATAATTTGTCGTGTCACGTGGAAATGTTCCGCCAGACTTTGACCATTGAGTGGCTTTGGCGCGTTTTTTAGCAGTTTAAGTAATTCGGCTTTTCGTTCTTTTGGCATAGTGTCCCTCTTTTAACGTCTTTTTTGTAAAACTTTATACACCGCTAGTGCTAATTCATAGTCTACCATACTGTGAATCACTGTACCAAATCCGACTAGGACAAAGAGGACGTAAAACATGCTTTGCAAATCCGTTCCTGAAACGGAGTAGAAGAGCACGCAGGCTAATACTTCTCCGACTGCATGAATGAGCGCCAATACGAAGTTGAAAATCCATGACGCTTTGCGATTTTCTAGTGTCTTTGGATATTTTTGTAGGAAAAAGGCTCCTAGTGTCGCAAAGAGAATATGCGAAAGCGCGCGGAATACGATAACGAGTGGATATGCTCCGGAAATAAAGAATCCATACGATGACCCCAGAACGACGAAGATGGCCATCCACGGATTGATAAACATCGCGATAAAGATTGCAACGTGGCTTCCGAGTGTATATGAAGCAGGTGGAATCACCAATTTTAGTGGCATCGCGATAGGAATGAAGATGGCAATCGCGGTTAATAGTGCGGTTAGTGTCATAAAACGAACATTTTTCATCAGAATAAAACTCTCCCTTTGTTTACTGTATATACAGTAGTATAGTTCTGTGTATACAATAAATCAATAGCAAAAACTCCATTTTAAAAAATAAATGAAAAGAAAACCTCGATACGAGATTATTTTTCGCTTATAATCCGCTCGTTTTTCGCTTGATTCTATAAAGAAGTGGCATTACAATAGGACAAAAGAGAGGTGTGAAAGATGCAACCTAATTTTCAGATAACAGAGAAAATCTTGAGATTGGTGCACAATGTTGCGGAACTTCTGACTAAATATTCAATCGAGAAACGTCCGCTTTTATTGCGTAAGGAAAATCGAATCCGCTCGATTCAATCCTCACTAGCGATTGAAAATAATAGTCTGACGTTAGAACAAGTAACGGATGTGATCGAAGGACGAAGAGTTCTGGGACCGCCAAAGGATATTCATGAAGTACAAAATGCGTATGAGGCGTACGAGCGTGTATTTTCAATGGAACCCTATCGTGTAGAAGATTTCCTAAAAGCGCATGAACTGTTGACGAACGACCTTGTAAAGCATCCAGGTCAGTTTCGATTAAGTGATGTCGGTGTTTATGATGCCAGTGGACGAGTGGTTCACATAGGCGCCCGTCCGCAATTTGTTCCAGGTCTTGTGGAAGAGTTATTCTCCTGGGCAAAGAACAGTGATTTGCTCGATTTAGTAAAATCATGTCTCGTTCATTTGAATTGGAGATGATCCATCCGTTTGAAGATGGAAATGGCCGTATGGGACGATTGTGGCAGAGTTTGATTTTGAGTCGGTGGAATCCGCTATTCGAATGGCTTCCGATTGAGTCTGTGATTCATGCGCATCAGCAAGGGTACTATGATGCACTCGCTATCAGTAACAAGGAAAATGACGCAACGGTCTTTGTTGAGTTTATGCTTGAAGTGATTTTAGAAACATTGGAAGAGGTGAAAGTGCAAGACCGCATCGAAGAAGAAAATACGGAGTATATCGTTTTGCCATCCTTAAAACCAAAAGAGCGAGAAGTCTTTGAACATGTAAAGGCCTATCTTGAACTCTATGGGAATATCGGTAATCAGCAAGCACAAGAACTCACTGGGCTCAGTGCCGCAACCGTTAGACGCTACTTATCGTTATTTGTCAAAGTGGGATTGCTGACTTCTAGTGGAAGTACGAAAGGTAAGTTATATTCATTAGGTTCTATTTAGATTGAAACTGTCTCCTCTTACTAGGTCTTTCTTAGAACTGGTGACGGTTAACGCAGGGGACATCGTATAAAGGGTTTATTCAACGGAGCAGCCTATCTATCACTACAACAATTTTTACAAAAATAATGAAAAAGGAACCTATAAAAGGTTCCTTTTCGCATCTATTGTCTTTTAAAGTGAATAAATAGCTTATTAGAATTAATTTTTTAAAGCGTACATTTGATTTTTAATATACAACTCCATCTCATTAAATGCCTCATCTGTAACCTTTCCGTTTTTTTGTTTGGCTAAATATAAATAAAATTGGACAGGTTCTGGCTCGTCCAGGTCAATCAATTGAATACCGTCCAGTTTTAAAAAATCGACGAGAAGGCCGATAGTTTTTCTGTTGGATAAAGTTTTCGAAGCCTTGAATATCGCTAACTTCGGCCAATATATTTGGGATGATTCCGTATGAATTCATAAATTTCCAAAACACTTCATTATGAATGAAGTGTTCATTAAAGAGGATAAATTTTTCATGTTCTACTTGCGAGAGATGAACATGAGACTCTTTTGATAGTGGATGTTTTTTCGGAACGGCTAATTTAAACGGGAAAGATGCGATTTTTTTCAGATCAAGGTTGCTGCTAAAAACTTCTTTACTCGTTCCGAATAAAGCAAGATCTAATTTATTCGAAATAATTTTCTTTGTGATTTCTTTAGAGCCATCTTCTAATAAGCCGATTTCAGTTCCAAAAATCTCTTCTAGCGATGAAATATGTTTTGTTAAATCGAAGAAACGCGAAAGAGCAGCGGTAAGACCGATTTTAATACGTCCATCATGGGCGTTCTTTACAGCTGTTATTCCCATGTCCAGTTGTTGAAGGGCATTGAGTGAATACTTTCTAAAAAGTTCGCCTTCTTTAGTAAGAGACACATCTGTATGAGATTGATTCCGTAGGATAAGCTGCACACCGAGATCTTCTTCTAATGATTTAATGGCGTAGCTGACAGTAGGTTGACTGACTTTGAAAGTTGAAGCTACTTTTGAAAAAGATTTTAAACGGCATAGAGCATTAAAGTATTTGAGTTGTTGAAGTTTCATAAGTAAGACTCCTCATATTTAAAAAAATTATAACATATCCTCTATTTGACTATGCTAAAAGTTAATCTTTAAAATGTCAATAGGGGCACAGGATGGGGAGATAGAATTTATTGGTGATAAACTTTTCTATCTCCATTTTTTATGCTCTTAAACAAAGCATTAATGGCATTGAAACACCATTTTGCAGATGACTATTTTATAGGAGGAATCACCATGCGTGGACACCAAATTTTAAATGATCCTTTTAAAAATAAAGGGACAGCATTTACACAAGAAGAACGTCAAGAATTAGGATTGGTAGGATTATTACCACCTTACGTTCAAACGTTAGAAGAACAAGCAGCGCAAACATATGCGCATATGCACCAAAAAGGTAGTGACCTTGAAAAACGCCTTTTCTTAATGGAAATTTTCAATACAAATCGTACGTTATTTTATTACTTATTCTCACAACATTTAGAAGAATTCAACCCAATCGTGTATGATCCAACGATTGCGGACACTATCGAAAACTACAGCGAACTCTTTGTGGACCCTCAATATGCGGCTTACTTAGATATCAACCACCCAGAAAATATTGAAGCAACATTGAAAAACGCTGCTGGGGACCGTGAGATTCGTTTAATCGTCGTAACCGATGCGGAAGGAATTCTTGGAATTGGTGACTGGGGTACAAATGGTGTAGATATTTCCGTAGGGAAATTAATGGTCTATACAGGCGCGGCTGGCATCGATCCAGCAAGTGTTCTTCCTTTAGTGATTGATGCTGGTACAAACCGCCAAGCTTATTGGATGATCCAAATTATTTAGGAAATCGTCATGAACGTGTGCGTGGTGAGCGTTATTATGCCTTTATTGACCAATTCGTTGAAACAGCAGAACGTCTTTTCCCTAAATTATATTTACACTGGGAAGACTTCGGACGTGGCAATGCGGCTAACATTTTAAATAAATACAAAACTCAAATTCCAACCTTCAACGATGATATTCAAGGTACAGGAATCGTGACACTCGGTGGCGTGTTTGCCGCAATGGATATTGCTGGTGAAAAACTAACAGACCAAGTGTACTTATGTTACGGTGGCGGAACTGCAGGGGCAGGAATTGCTTCTCGTGTCCTTCGTGAAATGGTTGTTGATGGTCTTAGCGAAGAAGAAGCTTATAAACGTTTCTTCATGATCGACAAACAAGGATTATTATTCGACGATATGGACGATTTAACTCCTGAACAACGCCCATTTGCGAAAAAACGTAGTGATTTTGCAAATGCAGATAAATTAACAGATTTATTAGAAGTAGTGAAAACTGTTAAACCAACTATCTTAGTGGGGACTTCAACTCAACCGAATACATTTACCAAAGAAGTTGTAGAAGCGATGTGTGAAAATGCAGAACGTCCTGTCATCTTCCCATTGTCTAACCCAACAAAATTAGCAGAAGCAACAGCAAAAGACATCATTGAATGGTCTAACGGAAAAGCATTTGTTGCAACAGGAATTCCTTCAGATGATGTTGAGTTCAACGGAGTAAACTACGTGATTGGTCAAGCGAACAATGCGTTGATTTATCCTGGTCTTGGGTTAGGAATGCTGGCTTCTGAGGCGAGTCTATTAACCGATGAAATGATTGGTGCAGCGGCTCATGCTGTAAATGGCATCGTGGATATTACAAAACCAGGGGCACCTGTATTACCACCGTTCAAATACGTCAATGAAGTATCATTGAAAGTGGCAACAGCTGTAGCTAAAAAAGCACAGGAACAAGGCTTAGCACGCGCTGCTGAACAAGATATGGAAAAAGCAGTTCGTGAATTTAGATGGACACCAAAATATTAGGAGGCGATGTTGATGTTATTTTTAACATCTCTTGAGTCCATTGTTCCAATTATTGCACTAATTGTGCTTGGATACTTCTTACAAGTAAAAGGTTTGTTCCATAATGATTTTGGCAATGATTTATCTAAACTCATTATGAATGTAGCAATGCCAGTATCGATTTTTGTTTCCGTGTTAAAATATTTAACACTAGAAAAATTGATTAGCTTGTCTGGAGGACTCATCTATACGTTTATAGCTTTTGCACTTGGATATATCGTTGCCTTCTTAAGTGTTAAAGCCTTTAAAGTGGCTCCAGGGCGTAGAGGGACTGTCATTAATACATTCGTGAATGCAAACACGATTTTTATTGGGTTACCTCTAAATATCGCACTTTTTGGGGATGATGCCTTGGCATATTTCTTGATTTACTATATTACGAATACAATTTCCACTTGGACATTAGGTGTCTTTTTAATGACAAGTGATAGTAAAGATGGAAAGAAAAAACAAGAATCGCATTTTGATTGGAAGAGATTACTTCCAGCTCCATTACTTGGGTTTATTGTTTCTGTAGTATTTTTAGTAATCAATATCCCACTCCCAAGTTTTGTGTCTAGTACATTGGGATATATAGGAGGGTTAACAACTCCGCTTTCACTCGTATATATTGGAATAGTGTTAGCTAAAGCAGGAATCAAAACGATTCGATTTGATAAGGATAGTATTGTAGCGCTAATAGGTCGATTTATTGTTGCGCCTGTATTAATGTTTCTAGTTTTGAAATTAATGGCGCCAGGTATGGTAAATGCAGAATATCAAACCTTTATGATTCAGTCTGCTACACCAGCGTTAGCGGTATTGCCAATCTTAGCAAACCAAGGGGATGGAGATGTCGAATTCGCAACGAATATCGTGACTTTAAGTACAGTGTTATTCGTTATTGTCATCCCAATTCTTCAAACCATTATTGGATAACTGGGTTTCCCGGCTAACATGCTGGGACCCTTTTTTTATGGGCAAAAGATTCTTTGTAGTCAGAGTTTTCTTGAAAAAAACAACATTCTACTATACTATTAGAGGGTAGAAATTCAAAGAGCAAGGAGCTTATTATGAAACAAAAATTCGGAATTATTTTAGCAGCCGGTAAAGGGACTCGTATGAAATCTGCCCTTTACAAAGTGATGCATCCAGTTTGCGGGAAACCAATGGTAGAGCATGTTGTCGACCAAGTTGAAAAAACAGGAGCTACTGAAATCGTAGCTATCGTTGGACATGGTGCTGAAATGGTACAAAATCATCTTGGAGACCGTGTTTCTTATGCCGTACAAGCAGAGCAATTAGGAACAGGACATGCGGTGTTACAAGCAGAATCTCTTCTAAAAGGAAAAGAAGGAACAACAATTGTAATTTGTGGAGACACTCCATTATTAACAAGCGAAACTCTTTCAGCTTTAATGGAAGAGCATGAACGTACAGGCGCAAAAGCAACGATCCTTACAGCAATTGCCGAAGATCCAACAGGCTACGGTCGTGTGATTCGTGACGCTGACGGTTCTGTTCTAAAAAACGTGGAACAAAAAGACGCAACTCCTGAAGAACAACAAGTAAAAGAAATCAACACGGGTACTTACTGCTTCGATAACGTAGCTCTTTTCAGCGCGTTACACGAAGTTGGTAACGACAACGCTCAAGGCGAGTACTACTTACCAGACGTATTAGAAATCTTGAAGAAACGTGGAGAAGTGGTTTCTGCTTATCCAATGAAAGATTTCGACGAAGGTATGGGTGTCAATGACCGCGTAGCTCTATCAAAAGCAGAGAAATATATGCGTAACCGTATCAATGAAGAACATATGCGTAACGGGGTTACTTTAATCGACCCAGAAGCAACTTATATCGAATCGACTGTTCAAATCGGTGCTGATACTGTGATTGAACCAGGTGTTATGTTAAAAGGTAAAACAGTCATCGGTTCAAACTGCTTCATTGGAGCACATAGCGTGGTTCGTGATAGCGTGTTAGAAGACGGCGTTCGTCTTGTAGCAGCGAACATTGAAGAATCTCATATGAAACTTGACAGCAATGCAGGTCCATTTGCACACTTACGTCCAAATGCTGTATTAGGCGAACGTGTTCACGTAGGAAACTTTGTAGAAGTGAAGAACTCAACACTTGGGGCTGATACAAAGGTGGGTCACCTAACGTACATCGGCGATGCGGATCTTGGCGAAGATATTAACGTTGGTTGTGGAACTGTGTTTGTAAATTACGATGGTAAAAATAAACACCGTGCGACAATTGGTAGCCATGTATTTATCGGATGTAATGCGAATATTGTTGCGCCAGTTACAGTGGGCGATGACGTATTTATCGCTGCAGGGTCAACGATTACTGAAGATGTTCCAGCTGGAGCACTTGCGATTGCGCGCAGTCGTCAAGTAAATAAAGAAGATTACGCTTCAAAATTACCATCTGCTCAAAAAGACTAAAATTTTTTCCAAAAATTTTTAGCAAAAATATTCAAAAATCAAACAAAAAACGGTATGATAGTACTATAAAATAAACTTCGGGGGTTATCATTGTGGAACATTATTCCGATCCTAATTTAAAAATATTCGCTTTAAGCTCAAATCGTCCTTTAGCGGCAAAGATTGCTGAAGAAGTCGGTTTAGAACTTGGTAAAGTTTCTGTCACTCAATTCAGCGATGGCGAGATTAAAATCAACATCGATGAAAGTGTACGTGGTTGCCATGTGTATATCGTTCAATCAACTTCTTATCCAGTAAATGATAACTTAATGGAGTTATTAATCATGGTGGACGCATTACGCCGTGCGAGTGCAAAAACAATTAACATTGTTATTCCTTACTATGGATACGCTCGTCAAGACCGTAAAGCACAATCTCGTGAACCAATCACAGCAAAATTAGTTGCAAACATGATTACTCAAGCCGGTGCAGACCGTGTGTTAACACTTGATTTACACGCTGCGCAAATTCAAGGGTTCTTCGACATTCCAGTGGACCACTTATTAGGAGCTCCACTTCTTGCGAACCACTTCTTAGAAAATAACTTCAAAGATAAAGATATCGTTGTTGTCTCTCCTGACCACGGTGGGGTAACTCGTGCTCGTAAAATGGCTGAGTTTTTACATGCACCAATCGCGATTGTTGATAAACGTCGTCCAAAAGCAAACGTGGCAGAAGTCATGAACATCATCGGTGAAGTAAAAGGAAAAGTTGCCGTATTAATCGACGATATGATTGATACAGCTGGAACAATCACTCTAGCTGCACAAGCGATTAAAGATGCAGGTGCGCTAGAAGTATACGCTTGCTGTACGCACGCTGTATTATCTGGTCCAGCATTAGACCGTATTAATGACTCAGTAATTAAAGAAGTAGTTGTAACAGACTCAATCGAAGTTCCTGAAGAAAAAACAGGTGGCAAGATTGTTCAAATCAGCGTTGACCAATTAATGGCTGAAGCGATTCGTCGTATTCACGAAAACCGTTCAGTGAGTCCATTGTTTATCGAGAAATTTACTATTTTTAGATTAATAAAGAATTGTTAAAAATAAATGAGCCGAGGCTATGGTCTCGGCTCATTTTTGTTTATACTGAATCTAACATAGGAGGTTCGTATGGAACAAAAAGGTTCAAACAAAGCAGGGTGGTTTACCCTTATCTCATTTATTTGTTCGGTGATTACACTGGTGACGTTTGAAGAGATGGATTCGTCTGTAAAAACTATTGAAAATATGGACGAAATCGGTGCAGCTATTTTAGTGCTATTTTCAGCGATGACCATCGGTGGAATCTTCTGGATGGGGATGAATTATTGGAGAAAAAAACGCATCAGGAACTTGTGAAGTTGCAATATACATCGGCTACTCCTGAAACGATAGAAGAGTATTACAGAGCAACCGCAAAGGCTGTTCGCAAGGTTGGCTTTTCTGCCATCATATTGGCGCTCATGATTGGAGTGTTTTCGCAGTTCAATAGTATTATTGAAGTGATTGGTTTGGTGGTGTTCCTATTTGGGATTTGCATTTGCTTATTATCACTAGCTCCAAGATCAATTGCCAAACAAATTCAGAAACAAAAATATTCGATAATGGTTGGAGGTCTTTCATGAAACTAGAGAAAGCAAAAAGTATTGCAGAAGCCTTGATGTGGCTTGGATTAGTACCACAATGGATTTTTCATGACCAGTCGTGGTGTTCCAGGAGGACTGTTGATTGCCATCTTCATCATGCCGATTCTCATGATTATGACGTTTGTGAGTTTCATGATGTATGTTTTTCATTGCACTCGAAGAAAAAAATCGGTTAAAAGATACTTGGTGGCAACTACTACTTACAGGCGCTTGGCTCACCTTTTTGTTATTGCTCTTCAATGGAGTCATTAGATATTGATAAAAAAAGGTTTAGGAGGAAGAGATTTATGGAAGCACGACATTTTGAAAAAAACAACCAGGATTAGTAAAAAAATGCATAAAGTCGCTACTGTTTTTGATGTGGATTTCATGGGTCCTTTTTCTTTGTGGCGATGTTAGGAGCGGGTAACTTTTTCTTAGTAGGGGAGAAACTGATCCTTGTGATGCTGTATATTCTTGGAGTGGCGGCAGTGGGGTTGCTTCTCAGTTTCTCATTGTTTAGTTTGATTTCGTTTAAACTAAAAAAACACTGAACGAAACAGGGATGGCAGTTATTCTTAACAGGTGGATTCCTCATTACGTACTTGCTTCTTTCGATGAGACTCTTTTATTAAGGGGAATCAAATGCAAGAAGGCGCGGGTTATGGTACAATAATCCGGCAAGAAATAAGTGAACTTAGCGCACGAGTCGCACTCACTATTGGTGATGCAGCTCGTGCTTTTCGATTGAGTTAGAAAAAGTCGTTCACTTGATAGACGATTCAAAGATTGAAAAAGGAGATTAAGATGAGTTTCAAAATTGGAGATATTCAAATTGATAATAGCGTAGTTGTGGCCCCGATGGCTGGGATTTCGAACTCTGCTTTCCGTGTTACTGTAAAAGAATTCGGTGCCGGTTTAGTCGTTTGCGAAATGATCAGCGACAAAGGGATTCAATTTCGTAATGAGAAAACATTAAGCATGCTTCATATCGAGCCAAATGAGTATCCACTCAGCGTTCAAATCATGGGCGGAAATAAAGATACTTTAGTCGAAGCGGCCAAATACGTGGCTGAGAATACAGAAGCTGCCATTATCGATATCAATATGGGATGCCCTGTAAACAAAGTGATTAAGGCAGAAGCCGGAGCAAAATGGTTACTCGACCCAAATAAAGTATACGAAATGGTTGCGGCAGTAGTTGACGCAGTGGATAAACCTGTAACAGTGAAGATGCGTACAGGATGGGACCACGAGCATTTATATGCGGTTGAAAATGCCCTTGCTGCAGAACGTGCCGGTGCTAGCGCTGTTGCGATGCATGGGCGTACACGTGTGCAAATGTATGACGGGAAGCCGACTGGGAAATCCTTGGTGAAGTGAAGAAGAACTTAACGCGTATTCCTTTAATCGGGAATGGGGACGTTCGCTCTCCAGAAGATGCCAAACGTATGATTGATATTGCAGGCGTGGATGGCGTTATGATTGGACGTGCAGCCTTAGCAAACCCATGGATGATTCGTCAAACAGTTCATTATTTAGAAACAGGCGAATTGCTTCCTGAAAATACCGTTTCAGAGAAAATTGAAATTGCAAAATTACACTTACAACGACTTGCGAACCTTAAAGGCGAAGCAGTCGCAACAAAAGAATTCCGTAAGCTTGCAGGCTATTACTTAAAAGGAGTGCCACGTGCCTCTAAAACAAAAGTAGCCATCAACGAAGCTGAGAATTTACAAACCGTAGAAGCGTTATTAGACCAATTCGTGGTAGAACATTTAGAGCGTGAAGAACGTCAAAAACAACGCTTGGCAGAAATTTAAGCAAAAAGCCTTGAAATACTTTCAATAAAGCCTCTTCTTTTGGTACAATAAGGAGAGTTATGAAGAACAAGCATCGTTCAAAGGAGGAACAAACGTGTCTTTCGAAGTAGAAACACAAGAAACATTAAATGACCAATTACAAGTTCGTCGTGAAAAAATGAATCAATTACGTGAAAAAGGAATCGATCCTTTCGGTACTGGATTCAAACAAAAAAATACAACTGAAGAAATCCACAAACAATTTGAAGGAGCTACTAAGGAATCTCTTGCGGAACAAGAGCCTGTAACGGTTCAAATTGCTGGACGGTTGATGACAAAACGTGGAAAAGGGAAAGCTGGTTTTGCCCACATTCAAGATGGCAAAGGCCAAATCCAAATTTACGTACGTAAAGATGCTGTTGGAGATGATGCGTACGAAGTGTTCACTAAAGCTGACTTAGGGGATATCGTTGGTGTTGTTGGGACTGTCATGGTCACAAACACTGGTGAGTTATCTGTTAAAGCGGAGCAATTCGTTCATTTAACAAAAGCGCTTCGTCCACTTCCTGATAAATATCACGGGTTAACAAACGTAGAACAACAATACCGTCAACGTTACTTAGACTTAATCAGTAACCGCGAAAGCTTCGACCGTTTCGTTACACGTAGTAAAATCATCCGTGAAATCCGTCGTTACTTAGACGAACGTGATTACTTAGAAGTTGAAACTCCAGTACTACACACATTAGCGGGTGGAGCAAATGCTCGTCCATTTATCACACACCACAATGCCTTAGACATGGAATTATACATGCGTATCGCTACTGAATTACACTTAAACGTTTAGTAGTCGGTGGGATGGAACGCGTATACGAAATCGGACGTGTGTTCCGTAACGAAGGTATTGATACAACTCACAACCCTGAATTTACTTCAATCGAAATCTATACAGCTTACACAGACTACAAAGATGTAATGGATTTAACAGAAGGAATCATCTCAGACGTTGCCAAGAGAGTATTAGGAACAACATTAGTTCCTTACGGCGAACATGAAGTGGAATTAAAAGCTCCATGGAAGAGAATTCATATGGTAGATGCGATTAAAGAAGTAACAGGCGTTGACTTCTGGCCACATATGACTGACGAAGAAGCACGCGCCATCGCGAAAGAAAAAGGCGTGAAAGTCGAAGATTCAATGACATTCGGACATGTCGTGAACGAATTCTTCGAAACATTCGTTGAAGAAACATTAATTCAACCAACATTCATTTACGGACATCCAGTGGAAGTATCTCCATTAGCCCGTAAAAACGATGAAGACCCACGCTTCACAGATCGTTTCGAATGCTTCATCTGTACTAAAGAGTACGGAAATGGCTTCACTGAGTTGACTGACCCAATCGATCAACGTGAACGTTTCATGAAACAAGTAGAAGAAAAATCTGCTGGGAACGACGAAGCGCATCCGCACGATGAAGACTTCATCCAAGCGTTGGAATATGGTCTATCTCCAACAGGTGGGGTAGGTATCGGAATTGACCGTTTAGTAATGTTACTAACAAACAGCCAATCAATCCGTAACGTCCTATTATTCCCAACGATGAAAAACTTAGACTAATATTGAATTTAGTGCTCCGTTTATGGTTCGCCTTAGACGGGGTGTTTTTTATTTAACCGCAATTATCATATTTGATAATTATCATATATGATAATTTCGAAAAGTGATTCAAGTAGAGTGAGCCAATTTAGAACACCAAAAGTAACAAATGTTCACAGGGTTGTAGTTGACTTTCCGTACATTTGAATATACTATGAGGGCAAGTTGGAAGAGAGAGCTTTTCCAGACTGAAATGTTATAGACGAAAGAGACCTGCACGCGATTCGAGCATGGCTTGAATGGGGGTGTTTTTTACTAAAGGAGATCTAATGAAATATTTTAAGCAATTTGGCTGGATTATGATTGTGACCTGTATCGGTGAAATCATGAAATATTACATCCCTCTTCCAATTCCAGCAAGCATCTATGGACTTGTTTTAATGATGGCTTTATTAATGACAGGTGTTGTTAAAATTGAAAAAGTGTACCAAGCAGGGACATTTTTAATCGAGATTATGTCACTGATGTTTATCCCGGCGGCCGTTGGAATTATCGAATCGTGGGATCAATTGCATCGTATTATTGTGCCAGTATCTATCATCACGATTATTACAACATTTGTAGTAATGATTGTTTCGGGAAAAGTAACGCAATACGTCCTCGAGAAAGGAGCCCAAGATGGTGAATCAACTCGTTCTTAATACAGCAACAATCGGGCTCGTGATTAGTATTATCGGTTTTGAAATTGGTGTATTTTTACGTGACCGTTATAAGTGGCCAATCTTCAATCCGCTACTTGTAGCGATTATTTTCGTCATTATCGTATTAAATGCCTTTAATATCGACTACGATAGCTATTATGCGAGTGCAGATAATCTAAGCTATTTATTGACGCCCGCAACGGTCTGCTTAGCGATTCCGTTGTATCAACAAATCGAGCAATTGAAAAAGCATAAAGGCGCCATCTTTGCAGGAATTAGTGCAGGGGTATTAACGAGTTTATGTACGGTTTGGGTGTTATCAATGCTTTTCCAATTAACGCACGAAGAATACGTAACCTTATTGCCAAAATCCATTACGACTGCCATTGGAATGGGCTTGTCTCAAGAGGCAGGTGGCTATGTGACAATTACTGTAGCGGTGATTATCCTGACAGGGGTTCTAGGAAATATGTTCTGTGAAATTATCTGTAAGGTAACAGGAATTACGCATCCTGTTGCAAAAGGGATTGCGATTGGAACGTCTTCCCATGCGATTGGGACAGCACGTGCCATGCAATTAGGGGAAGTCGAAGGTGCGATGAGTGGTTTATCCATCGTAATTTCGGGGATTATTACTCTTATTGGCGCACAAATTTTTGCAGTATTTATTTAAGAAGTGGAGAAAAAGCAGAATTTCTGTTTTTTCTCCTTTTTATTTTGGTTTTTGTCATACAAATTTAATGGAATAGTATTCGAAAAACATATAGTATTTATGCGGATTTAGGGCTATGATGGAGATGCATAAACTTCATATAGAAAAGAGCGAGCGTTATGGAAAAACATTGGTGGCAAGAAGTCGTCGTTTATCAAATTTACCCACGTAGTTTTAAAGATTCAAACGGAGATGGGATTGGCGATTTAAGAGGAATTATTGAAAAACTTGACTATTTACACACGCTAGGAATCGGAGCGATTTGGCTCTCTCCAGTATACAAGTCGCCAAATGATGATAATGGCTATGATATTTCTGACTATGAAGACATTATGGACGAGTTCGGAACGATGACGGATATGGAAGAGTTGATTTCAGAAGCGGATAAGCGCGGTATAAAAATTGTTATGGACCTCGTTGTGAACCATACGTCTGATGAACATCATTGGTTTATTGAGTCAAGAAAAGGAAAAGACAATCCATACCGTGATTACTATGTGTGGGCAGATCCTGCCGAAGATGGCGGAGCACCCACAGATTTACAGTCAGTCTTTTTAGGTAGTGCATGGAAATACGATGAAGCCAGTGGTCAACATTTCTTGCATTTATTTAGTCAAAGACAACCTGATTTGAACTGGGAAAATGACAAAGTGCGCCGTGAAGTCTATGACATGATGAATTTCTGGATTGATAAGGGCGTTGGCGGATTCCGCATGGACGTGATTGATTTAATCGGGAAGATTCCTTTAGAAGGGATTACGTCAAATGGGCCAAAATTGCATGAATACCTACAAGAAATGAATAAGGCAACTTTCGGAGACAAAGATTTATTGACGGTTGGGGAAACATGGGGAGCGACGCCAGAAATCGCGAAGCTCTATTCAAATCCAGCACGTCATGAATTATCGATGGTCTTTCAATTTGAACATTCACTCTTAGACAATGAGCCAGGGAAAGAAAAGTGGGACCTTAAACCGCTCGATGTAAGTGAATTAAAGGCGGTTCTTTCAAAATGGCAAACGGAACTTGGAAACGAAGGTTGGAATTCACTATTCTGGAACAACCATGATCTACCAAGAATCGTGTCACGCTGGGGAAATGATAAGGAATATCGTGTTCGCAGTGCCAAGGCATTCGCCATTCTGCTACATATGATGAAAGGAACTCCTTATATTTATCAAGGCGAGGAGCTTGGACTGACGAATACTCCAGTTTCTAGCATAGAAGAGTTGGATGATATTGAGTCCATTAATATGTATCATGATCGTATTGCTAGAGGATTTAGCGTTGAGTCGATTATGGAATCTCTAAATGCAAAGGGGAGAGACAATGCGCGTAGACCAATTCCGTGGACTGCCGAAGCGAACGGGGGATTTACAACGGGGACACCTTGGTTAGCTCTCAACCCAAACTACAAAGAGATTAATGTAGAAGCAGAGCTACAAAATCCAGACTCTGTATTCCATACGTATCGAAAACTCATTCAGCTTAGAAAAGACCATCCAATTGTGGTTTGGGGCGATTATGAGCTACTTGAGACTTCTTCTAATGTGTTCGCATATTATCGCACGCTTGGGGAAGAAAGATGGTTGACGGTCGTGAATTTATCTAATTTTGAGGAAGAAATCTCTGTAGATGCCCGATTTAATAAGGTTTTGGTGACAAATACAGTGGAGGAGGTCACAGATTTACACGCTTACACGCTTTCCCCATGGCAAGCGTTCGTTGTGGAATTGTCTGGCAATTGAAACAACTTTCATATATAATGTAAGTGCGTAAAAGTAGGTAAATTAATTGTGAAATTTTTGTCAATAATATTTCACAAACAAAGTTGCTAGATACTATTGCAATAATAATCAAATTTGTGATAATATATCTTTTTTTACTCAACAATTATGAAAAAAATATGGTATAATAGTTTGAATAAAAAAATAAAAAGGAGAAAGGGGATGGACGATGAAAGCATTTTTAGTGAAATTACAAGAAGGTTTTAAATCATTAGGTTTAGCGAGTCAATTGGGAATTACGCTTGGCCTATCTTTAGCGATGCTAGCAGGTGTTTACGGTATTTCACAAGCGATGAGTCCGATGCAAAAAGTGACTCAAGTCGTAGAAGTACAAACAAGTGCGCCAGCAAATTCGTCAACTCCTTCAAGTAATACTGAAAAGAAAGAAGTCGCCGAGAAAAAGCAAGAGACAACTCAAGCTCCAACAACTGAATCTGTAACTACAGAAAAACAAGTGGTCACTGAAGAAGAAAAGAACGCAAGAAACGTTCAAGGAAATGTTGCACAGGCAACTCCAAGCCAAGAGCGCAGAAGAGAAGAGTCAGAAAATGGTCCTCTGACAAGAGAAGCAACTCCAACTGAAGTTCCTACAGTTACTTCAAGTTCAGAAACAGTAGCAACACCACCACAACGCTTGAAACCGTTAGGGAATACGGGTCAAGAGTTTGCGACGTTGGACCAAGCTACAGCGTGGATGAAGGAACAGTTAGACCAATCAGCAAAAGATCAAGAAGCTGGAAAACAAAATTGGGTTTACTCTGGAAGAGCGTATGAAATTCCATGGAGTGACGGGTCTAAGACAGCAACCGTTGATTTAACGAAAATTGAGTCTTACACACCAGCTCCTGCACCAACAGAAACAACTTCTGCAGAGACGGCTGGAACGCCTGGAACAGATCATTTATAAAATTGAGCACTTTGGTAGCAATGCCGAAGTGCTTTTTTGTGCTTACAGGATAGGAAACGAAGCAGGTTTATGATAAAATAAGCTTATCTTATTAGAGGAGTGAATGTAAGTGGAAAATAAAGGACGTCGTATTTTAAGCGTTATTATCTCGATTGTGATTATTGCAGTGTATGCATTTTTTTACGTTTCCAACGTTTTTCAAGCAAAACAGGAACGCCAAAAAAAGCGCAACAAGAACAAGTGAAAAAAATTCTCAAGTGGTGCAACAAGCCTTGCAAGATAATCAAAATAAATTAAACGAAGCTGCTGCTAAAATTAAACAAGCAGCGGATAGCGTTAAAGACAAAAACTCAACAACTGAATCAGAAGAGTTGAAGAATGTTGAAATGAATAAAGAAATCGGAGAAGGATATAATATCGTCAAAAAAGATGGTAAATTCTATATTGTTAAAAAAACAATGATTTCTCAAAAAGCAGTTGAATTAACAGGAGTAACAGAAGCACTTGTAATTCCTACTACAGAAGAAGGAAAAAACTTAAAATATAATGTACTAGTTGTTAAAAAAGACGGCGAATATCGCGTTGTTGATGAAACAAAAGATGGAAAAGACGTCTTAGTCTTAACAGGAGAAACCATCACTGAAGGTACAACCTTTGTGTTGAAAGGCGATACATTGTATATCAAATAAAAGGATACGAGAAAAGGCGTTAAGAAACGAATCACTGGAGACAAATAACGCAAGGGACTGCTCGCAGTCGTGCGGCTATTTGTCGAAGTGGACGTCGTTTCTGCCTTTTCGAGTTCAACTATAGGATGTGAGCAATCGCGTTCAGAAATGGAACGTTGGACTCGAACGCCGGAAGGAACGTGAAACGTTCTGCGGACGTTTGAGGAAACGCACGCCATTTCTGCGATTGTGAGCTCAACTGCACAAGGATGTGAGCAAAAAGGACATCAGCAAATTTGCTGATGTCCTTTCTTTTATTTTTTAATAAGCCATTTTATTTCTCGGCTAATAGTGTCACAAATCTCATTTTAATACGATTGCCGTTCTCGTCTGTTTTATGGAGTTGGCCAAAGTCTTCATTATATTTATGCAATGTCCAGCCTGCGTAGTAGTCTTTCAATTCGCCGCTTGCAAATGTCTTAGGGAAGTTCACTGGGCATGGCGCGTCTTCTGTCGACATGGCTGCTACGATTAAGTTGAACCCGCCAGGAGCCGTATGGGATTGCATATTTTCAATCACATCTGGAATTGCATACGGATCTAAGAACATCAAGACCACTGTTGAAATAATGACGTCATAGACTCCGCCTGGAATATCCGCACTCTCAATATTATAAGGTTGAATATCGATATCAAGGCCTTCCGCTTCCGCAATCTGTGCTAATTTCGCAAGGCTCATTGAGTTGATGTCGAGTGAAGTCACATCGAAGCCTTTTTTCGCCAAGTACAAGCTGTTTCTTCCTTCGCCGCTTCCAAGATCGAGCACCTTTCCTTTAGGGAATTTTGGCGTCGCCTCAATGACTTCCGAGTGCGTACGAGTGAGGTCGTATTTCTTAGCAAAATAATCTTCAGGTGTACAATAAAAAGTGAGGTAGCACTTTAAGTCGTCACTTGCTGGTGAAACGCGGTGCCACGCTTGAGGTTCGACGAATGGGATCTCGGAATCTTTCGTAAAGAGATGCTCTGCTAAAACAATTCCGTTTTCATCGAGTTCATAGAAGGTAAGAGCTCCTTCTAAAATCGTGAGGTGTGCCCAAGTACCCACTTTTGTATTATGCATTTTTCTAAATGGCTCTGGTAATGTTTCTGCCGTCCAAGTCGGCATTGTTTTATAAGGAATTAATTCATGTTCCATAGGAAAGCTCCTTTCGAGGTTGTCACCCTCATTGTACAAGAAAATAAAAAGGTAGAGAAATATTAGCTATTATTTAGCTATTATATAGTAGATTTATTTTTGATATAACCATTAGTTATAACTAGTGATAAAAAAGTGTTAATTGACTAGAAGGTGGTTTGCTGGTATCCTATTAACATGTTTATAAAACACGTTGATGAGAAGAGTAAAAGTGGAACTTTTCAGTAGAGAGTCTCGGTTGGTGAAAAGAGACATTAGTGGAAGCTTTGAAGATGGCCTCGGAGTGTTAATCGTCGAATGATTAGATGATTACGGGTAAGCCCGATACAGCTTTCTGTTTTGATTGAAACAGACTGAGATAGTATTTGTGAGAATACTATAAACAAAGGTGGTAACACGAGAATTTGACTCGTCCTTTTGCTAACCCATGTTAGTGAGGGGACGATTTTTGTTTGAGCAAAAGAAAGGAGAACACATGATTAAATTAGAAAATATCGACGTGACCTTTACGCAAGGTAAGAAAGTCGTAAAAGCCGTTCGAAATGTTTCTGTCAATGTGGAAGACGGGGATATCTATGGAATTATCGGATATAGTGGTGCTGGTAAAAGTACTCTAGTTCGTACCATTAACTTACTTCAACGTCCTACAAGTGGAAATGTGGAAGTCAATGGCGTAGATTTATTGAAATTGAAACCAAATGAATTGCGTGACGCACGTAAGAAAATTGGGATGATTTTCCAACACTTCAACTTAATGAATACGTTAAGCGTCTTTGACAATGTGGCTTTCCCGCTGAAAAAAGCGAAGAAACCGCTAGTGGAAGAAGGAGAAACAGCTGTTGATCCAAACGCGGAACCAAAATTGGTGAAGTTAACGAAGAAAGAAATTAAAGAGAAAGTGGATTCTCTCTTACAATTGGTTGGTCTTGAAGATAAAGCAAACAGCTATCCAAGCCAACTTTCTGGGGGACAAAAACAACGTGTGGCGATTGCCCGTGCGTTAGCCAACGACCCAGACGTATTGCTCTGTGACGAAGCGACAAGTGCGCTTGACCCTAAAACAACTTACTCAATCTTAGAGTTATTGAAAAAGGTTAATGAGCAATTAGGAATTACGATTGTGATTATCACGCATGAGATGCAAGTCGTTAAAGAAATTTGTAATAAGGTTGCCGTAATGGAAGACGGTGAAGTGATTGAGCAAGGAACAGTGCTTGATATCTTTACAAACCCACAACGCAACTTAACAAAAGACTTCATTGATACAGCAACTCATATCAACCAAGGAATTGAAACAGTTCTCTCACACGAACAGTTATTGAATCTGAAAGATGGAGATTACTTAGTGAAAATTTCATTCGTAGGTGCTTCAACAGGGGAACCGTTGATTACGAAATTATCGACTCAATTCCAAGTAGCAGCGAATATCTTATTCGCCAACGTGGAAATCATCCAAGAAACTCCAGTAGGGACATTATTGGTTGGGTTGTCAGGCGAACAAGAAAGCATCGAAAATGCACTTTCTTACATTAAAGGACAAGGCGTTTCAGTAGAAGTCTTAGAAGAAAAGGGAGGTGCCTAAGATGAATTTATTAGCCTTTATCGATTTTAAAACTTGGTTCCCAAACATCGATGCTAAAGTATGGTTGGAAATTCAAAAAGCCACACTTGATACATTAATCATGGTTGGGTTAACAGGTTTAATCGCGGGTATCTTAGGGATTGCTTTAGGTGTGACACTAGTTGTTACGCGTGAAGGAAACATCCTTGAAAACAAAGGATTGTACTTGGTACTCGATAAAGTGGTGAACTTATTCCGTTCGATTCCATTTATCATCCTTGCCATGTTACTGATTCCAGTAACTCGTGCAATCGTAGGAACAACCATTGGTATTCCAGGAGCGATTGTTCCGCTAGTATTCGCAACCGTTCCATTCTACTCTCGTCAAGTGCAATTAGCGTTGACCGAAGTAGATAAAGGGGTTATCGAAGCGAGTGAAGCAATGGGATGTACACCGCTAGAAATTATCTTCCGCGTGTACTTAAAAGAAGGCTTGCCTAGCTTAATCCGTGCAAGCTCACTAACAATTATCAGCTTAATTGGTTTAACAACCATGGCCGGAGCGTTTGGTGCCGGCGGTATCGGTAACGTAGCCATCTCACGAGGTTATAACCGATTCCAAGGAGACGTTATCGTGGTAGCTACAATTATCATGTTAATCATCGTCTTCATCACCCAAGCAATCGGTGACTATTTAGAGAAAAAAGCCACTAAATAAAAACCAGGATACGAGGGCGAACGCTCAGGGACGAAACACTGGACCGAAGTAACGCAAGGGACTTGGAACAAGTCGTGCGGATACTACGGGAAGTGGACGTCGGACCTGTGAGCCCGAGTTCAACTACACCGAATTCGAGCCTAACAGCCCGAACTCAACTACACAGGATGTGAGCTTTCGAGCTTAACAGCCCGAGTTCAACTACCAGGATGCGACCAATCATCCAAAAACAAAAAATCAAACCAACACAAAAAGGGGAAAAACAAAATGAACATTAAAAAATTATTCGTAGCTGCAGCGGCAGCATTAACATTAGCGGCATGTGGAGCTGCACAAACATCAAACTCATCAAGCTCAGCTTCATCAGAAGCAAAACAAGAAAACAAACACGTTAAAATCGGGGTTAACGCTGGTAACCACGAAGTTTGGGACGATGTTATTGCTCGCTTGAAAGAAAAAGAAGGTATTGAAGTTGAATTAGTAGAATTCACTGACTACGTACAACCTAACCAAGCGTTAGAAAACGGCGACGTTGATTTGAACTCTTTCCAAACAATTATTTACCTAGAACGTTTCAACAAAGAGCAAGGAACACACATCAAACCAATCGGCTACACTGTAATTGCTCCAATGGGTGTTTACTCTAAGAAAAATCAAAAAAACGTAAGTGAATTAAAAAGATGGCGATACAATTGCTATTCCTGAAGATACTTCAAACAACTCACGTGCATTACGTTTACTACACGCAGCTGGCGTAATCAAATTAAAAGATCCCTAACAACACTTTAGCAACTAAAGATGATATCGTTGAAAATCCTAAAAACATCCAAATCAAAGAATTACCTGCTGGACAAACAGCTCGTGCTTTAGATGATGTTGCTGCTTCATTAATCAACAACGGTTTCGCTGTTGAAGCTGGATTCCAACCAACAAAAGACTCTATCTTTATTGAACAAATTACTGATTCTTCACAACCTTACTACAACGTAATCGCTGCTAAAGAAGGTAACGAAAACAACGAAGTATACAAAAAAATCGTAGAATACTACCAATCACCAGAAACAGCTAAGAAAATTGAAGAAGTTTCAAAAGGTGCTAACGTACCAGTTTGGGAAAAAGCTACTTTGAAAAACTAGGATGTGAGACAGCGCGTTCAGAAATCGAACACTGGACCGGAACGACGGAAGGAACGTGAAACGTTCTGCGTACGTTTCGGGAAGTGGACGCGATTTCTGCGATGGCGAGCTCGACTACTAGGATGCGAGAAAAAGCAAAATGTAACATATATGTTACATTTAGAAAAAACAAACCTTAAGAGGCGTGCTAAGCATGCCTCTTTATTCAATGAAAGAAGGCAAAGACGATGAGCGAAATTAAACAAAAAGCACAAGCGTTAAACGAATATCTTGTCGCAACAAGAAGACATTTCCACGAAAACCCAGAATCAAGCTTAAAAGAGTACGATACTGCTGCCTACATTCAAAAAGAATTAACTGCATTTGGAATCCCATTTGAAAAAGTAGCTGAAACAGGAACTTTAGCCATTATTAAAGGGGCAAAGGCGAAGGAAAGACCGTTTTACTTCGTGCCGATATCGATGCGCTAGAACTTCCTGACTGCACTGGCAAACCTTATGCGTCTAAACGTCCTGGGTTAAACCATGCTTGTGGGCATGATGCGCATACGACAATGGGGCTAGGAACGGCTAGAGTCTTGAATGAATTGAAAGATTCGTTTGCAGGGACCGTCTTAATCGCGTTCCAACCTGCAGAAGAAATCGGTGCGGGAGCGAAACAATTTGTCGCTTCTGGAAAAATTGACAATATCGATGAATCTTTTGCGATTCACGTCAATTCAGGACTGCCCGTTGGATCGTTTGCGGTTGAAGGTGGAGCAGTGAATGCTTCGTGTGATATTTTCAAAATCAAAATCACAGGAAAGAGCGCTCACGTAGGTCGTCCACATTTAGGTCATGATGCGCTTGTGACAGCCAGTGAAGTTGTTGTTGCATTGCAAACCATCGTCGCACGAGAAGTGAATCCAATCGACCGTGCTGTTGTCGGAGTTGGGAAATTAAATGCAGGAACACGCTACAATATCGTTGCCAACGACGCTGAAATCGAAGGAACGATTCGTGCATTTAGCCACGAAACACGTGCGCATTTAAAAGAAGCTGTAACGCGTATCGCAAAAGGGATCGCAGAACTCAATCGCTGTGAATTTGAAATCGATTGGTATGATGCGGCAGCTCCAGTGATTAATACTCCTGAGTTAGCTGAAGAATTCCAAAAAGTGGTTGCACAAGTAGAGGGGGTTGATAACCTCATTACAAACTATGAATTGTCAATGGGTGCCGATGACTTTGCGGACTACGTAGTGAATAAACCTGGTGTTTATGGCTTACTTGGTAGCCAATCTGGCGAAGAAACAGCTTATGGGCATCACCATGAAAAATTCGATATCGATGAGCGTGTATTAGCACTTGGTGTTGAAATTGAAGTGAAGTATTTCTTAAGCAGACTTGCGTAAAAAATGAGCGGAAAAGGTCGAAAAGTTTTTTCGGCCTCTTTTTCATTTTAAAACTTTAAAAAACTATAATATTTCTTGAAATGTCATAGGCAAGAAAGAAGCCGTATGCTATAATTCTTTTGTATCTGAAAATAGAACAGTTGTTTTTCAGAAAGAGAATGTGTGAGTTGATTTAGGAGGATAAAATGATTCCATTATTAGAACGATTAGCGGAAAATTGTGCAGAAGATAAAGTAGTATACAAACATGACTTGATGTTGGAAGAAGAGTTGACAGCAAGTCTTGTCTGGGAGTATTCAGATAAGCTAGCAGCGTACTTACATGAAACATACAAAGGGAATAAATCTCCAATCGTGGTTTATGGTCATAAACATCCATTTATGTTGGTGTACTTCTTGGCTTGTGTAAAATCAGGTCATGCTTATTGTCCGGTTGATGTGAATACACCGATTGACCGCGTTGAAGATATTATCGCAACCGTTAAGAGTCCAGTCGTGCTCGTGAGTGAAGAGATAACGCTAGAGGTACCAACGCTGACAGTTCCTGAAGCTAAAGAAGTGATTGCTTCAACGACGGAACGTATTTCAAAAGAGCATTATGTTCAAGGGGAAGATATTTTCTATATTATCTTTACTTCTGGAAGTACAGGGAAGCCAAAAGGAGTTTCGATTACTTACAATAACTTGAACCACTTCTTAGATTGGTATACGGGTTATTACAAAGAGAAAGGACCTCAAGTCTTTCTTGGACATCCGCCGTTCTCATTTGATTTATCAGTGATGTCACTTTGGCCAGCACTTTATATGCATTCGCCACTTGTTCAAATTGATAAAGAGCACTTGCAAGATTTCAAAGTGTTATTTAAAACATTAGAAGTGTCTAAAGCAACGGTGTGGATTTCAACGCCATCGTTTGCGGAAATGTGCTTAGTGGATCCAAGTTTCAACCAAGATTTGCTTCCTGAATTAGAACAGTTCGTGTTCTGCGGAGAGAAGTTATTCAGTACAACCGTTGAAAAATTAATGGAACGATTCCCACGCGCAGAAGTGGTAAACACATATGGCCCAACGGAATCGACGGTTATGGTCACTTGGATGCCATTAACAAGAGAATTGTTAGAGAAGTATCCAGATAATCTACCAGTGGGTGTGATTAAGCCTGGAACAACCGTGTTAATTGATGGTCCAGAAAGCGGAGAAATCATCATTTACGGAAATACAGTGGCAAAAGGTTATTATGAAAACCCTGAAATGAATGCGAAACATTTCTTTGAAGTGGATGGTGATCGTGCATACCGTACAGGGGACGTGGGACATTTCGAAGGAGATTTATTATTCTGCGAAGGACGAATCGATTTCCAAATCAATTACACGGTCACCGTATTGAGTTGGAAGATATCGACAATAACTTATTGAAGAATCCGAAAATTCGTCAGGCCGCAACGGTTCCTTCGATGGCGGATGGAAAAGTAAAATCGATTACGTCATTTGTCGTGTATAATGAACCAATCGAAAAACGTTTTGAAACAGTTAAACTCGTGAAAAAAGAATTGGCGCAACATGTGCCGGAATATATGATTCCAAAGAAAGTCGTCTTCTTAGACGAAATGCCGTTGAACAATAACGGGAAAATTGATAAAAAACAATTAAAGGAGCTTGTGTAGTCGATGCATTATTTTGAAGGTCTCTCTTTCTTCATGACGCTAGGACTCGTATTAATCGTAGCGTTCATATTAAATGTCTTTCAAAAATCTACGTATTATCTATCATTACTATTCTCAGTAGTGATGGTCTATTTCGTGTTTATTAAAACGCCGGACCAACTGATTGCGCTATTGGGATTTGTAGTGTTAGGGTACATTTTGATGCAGATGACCTCTAAGCTGAAGGAACGCAAGAAGACAATGCCGATGATGGTGTTGTTAGTGGGATTGCCGTTAATTGTGGTGAAAGTTTTACCTGTGTTTCATGTGAATGGATTTGGATTTTTAGGAATTTCTTATATGACCTTCAAATTAGTCCAAATCATTATTGAGATGTATGACGGGTTGATTGAAAAACCAATGTCTGTTCTCGATTACACGCATTTCTTGTTATTTTTCCCAGCGCTTAGTTCTGGGCCGATTGACCGTAGCCGACGTTTTATGGACGATTGGCATAAACAAAGAAGTCGGGCGGAGTACTTAGAACTGGCAGGCACAGGTATTTTTAGGTTAGTTTTAGGTTTATTCTATAAATTGGTATTATCTGGAATGGTATTCCAACATATGAATGGACCAATGGGGAAAGACGTGACCTATCTCATCGGGTATATGTATCTTTACACCGCGTACTTGTTCTTTGACTTTGCTGGATACAGTTTAATGGCGGTAGGGGCAAGTAATATTCTTGGTGTCGAGACGCCGATGAACTTTAACTTCCCATTTATCAGTATCGACATTAAAGATTTCTGGAACAGATGGCATATTACGTTATCGACATGGCTACGTGACTTTGTGTTCTCGCGTGTTGTAATGCGATTCATGCGTAAGAAAGTCTTCAAGAAGAGACTGACGACGGCGATGGTTGCCTATATGATCAATATGACCTTCATGGGATTTTGGCATGGGGTGACGCTGGACTACATCATCTACGGTGTGTATCACGGAGTGCTGATGGCGGCGTTCGAATGGTATCAGAAGAAGTCGAAGTTTTATAAGAAAAATAAGAATAAGACATGGTATAAAATCACAAGCTGGCTCATTACGATGCATTTAGTAATGTTAGGATTCTTGATTTTTTCAGGAAAACCGTTATTATGGATAAGTAAAATAATGTTAACAAAATAGGAGGTATATCCATGGAAGAAAGAATTTTTAGAAATTCTAGAAGAAATTTGTGAAGATGAAGTAGTATACGAAGATAAAGATATTAACTTAAAAAGAAGAAGGATTAATGGATTCGTTAGCATTCGTTGAACTACTTGTTCGCTTAGAAGAGTTTGGTATCGAAGTGGCTCCAACAGAAGTGACTTATGAAGAAATCGATACTCCAAATAAAATTATTAAGTACGTTTCTGAAAGAACGAATTAATATATTGTTACAAATAAAATGTAAAAGAATCGGTTCGAGTTATACTTGGACCGATTTTTTTCTTTTAGTTTATTGCATGTTTTAAAGAGTTATAGATTTTAGCGGGAATCATGCTATAATGGAAAAAAACTATTGAAGGATGAATATATTTTTTATAAATTGTAGGAGGTTTTTTTACAGAATGAATTATTTCGAGGGACTTGAATTTTTTTCCTTTTCTTATTAATTGTTCTTTGCGGTGGATTTGTATTAAATTTTTTTGGGAAAAAGAAAGAGGTTTATATACTTGCAATCTCGCTAATTTTTGCAGGGACAATTTATGGGCAAAAGCAAAAAAATGGTTGTTTACCTCGTGGCGTTTATTATTTATCAATATCTTCTTGTGATGCTGTCCAATAGGTTAGAAAAAAAGTGGTTAAAAACATTGAGCCTATTATCTGTTGTCCCGTTAGTAATTAATAAGATATTCGCGATTACGAGTCTTCACTTAATGGCTTTTATCGGAATTTCTTATATGTCATTTAAAACAATACAGATAATGATAGAGATATCAGATGGTATTATTAAGGAAAAAAATATAGTTTCTTGGATTATTTACAATTTTTATTATTTTTTTCCCAACTGTTAGTTCAGGTCCGATTGATCGTAGTAGAAGATTCTTTGATGATATTAAAACAATTATGCCAAGAGAAGCTTATTTGGAATTAGCAGGAACTGGCGTTTATAGGGTAGTTCTAGGGCTTCTGTATAAAATTATGTTTTCAACATATGTTTATCAAATGTTATCGGCTTTTAAAAAAACACAGGAACTTTAACGTATTCTGTGAAGTATATGTATTTATACACATTGTATCTTTTCTTTGATTTCGCCGGGTACAGTTTAATGGCGGTAGGAACTAGTAATATCTTGGGTGTTCAAACTCCTATGAATTTCAACAAGCCATTTTTGAGTATAGATATTAAAGATTTCTGGACAAGATGGCATATTACTTTATCAACTTGGTTAAGAGACTTTGTTTTTTCTAGAGTGCTAATGAATGCGATGAAGAAAAAGTTGTTCAAAAGCAGATTACAAAATGCTTCGTTTGCATATATGGTTAATATGTGTGTGATGGGTTTTTGGCACGGATTAAGTATTAGTTATGTTATTTATGGGGTGTATCATGGTTTCTTGATGGCAGGGTTTGAATGGTATCAAAAGAAATCAAAATTCTATAAAAAGAATAAGAACAAAACATGGTATAAACTAACTAGCTGGTTTGTCACAATGCACTTGGTGTTTATTGGTTTCTTTATTTTCTCTGGAGAACCATTAAAGTTAATAATGTCGATTTTTAAAAAGATAATTAAAATTTGAAGATTGGAGAAAGTGTAGAATAAGATGATAAAATTAAAAGCATTTTTTTAACATCAATTGTACTCGTTATAATAACGCTTATCATACTAAGTATGACTTATGTAAAGAAAGTAGACGATTATTATAAAGTAAATGACAATAGCATTCGTTATAGTACTAATTATGAAAAAAATATAAAAGCAAGGATATTCTAACGAGTAATATTGATGTGAATACTTTGGTATTATTAGGGTCTTCGGAGTTAGTAGCTACGATTAATGAGGATTATCATCCAAATAAAATTTTTTTAATTATAAAGATTTTTAATATCATGCAAATTGGAACGAGTTATTCTCAAAATATCATTCAAGCAACCACTTTAGCATCAATTGAAGAAGGAATGAAGAAGCGAAAGGTTGCTATTATTGAATCTGTACAATGGTATGAAAAAGATGGTACGCATCGGGATGCATTTTTTTGAATAAAAGCTTCGCAAGAACATATTTATAATGCGTTGACGAATGATAAAATTAGTAAAGAAACTAAAGAAAAACTGATTGATAGAATTATTGAAATCACAAAGGGAAATAAACAACAAAACGATCTCTATAAAAAGTACAAAAAAGTTTTAGTAGAGAATGAAGGGACTTTTATCGACCGTTTATTGATGGGATTTGATAAAATTCTTTATTCGTTTAAATTGAAACTGACGTTTTATCGAAATCATAGCAAATCAGATTATCCAGTGAGCGGAGAAGCAACTCCAAACTATAACTGGGAAGAGATGACTGAAAAATTTGTTGATGAAGTGAAAAAGAAAACAGATAACAATGAGTTTGGAGTCGATAATAAATATTATGATACGTACTTAAGAGAAAGACTTGATTCGTTGAAAGGTGCGTATAAAGATATTGATTATACTGAATCGCCAGAGTACTCAGATTTTGAGATTTTCTTAACGGTTGCAAAAGAATTGGGAATTGAAGTTGAAGTGATTATTTTCCCAGTTAATGGTAAGTGGAATGACTATACTGGAGTTTCCAGAGAGATGCGTGAAAAGACTTATAGAAAAATCGAGAGTGTAGCTAACCAGTTTGGTGTAAAAGTGTTAAACTATGGTGACAGAGAATATGAGGATTATTTCTTGTTTGATGTGATGCACGTGGGTGTGAAAGGATGGATGGAAGTTGAAAAAAATCTATATGAATTTTCTAAATAATGCAACGGATAAACAAAAGTTCGTTCTATGGACTGCTTTCTTCTATGTGGTTATTTTAGGTTTAGTTATCTATTGTTTAGTAACTGATTTCTCGAATGTTCAGGAGTTTATTTATAGTGAATTCTAGTGATAATCAATATGACTTTGATCACTGCTTTAAGTATAAAAAAGAGGGGGGAATCCCCTCTTTTTGTTTAGAATTTAATATTTAATAGTTCGTTTACTTCGTTATAGGCGGATTGGATTCGCTCAAGCATTTCTTTATCGACGGTATGCTCTAGAGGGCCTCCTGGTATATAGTTTTCAGCGAGAAAGACTTGATAATCATAGGCAGGACCGCCCATAAAACTACGATCAATTTCGGTACGTGAAACCCATGTTGGATGAGCCGTAACACTTGTGAGGGTCGTCTTGCCGTTTTCTTTTTCAATCGTGATATCCATAATCACGCCACGCTCAGTCCAGATGTTTTCCAAGGTTTCGACGCGTTGGTTAGAAAGGAGGTTCCCCATTGAGTAGATGATGAATTTCTTTTCGCCGTCTTTTGTGATGGTTTCGGTCGGTTCGATTACATGTGGATGTCCGCCAAAAACCACATCGGCACCCCATTCAATCATTTTATGATACGTATCGATTTGCCCTTGTGTTGGATGAAGATGATATTCTTCTCCCATTTGTGGCAATACAATCGTAAAGTCGGCAATTTCTTCAGCACGTTGGATGAGCTGTTTCACCTTTTGCATGTTCAAATCGTATAAGTGGTTGTTATATTCTTCGTCGGTAAGGCTTGCTTCGATTCCGTTGAAGCCATACGCAAATCCAAGGATAGCGACTTTAATGCCATTGACTTCTTTTACAAGAATACCTTCAGAGGGGTCGACTTTTACTCCGAAAATATCAAGTCCGTTTTTGCGGAAAGCATTGGCTGTATATTTCAAGCCTTCGATGCCTGTATCAAGAATATGGTTATGCGCTAAGTCGAGGACGTCGTATCCGGCGTCTTTAATGCTCTGAATCACTTCTTCGGGCGCGTTAAAAATAGGATATCCAGCAAGAGGTTCGTTTGGGTTGATGGTTCCTTCGAAATCCCCAATCGCAAGGTCTGCACTGGATACGAGTGGGGTAATTTGTTCGTAGTCATTTTTGAAGTCGTACGAATTTCCGTCGAATGCACTGCCATAAACAATATCATGATAGAGCATATCCCCGCTTGCGGTGATGCGAGCAACTTGCTTATTCGTTGGTGGAGACTGCGGGTTATTTGGTGTGGAAGCATCTTGATTTTGTTCAGAAGACGGTTTCGCGGTTTGAGCGGTCTCTATATTTTCTTGTGCAGAAGGGCGCGTAACAAATCCTGCTGCAATCGTAAATACAGATAAGATACAAACCCCATAAAATTCCATTCGCTTTATTTTGTCGCTCTGTGAATTGCCTCTCATACATTCCCCTCCAATACCTGTTGTAACTGTATTATACCCCGAATTAATTCCTATTTAAATAGTAATTTTGGAATATGGAGAAATAAATAATTTAATCACAATCCCTCTAGAATTACTCGGTGGATAGCTATATAATTTAGTTGAAGGCAGTAGGTGATAGTTTTTGTTATAAGAAGTCGTTATAGGAAGGGTGTAGGGTGATGGATAAGTCAAATAGGTTTCTGCTAAGAATTTTCTGTTGTTTTGCTGCTTTGATTATTTTAGTTCTAGTGCGGTTTAGAGTAGCTAGTGTGTATGGAGATACGGTAACCTCGATTCATTCTAGGGACGAGATTGTTCATCTAGAAGAAGAAATTCTTAATATGTCACGCGATGGTGACGAACATATAGAAGGTGTTGATTTTGAACATGCGGTCGAGACGTACTATGACGTACCGCTGTTTAAAGAGGAAAAGAATCTAGATAGCGAAGAAATTGAACATCTCGTAACAGATAGTCACTACAAATGGGTGGTTCCGATAAAGAATCCTTCATTGGAGAAAGAGGCTCATCTTTATATAGGAGGCCCAGCGAATTCATCAGAAATAGAAGCTAAAGTGAAGCAGGGATATTTGACAAAAGAAGAAGGAGAAAAACTGATTCAGTCACAAGGAAAATGGACAGTTGCATATGTGAGCACTTATGAAAAAAATAAGCATTCTGTTTTGAAAGTGGCACAGGAAGTGATTGCCAGAGAGAACTTGAATGTTAAAAAGATTTTGTTTGTTGTGCCCAAAGAACTACAAATTCCGGTAGTGCTTATAAAAGTTGATGGGGAATACCAAGTGATGTTTCATGAGTTTCCTTTAGTAGAAGGTGGCATCTCAAATGTAAAAGGTGAGCTATCTCTTGATCGATTCTATCCATTTAACGAGGCTAAAGAAGTAGTGCGTGAGTTTGTTAGGGAACATCAGCTAGTTTCGACGAATGGCGATGCAAGACCGAATGGTGTTGTCGTTCCGTGGAAAGAGTCTTCCATTGTTATGGTGGGAATAGCGGTTGCTGGATTCATCCTTTATAAACTGTTTCGAAAAAAAGAGAGCGCAACCAAAGCCTGATAATCCTTAAGAAACTGTAATAAAACGATAAAGGGTGGAAAAATAAAAGGAAATACGCTATAATAAAACCGTTAAAAATAAATGCTGTAAGCATCAAGGAGGAACTAAAACATGAGTCGTTTAGTAAGCATGACTGAAATGTTACAAAAAGCTAAAGAAGGTAAATACGCTGTTGGTCAATTCAACATCAACAACTTAGAATGGACACAAGCAGTATTAACAGCAGCTCAAGAAGCTAACTCACCAATTATCTTAGGTGTATCTGAAGGCGCTGGTAAATACATGGGTGGACCAAAAGTTGTTTCAGCTATGGTAAATGCATTATTAGATGCAATGAACATCACTGTTCCAGTAGCATTACACTTAGACCACGGTTCTTCAGTAGAAGTATGTAAACAATACATCGACGCTGGATTCAGCTCAGTAATGTTTGACCACTCTCACTTCCCAATCGATGAAAACATCGAATTAACGAAAGAAGTTGTAGAATATGCACATCCAAAAGGAGTTTCAGTTGAAGCTGAAGTAGGTACTGTAGGTGGTACTGAAGATGGCGTAACTGGAGGAATCAACTACGCTGACTTAAACGAATGTGTACGTATGGTTAAAGAAGCTAAAATTGATGCATTAGCAGCAGCTTTAGGTTCAGTTCACGGAACTTACTCAGGCGAACCAGTTTTAGGTTTCGATGAAATGTTAGCAATCTCAGAAGCTACAGGTGCTCCATTAGTATTACACGGTGGATCAGGTATTCCGGAATACCAAATCAAAAAGCAATCGAACGTGGACATGCTAAAATCAACGTTAACACTGAATTACAACAACAATGGACAGCAGCAGTTCGTGCTAAATTAAATGCAGACGCTGGTGTTTATGACCCACGTAAAATTATCAAACCTGGTTTCGATGCAATCGTTAAGATTACAAAAGAAACAATGGACATCTTCGGTTCAACAGGAAAAGCTTAATTATAACTGTTTAGAGGCAGGCGGTTTCGCCTGTCTCTTTTTAATTAGACCAATAAATATCCACTGGCTAAGCCGGTGGATATTTATTTGAGCAAAATAATACTATAAAAGAGCAAGATTATCATATGTGATAATTATCATATATGATAATTTTAAGGTGTGGAGGTGGGAGAGATGAAGCGCAAGTTTAAAATTGAAAGAGATATGGTAGATCAGCTAGATGAGTATTCATACGAAGAAAAAGTAAAGTATGCAGCCATATTAAAAATACTGCAAGAAGATGGGTTAACAGAAGAGATGATTCAAAAATGGGGACGATGGTATAAGGGAAAACACGGATTGCTAATAACCCTTTCCAAAAATGTTAAGGAGGAGATGGACGATGGGGACGTACCTAACTTCAAAACTTTGCAAGCTTTCATCAGAATATCCGACGTTTGAGTATGATTTAGAAAAGGAAATGATGATGCAGCGAGTTGCGTTACAAATGACAAAGTTACAAACGGTGACAGGACTTTCTTTAGAAGATTTTGCAAAAGAAGTCGACCTTAAAGCATCAAATCTTTCGAGATTGCAGAGCGGAGACCATAATCCAACTATTCTTACTCTGTTGGATTTAGCTTATCGATGTGGATATGATGTAGAAGTGAAAGTAAAAAAGAAAAAACTGCCTAAGTAGCATTACAAAAATTACAATTGTTCACAGAAAAAAATCTCTTAGAGCATAGCAATTTAACTCCTAAATTTGTTTTTATAAGTGTAAGACTTATTAGATAATGAATAGAAATGAGGAGGAAAAATTATGACACATCATACATTTGTTGAGAAGAAACTGCATTTACGATTCAAAGGGAGTGACAGAAAAACAAAGAACCTGATTATTTCACGTCCTAAGGATAAATTGAAGAAGGATTCAGCTAATATAGCAATGGAGAGTATTATAGGAGCTAATCTTTTTGAAAAAGACGGAGTACAATTGTATGAAGGCCGAAGAGATGCTTATTATAAGACGCGGAGAGTGGATGTCTTTCTTTAACAACAATAAATAATCGAATAAATATCCACCGGCTTAGCCGGTGGATATTTATTTGTGGAGTAAGTTACTTCTATATAGATTGTACCGAATAAAAAGGGAACATTTTTCCCTTAAGAAAATTCTTGACGTGTTGAAGGAGAAATGCTATTCTATTAGAGGTGCTTTTTATACCTGATTCCTGATAAGTAATCAAATCAGTCGTGCTGACTGGTAAGAAGGCCATTTTATGAGACAGTGATGTCTTTTTAATTTTTTTAACAAAAAAATGGTCCGCCCGGAAGTGTGGACCAAGAAGAACCCGTTAGGGAAGGAGGAAGAGCTTAATGCCAACTATTAACCAATTAGTCCGTAAACCTCGTAAATCAGCAGTTGAGAAATCAGCTCTCCAGCGTTAGGTAAAGGCTATAACAGTTTCAAAAAATCACAAACGAATACAAACTCTCCACAAAAACGTGGTGTATGTACTCGTGTAGGTACTATGACACCTAAAAAACCTAACTCAGCGTTACGTAAATATGCCCGTGTACGTTTATCTAACTTAATCGAAGTAACTGCGTACATTCCAGGTATCGGTCACAACTTACAAGAACACAGCGTTGTGTTAATCCGTGGTGGACGTGTAAAAGACTTACCAGGGGTACGTTACCATATCATTCGTGGTGCTTTAGACACTGCAGGAGTTAACAACCGTATGCAAGGTCGTTCTAAATACGGTACTAAACGTCCTAAAAAAATAATTTTTAAAAAAAATAAAAACACTCATTAAAATGAAAGGAGGATTATAAATGCCTCGTAAAGGTCCTGTCGCAAAACGTGATGTTTTACCCTGATCCAATTTATAATTCAAAAATTAGTTACTCGTTTAATCAACCGTTTAATGGTAGATGGAAAACGTGGTAAAGCTGCAACAATCTTATATAACGCATTTGATATCGTTAAAGAAAAAACTGGAAACGATCCAATGGAAGTTTTCGAACAAGCAATGAAAAACATTATGCCTGTTCTTGAAGTTAAAGCTCGTCGTGTAGGGGGTTCTAACTACCAAGTTCCTGTGGAAGTTCGTCCAGACCGTCGTACTACATTAGGTTTACGTTGGTTAGTAAACTACTCACGTCTACGTGGTGAAGACACAATGGAAGTTCGTTTAGCTAAAGAAATTATGGATGCTGCGAACAACACAGGTGCTTCTGTTAAGAAACGTGAAGATACACATAAAATGGCTGAAGCGAACAAAGCGTTTGCTCACTATCGTTGGTAAGATTAAAAAGGTTTTTCAACCTTTTTGGTCTCACTTGTTGTTAGAAATATAGAAAGAGGTGTAGAACGAAGATGGCAAAAAGAGAATTCTCTCTGAAAACACTCGTAATATTGGTATCATGGCCCACATCGATGCAGGTAAAACTACAACGACTGAGCGTGTACTTTATTACACTGGTAAGATCCACAAAATTGGTGAAACTCACGAAGGAGCTTCACAAATGGACTGGATGGAACAAGAACAAGAACGTGGTATCACTATTACATCAGCTGCTACAACAGCACAATGGAAAGGTCACCGTATCAACATCATCGACACTCCAGGGCACGTGGACTTCACAGTTGAAGTAGAACGTTCTCTACGTGTATTAGATGGTGCGGTAGCTGTACTTGATGCTCAATCTGGGGTAGAACCTCAAACAGAAACTGTATGGCGTCAAGCTACAACATACGGAGTTCCACGTATCGTATTTGCAAACAAAATGGATAAAATCGGTGCTGACTTCTTATATTCAGTACGTACAATCCACGAACGTTTACAAGCAAATGCACACCCAATTCAATTACCAATCGGAGCTGAAGACAACTTCACTGGTATCATTGACTTAATCAAAATGAAAGCTGAAATCTATACTAATGACTTAGGTACAGATATCCAAGAAACAGATATTCCTGAAGATTTACAAGATTTAGCTGAAGAATGGCGTGAAAAATTAGTGGAAGCAGTTGCTGAAACTGACGAAGCTTTAATGGAACGTTATTTAGAAGGTGAAGAAATTTCAGAAGCTGAATTAAAAGAAGCTATCCGTAAAGCTACATGTGCGGTAGAATTCTACCCAGTATTATGTGGTTCTGCCTTCAAAAACAAAGGGGTACAATTAATGTTAGATGCAGTAGTTGACTACTTACCATCTCCATTAGATGTTCCTTCAATTAAAGGGGTAGACCCTAACACAGACCAAGAAGTAGAACGTCATTCATCTGATGAAGAACCATTCTCAGCATTGGCCTTCAAAGTTATGACTGACCCATTCGTAGGTCGTTTAACATTCTTCCGTGTGTACTCTGGTACTTTACAATCAGGTTCATACGTTAAGAACTCAACGAAAGGTAAACGTGAACGTGTAGGACGTATCCTACAAATGCACGCGAACTCTCGTCAAGAAATTCCAGAAGTATTCTCAGGAGACATCGCTGCTGCAGTTGGTCTTAAAGATACAACTACAGGGGACACATTATGTGACGAAAAAGCTGAAGTTATCTTAGAATCAATGGAATTCCCTGATCCAGTTATCGAGGTTGCTATTGAACCTAAATCAAAAGCTGACCAAGATAAAATGGGTATTGCTTTACAAAAACTTGCAGAAGAAGATCCAACATTCCGTGCTTACACTAACCAAGAAACTGGTGAAACAGTTATCGCTGGTATGGGTGAGTTACACTTGGATATCATCGTAGACCGTATGCGTCGTGAGTTCAAAGTAGAAGCTAACGTAGGTGCTCCTCAAGTATCTTACCGTGAAACATTCCGTGCTTCTACACAAGCTGAAGGTAAATTCGTTCGTCAATCAGGTGGTAAAGGTCAATACGGTCACGTATGGATTGAATTTACTCCTAACGAAGAAGGTGCTGGATTCGAATTCGAAAATGCTATTGTCGGTGGGGTCGTTCCTCGTGAATACATCCCTGCAGTTGAAGCTGGATTGAAAGACGCTATGGAAAACGGGGTATTAGCTGGTTATCCATTAGTTGACATCAAAGCTAAACTTTACGATGGATCATACCATGATGTCGATTCATCTGAAACAGCCTTCAAAGTTGCCGCTTCTATGGCGTTGAAAGCTGCTGCTAAGAAAGCTCAACCTGCTATCTTAGAACCTATGATGGCTGTTGAAATTACAGTTCCTGAAGAATACTTCGGAGATGTAATGGGACACGTTAACGCTCGTCGTGGACGTGTTGAAGGTTCTGAAGTTCGTGGTAACGCACAAATCGTTAAAGGTATGATTCCTTTATCAGAAATGTTCGGTTACGCAACTACATTACGTTCTGCAACACAAGGTCGTGGTACTTTCAGTATGACATTTGACCACTATGAAGATGTTCCTAAGAGCATTGCAGAAGAAATCATTAAGAAAAACGGCGGTAACGGAGAATAATCTCTAGCACTGCATCCTATCAAATGAACTGAATCGGCTGGTTATGTCAGTCATAACCAGTTGATTTTTAAGAGAGTTCTTTGGTATAATTACAATCGGTAGATACTGTTATAGAATCTAACAAAAACTCAATTATTAGGAGGAATCATTTAAATGGCAAAAGAAAAATTTGACCGTTCAAAACCACACGTTAACATTGGTACAATCGGCCACGTTGACCACGGTAAAACAACATTAACTGCTGCTATTACAACTGTATTAGCTAAGAAAGGTTTCGCGCAAGCTCAAGATTACGGTTCAATCGATAAAGCTCCAGAAGAACGCGAACGTGGTATCACAATCAACACAGCTCACGTTGAGTACGAAACTGACACTCGTCACTACGCTCACGTTGACTGCCCAGGACACGCGGACTACGTTAAAAAAACACGATCACTGGTGCTGCTCAAATGGACGGTGCTATCTTAGTAGTATCTGCAGCTGACGGCCCAATGCCACAAACACGTGAACACATCTTATTATCACGTCAAGTAGGTGTTCCTTACATCGTTGTATTCTTAAACAAAGTTGACATGGTTGACGATGAAGAATTATTAGAATTAGTAGAAATGGAAGTTCGTGACTTATTATCAGAATACGATTTCGCAGGCGATGACACTCCAGTTGTTGCAGGTTCTGCTTTACGCGCTTTAGAAGGCGACGCTTCATACGAAGAAAAAAAATCTTAGAATTAATGGCTGCAGTTGACGAATACATCCCAACTCCAGAACGTGACGTTGACAAACCATTCATGATGCCAGTCGAAGACGTGTTCTCAATCACAGGTCGTGGTACTGTTGCTACAGGTCGTGTTGAACGTGGACAAGTTCGTGTTGGTGACGAAGTTGAAATCGTTGGTATTTCAGAAGAAACTTCTAAAACAACTGTTACAGGTGTTGAAATGTTCCGTAAATTGTTAGACTATGCTGAAGCAGGGGATAACATTGGTACATTATTACGTGGTGTTACACGTGACAACATCGAACGTGGACAAGTTCTTGCTAAAACCAGGAACAATCACTCCACATACTAAATTCAAAGCTGAAGTTTACGTATTAACTAAAGAAGAAGGTGGACGTCACACTCCATTCTTCACTAACTACCGTCCTCAATTCTACTTCCGTACAACAGACATCACTGGTGTTTGCTTGTTACCAGAAGGCGTTGAAATGGTAATGCCTGGTGACAACGTAACTATGGAAGTTGAATTAATTCACCCAGTTGCTATCGAAAAACGGTACTAAATTCTCTATCCGTGAAGGTGGACGTACAGTAGGTGCTGGTTCAGTAGCTTCTATCGAAAAAAATAATTTTTTTCTTAAAATTGATTTTTCAAGACTATCCAATTTTGGATAGTCTTTTTTTATTAAAAATTTTTTTAAATTAAAATGTCAGACAATTGAAAGCGAAAAAAACAAAAAAATAGTAGTTAGAATGTCAAAAACGTTGATTTAACAACGTTTGTAAAGGGTTTAAAACAAAATGGAACACACGGGCGCGTGTGCATAAATAAATGTTGTTAAATCAACGGTTTTCGCTTGCAATCAAAAAGAGAATCTTGTATACTATTAAAAGTGCCGCAGAGGAATGTAAATTCTGAAGCTGCATACCCCCTCTTAAAATAAGAAGGGGAGCTATGAAACGAGAGGTTGCGACACGCCCGGACGCTTTGCCACGAAAGGGTCAAGTCGGAAATTCGCGTGGAGCTAGTCTTATGACAACATTAGACGAAGGAGGAAAGACAATGGCAAAACAAAAAATCCGTATCCGTTTGAAAGCTTACGAACACCGTGCGCTTGATCAATCAGCGGAAAAAATCGTAGAAACAGCAAAAAGAACTGGTGCTAGCGTAGCTGGTCCAATTCCATTGCCAACAGAAAGATCGCTTTACACAGTTATTCGTGCGACTCACAAATATAAAGATTCTCGCGAACAATTTGAAATGCGTACACACAAGCGTTTCGATCGACATCGTTAATCCAACGCCAAAAAAACTGTTGATGCCTTTAATGAAGCTTGATTTACCAAGCGGCGTTGACATCGAAATCAAATTATAATAAATAGAAAAATGGAGGTGTAACCATGACCAAAGGAATCTTAGGCAAAAAAGTAGGGATGACTCAATACTTTACAGAAGCAGGTGAACTTATTCCTGTAACAGTAGTTGAAGTAACTCCAAACGTTGTTCTTCAATTAAAAACAATCGAAAACGACGGTTACGAAGCTGTTCAATTAGGTTTCGACGACTTACGTGAAGTTTTATCAAATCGCCCTGCTAAAGGTCATGTAGCAAAAGCAAATGCTACTCCTAAGCGCTTCATTCGTGAATTCAACAATGTCGAGCTTAGCGAGTACGAAGTAGGACAAGAAATTACAGTTGATGTATTCAAAGCAGGAGACATCGTTGACGTAACAGGTACATCTAAAGGGAAAGGTTTCCAAGGTGCTATCAAACGTCATGGACAATCTCGCGGACCAATGGCACACGGTTCTCGTTACCACCGTCGTCCTGGTTCAATGGGTGGAGCATCATTCCCATCACGCGTTTTCAAAGGTAAAGCATTACCTGGACAAATGGGTGGCGACCGTATCACTATTCAAAAACTTAGAAGTAGTGAAAGTTGATGCAGAACGCAATGTAATCTTAATCAAAGGTAACGTACCTGGATCTAAGAAATCATTAGTAGAAATTAAAACAGCAATTAAATCTAAATAATAAATAGGGGAAGGAGGAACGAGAGAATGACAAAAGTTACATTATTTAAAACAAGATGGAACAACAAACGGAGAAATCGAATTAAACTCAGAAATCTTCGGAATTGAACCAAACGAAAATGTAGTATTCGACGCAGTAATCATGCAACGCGCTTCATTACGTCAAGGAACACACGCTGTTAAAAACCGTAGTGCAGTAAGCGGAGGCGGCCGTAAACCATGGCGCCAAAAAGGAACTGGTCGTGCTCGTCAAGGATCAATCCGTTCACCACAATGGCGTGGCGGAGGTATTGTATTCGGACCAACACCTCGTTCATATAGTTACAAATTACCTAAAAAAGTACGTCGCTTAGCGATTAAATCAGTATTATCACAAAAAGTATTGGATAACAAGCTTGTTGTAGTGGAAGCATTACAATTTGACGCACCAAAAACAAAAGAGTTTGCACAAGTATTGTCTAACTTAAACGTTGATACAAAAGTGTTAGTAGTTGTAGAATCTTCAAACGATTTCGCATTATTAGCAGCTCGCAACATTCCAAACGTTACAATCGTTGACGAAACAGATGTTACAGTATTAGACGTTGTAAACAACGACAAATTATTATTCACAAAAGCAGCTCTTTCTAAAGTAGAGGAGGGACTTCAATAATGGATGCACGTGACGTAATCAAACGCCCTATCATTACTGAAGCTTCAATGCTTGCTACTGACGAAAAGAAATACACTTTTGAAGTTGATGTACATGCTAACAAAATTCAAGTACGTCAAGCCGTAGAAGAAATTTTTGGTGTTAAAGTTGAAAAAGTTAACATCTTAAATGTACGTGCTAAATTCAAACGTGTTGGCCGCTACGGTGGTTACACTAACAAACGTCGTAAAAGCAATTGTGAAGCTTTACAAAAGATTCAAAAGATATTCAATTATTCGCTGAAGAAGCTTTAATCTTCAGAAAGAAAAAAACTACTATAATAATAGGAGGAAATAGACGTGGCGATTAAAAAATATAATCCAACCTCAAACGGCCGTCGTAATATGACAGGTTATGACTTCAGCGAAATCACAAAGTCAACACCAGAAAAAACTTTGTTGGAATCATCAAAAAACAACGCTGGTCGTAACAGCCAAGGTAAAATCACTGTACGTCACCAAGGTGGCGGACACAAACGTGCTTACCGTGTGATCGACTTCAAACGTAACAAAGATAACGTTGAAGGTGTAGTTCACTCAATCGAGTACGATCCAAACCGTACAGCAAACATTGCATTAATTCACTATGTAGATGGTGTTAAAGCATATATCATTGCTCCAAAAGGTTTACAAGTAGGACAACGTATCGAATCAGGAGAAAATGCTGATATTAAAGTAGGTAATGCTTTACCATTAGCAAACATCCCAGTGGGTACTGTGATCCACAACATTGAAACAAAACCAGGTAAAGGTGGACAATTAGTTCGTTCAGCTGGTACAAGTGCACAAGTACTTGGTCAAGAAGGTAAATACACTTTAGTTCGTTTGAACTCAGGTGAAGTTCGTATGATTCTTTCAACTTGCCGTGCAACAATCGGTACTGTTGGTAACGAACAACACGAATTAATTAACTTCGGTAAAGCAGGACGTTCTCGTTGGAAACGTAAACGCCCAACAGTTCGTGGTTCTGTAATGAACCTAACGATCACCCACACGGTGGTGGTGAAGGTCGCGCTCCTATCGGACGTCCAACACCAGTATCTCCATGGGGTAAACCAGCTCTTGGATACAAAACTCGTAGCAAAAAAGCTCGTTCTAACAAGCTTATTGTTCGTGGTCGTAAAAAATAATTAACTAGATAACAAATCTGATTCTATTAAAATTCTGGAAGGAGGATTTCCGTAATGGGTCGTAGTTTGAAAAAAGGACCTTTCGTCGATGATCATTTGATGAAAAAGGTTGAAGCTGCTCAAGGTAGCGACAAAAAAGTTGTGATCAAAACTTGGTCACGTCGTTCAACAATTTTCCCAAACTTTGTTGGACAAACAATTGCTGTATATGACGGCAGAAAACATGTTCCAGTATATATTCAAGAAGACATGGTAGGTCACAAATTAGGTGAATTCGCACCAACAAGAACTTACCGTGGTCACGTGAATGACGATAAGAAATCTAAACGCAAATAACGAGGGGAGGACTTGAAAAATGTCAGAACAAATCACATCTGCAAAAGCAGTTGCTAAAACAGTTCGTATTGCACCTCGTAAAGCTCGTCTTGTTGTCGATCTAATTAGAGGTAAAAAAATCGGTGACGCAATTTCAATCTTGAAATTTACACCACGTTCTGCATCACCAATCGTAGAAAAAGTTTTAATGTCTGCAATTGCTAACGCTGAACACAATTTCGACTTAGATGTTGAAAACTTATATGTAAGTGAAGCTTACGTGAACGAAGGACCAACTATGAAACGTTTCCGTCCACGTGCTAAAGGTTCAGCTTCACAAATCTTAAAACGCACAAGCCACATCACTGTAGTGGTATCAGAGAAGAAGGAGGGATAATCAGTGGGTCAAAAAATTCATCCATTAGGAATGCGTGTCGGAATCATCCGTGACTGGGATTCAAAATGGTACGCAGAAAAAGATTTCGCAGAATTCTTACATGAAGATTTAAAAATCCGTGATTATATCCGTAAACAATTAAACGAAGCTAGCGTTTCAACAATTGAAATTGAACGTGCTGCTAATCGTGTTAATGTTTCAATCCACACAGCTAAACCAGGTATGGTAATTGGTAAAGGTGGATCTGAAGTAGATAAATTACGTACAAACTTAAACAAACTAACAGGTAAACGAGTTCACATCAACATTGTTGAAATCAAAAAACCTGATTTAGATGCTAAATTAGTTGCTGAAGGAATCGCTCGCGACTTAGAACGTCGTATTGCTTTCCGTCGTGCACAAAAACAAGCAATCCAACGTACAATGCGCGCTGGTGCTAAAGGAATCAAAACAATGGTATCAGGTCGTTTAAACGGTGCCGATATCGCTCGTTCTGAAAGCTATTCAGAAGGAACAGTTCCATTGCATACATTACGTGCGGACATTGACTACGCATGGGAAGAAGCAGATACAACATACGGTAAATTAGGTGTTAAAACTTGGATCTACCGCGATGAAGTATTACCAACAAGAAAGAACAAAAACTCTGAGAAAGGAGGGAAATAATCATGTTAGTACCCTAAACGTGTAAAAACACCGTCGTGAGTTCCGTGGAAAAATGCGCGGGGAAGCTAAAGGTGGTAAAGAAGTAGTATTCGGTACATACGGTTTACAAGCAACAGAATCTCACTGGATTACAAACCGTCAAATCGAAGCAGCACGTATCGCTATGACACGTTACATGAAACGTGGTGGGAAAAGTATGGATTAAAAATTTTTCCTCACAAATCATACACAGCTAAAAGCTATCAGGGGTTCGTATGGGTTCTGGTAAAGGGCACCTGAAGGATGGGTTGCACCAGTTAAACGCGGTAAAGTGATGTTCGAAATCGCTGGCGTATCAGAAGAAGTAGCACGCGAAGCTTTTACGTTTGGCATCACACAAATTGCCAGTTAAAAACAAAAATTTGTGAAACGCGAAGAAAAATGGTGGTGAATCGAATGAAGGTTAATGAACTTAAGAAAGAACTTAAAGGGTTATCCACTGCTGAACTTGTTGAAAAAGAAAAATGAATTAAAACAAGAACTATTCAACTTACGATTCCAACTTGCTACTGGGCAATTAGAAGGTACAGCACGCATTCGTGAAGTACGTAAACAAATTGCGCGTATCAAGACTGCATTGCGTCAAGAAGAATTGCAAAAAAATAATCATCAGCAAAGGAGGCAATGAACATGACTGTAGAACGTAACCAACGTAAAGTATATCAAGGACGCGTTGTTTCAGATAAGATGGACAAAAACGTTAGTAGTTGCAATCGAAAACTTACAAACGTCACTCAACTTATGGTAAACGTGTTAAATATACGAAAAAAAATTTGTAGCCTGCATGATGAAAAATAACTCAGCAAAAGTTGGGGACATTGTTAAGATTATGGAAACTCGTCCATTGTCAAAAACAAAACGTTTCCGCTTAGTTGAAATTGTTGAAGAAGCAGTAATTATTTAATTTCAAATTGTGTATACATTTGAAAGGAGGAACCAATAGTGATTCAAACAGAAACTCGACTAAAAGTGGCTGACAACTCAGGCGCTCGTGAAGTGTTAACAATTAGAGTTCTAGGCGGATCTGGCCGCAAAACAGCTAATATCGGTGACGTAATCGTTGCATCCGTTAAACAAGCAACACCAGGTGGAGTTGTTAAAAAAGGGGATGTCGTTAAAGCTGTAATCGTTCGTACTAAATCAGGTGCACGTCGTAAAGACGGTTCATACATTAAGTTCGACGAAAATGCATGTGTAATCATTCGTGATGACAAGAGCCCTCGTGGAACACGTATCTTTGGACCAGTTGCACGTGAATTACGTGACAACAACTACATGAAGATCGTTTCATTAGCTCCAGAAGTATTATAATTCTCATCAAAATCGAAGGAGGTGTAACACATGCACGTAAAAACTGGTGATATCGTAAAAGTAATCTCAGGTAAAGACAAAGGTAAAGAAGGAAAAATCTTAAAGAGCTTTCCTAAAAAAGACCGTGTAATCGTTGAAGGTGTTAACATTGTTAAGAAACATCAAAAACCATCTCAAGCGAACCAAACAGGGGGAATCGTTGAAGTGGAAGCTCCAATTCATGTTTCAAACGTAATGTTCGTAGACCCAACTACAGGTAAAGCAACTCGTACAGGCTTTAAAGTAGAAAACGGTGAAAAGGTACGCGTACCTAAAGGTCGTAACAAAGCATAATTCAGTAATTTGAGGAAGGAGGACCATCCTGCATGAATCGCTTAAATGCAAAATACAAAAACGAAGTAGTACCTTCATTAATTGAAAAATTTAACTACAAATCAGTTATGGAAGTACCAAAAGTAGAAAAAATCGTTATTAATATGGGTGTTGGTGATGCAACATCTAACGCTAAAAACTTAGAAAAAGCAGTTGAAGAGTTAACATTAATCTCTGGTCAAAAACCAGTTGTAACAACTGCGAAGAAATCAATCGCTGGTTTCCGTTTACGTGAAGGTATGCCAATCGGAACTAAAGTTACTTTACGTGGTGAACGTATGTATGACTTCTTAGACAAGTTAGTAACAGTTTCATTACCTCGTGTACGTGACTTCCGTGGGATTTCTAAAAAATCTTTTGACGGACGCGGTAACTATACATTAGGTGTTAAAGAACAATTAATCTTCCCAGAAATTGACTACGATCGCGTAGACAAAGTTCGTGGTATGGATATTGTTATCGTAACAACAGCTAATACAGACGAAGAAGCAAAAAGAATTATTAACTCAACTTGGAATGCCTTTCCAAAAATAAAAAAATAAAAACTCACAGGAGGCGAGTAGTTTGGCTAAAAAAATCAACGATCGCAAAGAACAAACGTCCAAAAAAATATTCAACTCAAGAATATACTGTTGTGAACGTTGTGGTCGACCACATTCAGTTTATCGTAAATTCAAACTTTGCCGTATTTGTTTACGTGAGCTTGCCTATAAAGGGCAAATCCCAGGAATGAAGAAAGCAAGTTGGTAATCATTACTACTTGATAAAGGAGGTACTCATTAATGGTTATGACAGATCCAATCGCGGATTTCTTAACTCGTATTCGTAACGCGAACATGGTTCGTCACGAATCACTAGAAGTTCCGTCATCAAACATGAAAGTTGCTATTGCGAACATCTTAAAATCTGAAGGTTTCATTAAAGACTTCTCAGTTGAAGAAGATGGTAAACAAGGCATCATGAAAGTGTTCTTGAAATATGGAAAAAATAACGAACGTGTAATTACAGGATTGAAACGTATTTCTAAACCTGGTTTACGTGTTTATGCTAAAACAGGTGAAGTTCCTAAAGTGTTAAACGGTTTAGGAATCGCTATTGTATCAACATCTGAAGGTGTTATTACAGACAAAGAAGCAAGAGCTAAAAACGTAGGTGGAGAAATTCTAGCATACGTTTGGTAATCTAGAAATTAAGGAGGTGCAGCCAAGTGAGCCGTATCGGTAATAAACCAGTCGTTATTCCAGCTGGAGTAACAGTAGACGTTAAGGACCATACAGTAACAGTTAAAGGTCCCTAAAGGTGAATTAAGTTATACATTTAACCAAAACATTTCTTTAGAACAACGCGAAGGTGAAGTAGTATTCACTCGTCCAGATGATTCAAAAGAAAACAAAACAATCCACGGAACAACTCGCGCAGTTTTCAACAACATGGTAGTTGGTGTTACTGAAGGATTCCAAAAAGAATTGGAATTAATCGGGGTTGGGTATCGTGCTCAATTACAAGGTAAAAAACTTGTATTAAACGTTGGATATTCTCATCCAGTGGAGTTCACTCCAGAAGAAGGAGTAGAAATCGAAGTTCCTTCTAATACAAAAGTAATCGTTAAAGGTTATGACAAACAAAAAGTTGGCGAATTAGCTGCTAACATTCGTGGCGTACGTCCTCCAGAACCTTATAAAGGTAAAGGAATTCGTTACGTTGATGAATTTGTACGTCGTAAAGAAGGTAAAACAGGTAAATAATTTTAGTGATTATTTACCTTTTGTTGCGCTTATCGCAGCATGATTAATTAATAAGAGGTGAAAATTGTGATTACAAAACCAGACAAAAATAAAAGTGCGTCAAACTCGTCACGCACGTGTTCGTCGTAAAATCTCTGGTACTGCTGAGTGCCCACGCTTGAACGTTTTTTCGTTCTAACAAAAAAACATCTACGCTCAATTAATTGATGACGTAGCGGGTGTGACGCTAGCAAGTGCCTCTACTTTAGATACTAATGTAGAAAACGGAACAAAAACTGAGGAAGCTTCTGCTGTAGGTAAAATTAATTGCAGAACGCGGACTTGAAAAATATTAAAGAAGTAGTCTTTGACCGTGGTGGATACTTATACCATGGACGTGTAAAAGCTTTAGCTGAAGCTGCACGTGAAAAATGGACTAGTATTCTAGGAAAAGGAGGATCCACAATTCATGGTTAATATTGATGCAAGAAACTTAGAATTAGAAGATCGTGTTGTTGCGATTAACCGCGTTACAAAAGTTGTAAAAGGTGGACGTCGTTTACGTTTTGCTGCTTTAGTAGTTGTCGGTGACCATAATGGACATGTTGGTTTCGGTACTGGTAAAGCTCAAGAAGTACCAGAAGCTATTCGTAAAGCTATTGAAGATGCTAAGAAAAACCTTATTGAAGTTCCAACTAGTGGTTCTACAATTCCTCACGAAGTTATCGGTCGCTTCTGCGGTGGTAACGTATTGTTAAAACCAGCTCAAGCCGGTTCAGGAATTGCAGCAGGTGGACCAGTTCGTGCCGTTGTTGAATTAGCAGGTATTTCAGACGTAACTTCAAAATCTTTAGGTTCAAACACACCAGTTAACATGGTTCGTGCTACAATCGAAGGATTAAAACAATTAAAACGTGTTGAAGATGTTGCTGCATTACGTGGCAAATCAGTTGAAGAACTTTTAGGATAAGGAGGACATTAAAATGGCAGAATTAAAGATTACTTTAAAGAAAAGCTTGATTGGACGTCCTCAAAACCAAATCGATACTTGTAAAGCATTAGGCTTAACAAAAATTCGTTCAACAGTTGTTAAACCAGCTAACGTAGCTATCAAAGGCATGGTTAACACAGTTTCACATTTAGTGGATGTTGAGGAAGTTTAATTTAAAACTTATAAGAGGAGGTGCCCGGAACATGAAACTTCATGAATTACAACCAGCTGAAGGTTCTCGTAAAGAACGTAACCGTGTTGGTAGAGGTCAAGGTTCAGGAAATGGTAAAACTGCTGGACGCGGAAGCAAAGGACAAAAAGCTCGTTCAGGCGGTGGCGTTAGATTAGGATTCGAAGGTGGACAAACTCCATTATTCCGTCGTATTCCAAAACGTGGTTTCCAAAATATTAATCGTAAAGAATATGCAGTTGTAAATCTTGAAACATTAAACCGTTTTGAAGATGGTCAAGAAGTAACTGCGGCTGTACTAGTTGAGGCTGGTATCGTTAAAAACGAAAAAGACGGTATCAAAGTGTTAGCTAATGGTAAACTTGAACGCAAGTTAACTGTAAAAGCAAATAAATTCTCGCAAGCAGCAAAAGAAGCTATTGAAGCTGCAGGTGGAACTGTAGAGGTGATCTAATGTTCACTCTACTAAAGAATGCTGTTCAAATGAAAGATATTAGAAAACGTCTGTTATTCACATTATCGATTCTAATTATCTTTCGTATTGGATCACAAGTTACTGTTCCTGGTGTAAATGCTGGAGCAATTCAAACATTTGCAACAACAGGAATTTTCGGATTGTTAAATACATTTAGTGGCGGGGCTTTATCAAACTTCTCATTGTTCTCAATGGGAGTTTCGCCTTATATCACCGCATCCATTGTTGTCCAATTGTTACAAATGGATATTCTACCAACGTTCGTTGAGTGGTCTAAACAAGGGGAAGTTGGTCGTCGTAAATTAAATTCGGCAACTCGTTATTTAACAATTGTGATTGGATTTTTCCAAGCATATGCAATTTCTTTTGGATTTAATGTTTGGTCAAACTATGGATTAATTAACAACCCAGGGGTCAAAACATTCTTAATGATTGCACTTGTGTTAACAGCTGGTTCCATGTTCCTAACATGGTTGGGAGATATGATTACCGTTAAGGGGATTGGTAACGGGGTTTCCGTTCTAATCTTCGCAGGTATTGTAGCAAGAATGCCACATGATATTTATGAATTCTATGTAAATCAAATTCAAGGTCGTACAGACACTGATTTTTATCGTGCAGTAGGATTCACAGTTGCATTAATCGTAGCGATTGTTTTAGTCGTTATGTTAGTAGTATATATTGAACAAGCGCAACGTCGCCTACCAATCTCATACTCAAAACGTGCAACTGGTTCAAGTGAAACATCTTGGTTACCTTTAAAAATCAACTCTGCAGGGGTAATTCCGGTTATCTTTGCTAGTTCATTTATGACATTGCCATCAACTATTTTAAGTTTGTATGCAAAAGATCATAGTGAATCTGGCTGGTACCAACTTGCCACAAACATTTTTGATTTTTCAAAACCTGCTGGTGCAACATTATACACAGTGTTAATTGTTGTATTTACATTTTTCTATGCTTTCGTACAAGTAAACCCAGAGAAAGTAGCAGAAAACTTACAAAAATCTAGCGGATATATCTTAAGTGTCCGTCCTGGTAAAGATACAGAACAATTCGTTTCAGGTACTTTACTACGATTGAGTACAGTTGGTGCTCTTTATCTTGGTGGTATCTCAATCCTTCCAATGGTAGCTTCAGCATTATGGAACTTACCACGTGGATTGATGCTTGGTGGTACAAACCTTCTAATCGTTGTTGGGGTAGCGTTAGAGTTAAGCCGACAAATTGAAGGACGTACAATTAAACGTAAGTATAAAGGATTTATTGAGGAATAATGGAAGAAATTGACAAGATGCAGCAATGCGTTTTGTCAGTTCTTCAGTTATGATTCTAGGAGGCAACTATGAACATTATCTTAATGGGTCTACCTGGTGCAGGTAAAGGTACTCAAGCAGAAAAATCGTTGCTACATACGGAATTCCACATATTTCAACAGGAGATATGTTCCGTGCTGCTATGCAACAAGAAACTGAATTAGGTCTAAAAGCTAAATCATTCATGGATAAAGGCGAATTAGTACCTGATGAAGTAACAAACGGCATTGTAAAGGAACGTTTACAACAAGCCGATACAGAAAAAGGATTCTTATTGGACGGTTTCCCACGTACTCAAGCACAAGCGGAAGCACTTGATAAAATCTTAGCGGAATTAAACCGCTCAATCGATGCAGTGATTAACATCGAAGTGAACCCAGACATCTTAATGGAACGTCTAACAGGAAGAATTATTTGTCGTAACTGTGGTGCTACTTACCACAAAACAAATAATCCACCTAAAGTAGAAGGTACATGTGATCGTTGTGGTTCTCATGATTTCTATCAACGTGAAGACGACAAACCTGAAACAGTGGAAAATCGAATTCAAATTAACATTGAACAATCAAAACCAATCTTAAACTACTATAATGCAAAAGGCTTATTACGTAATGTTGATGGAGAAAGCGGCATTGACAATCTCTTCAAAACAATTCAATCAATTATGGGCGAACCTCGCTAGGAACTGCCTGTTATCTTGCAATTATGGTAGCTAAAATGGTATACTTAGAAAGTTAGATAACGGTAGAAGTCCGTCAAATAATCCGTAAAAACTTTTTACAAGTAAGGAGGATGAGACATGGCAAAGGAAGACGTAATTGAAATTGAAGGTATTGTTAATGAAACATTACCGAATGCGATGTTCAAGGTCGAACTTGAAAACGGTCATGAGGTTTTAGCGCATGTATCTGGAAAAATCCGGATGCACTACATTAAAATTTTACCGGGCGATAAAGTAACGGTTGAATTATCACCGTACGATTTAACGCGCGGAAGAATCACGTATCGCTTTAAATAATGGACTCCGTTAATGAAATAGAGGAGGGAACTTAAATGAAAGTTAGAGCATCAGTAAAACCAATTTGCGAAAAATGTAAAGTAATTAAACGCAATGGTAAAGTTATGGTGATTTGTCAAAATCCCAAACATAAACAACGTCAAGGATAATATATAAGGAGGTACTCATTAGTATGGCTCGTATTGCAGGTGTGGATATTCCACGTGAAAAACGTGTTGTTATTTCTTTAACCTATATTTACGGTATCGGTATTACTACTTCAAAACAAATCTTAGCAGCTGCTAACGTTAGTGAAGATACTCGTGTTCGCGATTTATCGAACGATGAGTTAGACCGTATCCGTGCTGAAGTGGATAAACTAAAAATTGAAGGTGACTTACGTCGTGAAGTGAACTTAAACATCAAACGCTTGATGGAAATTGGTTCATACCGTGGAGTTCGCCACCGTCGTGGTTTACCAGTTCGTGGTCAAAACACAAAAAATAATGCTCGTACTCGTAAAGGCCCAGCTAAGGCCATTGCAGGTAAGAAAAAATAATTTAGAGAAGAAGGAGGTTAATTCTTCATGGCAAAGAAAGTTGTACGCAAACGCCGCGTGAAAAAGAATATTGAATCTGGTGTAGCACACATCCGTTCAACATTTAATAATACAATTGTTATGATTACAGACGTTCATGGTAATGCTATTTCATGGTCTTCTGCAGGTGCTTTAGGATTTAAAGGTTCTAAAAAATCAACACCATTTGCTGCTCAAATGGCTGCTGAATCTGCTGCAAAAGGTTCAATGGAGCATGGAATGAAAACTGTAGAAGTTTCTGTTAAAGGTCCTGGTTCAGGTCGTGAAGCTGCTATTCGTTCATTACAAGCTACTGGATTAGAAGTGACAGCAATTCGTGACGTAACACCAATCCCTCATAATGGATGTCGTCCTCCAAAACGCCGTCGTGTGTAATGGATTGTTATTGTTGAATTTTGTCGGACAATCGCACATTGAACGTACGTTTTGAAAGGGGTAAAAAACATGATCGAAATTGAAAAACCAAAAATTGAAACGATCGAAATCAGCGAAGATGCAAAGTTTGGTAAATTCGTTGTTGAGCCACTTGAACGCGGTTATGGTACTACCTTAGGGAACTCATTACGCCGAATCTTATTATCGTCACTCCCTGGTACTGCAGTAACAGATATCCAAATGGATGGCGTTTTACATGAATTTTCAACAATAGATGGCGTGGTTGAAGACGTAGCTGCAATCATTTTAAACATTAAAAAAATTGCATTGAAGTCTTTCACTGAAGATGAAAATAAAGTATTAGAAATTGATGTTAAAGGTCCAGCGGTAGTAACTGCAGGCGATATCAAACATGATAGCGACATTCAAGTTCTAAACCCTGATTTATATATCTGTACAGTAGCTGAAGGATATCACTTCCATGTTCGTATGAATGCTAAAAATGGTCGTGGATATGTTCGCTCTGACTACAATAAATCTGATAATATGCCAATTGGTGTAATCCCAATTGATTCTATTTATACTCCGATTAGTAAAGTGAACTACCAAGTCGAAAACACTCGTATTGGTCAAAAAAATATTTATGATAAACTAACTCTTGATGTATGGACAGATGGTTCTATCGCTCCTCAAGATGCTGTTAGTTTAGCGGCTCGTATCTTAACTGAGCACTTAAATATCTTTGTTAATTTAACAAATGAAGCACACCCTATGGAAATCATGGTCGAAAAAGAAGAAACTCAAAAAGAACGTCTTCTTGAAATGACTATTGAAGAACTAGATTTATCAGTTCGTTCATATAACTGCTTAAAACGTGCTGGAATTAACACAGTACATGAATTAACAAGCAAGTCTGAAGCGGAAATGATCAAAGTACGTAACTTAGGTCGTAAATCGCTTGAAGAAGTGAAACAAAAATTAATCGATTTAAATTTAGACTTACGTCGTGAAGACTAATAGAAACTCTTAAGAAGGAGGAATATTAAAAATGGCTTATCGTAAATTAGGACGTACAAGTTCACAACGTAAAGCGTTATTACGTGACTTGACAACTGACTTAATTATTAACGAACGTATCGTTACAACTGAAGCTCGTGCTAAAGAAATCCGTTCTACTGTAGAAAAAATGATTACTTTAGGTAAACGTGGAGACTTACATGCTCGCCGTCAAGCAGCTGCATTTGTACGTAACGAAGTAGCAGATGTTCGTGAAGAAGGCGAATCAATCGTTGTTGAAACAGCGTTACAAAAATTATTTAATGATTTAGCATCACGTTACAGCGAACGTCAAGGTGGATACACTCGTATTCTTAAAACTGAACCTCGTCGTGGCGATGCTGCACCAATGGTTATCATTGAATTAGTTTAATAAACATTCAATCGAACACTTTTCGATGGTTGAAAAGAGCGTCATGATGGTAATAATCATCTTGCTTATAAGATGGAAAGTCTGGGGCTACTGAAAAGGTAGCCTTATTCTTTCTCAGATTATTTAGTCTAGCTCGTTGTTTTCCCGCCAAGTTTTTGGCGGGGGAGCACTTCATCATGAAAAAGTGTATTTTTTTATTTATACATATTTTTATACATACATAGGAAAAGGGAAAGAGGTGTCCCCGTTGCAATCAACAATTATTGAGTTAAATAATATTCATTACCGTTATCACGAAGAGGATGAACGTGAAGCGTTGGCTGGAGTATCTTTAAAGGTTAACCGTGGGGAGTGGTTAGCGATTATCGGCCACAATGGTTCTGGGAAATCAACACTAGCAAAAGTCATGAATGGTCTTATCGAAGCAGGTAGCGGAGAAGTATTCATTAATGGCGTTCTTTTAAATGATGAAACGGTATATGACGCTAGACGCGCAGTTGGAATGGTATTCCAAAATCCTGATAATCAATTTGTTGGGACAACGGTGGAGGATGACATTGCCTTCGGATTAGAAAATATCGGACTCCCTCGAGAAGAAATGTTAGAGCGTGTGACACGCGTTCTTGAAATGGTGAAAATGAGTGACTTCAGAACGAAGGAACCTGCACGACTATCAGGAGGTCAAAAGCAACGTGTGGCGATTGCTGGTGTAACCGCCCTAGAACCTTCTGTCATTATTCTTGACGAAGCCACTTCAATGCTAGATCCAAAAGGTCGTATGGAAGTCATTGCGACGATTCAAAAGTTACATAAGGAAAAAAACATTACGGTCATTTCGATTACACATGATTTAGATGAAGCGGCGCAAGCAGACCGTATTGTGTTAATGGACCAAGGTCAAATTCAACAAATTGGAACTCCTGAAGAAATCTTCAAATTAGGTACGAAGCTTGTTGAAAAGGGACTCGATGTGCCGTTTGCAGAGAAATTAATCGAAGTACTTCGCGAAAAGGGATTAGAAGTTCCTGAAGCGTATCTTGATGAAGAAGGGTTGGTGGAATGGTTATGGACATCCGTTTTAACGAAGTAAATTTCGCATACCAAGCAAACACACCTTTTGAGACACGTGCGCTATTTGATGTGAATTTCAATATTCCATCAGGAAAGTATACGGCAATTATCGGACATACAGGCTCTGGAAAATCGACTATTTTACAACACTTAAACGCGTTATTGAAACCAACATCTGGAACGGTAACGCTTGGGGACCGTGTAGTTGATTCTGAAACAAGCAATAAAGACTTGAAGCCGCTGCGCCAAAAGGTCGGTATTGTCTTCCAATTTCCGGAATCACAACTCTTCGAAGAGACCGTTGAAAAAGATATTGCCTTTGGACCGAAAAACTTTGGGGTCAGCGAAGAAGAGGCGAATCAGCTAGCGAAAGAAACTCTAAAAATTGTAGGACTTCCTGAAGAGGTTTTACATAAATCACCGTTTGATTTGTCTGGTGGACAAATGCGTCGTGTGGCGATTGCCGGAGTATTAGCGATGCAACCAGAAGTCTTAGTTTTAGATGAACCGACTGCGGGCCTTGATCCAAAAGGTCGCTTTGAAATGATGGAGATGTTTGCAACACTCCAACGTGAAAAAGGAATTACTATTGTATTGGTAACACACCAAATGAATGATGTCAGTGAGTATGCGGATTACGTCATTGTGTGTGAAAAGGGAACAGTTGTCAAAACAGGAACACCCGAAGAAGTGTTTGCGGATGCTGCTTGGTTACAAGAAAAGCAACTTGGACTGCCTTCTACCGTTCAATTTGTTGAAAAACTAAAGGCGAAAGGATTCCAAACAGACGAACGTCCGATGAACCTTGAAGCCTTAGCAGACTTACTTGTCGCACATTCGAAAAACGGAGGTGACACAAGTGCTCGATAAATTAATTTTAGGTCGTTATTTACAAGGAGATTCATGGATTCATAAACTCGATCCAAGAACAAAATTAATTGGAACATTTGTTTTCGTACTAGTCATCTTCTTAGCGAATAACTGGGTAACATATGGCTTATTAATCGGCTATACACTGATTGCGTTGCTCTTATCGAAGATTCCATTAGGATTCTTCTGGAAAGGGATTAAGCCATTAATTTGGGTGATTTTATTTACAGTCGCCCTTCAAATCTTATTTACAAGTGGTGGAGACGTCTACTTCCAATGGGGATTCATTCAAGTAACGTCTGAAGGGATTATAAATGCAATCTTCATCTTCTTAAGATTCGTTTTAATTATCTCGTTCTCAACGCTATTAACATTAACAACCGCACCATTACAATTAACGGATGCGATTGAAGCGGTTATGAAGCCGTTAGCCGTTGTGAAATTCCCAGTGCATGAAGTAGCATTAATGTTATCTATTGCACTACGTTTCGTTCCAACATTAATGGACGAAGCACAAAAAATCATGAACGCGCAACGAGCACGTGGGGTTGATTTTGGAGAAGGAAATCTCTTCGAACAAATGAAGGCGATTATCCCAATCTTAATTCCGCTGTTTGTTAGCTCATTAAACCGCGCAGAAGACTTGGCAACAGCCATGGAAGCACGTGGATACCAAGGCGGAGATGGACGTAGTAAGTACCGTGTTCTGAACTATGAAATGCGTGATGCCATTGCGGGATTATCCCTTGTGGCCGTAACGATTTTATTATTTGTATTAAAAGCATAAAAAAATAAGGAGCTTGACTTGTCAAGCTCTTTTTTGAAAGAAGGGAAAAGGATGCAGCGATATAAACTCGTCATTCAATATGATGGTACGCCCTATGTTGGATTTCAAGTGCAAGAGAATGGCAATAGCATTCAAGCAGAACTGAATAAAGCGCTAAAGAAGATGTCAAAGGGTCAATACATTCCTGTCAGTGGGTCTGGCCGGACAGACTCTGGTGTTCATGCCAACGGTCAAGTGGTTCATATCGACTATCCAAAAACAATCGAAGCAGCGTCTCTGATTCGTGCCATGAATAGCTTATTACCAACGTCGATTCGGATTGTTTCAGCAGAGGCAGTGTCGGAGGATTTCCATGCGCGCTATAGTGTGACTGGGAAACGATATATTTATAAAGTAACGACAGCTGCGATACAGAGCCCGTTCTTGCGCCAATATGAGCTGCATCACCCATTCAAGACGGATGTCGAACGCATCAATAAGGCGTTTGAAGCGGTGATTGGAGAGCACGACTTCACGAGTTTGTTCGACAAAAAGCGATAAAGAATCTAAGGTACGAGTGGTCACAAAAGCAGAAGTCGCTCGTTACGGCGATGAATTGATTTTCACGTTTGAAGGGAAAGGGTTCCTTTATAATATGGTTCGAATTCTTGTAGGAACGGCGCTTCAAATTGGAGACGGGTTACGTGAAGTGGAAGAGATGAAGCAAATTCTAGAAGCGATGGATCGAAATGCGGCTGGACCAACAGCGCCTGCTCATGGACTGTACTTAGATGAAGTGTTTTATAAGAATTTCGACTAGAAATATGATAGGATGAAGTTAGTTATATTAAAAGGAGTGTCAATATGGTATTAAAAGATTTCGACAAAAACTTAGAAAAATACGCTAAATTATTAATCTCAACAGGGATTAACGTGCAACCAGGTCACACAGTGAATATTGTGATTGACGTAGACCAAGCACCTTTAGCTCGTTTATTAGTAAAGAAGCTTACGCACACGGAGCAAGCGAAGTAATCGTATCATGGGCTGACGATTTTGTAGGCCGTGAACGCTTATTACACGCTGCTGAAGACCGTATCACAAACGTTCCAGAATACCGTGTAGCAGAAATGAACTACTTATTAGAGAAGAAAGCAAGCCGCTTAAACGTTCGTTCAGCAGATCCAGATGCATTCGCTGGTGTGTCAGCAGAACGTCTACAAAAATCAACAAAAGCATTAAGCCTTGCATTAAAACCATTACGTACAGCGACACAAGCCAACAAAGTGAGCTGGACTGTAGCTGCAGCTGCAGGTAAAGAATGGGCGAAGAAAGTTTTCCCTAACGCTGCAACTGAAGAAGAAGCAGTAGATTTATTATGGGACCAAATCTTCAAAACTTGCCGTGTATACGCTGATGATCCAGTGGCAGCTTGGAAAGAACATGAAGAAAAATTAGATGCTAAAGCTTCTATCTTAAACAAAGAACAATTTGTGAAATTACATTACACTGCACCAGGAACAGACTTAACTCTTGGAATGCCTAAAAACCATGTTTGGGAAAGTGCTGGAAGCATCAATGCTCAAGGAGAACACTTCATCGCAAACATGCCAACAGAAGAAGTCTTCTCAGCTCCTGACTTCCGCGTAGCTGACGGTTACGTATCAAGTACAAAACCATTAAGCTACAACGGTAACATTATCGAAGGCATCAAAGTGACTTTCAAAAACGGTCAAATCACAGAAGTATCTGCTGAAAAAGGCGACCAAGTAATGAAAGACTTAGTATTCGAAAACAATGGTGCTCGTGGATTAGGTGAAGTTGCGTTAGTAAGCGACCCATCACCAATCTCACAATCAGGAATCACATTCTTCAACACATTATTCGATGAAAATGCATCAAACCACTTAGCAATCGGTTCAGCTTATGCAACAAGCGTTAAAGGTGGAGAAAACTTCGAAACGGAAGAAGAATTACGAGAAGCTGGATTAAACCGTGCTGATGTTCACGTGGACTTCATGATTGGTGGACCAGAAATGAACGTTGACGGTATCCGTGAAGACGGTACTGTTGTTCCAATCTTCCGTAACGGAGACTGGGCTATCTAGTTCAATGAATTAAAAAAATATAAGGAACGAACTTTGAGAAAAGTTCGTCCCTTTTTTGTTGTTATAAGAAAAATTAATACGTCTATAAGAAAATTCAATTGGTAAAAACTTCACAAGGAGGGTACAATGAAAACAGAGGAATCCTTATAAAGTTCGTAATAATTCAATGAGTTCTAAGATGTTTTGCGAATATTTTTCGTTTGGACGATAAGCGACTCCGATAGGGAAGAATCCATTTTTATCCAACAGTGGAATCCAAATAAGATTGTCGTCTGGGTAAAATTCTTTATACTCTAAAGCCATGATGCAGACGGAGTTAAACGTTGCAAGACTGGCAAGCAGTACTTCCCAGTTATCGTCCACATAAACAATATTCGGTTCAAAGCCAAAATGTCTTGAGCGTTGGTGTAATAACTTTCCAAGCATGAAGTGTTTTGACAGAGTGCTGAATCGTTCACCCTTTAAATCTTCGAAGGTCACAGAGTCTTTTGTCGCCAATGGATGCCCTTTAGGAACGACAAGACTTGCGTGATAACCTGCGAAGTTTTGTTGGAATGGTTCAATCACAATGTCGGACTCAATCTTTGGAAAAGAGAGAACACCGAGGTCGATTTCTTCGTTTACAAGAGCGTTTTGAAGCTCACGCGAACCGCCTTGTACCATCGTTAAGTGAATCGAAGGATGAGACATCATAAAACGCGAGAACTCAGGCATTAATTTGATCGCAAAAAGTGTCGGTAGCCCAATTCGAATCGTTTCTTTTTGAGGCTGATTAAGCTCATGAATTTGAGCCACGGTCCCTTCCATGAGAGAAATGATTTTCTTACCATTATCGTATAAGAGCTGTCCAGCTTCAGTCAGTCGAATACTATTGTTAGTTTGCTGAATAAAAAGCGGAGTATGTAATTCGGATTCTAATTTTTTAATGGTTTGAGAAAGGGTCGGTTGCGTAATGAATAAACTACGAGCGGCATTCGAATATCCGCCATGGTCAACGATACTTATAAAGTAGTGAAGGTGTTTAATATCCATTTGACATCTCCTGTTTTCTTAAGTGAAATACTACACAATAATTGTAACAAAGAATAAAGACGGAAACAATAAGTTTTTTTAATTATAAAGGAGGAATTACAATGAAAATTACAATCGCAGGTGCTGGCGCCATGGGAAGTCGCTTTGGGTTAATGCTCCATCAAGCAGGGCATGAAGTGCTCCTAGTTGATGGATGGAAAGATCATGTGGACGCCATCCAAAAAGAGGGGCTCAAGGCAAACTATAATGGGGAAGAAGTCGTTGTGAAGTTGCCAGCTGTGCTTCAAAGTGAAGTCACAGAAGATATGACGAGTGACCTCATTATCTTATTTACAAAAGCGATGCAACTAGAAAGCATGCTAACCGACTTGAAACCAGTCATTCATGAGGAAACCAAAGTGCTGTGCTTACTCAATGGTATTGGACATGAAGAAGTGATTGAACAGTTTGTTCCAAAAGAAGATATCTTTATTGGAAATACGATGTGGACTGCTGGAATGGAAGGTCCTGGCCGCGTGAAACTCTTTGGTAGTGGAACAGTCTCCTTGAAGAACTTAGTAGATACACCAAAAGCACAAGCCAATGCCGAAGAAATCGTGAATGTTTTGAATAGTGGAGGATTGAATGCAAGCTATTCTGAAAATATTCTATTTGCCATTTATAAGAAAGCATGTGTGAATGGAACGATGAACGGACTTTGTACTATCTTGATGAGTAATATGTATGAATTTGGCTCTACAACGACTGCACACTTGATTGTTGAAAATATTGTGAAAGAATTTTCAGAAGTTGCAAAAAATGAAAACATTCTGTTAAATGTTTCAGAAATTGTAGATTTCATCGAAACAAATTGTTATAATCGTGAAACAATTGGGCTTCATCACCCATCGATGTATCAAGACTTAAATGAAAATAATCGTTTAACAGAAATCGACTACATCAACGGAGCGGTAGTGCGTAAAGGACAAAAATATGGCGTTCCAACACCATATTGTGAGTTTTTAACAGCATTGGTTCATTGTAAAGAACAAATTCTTGGAGCTAAATAGCTCAGATTAGAGGGGGACAAAACTATGGAAGCACAAGCAAAACAAAAAATGACGGCTTCAGTTTTTATCAATAAAATCTTAGCAGGGACAGCCTTAGGGGTTATTGTCGGACTGATTCCAAATGCCGTTCTTTCAGCAATTTTAAAACATTTTAGTCAATATCCAATCGCAGTAACCATTACGCAAATCGCGGTTATTTTCCAATTAGCAACTCCACTTATTATCGGGGGCTTAATTGCATTACAATTCGGATTTAAACCAATGCCGATGATGGTTGTTGCAGGGGCCTGCTTCGTAGCCAGTGGGGTAGTGACGTATAATGCAGAACTTCAAAAATATGTCGGTGCTGGAACAGGGGACTTGATTAATACAATGGTCACTGCTGGTATCGCTGTGGGAATGTTAATGCTGATCAAAGATAAATTTGGTTCAACTGCCGTTGTTGCAATGCCAATCGTCGTTGGGGTGGGATCTGCATTTATCGGATTATTACTATTACCATACGTTAAAATGATTACAGCAGCCATTGGTCAAGTCATCAACGAGTTCACAACATTACAACCAATCTTGATGTCAATCTTAATCTGCTGCTCATTCGCAACATTAATCATTTCGCCAATCTCAACTGTAGCGATTGGTTTAGCAATTCAATTAAACGGTGTATCTGCCGGGGCCGCTGCTATGGGGGTTGCTGCAACAGCCGTAGCATTAGTGGTTCACTCATGGAAAGTCAATAAATCAGGGGTAACATTAGCCATCGCTCTAGGGGCAATGAAATTAATGATGCCTAACTTATTCAAATACCCAGTAATCTTGATTCCATGTTTATCAACAGCGATTATTTCAGCGATTCCAGTAGCGCTCTTCTCAGTAAGCGGTACTCCACAATCTGCAGGGTTTGGTATCGTAGGGTTAGTAGGACCGTTAGCTTCTATCGATGCTGGATTGAATGTTGCCTTAGCGGGTATCGTTTGGTTCGTTGTTCCAATTGCAGCAGCGATTGCAAGCAAAATTTTATTTGAAAAAGTTCTTAAATTATACGATTCTTCTGTCGTATTCAAATTCCAAGAATAAGCACAAATTCCTATCGACTCCTTCATGCAAATTGCATGGAGGAGTTTATTTTTATTTTTGCAGGAAGATGGTACAATAAACGTAATAGAAGGGAGTGGTCGGATGAGAATTCAACAATTAGTATATTTCGAGAAAATCGTTGAAAAAGGCTCTATGAATGAAGCCGCAAAAGACTTATATGTCAGCCAACCAAGTTTATCAAAGGCCATTCGTGAGTTGGAATTAGAAATGGATATCACCCTCTTTCAACGGGGGAATACTGGAATTACATTGACGGGAGAAGGGCGTGAGTTTTTAGTCTATGCTCGCCAAGTGTTAGACCAAGTCAATTTGATGGAAGAGAAATATAAACGACAAACAAAACGGAAACGGACATTCTCCGTATCCGCTCAACACTATGCGTTTGTGGTGCATGCCTTTGTTGATTTTATTCAAAAGGAAGCAGGAGACGAATATCAATTCACCCTTCGTGAAACGGAGACTCAAAATATTTTAGAAGACATCACGAACTATAAGAGTGAGATTGGTGTCTTGTATTTGAATGATTTCAACCGCAAAGTCATGGAAAAATTATTCAAAGAAAAGAACTTAGTATTCACGCCACTCTTTACAGCGAAACCACACGTGTTCTTAAGCACACAAAATCCACTTGCAGAAAAAGAGAGCATTACTCTAGAAGAACTAGAAGATTACCCTTATTTGTCATATGAGCAAGGGGAAGAAAACTCATTCTACTTCTCAGAGGAAATCCTCAGCACGATGGAGCATAAGAAGAGCATTAAGGTAAGTGACCGTGCGACCATCTTTAACCTAATGATTGGTCTAAATGGATACACCATCAGTTCAGGGATTATTAGTAGTAAGCTAAATGATGATAAGATTGTTGCGGTGCCGCTGGACGTAGAAGATACAATGGAACTCGGAATCCTGCAACACGATCAACGCAAATTATCCAAAGAAGCAGGGCGATTCTTGCATATGCTGAAAACACATATTCAGGAATACGGCTTCGAAGTTCAAAATCTTGATTTTTAGTTCACAAAGAAGTTGAAACTATTCGGAAAATCAGGGATAATAAAAGAACGTAAAATATTATTACTCAGTAGAAGGAGACGGATGCAAATGAGTTGGAAAGAAACAGCAAAACTATGGGAATCTTTTGATGCACTAGAAGAAGGATTAAAGGTGCAATTACAATCAATGGATGACGTTCAAAAAGAGGAAGCCTTCTATACACCATTAGAATTTGGTACTGCGGGAATGCGTGGAATTGTTGGACCTGGGATTAATCGCATGAACACTTATACAGTGCGTCAGGCAACAGAAGGATTATCACGCTTAATTGAAAGTTACGGGGAAGAAGCGAAAAACGTGGGGTAGCGATTGCTTATGATTCACGTCATTTTTCACCAGAATTCGCAATGGAGTCTGCACGTACATTAGCGACTCACGGAATTAAGTCATATGTATTTGAAAGCTTACGCCCAACACCAGAATTATCATTTGCAGTACGTCACTTGCATACATTTGCCGGAATTATGATTACAGCTAGTCATAACCCAGCAGCTTACAACGGATATAAAGTATATGGTGAAGACGGAGGTCAAATGCCTCCAAAAGATGCGGATGCTCTAACAGCATATGTGCGCCAAGTAGCTAACCCGCTTGAACTTGAAGTGTTAGATGATGAAGCATTAGAAGCATCTGGACTCGTAACAATTATCGGAAAAGACGTCGATGATGCGTACTTGAAAGAAATCAAAACAGTCTCTGTAAATCCAAAACTTCTTAGCGATGTGGAAGGATTATCAGTGGTTTATACACCATTACACGGTACAGGTTTAATGCTTGTTGAAAAAGCATTAGAACAAGCAAACTTCAAAGGCTTGCACGTTGTTGAAGAACAAGCAAAGCCAGATGGAGATTTCTCAACAGTTAAATCTCCAAACCCTGAAGAAGCAGGCGCATTTGAATATGCAGTAGAATTAGGGAAAAAAGTGGGCGCTGATGTATTATTAGCGACTGACCCGGATGCGGACCGTATGGGTGCAGCAGTACGCTTGCCAGATGGAAGCTACCAAGTGATTACAGGAAACCAAATCGCTGCAATTTTAGTTGATTACTTATTATACGCTCACCAACAAGCAGGAACTCTTCCAAGTAACGCGCTTGTTGTAAAATCAATCGTAAGTAGTGAACTTCCAACAGCAGTTGCTCAAAGCTATGGCGCTGAAATGATGAATGTATTAACAGGATTCAAATTCATCGCAGAACAAATCCAACACGACGAAGAAACAGGAGAGCATACATTCATGTTCGGTTTCGAAGAAAGTTATGGCTATCTTGTGAAATCATTCGTCCGTGATAAAGATGCCGTTCAAGCAGTGTTATTACTCACAGAAGTAGCAGCACGCTTCAAGAACGAAGGTAAGACTTTATACGATGGTCTTCAAGCGTTATACGCAAAACACGGGTACTTCTTAGAGAAAACAATTTCTGTAACAGTAGCTGGTTTAGAAGGTCCACAAAAGATTAAAGCATTGTTAGATGGCTTACGCTCTTCAGTTCCAACAAGCTTTGGAGGATTGAAAGTAGCGTTAGCGCAAGACTTCGCGGTGAATGAGCAAAAAGATGCGAACGGTGTTGTTTCTGAAATCGGACTTCCAACTTCAAATGTATTGAAATATATTTTAGAAGACGGATCTTGGATTGCAGTTCGTCCAAGTGGTACAGAACCAAAAATTAAGTTCTACATCGGTGCAAAAGCAGATAGTGAAGAAGCTGCAAAAGAAAAAGTTGCAGCCTTACAAGCCGATTTAGAAAAATTACAATAATCAATGAAGCGAGCACTCTCACGATAGTGAGGGTGCTTTTTTCCTTGCTATCATTAGGATTTTCGGAAATTTGTTTTGAAGGTCAAAAGATTATGGTATAATGATTTCAAGTTATCGTGAAATTATTCTTTATAAGAGTTGAGAGGAGTCCTTTATGAAAAAAGAAACGAAACGATTTTTAGCAGGGAGTGTAGCCGTTCTATCACTAGTAGTAGCGGGATGTTCTCAGTCTACATCAACATCAGAAGCAGCAAAGGAAACAACAGAAGCAACAAGTGAAGTAACAACACAGGTAGCTTCTAATAAAAAAACAGATGCTAAAAATCCAGCAGCTTCATTTGACTGGAATGCAAAAGTCGCACCAATGACGAAATACGAACAAACATATGTTGAATCAAATAGCGGAAAAACAGTTACGATGAACTTGGAGGGTGTGAAAAAAGCAGTCGAGGCCTTGAATGAAAAGAAGAAGAGCATTACTGATAAGAAAGTTCTAGAAGCTTTAAAACTTTTGGATGCCGTCTTTGTCAATCAAGAAAACTTTGACGTGCTTTTAAAAGCAACAGGGACTTCAACCCAAGAGGAATTCTTTACACGTATTTGGAATGATTATATGGTGAACTTCTTGAAGGAAGCACGCCCAACATTTACAAATGATGGGGAAGTGGAGTATCAAGGAGTGAAGTATCCAATTAAAGTCTACGCTCCAATGTACTTAAAGGTAAATACGAATGCCCTAGGAAGAGCAGCAGCGTATACGTTAGAAGATTACAAAGTCGAAGGCGATACTGTGTACTTGAAATTAAAAGCACCACGTGTTGACTTATACCAATATGAAGTGCAAGCAAGTTATCAAACAAATAACAAAGCTTTCTTCGATGGAATGGTTGAAGAAGCGCAAAAGGTCGGACAAACAGACTTCACAAAAGCGCTCTTATATAAATTCATTTACCGTTTAGCTGCCGTTGGGTTTAGAGGAGATGGCTATGTCAACTTAGAAGGAATGGATTATTACGATAGAAACAATCACTATTTAGCGATTAAGGTCGATGACAAAGGCAATGCAACCATCGATGATAAGAATTTAGTGAACCTTCTACAAATCGATATGAAGCCAGCAAACGAAGCTAATAAAGCAAAAATTTGAATAAAGTAGATAATTACCTGAAAAAAAGATTTTTTTGAGAGTCTGCTAGCTTATATTAATCAATAAAGTTATAATGAAAAAGGAGCATTTTAGCTCCTTTTTTGTATGAAAGAAGGAATCAAGATGAGTGGATTTTTAATAGGGATTGTTATAGGTGCTGTGATAATCTATTGTGGAATTCTTTATGTGAGAAAAGTTGAAAAGCGTTCTTTTTTAAGTTATCTAATGGAACGATTACTCTTTCTATTTGTCAAACCACTGATATATTCAAAAGATAATCCAGAAAAATTTGAGCAAGAATTAAATAAATTGGCCAAGGGGAATGACGTTCCTATCACAAATCCAAAGAAATACATTAAAGTAGATGTCCAAGAAAAAGATGTAGATGGCATGCAAGTGTTTGTGTGGAATGACAACAAAGATGCTAACCAAAAAGTAATTCTATTTTTACATGGTGGAGCATATGTTCTGCAACCGTCTATGATGCATTTTAACATGGTGCATAAAATAGCGCAGGCGATAGATGCAAAAGTGGTGTTTCCAATTTATCCAAAGGCTCCAAAGCATCAATACCGTGAGACATATGAAAAGTTAGAAAAGGTATATCGCGGACTTTTAGAAGAACATACAAATCCGAATTCTATTATTGTAATGGGGGATTCTGCAGGAGGAGGACTCTCATTAGGATTTGCGATTTACTTAAAAGAACTTTCGTTACCACAGCCAAAGGAGATCGTTCTGTTTTCTCCTTGGGTCGATATTGCAACGGATAATCCTGAAATCGCCTCGTATGAACCATTTGACCCAATCCTTAAACAGAGTGGGATTCATGAAGTGGCAAAGTTCTGGGCAGGAGAAGATTTGAAACAACCACTAGTGAGTCCGTTATTTGGAGATTTATCAGGATTAGGAAGAATTAGTATTTATATTGGGACGCATGATATCCTTTATCCGGATAATCGATTGTTACATGAAAAGCTTCTTAAAGAAGGAATCGAACATCGATATATTGAACGTGAAAAGATGAATCATGTTTATGTCGGACTTCCGATTAAAGAAGCAAGAAAAGATATTCAAGAATTAATTGAAGAGTTGAAAAAATAAGGAAAGCAATGCTCGACGGAGCATTGTTTTTTTGTGATATGAAATGAATACCACACTATGTTTGGAATTATTTTTGCGAAATTAATGGTGTTCCAGTCGGACTTGCATGGTATAATGAAGTCAAAGCATACGAAGAACAAGTTTTATCACAAAGAAATTAAGGGAGAATTGAAAAATGACAAAATTTATTGAATCACCAGCTGTAAAAAAATTATGTGAACTGACTAAAGAATCGTACTTACGTTACTGGGACGAACGTAATGGCGGGAACGTGTCAGTGCGCTTGGAAGCGATCGAAGTAGAAGGCTATGAAGACGTCAAAGAAGTAAAACGCGTCCTCGACTTAGGGTTCGACGCTTCAACGCTTGCGGGCTACTATTACTTAGTAACAGGGACAGGCCGTTACTTCAGAAACGTGACAAACCAACCGCTTCTGGATTTAGGTTTGGTTCGTATTTCAGAAGACGGACAAAAAGCAGAATTACTATGGGGATTCGAAGATGGTGGGAAACCAACCTCAGAATTCGCGAGTCACTTAATGAGCCACATCGAACGACTCAAAGTGAATCCAAATCATAAAGTGGTCTTCCATTGCCACCCAACAAACTTAATCGCGTTAAGCTTCACACAACCATTAGATGAACGTCATTTATCAAGACTTCTTTGGAAAATGCAAGCTGAATCGATTGTGGTCTTTCCAGAAGGGATTGGTGTGATTCCTTATATGACTCCTGGAACAAATGCCATTGGGGAAGCAACAGCTGCGAAATGGCTGAATTTAGAGCTGTGATTTGGCCGCATCATGGATTGTTTGCGGCAGGCGACACTTTGGATGAAACATATGGTTTAATCGAAGTGATTGAGAAAGCTGCGATGATTTACTCTCAAGTAGGGGCTCAAGGCGGAAAAATCCTACAAGAAATTACAGATGTGCAATTACAAGAAATTGCGGAATACTTTAATATGACTCCGCACGAAGGATTCTTAGACGTTTAATCAAACAGAAATCTCAAGGGGCAGGCTGAAAAAGCTTGTCCTTTTTTGCGTTTTCACGAGCTCCCAAGTCTCCATACATGTACATTGCCCTAGAACTGTTGTAAAATAAAGAGGTAACTACAATAAAAAAGGGGTATTGACAGATGAGCTCAATTTACAATGATGATAGCTTAACGCTACATACAGACCTATACCAAATTAACATGATGAAAACGTATTGGGAAACAGGCGTTTATGAGAAAAAAGCCATTTTCGAAGCGTATTTCAGAAAATTACCTTTTGAAAATGGATATGCGATTTTTGCTGGACTAGAACGCATTGTTCGTTACATTGAACAATTACGTTTCTCAAAAACGGATATTGACTATTTACGTGGACTTGGACATTATCCAGAAGAATTCTTAACATACTTAGAAAACTTCGAATTCAAAGGAAGCATTCGTTCAGCAGTAGAAGGGGAACTCGTTTTCGCGAACGAACCTCTTGTGCAAGTAGAAGGAACGCTTGCAGAATGCCAATTAATTGAAACAGCCTTATTAAATATCGTCAACTTCCAAACACTTATCGCAACAAAAGCGAGCCGTGTGCGTATGGTTTCTGGAAATGATCCAGTGCTTGAATTCGGTACTCGTCGTGCACAAGAATTAGATGCGGCAATTTGGGGAACACGTGCAGCGTACATCGGTGGATGTGATGCAACAAGTAACGTTCGTGCCGGCAAGATGTTTGGCATTCCAGTTTCTGGAACACATGCCCACTCATTAGTACAAGCGTACCGTGATGACTACGAAGCGTTTAAAGCGTATGCTGAGAGTCATCGTGACTGCGTGTTCTTAGTGGATACGTATGATATCTTGAAATCTGGTGTTCCAAATGCTATTCGTGTAGCTAAAGAATTCGGCGACAAGATTAATTTCTTAGGCGTTCGTATCGACAGTGGTGACATGGCGTATATGTCGAAAAAAGTTCGTCAACAATTAGACGAAGCTGGATTTACAAAAGCGAAAATTTACGCATCAAGTGACCTTGATGAAAAAACAATCCTTAACTTGAAGATGCAAGGTGCTACAATCGACGTTTGGGGGATCGGTACTCGTTTAATTACAGCGTATGACCAACCAGCACTTGGTTGTGTGTACAAGCTTGTAAGTATCGAAGACGAAAAACGGCGTAATGGTGGATACAATGAAGATTTCAAACAACGCTGAAAAAGTATCGACACCTGGTAAGAAACAAGTATGGCGTATTACACGTAATTCAGACGGGAAATCTGAAGGGGACTATATTGCACTATGGGATGAACGTCCAGATCAATTAGACGAACTCTTTATGTTCCACCCAGTCTACACTTATATCAATAAAACAGTGAAAGACTTTACTGCGCGTCCAATTTCTACAACCGATTTTTCAATAACGGAAAAATTAGTGTATGAATTGCCAAAACTACAAGATATTAAAGCATACAAAGACGAGCAAATCGAAGCGCTATGGGACGAATACAAACGTATCTTGAACCCAGAGCAATATCCAGTCGACCTCTCTCAAAAAGACATACGACCAAAAAAATTGGCAAGTATTGCGGAAATCAGAGAAGAAGTGCGTCTTAAATCAGAACAGTTGGCCAAAGAAAACGCAAAGTAAGGGGAACGTTATGAGACCATTACAACAAAAAATTATCGAAACGCTTCGTGTCAAACCAACGATCAATCCGGAAGAAGAGATTCGTAAAACCGTTGATTTCCTAAAGGCGTATCTTGTGAAACATCCCTTCTTGAATGGGTATGTCCTTGGGATTAGCGGCGGACAAGACTCAACGCTTGCTGGGAAACTCTCACAAATGGCAATTGATGAATTAAACGAAGAACAAGACCAAAAAGTGTATCGTTTCTATGCCGTGCGCCTTCCTTATGGGGTGCAAGCAGATGAACAAGATGCCATGGATGCCATTGCTTTTATGAATGCAACGGATGTGCTTCGCGTGAATGTGAAGGATGCAGTAGATGCGTCTGAACGCAGTATTGAAGCCTTAGGAATGGAAATTTCAGACTTCAATAAAGGAAATATCAAGGCGCGTGAACGCATGGTGGCTCAATATGCGATTGCTGGCCAAACGGGTTGTGCCGTAATCGGGACAGACCATGCGGCAGAATCGGTGACCGGTTTCTATACGAAATTCGGGGACGGGGCTGCGGATATCACTCCATTATGGCGTCTCAATAAACGTCAAGGCCGTGCGATGCTACAAGTGCTGGGGGCTCCAGAGCATTTATATTTGAAAGTTCCAACGGCAGACTTAGAAGAGGATCGTCCATCACTTCCAGACGAAGTAGCACTTGGGGTTACTTACGAAGAGATTGATGATTATCTCGAAGGAAAAGACATCAACGAAAGCTGCAGAGACGATTGAAAATTGGTACAAAAAGACAGAACATAAACGTCACTTACCAATTACAATCTACGATGATTTTTGGAAATAAAGATTCAAATGCTATTCCTATCAGGCAACTGATAGGAATGGCTTTTTTGTTTGAAAAAAACATGAAGAATACACGGAGTTAGATTGACTTTTCAATCAAAAATAGGTATTCTCGAAATAGCTGTAATTATCTTTAATTATATATTTTTAAAAGGATTTAGAATCAACAAGTTTCCAATGTGTTTAACAGTGTTAATCATTTTTTGGAGGCACAGAGAGGGAATGTTATATGGTAGAAATCAAGAATGATCTTTTAGCAGCAACCGAACAATCTTCAATGCTTTCTAGTGCTATTTCAGAATTGGATAATAGCAATTCGGTTACGAAAGATACGCAATCTAAGATTAATGGTAATGAAAGAGCTAAGGAATTAATTGAGAAATCTTTTGATATTTCAAAGGCTGTTAGCCAAGTGATGAAGACTATGTCCAATAATCTCTTGGTGACTTCTCAATCGTTTCATGAAAAAGACGTACAATTGGAAAATCAAATCGATAATCTTCAACTTGGGAATAATGAGGGATTTACTTTAAATGGACCAGTTAAACAATAATAAAAACAGATTGCAGAAGGAAAAAGCTTCTGTTGAAAATAAAATTCGTGACAATCGTAATGCTTTAAATGAATATGAGCAAATTTCAAAAAAATCAAAACAATTGTTAGAGTCAATTCTAGAAGTCTTTCATAATTCTTCTGATACTTCTACATTTCAAGAAATTTATTATTCGCAAATCCAAGAAGATAATAAGATTAAAAAAAGAGTTTGAGAGAGAATACATTGCCTTGCGTAAGAAAAAAATCTTACTTGAAGAACAAATTAATGATATGAAAAAGGAACAAAGAGACAGGGAAGGGAGAGAGTTTTAATGGGAATTGAAATGAACTTAGGGAGTTCAGATAATCAGGCGCATAGTGTTAGTGATGTATTTTCAAATAGAATCCATTCATACGAAAATATACAAAATTCTCTTCTTAAATTTATCAATACGGCTAATCTACAGGGGAATGCGTATTCAGCTGCTAGAAACTATACTCAACATGTGCTGATTCCATTACTTAAAGGATGTGTATTGTTGGACGAGGCACTTAAAGAGAGCTGTTCAAAGTTGCCTGAAGAGTATCGAAGCCGTGTAGACACGATTAATTTAAGTGAAGATGAACTAAACAGGCAAATTATGAATGCTAATAATATGGTTCTAGACTATGAGAGATTAATCGATCAAGAAAATACCAAAACAACCCCTAACCCGCAAAATATTTATAGTTTTAGAATGAATAAGGGATAATTATGAAAGATTAAAACAAACATTAGAAAGAAAAATTAGCAAAAGCTTATTGAATTTAATAGCTATTCTGTACAAATCTTCTCACATATTGATTTTTTTGATTGATAATATTCATCAAGGATTACAACATACAAAAAATATAGGGGATTCAAATAATTGGATTATTTCTGCTTCTGAAATTACATTAATGCCTTGGGCGAGTAAATTAAGTACAGAGTGGGCAAGCAGAAAAATAGCAACAAATTTTATGGACTTTTTGACGAATCCAGATTTCATAGAAAATAAGCTAGCGGATATTCATCCGTGGGTCAAAACAGCGTTTACTGTCACTAAGAACTTTGGTAATGCGGTTTCAAAAAAATACACAAGAAGTACTTTTTTTACATATGGGGAAAAAGGGATTAAAGCTAATGAAAATTTAAAAGCTGCTTGGAGAACGATGAAAGAGTACGCTAATTCCCAAAATTGGAACTGGTATAATAATCTTGGAAGTAAGTGGAAACGTGGGAGTTTTAACCGTTTTCTTAGCACACTTCAGCATTCAGTAATTGATAAAATAGCAAATTTCAAATTTTTGAATGTTTCAATTAATAAAATTAGTGAAATTATCGGCAAGGTTACTGAACCAATTAAAGCAGGAATTGAGAAAATCGGAACGATGATCAAAGAATCTGAATGGTTTGGAAAGTTAAAATTCTTAGGGAAATGGGCAAAGATAGCTGGATGGGTTTCTATGGGGGTAGATGCCACTGTAACTACTATTACTGAGTATAATAATCAGAATAGCAGAGCCTACAAGAGTGAAGGGAAGTCTGTTATTCATGCAACTGTTTCTCAGTTTAAGAGTGCTGGACCAATCGAAGGAGCCTTGTTATTATCAGGTACAGGCCCTTGGGGAACCCTGACGGGTTTTTTGTTAGGGACAGCCAATACACTTTGGAGTGTATTTAATTCAGAGTCGAGGGAAACTGCGTATTCTGCGGTTCAAAATATGTTAGATGATATTTATGATTTTACAGAAAACTTGAATATAGGAAAGGTAGTTTCAGGAACGATAGATTCTATAAAACAAATTTTTAATGGAGGCTTGAAGTATGAATAGTAAAAATAAACTCTTTGGGGCAAGTTTTGAACAATCGAAGAAAATCATAAAAAATGATATTCTGACAGAAGAAGGTACCCAAATTGGAGTAGTTTCCTCTATGAGCTTTTGGAAGAGAGCTTCTTTATTATTCTTATTATTTGCGAATATTATTACTTATGGTGTAGGTGTTCATATGCCAGATAGTTTCAGAGAATCTACCAAAAGTGTCGAGGTGATTTCTGAAAGTACAGGTGCTCAAATTGGAGAAGTAGGGTTTTACCTTAGACCAATTATTCTTGGGGCGATTATTTTGTATACGGTATTAGTTGTTTTTAATATTTTTCCAAAAAGAAATTATGCACATCAATTATTATATGGAACTATCCTCATGATTTCGTTTGTCTTTGTAGTTGCAGTAGCTACATTACCATTAACAGTTGGATTGACAATTGGAGCATTTGGAATCGTGGCTTTTATTGTTCAATTAATCTTCAGTGGTTATTTAGTTAAGCTACTAATTATCGATGTAATAAAGGAAGTTAAGACTTCTCTTTATAATGAAAAAGAAATAAAAGATAAAGATTGAGGGAACCCCTATCAATAAATTTGTAAAAAGATATGGTGGAATATTATTAGGTTTATCTATTCTAAATCGTTGGACTTTTAATTTTGGAGAATTTAGTAAAGATAATCCAGGTTTGATGAGTTTCTTATTCGGTTGGTTATTTATCGGGTTCACTAGTCTTTTGTTACTTGCGGAAGGCCAGCTTTTGAAATGCTTTATAAAAGCTTTTTACTTTTTCAAGTACCGAAAAGAATACAGAGAGTACTTTAATATTACCAATGAGCAGTGGTACGGGAAGTTTCGTGCAAGATTTATGTCAAAACAAAAATGATTAGTAGAGGAGAATGAATATGACACAAGAATTATTACCTTTAGGAAGTATCCTATATTTAGAAGGAGCAACAAGTAAATTAATGGTAGTTGGTCGTGGTCCTGTATTTGAATCGGATAATGAGCCAGTTTATAGCGATTATGTTGGAGTTGTATATCCAGAGGGAATCAATCCAGAGGATGCAATCTTTTTTAACCACGAAAATATTGATAAAGTAGTTTTTGAAGGGTTTAAGGATGAAGAAGAGGAACGCTTCATGGAAGTATATAAAGAATGGGAAAGTAAATTAGAAGTTAAGAAATTAAAAATGTAATATACAGTGATTAGTATTATCTTCTGAAACTGAAGGCTATTCCTATCAGGTAACTGGTAGGGATGGCTTTTTTTGTTAGAAAAAGCAGGGTGTGGATCGCGGAAACACGTTGACATTTTAACAAAAACTGATATCTTAAGAACTATGAGAAGTTTGAGTAGATGATGGGAATAACTCAAACAAGAAAGTGAAGGATTAGAAAAGGGGATTTATGATGCAAACAAAAAACAAACTCTTTGGTGCGAGTTTTGAGCAATCGAAAAGGATTGTTCCAAGAAGTTTTGAAACCGAAGACGGTGCTCAAATGGGTGTGTCTGTGTCTATGAGTTTTTGGAAGAGAGTGTTCGGACTTGTTGGGTTAATGTTTAGTTTTATTGCCTACGGAGTGGGGATATATTTGACCGATGGTTTCAGAAGTTCAACAGATAGTGTCCAGGTAATCTCTAAAAGTACGGGAGCTTTGATTGGAGAAGTGGGGTTGTATTTCCGCCCAATCAATTTGCTATTAGTAATTTTATTTACAGCACTATTAATTTTAAATATTATTCCAAAAATTTAATTATGCGTATCAATTAATATATGGAAATTGTTTATTAATAATGTTCAGGGTTAGTAACAATTTTTTTTCTGGGTTACCTTTATTAATTGGGTTAACAATTGAAGCGTTTGGTACACTCGCATTTGTTGTTCAATTAATCGGCTGTGGTTATTTAGTTAAGATACTTATTGTCGATGTAATGAAGGAAGTTAAGACTTCCCTTTATAATGAAAAATGACATAAAAAGATAAAGATTGGGGAACTCCTATTATTAATTTTTGTAAAAAGATATGGTGGAATACTATTAGGATTATCTATTCTAAATCGTTGGACTTTTAATTTTTGGCGAATTCAGTAAGAGTAATCCAGGTCTTATGATTTTTTTATCTGGCTGGTTATTTATACCACTCATTAGTCTCTTATTATTTGCTGAAGGTCAGCTTTTTGAAAAATTTTTGTAAAATCCTTTTATTTCTTTAAATATCGAAAAAGAATATAGAGAGTACTTTAATATCTCCAATGAACAATGGTACGGGAAGTTTCGTGCAAGATTTATGTCAAAACAAAAATGATTAGTAGAGGAGAATGAATATGTCACAAGAATTATTACCTTTAGGAAGTATCCTATATCTAGAAGGAGCAACAAGTAAATTAATGATAGTTGGTCGTGGTCCTGTGTTTGAATCGGATAATGAGCCAGTTTATAGTGATTATGTTGGAGTTGTATATCCAGAAGGAATCAATCCAGAGGATGCAATCTTTTTTAACCACGAAAATATTGATAAAGTAGTTTTTGAAGGGTTTAAGGATGAAGAAGAGGAACGCTTCATGGAAGTATATAAAGAATGGGAAAGTAAATTAGAAGTTAAAAAATTAAAAATGTAATATGCAGTGAATAGTACTATCTTCTGAAAACTGAAAGCTATTCCTATCAGGCAACTGTTAGGAATGGCTTTTTTGTTGGAAAAAGCAGGGTGTGGACTATGGAAACACGTTGACATTTTAACAAAAACTGATATCTTAAGAACTATGAGAAGTTTGAGTAGATGATGGGAATCGCTCAAACAAGAAAGAGAAGGATTAGCAAGGGGATTAATGATGCAAACAAAAAATAAACTCTTTGGGGCAAGCTTCGAGCAGTCAAAGAAAATTATTGATGAGAGTATTTTAACAGAAGATGGAGCAAAAATAGGTGTTTTTTCTTCAATGAGTTTTTGGAGAAGAATGACAGGGCTAGTAAATTTGTTAATGATGATTATAATATATGGTGTTGGAATTGTAATGCCCGATCAATTTCGCCAATCTACAGCAAGTGTGCAAGTCATTTCGCAACAATCTGCAGCACTCATGGGAGAAATAGGACTCTATCTTCGACCAGTAATTATAGTGTTAATGTTTACTTTAATTGCTTTAACGGTGTTAAATATTGTGCCGAAGGGTAATTACGCTAATCAAATGTTATATGGCATTTTCTATTTACTTGTTTTTCAATTAGTAACTTTTTTCGCTTTATTACCAATGGCCATTGGACTTACTATCGATGCATTTGGAATAACCGCTTTTTATATACAGATTATTTTGGTCTTATACTTTGTTAAAAAGTATGTTATCGATGGGACAAAGAAATTTAAAGCATATCTATTTGATATTGGAGAGGAAAGAGTATCTGATTGGGATGTTCGATTGATGAGCTTTGTTAAAAAATATGGTGGAATCTTGTTGTTTCTAGCAATTTTAAATCGATGGACGCTTAAAATCGGTGAAAATGTAAATGGGAAATCCAGAATTAGTGCGCATATTAATGGGCCTCTTATTCCCAATTTCTATGTTTGCATTCACATTGATGCTTGGAAAATGGATTGAATATCTGACTAGAACAATTTACTTCTATAAGTACCGTAAAGAATACAGAGAGTACTTTAACGTTAGCAACGAGCAATGGTACGGGAAATTCTTTGCAAGATTTATGTCAAAATCATAATCGTTAGACTATCCTTTTATGGGATAGTCTTTTTTGTTCTTTCAAGCTAAGACTCTATTGAATTTAGGATTAGGAGTGCTATAATGAAGGTAACAATAGTCGGTTAATAGTTTTCAATTTCATTGGAGGTGGTCTTTATGGACTCAGTATTACCAATGTTTCTGGGGACGTTTGCACTGATGGGAGTTGCTCTATATTTGTTCTACTGGATCATCCGATTAGCCGTAAAACATGGAGTAGAATCCCAACAAAGGAAGTCACATTAACGGCTTCAGAAAAAAGATATAGAGGTGGCGTGCCACCTCTATTTTCGTGGAGGAAGATAATGAAAGAAATGAACCATTTTGGCGTGTACGGTGTTTGTGTTCGCGAGGGACGCATCCTTTGCATCCGCAAGACGCGTGGACCATACCGCGGGAGATTTGATTTGCCAGGGAGGAACGCCGGAAGAGGGCGAGAGTCTGGTAGAAACATTGCGACGAGAAATGCTAGAGGAGACTGGATTTCAAGTGTCTGCCATTCACCAAAATACGATTCGCGATGTATTTGTGACTATTCCAGAAATTGCGCGCGTTCATCATGAGTTCGTGTTGTTTACCATCGATATTGAAGAAAAGAACGCTCAAACGGTAGAGGACTTCGTGACGAGCAAAGAGAAGAACGATTCGAAGGGAATTGTGTGGGTTCCACTAGAAGAAGTCAGCCTGACCAATGCATCTCCACTTGTAATCGAAGCCGCACGACCAACTACGAGGCATTCGAGGCGAAAGCATTACGAACAATGGGTGATGTACGACGAAGATTTTATGAACTAAAATGAATTTAGCTATTTAAAGACCTCTGAATTTTTGTTACAATAATGTTGGAGCATTTATTCATGTTTTTAGAACCCTTTTTTGAAAGGGGATTCAGGGAGGTATTATTAATGGAAGTTATTGTTGTAAAAACTCAAGAAGAAGGCGCATTAGCCGCTTTTGAGATTTTTAAACGCGCACACGGCGAAGGATCGCAAGTGTTTGGACTAGCGACAGGCTCAAGTCCAATTGGGTTATATGAATTACTACGAAATAGCGATTTAGATTTCTCAGATCGTATCTCAGTGAACTTAGACGAATATGTTGGATTGGCACCAACGGATGAACATAGCTATCATTATTTCATGAAAGAGCAATTATTCGATGCAAAACCATTTAAACATAGCTATTTACCAGACGGATTAGCCGAAGATGTGGATGCAGAAGTTGTTCGCTATGAACGCATTCTTCAAGAAAATCCAGTGGACTTACAATTATTAGGAATTGGAAGTAACGCGCATATCGGATTCAACGAACCTGGCACACCGTTCACACAACGTACGCATAAGGTTCATTTAACAGAATCAACCATCGAAGCTAACAAACGTTTCTTTGAAAAAGAAGAAGACGTGCCACGCTACGCTTATTCAATGGGATTACAATCGATTATGGATGCTAAAGAAATCGTGTTAATTGCATTCGGACCTAAGAAAATCCATGCGATTAAAGGATTAGTGGAAGGTACTATCACAGAGGAAGTTCCAGCAAGTATCTTACAAAAACATCCAAAAGTTACAGTTATTTGTGATGAAGCAGCTGCAGCATTATTAACAAAATAAAGAGTTTGAAAGGGCGTCTTCCGGGCAACGGAAGGCGCCTTTTTGCGCTTTTAAAAGAGAGTTAATCAGCTGATTTAAGCGTGTAAAGGCTTGTTTTCAAAAATTTTCTGAAAATTTTTTGGTAAACCTAAAAAAACACTTGACGAAATTATTTTTTTAGGGTAACCTAATAAATGTAGAATCTACATAAAGTGAGGGGATGAATTCATTGATTACGATTAAAAATGTTGGGGTATCGTATGCGATGCAACCACATGTTTTAAAAGATTGTAATGCAACCATTGAAGGACCAACCATTACTGGGATTATTGGGCCCAATGGTGCAGGTAAATCAACATTATTAAAAGCAATATTAGGACTTATTCAATCATCAGGAGAAATTCTGATTGATGGAGAACCCACAAAAAAAGTATTACAGAAAATCGCCTATGTCGAACAAAAAAGCCACATTGACTTTACATTTCCAATCACCATTCGTGAGTGCGTTGCTTTAGGAAGAACTGTTAAAAAGAAACCATTGCAACGTTTGACGAAAGAAGATTGGGAAAAAGTCGATGCAGCCATTGAAGAAGTTGGATTAACTGATTTAGCATCTCGCCAAATCGGCGCTCTTTCTGGTGGTCAATTCCAACGTGTACTATTAGCACGTTGCATGGTTCAAGAAGCACAATATATTTTCCTTGATGAACCATTTGTAGGGATTGATATGCTTAGTGAGAAAGTCATTATGACAATTCTCCGTAAATGGAAAGAGGAAGGGAAGACTATTTTAATGGTCAACCATGACTTATCGAAGGTGAAAGAATACTTTGACCATGTGATTCTTGTCAAACACGCGATTGTAGCCTCTGGAAAAACAGAAGACGTATTCATTAAGAAGTACTTAGATGATGTATACGGCGGAAGTGTTTATATTCCACAAGGAGGTGGTGAGCATGCATAATTTCATTGAAGGGTTAATGGAATTCCATTTCCTACAAATGCGCTTGTTTCAGCAGTCGTGATTGGTGCGGTTGCCGGAATTTTAGGATGCTTCATCATTCTAAGAGGGATGTCATTAATGGGGGACGCTATCTCTCACGCGGTATTACCGGGTGTAGCGTTGTCGTTTATTTTAGGCATTAACTTCTTTATTGGAGCCCTGGTGTTCGGGTTATTAGCATCGTTCCTTATTGCATTTGTGAATCAAAATAGTACTATCAAAGGCGATACTGCTATCGGGATTACCTTTAGTTCGTTTTTGGCATTGGGAATTATTTTGATTAGTGTGGCGAAGAGTTCAACAGACTTATTCCATATTTTATTCGGGAATATTTTAGCCGTACAAGATATTGATTTACTCATTACATTGGTGGTGAGCGTGATTGTAGTCGTCGTTATTTTAGCGTATTTTAAAGAATTACAAGTAACGAGCTTTGATCCAGTCTTTGCTCAATCTACAGGGATGAACGTACAATTTTACCACTACTTATTGATGTTCCTCTTGGCGCTTGTATCAATTACCGCGATGCAAAGTGTCGGGACAGTTATGATTGTGGCACTATTAATCACCCCTGCAGCAACAGCGTATTTATATTCAAATCGTCTGAAAACAATGCTCATTTTAGCCGCAACATTTGGCTCACTGTCATCCGTATTAGGATTGGTTATTGGATATACGTTTAACATCGCTATTGGATCAACCATCGTATTAACAGCAGCAGCACTTTTTGTCGTAAGTTTTATCGTTTCACCAAAACAAAGAGAAAGAAGGAAATCTCATGAATAGAATGAAGAAACTCTTTGTAGCAGCACTTGTTGTATTAGGAATTGCAGGATGCGCTACAAGTAAAGATACAAGTAAAGATAATAGTTCAAAGGCAAATACTGAAAAAATCAATGTGGTGACAACCAACTCTATTATTTATGATATGACAAAAATATCGCCGGTGATTTAGTGAACTTACATAGTATTGTTCCAGTAGGACAAGACCCACACGAGTATGAACCATTACCAGAAGATGTTCAAAAGGTACAAAAAGCAGACTTGATTTTCTATAATGGAATCAACTTAGAAAACGGTGGGGATGCTTGGTTCACGAAGATGGTGAATAATGCGAAGAAAGAAGCGAATAAAGATTACTTTGCAGTAAGTGATGGTGTCGAAGTGATTTACCTAGAAGGCCAAAGTGAAGCTGGAAAAGAAGACCCTCACGCATGGTTAAACATCGAAAACGGGGTTATTTATGCGAAGAACATTGCAAAACAATTAATCGCAAAAGATCCAAAGAACAAAGAAACATACGAAAAGAATTTAGCAGCATATGTTGAAAAACTTGAAGCATTAGATAAAGATGCTAAACAACGTATCGCGAAAATTCCTGAAGAAAAACGTTTAATCGTAACAAGTGAAGGCTGCTTCAAGTACTTCTCTAAAGCATACGATATTCCATCAGCGTACATCTGGGAAATCAATACAGAAGAAGAAGGAACTCCAGAACAAATCACGAAATTAGTCCGTCAATTACGTGCATCAAAAGTTCCATCATTATTCGTAGAAAGTAGTGTGGATGAACGTCCAATGAAGACTGTTTCTCAAGAAACTGGTCTACCAATCTTCTCAACAATCTTCACTGACTCTGTTGCAGAATCAGGAAAAGATGGAGACAGCTACTACAGCATGATGAAATGGAACCTTGATAAAATTATTGAAGGTTTAAGCAAATAGTGAATCGGGGCTCCTGGGAAACCGGGAGCTCTTTTGTTTTGAGTTTTGAATGAGAATAACAAACAGCGAGGTGAAGAAGAATGAATAAATTTTTAAAAGTGATGTTTATCGTATTAATTGTTGCAATGTCAGGAGCAATGATTTTCCAAATTTTCTTTCCAGAGGTGATGGGTTCACACTCGGGATACGGAGTTGCGGTCGGTTGGCAAAGGGAAATCGGCTTTTGGAACTTAGCCGTCCTTATGATTTTAATTGCCGTAAATGTGAAGTATGATTGGTTTTATTTGCGAGTGGTATTGGCAGCACTGATGGTTGGAGGAATTGGTATTGGAACCAATCATCTGTTAACGTATTTAGCTCAGGCTTCTTCAGTGAATCTCGTTGGAGCCATTGAAAATTACCTTCTTGTTGTAGGATGGGCAGTTGGTTGGTATCTTCAAGACAAAATGGAAAAGATGAATCCGTAGGGTTTATCTTTTTTTATGCAAATTTACTCTCACCAGTTGACAATCGAAAAGAATGGGTCTAAATACAAAACAACGTAAGAACATAAATTCATTGACAAAGAGAGTACAGAATTTTGGAGTCGCAAGCGAGATGAGGTAGAGTGGAAGCTCATTGGATAAGAAATTCTGGAAGCGCACTTTGTAGAAAAGATGGGGAAATCGAGTAGCCATCTTCGCAGAAATCTGCGTTAACAAGGAAAAGGATCGGGAAGCAATTCCCCGTCAAAATAGAGTGGTACCACGACAGACATCGTCTCTTATGCTTTTTGCATAAGGGGCGTTTTTATTTTACAAGGAGGTTTCAAATGAAGAAAATTATAGCGATGCTCATCGTGCTTGTCGGCTTTTTAGCTTCGTGCACGAATCAAGTAACAACAGAAAATAGTACAGGGTCAGCGGTATTAGACCGCATTTACAAAAAGCAAAAAATCGTCATCGGAACGACAGCGGACTACCCACCGTTTGAATGGCATTATATTAATGACGGTAAAGACTCTGTTGTCGGAATCGATATTGATATCGCCAATGCCATTGGTGAAGCGCTCGGAGTGGAGGTAGAGATTCGAGAGATGGAATTTAACTTCTTGATTGCGGCGATGAAGTCTGAAAAGTAGACCTCGTGTTAGCAGGGATTACCCCAACCGAAGAGCGTAGTAAGGAAGTGGCGTTCACGAATATTTACTACGATTCACATATGGTAGCGGTCGTGAAGAAGACGGATGCCGGTAAGTTCACGTCGCTAGATAGCTTCAATGGGGCAAATGTCGGAGCGCAAAAAGGAACCTCTCAAGAAGGCATTGTAAAAGACACATTGACAGGTGCAACACTCACGTCACAACCGAAAAATCCAACATTGATTTTAGCGTTGCAACAAGGAAAACTCGATGCGGTGATTATGGATAATATTGCAGCGGATGAGTTTGTGAAGGCAAATTCGGATTTAACGGTTGCTTCGGTAGAAATTCCAAGTGAAGATGCCGGGACTGCAGCGGTGGCACAAAAAGGTAATGAAGTGTTTGTACAAAAAGTACAAGAGGTGCTCGATCAGTTAGAGTCTTCAGGGAAACTAAAAGAATCGATTATTCGCAATACGAATTTAATGTCAGAATAGAAAGAAGGAAAAAGAATGGAATTGATTATTAAATATTGGCCTCTGTTTCTGGAAGGGGCAACGACAACCGTGTTACTATCATTCTTCTCTGTAATTGTCGGGGTTGGATGTGGAACGTTAATGGCACTCGCAAGACTCAGCTCAGAACAAATTCTTGTCAAAAGCTGCGAAGGTCTATATCGACATTATTCGTGGGACGCCACTTCTTGTGCAATTGTACTTAGTGTATTTTGGACTCGCGACGGTACTAGATTTAAACGATTTTGTTTCAGGGGTCATTGCCGTGTCCGTGAATACGACAGCCTATATCGCTGAAATTATCCGTAGTGGGATTCAATCGGTGGATAAAGGGCAAATGGAAGCCGCTCGTTCAATGGGGATGCCGAAGCGAATGGCCATGCGCCAAATTATCTTGCCACAAGCGATGAAAAATATTTTACCAGCCATCGGGAATGAATTTGCGACATTAATCAAAGAAACATCCATCGTCTCTTTAATCGGAATTCACGATCTAATGTACAGCTCAGATACGGTTCGTGGAGCAACCTTTACGGTATTTATCCCACTGTTAATGACGGCGTTCTTATACTTCGTCATGACAACGACGATCGCATTCTTTATGGACAAACTAGAAAGGAAGTTACAAGCCAGTGATTAGAACAGAAGAGATTAAAAAACAATACGGTGACAAGCAAGTCTTAAACGGAATTTCTACTCATATTGAACAAGGGGAAGTACTTGTGATTATCGGGCCTTCTGGGTCAGGAAAATCGACTTTCTTACGTTGCCTAAACTTATTAGAAGAACCCACTAGCGGGAAGGTATTCTTCAAAGACCAATGCATCAATGAAAAAGGGGTAGACCTCGATAGCGTACGCCAACACTTAGGGATGGTGTTCCAACACTTCAATTTATTCCCGCATTTAACCGTATTAGAAAATATCACGATTGGACCAATTCAATTGAAGAAAATCGACAAGGCGGTCGCAGAACAAAAAGCGCACGAGCTTCTAGAGAAAATGGGCTTAGCTGATAAAGCGGATGTCTATCCAAACTCACTATCCGGGGGACAAAAACAAAGAATCGCGATTGCACGTTCACTTGCGATGGAACCCGATGTGCTCTTGTTCGATGAACCAACGTCAGCGCTGGATCCAGAAATGGTCGGCGAAGTGCTAAACGTAATGAAGGAACTTGCAGCAGGAGGCATGACCATGGTTGTCGTAACGCACGAAATGGGATTTGCCCGTGAAGTAGGAACGCGTTTAATCTTCATGGACGGTGGCGTGATTGTGGAAGAAGGACATCCAAAAGAAGTCCTTGAGAATCCGCAAATGGAGCGTACGCAATCGTTCTTATCGAAAGTATTAATCTAATAGAAGAGAAGTCTTATTTGCGATGATGCAGATAAGACTTTTTTTGTGGGTTGAAAAAACGTAAACAAAATGCTAACAAAGTCAAAGAATGTTAGCAAAATGTTTACAGAAAAAATCCTTGCAATGAATCTTGTGAGGTGCTACAATACAAAACGTAAGAATTACGATTTGAGAAATGGAGACAGAATTTATCATGAAAAAAACAACCTTTATTGGATTATTATTGATGTTTGTACTGGTTGCCGTTGGATGTGCGCCGAGTAATTCAAACAGCAAAACACAATCAGGAAAGCTAAAAATTTCAACAACTTTCTATCCGATTTATGATTTTACAAGAAACATTGTAGGGGATGAAGGAGACGTATCGCTCATCATCGGTGCTGGAACAGAGCCGCACGACTACGAGCCTTCTGCAAAAGAAATCGCAAAAATGAGTGAGGCAGATGCACTTGTGTATGATAGCGAGTATATGGAAACATGGATTCCTGCAGTCTCTAAAGACTATCGAATCTGATAGCAAAGTCAAAGCCATCAGCGCAACAAAAGATATGGTACTTCTTCCTGGCGGTGAAGATGAAGAACACGACCATGACCACGCTGGCGAAGGTCACAGTCATGAATACGATCCACACGTATGGTTATCACCAGAACGCGCGATTCAAATGGTTCAAAACATTACGAAGCAGCTAGCAGAAGCTTTCCCTGATCGTAAAGAAACTTTCGAGAAAAACGCTAAAGCCTACATCGAAAAATTAACAGCGTTGCATAATGACTACACAAATGCATTTAAAGATGCCAAACAAAAGAACTTTGTAACGCAACATACAGCATTCCGTTATTTAGCATTAGATTACGGCTTAAACCAAGTGGGAATCACTGGGATTTCACCAGAAGCTGAGCCAAGTGCTGCACGTTTAGCAGAATTAACAAAATACGTGAAAGAAAACGACATTAAGATTATTTACTTTGAAGAAAATGCTTCTGAGAAAAATCGCGAAAAACATTAGCGGAAGAAGCAGGCGTTGAGTTAGCTGTATTTAAATCCAATCGAATCTTTAACAAAAGAGGAAATGGATAAAGGCGAAGACTACATCTCTGTAATGCGCGAAAACCTTGAAGCGTTGAAGAAAACGACAGACCAACCAGGAAAAGACATCCAACCAGAACACGCAGAAGACGAAAAAACAGTCTCAAAAGGCTACTTCGAAGACAGTGCTGTAAAAGACCGCACATTGTCTGATTACGCTGGCGAATGGCAATCCGTATATCCTTACTTAGTAGATGGCACTCTTGATCCAGTCTTTGACTACAAAGCAAAAATCGGCAAAAAGATGACAAAAGACGAGTACAAAGCATACTACACAAAAGGATATAAAACAGATATTAAAAATATCAACATCACAGATACAACAATGGAGTTCCAAAAAGAAGATGGAACAACAGCTAAAGCGGAATACAAATATGTAGGATACAAAATTCTAACTTACAAAAAAGGAAACCGCGGCGTCCGCTTCTTGTTTGAAGCTGTGAACCCAGTAGAAGGCGCTCCTAAATACGTTCAATTCAGCGACCACAACATCGCTCCAGTGAAAGCAGAACACTTCCACATCTTTATGGGAAATGAAAGCCAAGAAAAACTATTCGAAGAAATGGACAACTGGCCAACATACTACCCATCAAACTTGACAGGATTGGAAATTGCTCAAGAGATGGTTGCTCACTAAAAAACAGGATGTGAGAAAAGGCGTTCATAGGCGATGACGGTTCGCAGTTTAGCCGTAAGCGGTCTGTAAGACCGTGCGGACTAAACTCGAAAGGCTTGAGCCTATGCCTTTTCGAACTCAACTACACAGGATACGAGACCGAACGCTCAGAAATGGAACGTTGGACTGGAACACCGGAAGGAACGTGCAACGTTCTGCGGATGTTTCAGGAAACGCACGCCATTTCTGTGAGGTCGAGTTCAACTCCATAGTATGTGAGACATCGCGGTTAGAAACGCAACCAACCACTCCGAATAAATAGATGCAGACACCAAAACAGGATTCGATTTCGAATCCTGTTTTTGTTTACTCAAAATTAACTTATAAGTTAATTTTGATTTTTTAAACGATGCACAATTATCATAAAAGATAATTATCATATATGATAATTTCAGCTTTTTTTCACAAGAAAAAATAAGCACAAAAACCGCATTATGATGCGAAAGAATATACTTTCAAAAAAGTGCGTTTTTATCGGGTTTGATTTGTTGACTATTACTAAACTTAATGTATAATGGTCTTTGTGTTAGTAAACAATTAGTTTAAAAGGAGAAGACAATGGAAATCGGTCATCAACTGCGTGCCCTCCGTATTCAAAAGGGTTTAACGCAAGAAGAGTTAGCAGAGAGAACAGATTTGTCAAAGGGATATATCTCGCAATTAGAGAATGATTTGAGCTCGCCATCAATGGATACGTTTTTTGATATTCTTGAAGTGTTGGGATGCCCTGCAGCGGACTTTTTCGATGAGGGGCCAGAAGAGGCGCTCACGATTTACCGCGAAGAGGATATGACGATGATGGAAGACGCCAAGCACCAAACGACGGTCACGTGGCTCAATCCAGACTCGAACGAGCATGAGATGGAACCCGTAATTCTAGAGTTTGCCGTTGGGGGAGCGTACAAGACGTTCCAACCGTCACTTGCGGAAACATTTGGGTATGTACTCGAAGGTTCTATTCAGGTCTAAAGTCGGTAAACAAGTTGAAGTAGTTTCCAAGGGAGAGTCCTTCTATTTTGAGGCGAAAGCCAAACACCAAATTAGTAACGCCGCTAAGACAAACATCGAAAGTTTTAGTCGTGGCGACAGATTCATATTTATAACTAAAGAAAGTTAGGTGCTAGCAATGTCAAACAACACAATTATCTCATTTGAGAATGTGAACAAATTTTATGAGGACACTCATGTTTTAAAAAATATCAACTTCGAAATCGAAAAAGGAAAATTCTATACATTACTAGGGCCTTCGGGATGCGGTAAAACAACAATCTTGCGTATTATTGCTGGATTTACAGATGTATCAAACGGAAAAGTGACTTTAAACGGGGAAGACGTTACTAACCTTCCGCCAAACAAACGTAAAGTGAACACTGTTTTCCAAGACTACGCATTATTCCCACATATGAACGTATTCGAAAATATCGCGTTTGGATTACGCTTAAAGAAAACTCCAGAAAACATCATTAAAGAAAAAGTGGCAGACGCTTTAAAAATGGTGCAATTATCAGGATATGAAAACCGCGAAATCTCACAAATGTCTGGTGGGCAACAACAACGTGTGGCTATCGCCCGCGCACTTGTCAACGAACCAGAAGTACTATTGCTCGATGAACCATTGTCAGCGTTAGACTTAAAACTTCGTACAGACATGCAATATGAACTTCGTGAATTGCAACAACGTCTAGGAATCACATTTATCTTCGTAACGCATGACCAAGAAGAAGCGTTAGCGATGAGTGATGAAATCTTCGTTATGAGTAAAGGGGAAATCGTTCAATCAGGAACACCAGTAGATATTTACGACGAGCCAATCAACCGTTTCGTTGCGGACTTTATCGGTGAAAGTAATATCGTTGATGGGGTCATGAAAGAAGACTACCTTGTTGAGTTCGTTGGAAAAGAATTCGAGTGTGCCGATGCCGGAATGCGTCCGAAGGAAAAAGTTGAAATCGTGATTCGTCCAGAAGACTTATCTTTAACGTCTATCGAAAATGGAAAATTAACGGTTGAAGTGGACACTCAATTATTCCGCGGAGTTCACTACGAAATCATCTGCTATGACGAAAATGGCAACGAATGGATGATTCACTCAACTCGTAAGGCAGAAGTTGGATCAAAAGTGGGCTTATACTTTGAACCACAAGATATCCACGTAATGCGTTTTGGAGAAAGTGAAGAAGACTTCGACGCTCGTTTAGAAAGCTACGAAGACGAGGTAGAAGAAAATGACTAAACAATCTCGTTTCTTATTTTCCATTCCATACTTTATCTGGTTGTTATTATTCGTAGTAACGCCACTTGGAATGATTTTCTATAAATCATTCTTCGACATCAATGGTCAAGTAACGCTTGGAAACTATACAAACTATTTCGCGTCAGGAAACTACTTAGAAATGACATTCAACTCAGTGTGGTATGCATTTTTAGTAACACTCGTAACGCTACTCGTTAGTTATCCAACAGCACTTTTCCTTAGTCGTTCAAAACATAAACAACTATGGCTTTTATTAATCATCTTACCGACATGGGTAAACTTACTATTAAAAGCCTATGCATTTATTGGAATCTTTAGCCAAACAGGAACAGTGAACAGCTTCCTTTCATTATTTGGATTGGCGCCACAAGAATTCCTATTTACTGACTTCAGTTTCTTAACGGTAGCAGCGTATATCGAATTGCCATTTATGATTTTGCCAATCTTCAACTCTATCGAAGAGTTGCCAGGTTCACTCATTGCGGCAAGCCGCGACCTTGGGGCAACAAAATGGGATACGTTTAGACGTGTCATCGTTCCATTATCGATGAACGGGGTGCGCAGTGGAGTACAAGCCGTATTTATTCCATCGCTCTCACTCTTCATGTTGACTCGTTTAATTGGAGGAAACCGCGTGATTACACTTGGTACAGCCGTTGAGCAACATTTCTTAGTAACGCAAAACTGGGGAATGGGTTCTACAATCGGGGTTGTATTGATTGTAGCGATGATTATTTTAATGTTTATTACAAGAGACCGTAGAAAAGGAGGCGTATCAGAATGAAATTAGAAAATAATAGTAAGTGGAGTAATTTCTACTTAGTGTTTGTATTTGTAGTCTTATATGCGCCGATTTTCTATTTGATTTTTTACTCATTTAACAGTGCTGGTAGCATGAACGGATTCGAGAGTTTTACACTCGACCACTATAAAGCCGTTCTTGCGGACACACGTTTAATCGGAATTGTGTTAGATACATTAATTCTTGCACTCTTATCTTCTTTAATCGCGACAGTGATTGGAACACTTGGAGCCATCATGATCCATTACATCCGTTCAAACCGTCGCAAACAAGTGTTATTAGGCTTTAACAATATTTTGATGGTATCGCCAGACGTTATCATCGGTGCCAGCCTTTTAATTCTCTTTACAGTGGTTGGATTCAAACTCGGCTTTATGTCGGTATTACTTGCGCATATCGCGTTTAACATTCCAATCGTTGTACTAATGGTTTTACCAAAATTATCAGAAATGAACCCATCGATGATTACAGCGGCTCGTGACTTAGGAGCAACAAGCTCACAAGTATTAACACGCATCGTTTTACCAGCGATTACACCAGGAATTCTCAGTGGATTCTTTATGGCATTTACGTATTCATTAGACGACTTCGCCGTGACATTCTTCGTAACAGGAAATGGATTTTCAACGATTGCCGTTGAAATCTACTCACGTGCGCGCCAAGGAATCAGCTTAGAAATCAATGCCTTAAGTACATTGATGTTCCTATTCTCATTATCACTCGTGATTGGATATTACTTCATTCAAAAATTCCAACAAAAACGATTGAATGGGAAGGCTTCGGAGAGTGACTTGTTGAAAGGAGTCACACTATGAAGCGACTAACGATGTTAATCGGGACGATCGTAGTATCTTGCCTAGTGTTGTTTGGAATCCGAAAGAATTTTGAAACAGCAGCGGCAGGAGACCCTCAAACAATTATCGTATATAACTGGGGAGACTATATCGACCCAGAACTCATTACACAATTTGAACAAGAAACAGGTTACAAAGTTATTTATGAAACGTTCGATTCAAACGAAGCCATGCTGACAAAAATTAAGCAAGGTGGAACGAACTACGATATTGCCATCCCTAGTGAGTACACCATTCATAAAATGGTCGAAGAAAACTTACTTGAAAAATTAGATTATTCAAAAATCAAAGGGATGGAACATATCGACCCACGTTTCTTACATCAGTCCTTTGACCCAGAAAACGTCTATAGCATTCCGTATTTCTGGGGAACATTAGGAATTGTTTATAATAAGAAAGTTTATCCAGAAGGAACGATTAGCGAGTGGCGTGATTTATGGAACCCGGATTTAAAAGATTCCATTCTATTTATTGACGGAGCTCGTGAAATGATGGGGATTGCTTTACAAACACAAGGCCATTCTCTTAATGAAAAAGACGAAGCAATTGTTAAAGAAGCGGGTAAATTCTTGAAAACATTAATGCCAAATGCAAAAGCGATTATCGCTGATGAGATGAAGACATACATGATTCAAGGAGAAGCAAACATAGCCGTCACTTTCTCAGGGGAAGCTTCTAAAATGTTGAGTGAGAATGAAGATTTAGCCTATGTGGTTCCAAGCGAAGGAACGAACTTATGGTTTGATAATATCGTCATTCCAAAAACGGTTGGTAACAAGGAAGGCGCGTATGCGTTTATCAAATTTATGTTGCGTCCGGAAATCGCAGCGAAGAATGCTCAGTATGTTGGTTATGCAACGCCAAACAAGGATGCGATAGCGCTCTTACCAGAAGACATTACTTCGGATGAGAGCTTCTATCCGAGTGAGGAAGCGATGGAAAAGATGGAGGTTTACGAGAATTTAGGAACCGACCTATTATCGCTTTATAACGACCTCTTTTTAGAAGCCAAAGATCTTTAGAAACTAAGAAAAAGTTGAGACACGCTCTCGATTTTTTTTTGTGCAAAAAAATGAATAAAGGAACTTCGTTCCTTTGAAATTCGGGTGCAGAGAAACAAGTTTAGAAGATGAGATTGATAGTATCAAACTACGTTTTTAAATCAAAATCGGATATCTTCATGAGTAGTGATAGTGGCTGTACCGGTGTTGAGCCTGTTGTCTCAACTACTACCGAGCTTCAAAGTGACTCTAGGAAATAAATTTCCAGAGTCACTAATTCACATCGGATACAATCGCCACTATTCCTACTATAGAATCCGTGGATTTTAGGCTCATTGGGCTTATTGAAAAATTACTCTTCCTTTATTTTGCCGAATTTCAAAGTAACGAAGATTTTTTTGGAAAAAGGAGAGTGTGCAGACTTTTATAGTTCTGCTTCTAGAAAGAGGTGTTGGAAAGAGGAATAGGTCTTAGGGACGGCTAGGGGAACAGGGAGAGTGCTGGAACGATGGTACTTTAATAATGTGACGTCTTCATCAGTTAGTGATTTCAAAGAAACGAAGATTTTTTTGAAAAAAGAGAGTGTGCGGACTTTTGGAGTTCTACTTCTAGAAAGAGGTGTCGGAAAGAGGAATAGGTCTTAGGGACGGCTAGAGGAACAGGGAGAGTGCTGGGACGATGGTGCTGAAAAAATGCGCTAAAAAAGCCCTCGTCCGAATGGAGAGGGCTTTGGGTTAGTTTGTGTAGTAGAGGTTTGTGCCAGCAAATTGTGGTTCGCAAGTTATCATCACTCCGAGGCTTCGGAAGGTGTCTTCGTCGGCTTTTTGAAGGATAACGGTGCTGTGCGCTTGTAAGTGGCGTAAGTTTTGTAATTGGTTTTTAGCAGCTTCTGCGGCAGGGTTTGTGACTGCTGAGATGCTTAGTGCAATGAGCACTTCTTTGCTATCGAGTGAGCGGCGTTGGTGTTTAAAACGTCGCTTCCGAGTTGGCCAATCGCATTTAAAATGACAGGTGGTAATAAATGGATGGAGTCACCAATTTCTGCTAATTCTTTAATGCAGTTGAGTAGGCAGGCTGCGCTGGCTGTCATGGTGTCGGATTGTTTTCCTGTAATGATTTTACCGTTTAGAAGTTGTAAGGCTACAACTGGGACTTTGGCATCGGCTTCTTTTTCAAGAGCGGCTTTTACAACTGGACGGTCTTGTGGAGAGAGTCCACTTTCTTCCATGATGTACTTGCCACGTTGAGCTGCTTCAAGCGTTCCGATACCGCGTTTGTAGTCGCATTGACCTGCGTAGTAACGGCGGATGATTTCTTGGTTTGAAGCTTCACGAACAACCTCATCATCAGTGATGGCAAATCCGACACGGTTCACGCCCATATCTGTAGGAGAGTTGTAAGGTATTGGGGCGTCGCCGTAAATCTTCGTCAAAATACGACGGAGAAGTGGGAAGGCTTCGATGTCTCGGTTGTAGTTCACGGTTGTTTCACCGTATTTGGCAAGGTGGAAGGTATCAATCATGTTGACATCTTCTAAGTCTGCAGTGGCTGCTTCATAGGCCACGTTCACAGGGTGGTTTAATGGTAAATTCCATACAGGGAATGTTTCGAATTTAGAATAGCCGGCACGACGACCGCGTTTGGTTTCGTGATAAAGCTGGCTTAAGCATGTCGCTAGTTTTCCGCTGTTGGCACCAGGAGCTGTTACGACGACAAGTGGGCGAGTTGTTTCGATAAATTCATTTGCGCCATAGCCTGCGTCACTAACGATGGTTTCAACGTCCATCGGATAGCCTTCTGTGTAGCCGTGTGTATACACTTTAATGCCGCGACGTTCGAGTGAGTTTTTAAATTGCGTTGCAGCAGGTTGGCCTGTGTAACGAGTGATGAGGACGCTGTTGATTTAAGGTCCCAATAGTGAAGGTCGTCCATTAGGCGAAGCACATCTTGGTCATATGTGATTCCAAGGTCACCGCGAATTTTGTTTTGTTCGATATCGCCTGCGTACACACAGATAATAATCTCTGCTTGGTCGCGTAGGCGGTGAAGTAATTTGATTTTTCCATCTGGATCGAATCCTGGCAATACGCGCATCGCGTGGAAATCACCGATTAATTTGCCTCCGAACTCTAAGTAAAGTTTGTCATAAGCGTTTACTCGTTGAAGAATGTATTGACTTTGTTCTTCAAGGTATTTCTCGCTATCGAATCCTAATTTCATAGAACAACCCCCTTAATTTCATTTCAGTAGTATAGCACGAAAAAAAGGGGAATTCTATAGAAAATGACGGCTTTTTGCCCCACAGGAAAAAGAGTTGCAAGTGCCATAATGACAGAGTAGAATAGTAATGGACTCACTCAAAATAACGGAGGATTTTCGTATGAAAAACATGTTGGATTATATTAAAGAGTTTGGGCACGTTTCGTTTGAAGAAAGAGCCTTTTCTGAAATCGACGCATTAGTTTTAACGGAATTAGAGTATTTACCACTTGAAAAAGTTGTTCCAAGCGATGAAAATGGTGAGATTTTTGTCACGGTGAAAGAAATCGCCGAGTATATGCAGGAACATAAACAAGAATTATTCGCCGAAAATCCAATGATGATGACCGAGGAGCGGCATGAAGTATCGCAAGTGATTGCGGATGCACCTCGTTTCCAATCGTTGAAATTCTTCGGTGTGGTGAGCAAATGGGATAAAGATACAACAAAACAATTCGCAGCTGTCACGGTGGAAGTAGAACCTAGTGTCAGACTTGTTATTTTTAGAGGGACGGATGATACGCTGATTGGCTGGAAGGAAGACTTCCTAATGACGTATTCACCACTTGTTGCGGCTCAGACGGATGCCAAGGAGTATTTAGCCAAACAAGCCAGTTTATGGGATGGGGACTTAATGATTTCAGGACATTCAAAGGGTGGTAACTTAGCCATTTATGCTGCGGCCACTCAAGCAGAAGATGTGCAACTGCGCATTGTCGATATTTTCTGCTTTGATTCTCCTGGATTGTACCGTTCTGTACTTGAAACAAAAGGATATCAAAATATAGTGCCATTAGCGATGCGTTATATTCCACAAGATTCACTTGTTGGATTAATGCTAGAATCCGAAGTGCCGTATGTCATTGTCTAAAAGTAATGCCACCGGTGCGATGCAACATAGCGCCATGACATGGGAGATTGAAGACGGTCAATTTATTAAGATGGAAAAATTAACCAAAAATAGTCAGTTGAATGACCAAACGTTCAAGAAATGGACGGAATCGGTGAGCGATGAAGAACTGGAATTGTTCTGGAATGTGTTCTTTGAACTACTATTTTACTGTTGGAATCGATACGGTGAATGATTTATACGGACAGTTTATGCATTATGTGCAAGAGTTCTTAAAGGCAGCAGGGGAGATGGACGAAGAAAAACGTGAATTGTTAACACGTATTGCGTTATTACTCGTTTCGACTCGCTTTGAAGTTTGGAAAGACTCATTAGATATGTCTGAGATGGTGCCGTTTGAATTGCCTGAGGTGAAATTGCCAACATGGGATGAACTCATGACGACTTTAAGTTGGAAGAAGAATGGCTTTGAGGTCCATTATCGTGCTACTGAGGAAAACGAAGAGATTCGCGCGTACTATCAACAGCGCCACGAACAAAAGAAACACGAAGAGCAATAAAAAGAGAGTTGTCCAAAATTCACTTATAAGTGAATTTTGGGCAACTCTTATTATTTATACTATTGTTCGCGTTCAATCGCGATGGCAACACCCATACCGCCGCCTACACAGAGGGAAGCGACACCGATTTTACCGTCGAGTTGGTCGAGAGCATTGATCAGTGTGACCACAATACGAGTACCAGAAGCACCGATTGGATGGCCTAGCGCAATGGCACCACCAAATGGATTTACTTTTTCAGTTGGAATCTTCAAGTCTTTGATGACCGCCATGCTTTGTGCGGCGAATGCCTCGTTCAGTTCAAAGACATCCACTTTTTCAAGCGGAATCCGTGTACGCGCCACTAATTTTTGAATGGCAGGGACAGGACCGATTCCCATAATCGAAGGATCGACACCAGCTTCGGCATAGCCTTTCAAGGTTGCAAGAATTGGAAGGCCAAGCTCCGTTGCGTATTCACGTGTTGTCATGATGACACAAGCGGCACCATCGTTAATTCCAGAGGCGTTTCCGGCTGTTACTGTTCCGTCTTTTTTGAAGGAAGGTTTGAGACCAGCAAGACTCTCAAGATTCGTGTTTGGACGGATGAATTCGTCCGTTACTTTTTAAGTCGTCGGATTTTTGTTTTTGCGATTGAAGACTGCTACGGGAGTGATTTCGCTAGCGAAACGTCCTTCTTCTTGTGCTTTAGCGGCTTTTTGTTGCGAAGCCACAGCGAAAGCATCTTGTTCTTCGCGGGTAAATCCGTATTTTTCAACGATGTTTTCAGCGGTAATTCCCATCGCGTCTTGTGAGTAGGCGTCCGTTAATCCATCATTAAATAAAGAGTCGACTAATGTCACAGGACCATTTTTTGGAGCAAAGCGTTGTTGTAATAAATGCGGTGCAAGGCTCATATTTTCCATACCACCGGCTAAAACGATTTTGGCGTCTCCTAGTCGAATAGCTTGTGCGGCTGAAATAATGGCTTTTAGTCCAGAACCACAGACTTCATTAACTGTAACGGCAGTACTTGCATGATCAGTCCAGCGCCTAGTCCGACTTGACGTGCTGGGATTTTTGTCCAAGACCTGCTTGTAAGACATTTCCAAAGATGACTGTATCAATTTGTTCAGGTGAAAGATTCGCTTTTTGGATGGCAGCTTTTGCAACCGTTGTTCCTAGTTCGATAGCGGAAGTGGTAGCAAATTGCCCGCCAAATTTACCAATCGCAGTACGTGTAGCACTCACGATGACGATATCATTTCCGTTCATATTTTCATTCCTTTCCAGTCTATATTTCCTATTTCGTTTCTATTTTATAAGATTTTCGTATAAGAAACCTATCAATTTAGTACAAATAATTAGTAAAGAATTGTTTAAATTCCCTAACATTTAGTGAATTCAATTGTCCTAACGGCGAATTTTTGCTACTATAGTGTGTGCTAAGAAAGAACAGGAAGCTCTATTTGTGTTTGGAGAGCTTTATTCGTAAAGGAGAACAATAAAACAATGAATATAGGGATAGATAAGATTGGCTTCTTCGTACCACCGACTGCATTAGATATGGAAACACTAGCAGTGGCGCGTGGAGTAGAGCCAGCTAAGTACACGATTGGAATTGGCCAGTCTACAATGGCAGTAGCACCAGTGACGCAAGATATCGTGACTTTAGCCGCAAATGCTGCGTTATCAATCATTGATGATAAAGACCGTGAAAATATTGATATGATTTTATTTGGGACAGAAACAGGAATCGATCAATCGAAATCAGCTGCGGTTTATATGCAACGCATGCTTGGATTATCAAACCGTGTTCGTAGTGTAGAATTAAAACATGCCTGCTACGGGGCAACAGCTGCCTTACAATTAGCTAAAGGGCATATTGCCTTAAATCCAACTTCAAGAGTACTAGTTATTGCAAGCGACATTGCTAAATACGGATTAAACTCTGGCGGAGAACCAACACAAGGTGCTGGAGCAGTCGCAATGGTTGTTTCTAGTGACCCACGTTTACTCGTTTTAGATAACGAAACGAGCTTATTCACAGATGATGTGATGGACTTCTGGAGACCAAACTATGCAGCGTATCCAATGGTAGACGGAAAATTCTCAAACGAGCAATACATCCGTTTCTTTGCAGAAGTATGGAACGACTATCAAGCAAAAACAAATGCGCAGTTCTCAGACTTTGACGCGATTTGTTTCCATTTACCATATACAAAAATGGGGATGAAAGCCTTCAAGCCATTCTTAGAAGAAATGAACGAAGAAGAACAAGAACGCTTTACAGCACGTTACCAAGAAGCAGCCGTGTATAACCGCCAAGTCGGAAACATCTACACAGGTTCATTATTCTTAAGCTTCATCTCATTATTAGATAACAGTTCTGTTTTAGTAGCCGGAGACCGCATCGGATTCTTCAGCTATGGATCAGGAGCTGTTGGGGAATTCTTCGCCGGCGAATTAGTCGAAGGATTCGAAAACCAATTGCATATCGCAGAACATAAAGCGTTACTAAAAAACCGCAAAATGTTGACAGTCGAAGAATACGAAGAAATCTTCACAGAAGTGGTGGACGCAAGCGGTGAACAAACATTCACACGCGAAGACAACAGCCCAATTACATTAACATCCGTTGTTGACCATCAACGTCAATACACAATCAAATAAAGCGAAAACCGTAGCCCGTATAAGGCTGCGGTTTTTTGTTGAAGATGCAAAAAATAAAAATGTAGCATAAATGTTACATTTCAAATTTTTAAAATTAAAAGTAAAATATAAAGGTTGAAATGATGCGGTTTTTAGAGGTTTGTTCAACAACCTAGTTTTCCTTTGATTGCTCATTTTCGGAAGGATGCAGTAAAAATTCCAAGAAAAAATCAAAAAATTTTTCCCAGTGATGCTTTATTCAAAATTGCCAAAGACCTTCAAAAACCCCGGTGGGATGCACTTTCTAACACCCTGTACAGCTTCCTACTAAATGAGTAGCGCAACACTTTTTTTCATTTTTTATAAGGGGTTTGAATAAAATGCACAAAAAGTGATACCGAAGAAAGTTGCGGATTTTATAATCGCAGTAACAGGAAATCGCATCGGAGAAGAGGGAGAAAGACAGAAATCTCCTAAATACATTAATGTATTTAGGGGATTTCGTTTTCTTTCCCCCACAAAGTTGAATAGGGATGAGCAAGTTAGATACAGCGAAGCTCATCCCATTCAACCACTGTGCTTAGGCGGAGTAGGGACTTGTCCCGTACTTCGCGTTTGAAGCTTCGAAGGTGCAAGACCAAGGCTTGCACCGGTGCCCTGTAACAGCGATTATAAAAATAATCCGCAAGGATTCGAAGGTATCATCTTTTTGTGCGTATTTTATGGTATGCTTTTACTATTTTGTGGTATCCTATGTAAAGAGAAAATGAAAGAAAGTAGTAGCGCCATGAAGAAAATTATCGTCATAAACACCGGTGGTACAATCGCCATGAGTGAAGACCGCTCAACCGGTAACGTAACCCCAACAAGCACAAACCCATTAACAAATTCCGATACGATTTTTGCACCTATCGCAAGTGTTGTCGTAGAGGATCTATTTAACCTTCCGTCTCCACATATGACGGAGGAAAAAATGTGGGAAGTTCAAAAACGAATTGTTCAAGCGCAACAGGAAGGCTTTGACGGAGCAGTAGTGACTCACGGAACCGATACATTAGAAGAAACAGCGTATTTCTTAGAGTTAACAACTGATGGAACATTCCCGATTGTATTAACAGGAGCGATGCGTTCTAGCAATGAAATTGGAGCGGACGGGTTAGCGAACTTACGCAGTGCGATTATTACGGTAACGAGTCCAGAGAGTGTGGATAAAGGCGTTCTTGTCGTGATGAACGATGAAGTTCATGCGGCAACGTATGTGACAAAGACACATACTACAAACGTTGCGACTTTCCAAACACCAACCTTTGGACCGCTTGGATTAGTATCGAAGAGTGAAGTGATTTACTTCCAAAAATTCTTACACCATGAATACTATCCGATTAAAGAACTCGTGGATAAGGTCTACTTATTAAAGGCATATGCTGGAATGGATTCGATGCTATTTGATGCGATTGCCGATTCAGATGCGAATGGATTAGTTATTGAAGCTCTTGGTGCAGGGAATCTTCCACCAATGGTACTTCCTGGATTGCAACGTTGTTTAGACAAAGGAATTCCAGTCGTTCTTGTATCCCGTGCATTTAACGGTGTAACGTATGACGTATATAATTATCTTGGCGGAGGCAAACAGCTCCATGAAGCAGGAGTGATTTTCACAACAGGGCTTAGCGGGCAAAAGGCTCGTGTGAAATTATCGGTGTTATTAAGCGCTCATGCGAATAGAGAAACAATCATTAGAGCATTTCAAGTATAGGAAAGAGGAATAGACATGGTTAGAAAAATTGGACGAGTGGTTCGTCAATATGAAGGAAAACCGATTATTTATGGCATGCCACTAGAAGAGCTAACAGCTTGGTTTGAAGCAAAAGGCGAAAAGAAATTCAGAGCAGGACAATTATGGGACTGGCTTTACCGCAAACGTGTGACGAGTTTTGAAGAAATGACAAACTTGCCAAAATCGCTAATTGAACAATTGCAAGAAGAGTTCACATTCCCCGTGTTAAACGAACGTATCAAACAACAATCAACAGACGGAACACGTAAATTCCTTTTTGAATTAGCAGATGGCCTCTTAATCGAAACGGTATTAATGCCACAGGAATACGGCTTATCCATCTGTGTGACCACACAAGTAGGGTGTAACATCGGATGTACCTTCTGTGCCAGCGGAATTATCGCAAAACAACGTGACCTTGTTGCTGGGGAAATCGTAGCGCAAGTAATGCACGTGCAACGTACTTTGGACGAAGTGTCTCCTGGGGACCGTGTTAGCCATATCGTAGTCATGGGGATTGGGGAACCATTCGATAACTATGATAACGTGATTAAATTCTTGAAAGTGGTCAACTCTGATAAAGGGCTTGGAATTGGGGCTCGTCATATCACGGTATCTACAAGTGGTTTGGCTCCAAAGATTCGCGAATTCGCAGACGAAGGGTTACAAGTCAACCTTGCATTGTCACTTCATGCACCAGATAACGATACACGTTCTCGTATCATGCGTATCAACCGTAAATATCCAATCGAAGTGGTGATGGATGCCATTAACGAATATATTGCTAAAACCAATCGTCGTGTAACCTTCGAGTACATCATGCTCGATCATGTGAATGATTCGGTAGAACAAGCGCAACAATTGGCCGACCTTCTTGCGGATAAAAAACGTCTGTCATACGTCAACTTAATTCCTTATAACAAAGTTCGTGAACATGACCAATACGAACGTAGTGGAAAAGAACGCGTAGTGGCTTTCTACGATGTCTTGAAGAAAAACCATATCAACTGTGTCGTTCGTAAAGAATTCGGACATGATATCGAAGCAGCCTGCGGACAATTACGTTCAAGCCAAATGAAACGTGACCGCGCTGAGAAAACAAAAGCCTAATAAAATTGATGAACCACACCTCAATATAGAGGTGTGGTTTTTTGTGTGCAAAAAAGGAAACTTCTTTTGTTTTCCGCCAAAAGTCCTATATACATTGGATTAAGACAATGTTACACTATGAGCATAACAATAAGTTGAAGTGGAGCGAGTGTGTATGAGGGTTGTTTTTCAGCAGTTTAAAAAAGAAGTATTCATCATGATCACATTGCTCACCCTAATTGCAGGGGCGGAGCTTGTATCGAGTGTCGTGAATGCGCAGACTTTAGATACTTTAGTGAACATGGATATTCATAATTTCTTTTATAAAGCGATTTGTTTAGTCATTATTTTTGCATTTTATCTATTGTTTACGTATATGTTGATTCGCTATCAAGCCTACTTTAATCAAAAAGTTGCGACATGGTTAAGGGACCGTATTAGTCATTCGATTGAAGCGACATCTTATGGGCGCTTCTATGAAAAGAATAGTCAAACCTATATTTCATGGTTTACAAGTGACTTGGAACAGATTAAAGGGCATGCGATTGATCCAACCTTTGATGTTATCGGAGGGATTATTTCTGCGGTCATTTCTGCGGTGGCGTTATTCATGTATCATTGGTCTATCGTCTTACTAGCGGCTATCTGTATTGTCATCATGGCCGTGTTGCCGGCTTGTTCTCAGCAGAACTGACAGAAAAAACTATCAAAGTGTCAGAAGCCAATGAAAAATTCGCAAAATCCATTTCGGATTTATTAAGCGGATATGATACTCTATTTGTTTTTCGTAAGCTAGCATATTTAAAAGAAAAAATCCATGAAAAATCAGTTGAAGTAGGAGATACGCATCGAGACTATAGTAAGTCGATGGCCAAAGTTGCCGTTAGTGGTGGGATTGGGAATGTGTTTAGCCAGATTTCCGTATTCATCTTAACGGGATACTTAGCTTATATTGGCGAAGTGAGTATCGGGAGTATTCTAGCAGCGATGGCATTAAGTAGCACCATCTTCAACGTGCTAGGAAATATTAGTCAAAAGATTGGTTCAATTAAGAGTGCAGATTCGTTGTTTAACAAATATGAGCAATTAGAACCAGCAGCTCTTGTGGAGGAAGCACCGGAAGAAGCACCGCGTACTCTCATTGAAGTGAATGATGTTTCGTTTAACTACGGAGAAAAAGTGATTTTAAATCATGTATCTCTTGGCTTTAACGAAGGGCAAAAATACGCGATTACTGGCGAGAGCGGAACAGGGAAATCCACTCTGTTAAATATTATCGCTGCAAAATTAACGGAGTATTTAGGAGAAGTGAAACTCGCTGGAGTCGATGTGAAGAAACAATCCTATGATGAGCTATATCGTCAAATGGTCTATATCGCTCAAAAACCACATATCTTCACGACAACTATTCGCGAAACGTAACGCTCACTGAAGAGTATACGGATGAAGAAGTTTGGGAGTCTCTTGAAAAAGTGGGACTCGCTTCTATCGTACGAAACTTGCCGCAGGGGTTAGATACAGTCTTAGGCGATGGCGATTCAAATCTATCCGGCGGTCAGTTGCAACGCATTGCCTTTGCACGCGGGTTGATGAAACAACCAAAAGTCTTCTTGCTGGATGAAGTCAGCTCCAACTTAGATGAAAAGACAACCATTGAGGTGTTGAAACCAATCTTAGAAGATAAGAGCGTGACCGTTCTATGGGTAACACACCATCTTCCTGAAGCATTGAAAGAAAATATCGATCAAACGATTCAAATGAGTGAATTAAATCAAACGGCTTAACGAATGTTTAGTGACCTTCCTATGGACGAATAGGGAGGTCTTTTTTGATGTGTCGAACGCGTGAAAAAGTGCGATTTGATAGGTTTTTGCCTCAAAAAGGAACGAAAAACAGTGTAATAAATGAAGAAAGTATGACCGAGATTGTAAGAAAATTCTACGAACGTGTTACAGAATGGTGTCAAATGTTACGGAAACATATGTTCTTGTCATCTGTTTGTCATAATAACATCAGAAAAAGTCAAAAAAATTAAGTGACCTTAACAAACCGCATAAAATCAACATTTTCATTTTTATTCGTGGTAACATTATTAGCATCAAACAAGTTCGCAACCCAAAAAATCCAAGCGAACGAGGTTTTTGACTTTAGAAAAAGTCGGAAATCGGAAAGGAAAATATGAAACCAATCAAGAAACAATTCATGATGGTGACAGCATCACTTGCTTTATTTAGTTTTGCAGGATTTTCAGCAACTACAGCAAGTGCAAACGAAGTAGAATGGACAGCACGTACTGTAGAACAAGTAAAACAAGATGTTAAAACAGACGATAAAGGTGTACAAGAGTACACAATTAAATGGGGAGATACATTATCAGTAATTTCTGAAGCAACTGGTGCATCATTAGATACATTAGTTCAAGTGAACGAAATTCAAGATGCAAACCTTATTTACCCTGGTACAGTGTTACGTTTCTCAGCGGACCAAAAAGAAGTAACCGTTGATAACGGAACAGAACAACACTCATACCGTGTTCAAAACAACAACGAAGTGAAAGAAGTAGAAACAACTGAAGCGACAACACAAGCAGCAGAAACTACTCAAGCAGCAGAAACTACTCAAGCAGCAGAAACTACTCAAGCTGCTCAAGCAACAGAGGCAACTCAAACAACTCAAGCTGCTGCAGCTTCATCAAGCCAAGGTGGTTACTACTTAACAGTTGAAGCAACAGCGTACTCATATAACGAAGCTGGTTTATCAAACTACACAGCTGATGGAACAAACCTTGTTAGTGAACCAAACGTGATTGCGGTTGACCCAAGCGTTATTCCATTAGGATCATATGTTGAAATTCCAGGTTATGGAGTATTCCGTGCTGCAGATACAGGTGGCGCAATCTACGGAAATAGAATTGACGTTCACTTAGTAAACTTATCAGACGTTTATAACTTCGGACGTCGTACAATCACAATTCGTGTATTACAATAATCACACTATTTTTTGAACTAAACTTAACTTAACGAAGAGTCAGGCATTCGTCCTGGCTCTATTTTTATTTTCAGAAAGTTAAGAAAAGGTAAGAGAATGCTAGAAAAATAGGCAAGTGCATAAAACTGTGGTATATTAATAACATCGATTAAAAAGAAAACCGATTGGAGAGGGAATTTTATGAAGAAAAAATTCGTAGGAGCATTAGCGCTTGCATCAACTTTAGCATTAGCGGCTTGCTCAAATAATTCAGCAGAAAACGTTGCAACTACTAAATACGGTAACGTTACAAAAGATGAATTTGTGACAGCAATGAAAGATTCTGTTGGAGAACAAACATTACAACGTTTAGTATTAACGAAAGTATTAGAAGGATCTATTGAGGATGCAAAAGCTCTTAAAACAGCTGCAGATGAAGAAGTGGCTAAATTAGTAGCTCAATACGGTGGCGAACCTGGGTTATTAGCGGCTTTACAACAAAGCGGAATTACTTCTGTAGATGCATACCGTCAAACACTTTACTTAAACAAATTAATGACAGAAGCAGTTAAGAAAGCTGCGAACTTCTCAGAAGAAGACATCAAAGCATACTATGATGCGTGGGAACCACAAATTACAGTTCAACATATCTTAATTGCTGCTAAAGCAGATGCATCTGACGAAGAAAAAGCAGCTGCTAAAACAAAAGCAGAAGAATTAATCCAACAATTAAAAGATGGTGCTGACTTTGCGGAATTAGCTAAAGCAAACTCTGCAGATACTGGTACTGCTGCAAAAGGTGGTCAAATTGGACCATTCAAACGTTCAGACATGGTAACTGAATTCTCAACAGCAGCTTATGACTTGAAGAACGTTGGAGATATCACTGAAACTCCAGTTCAAACTCAATTTGGATACCACATCATTAAGTTAGTATCTAAAGAAGAGAAGAAACCATTTGATGAAATGAAAGAACAAATGGAAAAAGAAATGTTAGATGCGAAATTGAAAGATTCTGCATACTTACACCAAACAATGGTAGATTTAGTGAAAGCTGCTGACGTGAAAATCACAGATGAAAGCTTACAAAACGCTTTGAAGAATTTCTTAAAAGCAGCTGATTCAGAAACAACAACAACTACTGCTAAATAAGACTGTTTTAACCTCTGCACGAACTTTCGTGTGGAGGTTTTCTTTATGCTAGAGTCAGTTTAATGGTTTTGTTTCTATTTCGAAAACAAATGTCTATAAATAGAAGAGTTTTATTGACATCGAAAAGAATGGGCGTATAATGGAATCCATAACGCATAGAGATGGAGAGTACTCATCGGAGCACTGAGTAGAGAGCTTAGGGTTGGTGGAACTAAGTAGTGACGAAATGAGGAAGATGGCCATTGAGCGGACTTTCTGAGCAGTTGTAAGGGAAGTACGGGGCGCCCGTTATAGCGGTACGATTTCAACGCAGAGACGTGGAATCGGGTGAGGTTTATCTAGTGATGGATAAACGAATAAAGGTGGTAACACGGTATTTTTGAAATGATCGTCCTTTGTCCTATTTGGGCAAAGGATTTTTTTATTGTGTTCGACAGTTTAAGGAGGAATGTTTCAAATCAATTCGCAACCAACACAACAAACGTAAAAAAATGGAGGAAAAACAAAATGAAAATTAAACACTTATTTTTAACAGCCGTTGCAGCAATTACTTTAGCAGCGTGCGGAAACCAAAGTTCACAACAATCTAGCGAGGCTTCTAAAGCAACTGAAGCGCCAGCACAAACAGTAAAAGTAGCCGTAGTAGGTAGCGCAGCACACGAAATCTGGGATTACGTAGCTGAAAAAGCGAAAAAAGAGAACATCAATATCGAAGTTGTAGAAATGAACGACTACGTATTACCAAATACAGCTCTTGAAGAAGGTTCAGTTCAAATGAACGCGTTCCAACACCGTGCGTATTTAGCACAATGGAACAAAGATAAAGGAACTGATTTAAAAGAAATCGGTACAACATTTATCACGCCATTATATTATTTCTCAACAAAATATAAATCATTAAAAGATTTACCAGAGAAAGCAAAAGTATTAGTTCCTAAAGAAGTAGCGATCCAAGGTCGTGCATTAGTAGCCTTACAAACAGAAGGTTTAATCACATTAAAAGATGGCGTTGGAACAAAAGCTTCATTAGCAGACATCACAAGCAACCCACGTAACTTGGAAATCATCGAAGCAGAATCAGCACAAGCTCCACGTTTATTACAAGACGTTGATGCAGCTTCAATCAATGGTTCAATGGCACAAGATGCTGGTTTGAAAATCGAAGACAACATCTTCTCAGATGCAAACCACTTAGATACAATTCCTAAAGATCGTTACAACATCATCGTTGTTAAAGCAGCAGATGCTGAGAACCCAACATACAAAAAAATCGTTGAATTATACCAATCAGACGATGTAGCCAAAAAAATGAATGAAATCGCACCAGGACAATACTTCCCGGTGTGGAATTCAGATAAATAATCCCTTTAGACGTCAGAGTACAATGGTGCTCTGGCGTTTTTGTTTGGAATAGGAGCAGATTCTGATTGCGTGTAGTATAATGAAAGTGAAAGTTCGAACGTTGGAGGAAGAATGATGAAGACATGGATAAAACTCGCGTTGCTGTCGGTAGTAGCTATTATGCTTGCAGCATGCGGAGGACAGGAAAAAATCCCTCTACCATATGCGTTGCAGTCAGATAGGATTTGGATGGATGTGCATCACGGAGAGAGAGGAGAGTTAGATCCACATAACACGGTGACGGCGGTCTATCATTTTGATGGAAAAGGAAACGTGCTTGCCTATACAGGATTGGACTTGGACCTCGGGGATTTAGGAGGGAAGAATGAAAAACAAATTTTAGAACTAGCCCAAAAACAATTTGAACGCAAATTTCTATCGCCATAAACAACAACTTCGAGAAAAATTGGAAGTCCAATTAGAGGCGCTGAGAAAGGAAGGTATTAAAGTATCGTGGGAGGGAAATTCTAAGGAAGTCCGAGAAAAATTGAAAAAGATAGATGAAAAAATTAAAGATTTACGAGAACAATTCAATGCAGTAGATTTCGCAGAATACGAAAGCCCAAAACCTTCGCCAGTCAGTTACTCCTTTGGGAAATACGACGAAGACGAGTATAACAAAGACCAAACGCAGTTGATTGTAAGATTTGAGGTACAAGAACTTGCTGAAGAGTCGATGGAGTATATGAATGTAAGGGTTCAAAAATATTTGAGAGAAAGATTCTTTGCTTTAAATGCGAGTGAAGTCAAAGGTTCTTATTATGTAGGGCTATCAGAAGCAGGGCTAGAAGAGGATGCGCCTGGAAATTATCATGACTTTATGACGCCGGTGAAAAAAAGGGCATAAAGGAATTAAATTAATAAAAAGAATAACTAAAAGAAAAAGGAGTGGCGAAAGGCCACTCCTTTTTGTTATTAATATTCGCTGTTTTGAAACAAAATTACTAGTTTGACAATCTTTCGGAACAAAAATAAAGTTAAATAAAACGAACGAAAAATAAATTTTATAAGTTAAAATGTACGTGTTTGATATTGTAAAATAAAAAAATAGTTCTAGTATACTTAAGTCATCAAATAAACCAATAAAAAGGAGTTATCATTTCAATGGATAAGTTTTTTAAACTGAAAGAGAACGGCACGAACGTTTCAACGGAGTTTTTGGCTGGGCTAACGACATTCTTCGCGATGTCATACATCATTTTTGTCAATCCGAACATTCTTAGTAAGACAGGGATGCCATTCCAAGCAGTCTTCTTATCAACGATTATTGCAACAGTTGTCAGTACATTAGTGATGGGTCTTTTCGCAAACGTTCCTTACGCATTAGCACCAGGGATGGGGTTAAACGCGTTCTTTACATTTACAGTTGTATTCGGCCTTGGATTCACTTGGCAAGAAGCATTAGCAATGGTATTCATTTGTGGTTTATTAAATATTTTTATTACTGTAACAAAAGTTCGTAAGATGATTATTAAAGCCATTCCGGTCAGTATGCAACATGCTATCGGGGGTGGGATTGGGATTTTCATCGCGTATATCGGTTTAAAAAACGCCAACCTATTAGAATTCCTTTCTGATTCAAAAACGATTACTCAAGTCAACGGTGCTGCGTATAATGTCGCAACAGAAGCGTACAAAGGCGGCGTGTTCAGCGTGAACTCAAACGGTGGAATCGTTCCATCTCTTGTAAACTTCACGTCTCCAGGCGCACTCCTTGCAGTTATCGGTTTAATCATCACTGTATTCTTATTATTGAAAAAAGTTCGTGGAGCTATCCTTATCGGGATTGTGTTAACAACAATTTTAGCCATCCCAATGGGCGTTGTTGATTTATCGAAAGTAAGCTTTGAAAGCAACTCACTAGGAGCAGCGTTCAATGACTTAGGCACAACATTCATGGCCGCTTTTGGTTCAGAAGGAATCGTAAAACTCTTCTCTGACCCAGCGCGCTTACCGTTAGTATTAATGACGATTTTCGCATTCAGCTTATCGGATACATTTGACACACTTGGAACCTTCATCGGTACAGGTCGTAAAACAGGAATCTTCTCAGAAGAAGACGAACGTCAACTTGAGAATGGATCTGGTTTCTCTTCTAAGATGGATAAAGCCTTATTCGCAGATGCTATCGGTACTTCTATCGGGGCAATTTTCGGTACTTCAAACACTACAACGTATGTTGAAAGTGCAGCCGGAATCGGTGCGGGTGGACGTACTGGGTTAACAGCAGTCGTTACAGCAGGTCTATTCCTATTATCAACATTATTAGCGCCATTCGTGGGCATCGTTCCTGCAGAAGCAACAGCGCCAGCGTTAATTATTGTTGGGGTGATGATGCTTTCTTCATTCGCTGATGTGAAATGGGACGAATTAGACGAAGCGATTCCAGCGTTCTTTGCCGGCATCTTCATGGCACTTTGCTACAGTATCTCTTACGGTATTGCAGCAGGATTCATCTTCTACTGCTTAGTGAAAGTCATTACTGGTAAAGCAAAAGACATTCATCCAATTTTATGGGTAGCGACAGGATTATTCATCCTTAACTTCATTATCTTAGCTCTTCTATAAGAGTAAACATCAGCTGATAGTGACACACTTATTTAAACTTTAGCCATAATAGGGCACCTAAGTATTTTTGCTTAGGTGCTTTTCCTTTTATTTCATGATAGGATAGAGGAGACAGAAAGGGAGTTGAATATGACAGAACAAACAACTGAAATCACTGCTTACGAGCGTTCCGTAGCGCTTGTGAAGGCAGAACTTACTCAATATAAACCAAAACAAATCGATACGGTATTAGCCTCTTGCAAGATGGCAATACGGTACCGTTCATTGCGCGTTATCGTAAAGACCAAACCGGTTCTTTAGATGAGGTGCAAATCCGTGAAATCGAAGAGCGCCAACGTTATTTGGAAAACTTCGAAAAACGCAAAGAAGAAATTAGCCGTCTCATTGATGAACAAGGCAAACTCACTCCTGAGATTACAGCTGCGTTAAGCAAGGCGACAACCTTAACAGCGTTGGAAGATATTTATCGTCCGTATAAACAAAAACGCCGCACGAAGGCAACGATTGCTAAAGAAGCCGGATTAGAGCCATTTGCATTATGGTTACTCATGACGACAAAGGATTCTGTAGAAGAAAAAGCAGCGACGTTTGTCAATGAAGAAAAAGGAATTCTAACGGTTGAAGATGCGATTAACGGTGCCGTAGAAATTATTGCTGAATGGATTTCCGATGAAGCGAAATACCGTAAACAATTACGTCAATTTACGCAAAAAAATGGTATCGTGAAGTCTGTTGTGAAGAAAGAAGAGCTCGACGAGAAGAAAGTCTACGAAATGTACTATGACTACGAGGAACCCGTGAAATCCATCGTTCCTCACCGCGTGCTTGCCTTAAACCGTGCAGAAAAAGAAGACGTAGTGCGTGTGACGATTGAAGTCGACGTGACGAACCCTCTTACAAAGATTAAAGAAGAGAAAATCAAAAATCCGTCGTCACCATCTGCACCGATTGTCGAAGGCGCGATTGAAGAAAGTTACAAACGATTCATTGGACCAGCGATTGAACGCGAAATCCGTAATGAATTAAGTGAAAAGGCGCAAACACAAGCGATTGCGATCTTCGGGGAAAACTTGAAGAACTTATTATTACAAGCGCCAATGAAAGGCCAAGTCATCTTAGGTCTTGACCCAGCGTACCGTACAGGATGTAAATTAGCGGTAATCGATGAAACAGGGAAAGTACTCGGCAAGTCTGTGATTTACCCTCACGTAGGAGCTTCAGAAGCAAAACGCGCACAAGCAGGCGGACAATTCCGTCGCATCGTGGAACAATATGGCGTAACACTGGTTGCGATTGGGAACGGGACAGCTAGCCGTGAGTCTGAACAATTCGTGGCGGAGCAGTTACGACAAATCCCTCGCAAGGTGGTTTATACTATCGTCAGCGAAGCAGGGGCCTCTGTTTATTCTGCCAGCGATATCGCACGCCAAGAATTCCCAGATTACCAAGTCGAAGAGCGTTCAGCAGTCAGCATCGCTCGTCGCTTACAAGACCCATTAGCCGAATTGGTTAAATCGATCCAAAAGCCGTTGGGGTTGGACAATATCAACACGACGTTCCAGAAAAACAATTAGATGAGCAATTAGACTTTGTCGTTGAAACAGCAGTAAACAAGGTTGGGGTAAACGTGAATACTGCGAGTGCCGCTCTCTTGGAGCACATTGCCGGATTAACGAAAACAACAGCAGCCAACGTGGTCGCTTTCCGTGACGAAAACGGTAAGTTCACAAACCGTACGCAATTGAAGAAAGTACCTCGCTTAGGGCCAAAAGCTTACGAGCAAGCCGTTGGGTTCTTACGAATCATCGATGGAACGAATCCATTTGACGGCACCGACATTCACCCAGAGTCTTATGATGTGGCTAAAGCCATTTTGAAAAAAGCCAATGCTGAAAAATTAGCGCTTGGTTCACCAGAGTTGGAAGAAGCTCTTAAAGGACTAAATACTAAAGAGTTGAAAGAAGAATTTGGTATCGGACAAGAAACGTTGGAATTAGTGCTGGATGGATTATTGAAACCAGGACGTGACCCTCGTGAAGAAGTCGCAGGACCAATCTTACGTAGCGATGTCTTGAAGATGGAAGACTTGCAAGTTGGAATGGAACTCGAAGGAACCGTTCGTAACGTAGTGGACTTCGGCGCATTCGTCGATATCGGTGTGAAACAAGACGGCCTTGTGCATATTTCGAAATTGAAAAAAAGGTTTCGTGAAACATCCAAGTGATGTCGTTGCGGTTGGAGATATCGTAACGGTTTGGGTGACGGAGCTTGATCTTAAGAAAGGTCGTGTCGGCCTCTCTATGATTGGACCGGAAAATAAATAATTACGCTGCTATTACTGCGTTCCGCAGGAATCTTTATAGTAGCGACAATAGCTGTACCGGTGTGAGCCTTGCGTCTCATCACCTATCGAGCCTCAAAGTGACTCTAGGAAATAAATGTCCAGAGTCACTAATTCGCACCGATTACACTCGCTATTATCGCTACTATAGATTCCGTGCAGAACTCCGTAATAGCATTTTTTATACAATCATAAAGATGCCTTAGTGGGAAGGAAGCGCGTATGGCAATTCCTATCATGAAGTCTTTCTAATAGTGATAATAGCTGTACAGGAGTGAATATAGTGTCTCACTTCATTTTTGAAAACTTATAAAGCAGGATTGGTGAGTGCACAACTCTAGCTATATGAATGTAGCATTCTCTTTTAGTTACTTGCACAAAAAACTACTGATAGAGTGGAAAGTAAAAAAATAAGTTGCTGCATAAAGATGATTCCGCAAAGACTAACGGATTCTATAATCACAGTAACGTGATACGCATTAAAACGAATTATAGGGCGTAGGAATTAATTCCGTACGCCCTATTTGAGGCTTTAAAGGTGAGAGACGATACGGCTCGAACCGGTGCAACGTTACAGTGATTATGAAGACATCCGTTAGGAAAGGCGGAATCATTTCTTTTATAAAGAGCACCACAGCGAACTCTAAATTTTCAGTAAATTCCACTTGCATTAGTGGTATTTTTTTGTGGATACAAGTATACTAAAAGAGTATATGCTTTGAGCATGGAATATAGAAAGGGGAGTGTGAGATGACTCAAAATCCTGCTTTAGTTCAGTTGACAGAAAATGCCAACCAAATTTATCAACTCATTTCAAAACAAAAAACACATCTTTGCTTGGCAAAATGCCCAGCATTCGAAGAAATTATCGATACACAATTATTCGGTTTATCGAAACAAGTGGATTTCGCAGTATCACTTGGATTAATTCACGCAAATGAAGGCCACAAAATTATGGCTGATTTAGAATACGCATTAAACGACATGTATACGCAAGTGTACGAAGAGTCGCGCCAAAATTAGAGGAGGCTTGACGTGTTAAACTTTCATGAAAAAATGAAGCACCTTCTCAATGTGGACCCGCTCATTATGGGGTTGTATTCGGTACTTTCAATTTTCGGACTCGTCATGATTTATAGTGCAAGTAGTTATTACGCTCTTGCCAATCAGGGAAACTCAGAAGCGTTTATGGTGAAGCAGTTTGTCTTTATCATCATCGGTATTTTTATGGCGCTAGGGATTTCCGTTCTTCCTGAGAAATTCTTGAAGGAACAAAAAGTGATGATGGGAGTCGCAGGAGTAATCTTCATCCTGCTAGTGATTGTATTATTTACACCCGGTGTAAACGGTGCGAAGAGTTGGATTAACTTAAAACTCTTTAGCTTACAACCGTCCGAATTAGTAAAACTATTTGTGATTTGGACATCGGCTTATATTTATAGTAAGAACGAACGTAGTAAACGCGACTGGAGATTCTATCTCATCCCAGCTGGAATTACGGCTTTCTTCATCGGAATGGTTATGCTTCAGCCGGACTTAGGAACGTCCATCATTATCGCTGGAGTTGCCGTACTACTCGGCCTTATGACAGGTGTCTCAAACCGCGCGCTAGCTATTTGGGGCGTTGTCTTTGCTGGATTATATGGCCTCACATATTTAGACGCTTCGATTTGAAAAATTTGGATTAAAAGCGTACCAATTAAGCCGTTTTACATCATTCCATAATCCGTGGAGCGATCCAACAGGTGCTGGTTATCAATCGATTCAAGGCTATCTTGGTTTATCCAGAGGTAGCTGGCTTGGAACAGGGTTATCGAATTCTGTTCAAAAAACGGGGTTCCTACCAGAAGCCCATACCGACTTTATTTTAGCGATTGTCGGAGAAGAGTTAGGATTTATTACAATCTTTATTCTCCTTCTTGCAATTTTTGGTCTAATTATCGCGATTATTCGCAAAGGAAATAAATGTCGTAATCTTTTTGGAAAATACTTATGTTACGGTGTGGCGATTTTATTCTTGATTCAATCGGGAATTAATATTGGAGCGCTCGTTGGGGTAGCGCCTTTAACAGGGGTGCCATTACCGCTGATCAGTTACGGTGGGTCGAGCTTCTTTGCATCCAGTGCCGGAATTGGTCTAGTGCTATGGGCCATTCGACGCGATAAAGAAAGTCGCGAACAAACGCCACCGCCAACAAGAGAAGGTCTTCCAGAAGAGGAAGAAGAAAAAATTATCGAATTAAAAGCTATGTAGAAGGGAGAAACAATGGAGCAACAAGAAAGACAAGCACTCGTTGTTTGGTTGTATACATTGAAACCAATTAAACAGTTGAAGAAGTTTGGGAATATTCACTATATTTCAAAACGCTTAAAATACATCTATTTATATGTTGCTAAAGATGAAGCCGAAAGCGTCATGGAACGCTTATCGACATTCCACTTCGTTCGTAAGGTGGAGCCATCATTGCGACAAGAACTTCGTATGGATTTCACGCAGATTCTTCCTGAATTACGTGAGGAAATCGAAAAAGAAAAAGCAGAGAAAAAAGCTGCAGAACTATAATCAAAAAGAAGCCGTGCCCTTCAACGAGGACACGGCTTTTCATTTTATAATTATAATAGGAAGATTCCGGATAAAATAGATAGAATTCCCAGAACCGCGGCTACCTCTAAAAAGAGGAGGGTTGATGATGCGGTAAAGAGAGAGTGCTTCTTATGCTCTTTATTCGGAGTGAAGCTCTTCAGAAAAAGAGTGAAAAAGTCAGTGCGACTTAAATAGGCAAAAATACCCAGCATTAAACAAACGAGCGCGCACATAAAAAGGGCGTTACTGAGGGCTAGAAGACTAAAGCCGCTAGTTAAAGTTACATACAATGCGCATAATAATAGTAGGATTCCTGAGATGAGTCCTATTTTTTTGTAGTCGAATGACATCAGCTTCCTCCTTTTTCTGTCGTTCTTTCCACTGTATCAGAACTTTTAGCAATACGCAACGGCTAGCCGGAAACTAATTAGTTGAAACTTTAATTCTTTAGATAGTATGATGAAACAGAATTAAGATATCGATGGAGGTGCAGAGTTGAAAAACTATTTAAAATATATCGGGAAACGTGTATTTTACATGTTCCTAACCTTATTCCTGATTGCTACGATTACATTCTTTCTAATGAAACTATTACCTGGGTCTCCATATGCCAATGAAGAACAGTTAACGCAGGCACAACTAGAAATTATGAATGCCAAGTACGGCCTCGATAAGCCTGTATTTGTTCAATATTTGATTTACATTACGGGGTTATTTCGTTTGGACTTTGGACAATCATTCCAATATAACTCAACAGTCGCAAACTTGATTTTCTCGCGTGTAGGACCAAGTTTCCAATTAGGGTTCCAAGCCTTAATCTTCGGGACGATAGTTGGTTCACTTCTAGGGATGATTGCGGCCATGAAACAAAACACATGGGTGGACACACTTGCAACATTCTTTGCAATTATTGGACGTTCGGTACCAAGTTTCGTGTTTGCCGTAGTGCTTCAATTAGTCTTTGGGGTGATTTTCCCAATTCTACCGATTGCGCTATGGAATCAAGGGTTTGTCTCTTCGATTCTTCCAACAATGGCGCTGGCAATTTCTCCAATTGCCGATTCGGCGCGTTTTGTAAGAACGGAAATGGTAGAAGTATTGCATTCGGACTATATTGAATTGGCGCGTGCGAAGGGTTTAAGCCGTTTCGAAGTCGCGTTCAAACATGGATTTAGAAATGCGATTATTCCTCTTGTGACTATCCTTGGACCAATGCTCGTCGGGCTTATGACAGGGTCGATGGTTATCGAAAATATCTTCTCAATTCCTGGAATTGGGGAACAATTTGTCAAATCGATTTTAACGAATGACTACCCAACGATTATGGGGGTAACAATGCTTTACTCTGCATTGCTCGTATTTGTCATTTTAATTGTAGACTTGCTATACGGATGGATTGATCCTCGTATTCGTATTACTGATGAAGGAGGGGAAGCGTAATGGCAGAATTAACAGAAAAAGAGTTATTCCAACGTGTGGATTTAACACATAGTGCTGACCGTGAAAAAATCGCTGCACCTTCTCTCAACTTCTTACAAGATTCATGGAGACGATTGACGAAAAATAAGGGAGCCTTAGTATCGCTCTTTATTATTTTAGTGATTGTGCTGTTAGCAGTATTAGCACCGGTCATTGCTCCATTTGACCCGCTAGAACAAAACACCGAATTTGCCAACTTACCAGCGCGTATTCCAGGACTTTTCAACGGCTATCGTAACGGAGTTGATGTGTATGCGCAACAAGGGGTTCCAGAAGGCGTCAACTTCTTCTTCGGAACGGATAACCTTGGTCGTGACTTATTCTCACGTGTGCTTTACGGGACACAAACATCGCTGATTATCGCCTTTGTAGCAGCGTTGTTTGATATTACGATTGGTGTGACTTACGGAATTATTTCTGGATGGTTTGGCGGTCGTGTGGATACTGTGATGCAACGTTTCTTAGAAATCATCTCAGCGATTCCAAACTTAATCATTCTTGTATTGATGTTACTCGTGTTAAAACCAGGTCTCGTATCGATTATTATTGCGATTGGATTTACTAGCTGGGTAACAATGGCGCGTGTCGTTCGTGCGCAAACCTTGAAACAAAAGAATTTAGAATACATCTTAGCATCTCGTGCACTAGGGCAGAATTTCTGGAAGATTGCTTTAAACACTTATTACCAAATATGGCAGGTTTAATCATCATTCAGACAATGTTCTCTATCCCATCAGCGATTTTCTTTGAAGCCTTCTTAAGCTTCCTTGGAATCGGAATCCCAAGCCCGGATGCGTCTCTTGGAGCTCTTATTAATGGAGGGTACAAAACATTCCGTTTATATCCACACTTGATGTGGTTCCCTTCAGGAGTACTCTGTGTTCTAATGATTAGCTTTAACTTATTGGCAGACGGTTTACGAGATGCCTTTGACCCGAAAATGAAAGACTAGGAGGATTCGAATGAGCGAAACTATTTTATCGATTGAAAACTTACGAATCCACTTCGAAACATTTGCGGGAGAAGTACAAGCGATTCGTGGAGTGAATCTGAAGTTAGAAAAAGGCGAAACACTTGCTCTTGTCGGTGAGTCCGGCTCAGGGAAAAGTGTTACTGCCAAAAGTATCATGAAACTATTATCGAATAATGCGGTCGTTAAAGAGGGAACTATCATTTTTAAAGGTGAAAATATCCTCGAAAAGAGCGAACGTGATATGCAATCGATTCGTGGGAAGAAAATCGCCATGATTTTCCAAGATCCAATGACGTCACTCGACCCTACGATGAAGATTGGAAAACAAATTACAGAAGTGATTATAAAGCACGAGAAAGCCTCAAAAGAAGAAGCCGATAAACGTGCTGAAGAATTACTAGAGCTTGTAGGTATTCCAAATGCCAAAGGGCGTATGAAACAATATCCTCACCAATTCTCTGGCGGGCAACGTCAACGGATTGTCATCGCTATTGCCTTAGCATGTAATCCTGATGTGCTGATTGCCGATGAACCGACAACAGCGCTTGACGTAACGATTCAAGCACAAATTTTAGAGCTTTTAAAAGAACTGCAACAACAATTCCAAATGGCGATTATCTTTATCACGCATGACCTCGGTGTGGTGGCCAATGTCGCAGACCGTGTAGCCGTCATGTACGCCGGAAAAGTCGTTGAAGTAGGGACAGCGGATGAAGTATTTTACAATCCGCAACATCCGTATACTTGGGGATTGCTTCGTTCAATGCCAACATTGCATACAGGAGATACGCTCTATGCGATTCCTGGAAGTCCCCCAGATTTACTCGACCCACCAGTAGGAGATGCCTTTGCGCTTCGTAGTGATGTGGCTCTCGAGATTGACCGTGTGAAGGAACCACCGATGTTTGAAGTGAGTCCAACACATTTTGCAGCAACATGGCTCTTGGATCCGCGTGCTCCAAAAGTACCTGTTCCTGAAGAAATCGTAAGAAGACGAAACCTCTTCTTTACAGAAGGAGGACAGGCGCATGACTAATACAGAAAATAGAAAAAAACTGGTAGAAGTAAAACACTTAAAACAGTATTTTGGTTCGAAAAAAAATGTGGTGAAAGCCATTGATGACATTTCCTTTGAGATTTATGAAGGCGAAACATTCGGTCTTGTTGGAGAGTCTGGTTCAGGAAAATCGACGACTGGACGTGCCTTGCTTCGTTTATATAAACCAACTGATGGCGAAATTCTCTTCGAAGGAAAAGATATTGCGAATTTGAAAAAAGGAAAAGAATTGCTCGAGTTTCGTAAAGAAGCGCAAATGATTTTCCAAGATCCGTATGCGTCGCTCGATGGTCGTATGAAAGTGCGTGATATTATCGCAGAAGGCATTGATATTCACGGCCTTGCAAAAACGGCAGAAGAGCGTGATGCGATGGTGGATGAACTGCTTGAAACAGTAGGATTGAATAAAGAACATGCCAATCGTTATCCACATGAATTCTCAGGCGGTCAACGTCAACGGATTGGGATTGCGCGTGCTTTAGCCGTGAATCCAAAATTCATCGTCTGTGATGAAGCTATTTCAGCGCTAGACGTATCGATTCAAGCGCAAATCGTGAACTTACTCAAGAGATTACAAAAAGAAATCGGACTGACGTATTTATTTATCGCCCATGACTTATCTATGGTGAAATACATCAGCGACCGTATCGCAGTGATGTATCGTGGCCGTATTGTGGAAATGGGTTCTGCGGACTGCGTGTATAATAACCCGCAGCATCCGTATACGAAAAGTCTGCTTTCAGCCATTCCGCTTCCAGATCCGCGCGAAGAAAAGAATCGCAAACGTCTGGTATATAAAGGAGAAGAGTTTAGCGAAGAAGCCACGTTACAAGAGGTGGAACCAGGGCATTATGTCCTTCGTTAATTAATAAGAAAACGCTAAGAAAATCGTACTTTTCATTGAAGGTATGGACATTTTCGAAAGAATTCTGTAAAATAACAGTACTATCCACTAAGAGGATAGCCCGCACAGCGTAGCGGAGGGACGGGATCTGCCCGAAATGGTGCAGTACCTAATATAGACCTTAATGAGAAGGGAGAGAAAGTTATGTCAAATCAAGAAGTTTTTGATAAAGTAGCTCAACTGATTGCAAACCGTTTTAGCGTAGATGCTTCAACAGTAACGGAAGGCATGACATTCCAACAAGACTTAGGTGCAGATTCACTAGATGTTGTGGAATTAGTTATGGAATTAGAAGACGAATTTGGTGTTCAAATTTCTGACGAAGATGCAGAAAACATTTCAACAATTGGAGACGCAGTGAATTACATTGCAAGTCATCAATAAGAAATTGGAAAACCGGAAGTGGAAACTTCCGGTTTTTTTGTGCTTCTGCCAGAAACGTTGATAAGATGCGAATGTTGAGAAAAAAGAAGAAAGAAATGTCCTTTATTCGTGGACAAACGGGTCGTAATGTGTCGGAAACGCGACAATGACGCAATTTTAGTGATTAAGAATAAATGAGAGTTCGATAAAAATATGGTGAGAAATCGAAATAAAGGTTGCAGTAAGTTGGGAATGGGAGTATTATTTAAGTTATTCTAATATCAATCCAATTTGGAGGGAAACACATGAACAAAAAAGCAATTGCTGGTTTATTAGGTGCTGCTTCTTTAGTAACATTAGCTGCATGTAATAACAACAAAGCGAATAACGCAGGTGGGGATTCTGCTGCGAAAACATCAGAACGTAAATTCCCAACTGAAGTAACAAATGAAGGGACAGTCGTAAAAGGCGGTACAATTAACTATGCAATCGTAACTGAATCACCATTTAAAGGATTAATTAACCCATTACTATCAGTAGACAATTCCGACGGTGTATTAGAAGATTTTGCATATGCATCCTTATTCGAATACGATGAAAACCAACGCATCAAAAAAAGATGGCGGTATGATGGAATTCACTTTAGATAGAGAAAAGAAAACTGTAACGTTAAAATTACGTTCTAAAGACTACAAATGGTCAGATGGACAACCTTTAACAATTGATGACTATATTTTCACTTATGAATTCATCGGTAATAAGGACTATAACGGTGTTCGTTACGATGAAAATGCTGCAAACATCGTTGGGATGGAAGAATTCCATGAAGGAAAAGCAGATAAAATCTCAGGTCTAGAAAAAGTAGATGATCAAACAGTTGTCATTCACTTGAAAGAAGTATATCCAGCTTTAGAATTAGGTGGAAATGCGATTATGGCTAATATCATGCCAAAACATATCTTCCAAGGTATGACTTATGATCAAGCTGTAGCTTCAGATGCGGCTCGTACTAAAGTGGTTGGTAACGGACCATTCATCGTGGACAAAGTTGTTCCTGGTGAATCTGTAACATTCAAGAAAAACCCTTACTACTATAAAGGCGAACCAAAAGTCGATGGCTTAAAAGCGGATATTGTATCTCAAGATTCAATCGTTCAAGAAATGAAAGCAGGAAAATATGACTTTGCTTCAATGCCTTCAGATCAATATGATACTTATAAAGATTTATCAAATATCACATTACTCGGTAACATCACAAACAATATTTCTTACATTGGTTTTAACATGGGGCACTTTGACAAAGATAAAGGTGAACACGTATTCGAACCTGGTAAGAAGATGAGTGATCCTGCTTTACGTAAAGCAATTGCGTATGCATTAGATAATGAACAAGTAGCTAACGAAACTTACCAAGGGTTACGTATCGCTGCTAATACATTATTAACGCCATTCTTTGGTCAAATCTATGCGGATAAATCAGAAGTCCCAGGATTCACATACAACCCAGAAGAATCTAAGAAATCTTAGCAGACGCTGGTTATAAAGATACTGATGGCGATGGTTATGTAGAAGACAAAGAAGGTAAACAATTAACAATCACATTATTAGCTCCAGTTGGTAGCCAAACAGATGAAGCTGTTTATCAACAATACATCGAATGGTGGAAAAATGTTGGTCTACGCGTAGAGTTATTAAACGGCCGTTCATTAGATTTTAACGCATATGCTGAAAAATTAACGAAATATGCTGATGACTTCGATATGTGGTTAGGTGGATTCGTAATTGGTTACAACCCTGACCCAGATGGATTATACGGACCAATCGCTCGTTTCAACTTCTCACACTATGTGAATGATGAACACACTAAATTAATTAGTGAAATTGCTTCAGAAGCTTCATTCGACCCAGCTAAACGTGTTGAATTATTCAAACAATGGCAAAAATTCGTATTCGAAAATCCATTCCAAGTTCCACGTTTCAACACTTACTCATTAACAGCAGTAAACAAACGTGTGAAACACGTAAATATTGCTCAAGGTAAAGATACTGGATGGGAACAAGTAGAATTACTATCTGAAACTGGTGAAGCTGCTAAATAATTGAATTTCATTCAATCTAAGGTCTCGCAAATGCGAGGCCTTTTTTGTTGCTCTTAGAAGGGCTATAAATAAGATAAAATCAATTATTTCATGCACTTTAAAAAAAGATAACTAAAATGAACTTAAAATTTTTAGAGTTTTTTTGCTTGCAAAAAATTAAAATTATGTTAGAATTAACATCAAGTATTAATTTGTCAGACAATTCAACATACAATGAAAGTTGAATCAGGTGTCTGAGAGTGGAGGAAAAATGAAAAAGAAAAGTTTAGTATTCTTATCAGCTGCAGCTGCTTTAACATTAGCGGCGTGTGGAAATGCAAGCAATAACAATAGTAGCACTTCTTCAGAAGCGTCAAAAGCAGCTTCAAAATCAAAATTCAGTTCAGAAGTGACTCATGAAGGAACAGCAATCAAAGGCGGAACATTAAAATACGCACTTGTTGCTGCTTCACCATTTAGTGGAATCTTCATTGATGAATTATCATCAAACTCAACAGATTCAACAATCGCGAGTCAAGTTGACCAATCAATGTTCGAATATGATGAAAACCGTAAATTAACAAACACTGGTTTAGCTTCTATCGAATTTGATGTTGAAGGAAAAACAGTAACGATTAAATTAAATGGAAAAGATTACAAGTGGTCAGACGGACAACCGTTCACAATCGACGACTATATCTTCGCCATCGAAGCAATCGGTAACAAAGACTACACAGGTACTCGTTACAACGACCGTTACACAAACATCGTAGGGATGAAAGATTTCCACGAAGGCAAATCAGATAAAATCTCTGGTGTTGAAAAAGTGGATGACTACACAGTGAAACTTCACTTTGAAAAAATGTTACCATCAATGCAATTAGCAGGTGGTGCAATTCCAGCATACACAATGCCAAAACATATCTTCAAAGATATTCCTGTAAAAGAATGGGAACAAAGCGAGTATGTTCGTGGAAATAAAGTAGTAGGCCTTGGACCGTTCACAATTGAATCAGTGGTTGCAGGGGAATCTGTAACATTGAAAGCGAACGAATACTACTACAAAGGTCGTCCAAAATTAGATAAAGTGGTTATGCAAGTGGTTGCGCCAAATGCAATTGTTTCGGAAATGAAAGCTGGTAACTACGATATCGCTACAATGCCAAGTGCTCAATACGAATCATTCAAAGATTTAACAAACGTAACGTATGTAAGTACGTTTGCACCATCTTATGAATATATTGCCTTCCACTTAGGTAAATTTGACAAAGCTACAGGTAAGAACGTAACGGATCCTAACGCAAAAATGAGTGATGTAAAACTTCGTCAAGCGATGGGGTATGCATTAGATATCGATGCAGCGGGTGAAAGCTTATATAACGGATTAAACTATGGTACGAACTCAATCATCCTACCATTCTTCAAAGACGTATATAATCCTGAACAAGAAGGATTCGCATACAACCCTGAAAAAGCAAAACAATTATTAGATGAAGCTGGATATAAAGACGTAGACGGCGACGGAATTCGTGAAAACAAAGATGGTTCTAAATTACAAATCAACTTTGCCGCACGTACTCGTGACGACGCTAACGAATCATTAGTTCAACAATACTTACTATGGTGGAAAGAAATTGGATTAGACGTACAACTTTACACAGGTCGTACAATCGAATCTAATAACTTCTACGAAAAAATCCAAGCAGATGATCCAGAAATCGATGTATTCTCTGGAGGTTGGGGTGTTGGTTATGATCCAAACCCAGCTAACTTATTCGGTGAAACTGCTAAATTCAACTTCTCTCGTTACGTAAATGAGAAAGGGACAGAAATCATGAAGAAAATTGCTTCTACAGAAGCTTTTGATGAAGCAAAATTAAAAGAATTCTATAAAGAATGGCAAGCATATGCGCATGATGAAGCATTCATGATTCAAACACTTGTAGGAGATAGCGTAACAGCTGTTAACAAACGTGTGAAATACTATGACACTGCTCTTGCGACAAGCGGCTCTAAAGCACAATTGTATCAATTAGAATTAACTTCTGATACACCAGCTAAATAATAAATTCAAAAAAAGCCTAGGAGGATTCCTAGGCTTTTTTTCATTATGAAAAAAACTTTCCAAAAATGAGAAATAAATTATGAAAATTAAAAAGATTAGAAAAAAAGTATTGCAATTATTAAAAAAAGTTGGAGTATGATAAGTTCAACATAAATTTATGGATACACTCAAAAAGCCTTAAAAATAAAAAGAATGGAGACTGATTATGATGAAAAAGAGAAATGTGATGATTCTGTTTTCTGCAACGGTTGCGCTAACGTTAGCAGCATGTGGTAGTAAAGAACAATCATCTTCAACAAGTAGCAATGCCGCAAAAACGAAATACGCTTCTGAAGTCACTCACGATGGAACTCCAATTAAAGGTGGAACATTAAAATACGCGATTGTATCTTCGTCACCTTTCTCTGGTATTTTTGCAGATGAGTTATCTGCGGATACAAACGACTCAACGATTGGTGGTTTGATTGATGAAAGTATGTTTGAATACGATGAAAACCGTAAGTTAACAAATACAGGTCTTGCAAGCATCGAATTTGATGTTGAAAATAAAACTGCAACAGTTACTTTAAATTCAAAAGACTATAAATGGTCTGATGGACAACCCGTAACTATTGATGACTACATCTTTGCTTATCAAGCCATCGGTAATAAAGATTATACAGGTGTTCGTTACGATGATGATTATAAAAATGTAGTTGGTATGGAAGATTACCATGATGGAAAAGCAGATAGTGTTTCTGGTCTTGAAAAAGTGGATGATTATACAGTGAAAATTCACTTCAAAGAAATGAGCCCATCCATGCAATTAGCAGGTGGTTCAGTTTGTGCATACATCATGCCAAAACACATCTTTAAAGATATCCCAGAAGCTGAATGGGAACAAAGTGATTATGTACGTGGTACAAAATTTGTCGGTCTTGGACAATTCAAGATTGAATCCATCGTAGCAGGGGAATCTGTGACATTAGTTCCAAACGAACACTACTACAAAGGTGTAGCGAAAGTCGATAAAGTCGTAATGGAAGTTGTATCTCCAGATAACATCGTTTCAGAAATGAAGGCTGGGAACTACGATATCGCAACAATGCCAAACTCACAATACGAAGCTTATAAAGATTTAACTAATGTAACGTTAATCAGTTCTGAAGCGTCAGCGTATGAATATATCGGTTTCCACTTAGGAAAATATGACAAAGAAGCTGGTAAAAACGTAACAGATCCAAATGCGAAAATGGCCGATGTAAAACTTCGTCAAGCAATGGCATACGCGCTCGATATTGATGCGGCAGGTCAAAACTTATATAACGGCTTGCAACACTCTTCAAACTCAATCATCATTCCGTTCTTTAACGATATCTATAACAAAGAACAAGAAGGATTCACTTATAACCCAGAAAAAGCAAAACAATTGCTAGATGAAGCGGGATATAAAGACGTTGATGGTGACGGTTTACGTGAGAACAAAGATGGCTCAAAACTACAAATTAACTTTGCAGCACGTACTCGTGATGAAGCCAATGAATCACTTGTTCAACAATACTTGAACTGGTGGAAAGAAATCGGGTTAGATGTAAAACTTTATACAGGACGTACTATTGAATTGAACTCATTCTACGATAAAGTTCAAGCGGATGACCCAGAAATTGATGTATTCGCGGGCGGTTGGTCTACAGGTTACGATCCAAATCCAGAAGGATTATTTGGAGAATCTGCGAAATTCAACTTTGAACGTTATGTGGATGCTGAAGGAACTGCCATCATGGATAAAATTAGTTCAACAGAAGCATTCGATTCAGCTAAAAATATTGGGTTCTATAAAGAATGGCAAAAATACGTTCACGATAAAGCATTTATCTTCCCAACGTTAGTCGGAGAATCTATTACAGCAGTAAATAAACGTGTGAAATACTACGATGTTAACTTGGGTAGTCAAAAATCAGCGCTCTACCAAGTTGAATTAACAAGTGACACTGCTGCTAAATAAGAATTGAATGGAGATGAGCTTCGGCTCGTCTCTTTTTGTTTATGCAAAATTCACAAAAAGCAATGAAAACGCATTAACGACGCGATTAGAGGGAAATTTGGGTTTAAAATTAAAATAACATGAGAAAAGTTAATTTTTTGCTCATAAATAATGGTAATCACGCAGGATTCATGGTAAACTAAAAATACGCTGTATCTGCGCTCGAATTGTCATACAATTTGCAATCAGAGAGCATGCAACGTATAATAGAAACGTTGTTTTATTATTTTAATATATTGAAATAGTTAACCAAAGAAAATAAGGAGGAATCGGATTTGACAATTGATAAGCCACTATTAGAAATCAATAACTTACACGTTGGTTTCCGTATCAAAGATGATTTTTATGATGCAGTAGATAATGTGTCATTAACATTAGAAAAGAATGAAATTTTGGCCATCGTTGGGGAATCAGGATGTGGGAAATCTACATTAGCGACAACCATCATGGGCTTGCACAACAAAAATAATACAAAGATTACAGGGGACATCATTTATAACGATGTGAACTTAGTAAACTTAAACGAAGCGTTATATAACAAAATTCGCGGAAATGATATTGGTATGATCTTCCAAGATCCATTGGCTTCATTAAATCCTTTAATGACAATTGGTGCTCAAATCGACGAAGCTCTTTATTATCATACAGAATTAGATGAAAAAGAACGTACTGAACGCGTACTTGAATTGTTAGGACAAGTAGGGATTCCAAACCCACAACGTACCTACAAACAATATCCACATGAATTATCAGGTGGGATGCGTCAACGTGTGGTTATCGCGATTGCTTTATCATGTAAACCACCAATCATCATTGCCGATGAACCAACAACTGCCTTAGACGTAACAATCCAAGCGCAAATCTTAGACTTATTAAATGATATCCAAAAAGAAACTGAATCAGGTATCATCTTAATCACTCACGACCTTGGGGTAGTAGCAGAAACTGCTGACCGTGTAGCCGTGATGTACGCTGGACAATTTGTGGAAATCGCTCCTGTTGAAGAGCTATTCACAAATCCTAAACATCCTTATACACGTTCATTACTACAATCAATCCCACAAGCGGGATCAGAAGGCGAAGAGTTACACGTGATCCAAGGAACAGTGCCACCATTACCAAAATTACCACGTAAAGGTTGCCGTTTCGCACCACGTATTCCATGGATTTCAGCGGACGCTCACGAAGAGGATCCAACACTTCATGAAGTTGGACCAAACCACTTCGTTCGTTGTACATGTTATAAACATTTCCATTTTGAAGGGGAGGAAGCATAATGAGCGGTTTTGTAACCATTGAAGATTTAAAAGTTCACTATCCGATTCGTAGTGGCTTCTTTAACCGAGTAACGGATCATGTTTATGCGGTAGACGGAGTGTCACTTGAAATTGAAGAAGGAAAAACTTATGGTCTTGTTGGAGAATCAGGTTCTGGTAAATCAACAATTGGTAAATCCATTATTGGTCTAGAACACGTAACAAGCGGTAAAGTAATCTACGAAGGACAAGACGTAACAAACAAAGCACGTCGTCGTACTTCAGACTACAACCGTAACGTACAAATGATCTTCCAAGATTCACTATCAAGTTTTAACCCTAAAAAACGTATCTTAGATATCGTGGCTGAGCCATTAAGAAACTTCGAACGTTTATCTCCAGATGAAGAGAGAAAACGCGTAATCGAATTAATGGAAATCATCGGATTATCTGAAGAAGCATTATTAAATATCCACACCAGTTCTCAGGTGGTCAAAGACAACGTATTGGTGTTGCTCGTGCCTTAGCAAGTAACCCTCGTTTAATCATCGCCGACGAACCAGTATCAGCGTTAGACTTATCTGTACAAGCACAAGTGTTAAACTACATGAAACGTATCCAAGATGAGTTCAACTTAAGTTACTTATTCATTTCCCATGACCTTGGGGTTGTGAAACATATGTGTGATGAGTTATTCATCATGTACCGTGGACGTTTCGTTGAAACAGGGAAAGCGGAAGATATTTACGCGAACCCTCAACACATCTATACAAAACGTCTATTGTCTGCGATTCCGGTTATCGACCCTGAAAACCGTGAAGCAAACAAATTACGTCGTAAAGAAGCTGAGAAATTCTACCAAGAAAATCAACAACTTTACTACGATGAAAACGGTCGTGTGTTTGATTTACAAAAAATATCTGACTCACACTTTGTTGCATTAAATCCAAAAGGAGGAAAATAATTATGTGGAAAACCATTTTACGTCGTGTGTTATTAATGTTGCCACAAATCTTCATCCTTAGTGTGCTAGCATTCTTAATCGCGAAGATGATGCCAGGGGGATCCATTTACAGGTTTAATTACTCCAGAAACGGATCCAAATACAATTGAAGCTTTACGTGTGAAAGCCGGATTCTATGATCCACTTCCTGTTCAATATTGGAACTGGATTTCAAAAGCATTCCGCGGAGACTTCGGTCAAAGTTATACTTACAAATATGAAGTAACAAAATTAATCGGTGAACGTATTGGTAACACAGTATGGTTATCATTATTAACATTGATTTTAACTTACTTAATTGCATTACCATTAGGGATGATTGCAGGTCGTTACCAAAACTCTTGGGCTGACAAAGCAATCGTAGTATATACATTTATTACTTACTCAATCCCAGTATTCGTATTCGCCTTAGTATTATTATGGTTATTTGGTTATACATTAGGATGGTTCCCAACTCGTGGATCTGTCGATTCGGATGTAGTTGCCGGAACACTTGGCTATTATATAAACAAATTCCATCACATGATCTTACCAGCGTTTACGATGGCGATTCTTTCAACTACTGGTACGATTCAATACTTACGTACTGGAGTTATCGATGCGAAGAGCCAAGACTACGTTCGTACAGCACGTGCGAAAGGGGTTCCTGAAAATGTTGTGTTCAACCGCCACATCTTCCGTAACTCAATCTTGCCAATCGCAGCCTTCTTAGGATATGAATTCACTGGTTTAATCGGTGGTTCAGTGTTCATTGAAAACATCTTCTCATATCCTGGAATGGGGAACTTATTCGTAACATCAATCACAGGACGTGACTACTCAGTAATCTTAGCGTTACTATTACTCTTCGGTACAGCGACTCTTCTAGGTACGCTATTATCTGATATTATCATGAGTATTGTAGACCCACGTGTTCGTGTACAATAATAAAAGGAGGAGTAGCAAATGGAGCAAAATAATGTAAATACAGTTGAAGAAACTGTCGTTGAAGAAAGCACCGTATCTACACCGCCTGCTGGTTTTCAGGTTATTGTACGGGAGTTTTTAAAAGATAAATTAGCGCTTTTTGCGTTAATCTTACTAACGTTAATTTTCTTAATCATCTTTATTGGACCATACTTCATCGACCAAGAAACTGCTCTTAAAGTAAATATCTTAGGTCGTTATAAAGCCCCATCAAATGCGCACATTTTAGGGACTGACGAAAGTGGTCGTGACGTTTTAGCCTTATTAATTATCGGGGCTCGTAACTCAGTAGTAATCGGTTTCTCAGTTACAATCTTGACATGTATCGTAGGTATCATCGTTGGATTGATTTCTGGTTACTACGGTAAATGGGTGGACACAACTTTAATGCGTATCGTTGACTTTATTATGATCTTACCAACATTGATGATCATCATCGTGTTCGTAACAGTGATTCCAAACTACACAATGTTCCACTTCGTATTTATCATGACAGCCTTCTATTGGGTAGGTTCTGCTCGTTTATTCAGAACACGTACTCTTCAAGAAGCAAGCTTAGACTATGTAAATGCATCTAAGACATTAGGTTCAAGTGATATCCGTATCATGTTCCGTGAAATCTTGCCAAACTTAAGTTCATTAATTATCGTTAACTTAATCTTACGTTTAGCAGGGAACATCGGTATTGAAACAGGGTTAACTTACTTAGGTTTCGGTTTACCATTTACAACACCATCACTTGGTACATTAATCTCTGCAGCGAAAAATGCGGACATCATCGAAAACAAATTATGGGTTTGGTTACCAGCCACAATCTTAATCTTAATCATGATGTTATGTATCAACTATGTTGGTCAAGCCTTACAACGTGCAGCGGACTCTCGCCAACGTTTAGGTTAATCAAAAAAATTAGAGAAGAGATTGAAGGAAACTTCAGTCTCTTTTTTTGTGCGCAAAACTAGATATAGAAAAGATGTCAAAAATGGTATAATATAGATGGTAATTTAAAAGAGATTTTTATTAGAGGATGAATCATGAAGAGTAAGGCCATTATCAAAATGTATTTAATGCCAACATTGCTTCAGATAACGGTTATCGCTGCATTGGTTGGAATACTGAAATTTAGAGGATTTGAATTAGGATATAATTCATTTTTAGGGATACTCTTTATTTCTTTAGCGGGTATATCATCTGCACTTTGGGGAATCGTTTATCAAGTTAAATGTCATTCCAAAAAGACCCTTAGAAATTATAAAAGAATTTTTCAAAATAAAGCAATCTGTAAAAAGCTATACATTAGTACTGATTTTTCTGATATTGGAGTTTTCTTCAGTAATAATCAATAGAGGATTTAAAATAGAAAGTCTATTTCTACCGTTCCTTCTTTTCCTTAAGGCGATTGTATTTGGCGGCATCGAAGAATTAGGGTGGAGATATTCATTTCAACCTGGTTTAGAGAAGAAGATTCCCTATATTGCTTCAACGCTGATTACTTTTGTGTGTTGGAGTGTATGGCATCTCTTGTTCTTTTATATTGATGGAAGTTTAGGGAGTATTCATATTCTAGTTTTTTTACTAGGATTACTAACCAACTCTTTTATTTTGTCGGCATTATTTGCCTATTCCAACAGTCTATGGATCTGTGTGATGACACATGCACTGATAAATACATTCTCTCAAATGAGTATAAATGATAATATCCTTCTAGATTATATAGCAAAAGCAATTTGTATCTTCTTTGCGGTTTATTTATATCATGTATCCAAAAAGAAAAGGACTTTAGATAAGTAATAAATGATTATTTTACGAAACAGTAAACGGAATTGGTTTGCTGTTTTTTTAATGAATAGGAATACAAGGGAAGAGAATGAAGCTCCTAAAAAATCGGCCAAAATGAAGCAGTTCTTAGTATCTAATAGAGAAGAAAAGTGCAGGATTTCGGTGTTTGGTTGTGAAATAGGAGGGAATCTAGTAAAATAGAATATACAAATGGCGAAAGGAGTGGCCACGATGAAGGTTAGTGAATCGTTTGAGACTGTTTTAAAGAATCGTGATTTGAAACTGGATAAGAAAGATTTAGGCGATGGTGGCATCGCATTTCTTGGTCTGTATTCAGAAGGAGAAGCCGAGTTTCCGTTTAGCGTCGTTTTCGATGATAGCGAGGACCGTACCGATTACCAAATTACCTATGAAGGAATCGGAAATGGAAAAGACTTAGGCTTAGATTTATTTGATGTGCTCTATTCCATTAATCGCTTGAACCAAGAGTTAGTGGCCTACTATACGCTACTCGTGGATTCAGACGGCGAGCTTTTTATTCGCTATGTCGGGAGAGTAACTCCATTTGAGACCTTTACGCTGTATGAATTACTCGTGATTGGCTCAAAAATTGCCTCAGAAGTACGTAGAACATTATTAGAGTTAAAGGATGAGAACGATATTTAAGAAGTATTCCCATTTGATAAAGCCATTCGACATTATTATTGTGCTCGTATTATTGGCACTATCATTTTTACCAAATGCCATCTTTGCTTACCAACAAGCAACGGTCAAAGAGGAAGCCAAAATATATGCCATCATTACCATTGATGGGGAGGAAGTTCAGCGCATCGAGTTAAGCGAAAACACGCCTCGTGAAGAGTTTTATTTTGAACCTCATGACGATCAATATAATATTATCGAAGTTGATGGAACGCGTATCCGTGACAAGGAAGATAATAGTCCAGACCAAATCGCGGTACAAACAGGATGGATTTCCCAGCCAGGTCAGACAAGTATCTGCTTGCCACATGGGCTGATGATTGAGATTATCTCAACTGAGCCCGCCACTAGTGATAATGACACCATTATCCCGTTATAAAACAAAAAAGTTCGCTACAGTGGCACTGACCCCCGTAAATGAGAATTAAATAAAAACACCTCCAAGTTGGATTTGGTACAATATTATCAAATACGCATGGAGGTGTCTTTTTATGGTTAAAAATCGTGTTGCTTATTCAGCCGATATTAAAAATAAAGCCGTAGAAATGAAATTACAGGGATATAGTACAAAACAAGTAATGCAGGAGTTAAACATTAAAAACAAAACGCAAGTAGAAACATGGTTTAGATGGTATAAAAATGGAGAAACACATCGTTTCCACCAACAGGTGGGTAAACAATATTCTTATGAAAAAGGAATGGCTAAACTTTCTGAAATCGATCAATTAAAATTAGAATTACGAAGAAAAGAAGTTGAATTAGAAATATTAAAAAAATACAAGGAATTGGAAAGGAAGTGTCGCCTCAAGCAGTTGTAAAATTAGTAGAAGAATTGAAAGGTAAATATACAGTTCATTTAATCTGTTTTTTTGCCTTAATGTACCCATATCTACTTACTACCGATGGAAAAAGAAAGACTTTTCTCCAACCGTTATCGAGGAAACTATTGGTAAAATTTGTAAGAAAAACAAATTTATTTACGGGTACAGAAAGATTAAGCATTTGATTCAGAAGGAATTAAATCAGATTGTTAACCATAAGGTTGTGCAGCGGATTATGCAGAAAAAAATGGTTGGAATTGTGCCGTGAAACCGAAAAAAGCTATCAAAATAGGTAAACCTTTCTCAATTACTGGCAATACTCTGAATAGAGATTTTTCAGCGGATAAACCTATGCAAAAGTTGACTACTGATATCACATATTTACCTTTCGGCCCTAAACGATTATATTTGTCGTCGATTATGGATTTATACAACGGAGAAATACTAGCTTATACAATTGGTTCTAAACAAGATACTAAGTTTGTATTGGATACTTTAAATCAAATTGACTTACCTAAGAATGTTCTACTACATAGTGATCAAGGCAGCGTTTATACTTCCGCTGAATACTACAATCTATGTAAAGAAAAAGGCATTATCCGCAGTATGTCCCGTAAGGGGACACCCGCAGATAATGCGCCCATCGAAAGCTTCCATTCTTCGCTAAAGTGCGAAGCTTTCTACATAAAGATGAAGTAATAACTTCATCTTCTATTGTAATTCAAATTGTAGAAAATTACATCAAATATTATAATGAAAATAGAATCCAACAAAAATTGGACTACCTGTCTCCGGTTGAATACCGGAGACGGTAGCCCTAGGGTGTTTTTATTAAATTCTCACTTTTTGGGGTCAGTCCCCAGTTGTAGCGGACTTTTTTGTTTCCGCGACTGTTCCCCTTCCAAGGAGGAGAGCATTTTGCCCGTTCCCTTAGCGGTGCGCCAAATGGACTAAAATCACACACCGCATTTATTCTTCCATATTATTTCGTGCATTTATAAAAATGAGAGCACTATTACGTAAGAATTTCTCTTTGAAGTAGACGATGAGGAGAATCAAGCGGATTTTATAATAGCAGTAATGGGGAATAGCATTAAATGCGAATTAGCTGGAGTTAGAAATTCATTTCTTACTCCAGCTTTGAGGCTTTAAAGGTGAGAGACGATAGGCTCGAACCGATGCCCCATTACAGCTATTATAAAGAAATCCGCAAGGATTCGAATCATCGTCATTATTAAATTCATACAGAGAATTTTTTTATCGAAGAGAAGCCCACTCATTATTTTATAAAAAACTCACGAAAGAGCGCTGGAATATGGTATTATAGTGGAATAAGGAGGAATGCACTGTGCGAATTATTTCAGGAGAATTTGGCGGAAGACGCTTAAAGGCAGTACCGGGCCAAAATACTCGTCCGACGACTGACAAGATAAAAGAATCGCTCTTCAATATTCTTGGCGGTTATTTTGACGGAGGAGTCATACTCGACATGTACAGCGGAAGCGGAGCCGTTGCCATCGAGGCCGTCTCTCGTGGGATGGACCGTGCGTTTCTATTCGAGAACAATCGCCTTGCACAAAAGACGATTGAGCAAAATATCGAGATTACAAAATCACCCGAGCAATTTCATTTAAAACGACAAAACGTCAAACAAGGACTCAAAACGATTGCGAGTGACCCAGCGTTTGAACCGTTTGAGTTGGTCTTTATGGACCCGCCGTATCGCTTGCAAGAAATTGTAAAGGATATTGAGCAGTTGCAAGAGTTGAATCTTGTTTCTCCAGATTGCGTGATTGTCTGCGAGGTGGATAAGGAAGTGCAACTTCCAGAGCGAATTTTAGAATTTGAGCAATATAAGCGCGTGGAGTACGGGATTACAGCATTAGTGTTTTTCGACCGTGCGACTAGCGAAGAGGAGGCTTAAGATGAGAAAAGCGGTAGTAGCAGGAAGCTTCGATCCGATTACGAATGGGCATTTGGATATTATCGAGCGAAGCAGTGAACTTTTCGATGAAGTCATTGTGGTTTTATCGCATAATGTTCAGAAAAATTATTTATTTTCTTTGGACGAGCGAAAATCACTGGTTGAAAAGGTGATTGCGCATGTACCCAATGCCAGAGTGGTCGCCGTAAGCGGAGGTTTAACCGTAGAGGCAGCGGCACAATTAGGAGCGAGCGTTCTAGTACGTGGCGTTCGAAATGCGACTGACTTTGAATATGAAGCAACTCTTGCATCTCATAACCGTGTTCAAAACGGAGAAGTCGAAACGGTATTACTCCTCAGCAAGGAAGAGTACCGATTTGTAAGTTCGTCGATGATGAAGGAATTGGCTCGTTTTGGAGGAGACGTAACGCCGTTTGTTCCAAGTGTGGTGGCCGATGCCTTACAAGAAAAATACAAAGATGCGCCTGAACGCACAATAAAAATGGATGAGGAGATAACAGATGTCAAAGGTTAAGAAGATTATTATTGCAGCCTTAATTTTCGTTGTATTAGCGATTGTAGCGATGATTCCAATCCCGTATGTGATTGAATCGCCAGGGACTGCAGAAGAAGTATCCCAATTTTTAACGATTAGTGGAGCAAAAGATGAGGACCCAGGATCACTCCGGGTGCTGACGGTATATGTCGAGCAGGCGACCGTTTTAACGTACTTTAAGAAGTTCTTGAAGCACCACGAAATGGTTCCGGCTGAAGAAGTATTCGGGGATTATACTCCAGAAGAATTCGATGCCCTGCAAGATTTCAGTATGCGCAATGCACGTTCAAAAGCGGTTCGAGTAGCCTTTGAAGCGGCTGGGAAAACGGTCGAGCGACATGTAAATGGTATTTTCGTCACACGCGTGGACCAAAGTTCGGATTTCCGTGACAAGTTAAAGTCGGAGATATTATCGAAACGATTGATGGAAAGAGCCCAGGCAATACCGATGAGAGTTTTGAAGACTTAAAAGACTATTTAGCAGGACTTGAACCAGGACATACGCTAGTTCTTCAAGTGAAACGTGATGATGAAACAATGACGATCAGCGCGAAGTTGAAAATGAATAGCCGTACTGGTGGTATCCGTCTTGGATTTGGCGGGGAAGTGGATGAAGATGTGACTTCTGACCCATCCGTTGAATTCGACGCACATGGCGTAAGTGGCCCTTCAGGTGGTTTGATGTTCACGCTTGAAATCTACAACCAAATTACGAATAGTCATTTGAAAAACGGACATAACATTGCCGGAACAGGAACGATTGAATTAGACGGAACGGTTGGACGTATCGGTGGAATTGATAAGAAATTAGTGGCTGCGATTGAAGCGGGTGCGACAGTTTTCTTAGCCCCAGATGATGAAATCACGGACGAAATGCGTGCACGTTATCCAGATATTAAATCGAACTACGAAGAAGTCAAAGAAGCGGCTGCGAAGTTAGGCACAGATATTAAAATTTATCCTGTGAAGACTTTGGATGAAGCTATTGAAATTCTAAAAAATCTATAGCCAATGAGTCATTTTTCTCATATCTTTAATTGGAGAAATCTTTTTAAGGAGTGAGAGGAATGGCTTTTTTTGATGAGTGTAAAGAGAAATGGGAGTCGTGGAGCCTGGCAGTCAAAGGTGCTGTCATTGGTGGAGTGCTTCTTTTATTAGTAGGTGTTGGTGGACTGTTGCCTAAAAAAGAAGAAGCCGTGGAAGAAAGTGAAGCGGTGGTAACGACAGTAATGGCGGAGAAAACAGAAGAAAGTACGACGCTAGAAGCGGTCATTTTCGTTGATATTAAAGGAGAAGTGAAAAAGCCGGGAGTCTATCAAATGAAGGTTGGTGACCGGGTGAAAGACGCGATTGATGCCGCAGGAGGATTGACGGCGGAGGCAGATAGCCAGAAAGTGAACTTGGCGCAAAGAGTAGAAGATCAGATGGTGATCGTTGTGCCCAAAGTAGGAGAAGAAGCTGAGACAATTCCAGCGGGCGCAACGAGTAAAGAAGCATCCAAAGAAGGAAAAGTGAATATTAATACGGCAACGGTGGAAGAGTTGAAGACATTGAAGGGGGTCGGTGAGAAAAAGGCCGAGGCGATTATCGAATACCGAAAGAAGAATGGTTCGTTTAAAACGAAGGAAGACTTGATGAAAGTCCGCGGCATTGGCAAGAAGCTCTTCGAGTCCTTTGAGGAAAGGATTGTGACGCAATGAGTTACTGGATACTAGCGGTGCTCGTAGCGTCTGGCATCGTTGTCTTTGAAGGGACAGTCGCGTGGTGGATTGTCCCTTTATTCATCGTTGCCGTGGCGTGGAAGCGAGGGCACGAGGCATGGAAAAGAGTAGTCGGTGTCGTGCTTTGTGTAGCGGTCGGGCTGCGTTTATTTTTGTATGTACGAGAAGTGACACATCCTGCTTTTACGGTCGATGATGCGATACATGGGCAACTCGTGTTAAATCCAAACCAGTTGAAGGTGAACGGGGATTTAGTTACGGGAACGGCCACGCTGGAAGCTGGAACGAAGCACGAGAAAGTCTTTTTCTATTATGTACTCGAGTCGGAATCCGAGCAACGAGCCTTCTTGCAGTTGCATGAAGTAGTCCGCGTTTCGGTTGAAGGGACCATTGAAGAAATTGAGCATGCGCGCAATAAAGGGAATTTCGATGCGAAAAATTACTATCAGAGTCTTGGAGTGCTGCACGCTCTAAAGTCGAGCGAATGAATTCTAGTATGAAGCCTGTCAAAGGATTCTGGAGCTTTGTGGAGCATCTGCGGTCTCAGTTGTTGCGAGTTGTAAGAACTCAAAAAGACAGCCGCATCAAACAATATACAGGAACCTTACTCTTGGCGGACCGAACGGGTTTTAGCGAAGAAGAGTGGGAACAATACAAGCAGCTTGGCCTCTTGCATCTCTTAGCCATCTCCGGATTACATATCTCCTTAATGGTCGCCTGCCTCGAACGCCTCTCGTGGCGAATCGGCATTACTAGAGAGAAAACGAGGGGATTACTGGTGCTGTTTGTAGTGCTCTACGGCTTTGTGATTGGCTGGAATATTAGCGGCACCCGTGCGATTGGAATGGTGTTGTTAGGCGTCGTATTTAAACCGTTCATCAAAAGACGTGGAAGCACGCAGATGGACTGCTTACTCTGGATGGCGATTGCGTCCATTCTCGTTTGGCCAGGCACTCTTTTAAATGTAGCCTTTCAACTAAGTTATGGATTAACAGCCATTATAATTTTTCTCTCGAAATGGCAACGCGCTGTCTTGCCTCGCATTCGTGCTAATGTTTGGGTACCGATTTGGATGAGTCTTATCGCGCTTCCTCTCTTGTGTCAGTATTTCTTTTATTGGAATGCACTAAGTATTCTTTTAACTGCGCTCTTTTCGATGTTGTTTGAGATGCTGCTATTTCCATTGTTAACTGCCTATTTAGTTGCGGTACTTTTTGGTTTTGGTTCGCTGAGTGACCTTCTAACAACTTTCGGAGAATTCATTCTTTCTGGAGTTTCTCGCATCCTTACATTCTGCCAGCAGTTATCCTTTACAAAATTCACACTGGGAATTTGGGACAAATGGGAAGTCGTTCTCTTTCTTACAATCCTTCTCGCAGTGGGTATTTTATTTGAGCAACGAAAAATGACGATTAAAAAAGGAGTCTTGTCTATACTCGCCATACTTGCGCTATTAATTGAAGTGCCGTATCACTGGGGAACAGAACTCGTGATGGTGGACGTTGGGCAAGGGGACTCCATCCTTCTTTTAGCGCCAGGGTGGAATCAGGCGACACTTATCGATACGGGTGGACTCTCGGATTTTAAACAGAAAGAGGCGTGGCGACACCGAAAGAAAAAAGACCAAGGAATTACGACGGTTGTCCCAGCCTTGCAAGCAGAGGGGCTCTCGGAGCTTTCACAAGTCATGTTGTCTCATGGAGACGAAGACCATGTGGGGAACTTAAAAACAATCGCTAAGCATCTCACTATCCGACAACTTATTATCGGGAAAGGCATGGAGAAGATTCCGCTGATGCAGGAAATGAAAAAGAAGTATCCAAAGATTCAGTGGCGGTTGGTACTGGCAGGAGACGAGTGGAAATGGAATGAGACGAAGTGGAAGGTGCTATGGCCAAAGAGTCTGTCTCATGCGGAAAACGAAGACTCGATTCTGGCACTAGTGACAGTGACGAAGCAGACGATTCTCCTCACAGGAGACGCCTCAGAGAAGGTGGAGGAGGCTGTCGTAAAAGACAATCCACACTTGCAGTTCTCTATTCTTAAAGCGGGGCATCATGGGAGCAGGACGTCGAGTGGTGAGGCGCTTCTTAAACTCGTTCAGCCAAGACTCGCGTTTATATCGTGTGGGAAGCACAATCACTATGGGCATCCAAGTCCAGATACTTTGGCGCGCTTGAAAACTAGTGGCGCTATCATTTTCCGGACGGACCAAGACGGGCAAATTCGGCTTCGATTCACCACAGAAAAACTGGAAGTCACGACGCATCTTACGAAACGGAAAAAAGAATTGAAACAATAGACAAAGACTCGTTTTCAAGATAAACTAAAACAACAGGAGGCGAAAGAATGGAATTTGAGAAACAGCTCAATCGAATTAAAAAAGGGCAAGTTAGTCTGGTTTATCTCGTTCAAGGGAAAGAACCATACTTACAAGAGCTTGCGCGTAAAGTATTTTTGGACACCATTGTCGCTCCTGAGGATCAAGACTTGAACGTGGGACGATTCAATATGGATGAAGTGTCCGTACAAACCGCGGTTCAAGATGCCGAATCTGTGCCATTTTTTGGAGACCGCAGATTAGTCATGATTGATAATCCAACGTTTTTAACAGGGGAGAAGGAGAAGAAATCCGTCGACCATCAGTTGGACCGACTCCAAGCATATTTAGAAAATCCGATGGACAGTTCGGTGATGGTTTTCTTTGCGCCGTATGAAAAGTTGGACCAACGTAAAAAAATCGTGAAACAGTTGAAGAAGGTTGCTGTGCTTCTGGATGCGAGCGAACTCTCAGAACGCGATGTGAGACAATACATCAAAGACTATTTACGTTCGCAACAATATGGCATTCAAGAAGAGGCATTAAACACCTTACTCATCAAGACACAATACTCGCTTACTACTTGTATGAAAGAACTTGATAAATTAATGGTTGCCGAAATTGGAACGTATTCCATTCGACTCGAAACAGTCGAGGCGTTAGTCGCAAAAACCTTGGAACAAAGCATCTTTGACTTTGGAGAAGCTATCCTGAACAAAGACAGCAAGCGTGCCCTTCAAATTTATCACGATATGCTATTGCAAAAAGAAGACCCAATCAAAATGAACGCGATTCTATTAGGCCAATTCCGCCTATTGCTTCAAGTGTCGTATTTGAAAAAAGCCGGCTACCAAGAACCCGAAATTCAAAAGACACTCGCAGTGCACCCATACCGGGTCAAACTCGCACTCAACCAATGCCACCGCTACGGAACGCCATTATTGGAAGCAGCCTTCCAGCAATTAGTCGAAACCGAGTACGCATTGAAGACCAGCGTCGGCATCAAAGAAATGCAATTGGAATGGTTCATCCTCCAATTTTGCGGTCAAAGAACGTTATAGTGTTCGTCATTAAAAGGAGAAGACATGAGTACAATCACATTACATTTAAATAATGAAGAAGAACGTATATTTAATGAATTTGCCAAGTATAAAGGCGAGGAATTATCGTATTTACTGAAAAGTTCATTACTCGAGAAGATTCATCAAGAGTCTTTTCAAAATAGCATTCAACATTATGAAAAAAGAAAAGATGAAGACTTAGTGCTAATGAGTCATGAGGATTTTTGGAAAGAAGTAGAAAGATAGGAGAAACCCATGGAATTACTAATCGTTATCATCGCTGTTATTATAGTGGCGGTAATCGCCCTTGCGTTCCGCACAAAGCCAAATACCAGCGGAGCGGTGGAACAAAACCCATCAACACAAGAGAGTACACCAGTAGAAGAAGCGTACATACCAGAAGAATTAGAAGAGTACTTACGCGAATTGAAACGCAATGGACAACCGATTAAAGCCATTCAAAAATTACGTAACGTAACAGGAATGAGCTTGTCAGAAGCTAAACAATTTGTCGACGACATTATCATTTAACAAAAACAGAGTGCCTGAGCAGGAGACTAACTCCCTCCCTCGGGCACTCTTTTTTTATTTCGGACCCTTTACATTATTCGGGGAATATTTTTGGCACCTTTACCTCACCCGGCCACCCTTTCTTTTCCCCTCCGCCTTCGAATTGATTGGGCTTCTTTTTTTATCTTTAATAATTTACGCCTTACGGATAGCGCGTTAGAGTAGAACACAAACGAAGAACTCACTGGATTTCATCGTAATCATAATCGTGTTTCAGCAAGCAATGTGAATTACTGAGGGTTAGGGGTTTATCTCTTACCCTCAGTTTGAAGCTTGCTAGACTTGAGACTTCGGCTCAAGTCGGTGCAATGATTATGATAACGATGAAAAAATCCAGAGGAGTTCGAAGGGTGTGTTCTATTCTTTTCATTCATTACCCGTAAGGCGTTCTTATTTTTGAGCATAAAAAAAGAGCCCGAGATCAATTCTCAGGCTAATTATTATTTGCTTAATTTTGCAGCAAGACGTGATTTATCACGAGAAGCTTTGTTTTTGTGGATTAATCCTTTAGAAGCAGCTCCGTCGATTGCTTTGTGAGCAGCACGTAATAATTCTTCAGCATTTTCAGCACCTTCAGCTACTGCAGCGTCAAATTTTTTGATAGCTGTACGCATAGCAGAAGTTTGAGCGTTGTTAGCAAGTGTTGACTTTTTGTTAGTACGAACACGTTTGATTTGTGATGCGATATTTGGCAATGGGTTCACCCCTCTTTCATTTAACATGTATAATTACTGATCAGTTGTTTCCAACACGAACTATTATACAAAAGTCCTACTTGAATTGCAAGCAAGGTATTGCGAAAAGAACAAGACAGACAAACGGTAAAACGGCTGTAATGATGGTATACTAGAAAAGAAAGAGGTGAAGTCATGGATCAATTTAAATTAGTGGCTCCTTACGCACCAAATGGAGACCAACCTCAAGCCATCCAAGAACTCGTCGATGGTATTAATAATGGGGTCAAAGAACAGACCTTACTTGGGGCAACCGGAACAGGGAAGACGTTCACGATTGCCAATGTGATTCAAGAAGTCAATAAACCAACGCTCGTATTAGCGCATAATAAAACATTAGCCGGCCAGTTGTACGGAGAGTTAAAAGAATTCTTCCCGGACAATGCGGTCGAATATTTTGTGTCGTACTATGACTACTATCAACCAGAGGCGTACGTTCCCGCCAGCGATACGTATATCGAGAAGGAATCGAGCGTCAACGATGAGATTGATAAATTACGTCACTCGGCAACGAGCGCGCTTCTAGAACGTCGCGATGTGATTGTTGTGGCGTCCGTGTCTTCGATGTACGGTTTAGTAAACCCGGAAGATTACCGCGACCATGTATTGTCGCTTCGTGAAGGCATGGAAATCGAACGTGATGACTTATTGCGTCGATTGGTCGAAATGCAGTTCGAGCGTAACGACTATGATTTCCGCCGCGGAACTTTCCGTGTTCGTGGGGACGTCGTTGAAATCTTCCTGCCAGGAAATGATGCGACGGCCTTTCGTATCGAATTCTTCGGAGATGAAATCGAAGCGATTAAAGAAGTCGATGTGTTGACCGGTGAAATCAAAGCAACTGTGGAACACGTGCCAATCTTCCCAGCAACGCACTTTGTAGCCAATGAAGACCAAATTTCACGGGCCGTAGCTACGATTAAAGAAGAGCTTGCGGAAAGACTGAAAGAATTACGGGACAACCATCAGTTACTCGAAGCGCAACGCTTAGAGCAACGGACCAACTACGATATCGAAATGCTCCTAGAGATGGGCTACTGTAACGGGATTGAGAATTACTCCCGTCATATGGATGGCCGACGTCCAGGACAACCACCGTATACTTTATTAGACTTCTTCCCGAAAGATTCACTCTTCGTGGTCGATGAGTCGCATATTACGATGTCACAAATTCGTGGAATGTATAACGGGGACCGTGCTCGTAAGGAGCAGTTGATTCAATACGGCTTCCGCTTACCAAGTGCTTTAGATAACCGTCCATTGCGCTTTGAAGAGTTCGAGGAACGCGTGCCGCAAATCATTTACATTTCGGCGACTCCAGGGCCTTACGAGTTATCGCATACGCCAACGGTTACCGAGCAAATCATTCGTCCAACCGGCTTACTCGATCCGCCAGTGGAAGTGCGTCCAATTAAAGGACAGATTGATGACCTTATTAGTGAAATTAACTTACGTGTCGAACGCAATGAGCGTGTCTTTATTACGACGTTGACCAAGAAGATGTCCGAGGACTTGACCGACTACTTAGAAGAAGTGGGCATTAAGGTGAAGTACTTGCATAGTGACATTAAGACATTGGAACGTACGGAAATCATCCGTAACTTACGACTCGGGGAATTCGACGTGTTGGTCGGAATCAACTTGCTTCGTGAAGGGTTAGACGTGCCGGAAGTGTCCCTTGTGGCAATTCTGGATGCGGATAAGGAAGGCTTCCTTCGTAGTGAACGTTCTCTTGTTCAAACGATTGGACGTGCAGCGCGTAATGCGAACGGTCGCGTGATTATGTATGCCGATAAGATTACGGATTCGATGCAAAAAGCGATTGATGAAACGAATCGTCGTCGTGCCATCCAAGAAGCGTACAATAAAGAACACGGCATCGTTCCGAAGACCATCGTGAAGAATATCCGCGATTTAATTGCGATTACGCACGAGGTCGAAAAAGAAGCTGCACCAACGACTGCAAAAGACTTTAAGAAGATGACGCAAGAACAACGCCGAGAAGCGCTCGAGTTACTCGAGTTGGATATGCGTGCGGCAGCCAAAGACCTCGATTTCGAGAAAGCAGCAGACTTACGCGACGTGATTCTCGAATTGCGTGCTGAGTATCGCTTATAAGAGGACACATTTATGAAATGGAAATTAACAAAGGACTTACCAGAACTGGAAGGAAAAGTCTTTCCGAGCCAAATGGAGGGATTTTACTTTCAGGTGGTGAGTGCCAGCAAAAAACAAGGCTTAGAAATGATAGCGCTCGATGAGGTTAACGAGCGCTATCAGTTATTTGATATCCCAACAACGAGTAGCAGTATCGCTCAGGCCTTGCGCGAAGAGGCAAGTGAGCTAGCGTTCCAATGGATGCATCCGGAGCAATCGGATATCGAAGAAGCGCGCCAGAAGTGGACGAAGTGGATGACTGAAAATATCGTCCCGTATCATGGCAATCCGTTTGAGAAGACGGAGGCGATGGGCTTTATGGTCGAAGATAAAGGCAAATGGTATGGTCTCATGATGGAAGTGCCCCTTCAAAAACTAGGAGTGGCTTCCCAGGCGAACGCCCTTATTTTGAACGTGAAGATTCATCCGGAAGACAAGGAACGACTCCTATCGACTGATGGGGTTTATGAAGCCTATCATATGAATAAGAAACATTGGATTTCAATTGCGCTGAATGTGTGCACAGATGATGCACTCATCAAAGAGTGTATCTATACTAGCTACAAATGTGTTGCAAAGAAAGACAATTCTTTACTTTCAACGAGAGATTCGCTATAATTTTCAACATAGCGTTTTAGCAAAAAGGAGATTTTTTTATGGTAAATATTGCAATTGTAGGAGCGACAGGTGTCGTTGGAACAAAAATGATTGAACGTTTAGAAGAAAGTAACTTACAAGTAGACCACTTATATCTACTTGCTTCAGCGCGTTCAGCAGGGAAAGTACTACAGTTTAGAGGAAAAGATTATGTAGTCGAAGAATTAACGGAAGACTCCTTCAAGCGTGATATTGACTACGCCATCTTCTCAGCAGGGGGCGGCACTTCATTGAAATTTGCGCCAATCGCAGAACGTGACGGCGTGATTGTTATCGACAACTCAAGCGCATGGAGAATGGATCCAGAGATTGATTTAGTCGTACCAGAATGTAACGCACCAACATTAGAGCGTAAGATTATCGCTAATCCAAACTGCTCAACAATTCAATCGGTTGTGCCATTACGTCCATTGCATGATGCATTTGGATTAAAACGTGTGGCGTACACAACTTACCAAGCTGTTTCAGGTTCTGGACAAGCAGGGATTAATGATTTAAGAAATGGGGAAAAAGGGGAAGCTCCAACAAATTACCCACACCCAATTTACAATAATGTATTGCCACATATCGATGTATTTTTAGAAAACGGCTATACAAAAGAAGAAATGAAAATGATTCAAGAAACTCGCAAGATTCTAGGCTTATCAGACGATGTAGCCATCACTGCTACTTGTGTACGTGTACCTGTTTATAACTCACACTCTGTAGAAATCAATGTGACTTTCGAAAAAGATACAACACCTGAAGAAATTCGTGCGATTTTAGAAAAAGCACCAGGCGTAATCGTATTAGATAAGCCTGAGGAAAATGTATATCCAACACCATTACAAGCGACTGGACATGATGAAGTGTATGTAGGACGTATTCGTCGCGACATCTCTCAACCAAACAGCTTCCACATTTGGTGTGTAGGCGACAATATTCGTAAGGGTGCAGCAAGCAACGCCATCCAAATTGCGGAGTATATCGAGGAGCACGGTTTACGTAAATAGGGAGTAAGACAAAAGCTAAAAACGGACTCACAGTGTGAGTCCGTTTTGCTTTGTAGTCTTACCCCCGCAAGGTTGATTAGAATTAAGCAAATCACGAGTGATGAAGATTAATTCAATCAGCTACTGCGTCACATTTTATAAGTTCTTTAGTTACGGAATTAAATTCCTACGCTCCGTTTTTAACATTTAATGCCATCCCACGTTATTGCTATTATAGAATCCGTAAGATTTTTCGTAATCAGACGTTTCATAAGAAGGGGATACCCAGTCTTCTAATAATTGTTTACTCCGATATACTTCACTGTGGGTATAAAAAAGGGTTAGTTGAGGATGGAAAAGCGTGATGTATCATTTATGATACGTATCATAAATGATACATCTTTAGGAAATTAAAAGTGAGTGTAACAGTTTTGTTACGTAACATAATTGTTACACTCTGAAAAATCAAAAGCAGGAAGCAACTTTTTCCGCTTTTGAAGAGGATAAAATGTGATACAATAAAAGTACTATGGATGTAAAAGGAAGTACGCGTGTGAACAAGTTAAAACCTTATTTAAAGCCATATCTGAAAGAAACGATATTGGCACCTTTATTTAAATTATTCGAAGCGATTCTGGAGTTGTTTGTTCCGCTCATTATGGCGGTCATTATCGACAAAGGAATTGGAAACAGGGATACTGCGCTGATTCTCCAACAAGGAGCGATTCTTATTGGACTCGGAATGGTTGGTGTAGCCGTGTCGATTACCGCTCAATATTTTGCAGCAAAGGCGGCGACTGGTTTTACCGCCGACGTGAGACAGGCACTCTTTGCCAAAATCCAATACTTTAGCTTCTCGCAACTTGATGCGCTTGGAAATGACACTTTGCTGACGCGATTGACGAGTGATATGAATCTCGTGCAAAACGGGTTGAACATCGCGCTTCGTCTATTGCTACGTTCGCCGTTTATCGTCGGTGGGGCGATTGTGATGGCCTTTGTTGTGAATGTGGAAATGGCATGGACGTTTGCCATCACAGTTCCAATCTTAGCAGTCGTCGTATTCGGGATTATTTACTGGACGATTCCGATGTATCGCCGTGTGCAAGGAAAATTGGATCGCATTATGCGCCTCGTGCATGAAAACTTACTCGGTGTGCGTGTGATTCGTGCATTTAACCGTGAAGAAAAAGAAATTCATACCTTTAGAGAAGATACCGAAACGTTGAATCAAGCGCAACAAAAGGTGAGTGGTCTCTCAGGAGCCATGAATCCTATTACGTTTGTGATTGTGAATGTGGCGCTCATCGTCATTCTTTATGGTGGGGCGATTAAAGTGGATACAGGGACCTTGTCAAAAGGGGACGTTATCGCTTTAACAAACTACATGTCACAAATTCTAGTGGAGCTTGTGAAGTTCGCGAACCTTGTCGTAACGATGACAAAATCCGTAGCGAGTGCGGAACGTATCGACAATATTCTATCGATTGAGCCGGATATGGTTGAAGGAACGAAAGAGGTTCATCCTGATGGCGAAGTGGCAGTGGCGTTTAAAGACGTGACATTGACGTATCAAGGAGACCAAAACGCAGCGCTCAACCATATTTCATTTACTGCATTGAAAGGACAAACCATCGGCGTTATCGGTGGGACGGGTAGCGGGAAATCGTCTCTTGTGAATATGATTCCTCGTTTCTATGATGCGACCCAAGGGAAAGTTGAAGTATTCGGCAATGACGTTCGTGACTACCGATTTTGCATCGATTCGTGGGAGCTGTCGGGAATGGTCTTACAAAAGGCGCAACTCTTCCGTGGGAACGATTGCCGACAATGTCCGTTTTGGAAATGCATCGGCTTCACTGAAGTCGTAGAACATGCGCTCGCTGTCGCTCAAGCTAGCGAGTTTGTTCAAACCAAAAGAAGGTGGACTAGATTATGGCATCGAACAAAATGGACGTAATTTATCCGGTGGGCAAAAAGCAACGGATGACGATTGCACGTGCGATTGCCAAACAAGCGCCGATTTTAATTCTAGATGATAGTGCTTCGGCATTAGACTTTGCGACCGACGCGAAATTGCGTGAGGCCATCAAGAACCAAACGCCACGTCCAACAACCTTTATCGTGTCGCAACGGGCGGCTTCTGTGCAGTATGCAGACTTAATTCTTGTACTCGATGAAGGAAACCTTGTCGGCAAAGGCACACATGAAGAACTCTTAGCCAACAATGAGATTTATCAAGAAATTTACTATTCACAATTTCCAAAGGAGGATGAAGCATGAGACAGAACACTCAATGGGAAACCATCCGTAAAGTCCTCCGCTACATCCGTCGCTACCGGATTTATTTCGTAGTGTCCATTCTTTTGGCGAGTGTGAATGTATTCGGAACGTTAATGATTCCAAAATTAGTCGGGGAAGCTGTAGACCAAATGCTGGACACGGGCCAAGTATTCTATGAAGGTCTGTTTGCCATCCTTTGGCAGATTGCACTTTTTACAATAATAGCTTCTGTTGCGCAGTGGTTTATGAACCTCAGCAACAACAAGATGACGTACTCTGTGGTTCGTGACCTTCGTAGAGACGCGCTTGAAAAAATCGAGACATTGCCACTCAGTTATTTAGATATTCATCCAGCTGGAGAAATCGAGAGCCGTATCATTGCGGACGCGGATCAATTTGCGGATGGATTATTGATGGGATTCACACAGTTATTCACCGGTGTGATGACCATTCTAGGAACCTTAGTCTTTATGCTGAGCGTGAATATGACACTGACGCTTGTAGTAGTGGTGGTGACGCCAGTATCCTTTGTCATGGCTAGCTTTGTTGCGAAGAAATCCTATCATTTCTTTAAACAACAATCGGAAATTCGTGGTGACCAAACAGCCTATATGAACGAGATGATTGAGGGAACACGAGTGGTTACGGCCTTTCAACAACAAGAAAAAGTCATCGAGGACTTCTCGGTGATCAATAAGGAGTTAACGAATGTATCGCTCAAGGCTATTTTCTTCTCGAGCATCACGAATCCGGCAACGCGCTTTGTCAATAGCATCGTCTACACCAGTGTGGGCGTGTTCGGGGCGTTCTTCGTGATGAGTGGTGGCGTGACGGTGGGGCAACTGTCGTCCTTCTTAAGTTACGCAAACCAATATACGAAACCATTCAATGAAATCTCAGGTGTGATTACCGAATTGCAAAATGCGATCGCCTGTGCCAACCGTGTGTTTGAACTGTTGGAACAACCTTCTGAGAGTCCAGAGCATGCAGGTGCTGTGTCTCCTGAAAACTTTGACGGAGCGGTGGAATTTAGCCATGTGGACTTCTCTTATGTGAAAGACCAACCGCTTATTGAAGACTTCTCGCTTGAGGTCAAACCAGGGCAACGTGTGGCAATTGTCGGTCCAACCGGAAGTGGGAAGACGACATTGATTAACTTATTGATGCGTTTCTACGATATTAATAGTGGAAAATTAGCCATCGACGGGCTTTCGATTGAAGATATCACTCGGCAATCCCTACGAAATGGATTTGGAATGGTGCTTCAAGAAACATGGCTTCAAACGGGGACTGTCCGTGAAAATATCACGATGGGAAATCCAACGATTAGCGAAGAAGAGATGATTCGCATCGCCAAACTCTGCCATATTCATGGATTTGTAAGTCGTCTGCCACAAGGATATGATACGGTGATTTCGGATGATGGTGGAGACTTCTCGCAAGGGCAAAAACAATTGCTCTGCATCGCGCGTGTGATGATGGGGCAACCTAATATGCTGATTCTTGATGAAGCGACTTCTTCCATCGATACGCGTACCGAGTTGAAGATTCAAGAAGCCTTTCAACATCTGATGGAAGGACGCACGAGTTTTATCGTGGCGCACCGCTTATCGACCATTCGTACCGCAGATGTGATTCTAGTCTTGAAAGACGGACATGTCATTGAAAAAGGAAATCATGCCAGCTTGATGGAGCAACGTGGATTTTACTACAATCTCTATCAAAGTCAGTGGCAACAGTAACATAAAAAGAAGCGTAGGCTCTATAAAAAGAGTCTACGCTTCTTTGAATTGCTGAAAGTGCAAAATTATCATATATGATAATTTCAAAAGACTATTGATTGAATTCTTCTAGCGCTAGAGACGCTTCTTCCCATTCCTCAAAAAGTGTTTCTTGGCGCTCGAGAAGGGCTCCTTCTTCGGTTGAGAGGGCAGCAGATTTATCTGGGTCAGAATAGTTTTCTTCCAGGGTCATCGCCTCATGCACTTGTTCGAGTGCCGTTTCGATATCGTGCATCTCCGTTTCTAGTTGCTCGATGCGACGAGTGAGCGTACGGATTTGACGTTGCTCTTCTTTAGAGGCGTGGTAGCTGGCTTTAGCTTCAGTCATCGGCTGGGTCGTTGCTAGTGGGGCATCCTTGGCCTCTTGCAAAGCGGCGAGTTCTTCTTTCTCTTGTTTTTTCTCAAGATAGTAGTCGTAGTCGCCTAAATACAGCGTGCTGCCAGTTTCTTCGATTTCAAGAATAGCCGTTGCGACCTTGTTTGATGAAGAAACGGTCATGCGAAACGAAACAAATGGTGCCGTCGTAGTCGATGAGAGCATCTTCGAGGACTTCTTTACTGTCGATGTCCAAGTGGTTGGTTGGTTCGTCGAGCAGTAGGAAATTATCATGTTCAAGAGATAGTTTGCAAAGTGCCAAACGGGCCTTTTCACCCCCGCTGAGTTGAGCGGTTGTTTTCTCAACATCGTTTCCTGAGAAGAGGAAGCTGCCAAGAATCGAACGAACGTCTTTTTCAGGCATCGTTGAGTGACGAGACCAGAGTTCTTCTAGAACCGTTTGATTCGATGAGAGGCCAGCCAAGTTTTGGTCATAGTAACCGACTTGAACGCCAGCACCTAAATCAATCGAGCCTTCGATTAAAGGTAATTCACCCGTAATCGACTTCAAGAGGGTAGATTTTCCAATACCGTTAGGGCCCACAATCGCGATGGCTTCACGCTTGCGAAGCTGGAAGGAAATCGGACCACTCAAGGCTTCGTGGTCGTAGCCGATATAAGCATCAGTTACTTGCAGCACTTGGTTTCCGGATTCGCGTTCCACTGTAAATTCAAAACGAGCAGAGCGCTGATCGCCTTTTGGTTTCTCTAAGCGTTCCATTTTCTCGAGCTTCTTTACGACGTGATTGCGCACGTTTTGTGGTTGAGGCGCGGACTAAGTTTTTCGCAATGAATTCTTCTAAGTCGTGAATCTCTTGTTGCTGCTTCTCGTAGGCTTTTTGTTTGAGTAAATAGCGTTGCTCGCGTTCTTCTAAGTAGTGCGAGTAGTTTCCTTTGTAATATTCGCAGGCCTTATGACTGATTTCATAGACTTCGTTACACACACGGTCCAAGAAGTATTGGTCGTGGGATACGATGACTAAAGCGCTACTTGAAGAGCGTAAATAGTCTTCAAGCCATGTTAATGTCTCGATATCCAAGTGGTTGGTCGGTTCGTCTAAGATGAGTAGGTCGTGTTTTTCTAATAAAATACGAGCGAGAGCGAGACGAGTGCGTTGGCCTCCAGAGAGTGCTTGAATCGGTTGGTCGTAGTCTTCTGGATAGAAACGGAATCCATGAAGAACGGTACGAATTTCAGACTCGTAACCATACGCATTCTTTTGGTTCAATTCTTCTTGCAGTTGGTCGTATCGTTTTAAGGCGAGTTCGTACGCCACGGGGTCACTTAGAAGGTCTGGGTCACCAAGTTGTTCAGCTGCTTTTTGCGCTTGTTTCTTCAAGGTTTCCACATCTTCGAAGAGATGCACCATTTCTTCCCAAACGGTACGAGAAGACTCAATGGCAGCGTATTGGTCTAAGTAGCCAATCGAGAGGTCTTTCTTCTTTGACACAGCGCCAAGAGAAGGTTCTTCGATTCCAGCCAACATTTTTAATAGCGTAGATTTTCCAGTACCATTTCGCCCAACGATGGCAATGCGTGAATTTTCTTGAATATGAATTGTAATATTTTCAAATAGGACTTCATCCGCAAACGTACGCGCGAGTCCTTGTCCTTGTAGTAAAATCATGACGGGTCCTTTCAATGTGGTTTCAGTTTATTTTAGCATAAAAAAGAAGGGGAACAATATTGATACGCGTTCTTCTTTGCATTCACATTCACAATAGGGAGGTTGTGAAGAAAAAGCACAAAGCTTGCTGCATATAAGCGAAATTCATTAATGTTCGTGAGGTGCAAGCAAACTGTTTGTGAAATGAAATGTCGTTGTGATAGAATACGCATGGAAATAAAAGAAAAAGGGAGTCTTATTCATGAAAGATTTAAACGAATTAAAAGAAATTGAAGTGCCACGCGCAACTGCGAAACGTTTGGCCATTTATCATCGTTACTTACGTTTCTTGCATGACGCAGGAAAACGTCGCATCTCATCAACTGAATTAAGTGAAGCTGTAAAAGTCGATAGCGCAACAATCCGTCGTGACTTCTCATACTTTGGAGCTTTAGGAAAACGTGGATATGGATATGATGTAGAATACTTATTAGAATTCTTCAGCCATACTTTAAACCAAGATCGCTTAACGAACGTCGCTTTAGTAGGGGTTGGTAAATTAGGACAAGCGCTCTTAAACTACAACTTCCACCAAAGCAACAACGTGCGTATTAGCGCAGCGTTTCGACGTAAACGAAGACATCGTTGGAACAATCCAAACAGGTGTGCCAGTTTACAGCATGGATGAAATGGTAGAACAATTGAAAGTTCAACAAATCCAAGTGGCTATCTTAACAGTGCCTCAAGATGTTGCTCAAGAAACAGCAGACCGCTTAGTAGAAGCAAATGTTCGCGGAATCTTGAACTTCACACCAATCCGCTTAGACGTACCAGAAAACGTTCGAGTTCAAAACGTGGACTTAACAAACGAACTTCAAACACTAATTTATTTCTTGGACAACCAAAAATAATCTGTTGAAAGGCATCCGCATAGGGTGTCTTTTTTTTGTGGAAAAATAAGTTATAAAACTTGAATACGTATTTATACGTGCTAAAATAAATGCAGGAGGTATAGCACATGTTATTAACGTATCCAGCATTAATTTATTTTACGGTAGAGGAAGAGGATAGCCCATATTTTGTTCACTTCCCAGACTTTGAGAACTCAGCAACACAAGGACGTACGATTTCTGAAGCAATGAGCAATGCCAGTGAGTATTTAGGAATGATGGCAGCGAGCCTCATTGAAGAAGGAGAAAAACTACCAAAAGCCTCCGCAATCAATGATTTGACACTTGAAGAGAATTTCCCATTTAAAGACGATGAAGATGTAGCCTCAGAATATAATCTGGATCAGTCTTTTAAATCAATGGTGATGGTAGATGTTGAGGATTATTTAGATGCCACAAAACTCGTCAAGAAAACTCTGACGATACCAAAATGGGCCAATGACTTGGCGGTTAAACGCAACATTAACTTCTCTCAATTGCTGACAACAGCGATTGTGAATGAAGTGCGAATGTAAAAAGGTTAAATTCTAATGTTGTTGATTTGAAGAAGGAGAAGAAAAAAGGAATGAAAAGGATAAAAGTAGTTTTAGTTAGTTTATTGACGATTATTGGATTGACCTTTGCGGGATATAAAATAGTTGAGCATATTACTGTTGAAAAAATTGTTCAAAGTGATGAGGTAAAAACGATTATTGAGAGCAATTTGAAGCAAAGACATAAGGGAGCACTTGAAGAAGGAAATATCATTCAAAGTTATGAAATTGATAAGGACTCAATTTCTTTGAATCCGATGGGGGGCATAATGTTTCGCGTTTTTATTAATAATAACAAAGAAATGTATGTCAATTTTTTGATTGATAAAGATCCTCGTTATGATGATGGTAGGTTAGTCAATGAAGGTGGGGGTCCGTCTCAAGAATTTAAAAAATTAATAAGTGGATCGGGGAATGAGTAAAATTCGTAGTTACATACTGTGAACATAGATAAGTACATCAAGTGAAAAGGATGGGAATGTGACAGTGAAGAAATTGGCAAAAGTTCTTTTAGGCCTTCTAGTAGTTGTGGGTGTAATTGTGGGAAGCTATAAAATAATGGAAGTCATTCAAAATAATGAAATGAACCATATTGTTAAAAGCGAAGAGACAAAAGAAATTGTAGAAAACTATCTGAAATATTTGGATGCAGATGCTTTAACAGATAAAGGTAAAATTGTTTCCTATCAGATTGATGAAGCGTCCATCGAGCATAATCCTATGGGAGGAATCATGTTTACGGTGCTTTTGAATGATGATAGTGAACTGTATGTACGAATGACTCTAGAAAAAGACCATGAAACGGGGAAAATACAACAGTCTGGCGGTGGCTATGCCAAAAAGGTCAAAGATTTAGTAGGCAAAAAAGATTAACAGTTGTATGATTATCTGTATAATGATGAATAAAAACAAGCACTAATCCAATCCGATTTGCGGAGCGATTAGTGCTTTTTTACGAATCAAGAGAGTATTTATAACGAGTGTAGTTCGTGATATACTATGAAAAATAAGATATCGTTTCAAAAGGATGGGATTGAAATTGAAAAAGATGACAAAAGTACTTTTAGTAGTTGTGGGCCTAGTTGTTGGTGGATACACAATACTGGGAATAGTTCAAAATAATGAGATAAATCAAATCGTTAAGAGTGAAGAGGTTGAACAGATATATTTGAAAGAATTAACATGGATTGACCCCGATGCTTTAACTGAAAAAGGGTTCATCCAAAAAAATATACAATTTACTCATTTAATAAAAATACCAACAGGCGGAATCTTTGTTTATCTTTATGTTAATGACAATAAAGATTATACAATCTCCTTTAACCTTTATAAGGATTATAATACTGGTAAGATTGAATATGGTGGAGGTAGTTGGTCACCGGAGTTGGTTGAATTTGTAAAAAGTAAAAAAGCTGAGTAAAGTTTATATAGAGAACATTGTACGGTATACTATGCAAAAAGAAGGAAAGTGAACAATTAAAAGGGAGATATAACAGATGGAACTATTAAGAATTTTTGGCAATCAATTTTTTAAGGACTTTTTCATTAATTTTGGCGTTGCGGCTTTATTTTGTTTGGCGTTCTTTCTAGCAGTTGTTTACACGGTTGTAAAGGTACTTATGGTGCAAGAATCGAATCACACAACGACTGTGGATGAATCAAAAAAGGCAAACAAAAAATAATGGAAAATAAAAATAAGCACTAATCCAATCCGATTTGCGGAGCGATTAGTGCTTTTCTTTTGGCTCTTTATCGTCTAGTGAATCCTCGTCATCGGGAAGATTCTCGATGAGGTTGGCGAGTTTTTTCAACTCGTTATAGGTGCGAAGCATGTTGATACTTGTTACGATGCTTGTCGTTGCGAATAGACAGCAGAATAATGTGATAAAGTCAAATCCATTTCCAGGATAATGCGTCGTTGCTAGAAAGATAAAGAAGACGGCTAATATGATTTCAAAATATAGTTTTCTAAAGAAACTTTTTCGTGTCATCGCAATCATCCTTTCCTGTCAAAATCTTACAAAATTCCAGACAAATAAGCAAGTATTTATTCTTGATTTTTCCTGACCAAATGAGTATCATAAAACTATGAGTTAGCACTCAGTGTTTTTGAGTGCTAAAAAAGATGAAGGAGGATTTCATATGTTAAAGCCTTTAAAAGATAGAGTTGTTATTCAAATGGTAGAGCAAGAAGAAAAAACTGCTGGAGGATTATTCCTACCAACAACTGCTCAAGAAAAATTACAATTTGCAAAAGTAATCGCAACAAGCGAATTCACTGCTGCAGAAGACCGTCAAGTGGCGGTTGGCGATAAAGTCGTATTCGAGAAATATTCAGGAACAGAAGTTAAATTAGATGGTCAAGAATATATCATCGTGAAAGAAAAAGACATTATCGCAATTGTTGAATAAAGGAGGATACAATTATGGTGAAAGATATTAAATTTGCAGAAGACGCAAGAAGCGCCATGCTACGTGGTGTGGACGTTTTAGCGAACACAGTAAAGTAACATTAGGACCAAAAGGACGTAATGTGGTATTAGAAAAAGCATTTGGTTCTCCACTGATTACAAATGATGGGGTAACAATTGCCAAAGAAATCGAATTAGAAGATCACTTCGAAAACATGGGTGCAAAACTCGTGGCTGAAGTAGCTTCAAAAACAAACGATATTGCCGGTGACGGTACAACAACAGCCACTGTTTTAACACAAGCCATCGTTCGTGAAGGATTGAAAAACGTAACAGCTGGCGCAAACCCAGTAGGCATCCGTCGCGGGATTGAACTTGCGACAAAAGCAGCGGTTGAAGAATTACACCGCATTTCTCGTCCAGTAGAATCAAAAGAAGCTATCGCACAAGTTGCGGCCATTTCTTCAGGTTCGGCTGAAGTCGGTGAATTAATCGCTGAAGCTATGGAAAAAGTGGGTAACGACGGTGTTATCACAATCGAAGAATCTAAAGGGATTGAAACAGAATTAGATGTTGTAGAAGGAATGCAATTTGACCGTGGTTACTTATCACAATACATGGTGACAGATAACGACAAGATGATTGCGACTTTAGACAATCCATTTATCTTAATCACAGATAAGAAAGTGTCAAACATCCAAGAAATCATTCCATTATTAGAACAAATCGTTCAACAAGGACGTGCGTTATTAATCATCGCGGATGACGTGGATGGCGAAGCTTTACCAACATTAGTATTAAACAAATTACGCGGAACATTTAACGTGGTAGCTGTCAAAGCTCCAGGATTCGGTGACCGTCGTAAAGCGATGTTAGAAGATATCGCGGTCTTAACTGGTGCTCAAGTCATTACAGAAGACCTTGGCTTAGAATTAAAAGACGCAACATTAGCTCAATTAGGGACAGCTGGTAAAGTGGTAGTTTCTAAAGACAGCACTACAATCGTTGAAGGTGCAGGTTCTAAAGAATTAATCGCGAACCGTGTTGCTTTAATTCGCGCACAAGCACAAGATACAACAAGTGATTTCGACCGTGAAAAATTACATGAACGTCTTGCTAAATTATCAGGTGGGGTTGCCGTGATTAAAGTCGGTGCCGCTACTGAAACAGAATTGAAAGAGAAAAAACTTCGCATTGAAGATGCCTTAAACGCAACTCGCGCAGCAGTTGAAGAAGGTATCGTTTCAGGTGGGGGAACAGCTCTTGTGAACGTTCAAAAAGTAGTAGACGCTCTTGAATTAGAAGGCGACTTAGCTACAGGTGCGAAAATCGTATCTCGTTCATTAGAAGAACCATTACGTCAAATCGCAGAAAATGCAGGGTCTTGAAGGTTCAGTCATTGTTGCTCGTTTGAAATCTGAAGAAAAAGGAATTGGATACAATGCCGCTACAGATGAATGGGTAAACATGATTGAAGCAGGTATCGTGGACCCAACAAAAGTAACACGTTCTGCATTACAAAATGCTGCATCTGTTTCAGCATTATTATTAACAACAGAAGCTGTGGTAGCTGACAAACCAGCTCCAGTAGCACCACCAATGCCAGGGATGGATCCGGGCATGGGTATGATGTAATCAAAGAGGGGTGAAAGTTTTTCACCCCTCTTTTTCTTTTTGGAATAAAAACACCGAAAGGTGTCTACTCAAGAAAGAGAACTTCGTTCAAAACTACGAACCCTTGAGGATATCTCTATAGTATATGCAATGAGGCACCGGCTTGAGCCAAGGTCTCAAGCTCTTTCAAGATTCAAACGGACTCTAAAAAAATAAATTTTTAAGAGTCCATAATTCACTTTGAATGCTAAGTCTCATTGCTAATACTATGGAATCCTCGGGGTTCTTCGTTTTGAACAATTTTTTGGTGATACTTATAAAAAAGAGGATGGAATAGAGATAGTAGGAGAAAGTGCTACTCCTCGGGGTTCTCCGTTTTGAACTCTTTTTTTTGAGATACTTATAAAAAAAAGAGTGGAATAGAGAAAGAAAATAAGACCAACAGAAATGCTGGTCTTATTGTTGTGGTTATGATAATAAAGTGCGGCAGTGCTCGTATTCTGGATAGGAAGAGAATTCTGTCGTGAGGAAGTCCTCGATAAAGGCGAAGCGTTCTGTATAAATCGAACGAATGACTTCGGACTCTGTATGTTCTAGGGTATAGGCCATTACCTGCAAGAGCAGTTGTGGGTGCGTGTCTTGCAAGATTTCAAGGAGGCCCTCCAGTGTATCAGGGTTTTCCTGTCCGATTTGTTGCAGTAAGGTATGGATGGAAATCCAGTCTTTCATATCATACGTTATGTCTTCGGTTGTTACTTCCAGCTGAGAGAGGAAATCGTCGAAAGAGTTTGCCACTTCGAGCCACTGATCCATTTCAACGTCAAGCAGACGGATGCTTGGTTCCTGTTCAATACCGTTTTGATAATCGAAGGCGTAGTAGACAGGTCCGTCTTGGAAAAAGACTACAAAGTACTCGGGCAACCCTGTCACTTCTGGGGACCATGCAGCATTCAGAATGCTTGGGAAATACGGGCCTTCTGAGTAGCCACTCAGTCCATTACAGAGCGCGTAGTCGAGGCCAAATCGCGTTGGTTCCGCCGTTGTAATCATAGTGTTCGTGAAGAATCCGGCACCATTTTTCAAAAGAAAATCCACGTAGCTTTGTGGTAGTGGAAAACGAGAGAAATGCTCCTTCGTCTGTGGAATAGGTGAGAACAATTGATGCTGAATCATGGGGCTCCTTTCTACTGCAAAATCCGTCTTAGGATGGATGCAGAAATTTTTACGTTTTGCTACTCTATCTTTACCTACTATTTTACACACAAATAGGAAAATATGGTACAATGAGGGTATTAAATCTAAAGGAGAGTGTCAAAAAATGACAGTAGTATGGATTGTATTAGGAGTCTTAGCAGTAATTGTCTTATGGGCAATGTTTGCTTACAACGGACTTGTACAACAAAAAAACTGGGTTCAAGAAGCTTGGGCGCAAATCGATGTTCAATTACAACGTCGTAACGACTTAGTTCCAAACCTTGTTGAAACAGTAAAAGGTTACGCAAAACACGAACAAGAAACATTAACTCAAGTAATTGCGATGAGAAACCAAATTGCAAACATGGGTAGCGATGTTTCACCACAAGAAAAAATGGAAGCATCTAACCAATTATCAGGTGCTTTAAAAACTATTTTCGCTTTAGCTGAAAGCTATCCTGATTTAAAAGCGAACGACAGCTTCTTAAACTTACAAGAAGAATTGACAAACACAGAGAACAAAATCTCTTACGCTCGTCAATTATACAATTCAAGTGTTGCGAGATATAACATCTCTATTCAATCAATTCCAACAAACATTATTGCTGGTTTTGGTGGATTCACTAAAGAAGAAATGTTAGAAACTCCAGTTGAAGCTCGTAAAGTTCCTGAAGTGAAATTTTAATTGACAGTTCATTAGTAGGGAGGGAGTGCTAGGATGTTATACCAACAAATTGCTTCCAACAAACGCAAAACGCTGGTCGTGATTGCGTTGTACATGGCGCTCTTCATTGCAGTGGGTATCGGAATTGGATATTATGCCATAGGAAATGCGGCCGCTGGGGTCATTATCGCCCTTGTTGCCGGCGGGTTGTATTCAATGATGATGATTGCAAATGCGACTAATGTAGTGATGCAATTAAACCATGCCAAAGAAATTACAGATAAAAATCAAGCACCGATGATTTGGAACATCGTCACTGATATGGCGATGATCGCAAAAGTGCCAATGCCACGTATCTTCATTATCGAGGACGAATCTCCAAACGCGTTTGCGACAGGAAGTTCTCCAGAAAAAGCTGCCGTGGCGGTCACAACAGGGTTATTAGAACGGTTGAATCGTGAAGAACTTGAAGGGGTAATTGCCCACGAGTTTGGACACATTCGTAACTATGACGTTCGCCTTCAAACGATTGCGATTGCGCTTGGTGCCGTGATTGCCATGCTCGTCCAATTCGGAAGTCGCATGATGTTCTGGGGTGGCGGTAGTAGAGACCGAGATGATGATGACAACGGTGGTGGCGCAAATGCCATCTTCATGGTCATCGGTTTAATCGCGATGATTCTTGGACCATTTATGTCGACCATCCTGCAGTTGGCCTTGTCACGAAATCGTGAGTACTTAGCAGATGCGTCAGCGGTGGAATTCACACGAAATCCATACGGACTTATTTCTGCGCTTCAAAAGATTTCTGAAGCTCCGCCAATGACGGAAGCCGACAAGAAGAGTGCGGCGTTATATATCTCAAATCCGTTTGGGGAAGAAGGAGATTCACTCTTCTCAACACACCCGTCAACGGCAAATCGAATTAAACGATTAGAAAAAATGTAACCTGAAGACTGAGGCCTTCCTCAGTCTTTTTTGTTTTCTGAGAACTAGATTAGAATGTTGCTAAATTGTTACAGAAGAAAGCGGTTCACACAGAAAAATGTAATCTAATATATATGTTTTAGTAGAAAGAAATCCTTTATAATGGAACATGATAAACTCTATGGAGGTGAGACTGTGGCTAAACAATTGTATATCCATTACGATAGCGTATCGAACCATGTATTAACAAAGTCGATTGCGTTTCGTTTGTCTGCCTTACCACAGTCTGAGATTCCGCAAAACCTTCTTCTCTTAAACGGGAAGTCCAGCCTTGCTACCCATGATCCATATACAGGCTTCATGTGGGTGAAGGGGCGTAAAAATGTGTTAGCGTATCTCCAAGGGGTGGAAGAAGGCAAAGAGGCGCCATCGAACTGGGTGGACTTTGATTCGATTGATTTCGTTCATCAATTAACGCCGCAAGAAATTGCAGACTTGCTGTATATTTCGCACGCGAAGACGCATTTACATTCGCCGTTCTTCTATAAATTACAAAACAACTTTATTTACTTGTCACTTGAAAATGGCTACTCGAAAGTGTACTACCGTAAAATTGAGCAATTCTTGCCAATCCTATCGGCGCAAGTGCAAATCGAGATGACAGATATCTTGAACGAGACACCGAAGTTCTTATTCTTTGGTGCCGACAAAGTGGCTTCAGCGATTTCCATCGAAGCGCTCAAAGAAATGATGCCATTGTATCGTGAAGGAATCAGCCTGGCTTTTGATAAAGTCACAAAGAAAGAAGACAGCTACGAAGTGCCAATCTTCTTAACAGAAGACCGTTATCATTATGCCGATAAAGAAGTGACACAAAACGTCCGCATCGGACAACTCTCGTATAGCGAAACGTATCAAAACTGGAAGATTTCAGCAAAACTTCCAATGAATGACGCCATCTAAAGCACTTTTCACAGCGAATGTGAGAGGTGCTTTTTTGTGCGTTGGCCGTAACTTGTAACCATTGGGCCGTTTTGTTATACTGAAAAGTGCAAGGTTATTTTCAAAATAACGTTCGAAGAGCCTAAATGAGGCGGTTCGCAGCACGCGAATAGTTTGGAGGATTCATATGAAAATTGTAGTAATTTACGGCGGAAAGAGTGCAGAGCACGATATTTCAATTTTAACAGCCGGTTCAATTATTAAAGAAATTTATTTCGAGTATTACGATGTGCAACCAGTGTACATTACAAAAGAAGGAACATGGTTAAAAGGAGAAGCGTTAAAAGCACCTGTAGCTTTTGACCAAGCACTTCGTTTAACAGAAGGGAACTGTAGCGCATTTTGCAACAACTGAAGGCGAAACATCAACAGGCGTTCGCATCCAACCATGCGATATCGCTGGACCAGATACAGTGGTATTCCCCAATCTTACACGGACCAAACGGAGAAGATGGAACGATTCAAGGATTTATTCGAAATCTTAGACTTACCATATGTTGGGTTGTGGCGTATTAGCCAGCGCAAACGGAATGGACAAAATTGCCAGCAAGCATTTATTCCAGCAAGCAGGCATTCCACAAGTGCCATTCGTACCTTTTTGTGAAAGCTGATTTTCGAAAAAAATCACCAGAAGCCATCTTCACACGTGTGGAAGGAACATTACGCTATCCAGTGTTCGTGAAACCAGCGAATATGGGTTCTAGTGTTGGGATTTCTAAAGCGACAAACCGTGAAGAATTAACAGCAGCCATCGAAGAAGCATTGAAATATGACCGCCGTATCGTCGTAGAACAAGGAATCGACGCACGCGAAGTCGAAGTAGCGGTTCTTGGAAACGACGAAGTGAACACATCTGTGGTTGGGGAAGTCGTGAAACAAGCAGGCTTCTACGATTACAACGAGAAATACATTAACAACACAACAACACTTCAAATTCCAGCAGCGATTCCTGAAGAAGTCTCTGCAAAAATTCGTGAGTATGCTGTAACAGCATTCCGTGCCATTGACGGTAGCGGCTTAACACGTTGTGATTTCTTCTTAACAGAAACGAACGAAGTGTTTATTAACGAAGTGAATACAATGCCAGGGTTCACACAATTTAGTATGTATCCAAAACTTTGGGAAGCGATGGGCATTTCCTATAAAGATTTAGTCGAAGAACTCATTCAATTAGCGTTGAAACGCTATAACGATCGTCACGCGAGATAAGGGGTAGAAAGATGAGTATTGGAACAGTTGCTGAAATTACAAAAGCCGTCGAAGCGATTGATTATCAGTCAGCACATCGATTTGAAGTTATCGAATCTGTAGCCTTCGATACACGAAAATTAGGTCCAAACAGCCTTTTCGTACCACTTCAAGGGCAAACAGATGGACATGATTATATTGAACAAGCCATTCAAGCCGGCGCAACAGCCGTGTTATGGGGCAAACAAGATGTAACGCCACCAGATGGAATCTGTGCCATTTGGGTGGACGACCCACTTCAAGCTTTTCAAAAATTAGCGAAATGGTACTTAGAAAAAGTATCTCCACGCATCGTTGGAATCACAGGTAGTTCTGGAAAAACAACGACAAAAGATATGACAGCAGCCGCTCTTGGCGCACGCTACCGTGTCTACAAAACACAAGGGAACTTCAATAACGATATCGGCTTACCACAAACGATTTTAGATATGCCCGAATCAACTGAAGCGCTTGTCTTAGAGATGGGAATGAGTGATTTCCACGAAATCGAATTCTTATCAAAATTAGCACGCCCAGAAGTTGTTGCGATTACGCTCATCGGTGAATCGCATATGGAACAATTGGGAAGCAAGGAAGGCATTGCCAAAGCCAAACTTGAAATCCTTTCTGGACTACAAGAAAATGGAACCTTTATTTATCCAGCGCATGAAGAGTTAATTACAGCAGGGATTGCACAAGCTGAAAAACCAGCAAACTTCAAAATCGTTACAGTCGGTGAAGGAAGCAAGGAACTCTCAGCTAAAAATATCGAACTGTATTCAGACCACACAGCGTTTGAATTAGTGACACCAACTGAAACAGTGGCGGTCACTTTACCAGTCCTTGGAGCGTACAATGTTTCAAATGCACTACTTGCGATTGAAATTGCACGCACATTAGATGTTCCACTTTCAGATATCGTGTCAGCCTTAGCGAACTTCGAATTGACGAAGAACCGTACGCAATGGGTGAAAGGGCAAAACGGAGTAGCCATCTTGAATGATGCTTACAACGCCAGCCCAATCGCGATGAAATCGGTCATTAAATCATTTGTTTCAGTCGAAGCAGCAGGCCGTCGCGTCCTCGTTCTTGGGGATATCCGCGAACTAGGGGAACATTCGAAAGAATTGCACGCCAGCATCTCTGAAGTCATTTCTCCAAGCGAAGTCGCACTTGTGTACTTGTACGGCGAAGAAATGGAAGCACTCTATGATGCGTTGAAAGGCCAGTTCGATTCAGCAGCTCTTCACCATTACATGGACAAAGAAGCGTTGATTGCTGACTTGAAGGCTGAACTCAAAGAAGGCGACCAAGTCCTTATCAAATCAAGCAACGGCACAGGCTTACTAGCAGTTGTCGATGCCCTAAAGCAGAATAACAAATATAAAGTAAAGCGAGAGACGCACCACCGTCCCTCGCTTTTTTCGACCCCTCATGAAGAACTACCCGTTATAAAGTATCCCCATTTCTCAACCGCACCACGAGAAGCAAACCCACCCACCTCCTCCCGTTTTTTATTTTGAAATTGCTATTCTAGTAAATTGACGCTGATTCCGAAGAATCTAGCGGATTTTATAATGGTAGTAATGGGGGATAGCATTCAAAGTGAATTACGTACTCTTGAAAATTTATTTTCTAGAGTACGTTTGAAACTTGAAAGAGCTTGAGACCGTGGCTCAAGCCGGTGCCCCATTACAGCTATTATTGATAAATCCGCAAGGATTTGAAGCCCGTAAAGTCTTATCGTTTAAGCATTTTTAAAGAATAAAAAGCAGGAGTCGGCGGTCTGTATTCTTTGCATTCTCGCTGGATGCGTGCTATACTATTCGCTGAGTTGAGAAATGTACACACATTTATAATAGATAGTTTGAAATTTAAACGATTGTAGAAGTCTGGTGCTCTTACGAAAAGCTCCAGGCTTTTGTTATGAAGGGAAATCCCTCGTGTGCTTCTCACCGAAGTATCCAAGGAGGAAAATATGAAATTTAATGAATTAGGATTGGATTCTGCCTTACTAGAATCTATCGAAAAAATGGGGTTTGAGGAAGCAACTCCAATTCAAGCACAAACCATTCCAAAAGCTCTAGCAGGTTTAGATGTAATTGGACAAGCGCAAACAGGGACTGGTAAAACAGCCGCATTTGGTTTGCCAATGCTTCAAAAAATCGACCCAAGTAAAAAAGGCGTACAAGGACTTGTTATCGCACCAACTCGTGAACTTGCGATTCAAACACAAGAAGAATTGTTCCGTCTCGGACGCGACAAAAAAATTCGTGTACAAGCTGTCTACGGTGGAGCGGACATTAACCGTCAAATCCGCCAATTAAAAGAAAATCCACAAATCGTTGTGGGAACTCCAGGTCGTTTATTAGACCACATTTCACGCCGTACATTGAAACTTGCGACAGTGGAAACACTTGTCTTAGACGAAGCGGATGAAATGTTAAACATGGGATTCTTGGAAGATATCGAATCGATTATCAAACAAGTTCCAGAAAACCGCCAAACGCTTTATTCTCTGCGACAATGCCAGATGATATTAAACGTATCGGTGTTCAATTTATGAAAGATCCAGAACATGTTCGTATCAAATCAAATGAGATGACAGCGACATTAATCGATCAATATTTCGTAAAATGTAAAGACTACGAGAAATTCGACATTATGACACGTTTATTAGACGTTCAAACGCCTGAATTAACCATCGTATTTGGACGTACAAAACGTCGTGTAGACGAATTAGCACGCGGACTTGAAATGCGTGGCTACCGTGCAGAAGGAATCCACGGTGACTTAAGCCAACAAAAACGTATGAGCGTTCTTCGTGACTTCAAGAACAACCATTTAGACATCTTAGTCGCTACAGACGTGGCAGCTCGTGGACTAGATATCTCAGGCGTCACACACGTATACAACTACGATATCCCACAAGACCCAGAAAGCTATGTACACCGTATCGGACGTACAGGCCGTGCTGGTCAAGAAGGAATGTCTGTAACATTCGTGACACCAAACGAAATGGATTATCTACGTGTGATTGAAGAATTAACACGCAAACGTATGACAAGCCTTCGTCCACCAACGCAAACAGAAGCCTTGGAAGGACAAACAAAAACAGCCATCGAGTCTATCGACGAAATGATGAAAACTGTGGAACCAAGACGTTTCAAAGAAGCGGTATCTTACTTATTAGACGAGTACGAACCAGAAGAATTGGCAGCTCTATTACTCAAGAGCATGATTAAAGACCCAACTGAAATTCCAGTTAAAATCACGCCAGAACGTCCATTGCCAAGTCGCAAACGTGGTAACAGCCGTGGAAACTACAACCGTAACGACCGTAAAGACAACCGCGGACGTAACGGAAAAGGAAGCTTCAAGCGTAAAGAAGACCGTCGTGGCCGTGGCTTAGAAGACGAATATACACGCGGATATAAAGGGAAAGATTCTCGCCGCCGTAACAACAAAGAAATCTGACAAAGGATTTACAATTCGTCAGAAATAATAAGGGAAGTGACTTCTTATTAGGAGTCACTTTTTTTGTGGAAATTTTTTTGATTTTAGGTTCATTTTAGTTTTAATGAGTATTCTCTTATTAAGGAAGACGCCAAAAGAAAGAAGCGATTTTCTTTCAATAGAACAGTGTTTTGATACAATAAGGGAAAGAGGGATACAATCATGACTGTTTTAACAAAAATCAGACCAAAAGAACCATTAAAAACTTTAAAGTGGTTTGACATCCTCATCGTGACAATTATTATGTTCGGGGAGTTTATCATTCGTTCCACGCAACAATTTCTACAGAGTTTACAACCAGTAACGGAAGTGGCCCCACAGTATACGGAGACGATAACGTCCTATAGCGACGGGGCAGCGTATTCTAGTAACTTTACCTTACAGGTGATTTTACTAGCGATTGCACTCTTGTATTTAGTCATCCGTCATTACGACTTCAAGCAGTTGAAGATTCGTTTTCACTGGTCCGTACTCATCTGGGTACCGTTATTATTCACGATGGTCGGACTGTTCGGCGACGTTGTAACAACGCTGAGCGGCGAATATAACTACTTCGACCCTGCGCTCGTTCCGTTCATGAACCCACAGGAAATCATCAATAAGTTCTTAGCGTTATCTCCAATGGCCATCGCTTATGGTCTGTTAAATGGATTCTACGAAGAGTTCTTCTTCCTTGGATTAATGACATCGGTGAAGGAAGAGCATCAGTGGAAGGCTTTAGCATTCTCAACACTGGTTCGTTTCTCATTCCATACTTACCAAGGCATGCTTTGGGCACTCATTATCGGTGTGGTATATGGATTGTTTTACTACTTCATGTCCAAGAAAGTTGTCAAAAACCTATTACCATTCTTTCTTATGCACGCATTGGCAGATATGTTTGGTTCAACCTTCATCTATTTACTCATCGCGTGGGCATACTAAAATTATACAAAGCGCATCCTGGACAGGGTGCGTTTTTTCTTGTTGAAAAGCTGCAATTACCATATATGGTAATTGCGTGTTGGAGTGGAGTAAAAACAGTGTAAAATCAAGCTTCTTTCTTATGTGTGAAGGGGAGGGTTATGGTATGATAGCGCTAGTGATATCAGTAAAAACGAGGAGACTTTCAGATGTATTATGTAAAAAATCAACGTAATGGACAAGAAATCTACGATGCAACGACAAACTTAGCCATCGAATATTTCTTATTAAACGAAAAGAAACTCGATGAACCAATTTTGTTATTTTATGTTAACGAAAATGCGATTATCATCGGGAAAAACCAAATACCATCGAAGAAATCAATCAAGATGGTGTAGACAAGCTTGGCGTACAAGTGGTTCGTCGTTTCTCAGGTGGTGGAGCCGTATATCACGATATGGGAAATATCTGCTTCTGCTTCATCACAGAAGATGATGGGGATAGCTTCCGTGATTTCGGAAAATTCACAGAACCCGTGATTGAAGCACTCCATAAAATGGGAGCAACAGGGGCAGAGTTACAAGGCCGTAACGACCTTCTCATCGACGGTAAGAAATTCTCTGGAAATGCGATGTATTCAAACAATGGCCGTTTAACAGCGCACGGAACATTAATGTTGGATCTAGATGTGAGCATTTTGCCACAAATTTTACGTCCAAAACAAGAGAAAATCGCGTCAAAAGGAATCAAGTCGGTTCGTTCACGCGTGACAAATATCAAACCGTACTTAGCGCCTGAATATCAAGACTTAGACATCTTACAATTCCGCGAAGTGCTCTTGAAAAACATCTTCAATGTGGAAGATACATCTACGATTAAAGAGTATGTTCTAACGGATGAAGACTGGGTGCGTGTAGAAGAATTACGCAGCAAGTACTTCAATAATCCAGATTGGAACTATGGAAAGAATCCAAAATTCGAATTCAAACAATCAAAACGTACACCAGCCGGACAAATCGAGTTCAGCTTGAACGTTGAAAAGAATGCCATCAAAGACATTAAGATTAACGGGGACTTCTTCGGTCTTGGGGAAATCAGCGATGTAGAAAAAGCGCTTGTGGGTGTAGGATACAACCGCGAAGACTTAACAAAAGCCTTCGAAGCCATCGACATCCGCCGTTACTTCGGTAATGTGACAGTGGACATCCTAGTGAACCTATTACTAGGGGTAGAAGAATAGAATAGAATACTCGGCTATAGAGGTCGAAGGAGTGGAACCTAGCAGTAATGCTGGGTTCTCTTTTTATGAAAGAATGGTCAATAAATCCCTTACAGTATATAATGAAATAATAATGACTTTTATTTAATTTTTTCGGGAGGAAATGAATTTTGAACGGGCTAGAAATCAGAGATACGAGGTTTACTTTCTATAAATTTGTTACGGATTCAAATGGGAAAACCTATGTAATGGATACCCGTACAGTATCGAACAAATTATTAGAATTCGGAAACCTTTCGTCTTCTATTAGTGTGGATATGATTGAAATCGATCCAAACAATACAGCATTTGAGCAAAAAGCCACACTGACAAAAGAGTTTGTAGGCCTTACGGGTGCGGTGCAAGTGTTTAGTACACTCACTTTTCGAATGATTACCGACTTTTTTGCAACGAATCCTTTGTATCAGCAACTTTTTATGAAGTTTTTCCTGTTTGCTTGTTCGCTGTTCATTTCTTTTCTTCTTGCAAAGTTTTACTTCTATGTTTATGACAAACAAGCGAAAGAGAACCTTCCGGAACAATCAAAAAGATATAGAGCTACATTTAAAGTGCATTCGCAAAGAAGATTTTCAGGATATCTTTTTGTAGCTATTATTGGCGCTTTATTCTTGGTATTTTTTAACACGAATAATGGAACAGAAGGAGCGATTCTAGTAATGAATTCGTTGCTTTCACTAGTGTTCTTTATTGTTTGTTTAGGGATGTGTCCTGTGAATTTGTATTACAGAGACCAAATATTTATTTTAGAAAGTATAAAAGAGATTTAGTAACGCTATCGTTAATCTAGTCAGGAGGTGATTGAATGGTACAGTTGAAGTTTTCAAATTCGAATATTTTTTCTTATAAGTTAGTAGAAGGTGTACAGGGAAAGAAATATTTGATGGACCTTAGCTCAGTGCGTCCTAAGAGTGTGATATGGGGCGGTTTACCTGATACCGTTTCGGTCACTGCTTATGAATTAGAGAATGAAAATGTTCAATTCGAACTTAAAAATAAAACAAGTAATGGGTTGAAAGTAGGGATAATCGTCGCTCTACAACCGCTATTATATACACTGTATAACTTGTTGCATAGTTTGTTTGTGAGCTACAAGATCAGTCAGCAACTGGGCATTAAAACTGTGTTGTTTGCCATCTCTATGCTTATTTCATACTTAATTGTGATTTCCTTTTTGAACTTTAATAAAAAGAAAGTAAAAGATCGATTGGGGCAAAAACGTTCTGTTCAGACATTTGTTTTTAAACCGACTAAGAGAATTTATGATGGCTATTTCATTTTTATAATCAGCTTGGTCTGTTATATTGTCTATTTATCTATCAATAATGGTTCAGAGGGAGCGGTGTTGATTGTAAATACAGTACTTTCGATGTTGTGTTTTGCATATACGAATAGTGCAATTCCAGTAGCGGAGTATTACCAAGCAGGCACCTATGAATTAGTGGAAATCAGAGAGGGATAATAATGAAGAAAGTTCATAAACTAGGAATCGTGCTACTCGGACTTTGTCTCTTAGCTGGGTGTTTCTTTAAGCCACAAATCACAAAGGAGCAACAAAATAATGTGGCCACTCGAATTGTTAGGAACTACGATGTTCAAGAGATTGAGTTTGTGGATTTTGATAAAAATTTAAGTACAGGAAGTTATGAATTAGTTCTGACATTAAATAATGATAAAAATAAAGAAACTATCATTACAATTAGAGAGATGGAATTTTTTGATGAATCAGAAGGAGAATTATTTCTTAATCCTCTGGGAAGATTTAAAGATTTGAAGCGGAAAGAAATAATTACTGGCGAAGTAGATTTATCTAGTATCAAAATTAAGTATCTCGGTGAAAAGTAGGAAACGAAAATGAAAAAGTTGATTAGAATTGCAGCGCTCATCTTAGGATTAATCTTTGTGAGTGGGTGCTTCTTCAAGCCTAATATCACGAAAGAACAACAAGACAATATCGCAATTCAAATTTATAGGAACTACGATATACAAGAAATAGAATTTTTGAGTTTTACTAAGAATGAAAGTACAGGAAGTTATCGTTTAGAAGTGAAAATCAATAATGATGAGGACAAAATGACGACGATTTTAATTGCTGATATAAATACTTTAGATGAAAAAACAGGAGGTATAGGATTGAATCCGGTTAATAGATTCGAGGATATCGAGCGTAGCGAACCGTTGACAGAGAATGTCTCTGCATCTGAGATAAAAATCAAATATATCGGTGAAAAGTAGGAATTCGTATGAAAAAGAAAACAGTAATGATCGGTAGTGCGCTTTTATTACTGACAGTCGGTGGAGTGACAGCGCTCAACGTGATTGCTCCAAGTTGGAGAGAGAATACGATCTTTGCGACAGCAAGAGATAAGCAATTAGCGTGGCTGAAAGAGCATGAAAAACAAATCTTAGCCTGGGTCAAAAATCATTATCCACAAGTGAATACTATTCAATTTGACTGGAATTCGGTAAAGGTAAGAGCAGTAAGTAATGGTGTGATGAATGTTGGGTATAATTTATCCGTTAAAGGTACTATAAATGAAATTCCTGAAACGGTAATTATAGTGGATTTCTTAATGGAGAAAAAAGAGGATGTACCTAATATGTCTCAAATTGGAATGAACCATTCGCCGAGAATAAAAAAGGACGGAGTATTATACGAATACGAGTGATATCTAAAAAGATTGGAGTTTAGGTATGAAAAAGAAAACAGCAATGATTGGCAGCGCCCTCCTGTTACTGACAGTCGGTGGAGTTACAGCGCTTAATGTGATCAATCCAAGTTGGAGAGAGAATACCATCTTTGCGACAGCAAGAGATAAGCAGTTGGCGTGGCTGAAAGAGCACGAAAAACAAATCGTAGCATGGATTCACTCAAGATATCCAAAGGTAGAAAAAGTACAGTTTGATTGGAAAACTCTAGAAGTTGGTCCCGTGAGCAATGGTGTAATGAATGTTGGATATAATTTGTCCGTGGAAGGAACGTTTAATGATATTCCTGAAACAGTCATTTGGGTAGATTTCTTACTGGATAAAGCGGACAGCATTCCTGACCTGTCCAAAATAAGAATGAATCATCCACCTAGAATTCATAAGGGTAACTTGTTGGATATTTATGAGTAAATGCTAGAAATGTGGGGATGTTATGAAAAGGAAATTTGTACTAATCGGTAGTACGCTTTTAGTCTTGGCGTTAGGTGGAGTGACAGCGCTCAACGTGGTCAATCCAAGCTGGAGAGAAAACACTATTTTTGCAACGGCAAGGGATAAGCAGTTAGCGTGGCTGAAAGAGCATGAGAAACAAATCGTGTCGTGGATTCAATCTAGGCATCCTAAAATTACCACTGTGAACTTCGATTGGAACACGTATCGAGTAGGAGCTATTAGCAATGGCGTTCAAACAGTAGGATATAATTTATCCGTAAAAGGAACTTTTAACGATAATCCAGATACTGCTTTATTTATAGATTTTTCTTTAGAAACAAAAGATAGTATCCCGGAAATGGTAAATATTCGAATGAATCAACCGCCTAGAATAAAGAAAGGGAATGGTTTTTACATTTTTGACTGACTTCATTGAATTTGGGAGTGTGGGAAGAGTATGAAAAAGAAAACAGCAATTACAGTTAGCACCCTCCTGTTACTGACAGTAGGTGGCGTCTCAGCGCTTAACGTGATCAATCCAAGTTGGAGAGAGAATACTATCTTTGCGACGGCAAGAGACAAGCAATTAGCGTGGTTGAAAGAACATGAAGAAGAGATTGTGAAATGGATTCATTCAGCATATCCAAAAGTGGAATCCGTGCAATTTGATTGGAATACTTTAAAAGTGAGGCCCGTTAGCAATGGTGTTTCAATAATCGGGTATAATTTGTTGGTTAAAGGTACGTTTAACGATATTCCAGAAACCATTATTTTTGTAGATTTTCTAATGGAAACAGCTGATAGTATTCCAAAAATGTCGCAGATTAGAATGAACCAACCACCAAGTATCAAAAAGGCCGATGGTGGAGTGTATTATTTTGAGTAGCCTCCAAAAAAGATGGGAGTACGGATATGAAAAAGAAAGCAGTAATTATCGGTAGCACGCTTTTAGTCTTGGCGTTAGGTGGGGTGACAGCCTTGAATGTAACGAATCCAGACTGGAAAGCAAACACTATTTTTGCGTCAGCAAGAGACAAGCAATTAGCGTGGTTGAAAGAGCATGAAAAACAAATCGTAGCATGGGTGCATTCAAGATATCCAAAAGTTGAAACTATTCAATTTGATTGGAAAACTCTAGAAGTTGGGCCCGTGAGCAATGGTGTAATGAATATTGGATATAATTTATCAGTTGAAGGAACGTTTAATGATATTCCTGAAACCATTATTTTTGTAGATTTTCGTATGGAAACAGCTGATAGTATTCCAAAAATGTCGCAGATTAGAATGAATCAACCACCAAGTATCAAAAAGGCTGATGGTGGAGTGTATGATTTTGAGTAGCCTCCAAAAAAAGATGGGAGTACGGATATGAAAAAGAAAGCAGTAATTATCGGTAGTACGCTTTTAGTCTTGGCGTTAGGTGGAGTGACGGCTTTGAATGTCACGAATCCAGATTGGAGAGCTAACACTATTTTTGCAACGGCAAAAGACAAGCAGCTCGCCTGGTTGAAAGAGCATGAGGAAGAGATTGTGAAGTGGATTAAGTCTAGGCATCCTAAAATCACAAGTGTAGATTTTGAGTGGAGTACTTATCGAGTAGGAGCTATTAGCAATGGCGTTCAAATAGTTGGGTATAATTTATCCGTAAAAGGAACGTTTAACGATAATCCTGATACGGTTTTGGTAATTGATTTTAGCCTTAACAATGAAGACAGCATTCCAAATATGAAAGATATTAGAATGATTAATCCTCCAAGTATAAAAAAAGGAAAAGGACTATATATTTTCGAGTAACTTGATGAAGTGTGATCAGTGGAGGTAAGTATGAAAAAGAAAGCAGCAATTACAGCAAGCGCACTGTTATTACTGACAGTAGGTGGAGTGACAGCACTCAACGTCATCAATCCAAGCTGGAGAGAAAACACGATTTTTGCGACAACAAGAGATAAACAACTCGCCTATCTTAAAGCGCACGAGAAAGAAATTGTAGCGTGGATTCACTCAAAGTATCCGAAAGTAGAATCAGTACAGTTTGATTGGAACACATATCGAGTGGGAGCAGTTAGTAATGGAGTTTCCAATAATGGATACAAACTAAGTGTAAAAGGTACGTTTAATGATCTCCCAGAAACTGTTCTTTATGTTAGCTTTAGTTTAGATGATGCTGATAGTATGCCAGATATTTCAAGAATGGGGATGAATCATCCTCCGGGAATTCTTAAAAATGGAGTCCTTATTAATTATGAGTAATGGAGTTTAGGTATGAAAAAGAAAGTAGCCATTATTGGTAGTACAGTATTATTACTTGCGCTAGGAGGGGTCGCGATTTCTAATCTTTACAATTTAGATTGGAAAATAGATGCAATATTTGCAACCCCAGCAAATAAGCAATTAGCGTGGCTGAAAGAGCACGAGAAGGAAATCGTGGCATGGATTCACTCGAAACATCCAAAAATTAATTCAGTGGAATTTGATTGGGAAACTATGGAAGTTAGCGGAGTATCCAATGGTATAGTAAATACCGAATACAATCTATGAAGTGCACCCCAAAAGTTAGACAGAAAATCTAACTTTTGGGGTGTTTTTATTATGAAATTAACTTATGAAGATAAAGTTCAGATTTATGAACTCAGAAAACAAGGATTTAGCTACTCACGACTTGCAGATATGTTCGGTATAGATGCGAGAAATCTTTCCTACATGATTAAATTGATTGAACGTTATGGGTTAGAGATAGTTAAAAAGGGAGAAATAATTATTATTCTCCAGAAATAAAACAAGAAATGATTGATAAAGTCTTACTCGAAGGTTGGAGTAAAGAAAGAGTTTCTCTCGAATACGGCCTCCCTGCGCGTGCCACTCTTCACAACTGGCTCGCACAATACAAGAAAAATAAGTATACTATTGTTGAGAAAACAAGAGGGAGAGTACCTGAAATGGGACGTAAGCCAAAGAAAAAACCAGAAGAGATGACGGAACTAGAACGCCTTCAGGCTGAAAATGAGTATTTAAGAGCGGAGAATGCCATTCTAAAAAAGTTGAGAGAACTCCGCTTGAAGGAGGAAAAAGAGAAAGAAGAAAGACGCAGATTGTCAGAGAGTTAGTGTCAGAGTTTCCTTTAGATATTCTTCTAAAGATTATTAAACTTGCTCGTTCAACTTACTACTATCACTTAAAGCAGCTAAACCTAGAAGATAAGAATCAGGCCGTAAAAAACGAAATAGAAACCATTTATAACGAGCATAAAGGTAATTATGGATATCGTCGTATTACTCTTGAACTTAGAAACCGTGGGTTCATCGTAAACCATAAGAAGGTACAACGCTTGATGAAACTGTTGGGGCTAACTGCTCGTATTCGTAGAAAACGTAAGTATTCTTCTTATCATGGAGAAGTTGGTAAGAAAGCTGAGAATATTATTCAACGTCAATTTACAGCTGAAAAACCGATGGAAAAGTGCTATACAGACATTACAGAGTTTTCTATTCCAACAAGTAATCAAAAACTATATTTATCACCAATTTTAGATGGTTATAACAGCGAGATTATAGCGTATACTCTATCATCTTCGCCAAATTTAAAACAAGTAAAGGATATGTTAGAACAAGCTTTTAGAGAAGAAGAATACGAGAATACTATTCTCCACAGTGATCAGGGATGGCAATACCAGCATGAGTTTTATCATAGTTTTTTAGAAGATAAGGGCATTCAGCCATCTATGTCCCGCAAGGGTAATAGTACTGACAATGGCATGATGGAATCGTTCTTTGGCATTCTTAAATCAGAGATGTTTTATGGCTATGAGCAGACATTTAAGTCTATAAAGGAACTTGAGAGGGCAATCGTCGACTATATTGATTATTACAATAACAAACGAATCAAAGTAAAATTAAAAGGACTTAGTCCTGTGCAATACAGAACTAAATCCTTTGCTTAAATTAATTGTCTAACTTTTTGGGGTCAGTACACTATCTGTAAGAGGTACTTTTAATAATGACGAAAATACGATAATATTCATTGATTTTGGATTAGAAAAAAGGGATAGCGTACCTAGTATGTCAGGAATCAGAATGAATCAACCTCCAAGAATTAGAAGGAATAAAAGTCTATATATTTTTGAGTAAATTAGTTGAGATGAAAAGTGTGGGAAGAGTATGAAAAAGAAAGCAATAATGATTAGTAGTGCACTCTTATTACTGACAGTAGGTGGCGTAACAACTCTCAACGTGATCAATCCTAGCTGGAGAGAGAACACGATTTTTGCGACTACAAGAGACAAGCAACTCGCCTATCTTAAAGCGCACGAGAAAGAAATCGTAGCGTGGATTCACTCAAAGTATCCGAAGGTAGAAACTGTTCAGTTTGACTGGGATACTTTAAGGTGGGCCCAGTAAGCAATGGCGTATCTATCAATGGATATAATTTATCGGTACAGGGCAAATTTAATAACATGCCGGAGACAGTATTGTACATTGATTTTAAATTAGACAATAAAGACAGTATTCCAAGTGTTTCGAAAATGGGTATGAATAATCCACCACTTAGAAAAAGTGATGGAGTTTGGGAACCGTATGAGTAATTAAAAGATTTCTCTTGTTCGAAGGATGGAATTACTAAAGGGGAGTGAGGGAAAGTGATGAAAAAGAAAGCAGCAATTACAGCTAGCGCTCTGCTGGTACTGACAGTAGGTGGAGTGACAGCACTCAACGTCATCAATCCAAGTTGGAGAGAGAACACGATTTTCGCGACGGCAAGAGACAAGCAATTGGCATGGCTGAAAGAGCATGAGGAAGATATTGTCAAGTGGGTTCATTCAAGATATCCAAAAGTAGAAACTGTGAAATTTGAATGGGATTCACTACGCGTCGGGCCAGTAAGTAATGGAGTGTCTATTAACGGTTATAATTTATCATTGACAGGCACATTCAATGGACTTCCGAAAACGATAATTTTTGTAGACTTTCTTATGGATAAACCCGATAGCATTCCGAATATGTCAGCAATCAGAATGAACCATCCGCCGAAAATCGAAAAGGATGATGGCGTTGTATACGATTATGAGTAGAATTCATAAAAAGACTGGAGTTCATGTATGAAAAAGAAAGCAGCAATTACAGCAAGCGCCCTCCTGTTACTGACAGTAGGTGGCGTGACGGCGCTCAACGTGATCCATCCAAGCTGGAGAGAGAATACGATTTTTGCGACTACAAGAGACAAGCAATCGGCATGGATGAAAGCGCACGAAGAAGAAATTGTGGCGTGGGTTCACTCTAGATATCCTAAAGTAGAGTCTGTGCAATTTGACGGGAGTACATTAAAGGTGGTTCCTGTTGGTAATGGTGGATTTACAACGGAATATAATTTATCGATAAAAGGGAATTTTAACAATAATTCAGACACAATTCTTATAGTTGATTTTAAATTGGAACAAATGGAAAGTATTCCTAGTATGTCAAATATAAGAATGAACCATCCTCCAAGAATAAAAAGAGATGGTGGAATTTATATTTACGAATAGCCTGATTTAGTGGGGTGACTATTATGAAAAAGAAAACAGTAATTACAGCCAGCGCCCTGCTGTTACTGACAGTAGGTGGTGTTACAGCGCTCAACGTGATTAATCCAAGCTGGAGAGAGAATACGATTTTTGCGACGGCGAGAGACAAGCAATCGGTATGGGTGAAAGCGCACGAAGAAGAAATTGTGGCGTGGATTCGTTCTAGGTATCCAAAAATAGAATCTGTACAGTTTGATTGGAATACTCTAGAGGTTGGAGCTGTAAGCAATGGAGTCTTTGTTGAGTCATACAATTTATCGGTAAAAGGGACCTTTAATAATAATAAAAAAACAATAATTTTTATTGATTTTAGATTAGAGCACTCAGATAGCATTCCAGAGATGTCTCGGATAGGAATGAATCATCATCCAAGAAAAGAGAAAGATGGAGTATACTACATCTTTGAATAATCTACATCGAAAAGGAGGGGGAAGCCTTGAACAAATTAACTTTTAAAGATTCGATGTCTACATGTCATAAAATCGTGACGGACGCGAATGGGAAGAAATACATTATGGATACGAGCACACTGAAGCCAAACGTCTATGCTTTTGGATTTCTTCCAAAGCAAATAACGATTGATATGTTTGAGTTGAGTAGGGGTAATCAGAGTTTCGAGCAAAGAGAGAAAACCTCGTCGAAATATATCGGATTAGCCGCAGCGACTCAACCCTTAACGACACTCTTATATAGAATGTTTAAGCAATTATTTTTAACCTATAATATTCACGAACAAGCACTCTTAAAAGGGATGTTAGTGTTACTTTCGATAGTAGTAGGGCTAGTTTTAGCCAAAATTTATATTGCATTAGCTAGAAAAAAGGCGGCAGAGAGATTGTCCGCGTCCGCGAAAAAGTATCGGATAACCTTTACTTTTACAGGAAAAAGACATTATGCGTATTGGTTTATGATAGCATTTATTTCCATCTTTGTATGGTTATTTTTGAGCGTCAATAATGGAACGGAAGGCCTGACCTTGCTACCGATAACCTTTCTATCATTTTTATTTTTTGTTATATGGTTAGGCATGGTTCCAATAGACTATCATTACAACCATCATATTATTCAGCTTGTTTCAATCGAAGAGAAACAATAAAATCGGAGAGGATTTATGAACGAATTAACTTTTAAAGATTCGATGTCTACATGCCATAAAATCGTGACGGACGCGAATGGGAAAAGATACATCATGGACACGAGCACACTGACGCCGAATGTTCATGGTTTTGGGATTATTCCAAAGCAAGTAACAGTGGAGATGGTGGAGTTTGGAAATCGTGATCAGAATTTTGAATTTAAGGCTAAACCGTCATCTAAGTTTCTAGGAGTGGCGGCAGTAACGCAACCATTGACGACGATTCTCTACAAGGTTCTGGAGAGTGTCTTCTTAAAGTACAATATTCATCAGCAACTACTTTTGAAGTGGATGATGTTTGGATTGTCGATAGTACTCGCATTTGTTCTTGCGAAAGTCTATATTCAGTTGGCTAAGAAGAAAGTCGCGAAGAGGGTTTCGCCAAACGCTAAACGATATATCGCTAAATTTACCTACTGGAATAAGAGAGACTATTCAAACTGGTTTATGATTCTTCTAATCGCTATTATTTTCTTTTTCTTTTTAAAATCTACTAACGGAACAGAAGGCATTCTTTTAGTTCCTATCACAATACTAGCGCACCTTCTCTTTGTTTTTTGGCTAGGAATGGCTCCTGTCGACCAAAACTATAATCGAAAGAGAATGCAGCTTGTCTCAATCGAAGAGAAACAATAAAATCGGAGAGAATTTATGAACAAATTAACTTTTAACGCTTCGAAGTCTATATGTCATAAATCGTGACAGACTCGAACGGAAAAAAATACCTTATGGATACGAGTACCATCAGACCCAACGTGTATGGTTTTGGATTTTTACCCAAAAGAGTGCGTGTTGAAATGGTTGAGATTGATAAAAAAAGTCGCCTTTTTGATAAGAAAACAAAAGTTAATGGAGCGGTAGTGGCAGGTGTAGGGGCGTTCGCAAGTACACCTCTCCTATCAAAGTCGATAACGAAACTACTGGATGGGATGCTGGATAGCTATCATATTCACCAACAGCCTTTTCTAAAGTACGGAATTTTTCTAGGGACTTTCATTTTGGCATTCTTAATAGCGCTAGTAATGATAGGAGTTTCTAGATTCAAGGTATCAAAGAAACTTCCTTCTAATCCTAAAAAGTATATCGCTACATTTAGAACAGAAGGTAAAAACAATGCGAGTTATTATATTTTTCTGGCCATTATTGCAGTCCTCCTTTTCTTTTACGCAAAAGCACCTTCTTGGGGAGAATTATTATTGATATATAATATGATGTTCGCATTTTGGCTATTTTTTGTTTGGCTGGTGGAAGTCCCTGTCGATAATTTGTACAATAATAAAATCTTTATACTTGAATCAATCGAGGAAAAACAGTAAAAACGGAGTGGATTATGGAAGAAGTAACAATCACTAACGCTAATTCGATGTGTTATAAACTGTTGACCGACACAAAGGGAAATCGATATTTGATGGATGTGAGTACAGTTTCGAATAAACTTTACTGCTTTGGAGTTCAATCAGATAAAGTAACGGTTGATATGATTAAAATCGATAAAAATGATACGAGATTTGAACAAAAGAATCTGCAATCAAGTACTTTCGTTGCGATTACAGCAGGGAGTCAATTGTTTGCTAATATAGTGTATCGCTCGTTAACCCAATTCATAAAAGAACAAAAATTACATCAACAATTTATTTTTCAAGTTGGACTCTTTATGATTTCAATTCTCTTTGCAGCGCTACTGATGAAATTATTTGCCATGATGTCTAAAAAATACGTGGCAGACCGAGTGTCTTCGCATCCAAAGAGATATGTTGCAACATTTAAAACGACGTCAAAACGACATCTTTCGTTTTACATTCCACTCTCCATTAAGGTAATTCTCTTTTTATTTTATTTAAGGGCTAGCATGGGTGGTAGTGTGGTACTTTTAGTTTTTAATACTATTTTGACGCTTTGGATTTTGATTGGTTGTTTTGTAGGATTTCCAGTAGATATTCTTTATAAAAACAAGGAATTTCAATTAGAATCAATCGAGGAAATACAATGATTTTTAGGAGTATTCATATGAAAAAGATAGTGAGTTTACTCATGCTTATGTTTAGTGTTTTCTTTCTAGTAGCTTGTGCAAATAGGCCTAGCAAAGAAGCGATGAATGAAGAACTAAAGAAACCTGAAGTTGTTGCGGTAATTGAAGAAAGTTTAAAAAATCTAGATAGCGATGCATTTACTGAAAAAGGAAAAATAAAATCGTATGAAATTAATTACGATAAAACCGAACATAATTCTCGCCGAGGAATTGAGATCGAAATTTATATTAATGGAGATAGTAATTTGAAAATCAATAGCCTTATCACTAAGGATAATGGTAAATATGACGTTGCGGTCTCTGTAGAATCCAAAGAGCTTGATGATTTCTTGGAGGGTAGAAAATGAAAAAGCTGATACATCTACTCATACTTATGTTTAGTGTTTTCTTTCTAGTAGCCTGTTCAAATAGTCCTACCAAAGAAGCGATGAATGAGGAGCTAAAGAAACCAGAAGTTATTGCGATAATCGAGAAAAGTTTAAAAAAATCGATAAGGGTGCGTTAACTGAAGATGGGAAAATAAAATCGTATGAAATTAATTACGATAAAACATATTATAACTCTCGTGGGGGAATTGAAATAGAAATTTATATTAATGGTAATAGTAATTTAAAACTCAATAGTCTTATTACTAAGAATCGAGACGAATATAAAGTTTCAGTGTCTGTACAATCCAAAGCACTTGTCGATTTCTTGGAGGATAGGAAATGAAGAAGAGAAAAATAGTGGTAATTATAGTAGCGATTCTATTAGGGATTTTCTTACTAGTAGAAAATTCAAAACGTCGGGAGAAAGAACTAATTCGAGAAGAGTTACAGAAACCAGAAGTTATCGCAGTTATTGAAGAAACATTAAATAATTTAGAAAAAAATCTTAGTAATAAAGATGTCATTAAATCGTATGAAATTGATTATGATGAAACGCATCTTAATGCTTCAGGAAATGGAATTGAAACTAAAGTATTTGTAAATGGGAACCGTGATTTAAAAATCGGCTTACTCATCAGTAAAAATAAAGACAAGTATAGAGTAGGAGTTGCAGTGGTTTCTAAAGAGTTGGCTGATTATGTTGAAGCTGAAGAGAATTAAATTGAGGAGTAGCTGTTCCTTATCTTAAAAAACTTCAATTCAATCAACCGAACCTAGCAGTAATGCTGGGTTCTTTTTTTTGTTTGCGCGTATAGTAAAAGCCGCGGTGGAGCAGTATAATATAGATAAGTTCAGGAATCCGTTTTTAGGGAGAGGGGCTGTTGGAAATGAGGCCAAAAATTAGAGGAATTGGAACTGTTGCGTTAGGTATCATCAGTGGTGCGAATGCCATCTATCAGCTACTATTTCGTCATGATATCGCGCTGTTTATTGTGAATGCGATAGTTGTTGGTGCTGTCTTTTATTCTTGGTTGAATCGGGATAATCCAGAACAGCTCAAGAAGATGAATCGCGGAGGGACTGCTATTTTGATTTTAATAGTCGCTTCAATCGCTTTTGCCTTGATCATGAATCATTTTGGGTTTGAGCAATGGGAGTCGTGGCAAAAATTCGTCGTTAGATTCACGTTTTTCTTTGGCTTAGTGACGGTAGTGAATCGATATATTAAAAAATAATAGTTTAACGGAGGCGTCATATGGCACTTTTACACGTTTCATTTTTTTCAAAAACATTAATGAGAACCATCCCGCTGTCAGTCTACTTGCCTAGCGATGCAGTGGACTTTAATAATCAGTATCTCTCGGAAGGTCCGTACAAAACGTTGGTGTTACTGCACGGAGTATTGGGCAGTGAACAGGACTGGGTCAATCAGACGCGCATTCTTCGATACGCTAAAGAGAAAAATCTCGTCCTCATCATGCCTTCTGGTGAAATCATTTCTACGTAGACCAACCATGGAACTATACGAACTATGGAGAATTTATCGGGGTAGAGCTTCCAGAAATCTCACGCCGAATGTTTCCTATTTCCAGAAAACGGGAAGACTTAGGTATTGCTGGTCTTTCAATGGGTGGATACGGAGCGCTTCGAAATGGCATCAAATATCCCGACACCTTTAGCGTCATTGGGGCGTTCTCTAGCGCGATTAAGAAACAGGCACTTCCACCAGAGGAGATTCCAGAAGCACCGTTCTTTTTAAGAAAAAGCTTTTTGGAGGCGGTCTTCAAAGATGAGGAGACCTTTGTGGCGGAAGGCAATCAGTTGTATCATGCCGTCCAAACAATGGAGCATAAGGACGCGCTCTCGATTTTTATGGCATGTGGCACTGAAGATTGGCTTTTGGAAGACAACCGTAGCTACAGTAGCTTTTTGAAAGAACAAGGAGTGTCGCTAACGTATCAAGAGCACGCTGGTGGACACGAATGGGATTTCTGGGACTGGGCGATGAAGCAGTTCTTAGACTGGTGGATTCCAGAAGATGCAGACCAAGGCGTGTCTAGCGGGAACGTGAAATCGTAAGACGAGCGCGATATTGTTGCAAGCATCGGGTTTGAATGGTAGAATATTTTGTATATTAGAGCGATGAACAAGAGGAGTAAAATGACTTTGTTTACAAGCGAGGGAAGGGTTGGTGCAACTTCCTAGCAAATTCATTTGAAGGTAGCTTGTGAGCTTACTCTACGAAAAGAAGTAATAGAGTACGGAGACGACACTTCGTTACCAACATTGAGGCGTAATGAATTTTTACGCGAATATTAGGTGGTACCACGAATTTAATCGTCCTATGGAGAGTGTCTTCATAGGATTTTTTTATTGGACACAAACAAGATACAAGGAGGAAAATCAATGGCTAAAGAAATGTCATCTAAGTTTCAACCACAAGAAGTTGAAGCTGGTAAATATCAATGGTGGGTTGATTCAGGCGTCTTCCATCCAAACGAAGATCCAAACGCTGAACCTTATTCAATCGTTATCCCGCCACCAAACGTAACAGGGAAATTACACTTAGGACATGCTTGGGACGTAACGTTACAAGACATGATTATCCGTCAAAAACGTATGCAAGGGTTCGACACTTTATGGTTACCAGGGATGGACCATGCGGGGATTGCAACTCAAGCAAAAGTAGAAGAAAAATTACGCGGAGAAGGTTTGTCTCGTTATGACCTTGGCCGTGAGAAGTTCCTTGAACAAACATGGGAATGGAAGGAAGAATATGCCAGCCATATCCGTGAACAATGGGCAAAAATGGGGATTTCTGTCGACTACCGCAGAGAGCGTTTCACATTAGATAAAGGGTTATCTGACGCCGTGAAGAAAGTCTTCGTAACTTTATACGAAAAAGGCTTAATCTACCGTGGTGAGTACATCATCAACTGGGACCCTAAAGCCAAAACGTCATTATCTGATATCGAAGTAATCCATAAAGACGTGGAAGGCGCGTTCTATCATATGAACTACCCTCTAGCAGACGGAAGTGGATTCTTAGAAATCGCAACGACTCGTCCAGAAACACTTCTTGGAGATACAGCTGTTGCGGTTCACCCAGACGATGAACGTTACCAAGCGCTTATCGGGAAAACTGTAATCTTGCCACTTGTGAACCGTGAGATTCCAATCATCGCTGACGAATACGTTGAGCAAGATTTTGGGACAGGGGTTGTAAAAATCACTCCAGCGCATGACCCGAACGACTTTGAAGTAGGGAACCGTCACAACTTACCTCGTATTAACGTGATGAACGATGATGCGACAATGAATGAGTTAGCGGGTAAATATGAAGGCATGGACCGCTTTGCTGCGCGTAAAGCCATCGTGAAAGATTTAGAAGAAGCTGGCCTTCTTGTGAAAATCGAAAAACATTTACACAGCGTTGGTCACTCAGAACGTACAGATGTCGTGGTTGAACCACGTCTTTCAAAACAATGGTTCGTTAAAATGGGACCTTTGGCAGAACAAGCCATCAATGCGCAACGTGAAGAAGGCGACAACACTGTAAACTTCTATCCACCACGTTTCAATGATGCGTATTTACGTTGGATGGAAAACATTCACGACTGGGTAATTTCACGTCAATTATGGTGGGGACACCAAATTCCAGCTTGGTATCATAAAGAAACAGGAGAAGTATACGTTGGCATGGAAGCGCCAAGCGATATCGAAAACTGGACACAAGATCCAGACGTATTAGATACTTGGTTCTCATCTGCGTTATGGCCATTTTCAACAATGGGTTGGCCAGACGAAGATGCAGCTGACTACAAACGTTACTATCCAACAAACACACTTGTAACAGGATACGACATCCTTACTTTCTGGGTAAGCCGTATGATGTTCCAAGGGTTAGAATTTACAGGCAAACGTCCATTCAAGAACGTTTAATCCACGGATTGATTCGTGACAGTCAAGGACGTAAGATGAGTAAGTCTCTTGGGAACGGGGTTGACCCAATGGAAGTCATCGAGCAATATGGTGCCGATGCGCTTCGTTGGTTCTTAGCAAACGGTTCTGCTCCAGGGCAAGACGTTCGTTACTCAACAGACAAGATGGATGCTGCATGGAACTTCATCAACAAGATTTGGAACGCAAGCCGTTACGCATTAATGAACGTGGGCGACTTAACAGTGGACCAAGTGGATATTACTGGTGAGAAAACTCTTGCGGATAAATGGATTTTAACACGCTTGAATCAAACGATTGGGAAAGTGACAGAACTCTTCGAGAAATTCGAATTCGGTGAAGCAGGACGTCTCCTATATCGCTTCATCTGGGATGATTTCTGTGATTGGTATATCGAAATGTCGAAAGAAACATTAGCAGGGGACGACGAAGCTGCGAAATTAACAACACGTAGCATTCTTGTATATGTATTAGACAACACATTACGTCTATTACACCCAATCATGCCTTTCGTGACAGAAGAAATCTGGCAATCTGTTCCTCACGTTGGGGAATCATTAGTGGTAGCAACTTACCCAACGGTTCACCCAGAACAAATGGACGAACAAGCAGCCGAAGAAATGGAATTCTTAATGGACTTCATCCGTTCAGTACGTACAGTTCGTAACGAAATGAACACACCATTATCAAAACCAATTAACATTATTGCGAAAGTGAGCGACGGAGCGCACTACGCAATCTTGAAAGAAAACGAATCTTACATTGCACGCTTCTCAAATCCAGAAGAATTCGTGTATGGTGAAGACGTTGAAGCGCCATCTGATGCGGTAACTTCTGTTATCACAGGTGCTGAAATTTACTTACCATTAGCAGGATTAATCAACATCGAAGACGAAATCGCTCGTCTTGAAAAAGAAGCAGAAAAATTGCAACAAGAAGTGGATCGTGTCGAGAAGAAATTATCGAACGAGAAATTTGTGGCGAAAGCTCCTGCAGCGGTTGTTGAAGCTGAACGTGCAAAAGGTGCGGACTATCAAGCACAACGTGAAGCCGTGTTAGAACGTATCGCAACATTGAAGAAAATCTAATCCGTTTTTACGGTGAGGAGAGCGTATGAAGTGTCATGCGCTCTCTTTTATATGTTCCGGTGGGCAATTTTCTGTTATGATAAATGAGGAAAATAGGAGGTGAGTGAATGATTCAAGAGTGGTTAAAAAAGAGCGAGAGTATTCCGCGCAAACATGGGTTGTACCGCATGGAGGCTATCCTAGAAGCGCTTGGAAATCCAGAACGTGAATTGAAGAGTATTCATATTGCAGGGACGAATGGGAAAGGGTCCACAGCTGCGATGATCACGGCCTTTGCGAAGGCGCATGGATTGCGAGTAGGGACATTCACTTCACCGCATATGGATAGTATTAGAGAACGAATCCAGCTAGACGGATTGCCTCTTGAAGAAGAACCGTTCTGGAAAGCCGCATCGGTGGTAAGAGAGGTGGAAAGCCGCTTATTCGAAGAGTGGGGAGCCTTTAACTATTTCGAGATTTTAACGGCGATGATGTTTGTCGTCTTTCAACAGGAAGCCGTCGACCTTGCGATTATTGAAGTCGGGATTGGCGGTCTGTTGGATAATACGAATGTCGGCCATCCACTCGTCAGCGTCATTACGACGATTGGCTTAGACCATCAGGACTTACTCGGAAGCACTTTAGAAGAAATTACCGCACAAAAAGCAGGCATTATTAAGCCTGGACAACAAGTTGTCGTTGGGCCAGTCAGCTGTGAATGTATGGATGTCATTCGTGAGGTTGTTAGTGAGAAAGGCGCAACGGTGCAGGCATTTAGCGAAGACTTCTTTCTAATTGAAGAGTCGTATCAAGACACCTCAGTGACGATTCCGCTGAAACAGCTAGCTCTCCAAGGAGCCTTCCAGAAGGAGAATGCGACTGTTGCGATTCGAGCATTTCGCGCGTGGATAGAAGCCACTGGAAGAAGCGTGCAGGCTGAGTTCATCGAGGCAGCCCTTTCTGTCGTATCATGGCCAGGGCGGATGGAAGTGTTACAAGACACACCACTTGTGATAATCGACGGTGCTCATAATTTACCAGCCATCGAGCGACTCGTACAAAATATGATGGCGAGCATAGCTAAGAAACAGACGCTGTTATTTAGCGCGCTCACTCGAAAAGATAGTCAACAGATGCTTGCAAGATTGCAGGAAGCTCTTCCTGATGTGAATATCATCTTAACGAGTTTTCATCCTTCTAGAGGCCTGTCGATAGCTAGAAGCGATGTGGAAGCGTACTTGGATTCTCCCAAGATTTCCTATGAAGAAAGCTTTGAAGAAGTCATTGACCGTTTCGCCAGTTCAACAGACGACGAGAGCGAATTATGGGTGACGGGCTCATTGTATTTTATCGCCGAAGTTCGACATTGGTGGAAGAACCGTAAGCCCAAAGAAGAATAGACATCGTAACTCTTTGTAGAGAAAACAAAGAGGAAGTGTCACAATGATTGAATCAAAACTATTAGAAGTGCCTTTAAGCGCCATGCCACGAGAACGCCTCGAACGGTATGGCGCTAAAGTGCTTGAAACGCATGAATTACTCGCGATATTACTACGCACGGGGTCCAAGGATTTAAACGTCCTGCAACTAGCGGTTGTTGTCTTAAACACCTTCGAAGACTTGCATTCGCTGAAGATGGCAAGCCTAGACGAACTCATGCATATTAACGGAATCGGTCGCACCAAGGCAATTGAACTAAAGGCAGCGATGGAACTAGTGTGCGCTTAAGTAATGCCGCGCAAATGAAACTCGGGAAGATTACGTCCTCCAAGATGGCCGGCCAGTGGATTGTGCAGGAGTTGAAGGATGCCTATCAGGAACATCTCGTTGCCTTGTATTTGAACACGAAAAACGAGATTATCAAGAAGAAAATGATTTTCATCGGTGGGTTGAATAGTGCAGTGGCGCATCCACGCGAAATCTTTCGAGAGGCAGTACGGTTTTCGGCAGCGCGCGTCATTATTGGGCATAATCACCCAAGCGGAAACCCTGAACCCTCGCAAGCAGATATCGATTTTACGCGCCGCCTGATGGAGTGCGGGGAACTCATGGGCATCGAGCTTCTGGATCATTTTGTCGTCGGAGGAGAGGAGTATATTTCTTTAAAAGAATTCGGGGCTTTTTAAAAACTGTTCAAAAGAATGTGAAAAGTTGAATTTTGAAAAAGATGAAAGCAGATTGTTTTCGATTTTCACGAAAAATATTATTGAAAATTAACGAAACGATTCGGAAAAAACGCACAAAACGGCATTTGTTCCACTTAATTCTCAGTGAAATCGGAAATACTCTTGTAAATTTGTCTGTGAGATGTTATACTTATGATGTGTTTTTGTTAGGTATAGAAATTGTGTAAGGTATTACTCCTTTCGAACCATTAGCAAGAATATGAATAACAAGTGCTATGGCACAAGGAGGAAATGTTCATGGAACAAGGTACAGTAAAATGGTTTAACTCAGAAAAAGGTTTTGGGTTTATCGAACGTGAAGGTGGAAACGACGTATTCGTACACTTCTCAGCAATCCAATCAGAAGGATTCAAAACATTAGAAGAAGGACAAGCAGTTCAATTCGATGTTGAAGAAGGCGCTCGTGGACCACAAGCAGCTAACGTAGTTAAACTATAATTTAACTTAAACTTTGATGCCACCGGTTTTCCGGTGGTTTTTTTGTGCGCAAAAACAGAAGAGTCGAAGCCTAAAATGTACAAATTTGGCCATGTCCATATATGGCCTTTTTGTCCTCCCCCTCCCAAGAATTTCTTTTTATTCTTGCATTTTTTTATTTAGTAAATTCATTCCAATATTTTGGTGATTTTTTGTCAAAATCTACCTAGCTGGAATGGGAGAAACATAGCGTATCGCCTGTTGAAAAACGAAGAGCTTTCGGATTCTATAGGAATAACAATAGCGGTTATAATCGATGTGAATTACTGACTCTGGAAATTTATTTCCTAGAGTCAGTTTGAAGCTCGATAGGAAACGAGGCCTGGGCTCGTTCCGGTATAGCTATTGTTGTTCCTATGAAGATATCTGAAGGTGATCGTAGTTTTTCAAAACAGCCCCCCCTAATTGTTTCGCCCATTCCAGCCGAAGGCTCACTCAATTTCAGCACGAAAAATATCACCAAAATATTACAGAAACCGTTTTTATGTTACGAAATAAAAAAGTTTGCTAAAAATCTATAAAATACAAGAATAAAAAGCTAAATTCTGCTATACTAGAATAGAATTCTTACAGCCAAGTCTGTAGAAGAATTATCTAAGGAGGAAACAGTGTGGTTGCATTAAATTTTAAAGCACAAAATATCGGAATTGACTTAGGCACAGCTAACACGATTGTTTATCTAGAAGATGAGGGAATCGTCACACGTGAACCTTCCGTTGTTGCAAAAAATATCGTTACAGAAGAAATTATCGCAGTTGGGAAAATCTGCATTTGAAATGATTGGTAGAACACCAGAAAATATCGTGGCATTACGCCCAATGAAAGATGGCGTAATCGCTGATTACAATACAACGACAGCAATGTTGAAATACTTCATTCAGTCGATTGTGGGCCGCTCATTCTTTAAACCAGTGGTCATTATCTGTGTGCCAAGTGGCATTACAGACGTTGAAAAGAGAGCCGTTTTAGACGCGACAAAATATGCAGGCGCTAAAGAAGCGTACGTGGTTGAAGAACCATTCGCGGCTGCGGTTGGGGCAGGACTTCCTGTCACAGACCCAACTGGAAGCATGATTGTCGATATCGGTGGCGGTACGACAGACGTTGCGACGATTTCGCTTGGAGGAATCGTGAATAGCCGTTCGATTCGTGTCGGAGGAGACGAGTTAAACGAGTCTATCGTGCAGCACGTTCGTAAGACGTACAATTTACTCATTGGGGAACGTACAGCTGAAGAATTAAAAATTACGCTTGGTTCAGCTTCTATTGAAAAAGCACAAGGAAGCATGCAAGTGCGTGGTCGTGACATGGTCACAGGATTACCACGAGTTGTTGAAGTGCCTGCAAAAGAAATTGCAGTTGCGATGAGTGAAATTATTCATCAAATTTTAGACGCAGTAAAAGATGTATTGGAACAAACACCGCCAGAAATTTCTGCGGACGTTATTGATCATGGAATCGTGTTAACAGGTGGAGGCGCAATGCTTCGTCACCTTGCTGAAATGATTTCGAAGGAAACGCAAGTACCAGCCTTTGTAGCCAACGATCCACTCGATTGTGTGGCACTAGGAACAGGTGCGATTTTAGCAAATCCATCATTAATGAAAAAATAGAGTCCGTTGAAAAATAAAAAAAGAGGAGTGATGATGTGAATCCAATTTTTTCAAATAAGAAACTAATTGGTTGGGTAATCGGAATTATCACGGCATTAGCCTTGATTATGTATTCCGTTACTTACGGCAGTAATATCGTGACTCAAGGTGTTAATGATGTAACCAACATTCTAGGAAGATTAGTCTCTTATCCAGCAAATAGTATTAATGATTTTATCGATAGCGTGAATGACTTATCAAATACGTATCAAGAAAATCAATCCTTAAAACAAAAAATCGATACCATTCATGAATTAGAAGTTCAATTGAGTGAGTTAAAACGTGATAACCAAAAAATGAAGGAAACGCTCAAGTTGCAAGATACGCTGAACGATTATACGTTAGTGAATGCGACAGTGATTGCGCGTAATCCGGATACATGGCGTGATGTCATTACGATTAACAAAGGGTCAAATGACGGCATCCAACCGCAAATGTCTGTTATGAGTGATAACGGGCTTGTAGGGAAAGTCATGGACGTGAATCCAACGAGTGCACGTGTAGCGCTATTATCAAATGCCGATAATACATTAGTGCGTGTGGCAGCGATGATTCAAAACGAAAAAGAACCAATCTACGGAACAATCACTGGCTATGACGATAAAACGAATATGTTAGTGATGAGCCAAATTCAAGCAACGCAAGATATCAAAGTTGGGGATAAAGTCGTGACAAGTGGTCTCGGCGGTATTTCTCCAAACTCACTGTATATCGGTACGGTTGAGGAAGTGGCGATGGACCGTTTTGGCTTGTATAAAGAAGTGAAAATTCGTCCAGCAGCGGATACGAATGACGTTCGTTATGTGACGGTTGTTATTCGTACAAGCGAAAGCGAGGGGCAATAATGCGCATCTCAAAAAGAGTTTACTGGGTGTTATTTGTTTATATTCTTGCTTTCTTAGCCGATGGAGTGTTAACGAATCATTTTTCAAAATTGTTTCTATTCTCCGGCTATAGCTTAACGCCTCGAATGATTATTATCGCAGTTGTGTTGTTAAACTTCATGATTGACCAAAAATCGATGTTCTGGTTTACAGTCGTTGCGGGATTCTTAGTGGACAGTTACTACTCAGGCGTCCTTGGTGTTTATATGGCGCTGTTTGCAGTGATTGTACGAATCATTAATTTGGTTCGCCCGAACATCCTTCAAAATCCATTTACATTAGGGCTAGCATTAGTGTTCTTCTTAAGCTTCACTGAAGTCTCTGTTTACTTCGTGTATGCCTTACGAGGAGTCGCGAGCATGGATTGGAATGAGTTCTTAGTAGTAAGACTTGGGGCAACCTTAATGTTAAACATCGTAATTTACTATATTTTATATCTCCCGCTTCGCAATTTTGCGCGGTGGGTGAACTCAACTCCGGTCGTAAGTCCACACGACTTAATGAACCATCGTAGAGCATAATTTGAGAAAGGTTTGGCTGTTTGCGGCCAAGCCTTTTTGATTGCACGTTAATAGTACTGACAAAGGCGATAGATATGGTATAATAAAGAGAATTAGTGTCAAGAGAAAGAGGAATTGAATGAAGAGAGCAACATTTTTAAAAGCAAGTCTAATCTCGAAAGGGATTATTGCGACCTGTGCGATTGTCGGTTTTCTAATGCAAATGACGCTTCATGGGTGGCATGGACTTCGTTACTACACGAATCAATCGAATCTACTCGTTGGATTGTTTATGGTGTACTTGCTATTGAAATACCGCAAAGACGGCCATTGGGAGTAAGATGGACCTTCGCTTGAAGGGTGGCGTTACGGTTGCGATTCTTCTAACGGGGCTGGTATATCACTTTATGTTAGCACCGCAAAAGACAGCCGAAGAGTTCTGGACGATTGAGAATTTCCTATCGCACTATATTGTGCCGTTTGGAACTTTAGCGGATTGCATCGTCTTTGATAAAGGACATTGCTACAAGTGGTATGATCCATTTACGTGGACGCTGTTGCCGCTGGTCTATGCGATTGTGTCTGTGGCGATTGCGCTCATAACCCGTATTCCGATTGGAAATAACAAAGATGGCCCATTCCCATATTTCTTCTTGAATGTGGATAAATATGGATTTGTCGGCGTCTTGCAATATTGCTTAGGATTAGCCGTAGCCTTCTTAATTGGCTCGTATATTCTTTTCGTATTTAAAAATGGATTCAAAACGAAGGAACGTTTATAAGAGAGGAGACTTTCATGGTTCGAGATATTGGAATCGACTTAGGAACAGCGAATATTTTAGTGTTCTTAAAAGATCGTGGAATTATTTTAAATGAACCGTCACTCGTTGCGCTAGATGAGCGTAATGGCGACGTGATTGCAGTCGGTGAACGTGCGTACCAAATGGTGGGCCGTACGCCAAAAGAAATCAATGTGCACCATCCATTAAAAGGTGGGGTGATTGCGGATATCGCAGTTACTGAGCAATTGCTTGAATTATTCATGCAAAAATTAAACTTAAATAGTTGGTTCTCAAAACCAGATATTTTAATTTGTACACCAACAAATATTACGACAGTCGAGCAAAAAGCCATTATTCAAGCCGCGATTAAATGCGGTGGACGTAATATTTACTTAGAGGAAGAGCCTAAAGTGGCCGCAGTCGGTGTTGGACTCGATATCTTCTCTCCAATTGGAAACATGGTCATCGATATCGGTGGTGGGACAAGTGATATTGCCGTTCTTTCAATGGGCTCAACGGTCACAAGCCGTTCGATTAAATTAGCTGGCGACAATATGGACTTTGCTATTTCCGAATATATTAAAGACAAATATCAACTCATTATCGGAGACCGTACTGCTGAAGCCATCAAGATGAATCTCGGTAGTGCGATTGAAGTGGAAAACGAGTCGGATATGATTGTTAAAGGTCGCGATATGACGACTGGGTTGCCGAAGACGGTAACGATTTATACAAATGAAATTTATCATTGCTTAAAGAAATGCTCGATACGATTGGCGAAGAAGCTAGACTCGTACTCGAAGCGACTCCACCAGAACTCGCAGGCGATATTATCGAACGCGGCGTGATGGTAACAGGGGGAGGGGCACTCATCCAAGGAATCGACCGTATGCTTTCTGAGAAGCTACAAGTTCCTGTGATGATTGCTGAGAACCCGCTACAAAGTGTTGCGATTGGAACAGGAATCTTATTAAACCGAATTAAAGCAGATCGTGGTATTTTCTCAGGACTCAGAAGACTCTTCAGTTCTAAGAAAGTTGTAATGAACCCAACTGCGAATATGATTGATGATGAAAGGACAGAAGAAGCATGAAGCAAGAATTGAAAAATAGTGGTCACTTATTATTGACGGCGCTACTCCGTGTCTTAATCTTCGTGATTATCGCAGTCATCTTATTTGCACTTGGCTTAATGGTTGGTTATGCCGTTCTTGGTGAAGGTCACAACCCATTTGATATTTTCTCAAAAGAAGTATGGGACAAGATTTTCAACTTTATTAACTAACAAGCAGATAGATTGACCTTTGTTGACTATTGAAGTAGACTATAACAAAAGCAGAATATGGAGGAAATGCTATGAATTTAATTCCAACAGTTATCGAGCAGTCTTCACGCGGAGAACGCGCTTATGACATTTACTCACGTTTATTAAAAGACCGTATTATCATGGTGAGCGGACCTGTTCACGACGATATGGCGAATGCGATTATTGCGCAATTACTATTCTTAGATGCACAAGATCCTGAGAAAGATATTTACATGTATATTAACTCTCCAGGAGGAAGCGTCACAGCTGGTTTAGCCATCTACGATACAATGAACTTCATTAAAGCAGACGTTCAAACAATCGCGATGGGGCTAGCAGCGTCAATGGGTTCATTCCTATTAACAGCTGGTGCGAAAGGCAAACGTTTCGCATTACCAAACGCTGAAATCTTAATCCACCAACCTTTAGGCGGAGCACAAGGGCAAGCGACAGAAATCGAAATTGCAGCACGTCAAATCTTGAAAACACGTGAACGTTTAAATAAAATCTTGGCAAAACAAACAGGCCAAAAATTATCACGTATCGAAAAAGATACAGACCGTGATAACTACATGACAGCACAAGAAGCCTTAGAATATGGCTTAATCGATGCGATCATGGAAAGCTCAAAAGAAATGAAATAACAGAAAGTGCAGAAGAACTAATAGTTCTTCTGCTTTTTTTTCGCCGTATATCTTCCTTTTTAGTCGTGAAAGCGGTACAATAGACACATACGACTTTGTTAGAAGGTAAAAGGGGAAAAGGTTATGACAACAGAAGGAAATCCATTAAATAATGCACGTGTGGCATATGAATATTACGAATTACCAGGGGAATTGGTAGATATTCAACCTTTAGGAAATGGATTAATTAATAAAACCTATCAAATTACACATACACATGAAAATGAAGAAAAACAATATGTATTACAAGCCATCAACCATGATATTTTTCCAAACGTACGTGGATTAATGGAAAATATCGAGAAGGTAACTACTTACCTTCGTGAGAAATACGAAGCAGAAGGGCGTGACGCTTCTCGTGAAACGCTCCGTGTCATCCGCACTAAAGATGGCCATTTAACAGCCAACTTGGATAACGGAACTTACTGGCGTATTTATGATTCAGTGAAAAATAGCTATTCATTAGATAAAGTAGAAAGTCCAGAACAATTTTACATCACAGCCAAAGCATTCGGTCGTTTTGCCTATGACTTAAACGACTTTGATGCAAGCCAATTAGTAGAAGTGATTCCACAATTCCACGACACACGTAATCGTTACAGACAGTTAGAAGAAGCGATTAAAGAAGATCGCGTTGGCCGTGTGAAAGAGGTGCAAGAAGAGATTGCATTTATCCAAAACCGTAAAGCGGACTGCTTCTTACTCTATGATTTACTCGATGAAGGCGTATTGCCGCTTCGAGTAACGCACAATGATACAAAATTAAACAACATCATGTTCGATAGCGAAACGAAAGAACCGCTTTGCATCGTGGACCTTGATACCGTAATGCCAGGATTAGTGTTATTTGATTTTGGTGATTCGATTCGTTTTGGTGCGAACGATTGTGCCGAAGACGAACCTGATTTATCAAAGTGAACTTCGATTTCGACTTATACGAAACATACGTGAAAGGCTTTATCGAAGGCACAAACGGCATCTTGACGGAAGCCGAACTCGAATACTTACCTTGGGGTGCTCGCGTCATCACGCTAGAACAAGGTATTCGTTTCTTGACGGACTATATCAACGGTGACGTTTACTATCAAACGACTCGTCCAGGACAAAACTTGGATCGCGCCCGTACGCAATTGAAATTGGTACAAGATATGGAAAACGTGTGGGATAAGATGGTCGAAGCCGTTCAAAACGCACAAAAATAAAGAGTTTCAGACTCTCTGACAGATTTGTCAGGGAGTTTTTTTTGCACCTTTACACACTATATGTTGTAAATTATAACAATTCTAAAACACTATATATTGTGTTTTAGGGGTTGATTTTTATTTTTTGAGTGCTAAAATAAGGACTAGAGTTTAAGGAGGAATCGTGATGAGTGTAGAGACTTTAACAGCGTTATCGGTCACGAAGAGGGATGGCCGACAAGTCGAATTTCAAAAGGAAAAAATTCAACGTGCGATTGAAAAAGCGGAAATCGGATTGAATGGTGAATTAAGCGACGAGCGGATGGAAGTGCTTGGTCGCATCGTAGAGGATGTCCTCGCGGAGATTTCAAGACGCTTTAACGATACGATTGAGATTTATGAAATTCAAAATATCATTGAACATTTACTGATTGAAGATGGAGAATCAGAGCTTGCACAAGAGTATATCTCATACCGTGTAGACCGTGATTTACGCCGTAAGAATCAGTTAGATTTCCAATGGGCGCTCTCACGATTAACCAATAAAGAGGCAAGCGTCGTCAACGAGAACGCGAATAAAGATAGTAAAGTATTTAATACGCAGCGTGACTTAACGGCTGGAACGGTCGGGAAGATTATCGGCTTAAAGATGCTTCCGCCGCACGTGGCCAATGCGCATTTGAAGGGCGACATCCATTATCACGACTTGGATTATCATCCATATATGCCGCTCACGAACTGTTGCTTAATTGACTTCGAGCACATGCTAGGGCTCGGTTTTAAAATCGGAAATGCGGAAGTGGAGTCTCCTAAATCAATCCAAACGGCAACGGCACAAATGGCGCAAATTATTGCCAATGTGGCAAGCAGTCAGTATGGTGGTTGTTCTGCCAACCGTGTGGATGAGTTACTGGCACCTTATGCAGCCTTGAATTATGAAAAGCATTTAGCAGATGCTAAAGAGTGGATAGAGGGAGCAGACCGTCAAGAAGCGTATGCGATGAAGAAGACGGAAAAAGATATTTATGATGCGATGCAATCGTTAGAATATGAAATCAACACGCTTTATACGTCGCAAGGACAAACGCCATTTACAACACTTGGATTTGGACTCGGAACGAATCACTTCGAACGTTGTATTCAAAAGGCCATCTTGCAAGTGCGTATGGAAGGGATTGGCAAAGAAAAACGAACTGCCATTTTCCCAAAGCTCGTGTTCACATTGAAACGTGGCGTGAATTTAGAAGCCAACGACCCAAACTACGACGTGAAACAATTGGCGTTGGAATGTGCGACAAAACGCATGTATCCAGACGTGTTGAGCTATGACCAAATCATTCGTTTAACAGGAAGCTTCAAGGTGCCGATGGGATGCCGTTCGTTCTTACAAGGATGGAAGGACGAAAACGGCCAAGAAGTGAACGACGGCCGAATGAACTTAGGGGTTGTGACTCTTAATATTCCTCGGATTGCGCTTGAAGCAGATGGATTTCTTCAAAAGTTTTGGGAGATTTTTGAGGAAAAACTCGCGATTTGTAAAGATGCACTCGTCTACCGTGTGGAACGTTGTAAGGAAGCCACTCGCGACAATGCGCCAGTGTTATACCACTACGGCGCATTTGGCCAACGCTTGAAGGATGGCGAAGAAGTCGACGTCCTCTTTAGAAACAAACGTGCGACGGTTTCTCTGGGCTATATTGGCCTCTATGAAGCCGCAACTGCCTTCTTTGGTCCTGCTTGGGAAACGAATCCGGAAGCCAAGGCCTTTACTTTAGAAATCGTGAAGGCGTTGAAGGCTCATACGGATGCATGGGGTGATGAATATGGCTATCATTTCAGCGTTTATGCGACTCCAAGTGAAAGTTTGACAGATCGTTTCTGCAAGCTCGATATCGAAAAATTCGGTCTCGTGCCAGATATTACTGAGAAAGAATACTACACGAATAGTTTCCACTACGATGTGCGTAAAAATCCAACGCCATTTGAAAAGATTGACTTCGAAAAAGATTATCCAGTGTATTCTTCAGGTGGATTCATTCATTACTGCGAATATCCAGTGCTTCGTCAAAATCCAAAGGCGCTGGAAGCTGTGTGGGATTTTGCCTATGACAAAGTCGGATACCTTGGAACGAACACACCAATCGACCACTGCTATAAGTGTGGTTTTGACGGTGAATTTACTCCAACGGCTAAAGGGTTCGAATGCCCACAGTGTAAGAACCACGATCCGCAAACGTGCGATGTGGTGAAACGAACTTGTGGTTACCTTGGAAATCCGCAAGCACGTCCGATGGTGCATGGTCGTCACGTGGAAATTTCTTCGCGCGTGAAACATATGCCAAACTCAAGGAACGCTATGCGCTTGGGGTGACGGAGGATGAATAACCCGAAGCCAAAAGAATGGACCAGCCAGCAGTATTCCCAAGGGAAGATTGCGAGCTATAAACCGTATAATTTTGTCGATGGAGAAGGGGTACGCTGCTCGCTATATGTGAGCGGCTGCCTTTTTGCCTGTGAAGGGTGTTATAACGTTATCGCGCAAAATTTCAACTACGGAATTCCGTATACGAAAGAACTCGAAGCACAAATCGTTGAAGATGTGGGCGCTTCGTATTGTCAGGGGTTAACACTTCTTGGAGGCGAGCCATTTTTAAATACGGGCGTGTGCCTTTCTCTAGTAAAGGCTCTCAGACAAGCATACGGGCACACCAAAGACGTGTGGTCGTGGACTGGATATACATGGGAAGAATTAATGCAAGAAACAGAGGATAAGCTCGAATTGCTCAGCCTGATTGATATTTTAGTTGATGGACGATTCGAACTCGCCAAGAAAGATTTGACTTTGCAGTTTCGAGGATCTAGCAACCAACGCATTATCGATGTGCAGGCGTCTCTTGCGGCTGGGGAAGTCATTTTATGGAAAGGCCTCTGGGAATCATAAGAAACGATAAAATTTCTGACAAATGGTCATTATTTTGATAAAATGAAGGAATGAAATACGTTAAAGGAGACAACAATGGCGATTACAGGACTTGGAATGGATGCAGTGGAACTTTCACGCATTGAAAAAATCGTGGCAGAACCAAAAACTTTTTTACAAAAAGTACTGACACCAGCAGAACTTGAGAAATATAACAGTCTTCCAACGAAGCGAAAAGTGGAGTTTCTCGCAGGACGTTTTGCGGCCAAGGAAGCCTACGCAAAAGCATTGGGAACCGGAATTGGACAACACGTGTCTTCCAAGATATCGAAGTCTTAAATGATGCGTCTGGAAAACCAGTCCTTGTATGCAAACGGTACGCCCACAAAACATGGGTCACCATCACGCATACGAACCATGATGCATATGCCGTCGTCGTATTAGAATCCAACGAATAAAAAGGAATGAACCAATCATGTTAGAAGCAATCCATCGTAATACACGAGTTGTAGTGGATTTATCGATTGTAAAAGAAAATATTAAAAAGCAACTAGCGAAGTTGAGCCCTTCTCAAGAGCTCTATGCAGTGGTGAAAGCCAACGCGTACGGACATGGGATGATTCCAGTGGCAAAAGCAGCAGTAGAAGCTGGCGCTACAGGTTTCTGTGTGGCGAACGTGGATGAAGGACTGGGCTTACGTCAGGCTGGATTCACACAACCGATTTTAATTCTAGGACTTAGCCGCGTTGAAGATGCCGCACTCCTGGCTGAAAATAAAATCACTGCGAGTGTCGACTCAGTAGAGTGGCTAAAAGAAGCCGCTCAGTATTTAAACGATACACCGTTAAAAGTGCATATTGCCGTGGACTCTGGAATGGGACGTATCGGTGTGGTGAACGAGGAAGAATTAGCAGCGGTCGAAGCCGTGCTAAAAAATGGCCCGTTTGAATTCGAAGGCATTTTCACGCATTTTGCGACTGCCGATGAAGCAGATACGACACAGTTGGCCAAACAAATCGAGAAGTTTGAACGTCTAGTCGATGAATTAAGCGTCAAACCAGCACACGTGCATTACTCGAACTCCGCTTATGCGCTTTGGCATGGAGCAGGAGATAGCGCCATTGTTCGATACGGAATTGGAATTTACGGAATAAATCCTTCCAATGGAGATTTAGCGCTTAAAGATGAAGCTGCCTTAACACCGGCACTTCGCTGGGAAACAGAAATGGTGAAAGTGAAGAAGCTGGAAGCAGGCGACACGGTGAGTTACGGTGCGACCTATAAAGCAGAAGAAGAGCAATGGGTAGCGACACTTCCAGTTGGTTATGCGGATGGATTTATCCGTGCTTACAATAAAGGGGATGTCTTAGTGAACGGCGTTCGTTGTCCAATCGTTGGACGCATTTGTATGGATCAGTGCATGATTCGCTTGCCGCATGAATTTCCAGTAGGAACAACAGTGACGCTCCTTGGAAAGATGGAGACGAAGAAATTACCGCGATTGAATTAGCGAAACGTTCAGAGACGATTGCCTATGAAGTGCTTTGCATTATTTCAGACCGCGTGAAACGGGTGTATATGAATGATTGATAAGATTGTAAGAGGCGATGTGTGTCTTGCGGACTTATCGCCAGTTGTCGGAAGTGAGCAAGGGGGAAAACGCCCTGTCCTCATCGTGCAAAATGATGTAGGAAATCACTTTAGTACAACGGTCATTGTAGCGGCGATTACCGCCAAACATACAAAGGCCAATATTCCAACGCATATTGAAATCAAAAAAGACCAGTTCGGTTTCGAACGCGACTCGGTAGTCTTACTCGAGCAATTACGAACAATTGATAAAGTGCGTATTCTTGAAAAGATTACGACTGTCGATAGTGACTTTATGAAAATCATTGATGCGGGACTCAAAGTGAGTCTAGGGTTAGAATAAAAATAGTCCTCTAAAGAAAATTTTAGAGGACATTTTTTGTTTTAAACGGAGAATTTCTCGAGAAAATTCCCTTGATTTACAATGGGGATGGTAGTATACTGGTTAAGTACCTTAAGTACAAATGCCTCCTTAGCTCAGTTGGTAGAGCAGTAGACTCTTAATCTATGGGTCACAGGTTCGAGCCCTGTAGGGGGCATTTTTTATACGCAAAAAGCCTTGGTTTTCCAAGGCTTTTTTGTTTGTCTATAACTGAAGACATTCTGAATATAACCGTTTCAGGATAGTAGGCTGTCACCACGATTTCTTCTTGTTGCTCGACCTCAGGGAAAATCTCACCAAAGCGATCGACGTTGCCCACATAGTCCATGCTGTCCTCAATCGCAACACCCTGGGCACCTAACTCGATCAAGAGATTAGAGACTAGCTCCTCTCCCTCACGCTTCACTGTAACTTTTAACTCTTGCCATGTTTCTATTTGTATTTTCCTTATTCTTCTTAAATTCTTCAATCACATCTGTATAGTGTTCTTTCATTGCGCTATGAATCTGCTGTTTAAAAATACCAAACATAAGATAATAAACAAATAGAAGAATTCCTGCAAGCAGTGGCAGTAATAAAAAATGTATTGAAAGGAGCAGTACGGTACCTTTACCACTCATTACGGTTAAAACAAGCATTAATCCCCACATAACAGCACTAGAGATCCCAGCTGATTTCATACCACTTTCTCTCTGCTTCTTTAACTTTAAATAATCCATATAAATAAATGCAGCTTCTTCCCTAGAGTATTGTCCAGTTTTTAGTTTGCGTTTAACTTCCTTGTTTAACGTCGTTGTTGCAATTGTAAAAATCATTTTACTTCCTCCAAATAATCCCTCAATCTCCCCTGGAGCTGAGGCACAGCTTGTTTAGACTTTAAAAATTCCTCAATAGACATCAGTTTATAAGCCTGTCCTTCATCCCCAAAGGTGATACTGTCAAACTGATCCTGACTTAACTGACCAACCATAAATACTGACTATCTACCTTTCCTGCAGTATTTTGTGCCTCAAGCAGAAAGCTCACTTCCACCGCATGATTCCGCTTGTCCCGGCTAATCTCATAATCAAAAGGAAAGTTCTTATCTAACTCTTCTTGTAAATATCTAAAAATCCGTATGTTGCCATTTTATCCTCTTTCTGTATGACTCTCTAATCGCCCCGAATACTCGGAAATATGCTAAAATAGATACTACCATCTTACCACATTCGTATCAGAAAATCCATGATAGGAAGGACTGCTATGCCAGACAATCTCGCGCTTCGTATGCGCCCCAAAACCATCGACCAGGTCATCGGTCAGGAGCATCTAGTTGGACCAGGCAAGATTATCCGCCGTATGGTGGAAGCCAATCGCCATAAATAGTGATTGTTTTGTATCCACAATTCCAAATAGTTCTAGATGAGCTTTGAAGATTTCTGGATAATCGATAGAGTGAGCAACCAAAATGATTTTTGCATGAAGATGCTGTCGTCGAATTCGGTTTACCGTGGTTGACAACTTACAAGGAGCAGTAATTGTGATAAAATAAAACCAATTCCTTTTGGTGTGAAGTTGTATCATTGGGAATGTAGAATGAATGGTTACAGGTAGTTTATGTTGTCTGATATATTTTTTCAGAACCAGAAGTAACCAATAATATTGTATCCATTGAATCATATCTTTCCTCCAATCGAATTTATTGTACATGGAGTGAAAGTATTCATTTTGAAAATGTCATAAAAGGGTAGAAATCTGTCATATTCGGCATCTGTCCTAAAGGAGGAAAGCTAATGTTAAGTATTTTCGTATTAGAAGATGAGTTGCTGCAACAATCTCGTATCGAGAATGTGATTCAGGAACTGATTGCTCAAAAATCATTACAATGTAAACCTCCGAAGATTTTTGGTAAACCTCATCAATTAGTGGAAGCAATCACCGAAAGAGGATCACATCAATTATTCTTCCTAGACATTGAAATTAAAGGGGAAGAAAAGAAAGGTCTGGATATCGCAAAAGAAATCAGGAAGAAAGATCCAAATGCGACAATCGTGTTCGTCACGACTCATTCAGAGTTTATGCCGATTACCTTCAAGTACAAGGTAGCTGCACTTGATTTTATTGATAAATCACTTTCGGAAGAAGAGTTTTCTGAGCGTATTTGTTCCGCTATCGAATATACGGTTGAAAAAGCTGGAACAACAGTCTCTGAAGATGCTTTTACTTTCGAAACTGCGATGGCTCATGTTCAAGTACCTTTCAACAATATTTTGTATTTTGAGACTTCGCCAACGATTCATAAGGTGATTTTACATACCAAGGATGAACGATTAGAGTTCTATGCGAGCATTGCAGACATCGAAAAAGCAGACCCTCGCTTATATCGTTGTCACCGGTCCTTTGTGGTAAATCCTGCTAATATTGTGAAAATCGATAAAGAAGAAAAGATTGCTTTATTTGAAAATAATGATTGTTGCTTGATTTCCCGTATGAAATATAAAGGACTGCTTGAAAAAGTAAAGACACTAAATTGTTAGGATGATTTATGGAATTATTTTTAAATGAAGCGAATGTTTTTTTTAAAATACTGGCGCAGATGTTGATTTTTAAACAGATTAGCGAATTGCCGATAAAACGGAAATGGTTCTTGATAATACCAGCAGCCTTTGTTGGTCTCTTTAACGTAGTGCCACCAATCGCTTATTTTGGATCTTTTATTATGTATATTGCCTATTGTTTTTATATTAATAAAGGTCAGAGTCGGATGATGAATCTGTTTTATGGATTGTATCCAGTTATTGTGGAAAGTCTATTTGGACGTATGCTAGGTTATAATGTGTTTCCGATGTTAGGAATTACAGTGTTTAATGAAGCGACGATTAGCGGATATGATATTCTGATTGAATTGCTCATTTTCCCAGTATATCTACTGATTATTCATTCGTTAAAAATTGACTTTAAAGATTTAAAAGAAGGATTTAAACGTCAATATTTTAATACGATTTTACTGATTATTAATCTATCGATGATACTCTATATCATACTTGTTTCTTTGTTTGTTATTTTAAGAAATCAATTGTCAGATGCAGATATGTGGAGAGGGCAGCTTAATAATCTATATATTATTTTATTTTTCATTATGCTCTTGTATGTTAATGCAAGTTCGAAAGAAAAACTCGAACAAGAAATTGTAGCGCAGAAAGACCGTCAGTTAAAAGAATTATCGAATTATAGTCATCATGTGGAATCTCTTTACAGTGAAATTCGCAGTTTTAGACATGACTATCTCAATATTTTAACGAGTTTGAAACTAGGGATTGATAATCAAGACTTGCATGCAATTCAACGTATTTATGAGGATGTTCTGAAAGAGAGTGGAAAGTCATTTTACGATAAGAAATTTGATATCGCACGACTAAGCAATATTAAGAATGATGCCGTTAAAAGTGTATTGTCTGCGAAGTTGTTAGAGGCGCAAAATAAAGGGATTGACATTACTGTTGAAGTGGAAGAACCGATAGATGATTTCCAAATAGAAATTTTAGATTTCATAACGATTTTATCCATTCTCTGTGATAATGCGATTGAAGCTAGTCAAAAAGCCCAGCAGAAAAAACACTCTGTGGCGTTGATTAAGAGTGAAATGGCATTGGGTTTGGTGGTTGAAAATACGACTGAAGCCGAGAAGGTGGATGTGACTCATTTATTTGAACGCGGTGTATCCACAAAAGGTGAAGATCGAGGCCTTGGACTCTATAACGTACAACAAATCTTGGATCGTTATCCGAAGTGCTCAATCAGCACTAGAAGTGCAAACTACCAATTTTCTCAAACGATTACTTTTATTCAATAAATAATCAATCTAAACTAAATAGCGGTTGCTATTTAGTTTTTTTGTGCTTTCATGATAAAAAATACCGTTCGCGACATTTCATTGACCGTTTTTGATAATTTGATTTTTTGTGGGAACAGGTGCAGTAAACTAAATTTATCAATAAAACAAACACCTGGAGGCTTATATGTTTAACGTAATAGAAATCAAAAAGTCATTTAAGAATAAAGAGGTTTTAAAAGGTGTTTCCTTCACAGTAGAAGAAGGAGATAAAGTTGCATTACTGGGGAATAATGGGGCAGGAAAAAGTACACTACTAAAGATTATAGCTGGTCAACTGCAAGCAAATGCAGGGAGTATCGAAACAACCCTAGATTTTCAAACCGAAATCGGCATGATGCCACAAGGAGATATTTTGATTGATGATTTGAAAGTGGGAGATTTAGTATTGCTCAAGTGCTATATGAATCAATTAGAAGATATCGATATTGATGCATTACTGAAAATGGTGGAATTAGAGGACTTTAAGAATCAATATGTGTTGGGACTTTCTGGCGGACAAAAGAGACGTCTCTCATTATTATTAACGATTTTAAATGAACCACGACTAATCTTTCTTGATGAACCAACAACAGGGATGGATTTAGAGTCTGTTGACAATTTCTGGCATCTTTTAGAAGAGCAAAAGTTTACGTCGGTAGTCGTTACTCACGACTTTAACCAAATTGATCATTTCTTTACGAAAGTACTGATTTTAAAAGATGGCCGTATTGCTGCTCAGGAAAGTGTAGAAGAGATTCATCGTAAGGGCCAAACAATCGAACAATTCTATAGAGAACAAGTGAAAATGGAGGGATAATGATTATGAAACTCATTCAATTAAAACAAGTCCTTGATAATAAACGGTTTTTATTATTTACAATTTTTATTCCAGTTGCATGGTATGTATTTCTATACAATATCCAACAGGGAATCACACCAAATTTAATGCTCGGGATTGCCGTTTTTATTGGGATTATCGGCAATAGTCTGGCTACCTTTAGTAAACGGATTTCGTCAAATATCGATTTTTACTCATTCGAATCGAAGTTTTCTAAATATACAGTGAAAAACTATTTACTCGACCAAACTCTCGTACAATTGGTGCTTAACACTTTGATTTTTATCGTAGTATTAGCTGTGGGGGTTCTCTTTTTTAGTTTTCCATTGAACAGTCAATTAGTCGTTCAATTTTTCCTATTAACCATTATGGGAATTTATTTTAGTATTATTGGTTTTGTGATTGGAGTTAGACTCGATGAGAAAATTATTGATACGGTCAGCTTCCCAGTGATTATTTTAGCTTCTATGACGATTATTCCATTCGCTTCTCTTGGTGCCGAAGGAGGATTCATGGAGTTTATTGGAAAAGCTCAAATGATTTTCCCAGGATACTATTACACCAATATCGTAAATGCTCTAAGTTCTTCAACAAGTATTGATGTTAAAGATGTGGCACTCTTTATTGGAGTATTTATTTTGAATGTCATTCCGCTATACTTCCTTGTTCCTAAGGTGAAGTTCGCAACTGTAAAATAAAATGAAAGAGCCAGCAACTAGAAATAGCTGCTGGCTCTATTTTTTTGTGAATTTATGCAATCACAACTCTTCATAATCGGGATGGTCTTTGATATAGATTGCTGCGTAAATGGCATCTACTAAAACGGCTGGGAAAGCGAAGGCCATTAATGCGCCAGCGAAAAAGCCGAAAATCATCTGTATGTAGTCTGTAATCACGGCGATGACCAATAGAATAAAGCCCAGGACTTTAGCAATATTGAAAAGAAGTTCTTTCTTCTTACTATTCACCTCATACGTTTCCCAACGATTGATCTTCCAAATTTTTCCTTGATTTTGAGGAAGGTAATACCATGCGTAAATGACGGTCATTACTATAAATAGAAGTACTATTGGAATGACATAAAATAGCGTCAACTTGGACTCGTAGATCTTTAACGCGCTGAAGGGTGTTTTATCATCGGTAACCATCAGTAGGAAGATAAAGGTAAAGGTGAGTGTGACAGTCCAAACGACTAAGGCCACTAGAATATAAGTTAGGGACTTAAAGCGATTGATTAAAGGCGTAAAAAGTCCAAAGAGAAGGCTTGCGATATTAATAATCGTCGCACTCAAGAATAGGACATTAATAATCCCTATAGGATCATCGTGTCCAGCAACAAAAGATAGAAACGCAGTAAACGGAAGCATAAGCCAAGGGAAGAATTTAATGTATCCTAGGCTGACCTCATTCGTGATTAATGGGCCATGGTACCGGTCGACAGCTTGATTGCTTCTTTGTTTTTTTGATTTCTTTTGTTTTCCAGAACCAGGTGCGGGCTCTGGAGATTCTTTCTTTTTCAGTGGAAACTTCAGCATTCTTTTTCCTTTCAAAAACTTGGATAAATGTATTTCTACTATACCACAAAGCAGGGGATGCAGATAGATTTTGGTTACTTTCAATCAATTGATACAAAAAAAGAAGACCCAATGGATCTCCTTTGTATTGAAAGATAGTTTTATTGTTGAGCGCTGAAAATTTACACTAGCTTTCTTAAACGGTCGATTCGCTCGTGGATTGTTTCTACATTTAAATTCCCCTGTTGATATTCGCAAACGAACTCCTTCGATAATCGGTTTATAATTAAAAAATAATCTAATTTCCTCAAAATATAAATCTTTTAGCAATGCTTGTCAAGAACACCAATTTATTGCAGGAGAATCTGATAAACGCTATAATCATACTGCAGAATATTCATTGAGGGCAGAAAGGTTCCTGCCGCACCTCAAAGAGAGGTACCTGAGATGACGAGGTTACTGAACGTCCAATGAATATTAGTAAAGGCAACTCAATAAGAGTTGCCTTGTTTTTTTGTTTATTTACGATTTAACCTAAATGGAAATTTTCTCGGAATTCGGGATTGCCTTCCCATTCTTCTTTAGTGAAGTCACCGGTTAGAGTATGTTCTTCTGAAAATACGAGAACACGTTGGATAACCTCTTGAATTTGTTCGTAATGGTGTGAGGAAATAATTAGCGTTTTTCCTGCTGCTTTTAACTCTTGTAGTAATTCCGCAATGAGGCGTTGGTATTTTGGTGAGAGGCCGTTAAATGGCTCGTCAAACAATAATACGCTTGGATTCATCGTGAGGACACTAGCAATCGCCACGAGTTTCTTTTCCCCGCCAGAAAGGTGATAGGGAATGCGGTTCCTTAGGTGTTCGATTTCTAGAAGCGCTAGTGTGTCATTCACTCGCTGTTCGATTTCCTTTTCGGTTAATCCGAGTTGACGTGGACCGAAGGCAAGTTCTTCAGCAACCGTCGTATTGAATAATTGAATATCGCTGTTTTGGAAAATCAAACCGACCTGTTGGTATAAGTGACCGGCATTACTTGGGTCTTTTAAGAAGTCTGCGTCCACCGTCCAATCGTTAAATTGATATTGTCCAGAAGAGAGCGGAAGTAGTCCAACTAAGATTTTAAAGAGCGTGGATTTTCCGGCTCCATTTGGTCCCATCAAGGCCACCGTTTCACCTTTATTGATATGAAGGTTGATGTCGTGGATTCCAATGTCTTCTGTGTAGTGATAATTTCCATCGTGAATTGTAATCATAAGCGTTCCTTTCTAGCGTAGCATGGTTATTGCGGCAACCAGCATGATTAATTCAAGTAATAATAACACGTCCTCTTTCTTCCAGCAGAAAGGGGTTTTGGTTTTGACGTCCATTCCGTAGCCTCGAAGCGTCATGGCCTCGTAGACTTCTTTCGTATGGTTTTTCGATGATAAATACAAGAGTCCAAGAATCGATCCAAACAATCCGAGATTCACCTTTTGTCCGATGGTTCGCAGTTGCACACATTCGATTTGTTGCTGTAGGTGTTTTCCAAGGATATACGTGTATTTCATCGCGAGTTCAATGGTTTGAATCATCGTTTTTGGAAAATGCAACTGGCGAAGTGCCTCAACGAGTTGAACACTTGTCGTTGTTGCTAAGAAAGCGACAGGTTTAAGACAAGGATTCCTGTACGACCAAGGAAGATGCCGCTGTTTTGGAAGCCTCTTAAAAGAATACTTGGTAAGAGCACAATCGCCGTGAAAATGAGTACACGCGTGAGGACCTTCCAAAGACGGAGGAGTGCTTCACCTGGAAGAAAGGCGATATGGGCTAATAGGAAAATCGCCAAAATCCAAAGTTGGATGGTGGAGTGGCTGAGTGTGATCAGAATGGCTAAGCACACAAAGTAAACGAGCCGCATCCAAGACGAAGATTTCGCCTTAAATGCGGGTGTCGTTTGTTTCATTTTGCCGAGTAGACGGCGCAATGAGTTAATATTCATTTGTAAATATTGATGGCTTTTCGAAGAGGCAGCGAGTGCTTCGTCTTGTTGTAGCCAGTCAGGTAGTTTACGCATGAGATGCTTTTGCTCCATTCATTGTTCGAATCATTTTTCCTAAAATATAGAAAATCAATAGTGCAGTGATGGCTGATAAAATATAACCCACTGCGATGTTTGTTCCTGGAATCGTGTAATCACTGAAGAGGGCTTCAAATGAAAATCCATTTTCGATTCCTGCTGGGACATTATTCATCATTTCAGCAAGTTCGTCGGCTGACCATTCTCCAAAGGCTGTTCCTTCTGCTAATAATCCTAGTGGAGTCAATACGACTAAAGCGAGTAATACATAGCGGATTTTCTTTACGAAAGAAGTCGTATTCACAGAAGTTGGTGTGTACAATTCTTGTGGTGCCACTTGTTTCACGAAACGATAAATGACATAAGTGAAGAAGACTTCAACAGCACCGGCAATCGTTAAGTGAGTTGCCATCATGGCAGGAATCGTAACTGCTAATCCATAAGGGTTATACAGTGGCTCTCCTCCTTGAGTGGCAATGATTGGTTGGATTCCAAGTTCAATGGCTGTTAAGAATGCAGCCACGTTAATTCCTACGTAAGAACCAACGAGAACTCCGGCTGTTTCGTGGTTTTGTTTACGGAAGAAGTTGTAAACGGCGTATCCGATAAATGGCATTGCAATCGCCATGTTGAAGATATTTGCGCCAAGTGCAAGAATTCCTCCATCTCCAAATAGAAGAGCTTGTAAGAGGAGGGCGACGGTCAGTGCCAGACTCGCGGCATATGGCCCAATTAAGATTGAAAGTAACACGCCACCGACAGCGTGAGCCGTTGTACCACCAGGAATTGGCACATTAAACATCATTAATAAGAAAGAAAGAGAAGCCGCAATCCCAAGCATTGGTGCTAATTCTTTATTTTCCTTTAATTGTGCTTTGACTTTCGTAATCGATAGCCCAACAACAGGCGCTGCCGCAACTGCTAAAACGGCGCAAGATGCGGGGCTTAAGTAATTATCTGGTATATGCATAACAAATTCTCCGTTCATATTTTTTAAAGCTGTTAACAGAATATCACAATCAAAAAAATGAGGTCGTTGCAAAATAGGTTTAACAAATGTTACTAATCGATGTTGAGTCACTTTTTTAGTATTCCTATAGTTTGAGTCGTATACTATAGATAGAATTGTAAAGGAGGATTTGCAAATGGAATTTATTAAAGAAGAAAAAGCGTTTAGACATTATAATGCAGCTGGAGAAATGGATGCAGAAATTACGTATATCCCAAAAGGAGAAGGTGTGATTGATGCAAACCATACATTTGTGGATCCAAGCCTACGCGGACAAGGGGTTGCACGTCAATTAGTGGATAAATTAGCAGACTTTGCAAGAGATGAAAACTTAAAGATTCATGCAACGTGTCCTTATATCGTTTCTTTATTCGAAAAAAGTACTGAATACGACGATGTGAAAATATAAAAAAAGTATTAATTCACATAAATATTTTTTTAAATTCACAACTTTTTCATAAATGACCAATATAATTTAACCATACCCAATAAAACACCTAAGGTTTACTTCTCCCAAGTAAAAAAATGAACTCCCAACATTTTTTTATTAGTAAACCCTCCTAACCTTTTCCCGCTGTTCCCAAACAGCGGGTTTTTTTGTTTTGGAAAAAGGGGTATTTATGATAGTATGGACAAAGACCAATAGAAAAGGAGACGCTCATGAATCAAAATCACTATTATACAAATCAACCGAATAGTAAGAGTCAAGAAAAACATTTTAGCTATGTTTTAAAGGGATTCACATTCCAGTTTGCTAGTGATAATGGAGTGTTCTCTAAAAACACGATTGACTTTGGAAGCCAATTGCTGATTGAATCTTATGAGGTTCCAACCCATCTTGCACAAGGAAAACTTCTAGATGTCGGGTGCGGTTATGGTCCTATGGGATTGTCATTTGCCAAGGCTTATCCTGAGATGTCTGTGGAAATGGTCGACGTGAATGAACGTGCCATGGATTTAGCAAAGCGTAATGCCGAAGCGAATGGGATTCAGAACGTGACGATTCACGAAAGCAATACGTATGACAATGTCCATGCGCAGGATTATTCAGTGATTATTAGTAATCCACCGATTCGTGCCGGGAAAGAAGTCGTGCATCGCATTTAGCAGAGGCTTACGACCACTTAGTAGAAGAAGGGCAACTCGTCATCGTGATTCAGAAAAAACAAGGGGCTCCGAGTGCGCAAAAGAAAATGCAAGAAGTTTTTGGGAATGTCGAACGCATTGCACTCGATAAAGGGTATTGGATCCTTGTAAGCACAAAGGAAAAAGGGGAATAGAAAATGGAAAAGATTGAAGAAAGAAGAAATCAAAAAACACCAAAGAAGCCAAAGAAGAAATTTAACTGGCGCATCTTCCTAGCAACAATTTTATTTATTATTGCAGGGCTATTATTTGCGGCTGGTCCGATTCGTACGTTTTTACTTTCTCGCTTGCAAAGTCAACAAATTGAAGCTGCTTCAAATATTACTTTAGCCGAAGTGAAAGCCAACGAGGCGGAGGAAGCAGAGTTCGATTTCTCGAAAGTAGAAGCGATTGATTTAGATAAAGTATTAAAAGCGAATTTCGACAAAGGAAAATTCTTAACGCTTGGCCAAATCGCGATTCCAAGTGTGAAGTTAAACTTACCAATCTATAAAGGCTTAGCCAACGAAGTGTTATTATCTGGTGCTGGAACGATGAAACCCACTCAAAAGATGGGTGAAGGGAACTACGCTCTTGCCAGTCATAACTACTTTGGCGATATGACACTGTTATTCTCACCACTTGTGAACCTTAAAGTCGGAGAGAAAATTTATACGACTGACTTAGAGTACGTTTATGAATACGAAACAACTTCTGTCGAATTGATTGCACCAACACGAGTAGAAGTGATCAACGACCAACCTGGTGTGACAGAGATTACGCTCATTACTTGTGATGACTATAATGCGTCAAACCGTTATTGCATCAAAGGAAAATTTGTATCGAAGACTCCAGTCGGAGAAGTCAGTGATAGTGTGAAGCAAGCCTTCAACTTAAACTTTAATACGATTAAATAACAGGAAATCCCAATCACTAAAAACAGTGATTGGGATTTTTATTTAGAATTGATAAGGTTCTACGTGGATATCGATAAATGAAATAGCGAACTCATCGTAGAGTTCTTTTTCTATAAATTCAGTAATTTGGTGACTCTTATACACTGATAGGTCTTTATCCATACAAACGGTTAAGTCGATATACACATTTGATCCGTATCGACGCGCTTTTATTTCACAAATATCTTTCACTTCAGGATGTCGCAAGATAACGGGGATATAATTATCCAATTCGGTCTGGTCGAATCCATCTGTCAGTTGAAACGCACTTTCGTTAAATACTTCGACTGCTGTGCGAACGATTAAAAGACCGACGACGAAGGCCATGATATTATCGAGCCAGTGTAATCCAAGAGATGCGAATAATACCGCTAAAGCCGTCAAGAAGCTGGTCATCGCATCGCTTAAGTTATCTTTGGCCGTTGCCTTAAGCCCCAGTGATTGAATGCGTGCGGCTAAGTTCTTATTGTAGAAATAGACGCCAATCATAATCACCCCTGAGAAGAATCCAACGATAGAAGAAATAAGTGAAGGAGCCTCCGTTACTGGATTAAGAAATGCTTGGAAGGCGTTTCTGACAACTTCAATCCCGATAAAGAACATGATAAATGAAGTCGCAAGGCTGGCAATCGTTTCAAATTTCCAGTGTCCGTATGGGTGGTTTTCATCACTTGGCTTTTGCGAAACGCGTAATCCTACAAGTACAAGAACCGATGAAATCACGTCTGTAAAGTTATTCCAACCATCGGCGAAGAGAGCTTCAGAGTTGAAGAGTTTTCCGACAATCAGTTTTGACGAGGATAAAAAGATGTATGTGCCGATACTTAAAATGGCGCCGCGTTCGGCTTGTTTGAGGCGCTCCGTTGCAGATAATGGCAAAGTTGTCATCTCCTAAAAATAAATTCGTTTATTATAGTAATGCTTTTGAAAAGGGGGTGCAACAGATAAAGTATACCTAAAAAACTCGGTGGATAGGGTGATTAAATCAATTCTTGGTCATCCTTACGGATGTTTATTATCATTACCATAATAGGATACCGATTCGAGTCTTCGTCTCTCATCTTCCAATTTTCAAAGTAGGAGTAATGAGCAAGCTCAAACTCCTACTAATTCATCTTGGATATTATTCCCTATTATGGTGATGATAAAATCCGTAAGGTCCAAGAATTGATTTACTACGTATTCGCCTTCGTGAAATGGAGAGATGCAGAGAGTTAGTGTGTGCTTCTCACTAACTTTTTAGTTTTTACGCATGATAAAATCCGTAAGGTCCAAGAATTGATTTACTACGTATTCGCCTTCGTGAAATGGACCGGTGCCAAGAGATAATGTGTGCTCCTCACAGATTTTATATAGCTTTTTAAGAATGAAAGTGCAGGGGAGTCTGCTGTAGACTCTCCTATATTTTTAATCAGAAACAATAGACGGCGTTTGGTGGATTTGTTATAATCTTCTTATTGAATGAGAAAGAGAGTGGTATTATGGCAACAGCATTGATCGTATATGCTAGTTTAACAGGAAATACAGAAGAGATTGCAGATATTTTAGCAGAAGCATTAGAAGAGCGTGGCGTGGAAGTGGACATGAAAGAATGTACTTCAGCGCAAGCAAGCGAATTCCATAATTATGATATTAATGTTGTCGCAACTTATACTTACGGAACAGATGGCGACTTACCTGATGAAATCGTCGACTTCTATGAAGAATTAGAGGAAGAGGATTTAACAGGAAAAGTATACGGAGCGCTTGGTTCAGGAGATACTTTCTACGATAAGTTCTGCCAATCAGTATTAGATTTTGATGCGCAATTTGCAAAAACAGGTGCCAAAAAAGGTGCTGAAAATGTCTTAGTAGACTTAAACGCTGAAGCAGAAGATATCGAACATATCCAAGCTTTCGCGCAAAGCCTTGTTGACGCTTTAGCATAATGATAAATGTTAGCTACCTTAGACCATTCGTTTAGGGTAGCTTTTTTATTGGAGGAAAAGAATGTATTATACCGTACAACAAACCGCAGAGAATCTGGAAATCGACTTAGGATATCTCATGCATTTAATCCAAACAAAACAAGTGAAGACGGTGGAGGTGGATGGCGAGTTACTGTTAAACAGTGCGCAATTCGACTTCTTCTTAAAACAACGCGAGCGTCTTTTGGAGGAGTATCAAAAATATTTAGATGAACCAATTCCTGAAGACATCGATATAAAGGATGAAGACTAGGATGCATAGCGAGAGCTCAAAGGACATCAAAACTAAAAAATACCGCTTACGATTTCTCAGTTTTGTGGAGATTATGATAATCACTTAGTGATAATAAAGCGAATTCCCTTCCGTTCAAGAAAAGAGTAGGGATAAAAGAAATTGTAAATTTAAGTATTCTATGAAAATGAAAATACACACTGAAAAAACAATTTTTTTTTGAAAAAATTAGTTGACATTGAAGACAAATGAGTTCATAATGAACACATCACTAGAAAAGGAGTTAAGAACATGGCACACTTATGTATCGTATTAGAATTGAATACGCGTTGGCAAAGCCACTAGATACAGGTTGTTCTTAACGTACTTTTGTACATATAGATACAACCTTCATTGACGTGAACTTGTATCTATGTGGATTTCAACTATAAAGCAAACTCGACCACGTAGATCTATAGACTAGAGCTGACGTGGTCTTTCTATTTGTATGAGAGACTCGTAGTAACATACGTAGTCTCTTTTTTAATAGAGTTTGCGAACATCTATTTAATTTTTGGAGGAATTTATCATGAAAAAGAACAAAAGCATTTATTTATTCGGAGCATTATTAGTATTAGTAGTGATTGGAGCATTATTCTTCAATCAATCAGGAGATAAAAATAAAGAAACAAACGCAACTAACACAGCATCTACTCAAACAGAAACCGTTAAAATTGGGGTATTACAATTACTTAGCCACCCAGCCTTAGATGCGATTTACAAAGGATTACAAGACGAATTGAAGAACGAAGGATATGAAGTTGGCAAAAACTTAGAAATCGACCTTCAAAACGCGCAAGGTGACCAAAGTAACTTAGCAAGCATGTCTGAAAAATTAGTTTCAGGTGGAAACAACATTTTAGTAGGGATTACAACTCCTGCAACATTAGCGTTAGCGAACAATACAAAAGAAACACCAATTATCATGGGTGGGATTACTTATCCAGTTGAAGCTGGTTTAATCGCAAGCGAATCAAAACCAGGAAACAACATCACTGGTGTTAGTGACCGTACACCAATCAAACAACAGTTAGAAATCATGAAACAAGTTCTTCCTAACATGAAGAAAGTCGGTATTCTTTACACTTCAAGCGAAGACAACTCTGTAAAACAAGCCGAAGAAGCTGAAAAATACGCAAAAGAATTAGGTTTAGAAGTTAAAGTATCAACGATTGCAAACACAAACGATATTCAACAAGTAACTGAAAGCTTAGCAAGCCAAGTAGATGCCATCTTCGTTCCAATCGATAACACAATTGCAAGTGCAATGGCAACAGTGGTTCAAGTAACAGATGCAGTTAAAGTGCCAGTATTCCCTTCAGCTGATACAATGGTTGCTGACGGTGGAGTATTAGGTGTAGGTGTTGACCAATACCAAATCGGTGTAGAAACAGCTAAAGTAGTTGTAAAAGTTCTAAAAGGTGCAAAACCAGCCGATACACCAATCACATTAGCAAACAAAGGTGTTGTTTATGTCAACGAAGAAAAAGCGAAAAAATTAGGCATTACAATTCCAGAAAGTATCTTAAAAGATGCACAAAAAGTAACACCAACAAATAAATAAGATAGTTTAGAAACGTTGATATGATAACAACTCTAAGAGGGGATGATTCATACACAATATGACTTAAACGTCATATTGATTGTTTCAGAGGAGGATTTTTTTCGAAATGGATTTAGTAATTTCTTCGATTTCTCAAGGGATATTATGGGGCGTATTATCTCTCGGGTTATTCATTAGTTTTCGAATTTTAAATATTGCAGATATGACGACTGAGGGAGCTTTCCTCTTGGCGCTGCGACTTGTGTGATTTTGATTCAACAAGGGTGAACCCATTCTTAGCAACGCTTGTAGCGATGATTGCCGGAGCGCTTGCCGGGGGCGTGACAGCGTTCCTTATGACTGTTTGTAAAATTCCAAGTTTATTAGCAGGGATTTTTAACAATGACGTCACTCTTATCCATTAACTTACGTGTGATGGGGAAAGCGAATATCACACTTCTTGGACAAGATACGATTTTTCAGTGTCTTTTTCCAAAACTAGGCTTACCAAAAGTATTTTGATATTATCATTATGGGGCTTGTCGTGATTGGGATTTTTAATTTTCCTCATGTATTGCTTCTTCAAAACAGAATTTGGACAAGCACTGATTGCCACAGGGGACAACGAAAAGATGGCACGCGCGCTTGGGATTAACACGCGTAAGATGACGGTATTTGGCTTGATGCTCTCAAACGCACTTATCGCCTTAGCCGGGGCAATTTTAGCGCAAAACAATGGATACGCAGACGTAAACTCAGGACTTGGAACCATCGTTATTGCACTAGCTGCGATTATTATCGGTGAAGTGATTTTCGCCGACGAATCATTCGTTGGACGTCTTGTCTGCATCCTTTACGGATCAATTATTTACCGTTTACTATTAATGCTTGTGTTGTTACTCAATGTCTTCCAAGCAAACGACTTCAAACTCATCTCAGCAGCACTGATTGCATTCTGTTTAACAGTGCCACAAATAAAGAGCTGGATTCAGCAAAAAAGCACACGTCATAGAAAGGGGGAAAACTAAATGAGTATTGAAATTCAACACTTATCCAAAACATTTTTCCCTGGAACTTCACGTGAGCATAAAGCACTAAAAAACGTTAGCTTATCGATTCAAGAAGGCGACTTCATTACAATTGTCGGTGGAAATGGTGCTGGGAAATCGACTTTCCTAAACGCGATTGCTGGTAATTTTGCTTTAGACGAAGGAACAATCTCGTTTGGTGGTCATCAAATCGAACATACGGCGGATTTTGAACGTGCGGCTTACATCAGTCGTGTCTTCCAAGACCCAATGCAAGGAACAGCACCTCGTATGACAGTGGCTGAAAACTTAGCGTTAGCAAACCGACGTGGTCAAAAACGTAGCCTGTTTAAAACATCTTCTAAAGAAGAGTTACAACAATTCGAAGCCTTAGTAGCCCCTCTAGGACTAGGTTTAGAAGACCGTCTTCATACAGAAATCGGACTCTTATCAGGAGGACAACGTCAAGCCATTTCACTCCTCATGGCAACGATGAACGCTCCTCAACTATTACTATTAGACGAACATACAGCAGCGCTTGACCCGAAAACACAGCGCAAGATTATGCAGAAAACGCAAGAAACCATCGAAGAAAAGAACTTAACCGCGCTTATGATTACACACAATCTATCTGACGCGATTCATTTTGGGAACCGACTCATTGTCATGCATCGTGGTGAAATCGTCCGCGATTTTGCAAAAGAGGAAAAAGCAGCATTAACAGAGGAAGAATTATTCCGATTAATGAATGCCCTTGACGAAGCAGACTTACAAGGTGAATAAAAAAATGGAAGAAGTGAAAGAATTTTCATTTCTTCCTTTTTTTATGGACAGACTTTGTTATAATGAAAGAGAATAAATCGTAAAGGATGAGTGCAAGTGGAATTTTGGAGTCAGTTGAACCCTAGAAGATATCGCAAATCAGGGTATATTGCTATTGGCGCTTTGATTGGTGTCCTGGCGGGAAGTGCGGTTAGTTTATTTAGATATATGATTGGTTTTATTTTAGAACAAGTAGTGACTGTCTATTCGTTTAAGAGAACAACCGCAATGGATTCCGGCATGGATTCTCTTTAGCCTTGTAATGGGGGTTATTTTAGGACAAATTGTGAAAAGCGACCCCGATATTAAAGGAAGTGGGATTCCGCAAGTAGAATTGCAACTTCAAGGGAAAATGGATATGAATTGGTGGTCTGTCTGCTGGAAGAAATTCGTCGGTGGAGCGATTTCTATTGGTTCAGGGCTATTGCTTGGACGAGAAGGCCCATCCATCCAGTTGGGAGCTTCGGTAGGTCAAGGTGTGGCAGAAACATTTAAGGCCAATCGCGTTCAGAAAAATGTGTTTATTTCCAGTGGTGCAGGTGCCGGACTAGCAGCTGCGTTTAATGCACCGATTGCAGGGCTTATGTTCGTACTAGAAGAAGTTCATCATACATTTAGTCCGCTTGTTGCCGTGACGACTCTAACTGCGGCGATTATTTCCAACTTTATTTCATTAAATGTATTTGGAATCCATCCATCGTTAAATCTTGGAAACGACCAACGCTTCCCGATGGAATATTATGGGTACGTTGTTTTGCTTGGCATCATCCTAGCGATTTTCGGACTAGCGTATCATCGTCTCACATTAGCCTTGCCAAAGATTTACAAAACTCTCTTTCCGAAAGTGGCAACGTATAATTACTGCTTGATTGCCTTCATGCTGATTATTCCACTTGGTATGTGGAATCCGCATGTGTTAGGTGGTGGGGGCGAGTTAGTATTAGCCCTCGTTAAAGAAAATCACACCGTTCAATTTTTATTGGGACTTTTCGTCATTCGTTTTGTTTATTCAATGATTTCATACGGAACAGGACTTCCTGGAGGAATCTTCTTGCCAATCCTTTCTCTTGGGGCGCTTCTTGGATTAGCCTATGCAGAATTCTTAATTGATTTCTTAGGGGTGGACCCAAGTGTACGAGTGAGTTTCGTATTCTTTGCGATGGCGGGATACTTTGCAGCGATTGGGAAAGCCCCTCTAACAGCCTTACTACTTGTAACGGAAATGGTCGGTGGATTGAACCAATTAATGCCGCTTGGAATTTGTACATTAGTGGCATATATCGTGGCTGACTTCTTGAAGATGGATCCAATCTATGAAGTGTTAGCAGAACGTTTAGATAAAGAACATTCAACGGATACAAAAGGAGAGCGTACTACTTTCGAAGTGCCTGTGATGGTGGATAGTCCACTAGTTGAAAAAGCGATTCGAGATATTCAGTGGCCGCAAGAAATTATCATTGCGACCATTCGACGTGGCGCCAAAGAGATTATTGCTCGCGGGGATACGGTTATCCGTAGTGGCGACATTCTAATTGTGGTCTGTGATGAAGGAATAGTCGGCAAGATGACAGAAGAGATGACGCATCTTGTGACAGCTCCCTAGAGTTATTTTGCAATAAATGGTATACTGTGAAAATAAGAGGTGATACAGATGAGCGAACAAGGAAATGAATTACAAAGAAGTTTTAATCGATATTTAAGAAGAAATCAAGCGTGGGTGTTTATCATCCTTACTGGTATCATTCTATTTGTGTCCGTATTCGTTTATCGTAGTTTCTCGAAATCGACGAAGACACCACTAGAAAATTACAAAGATCAGATTACACAAATGCAAGAACAAATCGATGCGCAAGAAACACGCATCCAGCAATTGGAAGAGCAAATCAAAAATTGCAAGAAGAATCAAATAACTAAAAAAGAAAACCACCTTGGACGGATAAATCGTTCAAGGTGATTTTTTGTAAAGAATGAAATGTATCATTTTTGATACGTATCAAAAATGATACATCTGTACTTTTTGGAAAATATTTTGAAATTGAGTTTGTAGAATGCTCGCTCGTTCTGGATGAAGCGAGTGACCTTCTAAATAAAGCGAATATGGTACTTCGATTTGAACGGCTTCAATTCTTTCTTGTTTTCCAAGGGTCGCAATAATATTGCCGCCAGAAAATGGAGTATCTACTTGAGTGGTTAATCCTTCTTCATGAAAGAGAAGTTGGAGTTGTTTCAAGGTGTCTTGATTTAAAGTTTGTTTCTTGCGCGTTCCTAAAATAATGTCGCTTGTGTTAAAAAGCTTGTCATCATAACTATGAAAATCGACCAACAACACTCTTTCATGCTGTTCTAACTTTTCGTTCAATAGATTTTCTAAATGAAGGTAGTAGGGCGTGTAATACTGCTCCAACCAATCGGCTTGTTTTTGTTTCGAAGGATAGTTGTTAAATAGCTGATGGCCTACTTCATCAATTCTGGGAATGATAGGTTGTTTCGCTTTTCCTGCGCGTGGTTTAAAACGATTCACGTCCACGATATAGCGAGAAACGGAAGCCGCTAGAGTCGTCTCGGAAAGTGGGGCCACAAGTTCTAGAAGAGCCCAGTCCGTATGCTCGCGCTTGGCTGCCAGATTACAAAGCGGAGCAATGTCTTGTGGGATATCCGTTCCACTATGAGGAATCGAAATCACAAGAGGGGAATTTGACTGTTCGTGAATAACTTGCACAGGGGCACCTTCTTTCGTTTTTCAATATTCCTAGTATAGCAAACGAACCGGAGATTGTGTATAATGGATACTATCGAAAAGGAGTGACTTTTATGGCTGAAATTAAATTAGTACCAAGAAGTGAAGTGGATCCTTCTATTACATGGGACATGACTTTACTTTATCCAAGCGACGAAGCATTTTATGCAGAGTTGGACAACTTAAAGAAAGAAATGAAAGCTTTCAAAGAAAAATACGAAAATAAATTAGGCGATTTAGAAGTATTGGATGAAGCGATTCGCAAGTATGAAACGATTGAATTAGCAGTATACCGCGCTTCTCATTATGCAGAACTCCCAATGACGGTTGACCGCTTGAATCCAAAAGTGGTGGAAAATGCGACAGCGTTCGAAGCAGTTAGCGTATCCTATGCAGAAAACATGAGCTTTGTGATGACAGAATTGATTTCATTAGACGAAGCCTTCTTAAATCAATACGTAGCAGAGAAGAGACCGGACTTAGCATACTTTGTTGAAAAAGTGATTCGTCAAAAGAAACATACGCTCTCTAAAGATGCAGAACAAGTGCTATCAAACTTAAGCAGCTTACCAAGTTTCTATCAATTATATGAAGTAACAAAACACGAAGATATGCAATTCGAGTCATTTGAAGCAAACGGCAAGACGCTTGAAAACAGCTTCGTATTATACGAAAACTTACATGAAATGGATCCTGACAAAGAAGTGCGTCGTGCTGCGGCTAAGAGCTTCTATAAAACATTAAACGCATATAAATACAGTTGCCAATGAATACATTTCTCAATTGAAGAAAGAAAAAATGATGGCAACAATGCGTGGTTATGACAGCGTGATTGACTACTTATTAGACGAACAAGATGGAGACCGTGAATTATACGACCGTCAAATTCGTATGCTCATGACAGACCTAGCACCTCATATGCAACGCTACATTAAATTATTAGCGAAAGAGCACGGCATTTCTGATATGCAATTCATGGATGCAAAAATCAACTTAGATCCAGAGTTCGAAGTGGATATGACGATTGAAGAATCTCGTGAATACTTGAAGAAAGCTTTAGGTATTCTAGGCGAAGACTACAAAGCGATGATTGACGAAAGTTATGACAAACGCTGGACAGACTTCCCACAAAACATTGGTAAGAGCACTGGTGGATTCTGTGCGACTGTTCCTAACGTTGCTGGATTTATCCTATTATCATGGACTGGTAAAATGAACGAAGTATTTGTGTTAGCGCACGAATTAGGGCATGCATACCACTTCATGTCAACAGGTAAACATCAATCGATTTTAAACAATGAATGTTCATTATACTTCGTTGAAGCTCCTTCAACATGTAATGAAGTCATCGTTTCAAACTACTTACTCAAAACAAGTACAGACGCTCGTTTCAAACGTTGGGTTATCAGCAATATGATTAGCCGCACGTATTTCCACAACATGGTTACGCACTACATGGAAGCCGTGTACCAAGATCGTATTTACAAGATGATTGATAATAACGAAATGTTAAACGCAGATGTATTATCAACCGTGAAAAAAGAAGTGATGCAAGAATTCTTCGGAGACAGCCTTGTGGTCAATGAAGGGGCGGAGTTGACATGGATGCGTCAACCTCACTATTACATGGGATTATATCCATATACGTATTCAGCTGGTCTTACAATCGGTACTGCGATTGCGAACCAAATCGAAGAAAATCCTGAACACGCTAAAGTGTGGTTAGATACTTTATCTAAAGGCGGAAGCATGTCTGCCAAAGACTTAGCAATTCACGCAGGTTGCGATGTTTCAACAGATGAACCATTGAAACAAGCAATTGCTTACGTTGGACATTTAGTAGACCAATTAGAAAGCTTAACAGCAGAATTAAAAGCATAATCATAGTAAACAAAAACGCGCTACAACCGTAGCGCGTTTTTTCTATTTAATAGGAACAAAGATAAAAACGATAGGACTAACTCAACATAGAGCTAGTTCTTTTTCAAAATGTTCAAATAACTTCATGTGCTTTTCTTTGTTCTATATTTTTACCAAAGAATTTCGCATTGAGCGCCTACCGTATCTTGGAATGATTCGACAGGAGCTTGATTGGTTACGATATAATCAATCGCGTTGTAATTCGATAGTTTAAAGTAATGACTCGTATTGAATTTCGAGTGGTCTGCAAGCAGGATAGCCATATCGGAATTCGCAATCATCTGTTGCTTAAAGAGAGCCTGGCTATGATTGGCCTCGTAAGCAGCAAAACGATCGAGACCTCGGCAGCTCATAAAACAAATATCTGCATGGAAGTTATTGATAAAACTCGTCGCAAATCTCCCAAAGCCGAGTTTGTTCCATAGCCGATATGTCCTCCGCAAAAGAACAAGGTGATATTTTCATAATTGTTCAACCTACGTGCAATTTCAATCCCATTTGTTATGACACGTAAATTTTTAAGAGTTCCTAAGTGAGGTGCGAGCGCGGCACAAGTAGATGAACTATCGATAAAAATCGATTGGTTATCTGTTAAGAAAGTGGAGGCCGTTTCTGCAATTTGTTGTTTTCCCTGAGTTTCTTCATGGCTTCTGCTATCGTAAGCGTATTCAATATTGTTTGTAGTAACAAGTCGAACTTCGCCATGAGATCGTATAATCTTTCCTTCTTTTTCCAGTTTAATCAGGTCACGCCTCAGTGTAGAGGTGGAGCAGTACATCAATGCTTCCAATTGGAAGGTAGAGATGATTTTCCTTTTCGCGAGAATGTCCATAATACGAGACATTCGCTCGAAGCATACCATAATAAAACCCCCTAGTTGAACGATTTTGAACATTTATGAACAAATTATAGCACAAATCCTGAAGGATGTTCAATAGCGCTTCCACATATTGTATCCGCTTTCTTTAATTGCTAAGATAGAAATCAGAAAGGGATGATACTATGACTTTTGATGAACAAGTAGTACGCGAACAAATTTGTGACGTGTGTCATAAAATGTGGCAACTAGGATGGGTTGCTGCTAATGACGGAAATGTTTCAGTTCGCATTGATGAGGATACCATCATCGCAACACCAACAGGTATCAGTAAGAGTTTTATCACTCCTGAAAAACTCGTTAAATTAAACATGAAAGGAGAAGTGATTGAAGCCAACGAAGGTTTCCGTCCTTCAAGCGAAATTAAAATGCATATTCGCTGCTATGAAGAACGCGATGATGTGAGATCTGTTGTTCACGCACATCCACCAATTGCAACTGGATTCACATTAGCACATATTCCATTAGATACTTATTCACTAATTGAAAGTGCGATTGTTATCGGTTCAATTCCAATTACACCATTCGGAGTTCCTTCAACAATGGAAGTTCCAGATGCGATTACACCATACTTACAAGAACATGACGTGATGTTACTTGAAAACCATGGTGCTTTAACAGTGGGTAGTGATGTGATTACAGCATACTACAGAATGGAAACATTAGAACTCGTGGCTAAATCAACATTCCACGGAAGAATGTTATTACTAACAAAGGCATTGAAGAAAAAGAAATCTCAAGAGAAAAATTAGAGCAAATGTTCAAAATGCGCGAAAACTACAAAGTAACAGGTCGTCACCCTGGATATAAGAAATACAATCCAGACGGAACTGTTCGTGAAGTTTAGTAAGAATAGGAGGAACAAAAATGATTCAACATCCACGTATTGGGATTCGCCCAACTATTGACGGTCGTCGCCAAGGAGTTCGCGAATCGTTAGAAGTTCAAACAATGAATATGGCGAAGAGTGTCGCTGCTTTAATCGAGTCAACATTGAAATATCCTGATGGACAACCGGTTGAATGTGTGATCTCACCTTCAACAATTGGTCGTGTACCAGAAGCAGCAGCATCTCACGAACTATTCAAAAATCAAACGTGTGTGCAACAATTACAGTAACACCTTGCTGGTGCTACGGTAGTGAAACAATGGATATGTCTCCTGACATTCCACATGCTATTTGGGGATTCAACGGAACTGAAAGACCAGGGGCTGTATATTTAGCAGCAGTTCTTGCTTCTCATGCTCAAAAAGGAATTCCAGCATTCGGAATTTATGGTAAAGATGTTAAAGAAGCATCTGACACAGAAATTCCTGAAGACGTTAAAGAAAAAATCTTACGTTACGCAAGAGCAGCTCTTGCTACAGGTTTAATGAGAGATACAGCTTACTTATCAATGGGTAGTGTATCAATGGGTATCGGTGGTTCTATCGTAGATCCTAACTTCTTCCAAGAATACTTAGGAATGCGTAATGAATCAGTAGATATGACTGAATTCACTCGCCGTATCGACCGTGGTATTTACGATCACGAAGAATTCGAACGTGCGCTTAAATGGGTGAAAGAAAACGTTAAAGAAGGATTCGATCACAACCGTGAAGACCTTGTTTTAAGCCGTGAAGAAAAAGATAAACAATGGGAATTCGTGATTAAGATGTTCTTAATTGGACGTGACTTAATGATTGGTAACCCAAGACTTGCTGAACTAGGCTTCGAAGAAGAAGCAGTTGGTCACTACGCTCTTGTTGGTGGATTCCAAGGTCAACGTCAATGGACAGACCACTTCCCTAACGGAGACTTCATGGAAACATTCCTAAATACTCAATTTGACTGGAACGGAATTCGCAGACCATACATCTTCGCAACTGAAAATGATGCGTTAAACGGTGTATCAATGCTATTCAACTACTTATTAACAAACACTCCACAAATCTTTGCGGATGTTCGTACTTACTGGAGTCCAGAAGCTGTTGAACGTGTTACAGGACATAAACTTGAAGGTCATGCTGAAAATGGATTCTTACACTTAATTAACTCAGGTTCTTGTACATTAGACGGTACTGGTCAAGCTACAAGAAACGGTGAACCAGTGATTAAACCATTCTGGGAATTAGAACAAAGTGAAGTAGATGCAATGCTTGCAAATACTGACTTCCCAGCAGCTAACCGTGAATACTTCCGTGGCGGCGGTTACTCAACTCGATTCTTATCTAAAGGAAATATGCCTGTGACAATGGTTCGCTTGAACTTATTGAAAGGCGTTGGACCAGTATTACAAATTGCTGAAGGATACACACTTGAATTACCTGAAGATGTACACCATACATTGGATAACCGTACAGATCCAGGTTGGCCAACAACTTGGTTTGCTCCTCGCTTAACAGGTAAAGGCGCATTCAAGTCAGTATACGATGTAATGAATAACTGGGGTGCAAACCACGGTGCTATCACTTATGGACATATCGGTGCTGACCTTATCACTCTTGCTTCAATGTTACGCATCCCTGTAAATATGCATAACGTTGCTGAAGAAGATATCTTCAGACTAAGAACTGGTCATTATTCGGAACAGAAGATTTAGAATCAGCTGACTACCGTGCATGCCAATTATTAGGACCTATCCATAAGTAATAGAAAGGAGAGACTAAAATGACAAAAACAATTATTTTAGCCTGTGTCGGTGGATTAACAACAAGTATGCTTGTTGAACGCATTCAAGAAGTAATTTACCGTGATAAATTAGATTACTCATTCTACTCAGTAGGGATTACTGGGATTGATACTCTAAAAAATATTGATGTCTTATTATTAGGACCTCAACTAGCTTATTTAGAAGAAAAAGCAAAAGCTTCACTTCATGTTCCAGTTGCGGTAATTTCAGACGATGACTTTGAAAACATGCGCGGAGAAGAAGTTCTAAAACAAGCGATTGAATTATTAGGTTAAGCCAATGAGCGAAACAAAAAAAGCAGATACGCAACGATTGATGCAACTCATTGTCAAAAGTAGCAAAGTAACAACTTTAGCAATGCAATCCGTTAAGAGTGCTCTTGCAGGTGATATTTCATCTGCAAGAGGCCTCCTTGATGAAGCGAGAGTTAAAGGAGTTGAAGCGCATAATGTTCAAACAGAAATGATTCAGCAAGAAATTAGAGGAGAGGGTGCTAGTCCAACACTTCTTTCCGTTCATGCGCAAGATCATTTTATGAACAGCCACTTGCTGCTAGAAGTTGTAAACATCATTGTAAATCAACAAGAACAAATAGAAACGCTAAAAGAGCGTATTACAAAACTGGAACAGGTAGGTGAAATGCATGAGTAATCCAGTTATTCTTGAAATGAAGGGAATTGTGAAATCGTTTGGACCTGTAAAAGCCTTAAAAGGTGTAGACTTTGACCTAAGAACAGGTGAAGTACACGCGCTAATGGGTGAAAACGGGGCTGGTAAATCCACTTTAATGAAAGTATTGACAGGTATTTACGGCGCGAACGAAGGAACGATTCACTATAACGGAAAACAAGTAGAATATTCTAAGCCAAAAGAGGCTATGGACGATGGGATTGTAATCGTGCACCAAGAGTTGAATATGATGAACCACTTAACAGTGGCTCAAAACATCTTCATCGGTCGTGAAGAAATTAATCAAGGTCTCTTCATCAACGATAATGCCGGAAATAAAAAGGCAAAAGAATTATTCAAATTGTTGAAACTGGATATTAATCCACAAGAAAAAGTGGGAAACTTAACAGTTGGTAAACAACAAATGGTTGAAATTGCCAAAGCATTGTCAATGGATGCTAAGATTATTGTTTTCGACGAACCGACAGCAGCGTTAACAGAATCAGAAATTAATGAATTATTCGCAATTATTGATGACTTACGTGCTAAAGGTGTAGGAATTATCTATATTTCTCACCGTATGGACGAAATTGCCCGTATTACGGACCGTGTAACGGTTATGAGGGACGGGGAATATGTTGGAACTGTAAATACAAAAGAAACTACAAAGGACGAGATCATCGCAATGATGGTTGGTCGTACTATTTACGAAGATCCGAAAGCGGTTTCTGCAGTACCAGAAGGAGCACCTGTTGTATTAGAAGTGGAACACTTAAACTCAGGAAGCCACGTAAAAGATGTTAGCTTTGTGCTTCATAAAGGTGAAATCTTAGGTTTCTCTGGATTAATGGGAGCGGGCCGAACAGAAGTAGCTCGTTTACTATTCGGAGCGGATAAGAAAGATAGCGGAACAATTAAAATTAATGGTAAAGAGGTTGATATTAAAAATCCTCAAGATGCTATTAGAGAAGGTATTGGTTATCTTTCAGAAGACCGTAAACGTTATGGATGTATCGTTGATATGACCATTGCCAATAACACAGTAATGACAAACCTTGATAAGTACATTAAGGGTGGTTTCATCGATGACGGTGAAATTATCAAAGTCAGTGATGAATTCGTTAAACAATTAAGAACGAAAACACCATCATCGAAACAACTAGTTCGTAACTTATCAGGTGGTAACCAACAAAAAGTTGTTATTGCGAAATGGCTAGAACAAAATAGCGATATTCTAATTTTTGACGAACCAACTCGAGGAATTGACGTTGGTGCGAAAAGTGAAATCTACTCATTAATGAATGAACTAGTAGCTCAAGGAAAATCAATCATTATGATTTCTTCAGAGCTTACAGAAATTTACGTATGAGCGATCGTATTGTTGTCATGTGTGAAGGACGTAAAACAGGGGAACTTGATATCAGTCAAGCAACTCAAGAACGTATCCTCGCTTTAGCAACGGATCGATAATCGAAGAGAGGTATTGATATGGAAGAGAAAAAGTCCCTATGGACGAAACTGGTACAATCAGTTGGATTACAAAAATTAATTGCATTAATCGCGTTGATCGTGATTTTCACATTCTTTGCAGTCTCAAGTGAATCGTTCCGTTCGTTTGATACAGCGGTCAGCATTTTAGACGCATCTTATTACATTGGTTTCTTAGCAATTGGGGTAACATTCGTTATTATCACCGGTGGTATTGACTTATCAATCGGTACAGTAATGATGTGTTCTGCCATCGTTGGTGGAGTACTCCATACAAAAATGGGTTGGCCATTATGGCTAGCATTGTTGGCAATATTAGTGATTGGGGGTGTATTTGGATTATTCAACGGAATTTTAATTGCGAAATTTGGATTACCACCATTCATCGCAACACTTGGTACAATGATGATTTCACGTGGTTTAAGCTCAATCGTATCAAACGTACAAAGTGTAACGTTCCCATTACGTGGAACTGGTGAAGGCTGGTACAAAGACTTGTTCAGAACGCAAGATAATTTTCCAACCGGGTTGATCGTCTTGATTGTCGTAGCGATTATTGCAGCCATTGTTTTAAATAAAACAAAAATTGGTCGTTACATCTTTGCCATCGGTTCAAATAAAGAAGCTACTAGACTTTCAGGTGTAAACGTTATCAAATGGGAAGGTATGGCTTATGTCATCAGTGGACTTCTAGCAGGTTTAGCTGGTATCGCATATGCTGCAACTTATTCAACTATCCTTCCTGGTACAGGGAACGGTATGGAACTTGATGCCATCGCCGGAGTAGTTGTCGGTGGTACTTCACTTGCCGGTGGGGTTGGTTCAGTTGTTGGTACAATCATCGGGGTATTCATCATGTCTGTCTTGAAGATTGGTTTACCATACATCGACTTACAACCACACTATCAATTATTCATCACAGGTTTCGTTGTAATCGTTGCCGTTTACTCTGATATCTTAATCCGCATGAATAAGAAAAAATAGTTTGATATTGACACAATGAGTTGGGAAGACACCTTCAAAGAAAGGGTCAAAAAGGACATATAAAGGAGAATAAATCATGAAAAAATCGTTCAAATATGCTATTGCAACTCTAGCTTGTGCTTCTGCTTTATTAGCAGGATGTACTTCAAATAAATCAAATGCTGACGGTGGAAATAATAAAGCTCAAGCAAGCGGAGACTTCAAAGTAGAAGTGATTGCTAAAGGGTTCCAACATGACTTCTGGAAAGCTGTAAACAAAGGGGCTGAAAAAGCAGCTCAAGAATTAGGTGCTAAAATTACTTTCGTAGGACCTCAAAATGAAACAGCAATCGCAGAACAATTGGAACAATTAAACAATGCGATCAACAAAAATCCAAAAGCAATCGCTTTAGCTGCATTAGATACTGAAGCAGAATTAGATGCGATTAAACAAGCACAATCTAAAAACATTCCTATTATCGGATTTGACTCAGGGGTTCCAGGAGCACCAGAAGGAGCTATCAAAGCTACTGCATCAACAGACAACCATGCTGCTGGTGGTAACGCTGCTGAACACTTATTCAAATTACTTGAAAGCAAAGTCGGCGACAAGAAAGTTCGTATCGGGGTTGTTTCTCAAGAAGTTAACTCACTTTCAATCACTCAAAGAACAAAAGGTTTCATTGATAAAATGGTTGAATTGTTAAACAAAAAAGGCATTAAAACTGCTGTAACTGGACATGACAAATTCAAAAACGATGTAGCTGAAGCTGATGCTAAAGTTGTTATTGAAGTTCGTGTTCCAGCTCAAGTAGACGATGCTGCAGGTAAAACTGAAGCTTCTACAGTTCTTGAAAAAGAAGACACTATCGCAATCTATGGTTCTAACGAATTCGCTGCAAAAGCAATCATCAACGCTAACGGCGGTTTCAAAGAATCTAAACTTGGCGCAGACAAAATCTTAGCTGTTGGTTTCGACTCAGGTGCATTACAACAAGATGCTATCCGTAAAGGAATCTTCGTTGGTTCTGTAACTCAAGACCCAGTTCAAATTGGTTACCAAGCTGTTAAATTAGCAATCGCTGCAGCTAAAGGTGAAACAGTTAAAGACGTGGATACTGGTTCTAAATGGTATGACGCTAAGAACATCGATAGCGAAGAAATCAAAGCTTTACTATACGAATAAAAAATAGGGATTAGTAATGGAGGAGAAAACATGAGCTTGATTAAATTATTAGCCATTGATTTAGGCGCAAGTTCAGGACGTGTTATGCAGGCGATTTATGACGGGCACTCCCTCCAATTATCAGAGGTTCATCGGTTCAAAAACGAACCGGTGAATCTTAATGATGGTTTGTATTGGAATTTGTTGCACTTGTTTGGAGAAATTAAGCAAGGAATCAAGAAGGCTTCCAAAGATTCGATTCCGATTCGTTCCATCTCTGTTGATACATGGGGAGTAGACTATGCCTATCTAGATCAAAATGGAGATTTGCTCTATCAACCACATTGTTACAGAGATAATCGAATGGGTCGATACGAGGAGTCATTTTATAACGCTATCTCGAAGAAAGAATTATTCCAAAAAACAGGTGTGCAGCCTGCAACCATTAATACGGTCTTACAAATCTATTCAGATTTGCAAGAAAAACCACAATTAAGAAATATCGTTCAACGCGTGTTGTTTATCCCAGATTTAATCAACTACTTACTCTCAGGTGTACTCTCAAATGAATACACGATTGCAAGTACAAGTGGATTATTGGATATCTTCACACAAGACTTCTCAGAAGAAGTATTTGAACGCTTAGACATTCCGCGTAAATGGTTCACAACGCCAACGAAGAATGGTGAAGTTTTAAGACAATTATCACCACGCATCACTCAACAGTTGAAAGTGGATCCGTTTGACGTGATTGCAGGGGCTGGACATGATACAGCTGCTGCAGTACTTGCGATTCCATATGAACATGAAAAAGGCACTGTCTTTATTTCATGTGGTACTTGGTCGCTTGTTGGAACAGAATCTGATGAGCCTGTTGTAACGGATGAAGCATTTGCCTCGGGACTTACAAATGAAGGATGTTTTGATGGTAAATATCGTCTCTTACAAAACACAACAGGAATGTGGATTATTCAAGAATTACAACGCGACTGGCGCTTGCAAGGGAAGAAGTTGGCTTTGGCGAAATGGTCACATTAGCCGAAGAAGTAACGGATAACCAAACTTGGATTCATCCAAATGACCCAGTTTTCGCTTCTCCTGGAGAAATGGAAACAAAAATTAAAGAATGGTGTAAAGTGAGTGGACAAAAAGTGCCGCAAACGAAAGGTCAAATCGTTCGTGTCGTTCTAGAAAGTTTAGCTTTAACTTATCTAGAAACAATTACTCAATTAGAACAATTGACAAAACACGAAATGACAACTGTTCAAATGGTCGGCGGAGGCATTCAAAACAAATTGCTTTGCCAGTTAACAGCAGACTTTACAGGACGTACAGTTATTACAGGACCGGTAGAAGCGAGTGCACTTGGAAATATCTTGTCACAAATGCTAACTCTTGGAGTGATTTCAAGTCGCAAAGAAGCACAAGACATTATCAAGGCTTCAGAACCTGTAACGCGTTATGAAAGTCGTGCGATTGAGAATTTAGAAGAAATTCGCTTGAAATTCAATAAAGTGAAGAGAGGAATTCAGTAATGTTAAAACAAATTCCTAAAATTTTAAGCCCAGAACTTGTGAAATATTTAATGGAGATGGGACATGGAGATGAATTGGTACTTGCGGACGCAAACTTCCCAGCTCATCGTATCGGCCAACGAGTGATTCGTATGGACGGACATGGTGTTCCAGTGGCTTAGAAGCAATTCTACAAGTATTGCCATTAGATACTTACAGTTCATATCAAGCAGGATTAATGCAAGTCGTTCCGGGAGATCCAACAGTTCCGGTGATTTGGGATGAATATAAACGTCTCTTAGAAGAAAGTCACCCAGGAGCAGCGATTAAAGAGTTCGAACGATTTGAGTTTTACGAACAAGCTAAAGACGCTTATCTAGTGATTCAAACAGGAGAAAGTGCCTTGTACGGAAACATCATCTTGAAAAAAGGTGTTTTATAAACTTACTTACTAGTTAGGAGAGAAAAATTATGTCAACATTTTATGTACCAGCAATTAACTTAATTGGAAGAGGAGTCGTTAAAGAAATTGGACCTTACGTAAAAGAATTAGGATATCATAAAGCTCTTTTAGTAACGGATAAATTTATCGAATCAAGTGATATTCTTCCTAAAGTAACAGGACCTTTAAAAGAAGCAGGTGTGGACTTCGTTGTTTACTCTGATGTAGAACCAAACCCAACTTGTAAAAACGTTAACGATGGGGTTGCTGCAGTAAAAGAAAACAACTGTGACTTCATTATCAGCTTAGGTGGTGGATCACCTCAAGACTGTGCAAGCTGTATTTCAGTAATTGCAACAAACGGTGGTAAACCTCAAGACTACGAAGGATTACACAAATCTGCTAAAAAAGGCTTACCAGTAGTTGCTATCAACACAACTGCAGGTACTTCAGCTGAAATTACAATCAACTACGTAATTACAGACGAAGAAAGAAAAGTTAAAATGGTAATGGTTGATAAAAACAGCCTAGCTTAATCTCTGTAAACGACCCTGAATTAATGGTATCTAAACCAGCAGCATTAACTGCAGCAACAGGTATGGATGCTTTAACTCACGCGGTTGAAGCTTTAGTAACTCCAGGTGCTTACGGCGTTACTAAGAAATTATCAATTGGTGCAATTGAATTAATTAAAGAATACTTACCACGTGCGGTTAAAGATGGTCATGACATCGAAGCTCGTGAAGGTATGGTGAACGCAATCTTCTTAGGCGGTATGTCATTCAACAACGCTGGACTAGGATATGTTCACTCAATGGCTCACCAATTAGGTGCTGTTTACAAACTTCCACACGGTGTATGCTGTGCTATGTTATTACCAGTAATTGAACGCGAAAATGCAAAACGTGTTCCAGCTGCATTCCGTGATGTTGCAAAAGCTTTAGGTTTACAAACTGAAGGTAAATCTGATGAAGAATGTGCAGCATACGCAATCAAAGAAATCGAAACTCTTTCTGAAACAGTAGGTATTCCTAAGAAATTAACTGAATTAGGAATTGAAGAAAAAGACTTCGACTTCGAATATCTATCTAAGAATGCGTTAATCGATGCTTGTGCACCAGGTAACCCATTCATGCCAACATTAGAAGAAACAATTGCTTTCTACAAAGAATTGTTCTAATCGGTAAAACAAAAATATTCGTATAGCTTTTAAACGTGGAGTATTGTCACCCCCCAGTGAAACGTCAATGCTCCACGTTTTATTTTGAAGAAAATTTATGAAAACGCATTAATTTGTGCTTGCTATTTAATGAAACCTGGTCTAGTATTAAGATATTAAGTATTTAGGAGGAACTGGAATGATAGGGTTAATTCTTACTGGGCATGGACAATTTGCTGTTGGAGTGGGACAAGCGTTAGAGATGATCGCTGGAAAACAAGCGGCATATCGCGTGGTTCCATTTTTAGAAAGTGATCCAATGGATGCTCTTGAAAATAATTTAAGAAACGCAATGGCTGAATTGCAAGAAGAAACAGAAGGGATTGTTGTATTTGCGGACCTTTTAGGAGGAAGTCCATTTAAGGCTGCTATGTTAGCTTCTGTTGATTTTGAAAATGTGGAAGTTGTTGTTGGAACAAACTTACCAATGCTGATTGAAATTGCAATGTTACGTGAATTTGCTGCAAGTGCGCAAGACGTGGTAACACAAAGCTTATTAGCTGGTAAAGAAGCCATCCAACAAGTAAGCTTACCAACGATTCAACATAATGACATTGATGAATTTGATGACGAGGATGGGATTTAATGACTGCCAATATTATTTAGTGAGTTCCCTTACGTTTATCGTATTCGTCGTTGTAATTTTAGGGATTTATTATTTCTTCTCAAGAAAAAATATGAAACGTCAACAACAGTATTTTGAAAAATTACATGAAGCATTACAAGTTGGAAAACGTGTTGTCTGTGCGAATGGATTATATGGTACTGTAAAGAAAGTTGACGAAGAAAAAGTGGATGTTGAGATTGCAAAAGGCGTCGTGATTACGGTATCTCGTTTTGCAATTTCTGAAGTCTTATAAGCGGTGACTGTATGCAATCGATTTTTGGAGAGTTTTATACAGGAGCTGACGGTAAGGATTATTTCTATCTACCATTCTTAAAGACAGTTTATCATATTCCGACAGATGATTTAGTGACTTTTAATGCCTTTAGACATCGCTTTGTTATTGCATTTGCTTTGGGAGCTATTTTCTATAGTTTCTTTCCGAGTGATGTGTTACTATGCGTATTTGTAGGAGCGTTATTCTACGCGCTTGCGACAGTGGCGTATCTGAAAAGTATTTTGCCAAAGTATGTGGTGCAAAAGGGAGTTCAAGAAGGAGACTTAAACCGAGCGAAGCAAAATGAACAGCAAGGATCCCTTGCTAAAACATTACTCGTTAGTTTAGCAGGAGTTCTGATTATCGCTGGAAGTTTCTTTGTCTCAGGAGAGATGGTCAATCGAATGATTATCATTGCGTTTGGTGTCATCGTGACTATCAGTGGAACTAGTTCTATTATCGGAAAATCAAAATAAAGTGAAATGGAAGCTTAGATTCTAAGCTTCTTTTTTTATGGAAAAAAATTGAGGGGGGGACTTTGTTAATTGTGAAGAATTTCAAATATATTTGTAGAGATTAGTGAGAGTTGTCTGACATCAAAGTGGTGGAAAAAGCATTTATATATAATGTTTTTACAAATTAGCAATACAAAAATGTAATAAAAACTCAAAAAAATGAAGAATTTATTAAAAAAAGTTTTACTAAAACGCTTCCAAAAAAATCGAAGAATTATGTATAATGAATTTAGCTTTTTATGAAAGGAGAGCTAGTAATGCCAAATATTTTATTAACACGAATTGACAATCGTATGATTCACGGTCAAGTTGCAACTCAATGGTCATCTTACTTAGGGGCCAACCTACTGCTTGTTGCTAACGATAAAGTAGCTGCGGATCCGATGCGTCAAGGGTTAATGGATATGGCTGCTCCAGCTGGTGCACAAACTCGTTATTTCACTATTGAAAAACGATTAATGTCATCGGTAAAGCAGCAGACCGTCAGTTGATTTTCATCATCTGTGAAAATCCTCAAGACGTAGTGAAATTAGTAGAGGGAGGAGTGCCAATCAAGAAGGTTAACATTGGGAACATGCACATGGCGGAAGGAAAACGTCAAGTTGCAGGTGTTGTTGCGGTTGATGATGCAGATGTTGCTGCATTTAGAAGACTGCAGGAGTTAGGTGTCGAACTTGAAATTCAGAAAGTACCAACTGAAGGAAAAGAAGACGTTTCGAAATTATTCCAATAATTTTTATTTATAAAAGGGGTCAATGAATATGCAAGCAAGTTTTATTCAAATCTTATTAGTATTCCTTGTAACTTTTGTTGCTGCGATTGACCAATTCAGCTTTTTAGAATCACTATACCAACCTATCGTAATGGGTCCAGTGATCGGAGCTATTTTGGGCGACGTACAAACAGGGTTAGTTGTTGGGGGTACTTACCAATTAATGACAATCGGTAACATGCCAGTCGGTGGGGCACAACCACCTAATGCCGTAATCGGCGGAATTATGGCGACAGTATTAGCTATCAGCCTTAAATTAGAACCAGCTGCTGCAGTAGGTGCTGCTGTTCCATTTGCGCTTTTAGGTCAATATGGTGTTACTTTAATCTTTGCTTTAATGTCACCAATGATGGCTGTGGCTGATAAGTATGCACACGATGCAAATCCAAAAGGAATTGCTCGCTTGAACTACTAGCAATGGCTGCATTAGGAGCTATCTTTGGTCTTGTAGTTGTATTATTCTTCGTCGGTGGACAAGCTATCGGGGATACTTTAACAAAATCTATTCCTGAATGGTTCATGTCAGGTTTAGGTGCTGCCGGTGGTATGATGCGCTTCGTAGGGTTCGCAATCTTACTAAAAGTAATGGTTTCTAAAGAACTATGGGGCTTCTACTTCTTAGGTTTTGCTTTAGCAAACATTGTTTCTGCAAGTGAAAGCTTAGCTGGATCTGCATTAGTATTATTAGCGTTCATTGGTTTTGCAATTGCATACTGGGATTTCCAAATCCAAACAAAATTCAAAACAGCGGGTGCTAGCATTGTGAACGATGGAGGTGAAGAAGATGGCATATAATATTCCAGATTCTTATAAAAACCAAACGCCTGCTCCACGCTTAGATAAAGCAACTTTAAACAAAATGGCATGGCGTTCAATTTTCTTACAATCTTCTTTCAACTATGAACGTATGCAAGCAGGTGGCTGGTTATACGGTATTTTACCAGGGTTGGAAAAAAATCCATACAGACAAAGATGACTTAGCTGCATCAATGTCTCATAACTTAGAGTTCTTCAATACTCACCCATTCTTAGTAACATTCGTAATGGGGATTGTATTATCACTTGAACAAAACAAAGCAGATATTCCAACAATCCGTGCGGTACGTGTTGCTGCAATGGGACCATTGGGTGGTATCGGTGACGCTTTATTCTGGTTCACATTAGTTCCAATCGTAGCCGGTATTTCTTCAGACTTTGCATTAAAAGGAAGCATCGCTGGACCATTACTATTCTTAGCGGTATTTAATATCTTCCAATTTGCAATTCGTTACTGGTTAATGCATTGGTCTTATAACTTAGGAACAGATGCAATCGGTATCTTTACTGCAAATGCCAAAGAATTCACTCGTGCTGCTTCAATCCTAGGGGTATTCGTTGTTGGGGCTTTAACTAGCCTTTACGGTGGTACTAAATTAGGAATTCAAATCGCAAACGGTGAAAAACCAATTGTTATCCAAGCAATCTTAGATGGTGTATTACCAAAATTAATTCCATTAGGAATTACTTTAGGACTTTACTACTTATTAGCGCGTAAAAAATGGACGCCATTACGTTGTATCGTTCTTCTATTAGTTGTCGGAATCGGTTTTGCATTCTTAGGAAACGTACTAGGAGTTAAATTCTGGGGTTAATCCTTGAACAATAAAAATAAGCTAGGCATTATGCCTAGCTTATTTTTTATGCTTTTTAAAAGTCTTTTTTAGTAATGGCTTTAATACGATCTGCAAGGAATACGGCAACGACTAATTTTCCTAAGTCAGGAAGAATGAATGGATATAAACCGAAGCCAAGAATTTGTTGAAGATCTAAGTTCTTTCCTTGTAATCCTATTAATACAAAGGTCATAAACGGAATTCCGATGACGTAGAAAATGACTTCACCGACAAGAGCGGCAATCACCCATCCGAAGATATTGTTGATACTGTTTCCGATAAATGAAATCACAGGAGCTGCAACCATAAATCCAATAACAAAACCAAATGATGGAGAAATAAATAATGCAGTTCCTCCTCCTAATAAGAAAAGTAATAGGAAGTGAACAAATTGAGCAGCAAAAGCGCCAACTGGTGGCAATAATAATGATGCCAAAATCACTGTGGCTGTTTGTGCTGAGAATGGTACTGGACCAATCGGAATTTTTAAGTAGCTAGATACATAGCAGAGTGCTCCTAGAAGTGCTGCGAGCACAATTGTTTTAATCGATATTTTTTTCATGAGTTTAACTCCTAATCTTTTAGTTTTCTGGACGAATGCTTACTTCGCCATAAGATAATGAATGGATGGCACCGTCATCGGTTTGGACGATAAGATGCCCATTATTGTCCACGCTTTTTGCAGTGGCAGGATATGTTTTCATACCGCTAATGACATTGATTTTCTTGCCGACAATGATGGAATGGTCTTTGTATTCTTCCATGAAATCTCGCTTGCCAGCGTTGATATCTTCATAACATTGATTCCATTCTTTAAGGAAACGAGCGACGAATTCATTGCGGCTGAAACCATCTGGAATCTCTTGCGGAGAAAAGAGGGAACCGATAATGGATTTTAAATCCTCTGGAATAATAGCATCATCGATATGCAAGTTAATTCCCATTCCGACAATCAGTGCATCGACCTTCTGAGCTTCAATATTTGTCACGGCTTCTGTTAAGATACCGGCGATCTTTTTATCGTGAAAATAGAGGTCGTTCACCCATTTAATCCCAATTTTTTCATGGATAAAGGATTCCACCGCTCGCGTTGCAGCAACTGCCGTAGCACAAGTGATCAGCGAAATGCTGTCCAAATCACCTTCTGGGAAAATGCAGATACTCATATAAAGTCCAGATTTTGGTGGAGAGAGGAATGTTCTTCCTAGTCGTCCACGACCTGCCGTTTGCTCTTCTGCAATAAAGAAGGTTGGGACTCTCGAGCCTGATGCGCCGTATGTTTTAGCCAAATCATTGGTTGAAGTAGTTGTCTCAAAAACTTGAATATCCCAATCTTGAAGGTCCTCTCCCAAATGAGTGCGAATGCCTTCAAGGGTTAACAAATCCGTCTGTCTGGATAATTGATAACCAACTTTTGTACTTGAGGTGATCTCGTAACCATCTTTTTTTAATTGCTGGATGGCTTTCCACACAGCAGTACGAGAAAGATTCAGTTGTTCTGCGATATCTTGTCCTGAAAGAGGTTTGTCCACGGTACTATATAATAGACGTAAAACGTCCTGTTTAGTGCTCATAATATCCTCCTTTCATCAGTATTCATGTTTTTAAGTGTAACAGATTTGAAACGATTGTCAACTATTGATTTTCTAAAGGTTAACAATAGATTCAAACGATTAAAAGATAGCGGATTCTACTGTGAACATGGTATAATAATTGAGAACATTTAGTGAAAGGAATTTGAGTATGAAAAAATTAGTCATTAACGGCGGTAAACCACTTAAAGGGGAAGTAACCATTAGTGGAGCTAAAAACAGTACAGTAGCTTTAATTCCGGCTGCTATTATCGCGAATGAACCAGTCGTATTAGAGGGTGTCCCTGAGATTCAGGACGTAGATGCCTTAATTGAAATTTTGAATGATTTTAACGTAAAAACAGAATTCGTTGATGGAACGTTAACCATCGACCCAAGAGAAATGAAATCTATCCCAATGCCAAAAGGGAAAATCCAAAGCATGCGTGCTTCGTATTATTTTATGGGAGCAACTCTTGCTAAATTTGGGGAAGGGGTTGTTGGACTTCCAGGTGGCTGCTTCTTAGGCCCTCGTCCAATTGACCAACATTTAAAAGGTTTCAAAGCGCTTGGTGCTGATGTGAGAGACCATGATGGTGCTATCTACTTATCTACTGGCGAAGAAGGCTTAGTGGGTACGAAAATTTATATGGACGTTGTGTCTGTTGGTGCGACAATTAATGTATTGCTAGCATCTGTTCGTGCAAAAGGAAAAACGATTATCGAAAATGCAGCGCGTGAACCTGAAATTATCGATGTAGTAAACTTATTAAATAAAATGGGTGCCAATATTAAAGGTGCAGGAACAAGCATCATTCGTGTGGAAGGTGTGGAAAGCTTACATGGATGTACGCATACCATTATTCCAGACCGTATTGAAGCAGGAACGTATTTATCAATTGCGGCAGCAGTTGGTGAGGGAGTTCGTGTGAAAAACGTGATTTTCGAACACTTAGAAAGCCTGATTGCGAAAATGAACGAAATGGGCGTGAAGATGGAAGTTGGCGAAGACGATATTTATGTTTTTCCGACAAATGAGTTAAAAGCTGTAAACATCAAAACAATGCCTTATCCAGGTTTTGCGACAGACTTGCAACAAACCATCACACCGCTCTTTAGTAAAGCAACAGGAACAGCCATGGTTGTCGATACAATTTATCCAAAACGTGTCGGTCACGTGCCAGAATTAAATCGCATGGGCGCTCGTGGAAAAGTCATCGAAGATATCATTACATTTGAAGGGCCAACACCATTAGTTGGTGCCGAAGTGGCGGCTAGCGATCTTCGTGCGGGAGCTGGACTTGTGGTAGCTGGTTTAATGGCTGAAGGAACAACGAAGATTTCAAATATCGGACATATCCTACGTGGTTATTCAAATATCGTTGAAAAACTACAAGCATTAGGTGCCGATATTTCGATGATTGAAGAGTAAGAAGGGGCATTATGTCAGAACAAGTGGAAACTGTAACGCTACAAAGCTTACAAGAAAAAACTTTAAAAGAGATGTACGGCTTTGCCAAACATTATAAAATTCCTTATTACGGTCAAATGAATAAAAAGGAATTGGCGCTTGCGATTCTTCGTGCTCAAGAAGAAGCTACTGGATTTTTCCAAGTGGAAGGTGTCTTAGACATTAACCGCGCAGAAGGCTTTGGATTCCTAAGACCGATTAACTATTCAAGCAGTCAGGAAGATATTTATATTTCTTCTTCGCAAATTCGCCGTTTCGACCTTCGAAATGGGGACCTTGTGAGTGGGACAGCACGTCCGCCACGTCAAGGTGAGAAGTTTAATGGGTTGATGCAAGTTGGATTCGTGAATGGAAAGGATCCTGAAGAAGCCAAAGAGCGTGACCATTTCCCAGGGCTTACACCTTTGTATCCTGAAAAGCAAATGGTGCTAGAAACCACACGTGGTCGCATCGCTTCTCGTATGTTGGATTTAATTTGTCCGATTGGTTTTGGACAACGTGGGCTTATCGTAGCTCCGCCAAAAGCAGGGAAGACAAGCTTGCTAAAAGAAATCGCTAATGGAATTACAACAAATTATCCAGAAGCGGAATTGATTATTTTACTCATCGATGAACGACCTGAAGAGGTAACGGACATCGAGAGAACTGTGGATGCGGAAGTGGTGTATTCTACATTTGACCAGCTTCCAGAAAACCACATTAAGATTAGTGAACTAGTATTGGAACGTGCGCTACGTCTTGTAGAAGATGGACGTGACGTGATTATCTTGATGGATAGCCTCACACGTCTTGCTCGTGCCTATAACTTAACGATTCCACCTTCAGGAAGAACGTTGAGCGGTGGGATTGACCCCGCTGCCTTATACCGTCCGAAGAAATTCTTTGGTTCTGCCAGAAATATTGAAGAGGGCGGAAGCTTAACGATTCTTGCCACAGCATTAGTGGAAACAGGAAGCCGTATGGATGATGTGATTTATGAAGAGTTCAAAGGAACGGGTAATTCAGAAATCCATCTCTCGAGAGAACTTGCTGAAAGAAGAGTATTTCCAGCGATTGATGTGAAACGTTCAGGTACTCGTAAAGAGGACATGCTCCTTTCACAAGAAACGCTAGAAGCCATTTGGAAAGTGCGTCATGCCATTAAAGGAGACGGACTTGAAACGAGTGAACAACTCGTGAAGCAATTAAGAGAAACGAAATCGAATGCTGATTTCATTCGTCGACTTAGTTTATTAGATTAGAACTTAAATCCCTAAGAGTTTTCTTAGGGATTTTTATTTTTTCAAAAGGTTACAAAAGAAGATGAAAGGAGATTTCAAATAGGTTGCTCCTTGTGGTAAAATGGAAAAAGGAGTGATTTTACGTGAAAAAGAAAAAAGTAATCAAAACAAATGCAGTGCGAATGGTCGAACAAGCGAAAGTGCCATATGCCATTCATGAATATGATGTGGATACAGCACACCTTGATGCGATTCATGCAGCACAGGGAATGGGAATTCCCGTTGAGGAAGTATACAAAACCATCGTATTAACAGGCGATAAGACTGGACATTTAGTCGCTTGTATTGCGGCTCACCGAGAATTAGATTTAAAGACGATTGCGAAAGTTTCAGGAAATAAACGCGTAGAATTATTATCACTAGATAAACTGGAACCATTAACAGGATATGTACGCGGAGGATGTTCACCAATTGGAATGAAGAAGAAATTTCCAACCTTCATCGAGCATCATGCGATGGAGCAAAAAACAATTCGTATCTCTGCGGGAAAACGTGGACTACAATTGGAGATTGCGCCACAGGATTTACAACAGTTAACACAAGCAATAGTATTCGAAAATCATCCAGATGAGGTGGAAGCATGAGTGAAGTAACGATTCTTCACATCAATGATATGCACTCGAACTTCACTCCATAAAGACACAAACGCGCTTTATGACTGAGCGCAGAGCCCAGCTTGAAAAAGAAGGGCAGAAGGTATTTGGAATCGATTTAGGAGACCTCATTGACCGTGTTCATCCACTGGTCGAAGCAGAAGACGGAAAGATTGCTGCAAGAGTGTTGAACGAAGAGCAAATCGATTTTGCGACCCTTGGAAATAACGAAGGGACGGCATACACACCGCTTGAATTAGAGGCGGCGTATGAAGGTCGCAAGTTCGAAGTCATTATTTCGAATGTCAAATGGGCGTCTACTGGAGAAGTGCCTCCTTTTGCAAAAGAAGTTCACTTCGAAACAGTGGACGATTGCAGTATCGCCTTCATTGGACTAACGGCATCGTATCCAGAAAGCTACGGCCCAAATGGGTATTTGATTGAAGAACCGATAGATGCGTTGAAGCGTCTTGTACCAACGCTTGCAGCAGGAGGTCATCAGATTATCTTGCTATCACATTTAGGAATTGAAATGGACCATCTGATTGCAGAAACTTATCCAGAAATTCAAGTGATTCTTGGGGCACATACGCATCATCTCTTTGAAGAAGGAAAATGGGTAAACCAAACTCTTCTAACTGGTGGATTTAAGTATGGTGCTTATATTGGTGAGCTTCATTTGAAGACAGAAGGCAGTCGCTTGATTCCTCTTTCTGATAAAATGATTGCAGTCGAGGATTTAAAAGAGGATTCGACTATTGATGAAGGAGAAGCGCTTCGCCAAGAAGGGATTGCGCTCTTGAAAGCAGAAGTGGTACTCCCACATATTCCAGCATATTCTGTGAAAAGGAACTAGCTCTTTCTCTCATTAGAAGCGATGACGAGACAAACTGGAGTTTCAGTAGCATTTTCTTATACCGACTCTTTGTAGTACCGTTTAAAGAAGGACCGCTCACAAAGTTTGACTTACATGAATGCATGCCACATCCGATTCATTTGAATAAGAGTCGCTTTAGAGTTTCAGATTTCAAACAACTATTGCAAATTTTTGAAGAACAGCAGCCTGAATTACTAGAAAAAGCTATTCGTGGATATGGTTTTCGTGGTAAACTGTTTGGAGAGATCCTTTATACAGGATTTCAGTTCGCTAGTGGCGAAATCGTTATGGATGGAAGAGAGTTGGCAGACGATGAGTTTATTACATTTGTTTGCCCTGACCATATGCGATTCGTTCCATTTTTTTCCCGATGATTGAAGAAAAAGGGGACAACGAAATTATTTATCCAGATTTATTAAGAACGATTATTGAAAAAAAGAATTACTATTCAAAGAAAGGAAGAATCATGACTGAACAGAAAGCAGAAACACTTTCACAGGAGTTAAGTCAAGTCTTAGAAGAGATTGTGACAACGCCTGAAGAAGAAGTGAAACGTGCGGTAATGGTTGGCGATACAACCGTGATGATTGATGATGTGCATTATGAAATCGTCGAAGATTACCGTGACGGATTTAATATTGAAGCATTAAATGAGCGCTATAATGATATCTTTGAGCGCTATGATTATATCGTTGGCGACTGGGGCCACGAGAAATTACGTTTGAAAGGTTTTTTCAAACATTCGCATAAATTGGCGACTCCAGACCGCGATATCGATTATTTACAAGAATATTTATTGGAATATTGTAATTTTGGGTGCCAATATTTCGTATTGGAAAGAGATCCCAGAGGCGCAACATAAACCAGTTGTGGAAGAAGAAAAACACAACAACGTCCAAGACGTGAACGCAATAATCAACGCAAACGTCAAAACAATCAACGCAGAGAACATGTATTTAGTCCAGCGGATTTAGACAGTCCAGTACGTTCAAATAATAAGCGTAAGTTTAAAGAGAAGGCTCAAAATCGTCAGAAGAAACGCAATAATGAGACAAATCAAAAGACGAAAAAAGATCAATCGTTTAACTTGAAAGAATTTATTCCGAAAGAAACGATGAAAGAAAAAGAATATGAAGGCAACAACTTCAAACCAAAACAAAAGAAATCTTCTCAACATTTCTCAATGAAAGAAGTGGAGAAACCAGCAAGCAGTAAGGTGAAGAAGAGCCCTGTGAAATCCACTCAGAAGAAAGGATTCCATATTCGAGAAAACCAACAAAGAGGTAACTAAATGTATAAAGCATATTTTATTGATTTAGATGGAACAATGTATCGTGGAAAAGACCGTATTCCAACGGCCGAAGCATTTATTAAGAGATTGCAAGAAGCCAAGATTCCATTCCTATTTGTAACAAACAACGCTACAAAAACACCTGCACAAGTAGCCGAAAACTTACGTGTGAACTATGGCACTGAAGTTTCGGCAGACGAAGTGTATACAAGCGGTGTTGCGGCAGTGGATTACTTGAAGTCTCATTTCAACGTGAACCGTGTCATGGTCATCGGGGAAGAAGCGATTAAAAATCAAGTTGAAAGCAGCTGGATATACGCTTGTTTCTGAAGAACCCAGAAGTCGTATTGCAGTCGCTTGACCGTAATGTGACTTATAAAGACTTAGAAACAGCAACACTTGCGATTCGTAATGGTGCAACTTATATCGTAACGAATATCGATTCAAACTTACCAAGCGAAAAAGGCCCAATTCCAGGGTCAGGTGCCATCACTGGTTTCTTAAAAGTGGCGACACAAGTAGAGCCGATTATTATCGGTAAACCAAGTAGCGTGATTATGGAGTCTGCATTGGATTATTTAAATGCTAAATTCCCAGACCGTCATTTTACAAAAGAAGATATCGCAATGGTCGGGAGATAACTACCAAACGGATATTCAAGCCGGCATTCAATACGGCATGGATACACTGATGGTATTAACAGGATTTTCGACACGCGAAGACTTAGAAAAAGTGGAAGAACAACCAACGCACTTGGTAGAGGATTTGAGTGAATGGACTATTTAACAAGAACTTACCGTGTGCCTAAGTGGATTACTTCCATCGCGCTATTCCTCTTCTTTTTAAGTTTAGGAATTACGTTTGTGATTTTCTTTGAGCCGATGTATCACTGGTCGATTAGTTGGTTTGGAGTGGAAAAGCTCACTGGTTACAGTGCAGATACGCTTAAGATGAACTACCATGAACTCATCGGGTATTTAACGAATCCATTGAATCGATACATTGAAGATGACTGATTTTCCAAGTTCGCAGCAAGGATTGTTCCATTTCTTTGAAGTGAAACGTCTCTTCTTCGTGAACTTTGCGGTGTTACTCGCTTCAGGGCTTATCAGTTTCTTTGGCGTGAGATATTTACGACAAAGAAGACAAACATGGCAATTGCGTAGACCCATCAGATGGCTCGTATTAATTCCAGTTGTCGTTTGCTTTGCGATTGCGGCATTCTTCGATACGCTCTTTGTGAAGTTCCATCAAGTGTTCTTTAACAATGATGCGTGGATGTTCGATCCAAAAAATGACCCGATTATTTTAGCATTGCCAGAGGAATTCTTTATGCTATGCTTTGCCGTCGTATTCACCTTTTTATTGGTGGGACTTTTAGGGACAAACGTTGCGATTAAGCGATTAAAAGAAATTTAAAACAGTAAGAAACGAGAAGCTTCTTTCGAAAAGGAAGAGTTCTCGTTTTTTTGTACCCAAAAAAATTCGCATATGAGCGGAATTTCACACAAATAAATGGTATGATATAAGAGATGAAACATTTAAAAGGATTGAGGAGTGGAATAATGAAATTATCAATTGTCATCCCGTTTTATAACGAGGAAAATATGATTCAAAAAATGTATGACGCCTTAGTAGCAGAAGTCAATAAAATTACTAAAGCGGAATTTGAAATTATTTTTATTAATGATGGTAGTAAAGACCGTACTTTTGAAAAAATGCTTGCGATCGCAGATGGCGATTCTCGCGTCAAAATATATTAGTTTCAGCAGAAACTTTGGGAAAGAAGCTGGAACCATTGCAGGACTTGAATACGCAACAGGGGAAGCTGTGATTTTAATGGATGGAGACTTACAACATCCACCTGCACTTCTTCCACAAATGATTGAAGCGTATGAACAAGGATATGACGTTGTGAGTGCTCGTCGTACTCGTACGGGTGAAAAACCACACCGTACATTTTTAGCAAAACATTTCTATCGTCTTGCAAACAAAATGATGGATATCGAATTAATGGATGGAGTATCTGAATTCCGTCTATTCAGCCGTAAAGCGGTTCGTGCCATCCTTTCATTACAAGAATACAACCGATTCTCTAAAGGGATTTTCTCTTGGATTGGTTTTAAAGAAAAAGTCATCGAATATGAAAACCAAGTTCGTACCGTTGGTGAAACAAAATACTCATTGAAGTTCTCATTAAACTATGCGATTCAAGGGATTTTATCGTTCAACGATAAACCGCTTCGTATGTGCATTAACTTCGGTTTATTCTGTTTATTAATCTCATTAGCTTACGTTCTTTGGACATTCGTTCAATACTTCGTGGCGCCGGATTCACTCGTGAGTGGATACTTCACAACGATTTTCTCTGTCGTGCTCTTTGGTGGAATTCAATTGATTTCAATCGGGGTATTAGGAGAGTACATCGGTAAGATTTACTACGAAGTGAAGAAACGTCCGCATTACTTAGTAGATGAAACGAATATGACGGTGAAAGGAGAGCAACATGACGACTAAGAAAAAGGTCTATTTAGCAAGCTTCCTTGCGCCGATGGTCATCATGTTTATCGCGTGGGCGATTGATGGCTTCTTCCCGTTTGGTGCAAAGTCTCTGATGGCGGTTGACTTTAACGCACAGTATATCGGGCTCTATGCTTATTTCAAACATCTTTTCTTAAATTGGGATTGGAGTAGCTTCTTCTATTCTTTCTCGAAATCAATTGGTGGGGGAATGCTTGGAATTTGGGGCTTTAACTTATTAAGTCCATTTAACTTCCTATTCCTATTTCTTTCTCGAAGAAAACTTCCAATGGATTGTTCCTGTTGTTATCGCATTGCGTTACGGAACAATGGGACTTACGATGACGCATTTCCTTGTGAAGCGTTATGACGGCCTAAAGAAAAAAGCCTACTTACTTCCAATCGTAGCGACGATTTATGCCTTAAACGGATTTAACGTCAGCTACCAAATGAACCCAATTTTCTACGATGGCATGATTATGTTGCCACTAGTATTGATTGGAGTAGAACAAGTGCTCGATAATGAGTCTCCACGAGGCTATATCGGAATGCTTGCGCTAGCGCTATTTGTACACTTCTATATGGGTTATATGACATGTATTTTCGTAGTCATCTACGCATTATTCTATGTCATCCGTTCAAAAGAATTTACAAATATCAAAAGTGGTTTTTGAACGCATGTTAAAACTAGCTTGCGCATCGATCATCGCAGTCGGGATGGTTGCAGCGATTCTATTGCCAATCATCATCAGTTTAGTTTCTACTAAAAGGTGGTTTGCAAAACTCATTGAAAATTTGAGTGGACATTGCAAATTAACCCGTTTGAAATTTTATCGAAATTATTCCTTGGATCATTCGATAATGATTCATGGCCAGCAGGTCCAAACTTGCCAAATATTTATGTGGCGAGCTTCGGGATTTTAGGAACCATTTACTACTTTATCTCTAAGAAAATTACAAAATGGGGTAAGGTTGCAGCAGGATTCGTGCTTGTTGTTTTCTTAATCTCTTGTGCGCATGAATTTACAAGTAAATTATGGCATATGGGACAAAACCCAGCTGGATTCTTCTACCGCTTCTCATGGATTATCGCTTTCTTCTTAGTGTACCTAGCTTACTTAAGCTTACGCGAAGTCGAACGATTTACCGCAAAAGAAGCAAGCATCTTATTTGTGGGAATGGCGATTATTTTTGGAATCGTTCAATTCCAAGAACATTCATTCTTAACCATTTGGCAACGTATTGCGACACTTGGTATTTTCATGATTATGCTTTTTGTCTTGTTCTGGACAAAAGCGAAGAAACCGTGGGCAGTGATTGCAGTATTGACGGCGGTTGAATTGACAGCCAATGCGGCCATTGTTCAGTCGCGTGTCGGATATACAGATGCGTACAAATACCACGATGCGGTTCTTCAATTGAAAGATGCCATCAATCCAATTCGTCCTGACGATACAGATTTCTACCGTATCAATAAGACATTTAACTTAAGTAAAAACGATCCATTTATGGTTGATTACCCAGGTTTATCAGTATTTAGTTCAAACTTGGAAAACAGTACGCGTGATTTATTTGACCGCTTAGGAAATAACGGGATTAACGCGACAACGTACTATCAAGGAACACCGCTGCAAGACGCGCTCTTCTCAGTGAAATACTTAGTGGCACCAAAACCAGTGTATACAAAAGAATATCCTGATACTTCGAAAATGTATGTATTCGGAAATATGGTAACGCGTAAAGATATTACGTCGAAAGAACCAGTGTACGAAGCAACAAGAACGAAGACGTATGAAACAGGATTAATCTTACCAATCGCTTATGGTGTGAATGATGCGACAGTGAATGTAAAACTGGAAAATCATCAACCAATTCAAAACCATAACAAGATTGTCCAAGCAATGGGAGCCACAAGTGAAAATTACTTAACGCTTCTAGCAGCCAACGAAGTGAAGTTGGATAATATGGAAGTTCCTGATTCTTCTAAACCAGAAACGTATAAACGCGTGGATTCATCAAAACCAGGAACAATTACGTATCATTTAGTACCGCAGTCTTCTGAAGATTACTGGGTATCGATTCCTCAAACTTTCTCACACGAATAAAAACAAAGTGAGAATTTTACTCAATGGAAATACGTATGACTTCCAAGATAAATTCCAACAAACACAACTTATTCAAGTGGCCCATGATTCACTTGGGAAAGCCGTTGATTTAACGATTGAAATTGACACAGATGACGAATACAACTTGTCAGGTTTACGCCTAGCACGTTCAAATAGTGCCTTAGTAAATCGCATGATTGAAGAGCGTCAACTTCAAGGAATGAAAGTCACTCATTGGGATGATAGTCATATTCAAGGGACTGTGAATATCACAGACGATAGCACATGGATGATGACAAGTATTCCATATGAAAAAGGCTGGACGGTTAAAGTCGATGGTCAAGTCGTTGGAACGGCTAAAGTTTGGGATAGTCTTCTTGCTTTCCAAATTACACCTGGTGAACATACAATTGAGATGACTTACATGCCAGAAGGATTTATGGCAGGATTCGTGATTTCAATCTTATCAATTTGTATTTATGTGTTAGCCATTTATAAAAAATGGATTTAATTGAATAGGAGTAGACTATAATGACAATTTCAAAAATGAAATTAAAATATAGTTCGCTATTCTTCGTTCCATTTGTGGTGATGTTGGGGGTCTTCCTAAGTTTAGGATTGACCCCTTTTTCGCAAAATTCGATTCATAGTGGAGACTTTCTTTCTCAATATTTTCCGCTTTATATCGGATTGCATAAACTATTTTGGAGTGGAGATTTTAGTGGTCTATTTTGGTCCTTCGAGAAATCACTTGGAGGAGCCATGCCAAGTGTCTGGGGCTTTAATAGTTTAAGTCCATTCACGTTTTTATATGTGATCTTTCCAATTTCAAGTTTTCAAGTCCTTAGCTACGTGATTCCTCTTCTACGTGCTGGGGTGATGGGAGTCGTCTTTGGATATTTCTTAGAAAAGAAATTTCAAGGCGTATCGAAACATTACTGGTTATCGTTAGGATTAGCTTCGTCATATGCCCTTAGCGGATTTGTCGTATCGCAACAATTCAATCCTAATTTCTTAGATAATCTGATCTATATTCCGTTTATTCTCTTGGGAATTGAAGAGGTGGCGAGTGGGAAGCGTTCGGTGAAATTACCGCTGTTTCTTGCCATTAGTTTAATAACGGATTTTTATACAGGGTATATGATGTGTCTCTTTGTAGCGCTCTATACATTTTATGTGGTCTTCTCAAAGTATATTTCTTTGAAAGAGTCGACACTAAAACTAGCGAAAGTTGCGTTATTTGCACTGATTGGAGTTGGCCTTGCAGCATTTTGGCTATTGCCAGTCTTTAGCGCCTTATTAGAAAGCAAAGCGAGTGCGGGGAGCACCTTTGCATGGTCTTGGAACCCGGTAAATGATTTAGTCGCTATGCCGCAAAAATTCATCTTGGGATCCTTTGGTGAAAAAGAGTGGGGGGATTCTAAGGCATTACCGCAACTCTTTATCGGTGGCTTAGGACTCTTTGGCCTATGTACCTTCTTCGCTAAAAAAGAAATCACTATTCGTAAGAAATTAGCAGCGACAGTCGTGTTGCTTGTCTTACTGCTTTCGTTTTCGATTCAAGGACTCGATCAAATTTGGCATATGGGACAACGCCCAGTCGGTTTCTACTTCAGAAATTCATGGGTAGCCAATAGCTTTATGCTGGTGCTAGCATCCGAAAGCCTAATGCAGTGGAAAGATGAATTCCGCTTGAATGAATTTTTAGTGGCCATCTTTGGCTTTGGTACGATTTTAGTGTTGTCGACTCTAAGAAGTCTGCAATATGTTGAGACCTCACAGAAAATACTCGCGTTTTATTATTTGGACGATTATCTTATTAGCCTTCTTCTTTAGAAGAGCTGAAAGAGTTCGTAGGTTACAACTAACAGCCGGAGTCGTGATTGTCGAGTTAATGGTGAGTTCCTTTGTCGGATTTAGACGAGCACCTTATTTTATCGGTAATGCAGGATTACAGGAACAAATGGAATTTGCGATGGCTTTCGATAAAGAAGGCTATAGCCATCAAAGTACGTTTACGCGAATGGAAATGCATAAAGGATTGTCGCATGCGAACTTCCCGATTGCGTTTGGATATAATGGAGCTTCGCATTTCACATCGAGTCTTGAGTATTCGTTAATTGAGGAAATGAGTCATCTAGGCCTTCCAACATCTCAATCGGTTGCGAACTATACCAAACCGTAATGTGATTTTAGATTCGCTCTTTGGAGTATCTCGCTTTATGATGGACGGCGATGAAAAACGCGTCTTTGCAGATGTTCGTGGAATGTATGCCAAAGATGGCAAAGTGAAGGTTTTTGTGGTCTACCGCAATCCATATGCGTTTTTCTCTGGCTATTTAACGAATGAGAATACGACAACCAATATCGCTTTTTGAAAAAAATCAACCAGTAGCCAATCTTAACCAGCTCTTGCAAGTGATTGGGCTCTCTGGAACAAATGCATTGACGGAGGTTAGTGTAGGCGAACCTGTGACGACGAATTTAACGAAGGGGCCGGAGAAATACACGCTAACAAATGAGGCGGAATCTGCTAAAATTGAATGGAAGTTCAATCTACAACCAAACAAATTGTATTTTGTCGAGATTCCAGAACGCCAAGCAGGCTCTGTGATTAAATCAAAAGTGATGTTAAATGGTATTAGTTATCCGTATGAGAATCGATTCCATGAGAACCAATTGTGGATGATTGGAAATGGAAATTTAGATCAGACAATTACCTTTGCGATTGAGGACGCGAAAGCCAAAGAATGGGATTTACGAGGCTTCAAGTTCTATACGATTGATATCACAACACTCGCAAACGCATTGACGCAGTATAAGAAAGCAAATGATATTACAATTGAGTCGTATACAAACGCGATGGTGAAGGCACATGTCACTGTAACTAATAGTGAGCAGTCCTTTGCGACCTTTACGATTCCATACCATTCTGGTTGGAGCGTGACGGTGGATGGTAAGAAGCAAGAAGTGAAAAAAGCGCTTGGATTCTTTATGGGCGTTTCGCTGACAGAAGGAGAACACGAGATTGTTTGGAGTTATACGCCACCAGGATTACATCTTGGAATGTTCATTTCTATTTCGTCACTTCTCTTACTAGTTTTCCTATGGAAAAAGCATAAAAATTAAATAGATTGTTATTAAAATAGTCTCTGAAATCGATGCTGATTTTTAGAGATTATTTTTCGTGTTTTTATAGGCCGTACTTTTTGTAATTGAGAGGTGTTCATGGGTATAATGGCTTGTTAATTAGTGAAAGGGAAGTGATGAAGTGATGGATGCGACAAGTTTAGCCGAAGCTGTCCGTTTGAAAAAAGTGAGTCCATTAGAATTAGTAACAGAAACGATTCAACGCGCACGCACGCTTAATCCTTCTCTGAATGCCATTGTTTATGAGCAATATGAAGAGGCGCTTGAAAAAGCGAAACATTTTCAACTGACGAATCAACCATTTGCGGGAGTTCCTATTTTTCTAAAAGACTTAGGGCAAGAACAAAAGGGAAGCATCTGTACATATGGCTCGCGTTTATTCAAGGGTGTAAAAAGCACTCAGACTGACAACTTTGTCAAACGTCTAGAAGAACTCGGCTTTATCATTATGGGTCGTACGAATACTCCAGAATTTGGATTCAAGACCGTCAGTGATGCTACTCTCCATGGTCCCATTCGAAATGCGGTGAATCTTGAGCGAAACGCTGGAGGCTCTAGTGGAGGGGCAGCTGCTGTTGTAGCAAGCGGAATTACACCAATTGCAGCAGCAAGCGATGGTGGTGGATCGATTCGAATCCCTGCCAGTCATAATGGATTGATTGGACTGAAACCTTCTAGAGGTCGTGTGATTGTTGGACCAGGTTCCTATCGTGGATGGAATGGCGCAACTGTTCATTTTGCGATGACGAAAACGGTCCAAGATACAAGAAACTTATTATTTCATATGCAAGAGTGCCAAATGGGAAGTCCATTTCCATTACCGAAACTGAGTTACGAACAGCTTTATAAAACAGAAATAATAAAACCATTAAGAGTGGCCGTGTTGTTACAGTCACCAGTGGGAGAAGCGGTCTCTAAGGATTCGGTGGATGCCGTGATGAAGATTGCACATTTCTTTGAAAATCATGGGCACTCCGTAACGCTTTTACAAAAGGATCCTGTCGACGGTATCGCTCTGCAAAAAGGATTTTATATTATCAGTGCGGTTGAAGCAGCGTTGATGTTCCAAAATATTGAACGCCAGCTTGGACGCCACGTAACGCGTGATGATATGGAACTAATGACATGGGCGATTTATCGTAGTGGCCTGGATATTTCGGGGATAGAGTATTCAAAAGTGGCTTCAAGTTGGGATAATTATGCCGAGCAGATGTCGCAGTTACACGAGCAGTACGATGTGCTGCTGTTGCCGACAGTTGCACAGGCCGCTCCGAGTCTTCATCCGTATGAGTTGTCTGCGGAATTACAATCCAAACTAATACGCATTGATGATTTTACAAAAGACCAAAAGCAGCAATTGCTCTGGGAAATGTTCGAAGAGAGCGTAGCCGATACGCCATTTACCCAGCGATTTAATATTACTGGGCAACCGGCCATTAGCTTGCCAGTTCACCACACCAAAGATGGACTGCCAATTGGCGTGCAACTCGCTGCAGCAAAAGGAAGAGAAGATTTGCTCCTACAAATCGCAGAATGGTTTGAACAGGAACAATTATTACAAGTAACAAAACAGTAGAAAGAAGTGAAAGTGTGTTAGAAAACAGAAGCTTTTATTTAAGCCTTTTCGAATTAAAAAAGGAGTCACATTGGACAATCGATTTGTGCTTTCTCCAATGGTGACGAACTCTTCAACGAAAGAAGGTCATATTACAGAGGATGATTTAAAATATGCCGAGCGTCGTCGCACTGCTGCAGCCCTTCAAATTACAGGGGCGGCATACGTGAACAAGCACGGACAGCTATTCGAGTATGGTTTTAGCGCGACTTCTCTAGACGATATCGAAGGCTTAACCAAACTAGCCAAAGCGATGAAATCAGGTGGAGCGAAAGCCATCTTACAATTAACGCATGCGGGACGTTTTGCAAGTCATGCCTTAAACCGTGACCGCTATGTGTATGGTCCAAGTGCGATGACATTGCAATCGCCGTTTCCCACATGAAGTCAAAGAATTAACCGTAGAAGAAATTCATGGCATTATCGAAGATTATCGCCGTGCTGCTCAAATTGCCATTCAGTCTGGATTCGACGGCTTAGAAATTTCATCGGCGCAACGACTGCTCATTCAAACCTTCTTCTCAACGTTCTCAAACGAGCGTACAGATGAGTATGGTTGTAAGACATTAGAGGACCGTTCAAGAATCGGGATGGAAGTCTTAACGGCGGTTCAAGAAGTGATTGATGAATATGCCTCAGAAGAGTTTATTCTTGATTTCGTGCGACTCCTGAAGAAACGCGTGGAAATCAAATTGGATACACCGTGGATGAGTTTCTTGAGTTCTTCGAAGAGGCTCTTAAGAAAGTGAAAATTGATTACTTAGCTATTGCAAGCTGGGGACATGATGTCTTCAGAAATAAAGTCCGTGCTAAAGGACCGCATCAAGGCAAACTCGTGAATAAAGTCGTCTATGACCGCTTAAAAGGGCGAGTTGCTGTGATTGCTTCAGGCGGTATTAATTCTAAAGAAAAAGCACTTGAAGCATTGGAAAATGCAGATTTAGTCGGGCTATCAACACCGTTTATCACGGATCCAGAATTTGCCGTGAAGATTCAAGAAGGAAATGAATCAGATATTCAATTAACGATTAAACCAGAAGCGCTTGAAGCCTTAGCGATTCCAAAGGCGGCCTTCAAAGATATCGTACCTTTAATGGACTTTGGGGAGTCGCTTGAAAAAGAAGCCAGAGATTTCTTCAGAGGACTCGAAGCCAACTACGAGGGGAGAGAGACGGGTGAAAATTAGTCTATTAGATTATGGTCTCGTAGATGAAGGAAAGACGAGCGCAGAAGCTGTTCGTGAAACATTGGAGTTGGCGCAATTAGCAGACGAACTTGGATTTCATCGATTCTGGGTGAGTGAACATCATAATGTGCCAGCGCTCTCGATTAGTGCTCCAGAAGTGGTGATTCCGTACCTTGCTAGCCACACGAAGAACATCCATATTGGTTCGGGTGGAATCATGGGGCTTCATTATTCGCCGTATAAAGTAGCTGAAATCATGTCAACGCTAGAAGGACTATTCCCAGGACGTGTGGATATCGGTCTTGGTAATTCCCCAGGAACGCCGCTTGTAGGTCGTAATTTGCAGTCGCTTTATTCGAAAGAGCAATACGCCTTGTGGTTAGAAAAATTGCAGCACTATTTAAATGAAGCGCGTCATAAAGGTGTGGTCGTTCCAGAAGTGGCGACTGTTCCAGAGCAGTTCCTTCTTGGAATGGGAGGTCAGTCGATTGAGTCAGCGGCAACTCTTGGTTTGAGTTTTGTATATGGTGTATTTCCGTATATTCCTCAAGACCCTGTGGAGTTGGCGAAAAGTCTTTCCAAGAAATATCGTAGCACCTTTAAACCAGGCCCACATAGTAAGCCAAGCAACTTCGTACTAGCGGTATTTGTGGTTATTGCAGATACGAGTGAAGAAGCCGAAGAGATGGCGAAACCATTAGATTTATGGATGCTTGGAAAACAAGATTTTTCAGAATTTCATACCTTCCCAACACGAAAAGATGTGGAAACATATGAATTAACTCAGCGTGACCGTGAAAAAATCGCAAGCAACCGCAGTCGACTCATTGTGGGAAACCCACGTGAAGTTTACGAGCAAATGGAGACGCTAAGAGCAGTCTCTAATCCCGACGAGTTATTATTTATTCCACTCGTCGGTTCCATTGAAAAAAGAAAACGTTCAGTAGAATTACTTGCTGAATTATATAAAGGAGAAAGATAAAATGAGAAAATTTGCTAACTTTTTATGGATTGATAAAGAAGGAGAAAACTACACGATTCGTATGACTCCAGAACTTCAAGATGATGTCGGTACAATTGGATTCGTTCAATTTAACATGGATGACGAATTAGAAGCTGAAGACGAAATCTTAAGTTTAGAAGCAAGTAAAACAGTGATGTCGATTGTGACTCCACTTGCAGGGAAAGTCGTAGCTAGAAATTTAGCGGCAACAGAAGATCCTAAATTATTAAACTCTGAAAAACCAGAAGAACACTGGTTAGTGACATTAACGAATGTTGATGAAGCAGCATTCTTGGCATTAGAAGATGAATAATCATAAAGAAGAGCAGTTGCTCAAACAAATGATTGAAATCCTGGCTCAGGAATCAGGAGAAACCGTATCAGTTGAAGGGAAAACTCCAGAAGAGTTGAAGACGCTTTGGCGAGGGCTTGTGAATGTAAGACAACCAAAAAGAGGCTTCTGCAGAATATATCGTTTTAGAGAAAGAATATTTACAAAGAATACCATGCTCCAAGAGTACAGACTTTGTCAGATTGTGTTCCAACAGCAAATGACCAAATCAAACTCTATTATGGGGATTTATGTGAACTGAAAGTCGATGCGATTGTGAATGCGGCGAACAGCGAGATGCTTGGATGTTTTATTCCGAATCACCGCTGTATTGATAATGCGATTCATACTTTTTCAGGGATTGAACTTCGAAGCTTTTGCCATCATTTAATGGACGAGCAAGGAAAGAAAGAACCTGTTGGAAAAGCAAAAATCACGCCAGCGTTCAACTTGCCATCGAAATACATTATTCATACGGTAGGCCCCTTCTTGCCTCCAGGGCAAAAAGTAACGCCGCTTCGTGAACAGTTACTGGCTGGTTGTTACAAGAGTTGTCTGGAAGCAGCAAGAGAAGTTGGCCTAACCTCGATTGCTTTTTGCGGGATTTCAACAGGAGAGTTTGGTTTTCCAAAAGAACCTGCGTCGCGTATTGCGGTAGATACTGTGAAAAAATGGTTGACGGAGACAGCTTCAACAATGACCGTTGTCTTTTCAACGTATACCAAGGAAGACCAATCAATTTATCAGAATTATTTATCAGGAGAACAGTAGAATGACGAAATGGAATGCATTACAAAAAGAAAGAACGACTGAAGCTAGTCTACTGGCGGACTTATTCCAGGAAGCTGATGCCATCGTGGTGGGTATCGGTGCTGGGATGTCGGCAGCAGATGGGTTCACCTATATTGGCAGTCGATTCGAAGACGCTTTTTCCTGATTTTTATCGAGAAGTATCAATTTTTTTAGATATGTTACAGGCGAGCTTGTTTCATTTTCCGAGTTGGGAAGAGTATTGGGCGTTTCAAAGTCGTTTTATCGCGCTCAACTACTTAGATCAACCTGTGGGGCAATCGTATGTGGAACTATTAGAAATGCTTAAAACGAAGCCATACCATATTATTACGACAAATGCGGACAATGCGTTTTGGGTAGCCGGGTATGACAAAGAGAAAGTTTATCATATTCAAGGGGAGTATGGACTTTTCCAATGTAGCCAGCACTGTCATCCAAAAACGTATCAAGATGATGCATTAGTCCGTAAAGATGATTGCAGAACAAAAGGACATGAAGGTACCTTATGAACTGATTCCGTTCTGTCCAGAATGCGGAGCACCCGCTTGAAATTAATAAGCGTAACGCTGAAAAAGGAATGGTGGAGTCAGCAGATTTCTTTGCACAAAAAGCACGCTATGATGCGTTTTTAGAAGAACATAAAAACGATAAGGTGCTCTTTTTAGAAATCGGAGTGGGCTTTACGACGCCACAATTTATTAAAACACCGTTCCAAAAATGCGTACAAGGGCAATCCAAACGCCCTGTTTGTAAGTATGAATCATAAAGCATTATCGCATTCCGCTGGCGCTAAGAGAACAGACCGTACAATTATCAGAAAACATCGCCCCATTAATCCATGGGACATATCAAGAGCTTAAAGGAGAATAAACGATGTATTTAATCGAACCAATCCGTGATGGAAAATATGTAAAAGATGGAGCAGTAGCGCTTGCGATGCAAGTATATGTGCAAAGTAATGTCTTCTTAGATGATGACATTTTGTTCCCATATTACTGCGACCCAAAAGTAGAAATTGGAAAATTCCAAAATACAATTGCTGAAGTAAACGAAGAGTATTTAAAAGAAAACAATATTCTTGTTGTACGTCGAGACACAGGTGGTGGTGCCGTATACGTGGACTCTGGTGCCGTGAATGTATGCTACTTTAATTCAAGACAATGGCATCTTTCGGGGATTTCAAGAGAACGTATGAACCAGCGATTAAAGCCTTACACGAACTCGGCGCAACAGCCGTTGAACAAACAGGTCGTAACGACTTAACGATTGAAGGCAAAAAAGTATCCGGTGCTGCGATGACCATCAGCAATGGTCGTGTATACGGTGGATTCTCGCTCTTATTAGACGTGGACTATGATGCGATGGAAAAAGTCTTGAACCCAAACAAGAAGAAATTACAATCGAAAGGGATTCAATCTGTACGTGCACGTGTGGGAAAGTATTCGTCCGTACCTAGCCCCAGAATATCAAAATGTGACGGTAGATGAGTTCAAAAACTTAATCACATGTAAGATTTTAGGAATTAACTCGATTGATGAAGCGAAACGTTATGTGTTAACGGAAGAAGATTGGAAAGCAATCGATGAACTGACAGCTTCTAAATATAAAAACTGGGAATGGAATTATGGTCAGTCTCCACAATATAGTGATTACCGTGATGGACGTTTTGCATGCGGAACAATTCAATGCTACTTAGAAGTGGAGCAAGGTAGAATTTCAAATTGCCGTATTTATGGAGATTTCTTTGCAAAAGGAAATGTACAAGAAGTCGAAGAAAAACTTAAAGGAGTTCGTATGGTGAAAGAAGACTTAGTGGAAGTCTTAAGTGCCATCGATTTAAGCAACTACTTTGGTGCAGTTACTGCTGAAGAATTTGCTGGACTCGTTTTAGGAGAATAAAAAGATCAAGTGATACCGTATAAGGTATCACTCGATAAATTTAGAAAAGGATGAAGCGTTTTGCTTCATCCTTTTTGCATGATTAGTCTAATTCTTCTTTTGCTGGAATGCTGTGTGCTAGACGGCTTGCCGCAGCGGCTGCGATAGCACCAACTAAGTCATCTAGGAAGATGTTTACTTTACCAGTTGATTTGTCGTCTAGATCTTTTAGTATTCCAGGTTTTACTTTATCGATATAACCGTAGTTTGTAAATCCGATAGAACCATATACGTTCACAATCGATAATGCTAAGATTTCGTCGACACCGTATAAAGGCTCGTCTTGAGATAGAATATCGTTTAATAATGGATGTAATTTCTTTTCTTCTGCCAATTTATCCATTTCGATACCTGTGATAACGGCGTTTTGAACTTCGCGTTTCTTCAATACGCTATTAACGTTTAATAAGCATTCTTCTTTCGTTAATCCTGGTACATATCTTTCTTGTAAGAAATAAACTAATTCAGCAATTTGTTCTAATTCTACACCACGTTCAGATAATAATTCTAAAGAGCGTTCGTGTAATTCTTTTGGGCTTTTCATCTGAAAAATCCTCCTTTTAACAAATTATGAAACCCTTTTAAAAAGAGTAGCTTTTTATTTTAACACAAAATGCAAAAGAACGCCCAAACAAATTGAGCGTTCTTTTTGAAATTTTGAAAACGGTTAGAACATTGACGAGCTATGAATCGTGCTCGGGACGGCTATTTGGATTCACATACGTCATCGCAGCATTAATGGCGACAGGTGCTTCACCAAAACCAGTAGCGATGATTTTTACTTTGCCATCGTATGTTGCGATATCTCCAACGGCAAAGACGCCAGGTAGAGTCGTTTCCATTTGGCTATTTGTCACGATAGTGTTGCGAGCAACCTCAAATCCCCAGTTCTTCATTCCTCCAATAGAAGAAGAGAAGCCATAGTTCACGATAAAGTCATCAACAGGAAGTTCGATTTGATCTTCGCCTTTCGCGTGTTTCAATACAACGGATTGAATAGTTTCGCCATCGCCGATAATTTGATTTGGAAGATAAGGCGTTAAAATGTCTACGCTTGATTCTTCTAGTTGTTTCACGCTATGTTCTTGTGCACGGAACTGTGGACGGCGGTGAACAATAGTAACCTTCTTTGCGATTGGTTCTAAGGCCAATGCCCAGTCTACTGCAGAGTCGCCACCACCGCAGATGGCTACGGTACGGTCGCGGAATCGCTCTAAGTTCGTTACGAAGTAGTGCAGGTTGCTGTTTTCATAAGCTTCTGCATTTTCTACATCGAGTTTACGTGGACGGAAAGCTCCGTTCCCACAAGCGATAATCACTGTTTTCGCGTAGTGCGTTTGTTTAGAAGTCACAAGCTCATATCCGAAGTCTGTCTTGTTTAATTCGAGTGCTTCTTCTTCTAAGCAGAACTGAGTTTCAGGGAAACGTTCGAGCTGTTTTTTTAAGTTCTCGATTAAGTCCCCAGCCGTAATTTCTGGAAAGGCTGGAATATCGTAAACCATCTTTTCAGGATAAAGCATCCCTGGTTGCCCACCTAATTGGGGCAAAGTTTCGATAATTTTTACAGACGCTTGACGTAAGCCCGCGTAAAAGGCGGTGAAAAGCCCAACAGGCCCACCGCCGATAATAATAATATCAACAATTTCTTGAGTCACTTTTTACCTCGAATTAATAGAACATTCTTAAAAATAAAGGCCATTGCGATACCAGTCAATACACCAGCAAATACCCTCAATAGGTTTGTGACCCTAAATATTTTTTTGATAATTAATTTTTTTGTTTTCTTCTGTGTCGAAGAGATTGATTGGATCATCTTCTGATTCAATTTCAACATGCTTTAATGCGCTGGATTCTTCGCGTACTTGTTCTTCGTATAATTTTTGTAGGAGAATTCTTGTTCACCACTTTGACGACGAACGGCCATGGCATCGAACATAACGATTAAAACCGAACGTTGTTGCGATTGCAACGAGTGAGAAGCAAACCGTATTCAATAATAAGCGCTGTAATCAGCGAGCTAACTGCAGCAGAGTGAGAACTTGGCATTCCACCTGTACTAGTTACTAACGAAACGTGTGCACCATCTTTCTTTGAGAAGAGTGCAATCGGGAATTTAACAAATTGTGCAAATAGAATCGAGCAAATTGAAGCGATTAATGGATAATTTTGAAATATTGTCATTAAACTTTCACTCTTTCTTTTTTTCTATACTCAAATACTATACCACGAAACCATGAAAAATCACTAAGGAAAAATTTATAGATATTCTTTATTTTTTAATTAAGGTGGATAAGAACACTAAATTGCACCCGTTTGCCTTTTGTGGTTTAATAGAGGATGGTAGATGAGCAATCATCAGTATGAATTAAAAGGAGATGGAAAAATGAGTCAATTTCCGCAATTGAATGAAGTGAATGAAAAGAATCCACTCGTGACTGTGCATACGAACTTGGGCGATTTCACATTGGAATTATTCCCTGAAGTAGCACCTAAAACAGTGGAGAATTTCGTAACACATGCGAAATGGATACTACAACGGAGTTATCTTCCACCGTGTGATTGAAGACTTCATGATTCAAGGTGGCGACCCAACTGGAACTGGTATGGGTGGCGAGTCTATTTACGGACGCACTTTTGAAGATGAGTTTTCAAGAGAAGCATTCAACTTGTACGGTACATTATCAATGGCGAATGCAGGTCCAAACACAAACGGATCGCAATTCTTCATCGTTACAGCAAAACAAGTACCCGCACAAATGTTAAAACAATTAAAAGATGGCGGCTGGCCTGAAGAAATCGTTGAAGAATACGCTAAAGTTGGTGGAACACCTTGGTTAGACCACCGTCATACAGTATTCGGACGCGTCGTAGAAGGTATGGACGTTGTTCTTAAGATTGAAGGCGTAGAACGTAATGCGCAAGACCGTCCGCTAGAAGATGTTGTCATTGAATCGATGGACGTAAAAGCGTAGGAGGTTCTATGAGCAAAACTTTTAGAATTGGCGACATCGTTACGGCTAAAGTAACAGGTGTACAAAATTACGGAGTTTTCTTGGAGCTAGATGAAGATACACAAGGTTTGATTCATATTTCTGAATGTAAACATGGATATATGGATAATGTGCATGATTTTGTAAAAGTGGGGCAGGAAGTGACGGCCAAAGTGATTGACGTCGATGAATTTTCCAATAAGATTAGTTTATCGATTCGAGCACTGGAAAAACTCGATGTGCCAGATGTTCCGCAACGCATTAAGAAAAATCGCAAGCGCTATGTTCCTTCCATTGGTTTTTCAAGCTTAGCGAAGAAATTACCAGAATGGATCGAAGAAGCACAAGAAAAATTTGTAAAAGATAAAAACAAATTAATCAAACATCGGTATTGAATACGAAGGAGGCATTCAAATGGGACATATTTCATTTGATTATTCAAAAGCATTAGATTTCTTCAGCCAAGAAGAAATTGACAATTTACAATCAACAGTAACAGCGTTAGATAAAGACTTACGCGAAGGATTAGGAGCAGGGAACGACTTCACAGGTTGGATTAACTTACCACGCGACTATGACAAAGAAGAATTCGCTCGTATTAAAGCAGCAGCTAAAAAGATTCAAGAAGAATCTGAAGTATTAGTGGTTATCGGTATCGGAGGTTCTTATTTAGGAGCTCGTGCAGCGATTGATTTCTTAAACCACGCTTTCTATAACTACTTACCAAGCGACAAACGTAAAACTCCACAAGTATTATTTGCAGGAAACAGCATTAGCTCAACTTACTTACAAGGGTTAATCGACTTAATCGGAGATCGTGATTTCTCTGTAAACGTAATTTCTAAATCTGGTACAACAACAGAACCAGCGATTGCTTTCCGTGTATTCAAAGATTTATTAATTAAAAAATATGGTAAAGAAGAAGCTGTAAATCGTATTTACGCTACAACTGACCGCACTCGTGGAGCATTAAAATCAGAAGCAGATGTGGAAGGATACCAAACATTTGTAATTCCAGATGATGTTGGTGGACGTTTCACAGTATTAACAGCTGTAGGATTACTTCCAATTGCAGTAACTGGTGCAGATGTAGATGCATTAATGCAAGGGGCTGAAGATGCACGTGTGGCATACAGCTCATCAAACTTAAAAGAAAACGAAGCTTACCAATACGCTGTAGCACGTAATGTGTTATACCGTAAAGGAAAAGTGACAGAGTTATTAATTAACTACGAACCAACATTACAATACTTCTCTGAATGGTGGAAACAATTATTTGGTGAATCAGAAGGAAAAGACTTCAAAGGAATTTATCCTTCAAGTGCAAACTTCTCAACTGACTTACACTCACTAGGACAATACATCCAAGAAGGTCGTCGTAACATCTTCGAAACAGTTATCAAAGTGGGTAAACCAAATGAAGAAGTAACAATTCCTGAAACAGAAGAAGATTTAGATGGATTAGGATACTTACAAGGTAAAACAATGGACTTTGTAAATACAAAAGCTTTCCAAGGAACATTACTTGCTCATACAGATGGTCAAGTTCCAAACTTTGTAGTGAACATTCCTGATATGTCAGCTATACATTAGGACACTTAATCTACTTCTTCGAAATCGCAGTAGGTCTTTCAGGTTACTTAAATGGCGTTAACCCATTTGACCAACCAGGGGTAGAAGCATACAAGAAAAAAACATGTTTGCTTTACTTGAGAAACCAGGATTCGAAGACTTAGCAAAAAGAATTAAACGAACGTATATAATGGACATGCCGCATTCTCAATAAGAGGGTGCGGTATTTTTGTGTCAATATGGGCTCGAATCGGGAAAAGAACTTGCGACAAAGGGCATTTTGAACTAACATAGGTCTTACAAGAAGTGTTGGAGGAAAAAGATGAGAGTCATTGGATTAACAGGCGGTATCGCCAGCGGGAAATCAACCGTTTCGAATTTATTTAAAATCTCTGGAGTACCGGTGATTGATGCGGATGTCGTTGCTAGACAAGTCGTCGAAAAAGGAACTGCCGGATTGACTGCGCTTGAGAACCGTTTTGGTGAATCTATTTTAAACGCTGATGGAACATTAAACCGAACAGAACTTGGGCGAAAAATGTTCAGTGATGATGCGCTTCGCAAGGAAGTAAATGACATTCTACAACCGCTCATCCGTCAAGAGATTACAGGAAAGATGAAAGACTACAGAGATCAAGGAAAATCACTAATCGTCTTAGATATTCCACTCTTATTTGAAATGCACTATGAGAATTTGTGTGATGACATTATTGTGGTAGCTGTTTCTGTTGAAACGCAAATTGCTCGCATGGAAAAACGCAATGGATATACTAGACAAGAAGCGTTAGAGCGAATCCAATCACAGATGCCTTTAGAAGAAAAAGTAAAGAGAGCGACCATCGTGTGGTCCAATGAAGGAACTCTTCAAGAGTTAGAGCAAAAAGTCCATCAGTGGCTACTCGAAAATTTCCTTAAAAAATGATATAATAAGTCGAATAAGCACAAAAAAGGAGAGGTGTTTGTAATGCAATGTCCAAAATGTAAAAACAATGGTTCTCGCGTAGTTGATAGTCGTCCAGCCGATGATGGTCGTTCTATTCGTAGAAGAAGAGAGTGCGAAGAATGTGGCTACCGTTTTTTACGAACATTCGAGCGCTTAGAAAAAGCGCCATTGCTTGTCATTAAACGTAACGGGAATCGTGAAGAATTTAGCCGTGAAAAATTATTAAACGGATTAGTTCGTTCAGCAGAAAAACGTCCAGTATCACTCGGACAATTGGAAAATATCGTGAATGAAATCGAACGTTCCATCAACCAAGAGGGAGAAAATGAAGTGTCAAGCACTCTTATTGGGGAAATGGTGATGGATCACTTAGCCAAAATTGATGATATTGCGTATATTCGTTTTGCGAGTGTGTATCGTCAATTTACAGACCGCAAAATGTTCTTAAAAGAATTAGAAAGAATGTCTATGATTATGGACAGCCAAGAAAAATAGGAAGGAATTACAAGAATGCACTCAAAAGAGTTTCCGTGGGCACAGTATAAGCCTAAAGACGGTATCCTCGTGGTACAACCTGTATGGATTACCGAAAGAGAAATCCAATTTTTAATGCAATTATACGCTCCGTTCATTGGGAAAGAAGCGACTCTTTTGTATGCGACTTTGTACGGTGAGTTATCTCCATCGGAATACGAAAGCGAAGTCTTCTCCATTTCTGAATTGTTGTCGATGACGAATTTAGGAATGCCGGACTTTTACTTAGCGAAAACTCGTTTGGAAGGGATTGGGTTACTCAAAACGTATCGTAAGGAGCCAACCGCTTCACGTCCTCAAACGTACACGATGGAATTACAAGCGCCAACGTCTCCACGTCTCTTTTTCAAAGATGCCTTGCTTTCGACATTACTGTTAAACCAAATTGGGAATCACCGTTTTGAGAAATTAAAACAACGATTCTTAGTGTCGAAACCAGGCGACTTAGGAGAGAACGACAGTGCGCAGTTTGAAGAAGCATACCGACTTCCTTATAACATGGAATCTTATACAAGAAACCACGCACAAGAAAATCGTATGGTATTAGATAGCAAGCAACAAGCTGAATTCGAGTTTACGTCGGATGTGGATTGGGATTTAATCGAAGGACTGTTAAAAACAGAATTCGTCGATTTGAATTCCATCACTAAGGGAGTTCGCAAAATCGTCGATGCCTTATACCGCGCGTATGGGTTTACTGAGCAAGAAATTGCACAATTCTTAGTGATTGCATCGGATTTAACAACGAAAGTCATTGATGAAGAGTTCTTGTTGAAATTAGGGCAAGAGGCTGCTCAAGATAAAGTGACACAACTTCGAAGCGAAGAAGTGGTTGAGCCTGTTGTTGTAGAGCCTACTGAAGCTCAAGTGGTGGAAGGGGCCTCTGAAGAAGAGTTAGCCATCCAGCAATTGATTCAAGCGGCTAAAGGAATGGCGCCAATCGACTTTGTTTCAAGTATCAAGGCGCAAAAGAAAGGCTATGTCTCAAAAGCAGAACGACAATTGATTTTTGATTTAGTATCTGTTAGCGGCTTGCCAAATGAAGTGTTAAATATTTTATTCCACTATGCTTTGGTACAGCTCGATAACGCGACACTGGCTCGAAACTTTATCGATGCCATTGCCAACGACTGGGCCACAAAAGAAATCAAGACCGCTCAAGAGGCGATGGAAGCTGTACGTAATCGCGACTTGCAACGAGAAGTGAAACGAAAACAACAACTGCATAATGCAGGTAAGAATAACTACAGAAGACAGGGTGGCTATCAAGAACAATTGCCAGATTGGGCAAAAGATTCTAAGGCGAAGGAAAAACAAACTCCTGCTCCTAGTGAAAGCCAATCAACACAAGTTTCAAGTAATTTAGCCGAGCAAATCGCAAAATTAAAAACAAGTAATCAAAGAGAACAACAATAACGGAGGTGAACGAATTGGAAGGATTAAAAGGATTTTTAGATCAAAGAGGAGCCGCACAAGGCATGCCGAACATGCAAAACATCGAAAAAGAAATCTTTGATGATGAAGATGTAAAAGCTTTTCTTGAACAACATAAAGAAGAATTGACTCCGGAAGCTATTCGTAAAGGAATGTCTGCGTTATTGGAGTTTCGAATGGAAAGAGATGCCCAGAAAGAATCACAAGGAAGTGAAAGCTCCAGGCCTCGAACCATGTTTAGAAGTGCATAATGGATTTATTTTAGTGAATTACAAACGTACTGAAGAAGCGATTCGCCAGGAAAGAGAACGCAAGCGTAGACGTCTGATTCATTCGATTAATATGCCGAAAAATATCGCAGAGGCACGTTTCTCAGAAACCGCTCTTACAAAAGAGAGAGAAGATGTCATTCGAGAGTTATTGAATTTTATCGAAGCTTACAAAACGGACAGCACTACATACCATAAAGGTTTATACTTAGCAGGGCCATTTGGCGTTGGTAAAACATATATGATGGGCGCTTTAGCAAATGAGCTTTCTGAGAACGGCATTGAAACGACGCTTGTCAATGTTCCAACGTACAGTGCAGAAATTAAACAAGCCATTGCGACAAATACCGTTGAAGCGAAATTAGTATCGATTAAAAATACACCAATCTTAGTGTTGGATGATATCGGTGCGGAAATGAATAGCGCATGGTTTAGAGATGAAGTGTTGATGGTCATTTTACAACACCGTATGTTGCAAGAATTACCAACGTTCTTCACATCGAACTTCACAATTGATCAGTTAGAAGCTCACTTTGCACATTCAAACAAAGGAGACCAAGAGCTTCTTAAAGCAAAACGTCTCGTAGAACGTATTCGTTTCTTGGCAAAAGAGTATTTTGTCGATGGACAAAATCACAGAAATCCATCATAGATGAAAATGCTTGAAAATATGAAAGATTAGTGGTTAAATACTAATGAACTAAATATTTTGAAAATGATGAAAAAGACAAGAAACTATCTCTTGGTTACATTTCAGCGAGAAGTGGGTTGGTGCAACACTTCATCCGGAATAGTTTTACCACTTTTGAATCTTTGCTTGAATTCAGTAGAGCAAGGCGCATCGGAGCGTTATTCCGTTGAGGTTCATCTTTTTTGATGAACAAATTTGGGTGGAACCACGTAGAATATGACGTCCCATAGTTTGCAGGAGCAGACTATGGGATTTTTTGTTTATTTCAGAAATTTCAAAAAGAAAGAAGGAAGAAAATGTCAATGATTAAAATTACTTTTCCAGATGGTGCCGTTAAGGAGTTTCCAAAAGGAATTACAGTAAAAGAAGTTGCAGAAAGCATTAGCAAAAGCCTAGCGAAAAAAGCATTAGCAGGTAAAGTGAACGGAGAATTAGTAGACTTCGATCGTCCAATCGAAGAAGATGCTTCTATCGAAATCGTTACACCGCATCACGAAGATGCATTAGGAATCTTACGTCACTCAACAGCACACTTATTAGCACATGCATTAACTCGTTTATACCCAGGAATTCACTTCGGAGTTGGACCCTGCAATCGAAACAGGATTCTACTACGATACTGATATGCCAAATCAATTAACAGAAGATGCTCTTCCAGAAGTGGAAGCAGAAATGATGAAAAATCGTTAAAGAAAACTACCCAATCGTTCGTCGTGAAGTAAGCCGTAAAGAAGCGTTAGAAATCTTCGCAAACGACCCTTATAAAGTAGAATTAATTAACGGTTTACCAGAAGATGAAACAATCACTGTATACCAACAAGAAGACTTCGTAGACTTATGTCGTGGTATCCACGTTCCTTCAACAGGACGTATTCAAGTCTTCAAATTATTATCACTTGCTGGAGCTTACTGAGAGGAAACTCTGATAACAAGATGATGCAACGTGTTTACGGTACTGCATTCTTCGATAAAGCAGACTTAAAAGAATTCTTGAAGATGCGTGAAGAAGCTAAAGAACGTGACCACCGTAAATTAGGTAAAGAATTAGACTTATTCATGATTAGCCAAGAAGTTGGGTCAGGATTACCATTCTGGTTACCAAAAAGGGCTACAATCCGTCGTACAATTGAACGTTACATCGTGGATAAAGAAATCAGCCTTGGATACCAACACGTGTACACTCCAGTTATGGCTGATGTAGGTCTTTACAAAACTTCAGGACACTGGGCTCACTATCAAGAAGATATGTTCCCACCAATGGACATGGGCGATGGCGAAATGCTTGTATTACGTCCAATGAACTGTCCTCACCACATGATGGTTTATAAAAACCACATCCACAGCTACCGTGAATTACCAATTCGTATTGCTGAATTAGGAATGATGCACCGTTATGAAAAATCAGGTGCGTTATCTGGTTTACAACGTGTACGTGAAATGACTCTTAACGATGGACATACATTCGTTCGTCCTGACCAAATTAAAGACGAATTCAAACGTATCTTAGACTTAATCCGTGAAGTATATAACGACTTCAACGTGAAAGATTACCGCTTCCGTTTAAGCTATCGTGATCCTGAAGATAAACATAAATACTTCGATGACGATGAAATGTGGAACAAGCAGAAACAATGTTAAAAGAAGCGATGGATGAAATGGGATTAGAATACTTCGAAGCTATCGGTGAAGCAGCATTCTACGGTCCTAAATTAGATATTCAATTCCGTACTGCAATGGGATTAGAGGAAACAATGTCTACAATCCAATTAGATTTCTTATTACCAGAACGTTTCGATTTAACATACGTTGGTGAAGATGGAGATAACACTCACCGTCCAGTGGTTATCCACCGTGGGGTTGTATCTACTGCAGAACGTTTCGTAGCTTACTTAATCGAAGAATACAAAGGAGCATTCCCAACTTGGTTAGCTCCAGTTCAAGCAACAATCATTCCTGTAAGTGTGGAACATCATTATGACGCTGCACGTGAGTTGAAAGAAAAAATGGCTCGCTTAGGAATGCGTGTAGAACTTGATGATCGTAATGAAAAAATGGGTTACAAGATTCGTGCGTCTCAAACTCAAAAAAATCCCTTATCAATTAGTAATTGGGGATAAAGAGGTTGAAGAAGGTACTGTAACTGTTCGTCGTTATGGTTCTAAAGAAACTAAATCAATGTCTGTTGAAGCGTACTTAGAATACGTACAACGCGAGATTGCAAACTTCTCTCGCCCGCTTGAAGACTAATTTTTCAAAGGCTCGTAGCAATACGAGTCTTTTTTGTGCTTAATAATAAAACCGAAGGTTTTGATTTATGGCGGTGTGTGGTTTGAGAATGATTGGGGGCTACTTAATAAAATATATTGAAGTGTGGTTTTTAATAGAAGTTTCGTTCTTTCGAATCATTGCGGATGTCTTCATAAAAGCTGTAATGGGATACCGGCTCGAGCCTTGGGTCTCTCACCTTCAAAGCCTCAAAAACGGGAGTAAGGAATGAATTCCTAACTCCCGTTAATTCGTTTTGATATGATTCCCCATTACTGCTTTTATAGAATCCGCATGATTCTCCAGAACGAAGCGTTAAAAATCTATTCGTATATTTTATAAAGTGAGCGATGCTTCTAGACCGCCATAAATCAAAAATGCGGTTAGAAAAAGACGAGTCTTATGAGAAATTAGTTATCGCTAAAATTGGAGGCCCGCTGGTGCTTTTTTATGGAGCGTTCGTTGGTGCTTGTTTATGGAGTGTGTGCTGGTGCTTCTGAAGTTGAAATAGTGAAGTGGATGTTTGACAAAATCACATTCCAAAGTTAAGATAAGTGTTGGCAGATCTCTCCGCGTGTGGAGAGACTTTTTTTATGCATATATACAATTGATTGAGAAGGAGAGTTTTGATGGTAGTTGAAGAAAAACAAAATCCGTTAGGGTACGAAAAAATTAGTAAATTGATTCGTAAAATGGCGATTCCTGCTATTATCGCGAATGTGGTGAACGCACTCTATAATATCGTTGACCAAATTTTTATTGGACAAGGGGTAGGGTATCTTGGGAATGCAGCTACAAATATTGCTTTTCCAATTACAACCATCTGTATGGCGATTGGTTTAATGGTAGGAATTGGTGCCGCATCAAATTTTAACTTGGCGCTAGGGTCGAAAAGAAGATAAACATGCGCGTGAAGTTGCAGGGACGGCAGTGCTGCTGTTGGTGACAGCGGGGTTAATCATTATGAGTGTAGTTCTATTGTTCTTACAACCATTGTTAAACTTATTTGGAGCCACTGACCAAATTCTAGGATACGCCAGCGAGTATGCAGGAATTACAGCTTTTGGAATTCCGTTCTTCATGATTTCTATTGGTTTTAATCCACTAGTTCGTGCAGATGGTAGGGCCACTTACTCGATGATGGCCATTATTGTGGGAGCTCTACTCAACACAATCCTAGATCCATTATTTATCTTTGGGTTTAATATGGGGATTGCAGGAGCTGCGTGGGCAACGGTTATCAGTCAAGTTGTTTCAGCAATCATATTACTCGCGTATATACCAAGGTTTAGATCCGTTCGCTTTGAGCGTAGCGACTTTAAGTTGTCGTTTGCGGATGTAAAAGTGATTGCATCTCTTGGGTTAACATCGTTCATTTTCCAAATTTCTGCGACCGTCGTACAAATTGTATCGAATAATCTTTTACGTACATATGGAGCACAATCCGTTTACGGTAGTGATATCCCGATTGCGGTTGGGGGAGTCGTGAGCAAAATCTTCGTTATATTCATTGCAGTTGTGATTAAGTTAAATCAAGGTCACAAACTGATTTTTAGGCTTTTAATTATGGAGCCAAGAAATATTCTCGAGTACATGACACGATGAAGTTGCTTCTTAAAATAACGGTCATTTTATCAACTATTCTTTGGATGATATTCCAAGCTTTCCCGCTACAACTCATTCAAATGTTTGGAAGCGGGGATGCTCTTTATTATGAATTTGGAGTCAGATATGCAAGAGCATTCTTATTCTTTTACGTTTATAAATGGAACTACCATTATTGTGACAACCTTCTTCCCAGCAATTGGGAAAGCAAAACTAGGAGCGATTCTTTCTTTAACACGACAAATGTTTGTCTTGCTTCCAGTGATGATTATTCTTGCAACAAGTTTTTGGAGTAGATGGATTAATTTTTCTCAGGCCCGATTTCAGACTTTATCTCCTTTATTATTTGTATTACAGTTTATATTCATGAAAATGCGCAAAAATTCCAAAGGTAGACGAAATTTTTGGTATAATGATGTGGAGTAATGGAAGGGGTATGATTTATGGAATGGTCTAAATTACTATCAACAAAACGTCTTTCTGGTAAAGAAGCAACTCATCGCAACGAATTCGACGACGATTACAAACGAATTGTAACGAGTCCTTCGTTTCGCCGGTTGCAGGATAAGACACAAGTGTTTCCGCTAGAACGCTTGGATTTTATTCATACGCGACTAACACACTCGCTAGAAGTGGCGATGGTCGCTCGTTCTCTGGCAAAAGAAATTGTCATTTTATTGCAAGAGGAAGTGCAAAAGAAACCTTGTAGTAGTAAAGAGGAAATGATTGCTCGACAAGAAGATGTCTTGAAGATTGTTGAATGTGCGAGTCTCGTTCACGACCTTGGAAACCCTCCATATGGGCACTTTGGAGAAGATATCATCCGTCAATGGTTTAAGAAAAACTTGCCAAGTATCCTAAAAGAAAAAAGCGATGTAGCCGAAGAGTTCTTAGCGAGTCCATATGTGTATGATTTCTATCGTTTTGAAGGGAATGCGCAATCGCTTCGTATTGTATCGAAGTTGCATGACTTCAAAGGAGAATTCGACGGACTAGATTTAACAGCGGCAACGCTCAATACGATTCTAAAATATACGTACCCATCTTCACATAAGAAAACAGAAGAGATTACCTCTAAAAAAGTAGGGTATTTCTTCGCAGAGGAAGAAGCCTTTAAGACTGTCACAGAGATAACAGGGGCGGGGACAAGCCGTCATCCGCTAACATTTATTCTAGAAGCTGCAGACGATATTGCGTATCTAGTAGCTGACATGGAAGATGCGATTGGAAAAGGCGTGATTTCCTTTAGAGATGTGCGTGAGTTCTTACTCGAAAACTTGAGTAACGATGCCTATAACGCTCCACATTCCGTTCATACCCGTGAAGTGTTAACAACGATTGATGAGAAAGTCTTCAGCGTCAACCGTTTCTTTGTGGATTTACGTGATAAATTAATCGACGGTGCCCGACATAATTTCGTGAATCATTATGATGAGATTATGGCAGGGACGTTTAATCAAGACTTGTTTAAAAATTCTTGGGCCGAAGATTTGTATGTGATTCTTCGTAGATTATCAGAAGAGAAGATTTATGATCATAAGGGAATCTTGAGATTAGAAATTGCAGGATATACAACACTCACTTATTTATTAGACAGCTTTGTTCCTTCTCTTGTGTCCTATGATACGAACCGTCAATTAGACTATGTAGAGTTGAAGAAGATTGGCATTATTTCTGAAAGCCAAAAACGTTCTTATCATTACTTTGCAGAAGGAAAGAGTGAAGTTGAAAAATTATACTTACGCCTTCTGTTAGCGACGGACTTCATTTCAGGAATGACGGATAGTTATTCACATCGTCTCTATTTAGATATGGTTGGAATTTAATGTGAAAGTAGACAATTACCATATATGGTAATTGTCTACTTTTTTTAATTGTGAAGTGCACCCCAAAGGTTAGACAGAAAATCTAAATTTTGGGGTGCACTTCAAATGACCATATATGGTCTTTTTTCGCTTCAAAAATAAAAAGACCGCCAACGAAATTATTCGTTGGCGGTTTCAATTTATCTATATTAATTGAACGTAGGTCGTTTTTTCTCCACGGGAATGCTGATTTCAACAAAGTTATCAGCGTGAATAATATCCAGACCTTCTGGTTCCATATGGAATAAGCGGTGAACGACGAATTCAATTTCAACATCTTTAATACGTCTTTTTCTGTTTAAGATTACAATATCACGGTGAGTGGCAGCGTCAGCATAGAAAACAGTTGTTTGACCAAGTGAATATACCTTGATGAAGTACGCATCTGTATTTGCTAACTGTTCATTGACAAGTTGCGAGTGAGAATTGGTAATATCGATAAGTTTCATAGACACAGCCTCCTTCTGAAAAAAATTCCTTGAAACCATTATACATTTTTGCTTTATTTTCACCTACAAATTTAAGAAAAGTTATTAAATTTTAAAGAATTTTTCAGTCAAGAGATTTTTTTGTAAGTGTGATAGGGATTGTGATGAAAGTGCTTTTAAAAAATGTATTTAAATAGTTGTTAAATCTCTCAAAAAATGGTAATCTTATTAATTGAAAGGGTTGTATTTTTGAGGCTTACATGCTCTCGAACGTACATTTCTTAACAAAAATTTACTTTCAAAGGAGACTTTCAATATGGAAAAGAAAGAATATCATGTAATCGCAGAAACAGGGATCCACGCTCGCCCAGCAACTTTATTAGTTCAAACAGCAAGCAAATATAGTTCAGATATCCAATTAGAATACAAAGGTAAATCTGTTAACTTAAAATCAATCATGGGCGTTATGTCATTAGGTGTTGGCCAAGGTGCTGACGTAGTGATCACTGCTGAAGGTGCTGACGAAGCAGAAGCATTAGCAGGAATCGACGAAACAATGAAAAAAAGAAGGATTAGCTGAATAATATGAAACCAACATTACAAGGGATTGCTGCTAGTGATGGCATCGCAATTGCCAAAGTATATACTTTGACTGAGCCTGATTTAACAGTGACAAAAGTGACTGTAGAAGATTCAGAAAAAGAAGTTTCACGCTTGGATGATGCATTAGCAGCGTCAATTAAAGATGTCGAATTAATTAAAGAGACTGCATTAAAAAACTTAGGTGAAGAAGAAGCGCAAGTATTCGATGCTCACTTAATGGTTTTAAGCGACCCAGAATTAATTGGACAAGTAAAAGATAGCATTACATCAAATAAAGTGAATGCGGAATCTGCGTTAAAAGAAGTAACAGATATGTTTATTTCTATTTTTGCAGGAATGGAAGATAACCCTTATATGCAAGAACGTGCTGCGGACATTCGTGACGTATCAAAACGTATCTTAGCACACCTTTTAGGCGTTAAAATTCCTAGTCCAGCCACTATTAAAGATGAAGTGATTATCGTTGCTGCCGATTTAACACCGAGTGATACAGCTCAATTAAATCGCCAATACGTTAAAGCTTTCGTTACTGATATTGGTGGACGTACTTCTCACTCAGCTATTATGGCGCGTTCTTTAGAAATTCCAGCAATCGTTGGTACTAAAGAAGTGACTTCAACAGCTAAAGACGGAGATATCATTATTGTGGATGGTTTATCAGGGGATGTATTCCTTAACCCATCTGAAGAAGTGGTTGCTGAATACCGTGCTAAAGCTGAAGCATTCGCAGCTCAACAAGCTGAATGGGAAAAATTAAAAGATTCAAAAACTTACACTAAAGATGGCCATCAAGTTGAATTGGCTGCAAACATTGGTACACCTAAAGATTTAGAAGGTGTTGTAAACAATGGTGCAGAAGGTGTTGGTTTATACCGTACAGAATTCTTATACATGGATTCTCATGAAATGCCAACAGAAGAAGATCAATTTGAAGCTTACAAGGCTGTTTTAGAAGGCATGAATGGAAAACCTGTTGTCGTTCGTACAATGGATATCGGTGGGGATAAAGAGTTACCATACTTACCATTACCACACGAAATGAACCCATTCTTAGGATATCGTGCAATTCGTATTTCATTAAACGAACCTGAAATGTTCCGTACACAATTACGTGCGTTATTACGTGCTTCTGTATACGGTAAATTACGTATCATGTTCCCAATGATTGCGACATTAAATGATTTCCGTGGCGCTAAAGCATTATTAGAAGAAGAAAAAGCTAAATTAATCGCAGAAGGTGTTGCAGTCAGCGACGATATCCAAGTTGGTATCATGATTGAAATTCCTGCAGCGGCAGTTTTAGCTCACCAATTCGCTAAAGAAGTGGACTTTTCAGTATCGGAACAAACGACTTAATCCAATACACAATGGCTGCTGACCGTATGAACGAACGCGTTTCATACTTATACCAACCATATAACCCATCAATCTTAACGTTAATCAAACACGTGATTGATTCAGCACACAAAGAAGGCAAATGGGCTGGAATGTGTGGGGAAATGGCTGGGGATCAAACAGCTGTGCCTCTATTAGTAGGTCTTGGATTAGACGAGTTCTCAATGTCTGCATCAAGTGTTCTAAAAAAACACGTAGCTTAATTGCTAAATTAACATTAAGCGATATGCAAAAGCATTAGCAGATAAAGCAATTAACGAATGTGCAACTGTACAAGAAGTTGAAGCATTAGTTGAAGAAGCTGTATCTAAAATCTAAACAATAGATAGTCTGAGCACCTGAGGGAAACCTTGGGTGTTTTTTTGATGCCAAAAATTCTAAAAAAAGTGTTAAACTCTCTAATATTCTGTAATTGAGTATGTTCACATTGTAAGGACTGTGGTATACTCTGTTGGTAGATTATTTTGAGAGGTTTAAGTATTGAAAAAGATAAAAGGTTTCTTTATTGGATTAATATTAGCGATTATAACAGTCGTTATTTTTTTGTTCCTATCCAAGTTCAAAAAAATTAATCAATATTATAAGGTGAATGATAATAGTGTTCGTTATAATACAAGTTATAACAAGCATAAAAAGTAGAGAGATTTTTAAAAGCAAACTATGATGAAAAACACGCATTTATTATTAGGTTCTTCTGAACTTACTGTAGCTAATAAAAAAGAATTTCATCCAGCGCAAATGTTTAATTATGATGATTTTCATCTAATGCAAGTAGGGGGCGGATTCTTCCAAAATGTGATTCAAGCATCAACGTTGGCTTCGTTAGAGCCGATTATGACACAGAAGAAAGTGGCTATTATTGAAAGCTTAAATTGGTTCGATCAAAAAGGGATGAGACAAGATGCCTTTGAAAGTCGAATTTCAAAAGAGCATGTGTACTATACGTTGATGAATCCAAAACTTTCAAAAGAAACAAAGTTAAAATTTATTAATCGAGTTTTAGAGTTGTCAGCAAAAATGAATCATTAACAAGTACGTTTGAAAGATATAAACGAGTGCTTGTTGAGGGGGAAGGTTCTCAAATTGACCAGTTCATGATTCAAATGGAATTGGCTAAATTTTCCTTAAATGTTGTACAGGCGTTTTATGATGAACACTCAATAGTAGAATCGCCATCCAAAGGGAGTACTATGCCCGACTATAACTGGGATGAAGTATTGGCTAAAAACGAGGAACAAGCTAAAAAAGATACTCAATCGAATGAGTATCATTTTGACGATTGGTATTATAAAAAGCAAATTGCTAATAAATTAGAATCGCTAAAAGATTCTAATGCAACGTTTAAATACACTGAGTCTCCAGAATATGAAGACTTCAAGTTGTTTTTACAGATTGCAAAGGAATTAGGGGTGGAGGTTCTTGTAATCACATTTCCTGTTAACGGACCGTGGTATGATTATATTGGAATTGACGCTTCGCAACGAAATGCCTTTTCAACAAAAATCAATGAAATTGTTAAGGAAGCTGGCGTGAAGCAGGTCGATTTAACGTCACATGATTACGATCCTTATTATATATGGGATGCAACTCATCCTGGATGGAAGGGGTGGCCTTTAGTTGAAAAAGAATTGGTCAAGTTTTTTAAAGAAAATGGATAATGTATTAGTATGGTCACTCGTATTTTATGTGCTTATTACTAGTGTTCTACTTTATTGTATATTTACAGATTTCACAAATGCAACAGAATTTATCTATAATGCATTCTAAAAATGAAGTTTATGAGCTAGGAAGATTCCTCTTTCCTAGCTTTTTCAGTTTTTTTACATTGATTGAAATGACAAAGATTAGTATAATACAGTCATTAAGACTCGAGGTGAAGACATGAAAAGACAAAGAACTTTTCAAATGGTATTAAGTGCGATGTTTATCGCGATGATTATTTTACAAAGTTTTGTTCCATTTTTAGGGAACTTACCATTAGTGGTATTAGATATTACGATTATTCATATTACAGTTATTGTTGGTGGGATTGTGTTAGGGCCACAAGCAGGGCTGCTTCTAGGATTTACGTGGGGATTTTGTTCGTTCCTACGTGCTTTTACGTCAGGGAATGTTCTTAGCTTGATGATCTTTACAAATCCATTAATTTCTATCTTGCCACGCTTAGTGATGGGGGGACTTGTTGCGTTATTTTATCATAAGACAACTAAACTCATTGCGTCCGACCAACTCAGAATGGCAGTGGCTGGTTTCCTTGGAAGTATTATGAATACGGTATTAGTATTAAGCTCCATTTATTTACTGATGGGAAATCAATATGCAGAATTAACAGGGAAAACAGTTGCGGAATTGCCGATTTTCTTAATGGGCGTTGTTATGACAAACGGTATTGCGGAAGCGTTGGCTGCAACCGTGATGACACCAATCATTGCATCGATTTTAGTAACGATTTATAAGAAAAGAGGATAGTGTATGTGGGAAGCAAAAAACGTAACCGTCTTTGTTACGGGTGGAATCGCCGCATTTAAAGCAGCTACACTTGTTCGCTTATTTGTAAAAGCAGGAGCGAATGTGGAAGTTGCGATGACAAAGAGTTCGTGTGAATTCATTACGCCACTAACGTTTCAAGTGTTGACGAAAAATAAAGTGCATACGGATACGTTTGATGAAGACGAAGCGAACAAGGTCCAACATATCCATTTAGCGGATAAGACAGATGTCGCTGTGGTCGTACCGGCAACAGCGAATACGATTGCGAAAATGGCTAATGGAATCGCGGATAATTTCGTGACAAGTACATTGTTGGCGACAACAGCTCCGATTTATGTGGCTCCTGCGATGAATGAACATATGTGGGAAATCCTGCAACGGTTCGGAATGTAGCACAGCTTAAAGCAGATGGAAAAGTGATCATTGAACCAGCAACTGGATTTTTAGCAGAAGGGTATAATGGAAAAGGCCGCTTGCCTGAACCAGAAGAAATCTTCGAACAAGTGACATTTTTTGAAAGTAGACGAGCATACGGCTCTCCTTTAAAAGGGAAATCTGTCTTAATTACGGCCGGAGGAACAAAAGAGCGCATTGATCCAGTGCGCTATATCTCCAATGACTCTTCTGGAAAGATGGGATATGCACTTGCAAAGGCTGCATCCGTCTTAGGAGCTGAAGTTCAATTAGTGTCAACAACCAAACAATTGAAAGTTCCGTTTGGTGTGAATGTAACGTATGTGGAATCCGCACATGAAATGGAAGAAGTGGTTACAGCACAATTTCCAACTACAGATGTTGCGGTGATGGTAGCGGCGGTTTCTGATTACTATGTAGCGAATCGTTCGGACCAGAAAATCAAAAAGCAAAACAATGAATCAGGGTTAAAACTAGAATTAGCAGAAAATCCAGATATTCTAAAGGGACTTGGACATTCTAAAAAAGAAGGACAAGTTGTTATTGGGTTTGCGGCAGAGACTGAAAGAGTATTAGAATATGCTGCAGCAAAATTAGAAAAGAAAAAAAGCCGATGCGATTATCGCTAACGACATTTCAAGTTCGAAGATAGGATTTAATGCGGATAACCATCAAGTTACAATTCTTACTAAAGAAGGTAAACAAATTCCACTTCCAGAGTGTTCAAAAGATGCGTTAGCTCTTGAAATTTGGAAAACTCTAGTGGGAGAAAATGTGATTCGATAGTCAATAATAAGAGATACGATAAACCAATTTAACGTTTCTGTTAGATTGGTTTATTTTATTGTCCTTTCTAGCACTAAAATAATTGCATGATTTACATAGAAATTTACCGCAATTCAAGAAAATGTGGTATAATAGGGAAGGTTATCTAGGCATGAAAGGAGATTTTATGAACGAGAATATTTCATTGCCAGAATTTATGAGAAACGAACTCGTAATCAAAACACAGAAGGAACTTCGACAGCGAAAAGGATATCTGATTTCAAAGCGAATCTTTGATATCGTCGTTTCGTTATTACTGCTAGTTCCGTTATCAATCGTCTTTTTAGTGATTGCCATTGCAATTAAATTAGAAGATGGGGGTCCTGTTTTTTATAGGCAGGAACGCGTTACAACAAATGGACGCAAATTTAAAATTTTTAAATTCAGAACAATGGTATTAAATGCGGATAAAGTAGGGCCGCTTGTAACACAAGACCACGATCCACGTATTACAAAAGTTGGACGTCGTGTTCGTAATTATCGTCTGGATGAAGTAGCCCAGCTACTAAATGTATTAATTGGAGATATGTCTTTTGTAGGCGCAAGACCGGAAGTTCAAAAATATGTAGATGCATACACGCCAGAAATGCAGACAACCTTATTACTTCCTGCCGGAGTAACATCCATTGCTGCGATTGAATTTAGACACGAAGCAGAAAAGATTGCAGAGTGGACAAAGCAAGGGTTAACAGTAGATGAAGCTTATATCAAACATATCTTGCCAGAAAAAATGCAATACAATATTGATTATTTAAAAAAATGTAGTTTAAAAAATGATATTGCGATCATGGTAAAAACTGTGATTGCAGTCTTAAAATAACTTGGAGGAACCAACATGAAAGTTAGAAATATTCCATTCTCACCACCAGATATTACAGAAAAGGAAATCAACAATGTAGTCGAAGTACTACAATCTGGTTGGATTACAACAGGACCAAAAACAAAAGAATTTGAACGCCAATTAGCTGAATATATGGGCACTGAAAAAGTAGTCTGCTTAAACTCAGCAACAGCTGCTTTAGAATTAGCACTACGCGTTTTAGGCGTTGGACCTGGAGACGAAGTCATTGTTCCGGCATACACATATACAGCTTCTTGTAGTGTGATTGAGCACGTTGGAGCAACACCAGTTATGGTTGATATCCAAGAAGACCATTTCGAATGAATTATGATGCATTAGCGGATGCCATCACTGAAAAAACAAAAGTGATTATTCCTGTTGAATTAGCAGGGGTTCCATGTGACTACCGTCGTATTTTCGAAGTAGTAGAATCAAAACGTGGTTTATTCAAACCATCTACAAACTTGCAACGTTATTTCAATCGTGTCATTGTTGTTTCTGACTGTGCACACGCAATTGGAACAACTCGCGACGGCGTTTCTGTGGCTAAATTAGCAGACTTTGCATCATTCTCATTCCATGCCGTTAAGAACTTAACGACTGCAGAAGGTGGATGTATTACATGGAATCCAGCAAACGAATTGGATTCTGAAGCAATGTATAAAGAATTCCAAGTGTACTCATTACACGGACAAACAAAAGACGCTTTAGCAAAAATCAAACCTGGTTCTTGGGAATACGATATTGTCATTCCTGGATTCAAATGCAATATGCCAGATATTATGGCTGCGATTGGTTTAGCGCAATTAGAACGTTACCCACAATTATTGGAACGTAGAAAAGAAATCGTACGTAATCTTAATAAAGGATTATCTGCGGATAAACGTATCCAAGTGTTACCTCACGAAGGTAAAGATTATGAATCTTCACGTCACTTATATATCACTCGTGTTCAAGGTGCAAGCTATGACCAACGTGGAGAAATCATTACAAAAATGGCGGAACGTGGCGTTTCATGTAACGTTCACTACAAACCACTTCCATTATTAACGGCTTACCAAAATATGGGATTCCGTATGGAAGATTATCCAAATGCATACCGCTTCTTTGAAAATGAAGTGACTCTACCATTGCATGGATTACTTAGCGATGAGGATGTAGACTACATTATTCAAAATTATTTAGAAGTGATTCAAGAAGTACTTGGATAGTCAGGAGAGGATATTTAAATGAATAATCGATTAAAAATTTTATTATTATTCATCGTGGACTCGCTACTTGTTGTTGGATCAGTATTTTTAGGATTTCGATTAGTAACAGAAGGGTTAATTCGTAATATTCACGGATTAACAATTACAGCGATTTTATCGTTAGTAGCCTATTATGTGTTCTCCTATTTCTTCAATCTTTATTGGAGAGATTGGGAATACGCAAGTGTGTACGAAGTTATTACTGTCGTAAAATGTGTCTCAGCAACTGTTATTGTTTCAACAATTTCAGGGATAGCGTTCTTCGATACAAAAATAACGTGGCAATTCCTAATTGTTTGCTGGTTATTACTAGTGATTTCAATCGGTGGAGTTCGTCTCTCAATGCGTGTCTTCCGTGAATTCTTTGCGGATAGCAGCGTCATGGAAAATGCAAAACCAACATTAATCGTTGGGGCTGGTGCTGCTGGAACATTATTAGTTCGTCAAATGCTTATGCATCCAGCAATGCGTATGGATCCAATTGCCTTTGTCGACGATGACCCAGAAAAACTACGTAAAGATATTTATGGAGTTCGTATTTTAGGAGCGATCAAAGATATCGAACGTATTGTAGATACAATGGGAATTACGAAAGTCGTTATTGCGATGCCATCACTTCCAATCAAGAAATTAAATGAAGTGTATGATGTTGCTCGTAAGACTGGTGCTGAATGTGTAATCTTACCAAATATTGACGATGTCATGAGCGGGAACTTACACGTACAACAACTTAGAAATGTAGAAATCGAAGACTTATTGGGTCGTGAGCCAGTTCATTTGGATCAAACGATGATTGAAAAACAACTTCGTGGCAAGAAGATTCTTGTAACGGGTGCAGGTGGTTCAATCGGTTCAGAAATTTGCCGTCAAGTGGCTAAATTCAAACCAAAAGAAATCGTTATTTTAGGACATGGTGAAAATAGTATTTATCAACTGAATATGGAATTAGTGGGTAAATATTCTCAACACTTCACGATTACACCAGTCATTGCCGATGTGCAAGACCGTAAACGTATTTTTGAAGTGATGGATAAATATAAACCAGATGTTGTTTACCATGCGGCTGCGCATAAACACGTACCATTGATGGAATTAAACCCTCGTGAAGCGGTGAAAAACAATATTCTTGGTACAAGAAATGTGGCTGAAGCAGCAAGCCATGCGCGTGTTAAAGCATTCGTAATGGTATCAACAGACAAAGCAGTTAACCCACCAAATATTATGGGTGCAACAAAACGTCTTTGCGAAATGATTGTGCAAGACATGGCGACACGTAGCGAGTATACAAAATTCGTTGCGGTTCGTTTCGGGAATGTATTAGGCTCACGTGGTTCAGTAATTCCGCTCTTCAAGAAGCAAATTGCTGAAGGGGGGCCAATTACAGTGACTCACCCGGATATCGTACGTTACTTTATGACGATTCCGGAAGCTGCTCAATTAGTAATCCAAGCAGGTTCACTTGCTCGAGGCGGGGAAATCTTCGTACTTGATATGGGTCAACCAGTGAAGATTGTTGACTTAGCGAAAAATTTAATTCGTCTTTCAGGATTCGATGAAGGAGATATCGAGATTAAGTTTACAGGATTACGCCCAGGAGAGAAGATGTATGAAGAGTTACTGAACGAAGGGGAAGTAAATCCAAAACAAGTCTTTCCTAAGATTCATATTGGAATTGCGGATAATTCTAAGATTAATCGCGTGTATAATTTCATTGAAAATTTCGAAAGCTATACAGATCAAGAATTACACGATGAATTGATTGATATTGCGAATAAAAAGAAATAGATAAATGGGTCGATGATTTCATCGGCCTTTTTTGATGATATTTCTGTTTTTATAAAAAGAACTATTTTATAATGAATTGAGAATAAAAAAATAGGAGATTGCATATGAAAGTTAGTATCATAATTACCGCAAGAAATGAAGAAAAAAATACTTACCAATGTTATTTGAAGATATCCTAAATCAAACATACCCACTCCAAAATATTGAAGTCGTTTTGATGGATTCAAATTCAACGGATAACACTAGAAAATTGATGGAAGAATTTAAAAATAACAATGAAAGTTTAAGTGTTCAAATCGTTACAAACGAACGTCAAATTCAGGCAGCAGGGTTTAATGAAGGTGTTAAACATGCTACTGGGGATGTTGTGCTAAAAATCGATGCCCATTCTAGAATTCCACAAGACTTTGTCCAAAAAAATGTGAATGAAATTATAGCAGGGGCATTTGTTTGTGGTGGGAATAGACCAACTGTTGTAGACTCTGATGATGATTTTTCAAAGACTCTCCATATCGTAGAAGAATCTGCACTAGGAAGCAGTATTGCAAACTACAGAAAATCCAATGTGAAAAGAAAAGTGAACTCTATTTTTCATGGAATGTATCGTAAGGAAGTGTTTGAAAAAGTAGGACTAGCAGATGAAAGATTGTTGCGTACTGAGGATAACGAATTTCATTACAGAGTGCGAAAAGCGGGATATGATATTATTTTTAATCCTGAAATTGAGTCGTACCAGTATATTCGTCCAACTTTCACAAAGATGATTCAACAAAAATTTGCGAACGGATATTGGATTGGCTTGACTTCACATATTTGCCGTGATTGCTTATCTTTATTCCATTTCGGTCCCGGTGTATTTGTGGCGACTTTACTCATATTAATGATGTTTACGCCAATTAGTTTTATACCATTATTAACGGTGTTTGGGCTCTATATATTGGCAGTCTTAGGATTATCTATTTTTGAAATTTCGAAGCAAAAATATAACCATACGCTACTATTAATTCCATTCATTATGATTGCCGTTCATTTTGCCTATGGAATTGGAACGATTAAAGGATGGATCTTTGGTTTTGAATTTAAAAAGAATATTTTTGGTGAAGAAGAAAAAAATCTTAAAATTACTATAAATACTCATGAATTCAAGCAAATCTATGATATAATAAACTGATTGTATAGTTATTGGAGTGGAATGAATGAGAGTAAATGAAGAAAAAAATTATCAAATAGAAGAAAACAAAGAAAAAAACAAAAAAAATTAAGAAAAAGTTATTTTAACGGTCTTACTGGCAGTGGGGGCTGTGATTATTGCAGTTGCTGCTTACGCATGGAGTCGAATTTCTCAAGCAGAAGATGCGATTCATCAAAAGGTGGAGACCGTCCAATTACGTGAGAAAGAATTAACAGATGATAGCAGCTTTTCGGTTCTTCTATTAGGGATTGATAATGGAGCGTATGGTCGTGATACGGAAGTAGGACGTTCAGATACGATGCTTCTTGTTACGGTAAATCCAAAACAAAAGAAAACAACGATGATTAGTATTCCTCGTGATTCTTATACTGAAATTATCGGCTATGGGACTTTTGACAAGATTAACCATGCGTATGCGTTTGGGAAAGAACAATTCTCAATTAACAGTGTCCAAAACATGCTGAACGTTCCAATTGACTACTATGTAACCGTAGATATGGGTGGATTGATGGGACTTGTTGATGCAGTCGGTGGATTAGAGATTACGCCAGCGTTAACATTTACGTATGAAGAGGAGTCCTTTACTGAAGGGGTTACACGTCATGTAGACGGGGAAGCCGCACTTCGTTACGCTCGTATGCGTTACGATGACCCAGAAGGAGATACAGGCCGTCAAAAACGTCAACAATATGTAATTCAAAAATTAGTTGAAAAAAATTATTGAGTTTAGGTTCAGTAACTAAATACGAAGAAATTCTTAAGACGTTAGAGAACTCGGTAAAAACAAACTTTACAGTGGAAAAATTATTCCAAATCGCACAAACGCATAAAGAAGCTCTCCAACATTTTGAATCAGATACGATTAATGGGGATGGAGCAATGATTAATGGCGTTTATTATTTTTGTCATTCCAGAAGCAGAAAAAAATTCGTGTTTCAAATGTCATCAGAAAATCTCTTGATTTAGAAGAAATTACTGAATTAAAAACATATCGAGACAAAAAGAAACACAGTCATCAGTCAATATCGAGCAAAAATGCTCCTCAAAAATAATTCAGGTGTTCAAGAACAAGGAGATACTTACGTAGAACCAAATGTAACGCCAAATTATAACAATAGTTACAATAATAACAATTACAATAATAATAACAACAGTAATGATGATGACGACTATGTTGCACCGACAAATCCATCTAATAATGGTGGAGGAAGTAGTGCTAACACCAACAGCACCGGCAACGCAGGCATCACAAGCGACGGCTGCTCCAGAGCAACCGCAGCCTGTACAACCGACGCAATCAGCTCCTGCAACCCAAGAGCCTGTTGCGCCAACACAACCTACACAAAAACAAAACCCTTAAAAGTATTGGAGTGTAAATATGAACGAATCAAATGAATGGACCCGACAAGGAAGACGTCAAGAAAAGAAAAAGAAACGTGGACGTATTGGTTTTATCTTAATCCTGTTACTAGCTATTATTGCAGTAGCGGGAACTTACTACGCAAGTCGAATTAACCATACGATCAACACGATTACTCAAAATGTCGGAAATCGTACAGAGCAAGAAGCAAACGACATTATTAAAAACGCAAAACCGATTAACATTCTATTATTGGGGATTGATAATGGCGCGTATGGACGTTCGGAAGAAGACGGCCGTTCAGATACAATGCTATTGCTGACAGTTAACCCATCAACAAAAAAATCTCAACTACTCAGCTTACCACGTGATACTTACACTGAAATCGTAGGAACGGGTGGCTATGATAAATTGAACCACGCTTTTGCTTATGGAAAAGCACCAATGGTCATTAATTCAGTTGAGAAGATGTTAGATACAACAATTGACTTCTATGTGCAAATTAACATGGGAGGACTAATGGAATTCGTTGATGCTGTAGGTGGTATTGAAGTAACAAGTCCACTTACATTTACGTACGAAGGCCGTTCTTTCGTTGAAGGAAAGACTGAACTGCTTGATGGTGAAAGTGCCTTACGTTTCGCACGTATGCGTTACGATGATCCAGAAGGGGATACAGGCCGTCAAAAAAACGTCAACGTATCGTTATCGAAGAACTTGTTAAAAAAATTGATGACATTCAATTCTGTTACAAACTTCGAGCAATTATTGAATGCGGTAAGTAAAAAAACGTGAAAACAGACTTGCCAATTGGACAAGTGATGGCCCTAAAAAAACACATATGGTCCTGCCATCGCAGGAAATAATTTATCACAAACATTTATCGAAGAAAGACAGTTATTATTGACAAACAATGCAGGGGAGCAAATTTATTACTCTTATGCAACGGATGATGTGTTATTAGAAGTAAGTAATTCAATCCGTAAGTTAATGGGACAACCAACTGTTCAAACATATCCATTACTACAACAAAGAGAAGATTTATATTATTTAACAACTCCTTAATAGGGGAAATAAGAGGTGTATACAATGATTTATGCTGGGATTTTAGCCGGTGGAACCGGAACTCGTATGGGAATCCAAGAAATGCCAAAGCAATTTCTACCATTAGGAAACAAACCAATTATTATTCACACAGTTGAAAAGTTCTTGTTTGTTCCAGATGTAGATGTAGTGTATGTAGCTGTTCATCCTAATTGGGTGAGCTACTTCAATGACTTATTAGACAAACATATTTTGACAAATAAAGACAAAATCCGTGTCGTTAGCGGTGGTGGAAATCGTAATGATAGCATCTTAAGTATTATTGCGGACATCAAAAATAGCGGATCGTTTTCACCTGAAGATGTATTGATTACACATGATGCGGTTCGTCCGTTCGTTTCTTATCGTATGATTGTCGACAATATTGAAGCGATGAAGAACTATGACGTTGCGGACACTGTAGTGATGGCCAATGATACAATTGTAGAATCGGTTGATGGAAAGGTCATTTCTTCTATTCCAAACAGAACGCATATGTATCAAGGACAAACACCTCAAACGTTTAAAATTCAAGCTTTTACCGACTTATATGACAGCCTTACGGATGATGTCAAAGAAATCTTGACAGATGCATGTAAAGTATTCGTGGTTAACGATGTGCAAGTAGCTCTTGTCGAGGGTGAATACTCAAACATTAAAATCACAACAGTAACAGATTTGAAAATTGCGCAAGCGATGTTAGGAGAGATTTAAAATGATTAATCGAGTGTATCAACTCATTCGTCCATCGTTTTTCTCAATTAAATATGAAGATGTGTCTTTCTATGAAGAAGATACTGTGGTGGTACGACCAAACTATTTAGCTTTGTGTCATGCTGACCAACGTTACTTCCAAGGGACACGTCCTGCTAAAATTTTGCAGAAGAAATTACCAATGGCATTGATTCATGAATGTTGTGGAATCGTCGTTGCGGACCCAACAGGAACGTATAAGCCAGGAGACCATGTGGTGATGATTCCAAACCAACCACCACGTGATTTTGACCAGAAGACAGAGTTTTATGAGAACTATGTGAATGGAACATACTTCCGTTCAAGTGGCCATGATGGATTCATGCGTGAATTCGTGACAATTCCAATCGACCGTGTTGTGAAATACGAAGATGTTCCAGATAAAGTCGCTGCTATTTCTGAATTCGTATCAGTTGGGGTTCACGGATTACGTCGTTTTGACAAAGTGGCTCATAGCCGTCGTAATCGAATCGTGGTATGGGGCTCAGGAAGCTTAGCATATGTTGTAGCAACAATTGCAAAAGCAAAATTCCCAGAGTCAACGATTATTATTGTTGGTAAAGATCCTGAGAAATTACGTTTGTTCTCATTTGTAGATGAAGTATATGATGTGAGCAATCTTCCAGAAGACTTTACATTCGACCATGCCATCGAATGTGTAGGCGGAAGCGGAACTCAAGATGCATATCGTGAGATTATCCGTCATATTCAACCTCAAGGTACGGTTGTCATGATGGGGGTAAGCGAGTTCGAAGTACCATTAAACACACGTGACATTCTTGAAAAAGGATTGACTTGGGTTGGAAGCTCTCGTTCAGGTCGCAAGGACTTTGAAGAGGCTGTTCAATTCATGGCAGATCCAAAGTACATGCACGTTTGAATTTAATTATTTTTGAATCAAATCCAATTCAAGAGATGAAAGATATTTATCATTTCTTCGAGGAAGACAAATTAACGCCATTTAAAACAGTGGCTAAATGGGATATTTAGAAAGTGAGGAAAACATGGAACCATTACAAGAGAAATGTTTAGAAATGGCTGAATACTTTGTGTCATTTTGTAAGCAACATGAATTATTATGTTATTTATGCGGTGGTGGGGCCATTGGAGCACTTCGCCATAAAGGCTTTATCCCTTGGGATGATGATTTAGATTTCTTTATGCCACGAAAAGATTATGAAAAATTGATTGAATTGTGGCCAAAAGAAGCAGATGAGCGTTACGTGATGTCAAACAGTGACGAACATTACTTAGACCGTAATTTGTTTGTGACGATTCGTGATAAAGAAACGACTTGCGTGAAACCTTATCAAGCGGACTTAGATGTCCCACACGGCTTAGCGATTGATATCCTTCCACTAGATTATTATCCAAAATCAGAATCAGCACGTAAGAAACAAGTTCGTTGGGCATTGATTTACTCATTGTTCCGTGCGCAAACAATTCCTGAAAAACATGGTGGATTGATGAAATGGGGAAGCTTATTCTTATTAGGATTAGTCCCAACACGTTCATTACGCTATAAAATTTGGAGCAAGGCGCAGCGCGAGATGACAAAGTATACGCGTGAAGAAAGTGATGGAATCACAGAACTTTGTGCGGGTCCTGGATATATGAAGAACAAATATCCAATCGAAAGCTTTGAATCAGCGTTATTTGTACCATTTGAACAAACAGAAATGCCAATTCCAGTTGGATACGATGCTTACTTAAAAACAGCATTTGGTGATTACATGACACCACCTCCAGCAGATAAACAAGTTGCACATCATGATGCATTATTTGTCGATCTTGAAAATGGATACGAGAAGTATAAAGGGGAGTATTATGGAACCAAAAATTAGTATCATTGTTCCGGTATACAACGTTGAAATATCTAGAACGCTGTGTGGAATCAATTTTAAAACAGACAATGACTAATTTTGAATTGATTCTTATTAATGATGGTTCTAGTGATAACAGTGGACAAGTATGTGATGAGTTATCACGTAAAGATACTCGTATTCGAGTGCTTCATATTCCAAATGGAGGAGTCTCTAATGCAAGAAATTTAGGAATCCAGTCATCGAGAGGTGAGTGGATTTCGTTTATCGATAGTGATGATTTTGTTACGGAAGATTATTTAGAAACTCTACTGCAACCCGTTGAAACAGATGAAACAATCGGTTTTTCCATTGGGAAATTACATCATATCCAAAATGGAGTTGTGACAGCATTACCTGAAACAAGTAGTAAATTAAATGTTTGGGATACAGAACAGACACTTAAAGAACTATTAACGACAGAAAAAACATCATTTTTCCCTGTCGCAAAACTATTTCGTAAGAGTCTAATTCAAGGCCATCAATTTAATACGAAATATCATCTTGCAGAAGATGCATTATTCTTAACAGAATTATTAATTCAATCAAAATGTAATACAGTTTTTGTTGATAAATCTATTTACTTTTACGATCATCGTGAGGGAAGTGCAACCACATCAGTCAATCAGTATGTTTTTTTGATACAGTTACTGTGTACCAGGAAATTATTCGTATGGTTAAGAAAGAATTTCCAAGATTGCAACCGGAATTGAATAATCGTGAATATTGGTCTTATATTACTGTATACGATAAGTTGATTTTTCGCGAATAATAAGCAGTTTGCTGAGAAAGAAAAAGAATACAGAAGATGGATTCTAAAGCATAAAAAAGAAATAATGAAAGATCAATATTTTACGAAATTTAGAAAAATTGCTATTGTATTCTTAAGTATTTCGCCAATTCTTTATAAGAAAAATTGTTGAGTTGAAAAAGTAGTAAATAAAGGAGTTAAAAATGAGTTTTTTTCAAAAAAATTAATGATTACTTGGAAAAAGTATAAAGTGGGGGTAGCCTATTCATTTATCCTCGTTTCTATTTTTAAGTATGAGTTCACTTTTTATAAAGTGGCAAATCCAATTTATAAAGGGTTATCAGCTGTAGTTTTTCGTATTCATTTTAGTTTCCCTTTTAGGTGGCTTTTAAGAAAATCAAAATGGATGTTAAATTTTTTTAATATTATTTGGATTTGTTTCGGGAAGTCATTTATTGTCAGCTTTTGGTAAATCATTCAAGTCACCTTATTGGAAATGCTACCGAAATAATTTTTTTATGGTAACATATGTTCTATTGTTCATAATGCTAAATTTATCTCAGTTGAAAAAAAGTTTTTTTAACTTAACAGCTGTAACCGTTCAAATAGTGTCCTTTTTATCAGCTCTATTTGCACTAAGTTTGTTGCTTGCAAAAGTTTTAATACTGTTTAAGGTTGGAAATCGTTCCTATTCTTATGGAGTAATGAATGGAAGATTATGGGGAATTGTGAATCCAAATGCGAGTGCAATATTTACATATATTAGCATCATTTTGGCGCTCTATTTAATCCATCAAGGACATAAATATTCAGTATTATTTAAAATTAATAATATTATTCAGGTGCTCTATTTTGCTATGATGCAAAGTCGAGGAGCATTATTATCGTTGCTATTGATGATTGGTTTGTATTTTGCTTTTGTTGCAAGAGGTAAAATTTCTAAGAGAATATTAACATTTCTTTCAGTGGCAATATTAGTATTTGGAACCAATGTAGCTATTAGTTATGTAGGGTCAAAATATATATCTCGACAAAAAGTAACAGTTTATGATTTAGAAAAATCAAAAAATTATTCTGTAGATGACGGAAATGAAAAAGAAAAAGCTGCAGAGTTACACTTAATTGAAACTACGCCAAGTGGAAGAACTCATATTTGGCAAAATGCATTAAAAATGGCTAGCAAAAAACCAATTTTTGGTTATGGAGTCCGTAATTTTCCAGATTACTATTCTGAGTACTTTAGTAAATATGAAATCCAAAATTCTTTAATCGGTGGGAATTTCCATAATATCTTTATTACCGTCTTCGTAAGTACTGGTATTGTTGGTTTGGTTGCCTTTATGATGCTATTAGGATATATCATTCAACGTTTCGTACGATATCTATTTATTTCGAAGAAAAATTCAGATAAATTAGTGATGATCCTATTCTTCGGAATGTTGTTAGGGCAATTGTTCGAAAGCCAAATTATGTATTCAACAAACTTCATTAACATTATGTTTTGGTTTGTTGCAGGTTATGGATTGATGATTTGTAACCGAGATGAGAAAATCCGATATCAAGAAGTAACGGATGTTCGTGAGATTCAACAAATGGAACTAGGCATTATGGAATACATCCATGAAGTTTGCAATAAAATTGGAGTGAAGTACTTCTTAGCGTATGGAAGTTTGATTGGTGCAGTTCGTCATCAAGGATTTATTCCATGGGATGATGACATGGATATTTGTATGTTAAGAGATGACTATGAAAAACTCCAAGATTATTTAATTGCAAATCCTTCTGAACGTTATCAAGTGATGTCATATAAGAACAATCGTAATTATGTTTATCCATTTATGAAAGTGATGGACAATCAAACATATCTAATTGAAGAAGATGTTCGTATCGATTCAAATATGGGGATTTACGTTGATATTTTTCCCAGTGGATGGATATGAAGATGATCGAGCGTTTAAAAGATAAAAATGACAACGATTATTAAAAAAACGTCAATTAAGTTGTTATACATTCAAAGGAATTACGAATAAGAAAAGCTTTATCAATTCCCTTATTCGATACGCTTCTGTAATCGCATTTTATTTCACAGATACAAATAAATATGTAAAGCAAATTGACGAGCTGGCTAAATCAAGAAAAGTTGAAGATTATGAGCTTGTTGATTATCTTATTTACAAAGATATGAATAAGCCAGTATGGAAGCGCGAATGGTTGAAAGATGTAACGTTTGGTCATTTTGAGGGAAGAGAGTTTCTAATTCCAACAAACTTCCATGAAATCCTAACTTCGGACTATGGTAATTATATGCAATTACCTCCAGTTGAACAGCAAGTTTCTCATCATGATTTTAGATTGTGGAAAATAGTGGAAGAAAAATAAAAAAAGAGGTTTATATGAAAAATATTAAGCTGAACGCATTAACGAATATGCTTGTGCGAATACTGAATATTGTCTTTCCTCTAATCACGGGACCGTATATTTCGCGTGTGCTGAGTAAGGAGGATTTTGGTAATTTTAACGTTGCCAATACAATATTAAATTTATTTATTCCGTTCGCTACGCTTGGAATTTACAATTACGGGATGCGTGAGATTAGTAAAGTAAAGAATGATCGAGACAAGATTAATAAGGTATTCAGTCAGCTCTTTTATATTTCACTAATCTGTACGATTGCGACTACAATAATTTATTATATTTATGTTAGTTTCACGATTGAAACGCCAGATTTGAGATATTTATACTACATTTTAGGGGTTCAATTATTCTCTCAGTTATTTTTATATTGAGTGGTTAAATGAAGCTTTTGAAAACTATAAATTTATTTTTTTATAAGACTTTAGTGATTCGTATCCCTAATGCTAGTGGCGGTCTTCATGTTCGTTAAGAAAGCAGAGGACATCATTCCGTATACGATTGTCATGTCTGTAATTACGTTAATAAATTTCCTTGCAAGTTTGTATGGATCAAGCAAGAAGTCAAATTTGTTAGGGTTCACGCAAAAGATATGATGAAAATGATGAGTCCATTATTTGCAGTATTATTAATTGCAAATGCGAATATGTTGTATACGTATTTGGACCAAATTTTCTTATCTAAAATCGGTATTGTAGAAAATGTTACTTACTATGTTACGGGATATAATATTGCAACCCTTTTGGCAAGAGTCGTTAGTGGAGCCGTGAGTGTGAGTGTTCCAAGGCTTGGCTACTATCTTGGAATAGGGGATAGAAAAGCTTATCAAGATTTGGTAAATAAAGGAAGTCAAGCCTTTTTCTTCTTCCTTGTTCCTATCTGTGTTGGGTTAGCGTCCGTCGGAATACCGGTAACCTTATTATACGGTGGAGAAAAATACTTTTTTGCTGGAATGTGTACAGTGCTCTTTGCCATTCGTACAATCGGTTGGGCATTAGAAATTATTTTCGGAACACAAGTTATTCTTGTAAATGGTTATGAGGAGAGATTAACCATTCTTTATTTCGTCGGTGGTGGAATTAACTTGTTGTTAAATAGTGTCTTATTCTTTACGGGAGTTACGGCTCCAGAGTATTACATTATTACGACAATGGCAGCAGAGATTGTTTTATTACTGTTAGAATATGTGTTTATTCGAAATATGGAATTAGTTCAAGTAAAACCAATTCTGCATATGCTTAAGAAATATATTGTTTTATCATTAGGTTTTGTCCCAATTGCCTTTGTCGTAAATCATTTTGTGCCGTATAGGCAAGTAGTGGATAAACAATTATTACTAAACATTGGCTTAACGGTCATTAGTTCAGTGGTTTATTATTTAATTGCTTTGGCGATTGCAAAAGACGATTTATATCAATCAATTTTAAAAGGTGTTTTATCAAAATTAAAAATAGGAGCTAAATCATGACAAAAGAAAGAGTAATGAGTTTAGATGAAATTAAAGAGGTAGAATTGAATATCCTAAAATATTTACATGAACTTTGCGAAAAATATGATATTAAATATTTTATAGATTTTGGTTCACTATTAGGAGCTGTTCGTCATGGTGGATTTATTCCATGGGACGATGATACAGATATTTCATTAGCACGTGATGAATTTGAACGTTTATACGAAGTCCTTGTAAAAGAGCAACATCCATATTATCGTTTGATTTCATTTAGAGAAACACCAGGATATCCATTTAGCTATATGAGAGTTTATGATATTCGTACTCGTCGTGATGCTGAATTAATCGATAAGAGTGTAGTATTAGGAACTTGTGTGGACATTTTCCCGTATGATGGAGTTGTGACAGAAGAAGCTGATCGTAAAAAAATGAAACAGTACAAAAACTTCTTACGACTTTCATCTTTAAATTTTAAAGGAATTGAAATTACGAATGGTGGATTAAAAAATATTCCACGATATATGGCTTCTTCTATCTTTAGATTTACATCACCTCAAGTGTGGAATTTGAAATTAGAAGCAGTGGCTAAAAAATATAATAAAGAAAATTCTACTGACTTTACTTGTTCGATATTTGATCCTTATTTTCCAAAAGGAGTCAAAAAAGAATGGTTATATGATACGATTGATATGGCATATGAAGATACGGTTGTCAAAGTGCCAAGAAGGTATCATGAAATTCTCGTATATGAATTCGGAGAGGATTATATGACCCCTCCTCCAGTAGAACAGCAAGTTCCTGGAGAAGCTAAGAACTATTGGATTAGTGAATAACAAACAGAAAAAACGTCCGAATTTACCGGAAATATAATAACAGTTGAAAGATGCTTCGACAATTTATGGCTCTTTGTCAAATAGTGTTGATGAAGAATTTTAGGAAGGGATTAAGCAACTAATTGTTGCTTAATTCCTTTTTGTTTTGGGCTAAACATTTTTGTTGTTAAAATAATCGCTTATTTTTTAAAGGGACACGATGCATACCAATATACTAGAGGCTTTAATATTGTGGAGATGAGCTGTGTGTTCATCTCCTTTATCGTGGCAGTATTATTTGTTTATAATCCTGTAACACAACAAATTCAAAGCCCATTGTTCCTTATTACAACCGGTAGTGGGTTTACAGCCTTACTAGGTGGGGGATTATACTGGCTTGCTAGTCTTACTCCATAAAAAGCCTATATGGTTCGTGATAGAGAAGAAATTACAATTTAAAAGGCAAATCTCGTCAGGAATTTGTACTATCCTAAAAAAGAGCAGATAATAAAAGGGTTTAGTTCAGTAATATACCGAACTAAACCCTTTTAATTTTACTTTAATTCATTAATCAATTTAATCACGTAGATAAGATTCTTCGAATGTATTCCGACCTTCTTCAAAAGTTAGAGCAGTAAAAATCACTATAAGGTGATTTTTTTATAATAAAGCAGTCAGTTGTAATATTTTTTTATTTAATTTTGAAATACGTTTTGAATTAGGAATTTTTAATATAATGAATGTTGTCATTTTATATACAAAAAATAGGATTGAGGATAAATGTTCATTAACTACAAAAAGATAGAGATTTTTGTTCACTTTTTCGTCAAAAGGTGTATAATATTGAACATAGGGAGGCGAACTAGAATGATTTCAAATCATCAATTTAACTTATTAGTATTTTTAAAAAATCAAGAAGCGAAAGTGACACAGCGAGAAATCGCAAAAGGACTTGATCTGTCTCTTGGGAAAGTGAATCATTTAGTAACAGAAGCTGAAAGACTTGGTTGGATAACTTCGGACTATTCTCTCACAGAAAAAGGGATTGCTGAATTAGAACCATATCGTGTTCAAAATGCCATTATTATGGCGGCAGGAATGAGTACACGTTTTGCCCCGCTTTCGTATGAATCACCAAAAGGTCTACTTGTTGTTAAAGGAGAGCGTTTGATTGAACGTCAAATAGGTCAATTGAGAGAGGCTGGAATTGATAAAATTACAGTGATTGTTGGCTATATGAAAGAAATGATGTTCTATCTTGGAGATAAATTTGGTGTAGATATCGTCGTGAATGAAGATTATTATCGTTATAATAATTGTTCGTCGCTTATGCTTGTTCGTGAACAATTGGGAAATACTTATATCTGCTCATCCGATAATTATTTTACAGAAAATCCTTTTGAGGAATACGTATATAGAGGTTATTATGCTACGGTTTTCGCTGATGGAGAGACTGATGAATATTGTGTAGAAAAAGAAACGAATGGTTTCATTTCAGAGGTAACAGTTGGGGGGAAACACACATGGTGTATGCTTGGCCATGTTTATTTTGACCGTGAATTCAGTAAAAAATTTGTTCGTATTTTAGAGAATGAATTCCAACATGCAGCATTTAAGGAACAGCTATGGGAAGAGTATTATTATCGCCATTTAGATGAATTAAAATTAGAAGCGCGTCATTATTCAGCAGATGTAATTAAAGAATTTGATTCTTTAGCAGATCTTCGTGAATTTGATGAACACTATTTGATGCATACAAATTCAAAAATATTACTCAACATTTGTAAGATACTGTCAGTAACACCTGCGGAGATTACTCATATTAAACCGATAAAAGACGGATTAACAAACACTTCCTTCCGTTTCGAGTGTAAAGGTGAATCTTATGTTTATCGTCATCCTGGAAAAGGAACTGAGGAATATATTAACCGACTCAGTGAGGCAGCTTCAATGCGCGTTGCTGCTGAACTAGGGATAGATCAAACTTTCGTAGCAATGGACGAAAATGAGGGCTGGAAAATTTCAAAATTTATAGAAAATGCAAGATTATTAGATTATGAAAATGATGAAGATGTTGACAAAGCGATTGACTTCATTAGCCGACTTCATCGTTCTGGTAAGACAACACCTTATGAACTAAGATTTGAAAAAGATTTAGAAGAATTTAAGGAAAAATTACAAAAACGAAATCGTTTTGAGTTTGAAGATAAGGAAATGCTAGAAGAGCTTGTACGTCAAGTCATTCAATATTTACACAAAGATCCTGTGGAATTTGTTCTTTGTCATGGTGACTGTTATAGTCCGAATTTTCTAGTTGATGAAAACGGGAATATGAGTTTGATTGACTGGGAGTATTCTGGAATGGGAGATGCTGCGAGCGACATTGGTTGTTTCCTATGTTGTACAGACTACAGTTTAGATGAAGCCAAGGAATTTATTAATAAGTACTTTAAAAAGAATCCTGGCGTAGGTACTCAACAGCATTTCTTAGGAATGGTAGGATTAGTTTCGTACTATTGGTTCTTGTGGGCACTTTTCCAAGAAAGTAATGGAAAACGAATTGGCGAATATCTTTATAAATGGTATCGCCATACGAAAATGTATTGTACTGAAGCTCTAAAAATGTATCAGGGAGAAAAATAGATGAAAAATGAAGTTTCAATCGAAAAGCTAATTTCCGAAGAAACAAAACGTAGGCTTGACTTAATGGAAGATAAAGATTACATTTCCAGAACGTTTTTCAAAAATGGATTACCTCTGGGCGGGAATTTGTGTAGGAGTTAACCTAATCCTCATTATTTTGGCAATGTGTGGGGTGATTCAATAATGGCTTCTATGAATGATTATATTCAACAAGAAACGATTACAGGTGTTGTTCCAATGACGAATGGAGATCGTCAGTATTCGTTTTGGGATTTATTCCTTTCTACTAGTGGCTTTGCCATTGCAACTTGGTGTTATACGCAAGGAGCTTATGTTGCGCAGTATCTTTCTTTTAATCAAATGCTCATTAATATTTTTAGTTTTAATATTATTTGGGTCTTTATAGAATGTTTACCAGTACTTTTTGCAGTTCGTTACGGAATTGATTTGTGGATTTGGCTCCGGTCGGTTCTTGGGCAAAAAGGAGTTGCACTTTTGTCAACAGTAATAAGTTTAGCAAACTTTGGTTGGTATGCAGTTACTGCGAATCTTTTTGCGAATTCCATGATACATTTAGCAAGTAACTTTGGGTTTGTGCTAGACAAGGCAATATGGGCTCCGATACTCGGTACTATGTGCGTCTTTTTAGGAACTTTAATTGCTCTTAGTGGACCTGAAACTATAAAAGGAATTAATAGATACATGGTTGTTGCTTTGTTATTTGTTGGTTTGATTATAGCTGGAATTTGTTTTTTTGCAGTTCCGATTACAGAAATTATGAATGTACAGCCTGCCGTTCAAAATGATTTAACACCACTGGAACGGTTCATGATTTCAGGTGAAGGTAATGTTGCTGTAGCATTTTCTTGGTCAACTCAAGCATTCATTTTACCGCGCTTGGCAAAATCAGAGCGAAGTGGATATTGGGCAACTTCTTTATCGTATGGCGTTATAGCACCATTTTTTGCGGCCACAGGTGGCGTTATGGCACTTGCTATGTTCGTAAAAACTGGTGTATACGAAAGCGACCCAACAACGATGTTAGCTACTTTAAGTACGCCTACATTTTCACTTCTTAGTCTTCTGTTAGTAGCATTTGCAAACATTGGGACTCAAGGAACGGGGTCATATGTTAACTGTATGATTGTGAAAAGTGGAATGCCAAAAATAAGTTATAAGTTAATGGTATGGATAGCTTTTGTCTATGTAAGTTCTTTAACCATTTGGGGAGGAGTAGATGAATATTTTGGGTCATTTATTTCTCTAGCTGCTTATCTTCAAGGACCAATTATTGGAATGATTGTCGTTGACTTCTTCCTACTCAGAAAGCAAAAATTGTCTCTTCGTTCAGCATATTTCTTAGAAGGACATAAGGCATACGAGTATACAAAAGGATTTAATATCGTGGGAATGAGCTGTGTGTTCATCTCATTAATCGTTGCAGTCCTCTTTGTATATAACCCAGTGACGAAGCACATTCAAAGTCCAATCTTCTTATTTACTACTGGAAGTGGTTTTACCGCTCTATTTGGTGGGGGATTATACTGGCTTGCTAGTCTTACTCCATTAAAAGCCTATATGGTTCGTGATAGAGAAGAAATTACAATTTAAGAATGAAAAAGACCGACTGGTTTTCCAGTCGGTCTTTCGTTTATTTATAATTCATTGCAGTTAAGGCTACTTGTAAGATGATAGCGCCGAGTGTACCGATTAGCATTAATACGGCTACAACACGTGTAATTTTTTCAACTGTTGAAAGATTACGTTTTTTCTTTGCCAACAAAATCGCTCCTTTTTTCTTTGCTCGGTAATAGTTTACCGTAAATCGATGTGAATTACTAGAGTTAAATGTTAAAAGGTTTTCTAAGAGTGAAAATGAGTGAAATGAAAAAGAGCTTTAGTAAAAGAAAAGCATTCAAATGCCTTTCAAAAAAGCGTGATTTTTGATAACATAGATGTGTTAAATAAAACAAATTGGAGGAAGTTTCATGTCAAAACAACAAATTGGTGTCGTGGGTATGGCTGTTATGGGACGTAACTTGGCTTTAAACATCGAAAGCCGTGGCTATAGCGTTTCAATCTACAACCGTACAACTTCAAAAACAGACGAAGTGATTGCTCTACATCCAGATAAAAAATTAGTTCCAACATATTCTGTTGAAGAATTTGTAGAGTCTCTAGAAAAACCAAGAAGAATTTTATTAATGGTTAAAGCTGGGGAAGCTACAGATAAGACAATTCAAAGTTTACTTCCACACTTAGATAAAGGCGATATTTTAATCGATGGAGGAAATACATTCTTCCGTGATACAATGCGTCGTAATGAAGAACTTGCAAACTCAGGAATCAACTTCATCGGTACGGGTGTATCTGGTGGGGAAGAAGGAGCCTTAAAAGGACCTTCAATCATGCCTGGAGGTCAAAAAGATGCTTATGACTTAGTAGCACCTATTTTAGAAGAAATCTCTGCTAAAGCAGACGATGGAGCTCCATGTGTGACTTACATTGGACCAAACGGAGCAGGTCACTACGTAAAAATGGTTCATAACGGAATCGAATATGGGGACATGCAATTAATTGCTGAAAGTTACGATATCCTACGTCGTGTTGGTGGATTATCTGTAGAAGAATGCGCTGAAGTGTTCAAAGAATGGAACCAAGGCGAATTAGATAGCTACTTAATCGAAATCACAGCGGACATTTTAACGAAGAAAGATCCTGAAACAGGTCGTCCAATGGTAGACGTAATCATGGATACTGCTGGAAACAAAGGTACTGGTAAATGGGCTTCACAAAGCGCATTAGACTTAGGTGTGCCACTTCCATTAATTACTGAATCTGTATTTGCACGTTTCGTTTCAACATTGAAAGAAGAACGTGTTGCAGCAAGTAAAGAATTAGCAGCTACTAAAATTTCTGAATTAACAAATTCAGAACGTCAAGCTTTAATCGAACAAGTTCGTAAAGGATTATACTTCTCTAAAATCATGAGTTACGCGCAAGGATTTGCTCAAATGCGTGTAGCCAGTGAAGAGTTCAATTGGGACTTAAACTACGGCGAAATCGCTAAAATCTTCCGTGCTGGATGTATCATCCGTGCGCAATTCTTACAAAAGATTACAGATGCGTTCGAACGTGATCCTCAATTGAAAAACTTATTATTAGATAAGTACTTCTTATATGTAACTGAATCTTATCAAGATGCAGTTCGTGATGTAGTTGTAACGGCTGTTCGTGCTGGTATCCCAGTACCAACATTCTCAAGTGCATTAGCATACTATGATTCATACCGTTCAGAAACATTACCTGCAAACTTAATTCAAGCTCAACGTGACTACTTCGGTGCACATACTTACAACCGTGTAGACAAATCAGGAACATTCCACTTCGAATGGGCTCAAGAAAAAGAGATTGAACAATAATTACAAATGACGAAGTCCTAGCCAATTTGGCTAGGACTTTTTTGTTTGTTTCTATTGAAGCAAATCAAAAATTAACATATATGTTAATTTTTGATTATCTAATTTAATGAAATTGACAGAAAAATTTCATTAAATTCTGTTAAGAATCTTATGAATATGGTATGATAAATCTGTTAGGGAAGAATAGAGAAGGGAGTTTCCAAATGCCAGCGAATCAACGTATTTTAATTATTGAAGATGAAAAGAATTTAAGTCGCTTTGTTGAATTAGAATTAAAACATGAAGGCTATGAAACAAAAGAGTGTGCAGATGGCCGTAGCGGATTACAAGCAGCCATTGATGAGCATTGGGATGCTATTTTATTAGATTTAATGTTACCTGAAATGAATGGATTAGAAGTCGTTCGTCGCCTTCGCCAAGTAAAACAAACACCAGTCATCATTATGACAGCGCGGGATTCAGTGATGGATCGTGTTGCAGGGCTTGATCAAGGGGCAGATGACTATGTAGTGAAGCCGTTTGAAATCGAAGAAATTCTTGCAAGACTACGCGCACTCTTTAGACGTCTGCAAATGGAAGAACAATCCCGTGTTGTGAAACAAACAAGAGTGGAATATCGCGACCTTGTGGTGGAAGTAGAAAACCGTGTTGTTCGTCGTGCGGGAGAAGTCATTGATTTAACGAAGAAAGAATATGAATTACTCTTATTACTGATGGAAACATTGATATTGTTCTTTCACGTGAAGTGTTATTAAAAGAAGTATGGGGCTATAAGAACGAAGTCGAAACGAATGTGATTGACGTATACGTTCGTTATATCCGTAATAAAATTGATGTACCAGGACGAGAAAGTTATATTCAAACCGTTCGTGGAACTGGATATGTAATGAGAAGCTGAGGAGCTACATATGAAGGACCAAAACCAACATAAATCGGTAGCAAAAAAATGGTGGTGGGTGATATCAGCCACCATTTTTGCGTTATTAGCTGTATTAACTGCGATTTTGATTGAGGGGCAACTTATCGGCCTGCGTGACAATGAGAAAAATCAGACAGTGGTTTACGCACAAGTTATCGCGGATTTGTTATCGGAAAAAACGGAGAAATTAACAAGTGAAGACATTCTTGCTGTTCTAAACAAAGCGGAACAATATGAATTAGACAAGAACCAGGTTTATAAAAAGAATAGTAGTTTTTATCCGATGAATGAAGAGGTGAATATTCGCGTCTTTGATACGAGTAAAGAGTTATTATTCCAAACGCAACAATGGCAAGACCGCCCGCAAGTATCGAGTAAGCTCGAGGTTCAATATGTGACGCTATCGACCGGAGAAGAAAGTGTGCAAGTGATGATGCCGATTCTTTCCAGAAATTCTCGAGTCTTAATTGGACATTTGCAAGTAACCAATCGAATGATGAAGCTGGCTGAATTGAAGAAGCAATTGCGCTTTTTATTCCTTCAGCTCATTGTGATGGAAGGAATTGTCTCAATAGGGCTTGCGTATTTCATTTCGCGACTCATTTCAAAACCGATTGAAGAAATTCATGATATTATCGCGTCTATTAATGAAGAAAACATTGAAACAAAACGTTTAATTGTTCCGAAGAAAAATGACGAGTTCGCGATTGTATCGCAGCAATTTAATGAGCTTCTAGATAAGATTAGTTTCTATATTGCACAACAAAAGCATTTCGTTGAAGATGTATCGCATGAATTGAGAACGCCTGTAGCCATTGTAGAAGGCCACCTGAAGCTTTTAAATCGTTGGGGGAAAGATGATCCAGAAGTGCTGGAAGAGTCTCTCACGGCCTCTCTAGCGGAAATTAAGCGCATGAAGACGCTCGTTCAAGAGATGCTTGATTTATCTCGTGCACCGCAAGTAAGGGAACAGTATAAAGATGCGACAACAGAGGTCGTTGCGACAGTAGAACAGATTGTAACGAATTTCAAGGTGCTTTATCCCGACTTTACTTTTATTGCCGATATTGATACCAAGAAGGAAATTATTTCTCCAATCTATCGCAATCACTTCGAGCAAGTCATTATCATCTTACTCGATAATGCCGTGAAATATTCAACAGAGCGAAAAGAGATTATCGTTAGCCTTTCTCCAACCATGGAAGCAGTCGAAATCGGCATTCAAGATTTCGGGATGGGATTAACGGAAGAAGATAAGAAAAAAGTATTCTCACGTTTCTACCGCGTCGATAAAGCACGCTCGAGAGAACGTGGAGGAAATGGCTTAGGCTTATCAATTGCTAAAGAATTAATCGAAGGGTATAACGGTAAAATTAGCCTGACTTCCAGACTCAATCATGGGTCATTATTTAAAGTGAAATTACCGATTGAAAAATAAGAAAAAAAAGATACGAAATTTCGAAAATTTTGTATCTTTTTTTATTTTTTTCTGTATAATTAAGAAGTGTAATATTTAATAAGTTATATGGGGGCTTTACAATGAAAAAAGCGAAAACGGCCGTAGCCTTGGGAGCATTTATCGCGCTCGGTCTGGGTGTAAAAGTAGAAGCAGAAACTGTCCCACAAACCGGTGTGAACAGAATTCACTTTATTAATACGAAAGCAAATTCCGGAAGTGATGCCATTCTTCTAGAAAGTAATGGTCATTATGCATTGATTGATATGGGAGAGGATTATGATTTCCCAGATGGAACGAATCCTTTATATCCAATTAGATTTGGAAATGCTATGCGAAATTATCAAGTGTTGGAAGATCGCTTGTTCCGTCATTTATCAAATGTAGGTGTTCAAAAATTAGACTTTATTTTAGGGACTCATGTACATAGTGACCATATTGGGGGCGCTGATGAAGTACTAAACAGACTTCCAGTAGATACTTTTTATTTGAAAAAGTATTCCGATCAGAGAATTAAAGCTTCTTGGGGACTTTGGGATAATTTATATAATTATGACAATGCACTAAAAGCTGCCAAAGAAAAGGGAGTAAAACTTGTACAAGATATTTCTGATAAAGACAGTCACTTTAAATTAGGAGACATGGATATTCAGTTATATAACTACAAAAATGAATATGGCCCAGATGGACAACTTAAAAAAAGGTGTTAGATGATAATTCGAATTCTATTGTTGCAGTTATTACAGTAAACGGACAGAAAATTTACCTTGGAGGAGACCTTGATAACGCTGAAGGTGCCGAGGATAAATTAGGCCCTCAAATTGGAAAAGTCGATTTGATGAAGTGGAATCATCACTACGATGCAAAAATATCTAACTCTATCAACTTTATTAATAATCTTTCACCTACAATGATTGTACAAACAACAGGTGCTGATATTAATGTCGATTCGACGAAAGATTATATTCAGAAAAAAGGGATTCAAATCATTCATAGTTCAAGTAAAACTCAAAATGCAACAGTATTTGATATCTCTAATAATGGCTTCAAGAATATTTCTGATGCATTTCCAAATATTCCAACCGTAAAAGCTCAGTGGTATCAAGAAGATGGTTTCTGGAAATATCGCTTAGCAGATGACCAAATGGCGATTGGTTGGCATGAAATTAATGGCAAGTTCTATTTCTTTAACGGAAAAGGACAAATGCAAACAAGTCGATGGATTTTTACGAAGGATAGTTGGGATGAACATAGTCCGGGAGAATATTACTACGTTCATGCAGATGGTTCACGACAACCTGGTGGATGGTTCTGGCATGAAGATGCTTGGTATTACATTCAATCCAATGGAGTAAGAAGACAGAATGAGCTTGCATACAGCGGAAACAATCAATATCTATTTGATAAAGATGGAAAGATGCTTACGGGATGGCAAACATTTAATGGCAAGCGAATGCTGTTTGCTTCAAGTGGGGAACTACTAATTGAGAATGAGCAAGCTTCTTCATGGAAGAAGGTTAATGGTAAATGGTATTACTTCGATAACAATAATGTTGCAGTAACTGGATTAAAAGAAATTGATGGAAAAACGTATTTCTTCGATGAATCTGGAGTGATGCAAACTGGATGGAAAGAAGTCGATGGAGTCCGTCGCTATTTTGCAAGTTCAGGAGCCATGGCAACTGGTTGGTTGAAAGACGGTGAGGCTTGGTATCTCTTAAGTAAAGAGGGCAAGAAACTAACCGGAGATCAAGAAGTAGATGGTGAAAAATACTACTTGAATGAAGAAGGAATCATGCAAACTGGTTGGAAATGGATTGAAGGAAAATATCGTTATTACGCTAAGAGTGGAGCCTTGAAGAAAGGTTGGCTGAAAGATGGAAATAAATGGTATTACTTAAATCCTGAAAACGGAGAAATGGTCACTGGAGAAAAAGAAATCGATAAAGTGAATTACTACTTCGTTGATTCTGGTGCTATGGCTGTAGGCTGGAAATGGCATGATGAAGAGTATTATTACTATCAATCAAGCGGTGCAATGCTAAAAGGCTGGTATAAAGAATCTGGTAAGTGGTATTACTTAAATCCGGAAACAGGGAAAATGGTTACCGGACAACAAGAAGTTTCTGGTAAATATTATTACTTTAACGACTCTGGAGCAATGCAAACTGGCTGGAAATGGCATGATGGTGCTTATCACTATTATCAAGCGAGCGGTGATATGCTTAAGGGATGGTATAAGGAAGCTGGTAAATGGTACTTCTTACATCCGACAACTGGATCAATGCTTACAGGGATGCATGAAATTTCTGGGGAGTACTATTACTTCGATAAGTCTGGAGCAATGCAAGTCGGCTGGGTTAAAGATAACGACGAATGGTATTACTTCAAAGCAAGTGGTGCAATGCTTCGCAATGGAACAACTCCTGATGGCTATAAAGTCGATGGGGAAGGTAGATGGTTACCTAATGGTGTAACGACAACAACTACAACCACAACGACAACTACTTCTACGACAGAAACAACAACTGCTGAGGAAACGACTCGAGAGCAGACAACACAGGAAACAACCGTTGAATCAACGACGGCTGAGCCTACAACAGAACAAAAGACGATTCCAATCAATTCAGATAAGACATCTGAAATTACAGATGCAAATGATATCGGATAAAAAAAGCGACGCTCCTTTTCTTTGGAAAGGGAGCGTTTTATAGTTTACATTTCTACACTTATAACTTACACTAGAAAAGTAGTATTTTATCAATTGCAGGCGATTTGCTTGTGTATTTTATTCAAGGAGGACAACTCATGCGCGAACAACATGTACTCATTACACTGTTCGGAGCAACAGGCGATTTAGCTCATCGTAAGCTATATCCAGCGTTATTCCGTCTATTCCAAAAAGGATTTATTAAAAATCATTTCGCAGTGATTGGGACAGCACGTAGAGAGTGGACTAACGAGTATTTCAGAGATGTTGTAAAACAATCTGTTCAGTCATTAGTGAAGGCAGAAGAAGAATTAAACCAATTCCTTTCTCATTTCTACTATCAACCTCATAACGTTACTGACACACATCATTATGTCGTATTAAAAGAACTTTCAGAAGAGTTAGATGCCAAGTATCAAATCGAAGGCAATCGTGTCTTCTATTTAGCAATGGCACCGACTTTCTTTGGAACGATCACAGAGCATTTAAAAGCAGAAGGTTTAATCACTGAGAATGGCTATAACCGACTGATCATCGAAAAACCATTCGGGAAAGATTACGCTTCTGCAGAAGAATTAAACAATCAACTTCGTCAATCATTCGAAGAAAAACAAATCTATCGTATTGACCATTACTTAGGAAAAGAAATGATTCAAAACATTTCTGCAGTCCGTTTTGCTAACCGAGTATTCGAAGCATTATGGAACAAAGAGAATATCGACCATATTCAAATCTCGCTCTTAGAACAAGTGAGCGTTGAAGAACGTGGGGGCTACTATGATACTAGTGGTGCTTTACGTGATATGGTTCAAAACCACATCCTGCAAATCCTTGCCCTAGTGGCGATGGAACCGCCAGTTTCATTCGGAGATGTTCGTAAAAACAAGATTAAAGTGTTAGAACAACTTCGCCCGTATACAACTGCTGAAGAAGTGAACGAAAACTTCGTGCGTGGGCAATATGGACCTTCTGTAGACGGATTAAAACCTGGTTACCGTGAAGATGCCAATGTCGCAGATGATTCCAATATGGAAACATATGTCGCTGGTAAAGTATTTATCGATAATGAACGTTGGGAAGGCGTACCTTTCTATGTTCGTACAGGTAAGAGTCTTCATTCAAAGGAAACGATCATTGATGTTGTCTTTAAAGAAGCAAACTCACCATTATTCTGTGGTATCGATGGTTGTCCATCAAACCGTATTTCAATTCACATCACTCCACGTGAAGGATTCTGCTTCGTGATTAATTCAAAAGCCGTTGGAAATACCATCGCGCTTCAAACAAGTCACTTGGAGAAAATCTTCGATGAGAACTTCGCGATGAGCAGCCCAGAAGCGTATGAGCGCTTAATTCTTGACTGTATCGAAGGCGATATGACGAACTTCACGCATTGGGAAGAAGTAGCCGCTTCTTGGAAATATGTGGATAGTATTCGCCAAACATGGGATAGCGAAATTGCAGCCGATTTTCCAAACTACGCTGCAGGAAGCAAAGGACCACAAGCAGGTTACGATTTAATCGAACGTGATGGACGCAAGTGGGTTGACCGCGACTAATGACATACAGCTAAGACTAGGTGAAACCTAGTCTTTTTTTGTTCTAAGAAAAGTGAAGAAAGCACAATTTTCCCTTCATAAAAAGCGAAGAAAAGATTTTAAAGGGATTCCTAAAAAGCCGAGGATTTCTTGTAGTAGCAGTAACGTGAACAACATCGAAAGAGAATTATGCGGAGTAGGGACAAGTCCCGTACTCCGCATTTGAATCTTCAAAGGTGAGAGACGAAACGGCTCGAACTGGTGTAACGCCAACGCCACTATGAAAGAATTCTCTAAGACATTGTAGACAGCATAATTATCCCCCTTTTTTAAAAGCGAAGAAAATGATGTAAAGCCATTCCTAAAAAGCCGAGGATTTCTTATAGTAGCAGTAACGTGAAAGACATCGAAAGAGAAATATGCGGAGTAGGGATTTATCCTGTACTCCGCATTTGAATCTTCGAAGGAGAGAGACGGAACGGCTCGAACCGGTGTAACGTTACCGCTACTATAAAAGAAATCCGTAAGGATTTTTAGGAATCATTATATGCATCATTATTTAACTATTTCCTTCGCGCAACTCCGTTTTCTTGAAAAGGTCTCTCTTTTTCTGTAAACTGTTCTCTATATAGGAGGCGCACATGACGATTAGAGACTTTATTCAATTAAGTATTTTAAAACCAAATAAAATTTGGACGATTTTACAAAATCCACTGAAAAAAATAAAAGGAATCTTTTTCCTACTCGTATTACTCGTTTCAATTCCTGGCTTTATTCGTGCCGGAAAAGATATCGCAAGCATGAATACGAACTTAGGCATCGTTGCAAAACAGTTCCCAGACCTCTCGATTCAAGATGGTAAGTTGTCGGCGGGAGACAATACGGGATTTGTTTACCGTTCGGATGTATTTAATATCGTCTTCGACCCTAGTGGAAAGTCAACGGATAATGATGTGACGTCTGAATCTAGTCAAGGGATTCCATCCATCGGGATTTTACAAGACCATATTGTTGTAGACACCATCATTAATACCTCAAAATTTTCTTATGAAGGCTTAAACGGCTTTAATAAATCAAATGTAGAGCAGTTTATTCAAGAGTTCCAATCAAAATTGTGGATGGTATTTATCGGTGTTATGTTATTCGGCTTTGTTTATAATACGATTGTCGTTTATATTTTAATGATTATCATCAGCTTCGTCGTACGATTATTAACGGCGTTGTTTATGAGAGCCTACATTCAAATGCATCCAACCGTATCGAAACAGTTAACGATTGCTGCTATGTTCCTACCAGCAACCATCTATATGGTGATTGGCGTGTTAGGAATCGGCGGAGGAGTAGGGATGTTTATGTATCTACTAGTGACATCGACCTTCAACTGGCTCCTTGGAATGCGAGAATTCATCGCTCAGCAAAATAAGAATCAATAAAAAAATAACTCTTAGAAACGAGAAAAAAGTTTCTAAGAGTTTTTCTTTAGCCAAAATCCACAAAAAATAAATAGCAGAGATTTAAGAGTAGATTACGAAGAATCTTACGGATCCTATAATCGCAGTAGTGGGGGATGGTATCAAAGATAAATTAAAGTGAGTTAGGAATTGATTCCTTACTCCCTTTTTGAAGCTTTGAAGGTGCAAGACTAAGGCTCGAACCGGTACCCCATTACAGCGATTATAGAAAAATCCGTAAGGATTCGAAGTAATCTGAAATAATGAAGGTGCTCAATATTATTTATTTTTTGTACGATTTTGTCTACGCTGTTTCTGACGAATCTCTTGGCCAAGTTTTTTCTTGTAGCCAGGTTTTACTTTTTTCTTCGCCTTCTTAATCATCCCTTTAAGTCGTGGATCCAAGTCTTTCGATTGCGTATTTTTACGTTTCTCACGGCGAGAGCGGTCATAACTTTCGACAAGCTCGCCATTTTTCAATTCAACTGTTTCAAAAGAAATGCCTTTTCCTTCTAATGTTTGAATGGCTTGTTCTTGATCTGGTGTGTAGAAGGTGATGGCTGTTCCTTCAAGACCATTACGTCCAGTACGGCCAACACGGTGAATGAAGAATTCCAATTCTCCAGGAATTTCTAAGTTGATGACATGAGAAACTCCTTCGATATCAATTCCACGTGCAGCAAGATCTGTTGCGACAACGAATTGATAATCCATTTGTTGAATTTGTTTCATCACACACGACGACGTTCTCTTGAAGGGATATCTCCGTGAATCGTTGCTACTTTGAAGTTATGGCTGCGAAGGTCTTTTGTCACTTCGTCCGCTTTTTGCTTCGTATTTACGAAAATAAGCACGAGGTAAGGATGACCCATCACCAGTAACTGACGAAGAACGTCCATTGGATTTTGTGCTTTTGTGACGAGCAGTTGATTTTTAATCGTTGGTGAAACGAGTTGCGTATTCTCGATTTGTATCACCTTTGGATTGCCCAAGTATTTCTTCAAGAATGGTTTAATCTTCTCTGGAATCGTTGCAGAGAAAACAGACATTTGTAAGTTTTCTGGCATACGAGAGGCAATCTCATCGACAGTTTCTAAGAATCCTAAGTCAAACGTCATATCGGCTTCATCGACGACCATCATTTGGACAGTTTGAACGAAGAGGGCGTTCTCTTGCATTAAGTCGAAAATACGACCAGGTGTCCCAATCACGATATGTGGTTGCGTTTGCGTTAGTTTAGCCACTTGACGTTTTTTGTCAGTACCGCCGATACATTTTTCTAATAAGATTTCTGTATCACTAAATGAAATAAGTTGAGCTGCAACAGCGGTTAATTGTTCTGCGAGTTCACGACTTGGAACAGTAATCACTAGTTGCAATTCTTGACGGCTAGGGTCGATTTTATTGATGAGTGGCAATAGGAAACTATGGCTCTTTCCGCTCCCAGTTTGCGATTGACCAATCACAGATTCTCCTTTTAATAAAAGAGGAATGATACGTTCTTGAATAGGGGTTGGTTGTGTAAATTTTAAGTCAGCCAAGGCTTTTTGCAAGTACGGCTGTAATGCGTAATCTGTAAATTTCATGTTTTCATCTCTTTTCTTTCTCTATGTAGCGGGATTATTATACCATAAATTCACGCGCTTGGGGGATTTGGGATGGTGGGCATAATTTTTGCGTATCGTGTTTGGTGGGTGGTATGATGAATGAAGAAAGAAACAGTTTTCATAACTGTATTTAATTTTAGGAGGAATTTAGTAATGACTTATGAATTACCAAAATTAGAATACGCGTTTGACGCATTAGAACCACATTTTGATGCACGTACAATGGAAATCCACCATGACAAACATCACAATGCATATGTTACAAATTTAAACGCAGCGGTAGAAAAACACCCTGAATTATTCGAAAAAACAGTTGAAGAATTAATTAGCGATTTAAACGCTGTTCCTGAAGACATCCGTGTAGCTGTTCGCAACAATGGTGGCGGACATGCAAACCACAGCTTATTCTGGACTCAATTATCTCTTGATGGTGCAAAAGCTCCAGAAGGTGCTTTATTAGCAGCAATCAACGAAGCATTCGGAAGCTTCGACGAATTCAAAGCAGCATTCGCGCAAGCAGCAGCAACTCGCTTTGGTTCAGGTTGGGCTTGGTTAGTTCTTTCAAATGGAAAATTAGAAGTTGTTTCTACTCCAAACCAAGACAGCCCTCTATCAGAAGGCAAAACTCCATTATTAGGATTAGATGTATGGGAACATGCATACTACTTAAACTACCAAAACCGTCGTCCAGACTACATTTCAGCATTCTGGAATGTTGTAAACTGGGATGAAGTAGCTCGTCGCTTTGAAGCTGCTAAATAATCTATAAAAAAACGAAGACCGGTGTCTCCTAAGAGGCATCGGTCTTTTTGCGTCTATATAGAATAAAGATTAGTAGTAGAAGAGAAGCAAGACTCACAAGACTTCCTTCCGGTAAGAATGGAGTCGTATAACGATATTCGATTCGGTGAGTTCCTTTGGAAATTGTAAATCCAAGAAGGCTATCCAAAATCTTGTATGTTTCTAGTTCTTGGCCGTCTACCCATACTTTCCAACCTGTTGAATATGGAATTGTTGTAAGAACGGTCGAATCTTCCAAGACGTCCATTGTTCCTGAAAAATGAGTAGCAGAGAAAGTTTCCAGTTTTAACTCTTGTGCTTTCGTTTGTTCTAAGCGTTCGTTTAAGAGCGAAGTATTTAGTGAGTAGAGATTTAGTTTAGAAAACTCAAAGCCATCATCTTTAACGGTAATTCGAAGTGTTTGCGGTTGACCTTTTTGGTTCTTGGCGACGCTGAGAAGCACGGGTTTTGATTGAACTGGATAAAAGGCATACGGTTCACCGTTTAGCGTCATCTCCAAATCTTCTTCACCCATCGTTCCCGCCATTTCTAAGTAAATCGGATCATCGGTTTCAGGAGTAAAGGTGAGTGTAATCGTACCATATTGAGTCTTGTCATCAACTTGAATGCGTTGATACACGACTGGGGAATCGATGATATTTTCGAAAGTCGTCTCATAAGAAACTCTTGTGAAAATATTTTTCGGACTTGTTGTTCCGCTAAGTGCGTTCGCCAATTGGTTTTGCATCGTAATCGGATGGTTTGTTGGCACCTTCATCGATTTCAGAATCGGTTTCATCGGATAAGCAATCGAGAGAACGTTTTGATTTGTGACAACGTGTCCCTCGTTAAAGGTTGCGATTGTTAGTAAATCTTCCAAGTCTTTTCGTTCCCAGCGCTCGTTGTAAGTAGCGTCTGTGGTTTCGATAAAGGTATTCTTGATTCCCAGTAAGGCATCTGTTAATAGCGTGCCATTGCTGTAGTTAACATAGGCGGTTCCTTGGCGAACACCGATCGCATCAAAGAATTTTTCTGTTTCTTTTTCAAAGGTAGATGAAAAATGGGATACGCCATAAGTTGGAACTTGAAGGCTATCATTTTTCGAACGAAGAATGGTTTTCTCACTGCGATAAAATTCATTTTCTGCAGGGCGTAATACGTTAGACCAGTTTGCTAATGACGATTGATAAGCCGTGAATTCAGCATTCATGACATACCCAAGTCTGGATAAGGTGATGATGCTGTTTAAGAGCAGTTCGATCACTACAAATGAAATAAGGAATTTTTGATGTGTTCTTTGCCGCGTCCGATTAAAATGAGACCATACAAGATTCCCATTGAGAGCCCGAATCCAAGCGCGATTTGCCAGCCTTGTAGGTAGTCTTGAGGAAAGAGTATAAAACCAATGCTTGTTGCTAATACAAGGAAGAAATACACAAATGTCTCATGAATGCCAACCGCTGTTTTCTTCAGTGCCCATTGATAACCTAGAAAGATCATCCAGAAGCTAAAGAGGAATGAGAAGCGATATGAATACCAATTTGGTAGTTGTCCGGCATGCCACAGTTTATCAAACATCTCAATATTGAAACTAATGAGTAGGACAATCGCAATGAATAGCGCGTAAAGGCGTTGGGATAGTGCAATCTTTTTCTCTTTGAAGTAGCAAAGGAAACTAAACATTGCCAGGCTGCCAACGAAAATATTTGGATAGCCTTTTTGCATTTCATGGAAGTCGAAACTACCGATAAAGAGTTTTGAAGCTATCAGTAGCGGATTATATTCAGACTTTAGGCTCCAAGTGATGGTAGTCGCTGTCCCTTTACTACCAAGTAGGCTATAAAACGTTGGAAGTAGAATGACTGTAATGAGTCCAACGGAAAGGACACTATAAAAGATAAAGCGGCCAAACTGTTTTATAAAACTTTTCCATGAGAAGGAATCATTTATCATTAAATAGGCATACGGGAAATAGAGACCTAAGAATAGGCAAATCATATACCCCGTATAGTAGTTACTCAAAATCGTGAGCGATAAAGGAAGTACATAATATAATGGATTTCGTTTTTTTAAGAGTGCATCCACGCCAAGGACGATGAGTGGAAGGCCAATGAGGGCATCTAACCACATCATATTAAATTGATTGGCTGAAAGATAACTCATAAATCCGTATGAGAGTGCAAAGAGAAGCGTCGTCCAATTTCTTTGTTTGAATTTCACATCCAGCAACACTGCAAAACTAACTGTACAAGAAACGAGTTTCAAGAAAATAAGAAGAGAGACACCCATGGCGATGGCCGAGTGAGGAATGAGTAAAAAGAGAAGATTAAAAGGACTCAACAAATAGTACGCCCATAAACTCACCATTTCTCCGCCAATAGACTTCGAGAAGCTATAGAAGAATTGCTCTGGGTGATGCAAGAGAGTGTCTTGGTAGTAACTAAAGAAGTCGACATATTGCTGCCCAAGGTCGATTGTTAGCCATGTTCGATTTCCAAATGGGGTGATTGTAAAGAGTAGAAAAATCGCTAAAATCATCACAGCTGGAATCAAAATGCTGAGCGTATAGTATCTCTTCTTGGTCATCGTCTTTTCCATGGTAGTCCTCCTTTCTAGTCGTTACTGTTAGCATAGCATGGAAACGAGTAGCCTGCACGAAAAATTAGTCTTGAACGCAAAAAAATCTTAACCACTTTCTAACCCCTTTTTTATACAGATTAGGGCAAGATTTATGGTATACTGTTATGAGTTACTAGATGTTATATGGAGTGTATTATGCTTACTAAAAGAAAATTAAAGAAGAAAAAGAAAAAATCACATATTCCATTTCGCTTGAATTTATTATTTTTAATTGTATTCTTTTCATTTATTGCCTTAATTAGCCGTTTGGCGTATATCCAATTAGTAAAAGGAGACGAGTTTGTTGCGCTCGTACAACGTACAGAGACAACCACTGCTAAAAAATCAGTTCCGCGTGGATCGATTTACGATAGCCAAGGACGTATTTTAGTGGGAAATAAACCAAAACTCGCTATTAACTATACAAGACCTGCAGATGTTAAGCGTCAACGATGTTAGAAACCGCTAAGAAATTAACAACATTGATTTCTGTGGATGCTTCCGAGTTAAAAGAACGTGACTTGAAAGACTATTGGGTAGCGACAAACCCTGACAAAGTCGATAGCCTTCTAACAGCAGAAGAGAAGAAGAGAATCGCGAAAGAGAATCTCTCGACGAGTCAAACGTATGAAATGCAATTGGAACATATTCCTGCCGACGAATTAAATTATAGCGATGCCGAAAAACAAGTGATTGCTATTTTCACGAAAATGAATAGTGCGTATGCCTTATCAACAGTGACACTGAAAAATGAAGGCGTCACAGAACAAGAGGTCGCTAAAATCAGTGAACGCCTTGGAGAGCTTCGCGGGGTCGACGTTGATTCTGACTGGGATCGTGAATATCCAATGGGCGATATGTTGAAGACAATTCTTGGAACGGTATCGTCCGAAAAGACGGGGCTTCCTTCGGATAAAGTGAAGTCACTTCTAGCGCAAGGCTACTCACTCAATGACCGTGTTGGAACAAGCTATTTAGAAGAACAATATGAAACAGTGCTTAGCGGAACGAAGACAGTTGTAAAATCACAAACCAATACAAAAGGTGAAGTGGTGAATACGACTGAAACGTATCCAGGTAAAGGCGGGTCAAACCTTGTCTTAACGATTGATACTGAATTCCAAAAGAAAATTGAAGAGATTGCAAAGAAGTCTGTTGAAGAGATGACGGATCCTGCTGCGGACCGTGTGTATATCGTTGTAATGAATCCAAAAAATGGAGACATTCTTGGAATTACAGGGAAGAAAAAGAAATTTGATGAAAACTTTCATTCAACGGGTGTCGAAGACGATGCTCTTGGTGCCATCAATAACTCATTTGGAATGGGGTCTGTTGTAAAACCGGCGACCGTTCTTTCAGGATATATGGATGGAGCGATCACGCTTGATGATAATACAATTGTCGATGAGCCGATTGAATTCGAAGCGTCTAAACCAAAGAGTTCTTGGTTTAACCGTAACGGTAAAATGGAATTAACAGACTTAGATGCCTTAGAACGTTCATCAAACGTTTATATGATTAAACTGGCGATGAAGATGGGTGGACAAACAACGTACGAAAAAGGCGGACGTTTAAATATTAATCTAAGCCTATTTGACAAACTCCGTGAGTATTACGCACAGTTCGGTCTTGGTGTTCGTACAGGGATTGACCTTCCAAATGAAGGAAAGGGGTATAATGGTGGAACAGCCAATGCCTTCTCAGCACTTGACTTTGCGTTCGGTCAGTTTGACTTATATACACCGCTGCAATTAGCACAATATATGTCTACCATTGCTAATGGTGGTACACGTATTGCCCCACGTTTAGTAAAAGAAATTCATGAAACAAGTCCAAGTGGTGGCATTGGTAATTTAGAAGATGTCGTTCCAACGAAGATTATGAATTCGATTCCAGTAAGTAAAGAAATCTTGGATCATATTAAAGAAGGGCTATACCGTGTAACGCATGGTGAAAACGGAACGTCTGCTACGACATTCAGAACGTATTCTCCACAAGTCGCTGGTAAAACAGGGACTACCGAAGCGTTCTATTCGGGACCAAATCCAGCATATACTAATGAAGCCGTTGAAAATTCAACCTTCATCTCGTATGCACCATACGATAATCCAGAAATCGTAGTAGCTGTTGTTGCTCCGTACTTCAAAGATGGATACCCATCTGACTATGCTGCCAAAGTGGCTAAGCAAGTCTATGATGCTTATTTTGGAAACAAGCAGCTCTTCACAAACGAATGAAGCAACTGTTAACTCACAAATTCGACAACAACAAAATAACCGACGTTAAGAAGAAACTGGGTGGTCGTTTGTGCCACTCAGTTTTTTTGTCATTAAAGTTTAGTAAAATCGATTGTTGAAAGACGTAAAACCAATTATAATAAAGCAAAATGGAGGCGAATTTATGGACTTTACAGAAAAAACAATTCAACGAGATATTAAATATTCAGGACGTATTTTTACAGTGACACAAGATATCGTAGAACTACCAAATGGGAAAACTTCTACGCGAGACCTTGTTTTCCACACAGGAGCAGTAGCAGTGCTTGTGATTCGTGACGGAAAGATGTTACTCGTACGTCAATATAGAAAACCATTAGAAATGCATTTCTTAGAAATTCCTGCGGGTAAATTAGACTCGAAGGAAGAAGTGCCTCTAGAAGCCGCAAAACGTGAATTAGAAGAAGAAACAAATCTTGTTGCAAGTGAATGGGTGAAGATGATGGAGATGGTCTCAACACCTGGATTCTGCGACGAGAAAATCACATTATTCCAAGCGAAAAATGTAACGGTCAAAGAAGATGCAAAACCTGCAGACGAAGATGAATTTGTCGAAATCTTATGGATGCCACTAGAAGAAGTGATGCAAAAAATCCAAGCTGGTGAAATCGCGGATGCGAAGACGATTATTGCAGCACAGTACGCTTGGATGCATAAAGGAGAATAATCAATGCCAAATGAACCTTTATTAACGAGAAAATCGTATAAAGAACAATTAGAAAAACAGAATCGAGAGTTAGAAGAACTAGACGAGCAGAGAGAGCGAAGGGACAGTCGTTTGTCGTCTTTTGAAGGAGAAGAAGGTTTTCATTCTGAACATGAGGAAGAAAGTGTACAAGTACACCGTACTCCAAAATCAGGCCTTCGAAAATACAATCATTTCTTAAATGTGTGGCTAGTTTCAGTGGTGGTTCTTTTAATCATTATACTTGCGATTCAAATGTTCTTTTAGAATAATTTTCCTTTTCATTTTTACGTCGTTATGATAGGATAAAGCATATATAGAAAACACATTGATGGAAAAGGGTTTTTAACAAAGCTTTTCAGGGAGGAAGATCCTGACTGCAAGTCTTCCAAGTAACGTTTCAAACTTTTCACTTCCGGAGTGGCCATTGGGATTCACGGATGAATAATGGTTCGGGTCGCCCCCGTTAACAGCGTCCAAGTGTTTTGAGCAGGTCTCAAGGAACAAGGGTGGTACCGCGAAATTTCGTCCCTTATAGTCTATTGGCTATAAGGGATTTTTATTTTTATAAGGAGGAATACAATGAATTTAGAAGAAATGAAAGTACAGTTTGATGCGATTCGTAAAGATGTGCTTGCTTCATTAGAAGAAGTAACAAACTTAAAAGAGCTCGATCAAATTCGTGTACAACAATTAGGGAAAAAAGGACCAATCACGGAAGTTCTTAAAAACATTAAAAACTTAGCCAACGAAGAGAAACCAAAAGTGGGGGCTCTTGCCAATGAATTACGTTCTGTATTAGAAGAAAAAATCGCTTCTGTTAAAGAAGTGCTAGAAGCAAAAGCATTAGAAGAAGCGTTACAATCTGAAACCATCGACGTCACAATGCCAGGACGTCCAATGGAACGTGGAACTGCGCACGTACTAGCACATGTGCAAGACCAAGTAGAAGATTTCTTCATCGGTCTTGGATACCAAGTGGTAGAAGGACCAGAAGTGGAATCAGACCACTATAACTTCGAGATGATGAACTTGCCAAAAGATCACCCAGCGCGTGATATGCAAGATACATTTTACATCACTCCTGAGTACTTACTTCGTACACAAACTTCTCCAGTACAAGCACGTACAATGGAAAAACATGACTTTACAAAAGGCCCATTGAAGATGTTAAGTCCGGGTCGTGTATTCCGTCGTGATAACGATGATGCGACGCACTCACATCAGTTCTATCAAATTGAAGGTCTTGTGATTGATAAACACATTACGATGTCAGACTTAAAAGGAACTCTTGCGGCATTTGCCAAAGAAATGTTCGGGGAAGACCGTGAAGTCCGTCTTCGTCCAAGTTACTTCCCATTCACTGAGCCATCTCTAGAAGTGGATATTAGCTGCTTCAAATGTGGTGGTGAAGGCTGTTCTGTATGTAAAGGAACAGGTTGGATTGAAGTGTTAGGTAGTGGGATGGTACATCCAAACGTGCTTGAAGCTGCTGGTGTGGATTCAACGGTCTACGGTGGATTTGCCTTCGGGTTAGGTCAAGACCGTATCGCAATGTTGAAATATGGGATTGATGATATTCGTTCATTGTATACAAACGATGTGCGTTTCTTAAGCCAATTTACGAAAGAATCATAAGAGGAGGAAGAACATGAAATTATCATACGAATGGTTAAATGAATATTTTGATTTATCACAAATCACTCCTCAAGAATTAGGAGAAAAAATGTCTCGTACAGGGATCGAAGTTGATAGCATAACGGTTCCAGGCGAAGGCTTAAAAGGATTAGTGGTTGGTTTAGCAACCCAAGTCGTTGATCATCCAGATTCAGACCACTTACACGTTGTCACAGTTGAAGTAGGTCAAGACGAGCCGCTTCAAATCGTGTGTGGCGCTCCAAATATCGCAGCAGGCCAAAAGATTATCGTGGCGACTCACGGTGCACGAATTGCTGGTGGTCATAAAATTAAACGTGGAAAATTACGTGGCGTAGAATCTCAAGGGATGATTTGTTCCCTACAAGAAATCGGTGTGCCAAGTAACTTAGTACCAAAAAGAATATGAAGATGGGATTTACGTTTTTCACTGATGACAGCATTGAAGTAGGAAGCGACGCTGTTCATGCATTAGCGCTTGATTCAGCGATTGTGGAACTCGATATCACCGCAAACCGTTCTGATGCTTTAAGCATGCGCGGTTCAGTTCACGAAATCGGTGCGATTTACAACTTGAAGAACAATTTAGAACCAGACGCTTTTGAAAAAGGAACTTCTTCTGAAATTCCAGGCGTTGTTAAAGTTTCTGTAGAAAACGAAGCAGACACTCCTGCATACCACGCATTCTTAATCGAAGGTGTTAAAGTGGCTCCAAGTCCACAATGGATGCAAAACCGTTTAATCGCAGCAGGCGTTCGTCCAATCAATAATCTTGTGGACGTAACAAACTACATTTTAATGGAATACGGTCAACCGCTTCATGCATTTGACTACAATAAATTACCTGAAAAAGAAATCCATGTTCGTCGCGCAACAGAAGGCGAAACATTAGTGACTTTAGATGAGGAAGAACGTACACTAGAAAACGAAATCGTGATTACTTCAGGCGGCCAACCAGTCGCATTAGCTGGGGTCATGGGTGGTTTAGACACTGAAATCTCAGACGAAACAACTACAGTTTTATTAGAAGCAGCCCTATTCGATCCTAAAGCGGTTCGTCTTGCTTCACAAAAACATAACTTACGTAGCGAATCAAGTGCTCGTTTTGAAAAAGGCATTAACAAAGCAACCATCGTTCAAGCCGGAAAACGCGCTGCAGCATTAATTGCCGAGCTTTGTGGCGGGACAGTGAAAGAGGCCTATGCTTCTGTACAAAGCTATGACTTAGAATTACCAGTTGTAAGCATCACTCTAGAACGCTTAAACCATGTTTAGGAACAAGCTTAACACTAGATGAAGTGAAACAAGTATTTGCACAATTGGAATATCCAACAACTGTAGAAGGAACACGTTTCGACGTGACAATCCCTGCATGGAGATTTGATATTTCTATCGAAGCAGACTTAGTGGAAGAAGTGGGCCGTATTTACGGATACGATAAAATTCCTGCAACATTACCAACAACTGAAAGTACAGTGGGTGGCTTAACAGATAAACAACGCTTCATCCGTTACACTCGTCAATTCATGCAAGGAGCTGGACTTTCACAAGCGTACACTTACGCATTAACAACTCCAGAGAAATCAAAATGGTTTACGAAGAAAGACGCAACAAGCGTGCGTTTAAGCTGGCCAATGAGTGAAGATCGTAGTGAATTACGTCAATCACTATTACCAAGTTTATTAGAAGCCGTTCAATACAATGTGGCTCGTTCACAAAACAACGTGAAATTATTCGAAGCAGGCCGTGTGTTCAAATTAGGTACTGCTGGAAGTGAAGATTTCATCGAGAACGAAGTCATTGCGGGTATTTTAACAGGAGACGTGACAAGTGCGAACTGGAATCATAAAGCAGAGAAAGTTGATTTCTATGTGGTAAAAGGAATTCTAGAAGAGTACTTCGAACAACTTGATTGCTTGGACCGTGTACGCTTCGAGCCTTTAACAGACATCGAAGAATTACACCCAGGACAATCAGCGCGCATTCTTTTAGACGGCGAAGCGATTGGTTTAATTGGTAAAGTTCATCCAACGGTTCAAAAAGCATTAGACTTACAAGACACATTCGTCTTCGAGTTAGATGTGGAACCATTACTTGAAGCAAACTTACAAGAAGCAGTAATTCAATCTGTTGCGAAATATCCAAGCATGACGCGCGACATCGCGATCCTAGCACCAACTTCTTTAACACATGCTGAGTTAGTGGATGTGATTCGTGCAAATGCTGGTGAGTTCTTATCAAAAGTAACGTTATTCGACGTTTATAAAGGGGAACACGTGCCAGAAGGATTCCAATCATTAGCGTATTCATTATTGTTTGTGAACCGCAATGCGACGTTGGAAGAGGATGTTATTAAGTCCGCCATGACTCGCGTAGAAGAAGCATTAGTTGCTTTAGAAAACGTATCTATTCGATAAAATAAAGTAAGTACGAAGATTATTTTATGTAGTACTATAAAAACTTAGATTACCTTCGGTTATCTTCATAATAACGACAATAGCTGTACCGGACTGAGCCTTGCGTCTCAGTTCCTACCGAGCCTCAAACGAATGCTAGGAAATAAATTTCTAGCATCCGTAATTCGCATCGGTTACTAGTTGCTATTGTTGTTATTATAGAAACCGAGGTAATCTTTGTTTTTATACATAAAATAGTTAATCTTCGTACTTTTTTATTGTGATAGTTTATAAAGAGCTAATACTTCTTCTACGCTCGTTGAGATGGAAGGGGAGAAGACGACATTACCAAATATGGTAATTACCATATTTGGTAATGTCGGATTGAAAAGGAATTGAAACACGAATTAAATAGAGCGTATATAAAATTTTGTTTGGAAATTTTTGGAACTGTATTGAAAATTATTCAATTTAGGCATATAATATAAGTCTAAAAACGAACGAGGAGATGTGTTATGAAAAAGAACGTTCGATATACGTTGCTCTTTCCTGGGATTGTGCTTTTATGCTTTTTCTTAGTGCTTCCGTTGCTAAGTAGCTTGATTCCAACGGTTTTCCCAGAAAGTAGTTTTTCTTTGCAACTGTATATTGATTTTTTCAAAGATTCCTATTTTATGGCGGTGTTAGGACGTACGCTTAGTATTTCCTTGATCGTTACGATTTTTTGTGCTGTTTTGGGCTTGCCAGCAGCATACGTGATTTCTGGAGTATCGAAGAAATGGAGAGGGATTCTGATTGCTTTAACGCTATTCCCACTATTAACCAACTCTGTTATTCGAAGCTTTGCATGGATTACAATTCTTGGTAAAAACGGAGTAATTAATAATCTACTCATGATGTTTGGCGTAATTAACGAGCCAATGTCACTCTTATATACAGACTTCTCGATTATTATCGGTTCGGTTTATTTATTTTTACCGACAATGATTATGACGCTGGTGGGTGTTTTAGAAAATATTGATGATGACTTGCTAGAAGCAGCGGCAACGCTTGGGCTTAGTCCTTTAAAAGGCTTCTTCAAGATTATTTTGCCACTATCGCTTCCAGGGATGATTGTCGGAAGTATCCTCGTGTTCACAGGGACGCTTACCGCATATACAACTCCACAATTATTAGGTGGAAATAAAAAAATGATGTTAGCGACATTGCTTTACCAACGCGCGACAACGCTTGGTGATTGGACAAGTGCCAGTGTGATTGCACTTGTCATGATTGTGATTACATTTGCCGTGATGAAGGCGTTGAATCTCTTAGCGAAATCGATGGATAAGCGAGGTGGAGACATTGCGTAAAAATAAATTACTAACAATGATTGCGACTGTTGTCTTCTTATTCCTATTCTTACCACTCGTGATTATCGTGATTACTTCCTTTGGGACAGAAGCGATTATCACCTTCCCGATTAAAGGATTTACCATCGACTGGTACATTATGGCGCTTACGTCGAAAGCCTTTATGTCGAGCTTGCAACTGAGCTTATTAGTGGGCGTTGTGGCAACACTCCTAGCTTTAGTGATTGGAGTGCCATCAGCGTACGTATTATCCAGAGACCAATTTAAAGGGAAGAAGTTAATGAAGGATTTCTTCTTATCACCAACGATGATTCCTGGGATTGTCGTAGGGTATTCCCTCTATCAAATGATTGTTGTGAGTTTTAAATTCCCAATTCTACCAGGCTTACTGATTGGGCACTTCCTCATTAGTATCCCATATGTGATTCGTGTGGTTGGCTCTAGTATGGAACAAGTTGATGTTTCGATGGAAGAGGCTGCTTGGACGCTTGGATGTACGAAGAAGAGAGCCTTTGCGACTGTGCTCTTACCGAATATCACTTCAGGAATTTTCGCTGCGTTTATGTTAGCGTTCGTGAACTCATTCAATAACGTTCCTGTTTCGATGTTCTTATCGGGTCCAGGAGTGACCATGCTTCCAACGACTTTATTAAGTTACATGGAATTCAACTACGATCCATCTGTTTCGGCATTATCGGTGATTCTAATGTTTGTGACGATGGGGATTATGATTGCGATTGAAAAAACGTTGGGCTTAGCTTCCATTTCATAAGGAGAAAGATATGTCATTTGTAAAATTAACAGATGTAAATATGATCTATGATAATAAGCATCATATTTTAAAAGATTTGAATTTATCGATTGAAAAAGGGGAATTGGTTTCCTTGCTTGGTCCGAGTGGTTGTGGGAAAACGACGACGCTTCGTATTGTAGCGGGACTACTTAATCAAAATAGCGGAACCTTCGAATTAGATGGTGAGGACATGACAAAAGTGCCTGTCCACCACCGACAATTCGGGATGGTATTCCAAAGCTACGCATTATTCCCGCATTTAACAGTGGCTGAAAATGTGGCGTTTGGATTAAAAGTGAGAAAAGAAAGTAAAGCAGTGATTGACGAGAAAGTTGCTAAAATGCTTGAAGTGTGCGGCTTGGCAGAACTTGGTGATCGCTATCCAAAACAACTTTCAGGGGGGCAAAGACAACGGGTGGCACTAGCCAGAGCACTTGTCATTGAACCAAAACTCTTATTACTCGACGAACCTTTAAGTAACTTGGATGCCAAACTTAGACTGCAAATGCGTCTAGAAATCAAACGCATCCAGCAACAATTCAAGATTACGACTTTATTCGTAACGCACGACCAAGAGGAATGTTTCTCAATCTCGGATAAGGTAGCGGTCATGAATAATGGGATTATCGAACAATACGGGACTCCTGAAGAAATTTATCAACATCCAACTACAGAGTTTGTTGCTCGTTTTATCGGATTTGAAAACTTCATCAAAGGAACAGTGCAAGACCAAAATTTAGTTCAATTGTCGAATGGACTTGTTCTTGAAACGATGGAACATGCTAAAGAAGGCGATGTGACAGTAACGATTCGTCCAGATCATATCGAACTCTTGAACGAGGGCGATGGTGTTCTTTCTGGTGAAATTTTAGTAAGAACCTTTATCGGAAAAGCTTATCAGTATGAAGTGAAAACGGAAGTGGGCGTGCTTCTTGTGAACAACCCAGCCGTTTTAGAAGTCGGAACGAAAGTCTCTCTAGCGTTCCCTAAAGATCATGTCATTGTGTTATAAAATAAAAAAATTAAGGAGTGTACATACATGAAAAAATCAATTGCAGGTATTGCAGTAGCGTCTTTATTAGTCTTAGCAGGTTGCGGAAATAGCCAAGCGAATTTACCAAAGAATGATGCCACAACAGCAGGAGGAGATGCTTCAAAAGGCGCTTCTTCTGAATTAGTCGTTTCCACATTCGGATTAAGCCAAGATATCGTTGAGCGCGACATTATCAATCCATTTGCCGAAGCGAATGGCGTTAAAGTGACATTAGAAGTTGGGAATGCTTCAGAACGTTTAACAAAAGTTCAAAGCGGTGGAAGCAATATCGACGTTATCGAATTATCACAATCAGGTTCTACAAAAGGAACAACTGAAGGATTATTTGAAACAGTCACTGAAAAAGAAATTCCAAACCTTGCGTTATTAACAGATGGCGCTAAAGAAGTGTTCCAAAACGGCGGAGGAATTCCGTTCTCTATTAACAGTATTGCGATTGTTTATGATAAAGAAAAATTAGGTCGTGAAATTAAAGATTGGAACGACTTATGGTCAGAAGATTTGAAAGGCAAAGTGGCGATTCCTGACATCACAACAACAGGTGGTCCATTATTCTTATCTGTAGCGGCTGATAAAGGCGGAAAAGCTCTTAAAGACGATAAAGGGGCAGCAGCCTTCAAAGCGCTTGAAGAATTAAAACCAAATATCGTTAAAACATATTCTAAATCAAGTGACTTAGCAAATATGTTCCAAGCTGGCGAAGTACAAGTGGCAGTCGTTGTAGACTTTGCTATTTCTACAGTAAAAAAAGCTAATCCTAATGTTGTATCAGTCGTTCCTGAATCTGGAACTTACGCAAACTACAACACAGTGAACATCGTTAAAGATGCGAAAAACAAAGAAAATGCGTACAAATATGTTAACTTCCGTATTGGCGCTGAAAACCAAGCTGTAAAAGCAAAATCATTGAGTGAAGCTCCTGTTAATAAGGATGTAAAATTAGCAGATAACGAAGTGAAAACAATGACTTATGGGGACGTTGCAAAACGTGCGAAAACAGTTGATTTCAAACTTGTAAACGAAAACCTTAAATCTTGGATTGACCAATGGAATAAAATCTTAAACCAATAGGATTTTGAATTCTATTTAAGGACAGATCAGAATAAAGAGTAGACGAAGCCGCTAGAAAGTTGTTAGACTGGCGGCTTTGTTCTTCTAACTGCGAGTTTTGATTGTTCTTATAATGGAATTCAATTAGAATAAAGAAGACAGGAAAGGGAGTGGCAGTAATGAGAATCGGTTATAAAAATGCATGGATTTTAACGATGGATGATGCCTTTACAGAGTACCGAAGTGGGTACTTAGTAATCGAGGAGCACTCGATTGTAGACGTTGGTGCGTTGGATCAGTTTGAGGAGAGTAAGGCAGACCAGTGGATAGATGCGCATGGTGGATTTCTGCTTCCTGGATTCGTGAACGCTCATACGCATTGTGGGATGATTCCGTTTCGCTCATTGGGAGACGATTGCCCAGACCGCCTCAGACGCTTCCTATTTCCGCTAGAACAAGAAGTGGTCGATGAACCGTTAATCGCTAAAAGCACGGCCTATGCGATTGCAGAGATGCAGCTGGCAGGGGTGACGGCGATGTGTGATATGTATTATTTTGAAGACGCCGTTGCTACAGTCGCAAAAGACATGAAGATGCGTTCTCTTGTAGGCGAAACGATTATCGATATGAAGACTCCCGATAGTAAGAATACAGATGATGCCTTAGCGTATACTCAAGCGTTTGTTGATAAATGGAAAGCGGACGAACTCGTACACCCATTAATTGCCCCTCATGCTCCGAATACGAATACCGAAGAAGTGATGAGAGCGATTCTAGCGTTTGCGAAAGAAAACCAAGTTCCTATTACGCTCCATGTTTCTGAGATGACGTACGAGATGGATTATTTCCGTAAAACCTATAATCAAACACCAATCGAATTTAGAGTCACTTGGATTTTTCGAAGTGCCGGTTATCCTGGCGCATGGAATCCTGATGACGGAATCCGATGTCGAAATTCTGGCTAAGTATCCAAAAGTCAGTGTCGTTCACTGCATCGGCGCCAATACCAAGTCTGCAAAAGGAGTCGCACCGATTCGAAGTTTACTAGACCATGGAGTGACGGTCGGACTAGGTACAGACGGCCCAAGTAGTGGCAATACGCTGGATTTATTCACTCAAATGCGAATGGTAGCTAATTTCCATAAAACGCATCTGAAGGATCGTAGCGCGTTCCCTGCCAAAGAAATTGTGGCTTTGGCGACAAGAGGCGGGGCAAAAGCTCTAGGACTTGATGAGGAGGTTGGCACGCTTGAAGTAGGCAAGAAAGCGGATGTGGTGCTTGTTGAAACCTCTTCTGTGAATATGTTCCCTGTGCATGATGCGTATGCGGTCTTGGTGTATTCGGCCAATGCCTCTAATGTTCAAGATGTATGGATTAATGGGGAAAGAGTTGTGGATAATAAGAAGCTAGTGAACGGTTCGCTAGAAGGGCTGCAAAGAGCGTTGAAAGAGGGAATGGTGACCTTTGAAAAGCGCGCGGTAGAACTATCCGCCCAATTATCATTCGAAAAATAAATAAAGTAAGTACGAAGATTATTTTATGTAGTACTATAAAAACTTAGATTACCTTCGGTTATCTTCATAATAATGACAATAGCTGTACCGGATTGAGCCAAGGTCTCAATCCTACCGAGCCTCAAACGGATGCTAGGAAATAAATTTCTAGCATCCGTAATTCGCATCGGTTACTAGTCGCTATTGTTGTTATTATAGAAACTGAGGTAATCTTTGTTTTTATACATTAGATAGATAATCTTCGTACTTTTTTATTGTGCGAGTGAGTAAAGCAGGGATACTTCTACTGCGCTGGCTAAAGATAAGAGAAGAGAAAAGAAATTATCATATATGATAATTTTGTATCATTTATGATACGTATCATAAATGATACAAAAGAGGGTGTAACAAAAATGTTACGTCACATTTTTGTTACATCGTGGATTTAGATAAGAAAACAGCACCAAGGGCAGTCGAGGAACGTCTTTGGTGCTGTTTTTGTGTTTGAATTTATTGTTTAACGAAGCCGTTTTTCAGTAATTTAGCTGCAGCTTCACTAAATTTCAATGGCTTCGGCTTTTTCGCGGGATATTGATCTGGAGCGCGTTTATATAACTCTCTCCAATCAATCGTTTGGTAATCAAATGTTACTGTTTGAATGTATTTTCCATCTTTCTTCTCAACGGTAGATTTTATTCCAGTCACACCCTCATAAAGATCTTGGCTTTTGTTCAGAAATTGAACAACCTCTTCGTCAGACTTACCTAATCCTTTAGGGTCATAAGTGTAAATTCCAATTTGCTTATAGACGATGTCATCCTTGAAGAAGTATTGGAGTATCGTTGTTCCGCCAATCTTTTCAAGTTTATATGTAGCCTCACCATCTTTAGGCAGAGCTTCTGTTGCCTCTTGTTTATTCGATGCTACTTGTGTTGTTGGAGCAGTCGTGGTTGCTTGAGCTGCTTGTGTTGTCTCTGTAGCACTGCCGCTTGAAGCTTTTTGTCCGCAAGCCGCAAGTACAAAAATTAAAGAGAGTAATGCAATCGATGTTTTCAAGTGTTTATTCATTTTGGTATAACCCTTCCTCAAAATCCCTCACTATTTATTGTTTAACATAACCGTCTTCAAGTAATTTTGGGACAGCTTCACTATATTTTAAAGCAGATGGATTAGTGTCTGGGAATGTTTCAGGAGCACGGTTATGAAGCTCTTTCCAGTCGATATTGTTGTAATCAATTTTGAGTGTATGGTAGTAAATTCCATCTTTTCGTGCAATAGTGGATTCAATTCCTTTCACTCCGTTGTAGATAGAGTGTCTTTTTTTGAGAAGTTTTTGTATTTCTTCTTCGGATTTACCCATTTCTTTAGGATTGAATGCATATATTGCATCTTGTAGATAAACGATATCGTCTTTGAAATAATATTTTAAGGTTGTAGTATTACCATTATCTTCTAGTTTATAAACAGCTTCACCGTCTTTTGGAAGGTTGCTGCTATTTTGTGCGTTCGATTTTTTCTTGTTTTTTTGATTATTAGTCGCTTTTTCTTTAGTTTGTTGATTGTCTGCTGCTTTTTCTTGGCTCTGTTGATTGTTAGCCGGGTTCAGTTTCGATTGCTTAGTATTTGCTTGTGTTGTTTCTTGAGCGTTTTGAGTTGTCTCAGTCGTGTTGCCTGCTGAATTATTTTGTCCGCAAGCCGCAAGTACAAAAATTGATGAGAGTAGTACGAGTGATGTTTTCAAATATTTATTCATTTTGATTTGCCCCTTTTCATAACCTTTATTTATTGTTTAACATAACCATTATCAAGTAATTTTTTAACGGCTTCGCTATATATTAAGTTTTCAGCTTTTGTATCTGGAAATCCTTTTGGATCGCGTCTGTGGAGTTCTTCTCTATCAATATTATTGTAATCAATTTTTAGAGTATGGATGTAAATGCCATTTTTTTGAGAGATAGTTGTTTCAAATCCTTTAACGCCATCATAAAGAGCTTGTCTTTTCTTCAGAATTTTTTGGATTTCTTCTTCAGTTTTGCCCATTTCTTTAGGATTGAATGTATAAACAGCATCCTGTTTGTATACGATATCGTCTTTAAAATAATATTTTATGGTTGTAGTACGTCCTTTTTCTTCATGCTTATAAGTTGCTTCACCATCTTTTGGCAGAGCATCTGTTGCCGCTTGTTTATTTGATGCTACTTGTGTTGTTGGGGCTGTGGTAGTTGCTTGAGCTGCTTGTGTTGTCTCTGTAGTACTACCGTTTGAAGCTTTTTGTCCGCATGCCGCAAGTACAAAAATTGAAGAGAGTAACACGAGTGATGTTTTAAGAGTTTTCATTTTGTTTAATGCACCTTTCTAATGAGTTATTTAGCAGTGTATCCAGCATCGAATAAGGTTTTTTCGAATGATTTGAAACTGAGCTTATTGCCTTCGATAGAGAATTCGTTAGGGAATCGTTCTTTCAGTTTTGCTAAATCCACCTTTTCCATATCGATTGTAATTTCAAAAGTGATTTTCTCGTCTGTTGAAGACATGCTAGAAGTGACGCCCGGTAAGTTTGTATATAAACTTAGAGTGGCTTGTGCTAAGGCTTGAGCACTTTGTTTTGGAAAATCGGGTCCCATTGCTTTCAAATCCCATTCGTTTAAAATGGTAATTTTCGTTACGGTATCACCTTTATGTTCTACCGTAGTGGTGGTTTGTGCCATTTCATTTTTTAGGATATAGCTAGATGACTGAGTCCCTCCGCAACCGAGAAGGAAGAAGAGAGTAGTCAACAGTAGTGCGAATGCTTTGATTGATTTATTCATAAGAGCTTATTTACCTCCATTTAAAGAAAAAAGCAGAGCACATCAAGTGGGCTCTGCTTTTAGGTTACATTACTGAACTTCTTTGAATCCCATTTGAATGAGGTTTTCTTTTACTTTAGCTAAGTTTGTAGGATCGTCAAAAGAAACTACTGGTGGATATGCTGATTTCAATTTCTCACGATCGACAATTGTGTAGTCAGTTTCATAAGTTTGGATGTACTTATCGCCTTCTTTTTTAGAATCAAACTTAAATCCTTTAAGCTCTGTAATTTTATTTTTTAAGTCTCCATATGTTTGTTCTAAAACAGATTTTTGAATTTCATAACTTTGTTTAACGGCTTCTCTTGAAGCTTCTGGAACATTATCAACACTAAAATCTGTGATAACTTCTGTAATCGTTCTTTCAATAATGTTTCCTTTTGAGTAAAGCGTTAATTTTGTTGTAACATTTGTGTTTACTAGCTGATATACAGTTTTCACTTCGTTAGCATCTGATTGAGCTGCTTTTGTTGTTTGAGTAGGAGCAGTTGTAGTTGCTTGCGCTTGTGTTGTCGCTTGCGTTGTTTGAGCTTGAGTTGTTTGAGCTTGAGTTGTTGCTTGGGTTGACTCTTCTTTTTACCTTGTCCACATGCCGCAAGTAAGAAACCTGCAGTTGCTAAAAGCGTTAGTTGTTTGATTTTTGTATTCATAGGATACAGCCTTTCTGTTTTAAAAAATCTTATTGAACTTGTTCAAAAATGGCTTGCTTTTCGAAATCGGATTTCATTTCACTGAAACTAGTAAAAAGTTGGCTTTTAGGATCAATCTGTTTTAGTTTTGCGAAATCAATCTTTGTATAGTCAAATTCTTCAATCGTTGTAATAGTGTATCCATTAACTTCATATGAAATAGAAACGCCGTCTACAGAACGATATTTTTCTTTACGCTCTTTAACATCCTCTTCAGTAAAAAGTTTTTCTTGTTTTAGGAGTGTGTCCTTAGCGTTGCCAAACTTTTCGAAGTTTCTGTGTGTTTTTAAGACTACTTTTGTGACAGTATCACCTTTATGATAAACGATGTATTCCGTAACCTCTGGACCCAATGTAGCTCTAAAAACTGCGACCTCTTGACCTTCTGGAGCTTGTACTTTTTGTACGGCATTCTCCTTAGCAGCAGTTGTTTGTTTTTCTTTATAGCCTTGTTGAACGAGGGAGTCTTTATAGTTAGAGTAGCTAATAGTATTATCATCACGAGGTTTCAAATCTGGTATAAGTTCTTTTAATTTTTGCATATCCAATTTGGTGTAATCGAATGAATAAGCAAACGTGAAAATATCATTTTTGTAATCTGTTTTAATTTCAAATCCTTTACCAATAAAATCTTTCAGTCTTTCCTGCGACTTTTGAGCAGTTTTTTTAAGCGTGTCGAGAGGGTTTTTCTCTTCCATTTTTGAAACAAAAAATTGGGATACTGCTTCTTGTTTCAATAAGACATCATCTTTATAATACAATGTCACGGTGTCTTTACCACTGACACTAACAGTTTCAAAAACTGCTTTCTGAGCATCTTCTAAGCTATAAACAGTTTTTGGAGCAGCTGTCGTTTCTTGGGTCGTTGTCGCAACCGTTGTTTCTTCTTTTTTCCCTTGTCCACAAGCGGCAAGTAAGAAGCCTGCAGTTGCTAAAAGTGTTAGTTGTTTTACTTTTATATTCATTTTATAGAATTCCTTTTTATAAGTTTATGATTAGTTAACTCTTGTAAATCCGGCATCGAGTAGAGATTGTATGATTTCATCGTAATTCGTAGCCTCTTCCTTAGACGTAAAATCTGGATCGATTTCTCTTAGCTGATCGAAGTTTACATTCGAATAGTCGACTTCGTATGATTGGATGTATTTCGTTCCTTCCATACGAATATCAAGCTTTAGACCAGTGACATCTTTAATTTGCTCTTTTAATTGATTATAACTTTGCTCCATAGTTTGCTTTTGTGTTTGCAACGCTTGTTTAAAAGCTTCTTTAGAGGTTTCTGGCAAGCCTGATATGTCAAAATCGATAATGGAATCGGTGGTCATTTTTTGAATCAAGCCATCTTTAAAAGTAATCTTGACTTTCGTGATGTTGTTTCCATTAATTCGTTCAAATGCAACTTCGCCATCTTTAGCATCCGATTTGGCGACTGTTGTTTGAGCCTGAGCAGTCGTTGTTGCTTGTGTAGTCGTTGTCGCCTGAGTGGTTGCCTGAGTAGTAGGGGCTTGCGTCGAAGCGACCGTTGTTTCTTCTTTTTTGTCTTGTCCACAAGCGGCTAGGAGTAGTGCACTTGTAAAGAGGAGTGCGGATACTTTTGTCAGTTTGTTCATAATAAACTCCTTATTTTGAAATCATATTATTATTTTTCTACATAACCAGCCTTGAGAAGTTTATCTCTAAACTCAGAGTAACTAACCGTATTGTCATCAGTTAGTCGTAATTTTGGCTCAATTTCTTTGAGTTTTTTCATATCGGTTTTAGTGTAATCGAATGAATAAGTAACAGTGAAAATATCATCATTGTGTGCTGATTTATACTCAAAACCTTTACCGATAAGATCTTTGTATTTTTGTTCGTCTTCCGCAGAAGAATTTTTAAGTAATTCAAGAGGATTATCTGCATCAATTTTTGACAGTGTATAATTCTCTACAGATTCTTGTTTTAATAAGACATCATCTTTATAATAAAATGTCATTGTTATTGTACCAACTCGATCACTAATTTCAAAAACTGCTTTTTGGGCATCTTCTAAACTATAAACAGTTGTTGGAGTAGCTGTCGTTGGAGTAACTGTCGTTGCTTGTGTTGTAGCAACCGTTGTTTCTTCTTTTTTACCTTGTCCACAAGCGGCTAATAGCAATGCACTGGAAAAGAGGAGTGCTGTTACTTTTACTGCTTTTTTCATACATAGTCTCCTTCATTTCTATTTTTAAAAAGAGGAGAAGAGGCCTATCTTCTCCTTATAAATTTCGTAATCAATAGATTATTTTTCTACGTATTTCGCATCCAGGAGTGTATCTCTATATTGAGAGTAGCTACGTGTATTATCATCACGTAGTGGTATATGTGGATTAATTTCTTTTAATTTTTGGATATCGATTTTAGTGTAATCGTATGAATAAGTAATCGTGAAAACATCATCTTTGTAATCCGTATTATATTCAACACCTTTACCAATAAGAACTTTTAGTTTTTCTTTGGTTTCTCCAGCAGCTTTTTTAAGCATCTCCAGAGGATTATCACCGGCCAGTTTTGAAATAATAAAAGTTGATACTTTTTCTTCTTTTAATAAGACATCATCTTTATAATACAATGTTATTGTGTCTGTACCACTGTTACTAGCAGCTTCAAAAACTGCTTTTTGAGCATTTTCTAAACTATAAACAGTTGTTGGAGTAGCTGTCGTTGGAGCAGCTGTCGTTGCTTGTGTAGTTGGTTCTTGCGTCGTAGCGACCGTTGTTTCTTCTTTTTTGTCTTGTCCACAAGCGGCTAGGAGTAGTGCACTTGTAAAGAGGAGTGCTGTTACTTGTACAGTTTTCTTCATACATTATCTCCTTTATTTCTTTTAAAAAAAGGGAGAAGAGGTCAATCTTCTCCCTATTAAATTTAGAAATTTACTATTGTTTTTCTTTATAGCCACCGTTAATAAGAGCTTCTTTAAATTGAGAGTAGCCAAGAGTGTTGTCATCACGTAGATTTAAACCTGGAATAGTTTCTTTTAATTTCTTCATATCGATTTTAGTGTAATCGAAAGTATAAGCAATCGTGAAAACATCATCTTTGTAATCTGTTTTAAACTCAAATCCTTTACCGATAAATTCTTTCAGACGTTCTTCGTTACTTGCACTAGATTTCTTAAGTGTTTCTAAAGGATTCTCGCCTTCCATTTTTGAAACAATATAAGTAGTTACAGATTCTTGTTTTAGTAAAACATCATCTTTGTAGTATAACGTCATTGTTGCTTTAACGGCTTCGTCACTAGCCTCAAGAACTGTTTTTTTAGCATCTGCTGGCATTTCTGTTTTTGCTTGAGCAACAGTCGTTGGAGCAGCTGTCGTTGGAGTGGCCGTTGTAGGCGCAGCTGTTGTTGTTTCTGCTTTTGCTTGAGCTTGAGTAGTAGCAGTTGAGTCTTGTTTTTGTCCGCAACCTGCTAATACTAGACCAGCTGTAAATAAGAGTGCTAATGTTTTTGTTGTTTTGTTCATGATTTTTACCTCACTTTTTGTTATGTATTGTAAAACCGGAAAGAGCGAGCTCTTTACCGGTCTTCTTTATTTAATTATTTCTTCTCTTTATAACCAATTTTTTCCATTGCTTCTTTAGAAGCTTTGAAACTTACCGCATTGCCATCACCTGAGAAATTATCAGGTAAAGCTTTTTTCAAATCCTCAAACTTAACTACTGAATAGTCAAAAGTTACAACTTGAGTGATAATACCGTCTTTTGATTCTAGGCTAGCAGTTACACCTTTAATTGAAGTGTATAACTCGTTCATTTGTTTGATTTGTTCCATAGCTTTTTCTTCTGACATTGGTAATTCAGAAATTACGTATTTATTTTCAGCTACTTGCTTTGTTACAACATCGCCTTTGTAGTAATAAGTTATTGTTGAAGTCTGCTGATCATTCTTAAGTTCGAATGCTGTAGATTCTTCTTTCGCACATCCTAATAGTACGAATAATGCTGTAAATAACACAGCGAATAATTTCATTACTTTTTTCATGCAATTTATCCTTTCGGTTTGTAATATACTCATAACTGTTAGTTATGTATCGTAAAACCGGAAAGAGAGAGCTTTACCGGTCTTCTTTATTTAATTATTTCTTTTCTTTATATCCAGCTTTTTCAATCAATTCTCTAGAAGCTTTGAAACTTACTGCATTACCATCTCCTGAGAAAGAGTCTGGGAAAGCTTTTTGCAGATCTTTTACTTTAGCTACTGAATAGTCAATCGTTACAAGTTGAGTAATCACTCCGTCTTTTGATTCTAGAGTAGCAGTAATCCCTTTGATTTTAGTGTATTCCTCATTCTCTTCTTTAAGTTGTTCCATTGCTTCGTCTTCAGAGATTGGTAACTCAGAAATAACGTATTTCGTTTCAGCAGACTGCTTCGTTACAACGTCTCCTTTATAGTAATAAGTTATTGTTGAAGTATGCGGACCATTCTTTAGTTCGAATGCTGTAGATTCTTCTTTCGCACATCCTAATAGTACGAATAATGCTGTAAATAACACAGCGAATAATTTCATTGCTTTTTCATGAAATACATCCTTTCAAGTTGTAATATACATATATTATAAATCTAATAATTCTAATATGCAAGCCTTTTTACAAAAATGGTTGCTAATGAAGGTTGACAATTGCTAACAGTTTGATTTTAACAGCAATGTGCTATACTAATCTTACAGTGAAATGGAGGAGAAAGTATGAATCAAACTGTAAACTTCTTGAAAGAACTTGTAGCAATTCCGTCACCAACTGGCTACACCAGAGATGTGCAAGACTATTTAATCGATGTCTTAACGGATATGGGATATGAGCCAACACGTACAGCAAAAGGATTAGTGGTTGTAACAGTACCTGGTGCAATGGACGAAAAACAGCGCGTCGTAACAGCGCATATCGATACACTTGGAGCGATTGTTCGCGCAGTAAAACCAGATGGACGCTTAAAACTTGACCGTATTGGTGGATTTGCTTGGAATATGATAGAAGGAGAAAACTGTACGGTTCACATTGCTAGCAATGGAACGACTGTTTCAGGAACAATTTTATTACATCAAACAAGCGTACACGTATACCGTGAAGCCGGAACGGTAGAGCGTAGTCAAGACAATATGGAAGTTCGTTTGGATGCGAAAGTGACAAACGAAGCCGAAACGCGTGCATTAGGAATCGAAGTAGGGGACTTTGTTTCTTTTGATCCACGTTTTATCATCACGCCAACAGGATTCATCAAGAGCCGTTTCTTAGATGATAAAGTGAGTGCCGCAATTTTATTAACCTTATTAAAGAAATACAAATCAGAAGGAATCACGTTACCAGTGACAACACACTTCATGTTTAGTTGTATTGAAGAAACTGGAACAGGAGCTAACAGTAGCATTCCAGAAAAAGCGGTCGAATTCTTAGCTGTGGATATGGGTGCGATGGGGGATGACCAACAAACAGACGAATATACAGTCTCTGTTTGCGTGAAAGATGGTTCAGGCCCATATAATTTTGATTTCCGTCAACATCTTGTATCTCTATGTAAGGAAAAGAACATTCCATTTAAATTAGATATTTATCCTTATTATGGTAGTGACGCCTCAGCAGCAATGCGTGCCGGAGCGGAAGTGAAACATGCCTTACTCGGTGCTGGAATTGAATCAAGCCACTCTTATGAAAGAACGCATCTTGATTCGGTTGAAGCAACACAACAGTTAGTCGATGCCTACCTTTTAAGTTCATTAGTAGAAGCTTAATATTGAGCCTTTCCAACAGTGTTTGGGAAGGCTTTTTTTGTTTTTGAAAGTTTTTTGAATTATTTTGTTGACACGGTTTCTTCAGGGGAGTATACTCTAAAACGTAAACTTTACGATTTGGAAAGCGAGAGAAACATGAACAAGAAAGAAAAGGTTATTTTAGGAGGGGCAGTTGCGCTTGGGTTGTTATTTGCATCGGGTGCCGTTTTATCCCAGCAACAAGCCCAAACAACGGACACAACAACTGAGGAGACAACCATTGATGCCGAGCGTATGGCGAAATACGAACAGGCAGCACAAGAAATTAAAGACAATAAACCAAAGACAATTGTCGGAGAAGTGTTTGAGAATGGTTATTTGAAAAACATGGAGACCATTATCACTTTGTATATGGTCCGCCACCAGCAGATGCTATTTATGAACAGAAAAAACCAGGTGCGACAACGAGTACAGTAGAAGACAATTACGTCTTCAATCCAAATGATATCGTCAGTGAAAATGAATTAGGATTTGTTGTTCGACACGGCGACCACTTCCATTTTATTTACCGTTCGCAATTGGCAAACGCACAAACAGTGACAAGAGAAGATGAAAATGGCAAGAAGAGAACGTGTAAGTTATTACGCATTCCACACGGAGACCATTTCCACGATGTATTAGACTGTGGGGACGGCAGTGCTTCATTTGCCTTTGACGATGAACCAATTTCAAGACCATCGACTGGTGGAAGCAACACAGGAGTGGCAAGTACAATCGGTGCCGTTACACCAACAAGACCAAGTACAGCAAGCGCTCAGCCTGTAACACCTCCAGCAACAGATATTGCAACGCCGCAAGCGGAAGAGTGGACATTGCAATCGCCAGAGATTCAAAAATATTTAGACTACATAGTGTATGCTTATGGCGTGGAACGAGATACGATTAAGTTCGAGTCTGTGACAAACGATCAAGGCGAGTATGTCGGAAAAGTTTTCGCGTTTCAAAATATGGAACAAGGACAAGATAAAAACCATATCCATCCTTGGGTGATTCCATTGAAACGTTTCGAGGTGCCAAATTCTGACCCATCGATTCCAGCTGAAGTGCGACTATCTCAAGAGATTGATTTAATCGCAAGACGTATGGGCATTTCTCGTACAGCGATTCGCATTGTAAATGGACGCTTTGATATTCCGCACGGCGACCATAGTCACTCAATGAATATCGTCAATAAAGATGGCGTCGAAGCGTATGAGAAAAATAAACTTCCAGTCATCGTTCCTCCATTTGTGGCAGGGGATGTGAATTTGGATACTGTTTTTGCAAAAATTGATGAAGTGAAAGCTCATGCCAGCGAAAAATACAAAGACGATCCTGTAACATTGAACCGTATTTTAGTAGCCTTGAACGAATACAAAGAACAAGTACAACTAAAAGGAAACTCAACAGAAGGATTCGTCAAAGGATTGGAACGCTTCGAGGCGCAAACGATTAATCACGAGGCAGTCGCTGCTGAAGAAGTAACGCCTGAAGAACAAAAGATGAACGCGACTCACGAAGAAACGGTTCGTATGGTTGGGGAATTGAATTTACAAGACTACGGCGTGACAGCGGACGAGTTGAAAGACTTAGCTTCAAAAGCGCGTGAATCTAATAAAGAAGAACAAGTGAACGCAATTCGTGCATTGGTTCAAGCATTACGTGATGCCAACGACCGTATTAGTATCGAAGGAATGCGTTACTTATACTTCTTAACACAACACGTTTTAGACCAAGAATTACCAGCTGCGCTTCGTGAAGAAGTTGCAAGCCTCATTAAACGTTACATGGGTTCACGATTGAACTTGCGACAACACCTGTTGAATCACTCATTATCGAGTCTTATCGTGCAAAATTAGCGATTAAAGAATCTCATGCGAAATTCGATGGAAAAGTCGACGCGACAATCGGAAAGAATCTAAAAGAAATTTTAACACCAGCTTCTGAGGAAGAACAAAGCATTTTCCAAGAAGCAAAAGATTTCGCTGAAATGGCGCTGGATGAATCGGATAAAGATAACAGCACTCCGAAGAGTACTATCCTAGATGTGAAACCTTCAGAGGAAAAACCATCCGAAGAAACAACAACGACACAAAGCGAAACGACAGAAACAACTGAAACAACAGAAAGTACAACCGCTTCTGTAGAGACAACAGAAGAAACAACGGCCACAACAGAAGCCGCTACTACTGAAGAAGCTACAACTGTTGAACAATAGAACTTTTAAACACGTAACTCTTTAATAAAGAAGAGTTGCGTGTTTTTTGTTTCCTATGAATAGGTGGTTTAGTGGTATTTATGGTATACTAATACAGCATTCTAGTAGAAGGAGGGATTTAAATGGCAGTCATGCATTTTGGCGAAAACAATACTTGGATTAACATTAATTCAGATTTAATCAGTGAATATTCATCCATTTACGATACGTATGAAATCGATGATGAGATGATTGAATACGCGCTTGATAAAAACGAACGCGCGCATATGGAGTATAATCGCCGAACGAAGACATTGGTGGTCATTTATAATGTCCTCAACTTATCGCGCGAAGAAAATCATTACGATACGATTCCGTTAACGTTTATCGTACGACAAAATCAAATCGTTACGATTTCTAATGCGCAAAATGAATATATTATTGATCAAATTCGTGAAGAACTGGAAGAGAATATGCATTGGAGCGTATTTAATTTCTTATTGCATAGCTTATTTGCGATTTCGGAAAACTATTTCCCAATTATTGAGACATTGAATAAAGAGCAACAAAACATTAGTAAATTGCTCCGAAAGAAAACGACAAAGGATAATTTATTCCGCTTGTCTGACTTGGAGATTGAGGGAATGTACTTAGTTTCAGCGACGAAGCAAAACGCGGTTGTACTCGAGCAATTGAAGACGCAACAAGCCTTCAAAGCGCTCGACGATTCTGAAAGAGAGCAATTGGAAGATAATATCATCGAAGCGAATCAATTAGTAGCGATGACAGAGTTACATCTCCAAATCTTGCATCAAATCGCGGGTACGTATAACAATGTATTGAATAATAACTTGAACGACACGATGAAATTCTTAACGGTCATCTCGATTTTAATGACGATTCCGGATATTGTGACGGGATTCTTTGGGATGAATGTGCAGATTCCGTTTACGGAGTTTAGACACGGATGGGCGATTATTCTTTTGATTATCGCACTCGGTTGGATAGGCGTGTCGCAGATTATCAAGCGCATTATGAAAGATTAACCAAAAACACCTTCCTACTTGATAGGAAGGTGTTTGTTGTTTGTGTGCTAGTAAAAGTGTTTCTTATGTGCTCCATATTGCAAAAATGATTACTTCGAATCCTTGCGGATTTGTTTATTGTAGCTGTAACGTTGCACCGGCGCGAGCCTTGGTCTTGCGACTAAAAAGCCTCAAAAAGGGAGTAAGGAATAAATTCCTAACTCCCTTTAATTCGCATTTTTTGCTTTTTCACGTTACTGCTACAATAAAATCCACAAGATTCTCCGTAATCATTTGCTAGGTCAGCATGTAAAAAACTACTTTCTATCGGGTAGGAAGGTTTTTGGAAATCTGAGAATAGGAGACCTATCTAACCTCGTTTGGTGATGGAAGGTTAGAGAAGTTTCTTAGCTTTCGGTGTTGGCGAAGTGGAGTTTGGCCACTTTGCCGAGGAGTTCCATGCCACCGTGTTTTAAAATAGTGGCTGCTGCTTTATCGATGTTGGCACCGGCACCGCTTGGGAGTTCATATCCGTATTCGGTGCTTAGAGAGTCTAGGCCATCGAGAAAGGCGCATCTAGCAATCATTGAGGCAGCTGCAACTGCGATATGGTGGCTTTCACCTTTTGTAATAAAGTATGTTTTCTTCTTATCGACAAGGTCTTGGCCTTTGAGATAACGATAATACAAGTCTGGTTTACAGAATTGGTCGATTAAGTACGCTTCTGGAGCTTCAGGAGCGAGTTTTTCTGTTAAGAGACGGAGAGCTTGGTTATGAAGCAGAGCCTTCATCTCGTTTAGATTTTTGACTTGTTGGACTTCGTTATATTTTTCAGGCCAAAGCGTTAGTAATTTATAAGGCACAGCATCTTTGATTTTTGGAACAAGCGCCTTAATTTGATCGTCCGTCATATCTTTTGAATCGCGAACGCCCATCGCTTTTAAAGTTGCGATATTTTCTTTTGAAACATAAGCTGCCGCAACGGTTAGTGGCCCAAAGTAAGCACCGTTTCCGACTTCATCACTTCCGATAACGCTCCAAGTCGCAAAACCTTCTGGAAGAGTAGAGTCTTCGAGAGCTTTCTTTGAAGTGGCGTCAATCGATTGTTCGAGGTGGTTCTTTTGGATAAAGTCTTCAATGCCTTTTCCTTGGAAGAGTACCTTGCCCGATTTATAAGCCGTAACCGATAAACCGTCGACCTTTAGACGCAATGTTGCGTGTGGTGGAGGAGATTGCGTGTATGAAGCGTAGGTTGCTCCAAGGGTTGCAATTTGCTCAGGTGATAAAATTAAAGTTAATGAATTCATGTCGTTCCCCCTTTTCTTTTTAGCATACCATGACAAAATTCATCCGTCCACTCTCTAAAAAAGTGGATTATTAGTGTATTTTTTAAATGAAAAATGGTAAAATAAGGTGATATTATGGAGAAAGTGAGAGGGTCTTTTGTGAATCAACCAAAAACAAGAGTAAAAGCAACGATTTCAGGGAAATCTTATACGATTATTGGTCGTAAGTCGCAACAAGAAATGCAAAGTATTGTGCGTGTCTTACAAGAACAATTAGATCAAATCACTCGAGTATCTGACAAATTGTCGACGGAAGAAGTGGCGCTTCTTGCAGCCATCAACGCCATCTCGAATCAATTTGAAAAGCAAGAAGAAGTGGTCGCTTTGAAGAAACGTGTAGAGCAGTTGGAAAAAGAATTGCGCTCCGTTCAACATAAACGCCCTTCGATTGATGCAAATAGAAAACAAGAATTAGAAAAACAATTTGAATTACAACAAGATTTGTTGAGAAGGTAGGTTTCAATGGTAACGTTAATTATTTTATTTTATTTATTAGTTGGTGTGTATACCGGAATGCGCCGAGGATTAACTTTAGAACTCGTTTATATCGCAGGATACTTCATCACATTCCTAGTTGCGATGTTCACTTACGAAGGACTCGCAAAATTCTTATCGGTGTATATCCCATATCCATCATACATTCCTGGAAATCACTTAGCGATTTTCACAGAAGCCCAAGCGATGTCACTCGACCAATCATTTTATAAATTGGTTGCATTCCTAGTCATCATGATTCTTGGATGGTTAGTGGTTCGATTCCTTGGATATGTCGCTAGCGAATTAACATTCTTACCGCTATTGAAACAATTCAATACGATTGGTGGAGCGGCACTTGGATTCCTGATGAACTACTTATTCATTTACTTTGTACTATACGCAGTAGCGATGATTCCACTGGCACCAGCACAAAGATTATCGAAGGTGGATTGCCAAACTTCATCATCACGAAAACACCAATTGTAACGCAAATCGTTTCAAGTTGGTTATTACCTAAATAAAACCTCGAAGCGTGGAACAAACTTGTTCCACGTTTTTTAAGAAAGAAGGACTGTTATGAATTCGAAAATCGAAAAGGTTTTAGAATTTTCAAAAATTAGAACACAACTGGCCGAATATGCGACTTCCGAAAAAGGGAAGCAAATGATTAAGGAACTTCCAATCGAAGTCGAGGCAAAGGCCATTCAACATAAAATCGAAGAAACAACAGATGGGGTGGAGTTACTCCGTCTCAAACAAGGGATTCCAATTCCACGATTGAAAGATATTAGTTTTGCCTTGAAACGTCTGGAGCTAGAAGCGGGGCTTAATGGGCGCGAATTAAGTGATATCCTGCGTGTCTTAACGACAACACATGAGGTAGAGCGTTTCTTTGAAAAAGTCGAAGAAGAGGAAATCGCACTAAAACGTGTGCCTCGTCTTGTCGAAAAACTAGAGAGCATTCCAGAGGTGACAAGCGAATTAGAAGCCTCTATTCGTGAAGATGGATATGTTTTAGATAGCGCGTCTCCAACTCTACACGGGGTTCGTGTGGGGATTCAAAAGACGGAACAGGATATCCGACGTCAAATGGATCAATACCTCACAGGAAAGAATGCGCAATATTTAAGCGATACGATTATCACGATTCGTAATGACCGTTATGTACTTCCTGTAAAAGCAGAGTATAAATCAGTCTTTGGCGGAACGGTCCATGACCAAAGTTCGACAGGACAAACGCTCTTTATGGAGCCACAAGCAGTCGTAAATTTAAACAATAAGCTTCGTGAGTATCAAATCCAAGAGAAGCGTGAAGTCGAACGTATCCTTTGGGAATTGTCTCAAAAACTGATGCCATATACGAATTCACTGCATCAAAACCATTATGTATTGGCGCGTCTGGATGTAGTGAATGCAAAAGCGCTGTACGCTCATGAATTGAGAGCAACAGAACCGATTATCGACGCTAATAATTACGTAGCTCTTTGGCAAGCGTGGCATCCACTTTTAGAGCGTGAGAAGGCTGTGGCAAACGATATTATTCTTGGAGAAGAATATCAAGCGATTGTCATTACAGGGCCGAATACGGGTGGTAAAACCATTCTCTTGAAGACGGTCGGTGTGATTCAATTGATGGCACAGATGGGGCTGTATATTCCTGCGGGTGAAAATAGCCGAGTGGGAGTCTTTACAGAGATTTTTGCGGATATCGGAGATGAACAATCGATTGAGCAAAACCTATCGACATTCTCATCTCATATGTCGAATATCGTGTCTATTTTGAAACAAATCAATGATAAGAGCTTGATTTTAATTGACGAAATTGGTTCAGGGACAGACCCACAAGAAGGGTCGTCACTTGCGATTGCGATTCTTGATTATATTGCAAGTAAGCAAAGTTATGTGATTGCTTCAACTCACTATCCAGAGTTGAAAGCATACGGCTATGACCGTCCTAAAACGATTAATGCAAGTATGGAATTTGATGGAGATACCCTTCAACCAACATACCAACTCTTACTTGGCGTACCAGGGCGTAGTAATGCCTTTGATATTTCAAAACGTCTTGGGTTGCCAAGTATCATTATCGACCAAGCGCGTGGACTTCTTTCAGAAGAAGACCAAGACTTGAATGCGATGATTAGTGACTTGGAGCAAACGTCGCCGTGCGCAGCGTGATGCCGATAAGATGCGTCATCAGTTAGAGTTGAGTACGCAGTTACTTGCGGACTTACAACGCGAAACGGAACAATTCCAAGCCAATAAAGCACGTCTTTTAGAAGAAGCGAAAGAACGGGCGAATACGTTAATTGAACAGAGTCAAGATGATGCGGATAAGATTTTATCTGAAATTCGTGAACTTCAATTAAGAAGTAAGCAAAGTACTGTTAAAGAGCATGAGATGATTGAGAAGAAAACAGCGCTGAAAGACTTGAAGCATGAGCAAGCCTTGAAGAAGAACAAGGTACTTCGCAAGGAAAAAGCGAAGAAGGCGCTGCAAGTCGGACAAAGTGTCGAGGTTCTTTCATTTGGCCAACGTGGTACGCTTGTTGAAAAAGTGAATGACCAGGAATGGGTAGTTCAAATGGGAATCATCAAGATGAAGATTGCCGTTGAGGATCTTTCTCCAATTGCTGAGGCGCAAGAAGCCAAGCAACAAGTCATCGTGAAGAGTGCACGTAGTAGTCATGTCTCTTCAGAACTAGACCTTCGTGGAAAACGATACGAAGAAGCGATGAAGGATTTAGAGTTATATCTGGATGCAGCCATTCTTGCGAACTATCCACGTGTAACCATCATTCATGGACGTGGAACAGGAGCCATCCAGCAAGGCGTTCATAAGGTGCTACGTAGCCACCGTTCTGTTTCAAGTTTTGAATTTGCGCCGATGAATACGGGTGGAAATGGAGCGACCATCGTGACCTTTAAGTAAACCTTGAGCAGAATAGTTGGTCACCTTCCAGGGGGTTGCTATACTAGGTTTATAGAAAAAGGAAAGGATGATTCGAATGGTAAAATCATTAACAGATAAAAACTTTGTAGAAGAAACTAAAAATGGAGTAGTCTTAGTAGACTTCTGGGCAACTTGGTGTGGTCCATGTCGTATGCAAGGTCCAGTTATCGACCAATTAGACGAAGAAATGGGAGATAAAGTCACTTTTACAAAAGTAGACGTTGACGAAAACCCAGAAACAGCTCGTGCATTTGGCATTATGAGTATTCCAACATTGCTTATCAAAAAAGATGGCGAAGTTGTTGATAAAGTTGTTGGCTACCATGCTAAAGAACAATTAGAAGAAATTTTAGAAAAATATTTATAAAATCTAAAGTCTCCAAACGCTTGATATATCAAGGTTTTTCCTTGGTGTGTCAGGCGTTTTTTTATTTTGTTCAAAAATATTTTCGAAAAGGTGTTGACAAATTTTTGTTTTAGTCTTATAGTTAGTTACACAAGCAACTAACCAATTAACACAAAGTGATCATAAACAAGGAGGTGCGTTATGAAATTTGATTTCAAAGTGATATCCCGTTATTTCAACAAGTAGCCAATCAATTGGAAGAAGAAATCTTCCATGAAGTCTACAAAGAAGGAGATCAAGTACCGTCGACAACTGAGATTTCCACAGGATATCAAATCAACCCAGCAACGGTATTGAAAGGAATGAACTTACTCGTGAGCGAACAAATACTTGAAAAACGAAGAGGTCTCGGAACGTTTGTAGCAGAAGGGGCCAGAAAAATTATCTTAAGCAAGAAGCAAAATGAATTTGCCAATCAAATGGTGCCAAACTTCTTAAAAGAAGCACAAGCGCTCGGCATTACAAAAGACGAATTAGTAAAAATCATCGAAGGAGGCTTCCAATAATGAGTATCGAAGTCAAAGATTTAAAGAAGAAGTTTTTCAAAAAAGAAGCGGTAAAAGGAGCAACATTCACGATTGAACCTGAAAGTATCATCGGATTGCTCGGACGAAATGGTGCCGGAAAGAGTACAGTGTTAAATATGATTGCTCGCCGTATCGAAAAGACAAGCGGGGACATCACTCTTGACGGGGTGGACCTTCATAAGACAGCAAGCGCGATGCATGAAGTGTATTTATCAAGTTCGGACAACTGGTTCCCACGCGAATATAAATTCAAAGATCTTCTCGCCATTTATAAAGACACTTATCCAGAATTTGATACGGAATTTGCCCAAGATCTTATTAAAGTGTTCGATGTGAATGTGAAGCAAAAATACTCAAAAGCCTCAACAGGATATAAAAGTATCATGAAGATTATCTTGGCGCTTGCCAACCCTAGCGAATACATCTTCTTAGATGAACCAGTGCTTGGGCTTGATGCGAACCACCGCCATATTTTCAACAAGAAGTTGCTTGAAGCGTATGCGCGCCGTCCTCGTACATTTGTCATCGCAACGCATTTAATCGAAGAAGTAGCTTCAATTTTAGAAAAAGTCATCGTTATTAAAGACGGAGTAGTGACAGAAGAAGTATTGGTCGAAGATGTTCTTCGTAAAGGATATGTCGTTAGTGGAGCTTCCACATTAGTACAAGAATATGTTGCCGATAAGAAAGTTCTTGAAACAGACCAAATCGGAAACTTTACAAGAAGCGTGGTGATTGGTGCTATTGGAGAAGCGCAACCAGGATTAGAGTTTTCTCCATTAACCTTACAAGATTACTTTATCTCAATCACTCGAAAGGAGAATGAATAAGATGAACCGTTTATTATCAGTTGTCAGCATGGGATTAGCTAGAAGATGGAAAACAATTTTAATGTTCTTAGGAATTTGGTGGATCATAACAAGTTTCGTAATGAAGATTTGGCAAATGGGGACCTTAGCACATTCGGTCGTTATTTCCCGATTTATTTCGATAATGAAATTGCAATTATCCTATTACTCATCGGAATTGGATATATCGTTGAACAATTTCGCCTAGAAAGTCAATTAGGATTAACAAGAAAAGAACAAATCGAAAGCTTATTCATCCAAACGCTTGTCGATTCTGGAATTATCACACTCATCTACGCCTTATTACTTCCATTAAGAAATGGAGTGTCACTTGGCTCAGTAACGATTCAATCGATCTTAGGGGACCTATTTGACCCAGAAAATATCGTTATCAGCATCGCAGTCTTTTTCGTGAAGGTTGTTCTAATTCACCTAATTGCAAATGTTATTGGGATTCTTCTTAATAAAATTAATCAAAAGGCAGGCATCTTCGCGTTATCAGGAGTGTTCATGCTTACTGCATTAATCGGTGGAAGTGCTTTTAGACGAGTTAGTGATGGCCAAATGCCAGAATTTGTAAAAGCTCTTCTAGAATTCATCAACCTCATTACAACACATAAAGTTGAATCTATTTCTATCGCATTAGTGATTCTAGTGGTGCTTCAAATCCTCGTTACAAGAAAACACCAAAGCATCGCTCCAGAATAAAATCTATCCCAGAACTCCTGCATGTCAGGAGTTCTTTTTGTTTAGGGCGGAGGTTTCTCTCCTTTCTTTTTTAGTCAAACAGGTCGTATTTAAAAAAAGTTATGAGCACCAGAGTTTGAATGAAAAGGATGGAGGAGTCAAACGGAGTGCCTATCGGATTCTATAGTGTGAGTAATAGCGATCGTAACTGATGCGAATTAGCAGTAGTTAGGAATTTATTCCTTACTACTGCTTTGAGGCTCAGTAGGTGAGAGACCACGGCTCGAACCGATACAGCTATTACAAACACTATGAAGATATCCGATAAAGGCATGCAGTTTAGACCCTCCAAAGCCTTTTCATTCAAACACCGAAGGTGTTTAGAAGGTGTTGTATAAGTTGCTTAACTTTTTCATAAACCAAACCACATTTGAATCAGCGTTGCACGAACTATGGTATACTATAGAAGACTAAAGAAAGAAAGGTTGAGAAACCATGAAAAGACCAATCGGGTTTATCGATTCGGGCGTTGGCGGTCTTACTGTCCTCAAAGAAGCCCTCAAACAATTACCAAACGAATCCATGATCTTCCTTGGCGATTCAGCACGTTGCCCATATGGCACACGACCCGTTGAAGAAATCCGCCAATACACATTAGAAATGGTGCAATTTTTACTAGAGAAAAACATTAAAATGCTTGTGATTGCATGTAATACCGCGACTGCAGTAGTTCTAGAAGAATTACAAAACACATTAACGATTCCAGTCGTTGGAGTGATTCAACCAGGAAGCCTTGCAGCCATCAAACAAACGAAGAATGACCGCATCGGTGTTCTTGGAACAAACGCGACCATTGCAAGCAAGTCTATCCAAAGACCATGCATGACAAGAATAAAGGAATCGAAGTGTTCGATATCGCTTGTCCGAAATTTGTACCGATTGTTGAAAGTAATCAATCAGATACGAAGGAAGCAGAAGAAGTCGTTCGTGAAACCTTACGCCCATTAGAAGGAACCAAGGTTGATACAGTGATTCTAGGCTGTACGCATTATCCATTACTTCGTCAAACGATTCAAAAAGTGGTCGGAGCAAACGTGACATTGATTGACTCAGGAGCAGAAACAGTCTCCAGCGTGAGTGCGTTACTAGACTACTGCAAGCTTAGCGAAACGCCTGAAACGAATCCTGAACCAACTCTTGAAATTTATACAACAGGAGAAGCGAGCCTTTTTGAAGAGATTGCTGAAAACTGGTTGAATCGAACAGGTCTGAAGGTGAAAAAAGTGACACTTAAAGAAGAAGTAAAACCCGTCGAATTGAAAAAAGAAATCGTAATTGCGACGAATAATGTTGGGAAAGCCAAAGAGTTTGCGGAGATTTTTGAGCCAAAAGGATACACTGTAAAGACGCTGCGAGATTTTCCAGAATTAGAAGAAGTCGAAGAGACAGGAAAAACCTTCGAAGAAAATGCACGATTGAAGGCTGAGACGATTGCCAATGCCTTACAAACAATCGTATTAGCGGATGACTCTGGTTTGTGTGTGGATGCTTTGGACGGGCAACCAGGTGTATATTCAGCACGTTTTGCTGGCGAACCAAAGAGCGATGCTGCGAATAACGCGAAGCTTCTATCAGAACTTGGCGGACTCGTTGGAGAGGAGCGCTCAGCTCATTTCACTTGCTGCTTAGTGTTAGCTGCACCAAATAGTGAATCACTTGTGGTTCAAGCAGAATGCCCAGGTCAAATCGCGACTCTACCAGCTGGGGATAGCGGATTTGGATATGATCCATTATTCATTGTTCCTGAGTACGGTAAGACATTTGCGCAACTAGGAATGGATATTAAAAATAAAATTAGCCACCGTGCGAAAGCCATCGAATTGCTTGTTAGCCAGTGGGAAATGGACTCATGAGTTAAATCAAACGGAGGAATCATTATGAAAATTGTCGTTGTCAGTGATAACCATGGACAAGAGTTAACATTAAAGAGAATCTTCGACCATTATGCAGGAAGTGATGTGACATTCGTGCATACAGGAGACTCAGAATTTCCTTATAAAGATGAACGTCTATCGCATTGTATTCGCGTAACAGGAAACTGCGATTATGATCCAGAATATCCACGTTCTGAAGTGTTTACGCTAGAAGGCATCAATTTCTTTGTAGCGCACGGCCACTTCGAATATGTGAACACCGGTCGTGATTATTTAGCAAATGCGGCTAAAGAAATGGGCGCGCGTGTTGCATTTTACGGACATACGCATAAACTAAATGCGGAGAATGTTAACGGGGTGCTTTGCATCAATTCAGGTTCAACGAATTATCCGCGTGGTAGCTATGAGGGGGGACACCGTCGTATGCAGTGCTGGATATTCTTTCAAAAGACAAATTACGCTTAACGTACTATACAACCAAGCATGAAGTGTTAGATGGACTCGTTTTAGACTATACGTGGTCTGATGAGGGAGGGTATACGCTTGATTCATAAGAAAATCCAAGAGTTACTACTTGAAGACCGTGATAAGCTTTTTATCGATGCAGAAAAAGTAGCTATCCTTCAAGAAGACCATACTTTGGAACACGCGATGCTTGTGTTGACGAATGTGCGTTATTCACTCATTCCTGTACTAAACAAGGAAAATAAAATTGTAGGTCTGATTTCACTAGCGATGATTTTACACAAAATCACGGGTGTGGAACAGATTCATATGAATCAGTTAGGAAAATACAAAGTGCGTGAAGTTATGCGTACGGAGTTTCCAATCATTCATCAGGATACGAAAGTGGAAGATGTGTTAAATGAACTTGTGGATGAGAGTTTTATTTGTATTGGGAATGAGGAGAATGAGTTTGTGGGGATTGTGACGAGGAAGGAGCTTTTAAAGCGCATCAACTTCATGGTACATGAACTCACCCGCGAATATGATTTTGTGGAAAAAGAAAGTAGTAAATAAACCAATTACTTTAGAGTCCTTTGGATATTCAGATAGTAATCATTGTAGCTGTACCGGACTGAGCCTTACGTCTCAGTTCCTATCGAGCCTCAAACTGGCGCTAGAAAATAAATTTTCAAGCACCAGTAATTCGCATCGATTACACTCGCTACGATGATTACTACATTATCCAAAGGACTCTTTTGGAATTGGTTTATTCAAATTTAGGTAAGTTTATGTACCGTTCCGTTAGAAGGAGAGGGGAAGGGATGGAGTATGTGCATCCTATGGAGTGGATTAGAAGGAAACAAAAAAAGAAGGCGTGGGCCTTCTTTTTTAGTTGGTTGAATATGGGATGACTGGTGATGAGAGGTCGATGCCTTGTTTTAGCAGTGCTTCTTGATAAAGTGTTAAATAGCGTTGGTAGGTTGCATGTTGCAAGCCGTTTTTTGTCATCAGTGCGATGGTGAACACAAATTGGCCATTCGGTTTGGTTTGTGGTCCAACGATTTTTGGCGGAGCGGTTAGTGCTTCGTCCGTTCTTGTATATTGGTTATTAATTTCTTCAATGATTGAGTATACAGATTTTAAATCCACGTTGCTATTTAAAGGTAATTCGATTAAAGCACGCATATTTCCACGCGATTGGTTACTTACAACTGTGATATTGCGGTTTGGAATATAGTGAAGTGTTCCGTCGTAACCGCGAACTTGTGTAGTACGGACGCCGACGCTTGCAATGGTTCCAGAAATGTTATTGATTAAAACAGCATCTCCAACTTCGAATTGGCGTTCGAGTAGGATGAAAAGACCGTTGATGACATCTGATAGGAAACCTTGCGCACCAAGACCGAGGGCAACCCCAGCAATTCCGGCACCAGCAAGTAAGCTAGAGATTGGAACACCGATAATCGAGAGAATCCAATAAATTAAGATGAAGTATAGGAAATAATCGAGCATATTTTCTAAGAGCTTCACGATTGTTTTCTGTCTGTTTTCGTTTTGACGAACGACTTTTACAGAGGAAAGAATCGTTTTCTTAAATAGAAAATGTAGAAACTTCTTTCCAAAGTAGAAAACTAGAAATAGTAGGATTAATGATAATAATTTCGTAAAAACATTTGATAAAATGGATTCCCAATCAAAGGAATTCCAGTAATTCGTAAAGAAATTTGTGATGGAGTCTATCCATAAGACATTGTGCATAATTGTCACCCTTTATTAGTAATAAAATAAGTGTAACATATGTAAAAAATGATTGAAAGCATAGGCAATTTAAGAAATAATATGATGGTATTTTTCATGAGAAAGTGTTATCATTAACTCATACTTAAAGATTGGAGGAATGGCTCAATGACAGGTGTTGAGATTGCTGCATTAATTGCTGCATGTGCTTTATTAGCATTAGTGGTTTTTGTAATTGTCAAAGTATCACCGATTTTATCAAGATTAAATAAAACCGTTGATAATGTGAATCATTCATTAGAAGTCATTACAAAAGATGTTGATAGTCTTTCAATTGAAGTTGAAGGGTTATTAAATAAAGCAAATGTACTCGTAGATGACGTGAACGGCAAACTTAAAGCGACAAATCCGTTGTTTACAGCGGCAGGCGATTTAGGTGTGACGATTTCAGATGTAAATACATCTTCTCGTAATCTAGCAACAAAAGCAGTGAAGCTTTCAAAAACAAGTCGTGCAGTTGCGGCATTTAATTTTGGAAGAACAATTCTTTCAAAGAAGAAAAAAGTAAAATAACGAAACGGAGTGTTGAACATGAGTAAATCAGGTGGATTTTTATTAGGAGCATTTATCGGAGCATCTGCAGCAGCAGTAACAGCTTTATTATTTGCGCCAAAATCAGGTAAAGAATTACGTGAAGACTTAGCGAGAGAAGCAGATCGCTACAAAGAACAATTATCAGAATACGGTGAAATCGCACGTGCAAAAGGTGTTGAATTCGCTGAAGTAGCTAAAACTTCAACACAAGACATTCGTGTAAACTTACAAGAACAAGCTGGACACTTAAAAGAACAAGTTTCTAAACAAGCAGCTAACTTAAAAGACCAAGTTGCAGTTCAAACTGAAAACTTAAAAGGTCAATTCAACGAAACAGTTGAAAAAAAGTTAAAAGGAAACTTTTCTAAAGGAAAAGAAGAATCAGCAGAAGTTGTTGCTGAATTAGCAGAAGACGTTAAAGAAAAAGCTGAAGAAGTTAAAGCAGAAGCTTAATCTGAATGTTAAACAATGAAAGCCTGGGGAATTCCCCAGGCTTTTTCTTTTGGATTAGAAGTCGTATTTAACGTTAGTGAAGAGTTTAGCGCCGTCTTTTGTCACGGCTAGGCAGTCTTCAATACGTACGCCGTAGTCTCCTGAAATATACACACCAGGTTCTACAGAGAAGCACATGCCTTCAACGAGTTCCATATCGTTTCCTTCCATAATTGATGGGAACTCATGAACGCTTTGGCCGATTCCGTGTCCAAGTCGGTGAATGAAGTATTCACCGTATCCAGCTTCTGCGATAATGTCACGAGCAATTTTATCAATTTCGCTAGCTTTCATGCCAGGTTTTACTGCTTGGATAGCTGTATCGTGTGCTTTTTGTACAATGTCATAGATTTCTTGATGGCGTGGGTCTTTCGCGCTTTCGCTTCCAAAGAAGACCGTACGAGTAATGTCACTTGCGTAGCCATCGACCATCGTTCCTAGGTCAAAGAGGACCCATTCGTTTTCTTTGAGAGGACGGTCGCCAGGTTCACCATGAGGATCCGCAGCGTGGTCTCCAAAGAGCACCATTGTATCAAAGCTCATTTGAGAGACACCTAGTTTTTTCATTTCGAATTCGATAATGGCAACGACTTCACGTTCTGTAATGCCAACTTTCAAGGCCTTCTTTCCAATTTCAATGGCTTTATCGGCAAAGGTTCCTGAGTAGACGAGTTTATCGATGGCTTCTGCGTCTTTTACGAGACGAAGTTGTTGCACGACTGGTGTTAAGTCAACTGAGAACTGAATACCAGGGAAGTGCTTTTGCAATTGTTCAGCTGCAAAGAGTGAGAAGTCCACTTTTTCCACGGCGAAATTAAGCTCTGTAGGGAAGTGTTCCTTAATCGCATCTGATAAGAGTTTCCAGCCGTCTTCATGGTCTTGGTAACTCTTCACGATAAAGTCAGGTTCTGCCTTTTGAGCCACTTGATGTTCCAATGCTGGAACGAAGAGTAGCGGAGTCGCTCCTGGTGTATATACGAGTGCCACGATTCGTTCATGTGGCTCTGTTGAGAATTTTGTCAAAAGACGAATGGTCTCTGGATTTTGGATAAAAACAATCGGATTTTGTTTTTCTTTCATTTCATTTTCCAATTGTAAAAAAGTAGGGTTTAGTTTCATAATTTCATCTCCTTGAATCTATTGTAGCATATTATTACATCAATAATGTAAATAGTTTCAAAAATTATATGAAAATTGTTGTGAAACGCTTGCAAAAGATTTATGAAAGTGCTACCCTATGATTAGATGAAAAGATGCACAAAGGAGATTTGTAGATGGAAAAGCAAACAATTACGATTTATGACGTTGCTCGTGAAGCAAATGTATCCATGGCTACAGTATCACGTGTAGTAAACGGGAACCCAAACGTAAAACCAGCGACTCGTAAGAGAGTACTAGATGTTATCGATGAATTAGATTATCGTCCAAATGCCGTTGCTCGAGGACTTGCAAGTAAGAAAACTACGACTGTTGGAGTCATCATTCCAGATGTCACAAACCTTTACTTTGCGAGCTTAGCGCGTGGGATTGATGACATTGCGACAATGTATAAATATAACATTATTCTAGCGAACTCAGACCAAAATAATCATAAAGAAATTCAAGTGTTAAACACATTATTGTCAAAACAAGTAGATGGTATTTTATATATGGGGAACCATTTAACACCTGAATTACGCACTGAAATTATCCGCTCTAAAACACCTATCGTTTTAGCAGGAACAATGGATGCGGAACATGAAATTGCGTCTGTAAATATTGACTTTAAAGAAGCAACTCAAGAAGCCGTTGAAACATTAATTGAAAACGGACATAAGAAAGTAGCGTTCGTAACAGCTGCGTTGAAGAATGTCGCTTCTGTAGATTTCCGTTTAGAAGGATATAAAGCTGCTTTAGATAAAGCAGGTATTAAATTCGATCCTAAATTAGTATACGAAGTGCCATTGACATATCACGCTGGTGAATCAGTAGCGGAACGTATTCATAAAGCAGGCGTAACAGCGGCAATCGTAACTGACGACGAAACTTCTGTAGGATTATTAAATGGATTAATCGACTTAGGAATTAAAGTTCCTGAGAAATTCGAAATCATCTCAAGCAATAACTCTAAATTAACGAAGATGACTCGTCCAATTCTTTCAACAATTGCACCACCTTTATATGATATCGGTGCGGTAGCAATGCGTCTATTGACGAAGATTATGAACAAAGAAGAGATTGTTGAATCTGAAATTACATTACCTTACAAGATTGAGTTACGACACACAACTAAATAAGGATAAACAAACAGCCTATCGGAATTCCGATAGGCTGTTCTACTTTCTTCCTATATTATATAGAAGCAATCAAAAAGGCTGGACATCTGTCCAGCCTTTTGTTTGTTTACGGCTAATGTGCCTGAGTTGTTGCAGGAGCTTGAGTTGAAGGTGCTTGCGTTGTTGCAGGAGCTTGGCTTGAAGGTGCTTGAGTTGCAGGAGCCTGAGTCGTATCAGGTTTCTTCTCTTCCTTCTTCTGTTCTTTTTTCTCTTCTTTCTTCTTATCGCTAGAAGATGAAGATTTATTCCAGAATCGACTTAATTCTTCTGGGGTTGCACCCACCATAAAGTCATATCTTGGATCCATAGGAGGGAAGTCCTTCTTGAACCAATCTGTTGTCATTGAACCACCGATTGAGTAAGTACCACCATTTTCTCCTTTAAATGAACCTGCTTTTGTACCAGTTGTTGATACGACAGAATCACGATATACAGAGTCTGGTTGCGTAAAAGCTTGTTTCTTTACCAATCAATTCAGGGTTTGCTTCGTATGCAGCTCTCATTAAGTTCGTCCATTGACGTTGGCTACGCATCGTTGGTTCACCGTATCCGTCGCCACCAGTAATTGCGTATCGAGCGTTATAGAAGTTGTCATATCCAATCCATGAACCGAGAGTAACTGTTGGTGTATAAGCCACAAACCAGTTATCAATCTCGTTTTCTGAAGTACCTGTTTTACCAGCTAAATCAGAACTGAATCCCATATTTCCTTTAATGTTATAGAAGATAGTAGAGCTTGCGATATCTTGTAACATGTTTGTTGTTAGGAACGCTGTTGCATCTGAGAAGACGCGCTCTGATTTATCTTCGTGTTGGTAAATCACATTTCCACGAGAGTCTTCAATCTTTTCGATTAAGTATGATTCGTGGTGTTCACCGCCATTAGCCAGTGTTGAGAAGGCACTTGTTTGTTCTCTTACAGAAGGACCTGTTCTCGTACCACCGATTGAAAGGGCGATATTTTGATATTCATCTTCACCGATACCTTCAGTGATTCCCATTTTCTTCAAGTATTCACCAGCGTTAATCCCTTTTTGAAGCATTGCTTGGTAAATCTTAATTACTGGGTTGTTTAATGATTTGAACAGTGCGTAACGAACCGTTAAGAATTGGTTCGTAATTGAGTTACCATAGTTGGTTGGTTGCCAGTAAGTTCCGTTTCCTTGTGCGATACTGATTTTCGTATCCGGAACGACACTTGCTGGGTAAATCAAGTTGTTTTCAATCGCTGGTGCATATACCAAGATTGGCTTGATGGTTGAACCAGGAGAGCGGTGTGTTGAAAACGCGTGGTCCACTTGGTTAGCTTCAAAGTCACGACCTGCGACAAAACCAAGAATACGACCTGTTTTATTTTCGATTAATACAGCACCATTTTGAGCTGGCTCTTTTTGAGATTTCGTTTCACCAGTACTTTGATCAACATATTGAGTGTTATACGTTGGTCCAATTAAGTCCCCGTTTTCAGCAATAGCTTTTTGCATTGCATCGTATACTTTTTGGTCAACGGTTGAAGTGACACGGTAACCTGAAGAACTTAATTCACGCTCAGCTTCGTCATAGTATTTACTATATAATTCTGAGTCGTTTTTAACATCGTTATACGTCAATTTGTTTTTCTCAGCTGCTTTTGTCATTAAGACTTTCACCGCTTCACGATGAACAGCTTGATATAAGTATGATTGACGGTTTGAAGTAAGCTCTTTTGGAGGAAGGAAGTCCTTCGTAATGTCATACGCTAGAGCTTCTTCGTATTGTTCTTTAGTAATTTTGTTTTCACGATACATACTGAAGAGAACGGTCTTCATACGTTCTACACCAGCAGATACGTCTTCTTTCATTGTTGCGATGTTTGTATATGGTGTGTAAACAATTGGGTTTTGAGGCATCCCTACAAGATACGCTGCTTGTGGCAATGATAAGTCTTTTGCGGAAACACCGAAGACACCTTGAGCGGCTTCTTCGATACCAGCAATGTTTAACCCGTTATTATTACGTCCAAACGGAGAAACGTTTAAGTAAGCTTCTAAGATTTGGTCTTTCGTAAAGTGTTTTTCAAGACGTAATGCGTAAAGAATTTCGTTTGCTTTACGTTTGAAAGTAACTTCGCTTGTTAAAATCTGTTGCTTAATTAATTGTTGTGTTAACGTAGATCCACCCGTTGCGCCTGAATCAGAAGAAGCAACTTCTTGTAAGAGGGCACGGATAAGAGCCTTTGGAACAATCCCGTTATGATCATAGAATGAACTATCTTCTGTAGCGATGATTCCATCTTTTACATATTGCGAAATTTCTGATAAAGGTTTTACGATACGTAATTCATCAGTATTTACATCTGAAATCTTCGTTCCATCTTGATAGTAGAAACTAGAGATTAAGTTGAGATTTCCGATGGCATCACTCATTTGTTCTTGAGTAAGAGGTTCTTCATTGGAAGTCAAACTTGCAAAGTATCCAAGTCCAATCCCGCCTCCGAATACACCAATGAGCATCAGTGCTAGAATTGCGATTACAAAAATGTTTTTTTAAGGACTGAATAAGCAATATTAAAAAAATAAAACGCATATTTTTTTAAGAATCGGTTTGTTCCAAATAGAAAGTAGAGCCTCGCGCCAATCTGGAGTTTGGTTCTGTTCTGACATAAGTTCAACTCTTTTCATTTATACATATTTTTGTCCATTATATCAAAAAACGATGAAAATTACTATTTTTTACTTGTAGGAGTAGGGTTTAGAGAAGTTTTTTATAAAAAAGTTTTAGGTGTAAAGAGAAAATACTTTACAAGCATCCGTCTATCTGCTAAACTATGTAACTGTGAGATTAATACATGGAGGTGTAAATAATGGCAGTTAAAATTCGTTTAAAACGTATGGGTTCTAAGAAAAGTCCTTTCTACCGTGTAGTTGTAGCTGATTCACGTTCACCACGTGATGGTCGTTTCATCGAAACAATCGGAACATACAACCCACTATTAAACCCAGCTGAAGTTTCAATCAATGAAGAATTAGCATTACAATGGTTAGCAAACGGTGCGCAACCTTCTGATACAGTTCGTAACTTGTTATCACAACAAGGTATCATGAAGAAATTCCACGAATCAAAGTTTTCTAAGTAATTTCTATAAAGTCGACAATTCGATGGAGAGGTGAAAAGAATGCCTGAGATTAGTGAATTAGTATTGTCAATGGTTAAACCATTAGTTGAATTCCCTGATGATGTTCGTATCGACATCTCTGAATCAGATGAATTCATGGAATATACTTTACGCGTGAATCCTCAAGATATCGGTCGTGTGATCGGTAAACAAGGTCGTGTGGCTCGCGCAATCCGTACGATTACTTATAGTGTTCGTACTCGCGGACCAAAACGTGTGCGTCTTAGTATTGAGAACCTAGATTAATAGGACGAAGCCTTGGAGAAATCCAAGGCTTTTTTTGTTATACATAATTAGACCAACGATTACGTCAATCCTTTCGGATTGTCTCTATACTAGCTGTACTAGGGCACCGGATTGAGCCTATGGTCTCAATCTCTTTCAAGATTCAAATGGACTCTAAAAAATAAATTTTTAAGAGTCCATAATTCACTTTGAATGCTATCCCCTAGTACTGCTAGTATAGAATCCGAAAGGTTTGTAATCGTTGGTACTATAAAAAAGTTGGATTTCTGCAAGGCTTCACCGGGGGGAAGAGACAGAAAAAGGTGTGTGCTTTGAACGAGGTGCTTAAAATTGTTAGTGCTACAGTATATGGATTTCTGCGTTGAGTTAGAGTGGAAGAAAAGGTGGGTGATACCGTATAAGGTATCACTCATTATACCGTATACGGTATAACGAGTGTTCTTTTATTGTTGTTAGTACTCGGGTTTTTGATTGTTTTTCGTGAGTTTGGTATGATAAGTGAGTAAAATTATAGTTGAAGGGAAGACCTTATGAAGAAAAAGCCGATATTAAAAGAACAAATGAATCGACAATATTATTATTTATTTGGCCTATCCGCTATTTTGATGTTACTTGCATTTTGTCTTGAATCACCACAGAGACTACTTGATGGAATGATTACGATATTAATTTCGCCAAGTCAGTTGTTTACGGATTATATGCAAATTGCGTCTGTCGGAAGTACGCTGTTGAACGTGCTATTATGCTTCTGATTAATATTTATAGTTATAAGAAATTAGAAATTCCTGTTAACGGAACGGTTATTGGGAGTTTGGGTATGCTTGCAGGATTCTCCTTCTTCGGGAAAAACCTTTTTAACAGTATTCCGTTTATGCTAGGCGTATGGATTTATGCGAAAGTAACAAGACAGAATTATCGAAATTATGTCATTGTCGGATTATTTGGGTCGGCATTAGGGCCACTTGTTTCTTTTCTTGCATTTGGAGGAGCCTTGCCAAGTGGTTGGAGTGTTTTTGTGGCGTATGCACTTGGAATCTTTATTGGATTTATTTTGCCACAATTATCAATGCAGTATTTAGGGTTCCATCAAGGGTTCAGCTTGTATAACGTTGGGTTTACAGCTGGGATTGTTGGGATGGTCGTTCTAGGATTTCTAAATGCATTTGAAATCGAAGTAGAAACAAAGACACTTGCGAGTACAGAAAGTCCGCTGATTTTATATGGAATCTTAATTGGACTTTGTGTGATTCTACTTGCGACAAGTTTCTATCTTCATTTAAAAAGAAAGAAAAATATCACTTTAAATTACTCTTGAAACTATCAGGACGTCTGCCAAGTGACTTCGTAGAGATGACAAACTTGGCTACAGTGACATTCAATATGAGTATTATGGGGCTCATCCTATTAGGTTATGTGCTGATTAATGGTGGGCAACTCAATGGTCCGATTGTCGGCAGTATTATCGGAGCGATGAGTTTTGGAGCCTTCGGGAATCAAGTGAAAAATACGGTTCCTGTGCTAGTAGGGATTATGATTGGCTGCTACTTAACAGGAGTTGACGTGGCAAGTACGAGTGCGCTTGTGGCTGCGATTTTCGGAACGACATTAGCGCCGGTAAGCGGATATTATGGACCGCTTGCTGGGGTGATTGCAGGGTTTGTACACATTACACTTGTGAGCCACGTGGTTGTAATGCATGGTGGATTAAACCTCTATAACAATGGATTCGCGGGAGGATTCGTTGCGGCAGTTCTCGTACCGATTTTTGAAATTTTTGAAGGGATTCGTCAAGATATAAAAGAAAGAAAGGCTGAGGGATAATGGCAACAGAAAAGGATTTTGTGAAACGTATCGTGAAAGAAATGGTCGATTATTATTTGTACCATGAATTGTATGATGTAACAGCGCATGTCGTGTATGTACCGCATGAAAAAGCAACCATTACGTGTACAGCGCCGTATACAAAATTACCAGAAGACTTAGATTTATTAGAAGCAGGATTATCTGTAGAAAAACACTTAGAATTAGATTCAATGTACAGTTCGTTGATGGGATCGCATAACCGTGATAAAAACTATTGCATCCTTGGTCAATGTATTGATGATTACGATATTGAAGTGACGGATGAGACGCTTAAGATTATTGTAGAACGACTCTTTTAAGGAGGAAATGGAATGACAACTTTTTATAAAGTAGGAAAAATCGTAAATACACAAGGGCTTCGTGGGGAAGTGCGTGTGATTTCAACGACAGACTTTGCTGAAGAACGTTATAAAAAAGGAACGGAATTAGCCATTTTTAAAGATGGAGAGTTTCTAACTTTTGTGACTGTGGCCAGTCATCGTCGTCATAAAAACTTTGATTTGTTAACGTTCGAAGGAATGAACCGCATCGAAGATGTTGAAAAATACAAAGAATGTCTGCTTAAGGTAGCCGAGGAGCAATTGACAGAACTCGAAGACGACGAGTTTTACTACCATGAAATTATCGGACTGGAAATTGTAACGGATGAAGGTGAAGTGCTTGGAAAAGTCACCGAAATTCTTTCTCCAGGGTCAAATGATGTCTGGGTTGTAAAACAAAAAGGAAAGAAAGAACTCTTAATTCCATTTATTGAACCAGTCGTTTATAAAGTCGATAAAGAAGAAAAGAAAGCTTATATCCATTTATTGGAAGGGTTGATCGATTAAGATGAAGATTGATGTATTAACATTATTCCCTGAAATGGTGCAAGGTCCGATGACGCAATCGATTATCGGGAAGGCCATTGAAGCTGGGAAAATTGAATTTGAGACAACGGATTTCCGTCAGTTTTCAAACAATAAACATAATCATGTCGACGATTATCCATTCGGTGGTGGAGCTGGGATGCTGCTAAAAGTAGAGCCAATCGACTTAGCACTTGCTTCGATTCGTGAGCGTTCTCCTGAGACGATGCCACGTGTGATTTTAATGGACCCAGCTGGAAAGACATTTACGCAAAAGGATGCCGAAGAGTTGTCGAAGGAAGAACATTTGGTATTTATTTGTGGCCACTATGAAGGTTATGACGAACGCATTCGTACGCTTGTGACGGATGAATACTCGATTGGAGATTTCGTCTTAACCGGTGGGGAATTAGCCGCAACTGTGATGATTGATGCCACGGTGCGACTCTTGCCAGATGTATTAGGAAATGACGCGTCTGCTGTTGGGGATTCGCATTCGACAGGATTACTGGAACACCCACAATATACACGTCCTAGAGAATATAAAGGAATGGAAGTTCCAGAAGTTCTCTTTAGCGGCAATCATGCAAATTGCACAGTGGCAAATGAAAGAGTCGCTTCGTAAGACGTATTTAAGAAGACCGGATTTACTAGAAAAGTATGAACTCTCAAAAGAGGAAGCAAAGTTACTACAAGAAGTAAAAGAGGAAGAGGGATGCTAGATGACGGAACATCTAAATGCAGAAGAAATTAAAGCATTTCAAGCACTGTTGTCTAAGGACGAAGGGCGTAGTGAAATGGTGCAGCTCTTCAAGTTGCTTGGGGATGCAACAAGACTCAATATTATTACGCTATTGACGCAGCGCGAACCATTATGTGTAGAAGACTTAATGAACTGTACCGGGATGGAGCAGTCTGCGATTTCCCATCAGTTGAAAAAACTTCGTGCACATCATATCGTGAAGGCAGAAAAAGTCGGAAAACACGTGTGGTATTCGCTTGAAGATCACCACGTATTAGAACTCTATAACTTAGCAAGCGAACACTGCTGTGAAGAGCATTCTTCGTAGTTTTTCTATGGAGAAAAATCGTCAAAAAAATTGATAATCTTGCTTGCATTTGATAGGCAAGTATGATAGTATATTTCGAGTGAGTGAGACTTCACTCAGAGATAACGATATTCCGCTGATTGGACAAGCGGCCAAGTCATGAATGTTTGTTGGAAGGAGAAAAAAACATGAGCAAATTAATCGAAGAATTAACTCAAGAACAATTACGTTCAGATATCCCTTCATTCCGTCCTGGTGACACTGTACGTGTTCACGCTAAGGTTGTTGAAGGAACTCGCGAACGTATCCAAATCTTCGAAGGCGTTGTTATCAAACGTCGTGGTGCTGGCATCAGCGAAACTTACACAGTACGTAAAGTTTCTAACGGTGTTGGTGTGGAACGTACATTCCCATTACACACTCCACGTGTAGCACAAATCGAAGTAGTTCGTTACGGTAAAGTTCGTCGTGCTAAATTATACTACCTACGTAACTTACGTGGTAAAAGCAGCACGTATCCAAGAACGTCGTCGTTAATAGAAACACCAAAAAGAGATTGGCTTCGCCAGTCTCTTTTTTTATCTAAAAAAATAATTTAGAATAATTTTAAGATATCTCTTGACACATGAATGTTCATTCATGTATTATGTGATTAACAAGAAATAGTAAGGAGAGATATCATGGATTTCAAAGAGCTAACACATAACCTAAAACATAAATTTGAACACCTTTTGAATAAAGAAGAAACTCATGAAGGAGAAACATGCCAAGATCATTACTTGCATCATGAAGATCACGACCACGATCACGAGCATGAGCACCATCATGAACATGGACATCGTCAAGGTCACAACCACGATGATAGTAAAGCAGTTATCTTTTATATTGCAGGACTAGTCCTTTACATTATCGGGATGGTTCTTCAATATATGGGGAACGGGATTGCGAATATTCTATTCATTCTAACTGTCATCCTTTCAGGTTACCATGTAACGATGGAAGGTGTTGAAGATACTATTGAAAAAACCAAAAAGAAAGGAAAATTCCAACCGAATGTGCATATTTTAATGACACTTGCGGCAGTTGGCGCAGTGTTAATTGGAAATGCGGAAGAAGGAGCTCTACTGATTTAATTTTTGCGGGAGCACACTTCCTTGAAGAATATGTTGAAGAGAAAAGCCGTAAGTCGCTAACAGCGTTATTACAAATGAATCCAACGCAAGCACGTCTCATCCAAGAAAATGGAGAAGTGGTTGTCGTTGACGTGGCTAGCTTAAAAGTTGGGGATACATTAGAAGTATTGCATGGCGATCAAGTGCCAATCGATGGAGTCATCACAAAAGGATTAACATCGATTGACGAAGCGACCATTACAGGTGAAAGCATGCCTCGTTCAAAAGGCGAGGGAGATGAAGTGTTCGCGAGTACAGTGAACTTATCAAGCCGTATCGAAATGCGAGTAACTGCAGAAAGTACGGATACGGTCTTTGCGAAAATTATGAAGGTTGTGGAAAATGCTCAAGGTTCAATGAACAAGCAAGCGACCTTTATTCAAAAAATCGAACCAATTTATGTCAACATCGTTTTAATCCTTTGGCCAATCTTCCTATTATTTGGATATTTCTTAATGGGATGGGATTTAAATACAACACTTTACCGTGGAATGGTTTACCTTATCGGGGTATCTCCATGTGCCTTAGCAGCAAGTGCCGTTCCAGCAACTTTAGCAGCGATGTCTCGTTTATCTAAAATGGGAATTTTAGCTAAAGGTGGAGCAGCCATCTCTCAATTACAAGACCTACGCGTGATTTCATTTGATAAAACAGGTACTTTGACAAAAGGAACTCCAGAGTTGACAGATTACTGGTTTGAAGATGAAACAATGATTCCAGCAGTGGTTGCGATGGAAAAACAATCGACGCATCCACTGGCGCAAGCAGTCGTTCAAAAATTCAGCGACTGGACAGTGCTTGAAGAAGAAATTGAAGTGGAAGTACTTGTCGGACAAGGTGTTCGAAGTGTCGTTCGAAACGAAGAAATTCATATTATTAAACCGATGGATACCGTTGACCGTTCTACGGAAGTCGCTACTCGTATGCAAGAATGGGCCAGCGAAGGCAAGACAGTTGTAACGGTTGTAAAAAACAATAGAATTGTTGGTTTGATGGCGTTCATGGACCTTCCAAACGAAGCGTCAAAAGCGGTGCTCGATTACTTCAAGAGTCAACAGGTGCATACAACAATGATCACAGGGGATTCAAGAGAAACGGCTGAAATGATTGGGATGAAGCTTGGAGTACAAGAAGTTGTTGCCAATGTATTGCCTGAAGAAAAATTAGAAAAGATTCAGTCTCAAAAAGAACGCTATGGATTAACAGCGATGGTGGGGGATGGCGTGAATGATGCGCCAGCTCTTGCGACAGCAGACGTCGGTATTGCGATGGGAAATGGGACAGATATTGCGATTGAAACAAGTGATATCGTCATCATGAAAAACGACTTACAAAAACTCGTTTCAGCGCATAAGATTAGTAAGAAATTACATCGTGTGATTTTAGAAAATATGATTTTTGCGATGTCAATCGTTGTGATGCTCCTAGTCCTTAACTTCTTTGGATTAACAAACATCGGCTGGGGAGTTATGTTACATGAAGGAAGTACGATTTTAGTACTCTTAAACGGACTACGCTTACTCGCACCAATAGAAGAATAAAAGAAAAAGCAGAACTCGGACGCAGAGAAATAAGATTGTCCAAGTTCTGCTTTTTTTGCACTTGTAATCACGCTTGTTCAAAACAAACGCGGTATGAATCGCTGGTTGGAATAAGTTCTAGCGGCACATTTGTCCGGTAAATACTATATTCAGGGAATTGCTCTAAAAACATTACAAAGTTATTAGGGTAAACACTCAACATCTTCGTAAATACATTATCTTGATCAATGATGACCGTTTTAATCTCACTAACATCTTTTACCCAAGGTGTCTCCACATGGAAATAACTTCCCGGTGCAATATGGTACTCATATTTCAAAATTGTGATTGATTGGTCTAACATCAAAATCCCTCCATTCATTACATCTAAAGTATAGTTGAAATGAATGCGTTTTACAAATATATGTTCACGGATGAGCAAAAACTCCTGAAAAAATCGCCGAAAAGCAAATTTTATTTATGAAAGACGTCATTTTTTCATAAAAGAAAAGCCTTTAAATCAGAAAATTAGTAAATTCAGCCCACAGAGGGAACAATTTGTGATATAATAAATTTGATAAGTGTGTAGTGTAGGATTTTGGCCAGGCGTGAAAAGAGGCGAAAGCAATGGCGAAACGTGTCACGAAAGATGTCAAGAGTACTGTGGAAGCGGAACTTCGAAAAGGAACGAGCAAATCGAGAATTGCGCATTTGTTAGGGGTCTCCTATGATGAAGGAGTTCGTATTATTTTGCAGGTAAAAGAATCGATTCGTCCGGAAGTCGGCAATCGCATTCGATTTACTTTTAGAGAACAAGAAATGATTGGGATTATCTATAAATTATTGGCGAATAGTGCTATCGTTGTGATTGACTGGAATGCATCCAATACTTGCATGAAAGATATTTGCGAATCGCGTACGGTTGTTAATTTCAAAGATATTGTAGAATTTTTACCACTAGAGGAAGAATAAAGGTTAGGTTCATGGCGAATTGTCATGAGCCTTTTTTATTTGTGTGCTTTCTAATTGCCCGCCTTTAAAGTATAATGGAAAGGTATAAGACAGGGGAGACGTGTATGAGCGAGGAAAAGAAACAACTAGACGTACTTTCAGAAGAAGAATTCGAAACGTTTGTGGAGAATGCCATCGATGCCTTTGAAGAGAAAGTACAGAAGAATGAGTATATCGATGAGATTGAAGAGTTTTTCCAATTGCTTGAAAAGGCGAACCGGTGGGATGACCTCACGTATTATATCGAGGAAGATCAATTAAAACTACCGAGTGAATCTAGCTACTGGATGTGGAAAATTAAAGTAGCGATTCAGAATGAGCAATTTAAACAAGTTGAGGCTTGGCTGGTTCACGAAAATGTGATTGCTGCACTTGGAATGGATAAGGTTCTAGAGTGTACACTGCTATGCGAAAAGGAAAAGAATCGTTTTACGCAAGCAGAAGTCGAGAAGCTACAACAATTAAGTGAACGTTTGAAAAAAGAAGAGCCATTGACCGAAGAGCAGAATGATTATATGGCAACAACTTTGATGTTGATGCAAACACCATTGAAATGGACCGTTATCGAAGCCTTTCTGATGAGCCCTTTGACACAACTGTTTTGGAAAGGGTTCTTAATAGAATGTTGGTTAACGGATGGGAAGACTTCAAAGATTCGATACTATGATGCGTTTAGCGAAAAGGTGGTCGAAGTCGATCAATCAGAAGTGGTTTCGGTCTATGATCATCCAGTATTTGTGGAAATTGAACGACTGATTGATACGCAAAACGCTTTGGAAGAAGAGATGAAAGAATTGTTATTGCAAAAAGCTCAATCCGATTTTCTTCGCGTTAGTCCATTTGTAGACCGTTATTTCAGTGATGGAGCTGAATGGCTAGAGGAACAGCTGCAACGAGAGAATTTATTATTAAGCTTGTACGAGAATGATGAGACATTTATTCGTACATTGAAGGCATAGTTTCGGTGTAATGAGAGAAAACACAGTATAATAAAGGTACATTAAAGGGGGAGTTCACATGGAAAGTGGAATTGTAAAAATGGTTTAACAACGAAAAAGGGTATGGATTTATCAGAAAATACAAACAAACGGATGAAGATATTTTTGTGCATTTCACAGGAATTGCACAAGAAGGGATTCAAGTCGTTGAAAGAAGGGTCAACAAGTGACTTTTGAAATTACAAGAGGAGCACATGGCGTTCAGGCGACGCATGTGGTCGTTGTCGGAAATGATTAAAGTCTTTACGGACGCGGCCGTGAATGGAAATCCAGGAGACGTAGGATTGGGAGTCCTCGTGCTAAAAGATGGGGAACAATTGCCATTTAAAATTTCTGTGGAAGAAAAAAAATGGATAATCATTTAGCAGAATTCACAGCCATCAATTGGGCATTAGGCTGGTTGTTAGAGGAAGGGCTTCAGGAAGAATTAATCTTCATGCATACTGATTCCAAGGTGACTGCTGATGCCATTTCGAAAAGATATACGAAAAAAGAAGCAAATCGAATCGTTTTAAAGGAAATCCAGAATAAACTGAAAGGCTTCTCGCAATTATTTGTAAAGTGGATTCCTGAAAGTGAAAACAAGGGTGCGGATCAATTAGCAAGACAAGCCCTCCAACAAACGATTGGAAAGTAGTAAAGGAGCAATGAAATGAACGAAAAAACACTCTATTTTAGTAGTTTATGTCCAGATACAGCACCGTTTAAAGCGGCAATGGAAAGACTGGGCGTAACCGCACGTGAAGTGGATATTACAGCCAGTATGAGAAACTTAAAAGAATTCTTGAGATTAAGAGATAATGAAGAAGTATTTACTCCGCGTAAAGAACAGGGGATGGTGGGAGTTCCGTGTCTTGTCGATGGTGGAGACTATATTTTTGAAGTGAGCGACCTCGAAGAAAGGTTTGCCAAGTAGTGGAAGAATTAAAGAATAACTTCATTCCACTGTACTTTTTGGGAATGAATGGGCTGCTTTTTGTGTTGATGGGCTTTGATAAGCTTTGTGCCGTCATGAGAAAGTGGCGTGTTCCAGAAAAAACATTACTTGGGATTGGTTTATTTGGTGGAGGCTTTGGTGGGCTTCTTGGGTTAGTGATTTTTAACCATAAAAAGCGAAAACACTATTTTATGTGGACATTCCTATTGAATATCGCAATTTGGGGTATCCTTTATTATAGTTTATGGCTTAGAAAGTAGGGCTCATGGAGAAACAAGAACGTTTTTATTTTGATGTTTGGATTGCACTTCTTAGTACGTTAGCGGGAATGGTCAATGTTGTCACACTATTACTATTTTTCACGCCAACAACGCACTTTACTGGAAATATTACGCAATTTGTTTTGTCCTTCAATGAAGAAGAATGGGGGACAATGCTCCATTTACTAGGAATGATTCTCTGTTTTTCTGGTGGCGGCGTCTTGTCGGGATTTCTGTTTTCGAAGAAAAAATTTGAACCGACAAAACGGTATGGAGTATTATTAATGATGTTCGGAAGTATGATGCTTCTATTATTTCTGTTTGGATTACGCGACGAGAAATGGTTATATTTCTTCTCGTTTGTTGTCGGAACACAAAATGGAATGTTCATTTACTACCATGGAATTATCGTACGAACATCTCACTTTACAGGCTATTTAACCGATATTGGAGTGGTTCTTGGGCGATTGATGCGCGGTCAGATTAAGGATCGTTGGAAAGTGCTCTTTTATTTTACGAGCATGCTGTTCTTTGGAATTGGCGTCACGGTTTCATACCAGCTATTTCAATCCTTTGGGGCAGCAACAATCATCGCTGTAGGAATTGGATATATTCTCGTTGGATTGTATTATTTTAGTTTCCGTAAAGCATTTTTACATAAATAGGAGGAAAAACATGAAAGCTTTAGTAGTTGTGGATATGCAAAATGATTTTGTCGATGGAGTGCTTGGCTCAAAAGAAGCTGTAGCCATTATCGACCATGCCGTTGAGGTCATCGAAAATTTCGCTGGAAAGGTATTTTATACGCTAGATACTCATAGTGAAGACTATCTTCAAACAGAGGAAGGACGTCACTTACCAGTCGTGCACTGCGTGAGAGGGTCTAAAGGATGGGAGTTAAATCCACAAATCCAAAAAACCTTAGAGAGTCGTCATGCAAAAGGCGTTGAAAAACCAACATTTGGTTCAGAAAAATTAATGGAACTCATTCAAAAAGAAGTGCCAGATTTAGAAAGTATTACACTCATTGGAATCTGTACAGATATTTGTGTGATTAGTAATGCACTGCTTGCTAAAGCGCATTTTGTGAATGTGCCAGTGAATGTCGTTGCAAGTGCCTGTGCAGGGGTAACGCCAGCGTCACACGATAACGCGTTAAGCGCCATGAAGATGTGTCATATTAACGTCGTTGAGTAGGAGGTAGCGATGAGGGAACAAGATCCAAAAGACAGAATTAGAGAAATGTCCGTATTGAATCTCATCATGGTGATTGGGATTGCCATCGGCTTTGGAATTGGGATGCTTATTGACAATGTCATTGGCGGTATTGCCATCGGGATGTTAGGAGCGTTTATTTGCCGCTTGTTGTACATTCGTAAAAATATAAAGAAATCAATCCTAAAGACAAGAAAGAGTAGGCACATTTGTTGCGCTACTCTTTTTTCGTTGTCATAATGAAGGAAAATGAACGGAGGGATATCATGGAACAATTTGCAAAAGATGTAAGCCAATTTGTCGAAACAACAGCGGAGAAAGTAGAAGCGTTAATCGGTGAAGGAAAGGAAGTCGTTCTTTTCGTAGGACGTCCAACTTGCCCATACTGCCGTCGTTTTGCTCCAAAAATTAACGAAGTGCGTGAAGCATTAGGAAAAGAAATGTACTTCATCAACTCAGAAGACAGAGCCAACGAAGCGTTAGCAGCTTTCCGTGCGAAATACAATATGCCAACAGTACCTGGTTTATTAGTTGCTCGTGGCGGAGAAGTGCGTGTGGTTTGTGACTCATCACAAAGTGTGGAACAAATCAAAGCCTTTATTGGATAATAAATGTAAAGTGAGACTCTCCGTGAAAGTGATTCGCGGAGAGTTTTTGCATGCAAAAAATAGTTCATTACCATATATGGTAATGAACTATTTTGGGTCTGTGCTCAAATTCGATATTGTGATAGAATAAAATAGAAATAAAAAGGAGGGGTTCGATGAACGAAATTAAATGTCCACATTGCCAAACGGTCTTTACGATTGATGAGAACTCGTATGCAGATATTGTGAGCCAAGTGCGCAATAAGGAATTTGCAGAAGATGTTCATAAGCAGTTGGAATTTGCAAAGAAACAATTTGAGACAGAAAAAGCACTCGCAAAAGAGCAAGAAAAGCGTCTTTATGATGAGGAACGTGCCAACTTTGAACAAAAGATTCTTTCGCTTGAATTAGCATTGAAGAATGCGGATGTCAAAGAAGAAAAGAATGTGCAAGAAGCACTCCATCAAAAAGAGAAAGAGTTCAATGCACTTCAAGCAGAATTGGATCAATTAAAACAACAACTCCAATTTAAAGAAGTAGAATTGTCTCAAAAATTCCAAGAAGATTTACATGCAAAAGAACGTACGATTCTGGAACTCAAACAAGAAAAAGAGTTGCAACAAAAAGAGCAAGAAGTGCAACAAACGGCCCTAAAAGAAATACGAATTGGAATTACGTTCAAAGAAAGATCAGTTCGAATTAGAGTTGAAGGCAAAGGACGAAGCCATTGCGTTCTATAAAGACTTCAAGGCGAAACAATCAACGAAGATGGTGGGAGAAAGCCTTGAACAACATTGCGAAATCGAATTTAATCGTCTCCGTATGACGGCGTTCCCGCGTGCAGAATTTGGCAAAGATAATGATGCAAAAACGGGAAGTAAGGGTGACTATATCTACCGTGAGTATGATGAGAATGGCATTGAAATTCTATCCATTATGTTTGAAATGAAGAATGAAAATGACGAAACAGCAACGAAGAAGAAAAACGAACACTTCTTTAAAGAGTTGGATAAAGACCGTCATGAAAAGCAATGTGAATATGCAATTCTCGTGAGCTTACTTGAAGCAGACAATGAACTTTATAACACAGGGATTGTAGATGTGTCCTACCAATATCCGAAAATGTATGTAGTGCGTCCACAGTTCTTTATTCCAATCATTACCTTGCTTCGTAATGCAGCGTTAAATTCATTGCAATATAAACAAGAGTTAGCCTTGATGCGTGACCAACATATTGATATTACGCACTTTGAAGAAGACCTTGAGACCTTCAAAAAAGGATTTGCGCGTAACTATGAACTCGCAAGTAAGAAATTCCAAACGGCCATTGATGAAATCGATAAGACGATTAAGAGTCTGGAAAAGACAAAAGCCGCATTGCTTTCTTCTGAAAATAATTTACGCCTAGCGAATAATAAAGCAGAAGACCTAACCGTGAAGAAGCTCGTGAAGAACAACCCTACGATGAAACAACGCTTTGAAGAGCTAAACTCGGACGAATCATAAATACAAAGCTCTATTCCGTAGTAATGCGGAGTAGAGTTTTTTTATGACGAAATAACGATAACTGTTCTCAATTAGAATAAAAAAACGTGAAAATGGCCACCGATAATGAACAGTTGGAAATGATTGAAAAAACAAGAAAAAAATAACATTTTCGCCAAATGATATCGTTTGCTTTTTTAGGGTGTAATGTGTACCATATAGAAGTATAGATAATAATAATTCTTATCTAGCACAAATAAACAAACAGGTTTATAGGAGGAAAATACATGAAAGTTGTAGTAGTTGGATGTACTCATGCGGGTACTGCTGCAGTTAAACAATTTTAAATGACAATCCAGGAACAGAAGTCGTTGTATACGAAAGAAATGATAATATTTCATTCTTATCTTGTGGGATTGCCTTATACGTAGGAGGCGTGGTTAAAGACCCTCAAGGACTATTTTATTCAAGTCCAGACGAGTTAGCTTCATTAGGAGCTACAGTTCGTATGGAACACGATGTAACAAGCATCGATACTGTTGGTAAAACATTAACAGTAAAAGACTTAAAAACAGGCGAAGAAAAGACTGATTCATTTGACAAATTAGTACTTACAACTGGATCATGGCCAATTCTTCCTCCAATTCCAGGACGTGAATTAGAAAACGTTCAATTATGTAAAAACTACAACCAAGCAAAAGAAATCTTTGCTAAGAAAAACGACAAGAAGAAAATCGTTGTTGTCGGTGGTGGATACATCGGTATCGAATTAGTTGAAGCTTTTGCATTAGAAGGTAAAGAAGTAACATTAGTAGACGGTTTAGACCGTATCTTAAACAAATACTTAGACCCAGAATTCACTGATATCTTAGAAGAAGACTTACGTGCACGTGGCGTACAAGTTCGCTTAAACGAAATGGTTAAATCATTTGAAGGCGAAAACGGCGTTGTAAACAAAGTTGTAACTTCAGGTGGCGAATACGAAGCTGACATGGTTATCTTATGTGTTGGTTTCCGTCCAAACAACGACTTAGTGAAAGATCAATTAGAAACTATGCCTAACGGTGCTATCATCGTTAACGACTACATGGAAACATCTGTTAAAGATGTATATGCTGCAGGAGATAGCTGTGCTGTTAACTACAACCCTAACGAAGGACATGCATACATTCCATTAGCAACTAACGCTGTACGTATGGGTTCATTAGTAGGTAAAAACATCAACGGTCACAAAGTGAAATACCGTGGAACTCAATCAACATCAGGATTACACTTATTCGGATGGAACATTGGTTCAACTGGGGTTAACGTAGGTAGCGCACCTCACTTTGGATTAGATGTACGTTCTGTATACGTGGTAGATAACCACCGTCCAGAATTCATGCCAACATACGAAAAAATCTACATGAAATTAGTTTACGAAGTAGGTACAAACCGTATCGTAGGTGGACAAGTAATGTCTAAATACGACTGTACAGCTTCTGCAAACACATTGTCATTAGCTATCCAAAACAAAATGACAATCGAAGACTTAGCTTATGTAGACTTCTTCTTCCAACCAGTATTCGACCGTCCATGGAACTACTTAAACATCTTAGGACAAGCTGCTGTTGAACAAGAACGCGTATTAGCAGAAGGTAAATAAACACTTTTAGAAAAGGGGATGCTTGCATCCTCTTTTTTTGATGTCTGAATCTCAAGATTTACTTATAAAGTGAATCTTGAGATTTTTTTTGTGGAGAAGAGGAGTCGTTAATTTTTTAGAAAGGGTAAAAATCACTTCTTTCAACAAGAAAAAAGTAGGCAATTATGATACAATAAATAGGATATAATAAGAGTATTGTGTCTAGGGTTTAAAGGAAAGGGGAGGAAGGTCGTGCAACGACTGAAAAAATTTGGAACAAAGCTTTGGCAAATTTTTCAAGAAGATTTAATGCATGTGAATATTGGCGTTGAATCCGCAGCGATGGCGTACTATATGTTATTGTCTGTCATTCCAATGGTCATGCTGGTTGCCAATATTCTTCCATTATTACCAATTCCTATTGATGTGATTTTTAAGACACTAGAAACGATTTTACCGAACAATATTACTGAAGTCCTATTCCCAATTCTTCGGAATTACTTAGGAAACTTCAACGGGGGCGCGCTTTCTATCGGTTTGGTGATTTTATTCTGGCCAGCGTCTCAGATGTTTAGTAGTATTCAGCGCTCGTTAAACGTTTTATATGGCGCACCGGTGAGAAGAAACTTTATTTTTGAACGATTCTTTGCCATTGTCATTGCGATGGCAGCTATTTTAATCGTATTTGCTGTATCGATTGTCTTCATCTTTGGTGAGCAAGTGTTACGATTAGTTGCAGAATTCTTCTCGCTAAATTTAGCATCGATTATTTTAGATCTTTCATTTGTAAAATGGGGGCTTTTATTTGGAACCGTCTTTTTACTCATGAGTTTCATGTACTATTCAATTCCGAATGTGAAATGGTCATTCCTGTATGCTTTTCCAGGAGGCTTATTCACGACAATTGGATTTGTATTGATTTCGCAATTATTCTCGATTTATATTCATTACGCGGGTCGCAATTTTACGGCCAATGGAGCGTTTGGAACATTGATTGTATTTATGATTTGGCTGTATTTTATTGCCAATGTAATGATTTTAGGGGGCGTGTTGAACGTGATTGTTTACCGCTTTAGACACCCAAAACAAGACACTGAAGGAGTAACGGATGAAAAAGAAGAACTTAATGTATGACGATAAAGATTCACGAATCGACTATGGCGTCATCCTTCCTGTATTATTATTAGCATTTATTAGTATTGCAACTTTATTCTCAACAACTTATTTGATTAGTGGGAACACCTCTTTAAGAATGGTACTGATGCAAGTCGTTTGGTACGTGGTAGGGGTTGTCGCAATCATTGTGATTATGCAATTTGACTCGGAGCAGTTATGGAAACTAACCACTTGGGGATATATTTTTGGACTCCTCATGTTACTGGCCGTTCTGTTCTTCTATGACCGAGCAACATTTGCCGACACAGGGGCGAAGAGTTGGTTCAGATTTGGGACCTTCTCCTTCCAGCCTTCCGAGGTCGTGAAAATCTTCTATATTTTGATTTTAGCTAAGGTTGCTACTTCGCATAATATGAAGACGAAGTATAAGAGTACACATACGGACTGGCAATTATTCGTGAAGTTGATTTTATGGGCTGCGCCAGCGTTAGTACTCGTTATTTTGCAAAATGACTTAGGGACAACACTTGTATTCTTAATGATTTTGGGCGGCGTTCTGATTATGTCAGGGATTAGCTGGAAAATCTTACTTCCAATTATTATTGTAGTAGGGTTAATCGGCGCGCTCCTTATTTACTTAGTAGTGTATAACCGTCAAATCCTATTAAACATTGGATTTAAGAACTACCAATTCGCGCGTATCGATTCATGGTTAGATCCATACGGCGACCAAGGCGGAAATGGATATCAATTATTCCAAAGCTTGAAGGCTATTGGTTCAGGGTAGAATGCTTGGGAAAGGATTCGGCGTATCTGATGTATATGTACCAGTTCGTGAGTCTGACTTAATCTTTGCGACAATCGGGGAAAACTTCGGATTCTTAGGTGGTACATTCTTAATCGCGATTTACTTTATCTTGATTTATCAAATGATTCGTGTCTGCTTCGATACGAAAAATGAGTTTTATACGTATATCGCAACCGGCGTTATCATGATGATTTTATTCCACGTGGTTGAAAATATCGGGATGACGATTGGACTATTACCATTGACGGGGATTCCGTTACCGTTTATTTCTCAAGGTGGATCAAGCTTGCTTGGAAATATGATGGGGATTGGGCTCATTATGTCAATGCGTTATCACTTCAAGAGTACGATTTTTGAAGATGAAGATTCAGCATTTGGTGCCAACCACCAAGATGCGACAATGCTACGTTTACGTCAGGAGGATGGAAAATGATTGTATATATTCACCCAAAATGTACGACTTGTAAAAAGGCGTTAAAATGGTTCGAGTTAAATGATGTGAAATTCGAACAAAAGGATATTCGCGAAACTCCGCCAACTGCAAAAGAACTATTGAAGATTAAAAAAGCTCAAAACTTAGAATGGAAGAAAATGGCAAATACGAGTGGAGAACTTTACCGCTCACTTGGCCTAAAAGATAAACTTCCTGAGATGAGCGATAAAGAAGCTTCAGAACTTCTTGCAGGAAATGGCATGCTCATCAAACGTCCGCTTGTGTTAGATAATGGGGAAGCGACATTCGGTTTCAAAGAAGAAGTTTACGAAGAGAAATGGAAGAGATAAGATGAAGAAATATAGTGAAAATGGATTATGGATTAAACAAGACGGGTCAGAATATGTGATTGGTCTTTCACCAAAGGGTCAAGATGACTTAGGAGATGTGAGCTTTGTGGAATTATTAAAGAGCGAAGCCGTAACTCCTGAAGATTCGATTATTAGTGTAGAAGCTGCAAAAGCAGTAACTGAATTACTCGCTCCACTTAGCGGAACAGTCGTGACTTTCCATGACGAATTAGAAGAGAATCCAGAATTCTTAAATGAATTAGAAGAAGAGAAAAACTGGATTGTTCGTTTAACAGGCGTAGATAAAGCAGAATTTAACGCTTTATTAGATGAAGACCTTCCATGTGAACAATGTGAAGTAAAATAAAGATAAAAAAAGAAAACTACGAGTTCTCAAACGTTTGAGAATTCGTAGTTTTTTTATTATGCATTTTGTATTGAGCGATTAACGCGTTCCACAAAGTTATCAAATAACCCTTGCATCACATTGCTATCTTCAATTAAAAGTTCAGGATGCCATTGAACAGCAACCACGCTTTGGTCAGTTGATTTAGATTCGAACGCTTCGATGATGCCATCCGTACTCCAAGCAACAGGGACAAAATCCGCAGCTAATTGTTTAACCGCTTGGTGGTGGTAAGAGTTCACCGGAGTCGTTGTTCCAAGAACTCGAGAAAGTTCGCTACCACTTGCGATTTGAATCGTATGCGTTGGTTGGCTCGGCATTGTTTTTTGTGTATGTTTCACAGAAATATTTTCATATTGTGATTCGATGTCTTGGTAGAGTGTTCTCCAAGAGCGACGTTTAGAATTTGTAAGCCGCGACACACTGCAAAGATTGGTTTGTGTTGTCTATAAGCTTCTTTAATGAGCTCAATTTCAAACGCATCACGAGCAGGATAAGTACGTGCCAAATTAAGATGTGGTTCTTCGCCATATAATAATGGAGAAACGTCTTGTCCACCCGCTAATAGAAGTCCATCAACCCGTGAGATGAATTCTTTTGCAAATTCTGGGTTACTGATGGGAATGATGACAGGAATCGCTTTTGCTTTTTCAAGACCACGGACAAAACCATTTGGCGCATACGATAAAATGTAGCGATCTTCTTCCGTGTTATCTTGGCGATGATTTCCTGCAATACCAATAAGTGGATAAGTTTGCATGTGCATCAGCCTTTCTTTTAAAAATATGTTCCATCATACCTCATTTTCATGAAAATGAAAAGCATTATTACACGATTTCAAAGCGCGGCTATTTGCGAATCGTTCTCAATTAGGATAAAATATAACAGAATAGAATGATTATAAAGGAGAATGAATCGTGGCAACTTTAGAGATTAAAAATCTACATGTATCGATCGAAGACAAAGAAATTTTGAAGGGCGTTAATTTAACGATTAACACTGGAGAAATTCACGCAGTTATGGGACCAAACGGAACTGGGAAATCAACACTTTCTGCAGCCATTATGGGCCATCCAAGCTATGAAGTAACAGAAGGAGAAATCCTATTAGACGGCGAAAACGTCTTAGAAATGGAAGTAGACGAACGTGCTCGTGCAGGTCTATTTTTAGCGATGCAATATCCAAGTGAAATCGTTGGGGTGACAAACGCAGAATTTATGCGTTCAGCAATCAACGCTCGCCGTGAGGAAGGCGACAAAATGGGAGTTCGTGAATTCATCAAGAAGTTAGATGAAAAATGGCTCTATTAGACATGCCAGAAGAAATGGCAGAACGTTACTTAAACGAAGGCTTCTCAGGCGGGGAGAAAAAACGTAACGAGATTCTTCAATTATTAATGATTGAACCAACATTCGCGATTCTGGACGAAATCGACTCAGGGTTAGATATCGACGCATTGAAAGTTGTTTCTCGTGGAGTAAACGCAATGCGTGGAGACAACTTTGGTTCATTAATTATTACACACTACCAACGTCTCTTAAACTACATTGAACCAGATGTGGTGCATATTATGATGGACGGACGTGTCGTGATGACAGGAGATGCTTCTCTTGCTCGTCGCTTAGAAGCTGAAGGATACAAAGGAATCAGTGAAGAATTAGGAATCAAGATTGAACATCAAGAGTAGGAGTGAGATTGTGGCAGAGACAAAATTAACCATAACACCAGAAGAAATCACCGCATTCTCTCTTACAAAGAATGAACCAGAGTGGTTTCTACAAACACGTTTAAAAGGGTTAGAACTTGCTAAAACGCTAGAGTTACCTTTTATCGAACGTGTGAAATTCCACCGTTGGAACTTATTCCAATCAGCAATCGGTGATGGAACTTCAATGATTGAAGAACTTCCAAAAGTGATTCCAACAGCAGCCGGAAGTGCAAAAATTGTACAACTAGGTGCAGTCTCTTACTGGGAAGAAATGAATGTTGAAACAGCATTGAAGGACGTTCTTGTGATGGATTTATTTGATGCACTGGAACAATATCCAGAGCTCGTAAAACCGTACTATATGACAAAAGCAGTACCAGTTGATGAAGATAGCTTAACAGCATATCACGCTGCGATGGTCAACTCAGGGGTATTTATTTATATTCCAAAAAATGTAGTCGTAGAAGATATTATTGAATCTCATTTTGTTCAAAACAACTTAGTCGACGAAGCATTCGTGAAACACGTGTTAATCGTGGCAGACGAAAACAGCTCTGTCTCTTATGTGGAACGCTTTGAAAGTGTCGGTGACAAAAAGAATACGGCAAATATTGTTGTAGAAGTTATCGCGAAACAAGGTGCGAAAGTTCAATTTGCGGCTGTGGATACTTTAGGTCAATCAACAGATGCATATGTAAACCGTCGTGGCTACCTTGAAAAAGATGCAACGATTAACTGGGCACTTGGCATTATGAATGACGGAAATGTGATTGCGGACTTCGATTCTGAATTACGAGGAGACGGTTCTCATTCTCAAGTGAACGTCATCGGTATTTCAACAGGACGTCAAGTTCAAGGAATCGATACACGTGTGACAAACTATGCGCCACATTCAGTAGGACACATCTTGCAACACGGTGTTATTTTAGATAAATCAACCTTAACGTTTAACGGAATTGGACATATTATTAAAGGTGCGAAATTCGCAGACGCGCAACAAGAAAGTCGTGTATTGATGCTTTCAGAAGGCGGACGTGGAGACGCGAACCCAATTCTATTAATCGATGAAAATGAAGTAACGGCAGGACACGCAGCGAGCGTTGGGCAAGTGGATGATGAACAATTATTCTACTTAACAAGCCGTGGAATCTCAGAAGCAGAGGCAAAACGTCTTGTGATTCGTGGATTCTTAGGAGCTGTAATTCGTTCAATCCCTTCAAGTGCTCTTCAAAAAGAACTTGTGGACATGATTGAACAAAAGTTGGTTGCTAGCTATGATTAGTAAAACGATTCGAGAAGACTTTCCGATTTTAAAGCGTGAAGTTAACGATGAAGTGCTTGTCTATTTAGACAATGCAGCCACCACGCAAAAGCCACGTCCAGTTGTAGAAGCCGTTGAGAAATTCTACGCAACCCACAATGCTAATATTCATCGTGGGGTGCATACATTAGCTCAGGAAGCAACTGACTTATACGAAGCGGCTCGAGCTAAAGTGGCGAAATTTATCCATGCAGCCAGTACAAAAGAAGTGCTCTTTACGCGTGGAACGACAACCAGCTTAAACTGGGTGGCACAAGGATTTGCGCCAGGACGCTTGCAAAAAGGGGACGAAATTTGGATTAGCCCTGCTGAACACCATTCGAATGTGGTGCCTTGGCAACAAGTAGCCAAACAAACAGGAGCCGTCTTACGTTATTTTTCATTAACGAAAGAGGGAGAATTAGACCTCGAAGCAGCAGAACAAGCCTTAACCGAGAAGGCAAAAATCGTGTCGATTAACCATGCCTCAAACGTTCTTGGAACGGTAACGGATGTGAAACGCGTAGCCGAAATGGTGCACGCAGTAGGAGGCATCATCGTTGTGGACGGTGCTCAAGCAGCGCCGCATCAAAAAGTGGATGTCCAAGCGTTAGACTGTGACTTCTATGCCTTTAGTGGACATAAGATGCTGGCTCCAACAGGCATTGGTATCTTTATATGGAAAAGAAGCACTTCTTCAAGAGATGAATCCTGTCGAATTCGGCGGAGAAATGATTGATTTCGTGTACGACCAGGAGAGTACATGGAATGAATTGCCGTGGAAATTCGAAGCAGGCACTCCAAATATCGCAGGAGCCATTGGACTGGCCGCTGCCATTGATTATTTAGAAGAAATCGGCATGGAGAATATCCATCAGCATGAACAAGAAATTGTCGCATATCTCTTACCAAAGATGCAAGAGATGGAAGGTGTGACAGTCTACGGGCCAAGTGACCCAGCACAGCATTCTGGAGTCATTAGTTTTACCATCGACGGCATCCATCCACACGACGTCGCAACGGCGCTCGATATGGAAGGATTTGCGGTTCGCGCAGGACATCATTGCGCGCAACCTTTGATGAGATGGCTCGATGTACCAGCAACATGCCGTGCAAGTTTTTATATTTATAATACGCTTCAAGAAGCAGAACAGTTTAGAAGCATTAGAAAAAGTAAAGGAGTTTTTCCAATATGGCTTTATCTAAATTAGATCAGCTTTATCGTCAGGTGATTTTGGATCATTCGTCTCATCCTCACCATAAAGGATTGGTGGATGATGAGAGCATTCCAACGATTGAATTTAATAATCCAACGTGTGGAGATGTGTTGCAGTTGCAGCTTGTTGTAAATGACAACGGCGTGATCGAAGATGTTCACTTTGACGGACACGGCTGTACGATTAGTATGGCGAGTGCCAGCATGATGAGTGATGCGATTATTGGAAAGACAGTTGACGAAGCGGTCGCTCTAGCAGAAGATTTCTCAAGTCTAGTGCAGGGTGAAACCGTGGACGAAGAACCTTTAGGGGATGCGGCGCTACTTGCCGGAGTTCAAAAATTCCCAGCGCGTATTAAATGTGCCACTCTTGCGTGGAAAGCATTAGAACGTGCAGTAGAAAATGAGAAAGCATAAGAAAGTGGTGACAAAATGAGTGGAGTTCCTGAATTAGCCGATTACAAATATGGCTTTCATGAGGATGTAACACCTGTTTATGAAACAGGGATGGGATTAAGCGAGGAAGTCGTTCGTACGATTTCACAAGTGAAAAACGAGCCACAATGGATGCTTGATTTCCGATTAAAATCATTGAAGGCATTCGAAAATATGCCAATGCAAACATGGGGTGCGGACCTTTCAGATATTGATTTTGATGCGATTACGTACTTCAAACGTGCCAGCGATAAGCCAGCGCGTTCTTGGGATGATGTTCCTGAGAAGATTAAAGATACTTTCGAGAAAATCGGAATTCCAGAAGCAGAGCGTGCGTATTTAGCCGGAGCTTCTGCGCAATTCGAGTCTGAAGTGGTTTACCATAATATGAAAGAAGAGTTCGATAAACTCGGAATCATCTTTACGGATACAGACTCAGCCTTAAAAGAGTATCCTGAACTATTCAAAAAGTATTTTGCAAAACTAGTACCACCAACCGATAACAAATTAGCGGCGTTAAACTCAGCTGTATGGTCAGGTGGAACGTTTATCTATGTACCAAAAGGCGTGAAATGTGATGTGCCGCTTCAAACGTACTTCCGTATCAACGACCAAAACATGGGACAATTCGAACGTACGCTCATCATCGTAGACGAAGGAGCAAGCGTGCATTACGTTGAAGGATGTACAGCGCCAACGTACTCTTCAAACAGCTTGCATGCGGCGATTGTAGAAATTTTCGTTGAAGAGGGTGGCTACTGCCGTTATACAACGATTCAAAACTGGTCGGATAACGTGTATAACTTGGTAACAAAACGTGCCAAAGCTGCTGCTCACGCAACTGTTGAGTGGATCGATGGAAACCTTGGAGCAAAGACAACGATGAAATATCCTTCAGTCTATCTAGAAGGACCATACGCGAAGGGGACAATGTTATCAATTGCGTTTGCCGGAGAAGGCCAACACCAAGATACAGGTGCGAAGATGATTCATAATGCGCCACATACTTCAAGTTCAATCGTTTCAAAATCAATTGCAAAAGATGGTGGAGCGGTGAACTACCGTGGTCAAGTAACATTTGGGAAGAAATCAGATTATTCTATTTCGCATATCGAATGTGACACGATTATTATGGATGACAAATCGAAATCAGATACGATTCCATTTAACGAAATTCATAATGATAAAGTAGCACTTGAGCATGAAGCCAAAGTCTCAAAAATCTCAGAAGAGCAACTGTTCTACTTAATGAGTCGCGGAATTAGCGAGTCAGAAGCAACAGAAATGATTGTTATGGGGTTCGTTGAACCATTTACAAAAGAGCTTCCTATGGAATACGCCGTTGAACTTAACCGTTTAATCGCGTACGAGATGGAGGGTAGCGTCGGCTAAAGAGGCTAACGGCCAAGAAACACTGGTTTTATCAGGTTTCTTGGCTGTTTTTTGTTGAAATAGAAAGATTCGATTTATTTCTTAAGCCCATTGATTATGTTTTCGCGTAATTATATGATGAAGTATGATTAGTCAAATTAATTTTGTGGACTAACGATACATTCTATTTGAAACTATAAAAATATATATTCACTATTTATTGTTTGGATTATGAAATAAAAAAATAGCTAAACTGATTGACAATTATCCAAATTACTTGTAGTATTTAATTAATATGAATGCGGGGACGGAGTGCTGTCCATAGAAGAGCTACAAGGTTGACTTGTAGCTCTTTTTGAATTTGTGGGGAATGATAATGAATAAACCTTTCAAAAAAATTTAGAGGAACAATTAGGTATTCTAAAAGATAGAGGGATGAAAATTCATGATTATGAGTTTTTCAAAAAGAATTCTACATCGTTACAGTTATTACGATATTATAAATGGATATAAATCCTATTTCTTAGATCCAAATTTTTTTCTGAGGAAAGGTTTATATCCGGTGTAACGCTTCAAGATTTATTTGCTTTTATATTTGTTTGATACGAATTTAAGAGATTTGGTGCTTAGTACGATTCAAACACTAGAACATCAATTAAGAAGTATCGTTGCATATCGAATTGCAGAAAAGTACGGTTCTAGTCAATCAGATTATTTACGAATTACGAATTATAATTTAGGGAAACCTTATAGGAATGGATATGAAATAAATAAGCTCTTTGAAAAGTTCAATAGAATTCTAAATGATGATATCCATCCCTTCAAACATTATAGAGATGCTTATAATAACTGCCCACCATGGATTTTTGTTAAAAGGGACAAGCTTCGGGAATTTAATTGTATTTATAAAGTTACAAAAGAAGGAAATAAAAAGAAAAAAATTATAGCTGATTTCTTTTTTTGAGGGAAGTACATGAAATTAAAGAAGTAGAAAAAGAATTTTTTTATGGATTCTCTGTATTTTTTTACTAGAATTTAGAAATAGAGCTGCTCATGGAAATCGGATATATAATTTTAAACCAGCAAAACGAAAAATTAATTTTTGTTGAACATATCTATGGACGACTATCTATAACCCGAGAAATGTATGATTCTGGAATTGGTGTTAATGATTGGAACGCTTTTTATTGTATTTATATCATTTATAAGAGATGATTCGGCGAATGTTTTTTTGCATAAGCTCGTAAATTGTCTAAACGAAATGGGTGTTGGAAAACAATTTAGCAACGATGTCGTTCGTAAAGGAATGGGATTGTTAGAGAACATTATTACAGAAACTGAAGAAATTGAGAGTGAGTAACTTTAGCTTCATTAGAGGCGAATTCGAATATATTGGGGAGTTAAAATAAGGTGTTAATCATTAAATAGACGACTATTTTATAGTGGTCTGTTTTTTTACTCTAGTATTAAAAAAATAGCAAGGCTATTCTCATAACCCAAAAAAACCACAAAAATATATTATATTTTTGGAATTTTTATAGTTTCTTAATATTATTTGCTCAGAAATTTTGGATATTTCTCATATAAAATAATCCTTGTTATATCAATGTTTTTGAACAAAAATGCACTTTAGGTGAAAATTTTACATTTTACGAGATATTACACTTGTATTATATTCAGAACGTGTTATAATATGTTCATCAAGAGATATAAAGAAAGGAGAATGGGTATGAGAAAACAACCATGGTCGAACGAAAATAAGACTGAACGGATTAACTTTACGATTGAGCCCTCTTTGAAAGAAGCATTTTTGAAGATTATCTCAACAGACGTATCAACTTATTTCCGGTCGGTCATCGAAAATGAAGTCGAAAGTCATCAGAAAAAAGTTGAAAACTGGCCTGAAGCAATTAAAACATTACTGCATGGACAGTTTAAGGCGTTCTCCGAACAAGTCTTCGGAACGTTTAATTACCGAGGACGGAACTATCCATATAAAATTTTGGATGTTATGTCAGTCGAAGAAGGACAACCACTTGAAGTCATTGACTACGAGGATGGGTTGGTATATGTAAAAGTGATTGAGGAAATCAATCCAGAAAAATTAGTATATGTAACTATTTAGAAAGAAGGAAATTTAAAATGCCAGTAACAATCTTAATTATCGCCGTAGTATTAATCTTATTAATTATTGCGTTTCAAATCAATTCGTATCGTTCAACAAGGACACAAAGCTGCTGTTCAATCATTCGGACGTTATGTTGGAGAATTAGGACCAGGGTTACACTTTGTAACACCAATCATTCGTAACATTGCTTACGTTGTGGATATGCGTCAACGTTCATTAGACTTAGATCCTCAAGAAATCATCACAAAAGACAACGTTAACTTAACAATTGACGCTTCAGCTAAATACCACGTAGATAATCTTGAAGAATACTTATATGGAAACACAAACCCAGAAGGATTATTACTTTTAGATATCCAAAAACGAATTACGTGACATTATCGGTACAATGACAATGGCTGAAATCCTTGGTGGTACTAACAAAATCAACACTGATTTAAACCAACGTGTATTCGGTAAAACAGACTCTTACGGGGTTACAATCGACCGTGTAAACATCGGTGAAGTAATTCCTCCACAAAGCATCGTTGAAGCGATGAACAAACAAATCACTGCTGACCGTGAACGTGATGCTGCGTTAATCGCTGCTGACGCTCGTCAAAAAACAGTTGAAATGGATACAAGAACTCAAAACAACAAATTATTAGCAGATGCTCGTGCACATGCTGAAAAAATCGCAATTGACACTCAAGCAACTGTTGCTCAATTAACAGCTATCAACAATGCATTAAACGAATCTAACTTAAATGCTGCTGCGTTAGAATACTTAGCAATCGACGCTAAAAAAGCTCTTGCTGAAGGTCCAAACAATACAGTTGTATTAATGGACGGTCAAAACAACGCAAAAATCGCTGAAAACATTGCTTCATTAGCATCAGGACGTAAAGTTTGGGACGAAGCAGGTAAATAATCATGAAACAACAAGCTAACAAATCTTTCTTTGGGTTGAAATGGCTTGCGGTACTGATTGCCACTTTATTATTGTTTGTAGGAACTTTTGCACATGTTTCAACAGTCAATGCTGAAACTCAACAACCAGTAGACACCACAAAGATGAAGATACAAGGCGCCTTTGAACAAAAAATCAACTTTGTGGATGGGGAAGATTATAATGCGACAGTGACGATTAAGTTGACCTATAATAATCCTCAATATAAAGAGATAAAAGTTCCTGTTCAAATTAAAAACCTTCCAACAGGGAAGGGCGGTATTCGACTTTACGTATATCAAGATACAGATAATAGCCTCATAGTTCAATCATTTGTTGAGACCATTGAAGACCATAATGTTATCTATTATGATTCGATTCCTGTCGAAGATGGGAAAGTCACAAAAGCGTTTCAATTCACGGCAACTGACAAAGAACGAACAAAATTTTTAGAAGACTTAGCAAATGCCAAGGACAAAGTGGAAACTACTACGGCTGAGAAAGCTACAAACTCAAACGAAAAGAGTTCAAACGCGAATGACTCGAAAGGGAACTCAAAAGGCTCTGAAAGCAAAGATATCTTTGATCAGATTGATAACTTTTTTGATCAACTAGATACGGACAAAATTGGTGAAGGACTCGGTAAGGGAATATTTTATATCGTCCTTATCATCGCTGTTTTCTTCGGAATTAAAGGAAAACAAAATAAGGCGCGCAAGAATAATCGTAGAGCTCGAACTGGAAATACGCGTTCTGCTCAAAGAAATGGGGCGAATGCTCCTGTAACTAGAGCACAAGGCACAAGCACTCCAGTAGTCGCTACAGAAGCTGTACCGCAACGTGTATATCGTCCGCGAAATAAAGTTTCAGATCCAAAACTTCGCTCACAAGCGAAAAAAACAAGCAACAAAAACAAGCGCTACAATCGGCTTCAAGTCGTTCAAATACTTCAAGAGAAATGTATGTTGATACACGTGCTACAAGACCGGTTTCATACCGTCCCAGCATCAAAAGAAAAAAATCACATACATTACCACGAGTGCTTTCAAGCAAAAACACTTCCTCGTACTTTGAAAACACCGCGCTTAAAATAAAATAGTGGAAGCACCTAATCTCACACGTGAGGTTAGGTGTTTTTGCATGAAGTCGTGAAGCATTTGCACAAGAAGCTACTATCGGAGTATGCTAAGTGAGAAGGGTGGAATTTATATGACGAAATTAGATGAATTAATCAAAAAAATTGAGGCCGATCCTCAAAATGCAGAGTATACAAAAGAAGGCATAGCGCCTTTATTTTCTGCACCACGTAAAGCAAAGATTCTGATTGTAGGACAAGCGCCTGGAATTAAAGCGCAAGAGAGTCGCTTGTTTTGGAATGACCAAAGTGGCGACAACTTAAGAAGCTGGATGGGCGTAACTCGAGATTTCTTCTATCAATCCGATTTATTTGCAGTGGTTCCGATGGATTATTATTATCCAGGAAAAGGCAAATCTGGAGACCTTCCACCACGCAAGGGTTTTGCCGAAAAATGGCATGAAGAAACGCTAGCCTTAATGCCAGATATTGAACTCATTGTTTTAGTAGGAAAATATGCGCAAGATTATTATTTAAAAGAGACAAAGAAGAAAAACTTAACGGAAACGGTGAAGGCGTATAAAGAGTATTTACCAAAGATGTTTCCGCTCGTACATCCGTCACCTCTAAACCGTAGATGGATGGCCAAAAATCCATGGTTTGAAAAAGAAGTCTTACCTGAATTTCAAAAGAGAGTACAAGAAGTGATTAAAGGAGCCAAGAAATGAGAACTGAATTATATCCAGAAATCGAAATCTACAAGGAACACTTGATTCCAGTGAGTGATTTGCATACCATTTATGTAGAAGAGTCAGGAAACCCATTAGGTCATCCAGTCGTTGTGTTACACGGGGGACCAGGAGGGGCATCTTCTCCTGCGAATCGTCAGTTTTTTGATCCAGAGTTTTATCGCATCATCCAATTCGATCAACGTGGATGCGGAAAGAGTACGCCGTTTGCGTCTTTAGAAGAAAATACGACGCAGGATTTAGTGGCCGATATGGAGAAGATCCGTACAGCATTAGGGATTGAGAAGTGGCTTGTCTTTGGTGGTAGCTGGGGGACAACGCTGGCTTTACATTACACGATTGCACATCGTGAACGTGTCGTAGGATTAATGCTTCGTGGGATCTTCCTTGGTCGTCAAAGCGATGTCGATTGGTTATACCAAGATGGGGCATCTCATTTTTATCCAGAGAACTTCGAGAAGTTTAAAGCACCGATTCCTGTTGAAGAACAAGGAGAACTGGTGAATGCGTACTACAAACGTTTGACGTCAGAGGATGAATCGATTTGTCTTAGAGGCAGCGCGTGCGTGGGCAGAGTGGGAACATGGGCTCGTGAAGTTGATTCCGTATGATCCGATTGTCTGGGATGAAGCGGGGATTCGCGGAGCGCTAACGATTGCGCGAATGGAATGTCATTTCTTCTACCATCATTGTTTTGTGGAAGACGATAATTACATCTTGAAACCGTGCGGAAGCCTTCAAAGGGGATTCCAATGCATATCGTACATGGCCGTTATGATGTGGATTGCTTACCAAGCGCGGCGTTTGAACTCGCTCAAGCAGTCGATGGCGCAGAACTCATCTTTGCACAGGCTGCAGGACATACCGCGATGGAACCAGCAACCATTGAAGCGTTAGTTGGCTTTTAGTGAGAAATGCAAAAAAACCTATTTTAAATAAAAAGAAAGGCTCGCAGAAATTTTCTGCGGGCCTATTTAGTGTTTAGATTTTTTTCAAGAAGCATTGCGGCAATGCGCTCCACATCGCGGTTACTTCCACGTAGCTCAAATTCATCGAGCACTGGGAAAGCCAAAAGCGCTCAGAATATTGACGAGCAGTGAGGCAGAATTGCTTATTGAAGTTACGATTTCCGCTACCAATCACACCAAAGCAATGGGCGTAATTATGTTCATAGGCTAAGAAATCGCCAAGTGGATTCGTTAGGACTTCGACATCTCCGTTATCCACACCATTTCCACCTTCTAAGTAGGTTGGAAGAAATGCAACGAATGGTTTACCTACTTTGAAGTAGTCCTCTTGTCCTTTGACAAGGTCTTTCACATTCGTTAGTGTCACGTTTAAAGAGGGTTCCAAGAAGCGTAAATGATCTTTTAAACGAGTGACAAAGTTATGTGTATTTCCGGTTAAACTAATATAAATAATGGGTAATTCTTTCGACATTGAGCGACCTCCTGAAAGACATTTTACTGTCTATAAGTATACCGCACTTTCTCAAATCCTTCTAGAGGGTGTTTTTAAACTTTTAAAAATCGTGAAAATCGGCTATAATACTTGAGAATAAACACGAAGGAGATACTCATGTCACACTTAAAAGAAGAAGTACAATCTCGCAAGACCTTTGCGATTATTTCCCACCCGGATGCTGGGAAAACAACGATTACAGAACAATTACTCTTATACGGGGGTGCGATTCGTCAAGCTGGTACCGTAAAAGGGAAGAAAACAGGGAAGTTTGCAAAATCTGACTGGATGGAAATCGAAAAACAACGTGGGATTTCTGTTACGAGTTCAGTAATGCAAGTAGAATACGATGGCAATCATATTAATATCGTGGATACACCAGGGCACGAGGACTTCTCAGAAGATACGTACCGTACATTAATGGCCGTGGATAGTGCCGTGATGGTCATCGACAGTGCCAAAGGGATTGAGCCGCAAACGAAGAAATTATTTGAAGTTTGTAGTATGCGTGGAATTCCAATCTTCACATTCATCAACAAATTAGACCGTGATGGACGTGAACCATTAGAATTAATCGCGGAACTAGAAGAAGTATTAGGTATTGACGCGTATCCAATGAACTGGCCAATGGGGATGGGAAAAACATTCCTTGGGTTATATGATATTTACAACAAACGTGTAGAATTGATGCATCCAGAAGAAAACGAGGATAATGACTTCTTACCATTGAACGAAGATGGCGAAGTGGACGGCGATTATGCGTTCAAACAATCAACGCTTTATAGCCAAGCCATCGAAGACGCACAACTCTTATTAGAAGCAGGGAATGCTTTTGATGAAGAAAAGATTGCAGCGGGTAAATTAACGCCTGTATTCTTCGGTTCAGCCTTAACAGGATTTGGGGTTCAAACATTCTTAGATGCGTTCGTTGACTTTGCGCCAAGTCCATCTGCGAAAGAAAACTGAATCAGGAGAACTTGTAGACCCACTACAAGAACAATTCACAGGATTCATTTTCAAGATTCAAGCAAACATGAACCCAGCTCACCGCGACCGTATCGCATTTGTACGTATCTGTTCAGGAGAATTTACTCCAGGGATGGATATTACCGTGAACCGTTCGCAAAAGAAAATGAAATTATCTCATACAACGCAATTCATGGCCGATAGCCGTGAAACGGTGAAAGCTGCCGTTGCAGGGGATATCATCGGACTTTACGATACAGGGAACTTCCAAATCGGAGATACGATTTACTCAGGAAAAAGCTGCTGTGCAGTTCGAACCACTACCACAATTTACGTCCAGAAACTCTTTAATAAAGTTTCTGCGAAAAACGTGATGAAACAAAAATCATTCCATAAAGGAATCGAGCAGTTAGTACAAGAAGGAGCTATCCAATTGTACAAGACGTACCATACAGGAGAATATATCCTTGGTGCCGTTGGTCAACTGCAATTCGAAGTGTTCCAATACCGCTTGTTAAATGAATATAATGCCGAAGTCGTCATGACTCCAATCGGAAGTAAGATTGCCAGATGGATTGACGAAGAACAACTGGATCCAAATATGTCTTCAAGCCGTAACTTATTATGTCGCGATCGATTTGACCAACCAGTCTTCTTATTCGAAAACCAATTTGCTTTAAACTGGTTCAAAGATAAACATCCAGAAGTCGAATTAAAAGCATTATTCTAATAGAAACAAATAAAAGACTCTCTAATCCAAGTGATTAGAGAGTCTTTTCGTATTCTAAAGATTAAGCTTCGTATCCCATTAAGATTCCGCCTTGTTCTGCATAGTAGCTGCAGACACCGCTTGTATGAATGCTTGTCACATCCGCATTCGGGAATTCGCTATGAATGGCTGCTTGAATTAAGCCACAGATTTCTGGGTTACTGCAATGGCTAATGAGTACGCGACCACCCTTGTACCCATTATTCTTCATTTCAGCCCAAAGTGCTTGGACAGCTTTCTTTTGACCTTTTGCTTTGTGAAGAAGGTTTAAGGTTCCTTCTGGAGATGCGTTACCGACTAAGCGGATATTGAGCATTCCGATAACGGCACCGACTAATTTGTTTAAGCGACCATTTTTCACTAAGTTATCGACACGAGCAAGGGCGAATAATAGTTTTGTGCTGGCTAAATAATCTTTTAATGCAGCTACGACTTCTTCATAAGAGAGGCCTTGCGCGATGAGTTCGTTTGGCTTTTTGTACGAAAAGAACCATCTCACCACTTGCTGAAAGGCTATCGAATACTTCGATATTTGTTTCAGGAGCTTCTTCTAAAAGCATAGTTTTTGCGAGTTGAGCACTGTTTTGGCTACCTGATAAGCCGCCTGTAATGGTAATGGCGATGACATTTTCTGCACCTTTGTAAGCTTCAAGGAATGCATCTGGGCTAGGGCAGGCTGAAGCTGTTTGGTCTTTTGATTGATACATTTCAATCATCATAGCATCGATATCTAAAGAGGCATCATCTGTATAGTGTTTGTCACCTACTTGAACTGTTAGCGGTACGTTAATGTACTGTGTATCTGGAGCAAGATTCTCGATTTCGCGTAAATCACAACCTGAATCTGCAATAATTTTCCATTTCATAATGGGTTCTCCTTTGAATTATATTTCTATTCTAAATAAATATACTTTGAATATCAAAACAAGTCAAATAATCTAGATTTTTCCTTTCATTTTAGTAGCATTTTAGCGCTTTCTGTAATATTGTAGAAGTGTAAAAATAAAAGGAGGAGTTTTATGACTCAAACTATTTCTTTCGGATATGGTTCAAAACCAGCACAATTTATGGCGAATAAACTAAACCGTCACGGTGTCATTGCAGGGGCTACAGGTACAGGTAAAACTGTAACGTTAAAAGTATTAGCGGAGCAATTAAGTGAAGCAGGAGTTCCTGTATTCTTATCAGATATTAAAGGGGATTTAGCAAGCCTTGCTGAAAAAGGCGAAGTAACTGAGAAAGATTGCAGAACGCTTGGCAAAAGTTCATGTAGAAGACTTCGAACCAAGCTCATATCCTGTTGCTTTCTGGGATGTCTTTGGGGAAAACGGAATTAATATCCGTACTACAATCTCAGAAATGGGACCAATTTTATTAGCTCAATTATTAGGTTTAAACGAAACTCAAGAAGGTATTTTAAACATTGCGTTTAAAGTAGCGGACGACCAAGGATTATTATTAATCGACATTAAAGACTTACGTGCAATGTTAAATTACGTAGGCGCACATGCTGGGGAATTACGTAACTTATACGGAAATATCGCACAACAATCAATCGGTTCTATTTTACGTAGCTTACTCGTATTAGAACAACAAGGTGGAGATAAATTCTTCGGTGAACCAGCATTTGAAATCAATGATTTATTCAAACAAGATCAAACTGGTCGCGGAGTTATCAATATTTTAGCGTCTGAAAAATTATTCCAAACACCAAAATTATACGCAACATTCTTACTATGGTTCTTATCAGAATTATACGAAAACTTACCAGAAGTTGGGGACTTAGATAAACCAAAATTAGTCTTCTTCTTCGATGAAGCTCACGTATTATTCGGCCAAAGCAATGCTGCAGTTCAAGAGAAAATCGAATTAATCGTTCGTTTAATCCGTTCTAAAGGAATTAGTATTTTCTTCGTAACACAAAACCCAACTGATATTCCAAATGCTATCGCGAGCCAATTAGGGAACCGCGTGCAACACGGATTACGTGCGTTCACTCCAGCTGAACAAAAGAACGTAAAAGCAGTTGCAGAAACTTTCCGTCAAGAAGATGGACAAGACTTTAGTAACAGTGATTACAAACCTTAAAGTAGGGGATGCAGTTGTTTCAACACTTCAAGAAGATGGTTCTCCAAGCTTTGCAGAAGTGGTATCGATTTACCCTCCTAAGAGTAAATTAGATGCAGGCGATCCACTTGTTCGTCAACAACTAATCAATCAATCAGCATTCTACGATAAATATGCAGAAATGTTTGACCGTGAATCAGCTCATGAGCAATTAGCTGCTTTAGATGAACAGTTCAAACAAGAAAAAGAAGCTGAAACTTGCGCAAAAAGAAGCTGAAAAACAAGCTGAAGTAGAACGTAAAGAAGCTGAAAAACAAGAAGCTCTTGCACAAAAAGAAGCTGAAAGACAAGCAAAATTAGAAGAAAAAGAACGCGAACGTGAACAAAAAGAATTAGAGCGTCAAGCACGTCAAGCTGCTACAAAACGCGGAGATTCAGCAATGGATCGCTTCACTAAGAACGTTATGTCAAGTGTGGGTCGTGAAGTTGGTCGTGTGATTACACGTGGCGTAATGGGCTTATTCAAAAAATAAGAGGAGGCCAAAATAATGGCAAATGTCGTTGTATTTTTCGCGCAAGGATTTGAAGAAATCGAAGGCCTTGCAACGGTAGATATTTTAAGAAGAGCTGGTCATACGGTGCATACAGTAGGGCTTGGTAGTGAAGTCATTACAGGAAGTCATCATATTCCAGTAAAAATGGATGATGTACTCGATACATTCTACTGGGCGGATATCGATGCGCTCGTACTACCAGGTGGTCTTCCAGGAGCCACTCATTTACGAGATGATGAATTTCTTATTAAGAAACTAAAAGAGTATTCTAAAAAAGGAAAAATTATCGCAGCGATTTGTGCAGCCCCAATGGCACTACACCGTGCAGGATTACTCAAGGGCAAGAAATATACTTGCTACCCTGGTGTAGAAAAAGACATCAATCAAGGAACGTATACAGGACAGCTTGTGGAAACAGATGGAAAACTCATTACGGGATGTGGACCAGCTGCAACCTTCGAATTTGCCTATACGATTGCAGAAGCGTTGGGTACTGAGACAAGTGCTCTTCGTGAAGGAATGCAATATAATAAACTTCTCAAAAAATAAAAATGGCAAGAAGACTCGTCTCGAATAGGAGCGGGTCTTCTTTTGTTACAAAAATGTTACAATGTTACAAAAATATTAACTCAAACACTTGCAATTTAACCGGAAATTTGAGAAAATAATGAATGACAAAATAAAACTTAGTACATAGAAATCAGGTAATAGTATGCATAAAGAAGAATTGAAGGAAGTTGTTGGTCAACTTCGCAAAAAAGGGGTAAGAATTACACCTCAACGTGTTGCGATGCTTGAGTTTTTAGCAAGTGTACACACGCATCCAACGGCCGAAGAAATCTTCAAGGCGTTGACAAAAGAGGATCCACAAGTGAGTGTGGCAACTGTTTATAATAACTTAAATCTATTTATTAAAGAAGGCGTCGTAAAAGAATTGACGTATGGGGATAGCGCGAGTCGCTATGACTTTGATTTAGGACAACATTATCACGCCGTATGCGACGTGTGTGGGAAAGTGGTGGACCTTTATTACCCAGTACTCGAAGACGTTGAAAAAGCTGCAGAACAGCTGACAGGATTTAAAGTAAGAGGACACCGTATGGAAGTGTACGGAGTGTGCCCAGAGTGTCAAAAGAAACAAAAATAGTATTCGATTAAGGGGTATAGGAGTATGGAGAAGGTCATTCAACGAAGAGCCAAAAGTGGCAAAGATGAGCACTCAAAAAAGGAAAATAAATATACGCAAGCTCCAGAAGACTTCGAAGAAACAGAAGTAGTCGAAGAGGAAGCTCTTGAGGAACTGGAAGAAAAAGAACTCTTTGGTGGGAAAAAGCCTAAGAAGAAAAGACCTAAGAAAAAAATGAATAAAACGATTTTCTGGGTCATTGGGATTTTAACGTTTCTTATTTTGATTTTTGAATTATTAACAATTCACCGCATTATGGCAGATCAGTTCAATGAAGAAGAATTCAAACGTATTATTCAAGTCGAACAAGAAGATGCGAAGAAATATAACGAGAATTTAACCGTGAAAGATGAAACAAAAGGCAATGTGGAAGTACAGGAGTTAATTCCAACAGATGCTTCTGGTAATCCGATTGAAGCCATTGCGACTGAAATGGACGCGTTGAAACAAGAAGTTCTTGAAAAGTACGCGGGAGCTACTAAGAAGACACTTATCTTCTTCAAGGCGTACCAAACAAAAATCATCTCAAACGTAAACGATATTCACTACTACGTGTCTGTTTATCAACAAAAAGAGAGTGGTTTGAACAATTAGAGTTTAAAGAACTCTCACATCAATTAGTATTTGCGGATACATTACAACCGTTCGAGATTGCTAAATTATTTAACAATGAACTCGCAGTGTCTAACTTCTTCGTGAAGAAGGCTTTAGATGAAGGAAAAGCAAATGGTTTATCAGACGAGCAAACTGCTAAAGTGACTGCGCAATTTATGGACGGAAACTGGAAGAAGTTAGATGCTTCGATTATCCAAAACGGAGTTCGTGTGAAATATAAAGATGCAAGTGATCAAGATGCAGAATGGACCATTCCATTTACTGAATTATTTGCATACATGAACGAAAACATGATTCCTGAAACAGAAAAAGACAATTACGAAGCGTACCTAGCGACTGTAAAAGAAAAATTAGGGAAGAAGAGAATTGCATTATCATTTGACGATGGCCCTCGTGCTGAGACAACGCCAAAAGTGTTAGAAATCTTGAAGAAATATAACGCGCATGCAACGTTCTATATCGTAGGAAGCCACGTAGAAGGCAATGAATCCATTATTAAACAAATCGTTGCAGAAGGTCATGAATTAGGAGACCACAGCTACAGCCATCCGTTATTGACGAAGAAATCAGCTGATGAAGTGTATCAAGAAGTGCATAAGACTTCTGATTTAATCGCAAAAGCAAGCGGAGGTTTACGACCAATGAGCTTGCGTCCGCCATATGGTGGGTTTGATAAGATGGTATCAGAACAAGCTGGTATCGCGATTGTAAACTGGTCTATTGACTCACTTGACTGGAAATATAGAGATGCAGCGAAAACTATCGAGCATATTAAAGAAAATGCACATAATGGCGGAATTTTATTAATGCACGATATTCATGAAGAATCTGTTGAAGCTCTTCCAGCTGTTATCGAATATTTACAAGCAGAAGGCTACGAATTAGTAACGGTCACAGAATTAATGGCAGACCAACCGTTAAAACCAAATTATGTATACTTTGACCGTGTAGAGAATAAACAAGTGCAGTAAGAACACTTGCAATTTTACTCAAAATAAGGTACATTAATTAAGTGCTTAAAGCACAGACCTTTTACAGAGTTTTGCGAATCACCAACGCTTTACTCAGTACAAGGCATAAATTAAAAGAAAGAGGTGTTTAGAAATGGCTATTTCTAAAGAAAAGAAAAACGAAATCATCAAAGAGTATGCGTTACACGAAGGAGACACTGGTTCACCAGAAGTACAAATCGCTGTATTAACATACGAAATCAACCACTTAAATGATCACATCCGTGTTCATAAAAAAGACTTCCACTCAAACCGTGGATTAATGAAAAAAGTTGGTCACCGTCGTAACTTGTTAGCATACTTACGTAACAAAGATGTTCAACGTTACCGTGAACTAATCAACCGTTTAGGATTACGTCGTTAATTTTAAGCCAATTGAGAACTCCCAGGCATTCGTGCTTGGGAGTTTTTTGTTGCTGTGAAACTTTATAGCGGTTAAACGATATAGCATATAAACTATATTGCGACAGGAAGAAAAACATACAAAAAAGGCACAAGATCCAGTCGTGGAATCTTGTGCCTTCTTTTATTTGTATTAAAATTCTTTAATCGAGTGTGAAACGATTTGACGGTAACACATCATATTCTTGCTATTGTTCGATTTAATCACGTTACGCAAGATTTTAAATGCAGAACGTCCTAATTCGAGCGTATGCACGTCTACATAAGCATCGATTTGAACAGAAGGACGTACAGAGTCGAATGTAATAATCGGCATCTGAATATGCTTCTCGTTTAAATAGCGCGCAGCTCCTTCTGCAAAGAGGGAGTCGGCTGTCACGAGTCCATCAATTGTTCCGGCCTCGAGAAGCTCTTTAATCGTCTCGTAACCACGCTCAATCGTAAATTCATCTACTTGAGCAATGAGTTTCTCGTTAACATCAAGTTCGTATTCTTTGAGAGCTTTTGATATATCCCTCGAGACGTTCTCTAGATACGAAAAGTTGGTCACGACCACCGATAAAAGCAATCGATTTGGCGCCTTTATTAATGATGTATTCAGTAGCATCAAGTCCCGCTTTTTCATTGTTATTATCGACAAATGAAATAAGAGGGGAAAGTGTCTTACCGATAATCACCGCTGGAAATTCTTGTTCAATCGCAAAGTTCACAAGAGGGTCTTCCAATTCCCCGTATAGGAAGATTAGACCGTCCACACGACGTCCTAAAATCGTATCCTTTAGAATCGCTAAGCGCTGATGATTATCTTGTCCTGTACATAATTGAATCGAGTACTGGTGGTCCGCTGCGATTTGCGCAATCCCTCGGATGACTTCCGGGAAGAATGAGTTTTGATAGAACGCATCAGAGTCTTCTGGGAGAACTACACCAATGACATTCGTTTTATTACTAGCTAAGCTACGAGCATTGACGTTTGGGTGATAGTTTAATGTTTCCATCGCCTGACGTACTTTCTTCTTTGTTGCGTCGCTGATGCTTGATTTATCTTGCAATACGCGCGTCACAGTCGAAGGGGAGACCCCTGCGAGTTTAGCCACATCTTTAATCGTGGATGCCATCTGTATTCCTCCTTTCTTGTAATAAATGATTTCTAAAAGAAAACACTGGATACGAACTTACAAAAATCCATATCCAGTGCCAAAATGGTTCTAAGATTTAATCGCTCCGTCAACCATACCTTTCATGATATGTTTTTGTGCGAGAATGAATAGGATAATAACTGGTAACATAATGAGTAATGTTGAAGTTAAGATCATATCCCATTGTTTTGTAAATGAACCGGCGAAGTTTGAAACCGCGATTGGTAATGTTTGAATCGCATTTCCTTTACCAAGTAATAGAAGTGGTAATAGGAAGTCGTTCCAAATCCAGATACCGTTCAAGATTAAAATTGTAACGTAGATTGGTTTTAGGATTGGAAGAACTACGTAGAAGAATGTTTGCATTTTGTTACATCCGTCTAATTCAGCAGCTTCTTCGATTTCTAAAGGAACACCTTTGATGAATCCATGGAACATGAATACTGAAAGTGACATACCGAAACCTGTGTACGCTAGGATAATCCCTGGGTAAGAACGTAATAAGCTGAATCCGAAGATTGGCATTGTAATGGCGTCACTCATGATTTGAACCAAGTTACTAAAGGATACATTACAACTTGGAAAGGAATTACCATTGAAGCTACGAAGATGAAGAAGATCACTAATGAAGCTTTAGAACGGTAACGAACTAATCCCCATGCAGCAAGAGCAGAGAATAAAGTGATTGTAAATAATGAAATCACAGTAATAATCGTTGATGCTAAGAATGATGAAGGATAGTTAATAGATGGGTTTTTCCAAATAGTAACAATGTTTGTCCAAAGTTGTCCGAAACTTGCAGGAAGTGCAAGCGGATCTGCTAGGATGTCAGCAGAACTCTTTGCAGAGTTGATCACTAAAAGAACGATTGGACTTAAGAAAAGTAAGAATAGGAGTATTCCTAAAATTTCAAGAAGTAAGATTCCAAATTTTTGTTTTTTCATTATAAGTCAATCTCCTTCCGTTTAGTGATAGATGTTTGAATCAAGCTGATGACTACTAAGATGAAGAATAAGATAACAGCACGAGCTTGACCTTGAGCCATTAAGTTATCTCCTGAAGCAGTGTTGTAGATGTTCATCGTAATGAACTCTGTACTTTGGATGGCTTTATCATGCCATAGTAGTGAAGGTCCACCACCTGTTAATGAGAAGTTCACATCGAAAATCTTGAATGAGTTTGTAATTGTCAAGAAGAGCGATACAGTGAACGCTGGCATTACCATTGGGATGATAATGTGACGTAGACGTTGCCATGCATTAGCACCGTCAAGTGAAGCAGATTCTACAAGACTTGATGGTACGTTTTGTAGGGCTGCAAAGTAAATCATCATGATATAACCTGCATATTGCCATGTGTTTGTGATAATCAAAGCTGTAACAGCTAATTTCACATCCCCAAGGAATAGGTTATTAATTAAAAAGTCGCTTCCAATCATTTGACCTAAAGCAGGGAATACTGAGTTATAAATGAATTGCCAAATGTAACCTAGTACAAGACCCCCGATTAAGTTTGGAATGAAGAATCCAGCACGGAAGATGTCTTTAAGCTTAATTTTACTTGAAACAAGTAGAGCTAAGCCGAATGATACAATGTTAATCACGATTACGTTAAATAATGCGAAGATTACTGTGATCATTAAAGAGTATTGGAAACGTGTGTCCGATAAACTGTCTGTAAAGTTTAAGTCCCACAAATTGTAAGTTAGTTTGTGTAACGCTCTTCCAGTCAGTTAGTGAGTAGTAGAACCCTAAGAAGAAAGGCACGATAATAACAAGTGCAAAGATGATAAATGCAGGTAACACTAAGCGGTAAAAATTGCGTTTTGCACGAGCTTCTCTGCTTAAAGCTTTCTTATTCTTAGACATATAAGAGTTCCTCCTTTATTAAAATTAAGCGGTGAGGGTAGTCACCGATTTGGTTCTATTGTAGCACATAACCCACAGTCACTGAAAGTGGCTGTGGGCCCCATGCAAACAATATTAATGATTATTTTTTAAGTAAGCTAGGCACTTCTTTGATTTGATTAGTAATCAATTCTTCGAATTTAGCTTTGTCGATTTGACCTTGAGCATATTGTCCATAGATTGGTCCTAATTTGTTCATTAAGAAGTTATCAGGCATGAAGTATGGGTTATCAAATGAGTAAACAGGTTTCTTCGCGCTAATCCATTCAGCTAAGAAACGAGATAATGGAGCTGATGGTTTCTCAGTTGTGTTAGAGAATGGAGAAATCATGTTAGCTTTGTTTACGATGTAGTCTTGACCTTCTTTAGTATCAGCTAAGTCGTTGAAGAATTTGTTGATGTATTCTAAAGCTTTAGTGTCTTTGTTAACTACGTAGTAAGATGGAGCGCCGATGAATAATCCGTCAGCGTTTTTATCTTTACCAAGAGTTTGATAAGGAATGAATCCCATTTCGAAGTTAGCGTTTAATTGTTTTAGGTTAGGATCTTTCCAGTTACCTTGGTGTAGGAAAGCAGCTTTACCTGAAGCGAACGCTGAGTCCATGTCTTCTTGTGTACCAACTGTTAAGAGTTTTTTCTCTGTGTGATTGAATAATAATTCAACCCAGTTAGCGTAGTTGTCTAAACGAGTTTTGTCCATTTCGCCTTTAAGAACTTGTTCAGTTACTGAACGGTCGCCGTTTGGAAGACCAGAACTTAAGTAAGCACCGAAGTCGTGGATACCCATAATCCAAGTTTCGCCTTCTTTAGTTGCAGTAGCAACAACAGTAGATAATCCTAACTCAGATTTTTTGCTTTCTAATGTGTCCATTGCTTTTTGAACAGCTTCAAATGAAGTTAGAGTAGATGGGTCGATACCAGCTTTAGTTAAGATGTCTTTGTTGTAAGCTAATCCGTAACCTTCTACAGATACTGGGAATCCGTATACGTCGTTTCCTTGTTTGAATTCGAATTCAGTTTTGTCAATCCAGTCACCTTTTAATGGTTGGATGCTGTCTTTCCACATGTCGTAACCAGCTTGACCTTCGATTACGAATACGTCAGGAGCTGTACCAGCTGTGAATTCTGTTTTTAATTGGTCAGAGATTTTACATGAACCAGAACATGTTTTAATGTTAACAGTTACTCCGTTCTTTTCTCCCCATTCTTTTGCATAAGCTGTTAAAGCTTCTTGAATTTCACTCTTGTTACTATATAAAGTGAATTCTTTTTTGCTCTCAGAGCTTCCTCCGTTAGAAGATTCTTGTTTTGCTCCACATCCAGCTAATGCTAAACCAGCTAAACCAAGAGCTAATGATTTTGTAAACCATTTGTTTGCCATAATATTTTCCTCCTTAAATTTCGTTATAGATTACGCAAACGATTTCTTAACTGAACTCAGTATACCGCTTTCATGAAACGTTTGCAAGTATTTTTATCAAAAAAATTTTTCACTTCTTAAAAATGCGGATTTAAAGCGATTTTCTTAGGTTATTAATATTTAAATAGTGCTAACAACACGATAAAAACGCCGTTATATACAAATAGAATAAAAAAGTTGGAAAATATTACTTGAGTTATTAAACAAAATATTCTAATATTAAGGCAAACGGTTGCGCAATGTTTGCGCATTCAATGACTAGTAGAAATATCTATTATATAGAAAAGAGGGGATTTATGAATGAGCAATAGAGAATCAGGTGTGTTAATGCATATCTCATCATTACCAGGTAACTATGGTATTGGTTCTTTTGGAAAATCAGCATATGATTTTGTAGATTTTCTTGTTCGTACAAAACAAACCTATTGGCAAATTCTTCCATTAGGAACAACAAGTTATGGAGATTCTCCATACCAATCATTTTCTGCTTTTGCAGGAAATACGAACTTTATTGACTTCGACATTTTAATAGAAGAAGGTTTAATTAATAAAGAAGACGTCCTTACAAACTGGGGTGAAGATGAAACGACGGTTGACTACGCATTATTATATGAAAAACGTCGTCCAGTTTTAGAAAAGGCAGTAGCTGCTTTCCTTGCAAAAGGAAAAACTCCTGCATACGAGAAATTCGTAGAGGAGAAAGCAGAGTGGTTAGAACCATTTGCAGAATACATGGCGATTAAAGAATCTTCGATATGAAACCATGGACAGCATGGAGCGACGAAGCCATCAAACGTCGTCAACCAGATGCGTTAGCTGAGTACCGCACACGCCTTGCGGATAAGTTAGAATATCACCGTGTAACTCAATTCTTCTTTGATGAACAATGGCATGCTCTTAAAAAATATGCCAATGACAACTTCATTCAAATTATTGGTGATATGCCAATTTATGTGGCAGCAGACAGCGTAGAAATGTGGGCAACACCACATTACTTCAAAACAGATGAAGAAGGTAATCCACTTTGTGTAGCTGGATGTCCTGCGGATGATTTTTCTCCGCTAGGTCAATTATGGGGGAACCCAATTTATAATTGGGAAGCAATGAAAGAAGATGGATACACTTGGTGGAGCAAACGACTACAAGCAAGTTTTGAATTGTTTGATGTCGTTCGTATCGACCACTTCAGAGGTTTCTCAGCTTACTGGGAAATTCCAGCAGAAGCAGAAAACGCAACAATCGGGAAATGGGTTAAAGGTCCTGGGTATGATTTATTTAAAGCGGTGAAAGAGCAACTCGGAGAATTGCCAATTATCGCAGAAGACTTAGGTTTCATGGATGAAGATGTCATCAACCTTCGTGAAGCTACTGGATTCCCAGGGGATGAAAATCTTGGAATTCGGGTTTATGGGTGAAGATCCTAAGAGTGGAGATTTACCTCATCATTATCCTGTCAATGCGGTTGCCTATACAGGAACGCACGATAATGATACAGTATTAGGGTGGTATAAGTCGGCTACAGAAGAAACTCGAGAATTTTGTAATCGTTACTTAAACCGCCGCGACGAAGAGCCAATTAGCTTTGCGTTACTTCGCGGACTATATGGTTCTGTCAGCCGTATGACAGTTGCAACAATGCAAGATTTACTACAATTAGACGAAACAGCTCGTATGAACATTCCAAGTACACTAGGTGGGAACTGGGTATGGAGAATGACCAAAGAGCAGTTAACGGAATCAGTAGAAGAGTTCTTACTTGGAATTACTGAATTGTATGATCGTGCAAATCCGCATCATAATGTGGATGTTAAAGAGGAGTTAGTCGAGGAAGAAAAATAACCTCGCGCACACTAAAAAGGAGAGAACAATGAAAGATTTTAAACAATATGTAGAAGGAAACTTAGGCAAGTCATTAAAAGACTGCTCAAAAGAAGAAGTTTACTTAGCCTTATTACAATTTACAAAAGAAAAAAGCGCAGCCTTACCACAAAACAATGGTAAGAAAAAAGTGTATTACATTTCTGCTGAGTTCTTAATCGGTAAATTATTATCAAACAACCTAATTAACTTAGGACTTTACGATGAAGTCAAAGAAGAATTAGAAGCAGCTGGATATTCATTAGCTGAAATCGAAGAAATCGAATTAGAACCATCTTTAGGAAATGGTGGTCTAGGACGTCTAGCAGCATGTTTCCTTGATTCTATCGCAACTCTTGGTTTAACAGGAGACGGCGTTGGTTTGAACTACCACTATGGTTTATTCGAGCAAAAATTCAAAGATAACCAACAAAATGCAGTGCCTAACGTTTGGTTAACACCAGAAAGCTGGTTAGTTCCAACTGAAACTTCTTATAAAGTACCATTTGGTGACTTTACATTGACTTCAAAAATGTTTGATATCGATGTTTTAGGATATGAACAATCTACTAAAAATAAATTACACTTATTCGATGTAGATTCAATCGATGAGTCTTTAGTTTCAAGTGATTCAATCTCATTTGATAAAACACAAATCGCTAAAAACTTAACATTATTCTTATATCCAGATGATAGCGATGAAGCAGGACACTTACTACGTATTTACCAACAATACTTCATGGTAAGTAACGGTGCTCAATTATTAATCGACGAAGCACTTGCTAAAGGAAGTAACTTACACGACTTAGCAGAATATGCAACTGTTCAAATTAACGATACGCACCCATCAATGGTGATTCCTGAATTAATTCGTTTACTTGGGGAACGTGGAATTGAATTCGATGAAGCAGTGGAAATCGTGTCAGCAATGACAGCTTACACAAACCACACAATCTTATCAGAAGCGTTAGAAAAATGGCCTTTAGCATACTTAGAAAAAGTAGTGCCACATTTAGTGCCAATTATTAAAGAATTAGACGCTCGCGTAAAAGCAAAATATGAAGATCCATCAGTAGCGATCATCGACGAACATGGCCGTGTTCACATGGCGCATATGGATATTCACTACGGATATAGCGTAAACGGTGTTGCGGCACTTCATACGGATATCTTAAAAGAAAGTGAATTGAAGAATTTCTATGAAATTTATCCAGAGAAGTTCAACAACAAAACAAACGGGATTACATTCCGTCGTTGGTTAATGCATGCCAACCCAGAACTTGCTAAATTATTAGATGAGACAATCGGAACAGAGTGGAGAAAAGATGCTTCTAAATTAGAAGCGTTGAAAGCTTTCCGTCATGATGCGATTGTTCGCGAAAAATTAGACAAGATTAAACGTGATAACAAGAAACGTTTAAGTGTTTACCTACAAGAAAAACAAGGGATCACAGTGAATGAAAATTCTATTTTTGATATTCAAATCAAACGTATGCACGAATATAAACGTCAACAAATGAACGCTTTATATGTGATTCATAAATATTTAGATATCAAGAGCGGAAACATTCCAGCAAGACCAATTACAATTATCTTTGGTGGTAAAGCAGCTCCTGCGTATGTCATTGCACAAGACGTGATTCATTTAATTCTTTCATTATCTGAATTAATCGCAAATGACCCAGAAGTAAGCCCACACTTACAAGTTGTAATGGTTGAAAACTACAACGTAACAGCTGCAACACACTTAATTCCAGCATGTAATATTTCTGAACAAATTTCTCTTGCTTCAAAGAAGCCAGCGGAACAGGAAATATGAAATTCATGCTAAACGGGGCATTAACTCTTGGTACTGAAGATGGTGCGAACGTGGAAATCCACGAACTTGTGGGTGACGACAACATCTATATCTTCGGTGAAAAGAGTGATGAAGTTATTGCGCACTATGAAAAAGGCGATTACAACGCTAGTGAATTTGCGAAGAGAGACGCAATCCGTCCATTAGTAGAATTCGTGAAGAGTGACGCTTTACTTGCAGTCGGAAACAAAGAACGTCTAGAACGTCTATACAACGAATTAACAACTAAAGACTGGTTCATGACGCTACTTGACTTAGAAGACTACATTGAAACAAAAGAACGTATGTATCGCGATTTCGAAAACAGAGACGAATGGAATGCTAAAGTGGTGACAAACATCGCAATGGCTGGCTTCTTCTCAAGTGACCGTACAATCGAAGACTACAACCGTGACATTTGGAAATTAAAATAAATCGATTGAATGAAGGGACACGGTGAATTCCATGCAAATAAAAAACGAAGCAATGCTGATCACTTACTCAGACAGCATGGGAAGTAATATGAAGGACTTAAAAGGAGTTCTTGATAAACATTTTAAAGGCGCGATTAGTGGGGTGCATTTGCTCCCATTCTTCCCGTCTACAGGGGATAGAGGATTTGCTCCAAGCGACTACACTCGTGTAGATCCAACACTTGGAACTTGGGAAGATGTGGATGCTCTAGGGGAACAATATTATTTAATGTTTGACTTCATGATTAACCATATTTCTCGTGAGTCTAAGTTCTTCCAAGATTTTAAAGAAAATCACGAAAACTCACCTTACAAAGATATGTTTATTCGTATCCATGAGTTTTTCCCAGAAGGTCGTCCAAACCAAGCGGATATCGACTTGATTTATAAACGTAAAGATAAAGCGCCATTCCAAACGGTTCATTTTGCGGATGGAACGACTGAAGAAGTATGGAACACATTCGGGGAAGAGCAAATCGACCTTGATGTTCGTAAAGAAATCGTGAAAGAGTTTATTCGTGAAACGATTAAAGACATGGCAAGTCATGGCTGCTCATTGATTCGTTTAGACGCATTCGCTTATGCTGTGAAGAAACTCGATACAAACGACTTCTTCGTAGAACCAGATATTTGGGACTTACTCAATGAAGTGCGTGACGAAGCAGCTAAATACCAAGTAGAATTGCTTCCTGAAATCCATGAGCACTATTCAATTCAAATGAAGATTGCTGATCATGATTACTTCGTATATGACTTTGCATTACCAATGGTAGTCTTATATTCACTATACTCAGGTAAATCAAATCGTTTAGCAAACTGGTTACAAATGAGTCCAATGAAGCAATTTACAACACTCGATACGCATGACGGAATCGGTGTCGTAGATGCTAGAGACTTATTAACTGATGAAGAGTTAGATTACACTTCAAATAAATTATATGAAGTAGGTGCCAACGTAAAACGTATCTACTCAAGCGAAAAATACAATAACTTAGACATCTATCAAATCAACAGCACATACTACAGTGCCTTAGGAAATGATGATGCAAGTTACTTATTATCACGTGTTCTGCAATGCTTTGCACCTGGTATTCCGCAAGTATATTATGTTGGATTACTTGCTGGGGAAAATGACATCGAGTTATTAGAATCTTCAAAAGAAGGACGTAACATCAACCGTCATTACTACACATTAGAAGAAATCGATCGTGAAGTAGAACGTCCAGTCGTGAAAAACTAATCAACTTATTACGCTTCAGAAATACATCCAAAGCGTTTGATTTAGAAGGTTCTTTTGAAGTAGAAACACCAAGTGAAAACACAATCGTGATTACACGTAAGGACGCTTCAGGAGAATTCGAAGCACGCTTAGAAGCAAACCTTGAAACAAAAGAGTTCACTATTTTCGAACAAGGAAATGTTGTGACATTATAAAATTCAACAATAAAGACGAGTGGTTTTCTTCGCCATATGGGGAGAAAGGCCACTCGTCTTTTTTTATCGCAAAAGAATAGTACTTAATGGGCAGATATGATAAAATGACTCTGTATGACAAACTTTGTATCTTCTAGTGTCATCTTACTTTAGAAATAAAAGCGCCCGAATGTGTCGAACGTTTTTATTTCTAAAAGTAGGTCTGGAAGATACGCAAATAAGAGAAAAGGAGATTAGTTATGTCAGAAAAGAAAGTTTTTAGCTACAACTGGGGCGGACGTCAATTAACAGTTGAAATCGGCCAATTAGCAAAACAAGCCAATGGTGCTGTATTAGTACGTTACGGTGATACTGTTGTGTTAACAGCGGCTGTTGGTACAAAACAAGCAAAAGATACAGATTTCTTCCCGTTAACAGTGAACTACGAAGAAAAAATGTATGCAGCAGGTAAAATTCCTGGAGGCTTTATCAAACGTGAAGGCCGTCCAAGTGAACATGCAACTCTTACAGCGCGTTTAATCGACCGTCCAATCCGTCCAATGTTTGCGGAAGGGTTCCGTAACGAAGTACAAATCACAAATACTGTAATGTCAGTAGATCCTAACTGTCCACCAGAAATGGCAGCAATGTTTGGTTCTTCATTAGCATTATGTATTTCAGATATTCCATTTGATGGACCAATCGCTGGAGTAGACGTAGGTCGTGTAAACGGTGAATACGTCATTAACCCAACAACAGAACAAAAAGAAAATTCAGATATCGAATTATCTGTAGCTGGTACTGCAACTGCCATCAACATGGTAGAAAGTTCAGCTAAAGAAGTGAACGAAGAAGATATGCTTGGTGCATTATTATTCGGTCACGAAGAAATTAAAAAATTAGTAGCTTTCCAAGAAGAAATCGTTCGCGAAGTTGGTAAAGAAAAAATGGAAGTAACTTTACTTTCATTCGACCCAGCCATCGAAGCACAAGTAAAAGATTTATTCAGTCAAGCAATGATTCACGCGATCCAAACAGAAGAAAAATTAGCGCGTGAAGCAAACATCGAAAAAGTGAAAGAAACAGCTATCGAGCACTTCGAAGCGGTATTAGAAGAAAATGACGAAAAAGCAGGACTTCTAAAACAAGTTTCTCAATTAGTAGATAACTTAGAAAAAGACGAAGTACGTCGTTTAATCACTGAAGAAAAAGTACGTCCTGATGGTCGTAAGATTGACGAAATTCGTCCATTATCTTCAGAAATCGATTTATTACCACGTGTTCACGGTTCAGGTTTATTCACTCGTGGACAAACTCAAGCATTAACTTCAGCAACACTTGCACCTCTTGGAGAATACCAAGTGATTGATGGTTTAGGAATCGAAGAAGGGAAACGATTCATTCACCACTACAACTTCCCACAATTCTCTGTAGGTTCAGTTGGTCGTGCTGGTAGCCCAGGTCGTCGTGAAATTGGTCACGGTGCGCTAGGGGAACGTGCATTGAAACAAGTGATTCCAAGTCCAGAAGACTTCCCTTACACAATCCGTCTTGTATCAGAAGTATTAGAATCAAACGGTTCTTCTTCTCAAGCAAGTATTTGTGCGGGAACATTAGCATTGATGGCTGCCGGTGTGCCAATTAAAGCACCTGTAGCAGGTATCGCAATGGGTCTTATTTCTGACGGTACAAACTACACAGTCTTAACAGATATCCAAGGGTTAGAAGACCACTTAGGAGACATGGACTTTAAAGTAGCCGGAACGAAAGACGGAATTACAGCTCTTCAAATGGATATTAAGATTCAAGGAATTACAGAACAAATCTTACGTGAAGCCCTAACGCAAGCGAAGAAAGCACGTTTTGAAATTCTTGAAGAATTAACATCAACAATTGCTGAACCTCGTAAAGAGTTAAGCCCATATGCACCTAAGATTGAAATGATTTCTATCCACCCTGATAAGATTAAAGTAGTTATCGGACGTGGTGGGGAAACAATCAACTCTATCATCGACGAAACAGGCGTTAAATCGATATCGACCAAGAAGGTCACGTATCTATCGCTTCTACAGATGCTGCTATGATTCAACGTGCAAAAGAAATCATCGAAGATTTAACACGTGAAATCGAAGTAGGTCAAGTATACGAAGGAACTGTACGCCGTATCGAAAAATTCGGTGCATTCGTAGAAATCGCTAAAGGAAAAGATGGGTTAGTTCACATCTCTGAATTAGCACACGAACGCGTTGGTAAAGTAGAAGATGTACTTGCTTTAGGCGATAAAGTAACTGTGAAAGTTATCGAAATCGACGGACAAGGACGTATCAACTTATCACGTAAAGCATTATTACCAAAAGAAGATAAAGAATAATCTTTCAATTCTAGCCTCTGCATTTTGCAGGGGCTTTTTTGTTTTGTCAAAAAGTACAGCAATAGAGCACTTCCTAGATTCTTTGATATTCGCAAAAAAGGGACAAATATGATATTCTTATAGAGTATATAGGGTGGAGAAATCTGCCCAGAGGAATCAATTTAAATAATAGAAAATGAGAGGTAAACCATGAGTTCAATTAAAATCATCGCACTTGGTGGTGTGAGAGAAAACGGTAAGAGCTTATATGCCGTTGAAGTGGAAGAAGAGATCTTCGTCTTAGATTGCGGTCTTGTCTATCCAGAAGATGAACTATTAGGGATTGATGTTGTCATTCCTGATTTCACATACTTAGAAGAAAATAGAGACCGTATTGCAGGGGTCTTCTTAACGCACGGACATGCCGATGCTGTTGGAGCCTTGCCTTATTTCTTACAAAATATCGATGCACCGGTATTCGGTTCAAAATTAACGATTGCTCTTGCGAAATACTATGTAGAGTCTTCAAATGTCGTGAAAGGATTTAACGACTATCATGAAGTAACAGAAAATACAGAGATTGATTTTCCAACAGCAACCGTGAAGTTCTTTAAAACAACGCACACAATTCCAGATTCATTAGCGATTGTCATCAAGACTAGCGAAGGAAATATTGTGTACACTGGGGACTTCAAGTTCGACCAAAGTGCTGCAGTGGAATATCAAACAAACTTTGGACGTATCGCCGATGTTGGTGAAGACTATGTACTAGCACTGCTTAGCGATTCAAGTGACGCAGAAAGCACAGTCGAAAACGTCAGCGACCGTAAAGTAGCCGAAACGATGTTAGAGACATTCATGAATGCAGAAGGACGTATTATCGTTGCCTGCGTTGCAAGTAATATTTTACGTATTCAACAAGTCATCAATGCAGCCTTCGAGTCAGGACGCAAGATTTCCTAACAGGATCTGAGCTTGAAGAAATCGTCAATATCGCATTAAGCTTGAATAAATTAACAGTTCCTGATAAAGAGTTAATCGTGAACTTCAATCAAATGAAGAAATTAGCCGATGATGAATTAGTCATCCTTGAAACTGGAAATGCCGGAGAGCCAATTAAAGCCTTGCAAAAGATGGCGCTTGGACGTCACCGTCAAGTGAACTTACACGAAGGCGACTTAGTGTATATCGCAACAACTCCATCTGTAGCAATGGAAACACAAATCGCTCGCACAAAAGACTTAATCTACCGTGCGGATGCGGAAGTGTTCGAAATGGCTAACAGCAAAAAATCAAGTGGGCACGCAACTCCAAACGACTTGAAACTGATGATGAACTTACTTCAACCAACATTCTTCATCCCAGTTCAAGGCGAGTATCGTAGCCTCTTAGCGCATGCAGAACTTGCGAACGAATTAGGCATTCCATATAAAAATATCTTCATTCCTGGTAAAGGGGATGTCGTGGAAATCGAAAATGGCCGTATGAGCGTTACTGGACAAGTTCCAGCAGGAAATGTTTTAGTAGACGGAATCGGTGTTGGAGATATCGGAAATATCGTTCTGAAAGACCGTAAGATTCTATCTGAAGACGGTGTGTTCGTAGCCGTTGTGACGATTTCAAGACGTCTAGGAAAAATCCTTAGCGGACCACAAATCATTTCACGCGGATTCGTGTATATGAAGACGAGTGAAGAACTCTTAACAGAAGCGCAAAAGATTGTGACAGATGTTGTCGAAGAAAACTTAGCCAGTGATGATTTCGAATGGCCACGCCTCAAACAAGAAGTTAGAGACGCATTAAGTCGTTACTTATTCGATAAAACAAAACGTCGCCCAGTCATCTTACCGATGATTATGGAAGCTTCTAACTATAAGAAATAATTGGATTTAAGGAGATTAGAATGAATTCAAAAGCAGTTAAAATCTTACTTGAAGTACTTGGAGCCGTTGTGGTAAGTGCGGTATTATCGTTTATCCCACAAGAGGCACTTCCATTTGTTGTAGACCTTGCGATTATCCCATTAATTTTCGTGGCATTACGTCGCGGATTAGTATGGGGATGTATTGCAAGCACCTTATTTGGTGTCATCCATATGTTCATTCACCCAAGCGGAGCAGGATATTTTATGGTTCCGTTCCACGATTCTGTGATGGCATACGGATTCGTAGGTGTTGCAGGATTCTTTGCTCGTAACACGGTTCGTACAGCCTTCAACGCTCGTACGTCTTCAACAACATTAAACGTTGTGACAGCAAGCTTGATTGCAACATTTGTGAGCTATGGTATGCATGCGATTGGTACAGCGATTGGTGCACCATCGTTATTCTCAGCTGATAAAGTAGCCTTAGCACAAGGGTTCTTCGGCTTTGGCATGAGCTTTGTTGTGACATTAGTAGTGACACTTGTACTTTTAGTAACACCAATTTACGTGAAACGTTCGCTATATATTCCAAAAGGAACACGTTTCTTATCACGTCGCGAACAATCACATTTATTAAACGATTAATAGTAAAAAAGAGAAAGACCCTGATTCGTCGCGGTCTTTTTTCTTTCAATTTTGAGAGGAGAGCCAATGGCATTTATTAGTTCGATTCTTTATATCATCATTTTACTCAATACCATTGCCGCAATTATCACGGTGTTTCGTGAGCCTCGTGAAATTGCTGCGACATGGGGATGGTTGATTGTCCTTGTGATGTTACCGGTCATCGGATTTATCATCTACTTCTTCTTTGGTAGACGTATTCGTAAAAAACGCATCTTTAATTTGCGCGCCCAAGAAACAGTCGGCCTGCAAGAATTAGTCGAGCAGCAGCAACGAGACTTGGCCTATACGAAGGAGAAAATCGGTCCTGCGAAATTTCGCTTTAAGAACCCGTACCAAGAAGAATTAGCATCCTTCTTCCTGGAAGCCGATGATGCGATTATTACCGAGAATAATGATGTAGAGATTTTTGTGGACGGAGAAGAGAAGTTTAACCGTCTAAAAGAAGATATTAATAACGCTAAACATCATATTCACTTGCTGTATTACATTTTCAATCAAGATGAAATTGGCGAAGAAATCATGCAACTCTTGATCGATAAAGCCCAACAAGGGGTCGAAGTGCTTGTCATTTATGATGCCCTAGGGTCACGGAAGACGCGCAATGCTTTTTGGAATAAGCTGCATGAAGCAGGTGGTCAGTCTGTTGCCTTCTTCGGGTACACACTTGGATTTATCAACTGGCGTATTAACTATCGTAATCACCGTAAGCTTGTTGTGATTGACGGTAAAATCGGCTATATTGGCGGCTTTAATGTCGGTGACGAATATTTAGGCAAGGCCCACTTGGCGCTTGGCGTGACACGCATTTGCGTATTGTTGGGGATGCCGTTTATTCATTGCAATCGCGTTTCTTCGTCGATTGGAATGCCGCGGTTAAAGAAGAACAAAGACGAGAATTTATTCCAGAGTATTTCCCTCTAACCCAGGCGGAGGGCGATAATACCATTCAGATTGTTTCGACTGGGCCAGATAGCGATGTTCAGAAAATCAAGTTTGGTCTCGTTAAGATGATTTTAATGGCGAAAAAGTCAGTGTGGATTCAAACTCCTTACTTTATCCCAGATGAAAGTGTCCAAGAGGCGTTAAGTATTGCTGCGATGTCTGGAGTAGACGTTCGCGTGATGATTCCATGTAAGCCGGACCATCCAGTCGTTTATCGTGCGACAGAATACTATTCAAGCCAATTATTGAAATCAGGCGTGAAGATTTACGTGTATCAAAAAGGATTCCTTCATGCCAAGATAATGGTCGTCGATGGTGAAATGGCAACCGTTGGGACTTCGAATTTCGATATGAGAAGTTTCCGCTTAAACTTCGAAGTGAACGCCTTTGTTTATAACGAACAGTTCGCTAAAAAAGTCGAAGAGGAATTCGTCAATGACTTGAAAAACTGTACCATCGCAAATGAAAAATACTTCGAAAAACAAGATCGCTGGAAGAGATTTAAACAGAAATTCGCAAGATTGTTTGCACCAATCTTATAGTTGTTAATTAGATTGAAAAATGCACTCACAATAGCATTTGTGAGTGCATTTTTTATATTGCCTTAATCGAAAAAGTCCAAATATGGACATGTCCATATTTGGACTTTTTAGCCTTAGCTCAATTTGATAGTAAAAAAAACATTACCAAATATGGTAATTACCATATTTGGTAATTGCGGATTAATCTAATTCCATGCAAGCGACGATTTGTTCCACATTCAAGATGTGAGTGATGTTTGATCCTTGTTCTAAGAACACAAAGTGATTATTCATTTGAATAGGGCTCTTGATTGTACCGTTCTTTGTGAATGTTACTAGATTCCCAGCGTTATCGTATTTCTCGAAGTGGAGTACGATTGGTTTCTTGAAGTAGAAGCTATGGTGGATTTGCTCAACCACGTCGATAAGTGGCATGACAGTTGGTTTAAAGAACACATCTCTTTCTTCATATTCTTCTTGAGAGACTTGTAGTTTATTAATGAATGGTTTGATAAATGATGTAAATGTTGATTTGCGTTGTTCCATTTCCGATACCTCCGAACATTTGTTTGCATATTTATTATACGAACAAATGTTCTAAAATGCAATAGAAAAGAAAAAGTTTTTCAAAAAAAGATGTGTTTCTTCCTATTTATAAAGTTTGAGTTTGGCCGATAATATGGGGAATTAACGTTTGAATGAAAGCAAAATAAAGTTTATAATAGTTAAGAAAAGCATTTTACTATTCGTGAAAGCGAATGGATTGGAGGTGTCACATGAGTCAAGAGATTCTAAATTCTGTTTTGGCCATTGAGTCTGAAGCAAAAGCGTTGAAGGAAAAGTTCGAGGAACAATTATCCCAAACGAATGCTGCGACAGATCAACGAGTGAACGAAGCTAAATCGAATATGGAACATTCGTTAGAAGTCTACAAAGCTGAGTTGAAAGAAAAAAATCAACAAAGAAAGCAGAGTTCGAAGCGAAAGTGAAAGAAGACGAATTAGCAGAAATTGCTGCGCTGAAAGAACGTTTCAATCATCTGAAACAGGATTTAGTTCAGGATACTGTGAAGGAGGTGTTGAAGAGATATGGCAATAGCTAAAATGAATAAGGTGATGTTGATTGCCCCAACGGACAAACAAAATGACCTATTGGATGCTATTCAAGAATTACAATCTTTAGAAGTAACCTCGCTAGAACAGGCAAAAGAACTATTTACCGAAAATTCCATCGCTTTACAAGAAGCCGATGCAGAGGAAATGAACGCTCTTCAACAGAAATTCGAAGGGATTCATGCGGCTATTACTTTTGTCGAAAAAAATCAAAAGCAACCGTCATTAATTCAAAAGTTAAAAACGCCAAGAGAGCAATTTGCACTTTCTGAATTACAAAAAGAAGTACAAAAATGGGACACTGACGCCTTAGTGGAACATGTTGAAAGTATTCGTAACACACTTCGCAAAAAGGATGACGAATTAAAAGAGCTTCGTGAAAAAGAGGCTTTGCTTCGTAAGTGGAGCGCCCTTGATTTCTATCCGAAAGATATCTTTAAACATCCATATACGAAAACGAAAATGGGGACGATTCCTCAAGCAACGGATAATGCGTACTTGGACGGATTAAAAGAGAGCGAATTGATTTCTGTTCACGAAGTGTATCACACACGTGAAGAAATCGGAGTATTGGTGACATATCCACGAAAAGCACAACAAGCTGCCAAAGAAGAGTTAGCGAAAGCACACTTTAGTATTGTATGGTACGCGTTTGAAGAAGCTCCTTCTGTTGAGTTGGAGAAAAATCTTAAAGCGCAACAAGCAGTTGTGGATGCTAAGAAGAAAGTGTTAGATGACTTACAAGAAGAAAAAGACCTTCTTCGCAAGTTACAGCTTTCTGCGGAAGTTACTTATAACGAATTACAAAAAGAACAAGCCAAAAATGGATTGGTGAATGGTCAACATGTATTCGTGCTTCAAGGATGGTTAACTACAAAAGCAGTCGATGACGTTGAAGTTCAACTCAAAGAAAAGTTAGGAGAAGGCGAATATGTCTTCTTACCACTCGAGATTGCTGAAGAAGAATACGAAGAAGTGCCAACGGTTTTAGAAAACAATGCCTTCTTACAACCATTCGAAAATCTAACAGAAATGTATGGTTTACCAAAATACGGAGAATTAGACCCAACGCCTTATACAGCACCATTCTATCTCGTCTTCTTCGGGATGATGGCAGCGGACTTAGGATACGGAGCGCTTCTCTGGTTGGGAACATTCATCATGTTGAAGTTCTTCCATTTTGATAAAGGAATGAATCGCAACTTGAAGTTCTTCCACTTACTAAGCTACCCAGTAATGATCTGGGGGATTATTTTTGGATCAGCATTCGGTGCGGATTTACCATTCCAGCCACTATCACTTTCAAAAGACCTCATTACGATTATGATCTTATCGATTATCTTCGGGGTTATTCAAATTATGGTCGGCTTATCACTTGGGGCTTACTCAAATCTAAAGAAAAAAGCTTATGTTGATGCCTATACGAGTCATCTAGGATGGTTAGCGATTATTACGGGAATCATTCTTTATGTCTTAGGCTCAATGGTACTCAATATTTCTTGGATTGCGACAATCGGTTCATCGATTGCGATTATTGCAGCCGTTGCGATTGTAGTCGTAACTGTCCTATCGAGCGAAACAAGTGGGGCGGTTTAGCGAGCGGTCTATATAACTTGTACGGAATTAGTGGATACGTAGCAGACGTCGTGAGTTACACGCGTCTAATGGCGCTAGCTGTATCAGGGGGAAGTATCGCGAGTGCGTTCAATATGTTGGTAGGATTCCTTCCACCAGTTGCACGTTTCACAGCAGGTATTTTCTTAATCGTAGCCTTACAAGGGTTGAATATTTTCCTTTCATTCCTTGGAGCTTACGTTCACGGCTTACGTCTACAGTTCGTTGAATTCTTTGGTAAATTCTACGACGGCGGCGGACGCGCATTAAAACCGTTCAAAACATATGAAAAATACGTTGATATTAAACAACAGAAATCAGAATAAATGGAGGAAATATAATTATGACAAACTGGTTAACATTTTTCGCTGAAAATGGTGGAGGGCAAATCTTTGCTGCTCTAGGGATGGCAATTGCCATTATCTTCTCAGGGATTGGATCATCAAAAGGGGTAGGGATTGCCGGTGAAGCAGCTGCTGCCTTAATTAAAGAACAACCTGAAAAATTCGTTCAAGCATTAATCTTACAACTATTACCTGGTACACAAGGGATCTACGGATTCATCGTTGCCTTCTTCATCATGATTAACATGTCAGCTTCAATGACTTTAGCAGCTGGTTTATACTTATTCATGGCAGCTTTACCAATCGCATTCACTGGTTTATTCTCAGGGATTGCCCAAGGTAAAGTAGCAGCAGCAGGTGTACAAATCTTAGCGAAAAAACCTGAAGAATCTACTAAAGGGATTATCTTTGCCGCAATGGTTGAAACTTACGCAATCTTAGGATTACTTGCTTCTATCTTAATTATCATTAACAAAGGTTAAGAGGAGGGGGGTATTCTTGAAAGATTTAGAGCAACTAAAACAACTTATTCTAGCGGATTTAGAAAAAGAATCAAAGCAGCGAATTGAGGTTGCTACTAAAGAACAAGAAGAACGCATCAATCAAATGAATGCACAATATTCGCAACAAGAAATGGCGAAGAAAACTGCATTAAAACAAGAAGCAAAATCACAATACGAAAAAGAGCAACAGACTATTTTGAACGCAAGTAAAAAAGAAGTCTTGCGCGTCAAACGTGAACTTCTTGAAAGTGTATTTGAGGACGTTCTACAAGTAATGTCTACCTGGAGTGGGGAAACATTACGTCTCTTTATCGAGTCAGCTATTCGCAAATTACCAAAACAACAACAAACAACACTTACTTTTGGAGAGGAAACTGTTTCTCGTCTGAGCGATGAAGATAAACATGCGTTAACTTCGCAATTTGCCTTTGTTCACATCGACGCAGCAACTCTTCCAAAGAAAGCTGGATTTGTGTTGAAACAAGAAGGTATCGAATATAACTATTTATTCGAAGCATTAATTGAAGATTTAAAAGAAGAATATTCACCTATCTTAGCTAGAAAAGCATTCATTGGGTAAGGAGGGATGGAATGAATGATTTAGCCTATTCAGGAGTGAATACGACCGTTCGTATTCTTGAACAGCAATTACTGTCCAAGGAACAATTGAATGGGATTCTCGTATCTAAATCCTTACAACAAGCATTAGAAGCCTTGCAAAAGACAAGTTATGAGGTAGATGTACAAGAAGTTCTCGAATCAAGACAGTTCGACCCAGTCCTAGATGCCCATTTGAAACGCAACTATGATGAGGTATTAGAACTCATTCCGGATGCATCACTCCTTGATGTATTCTCGATTCGTTACACTTACCATAATTTAAAAGTTCTTCTGAAATCGAAGTTCTCTGGAAAAGACTTAAAACATTTATGTGTACCGTTAGGACGTTATTCCTTCGAAACCTTAAATCAATTAGTCGAAACTCAAGATTCACTTGATGTACCAGATATCATGATTGAAGGGGTTCGTGAAGCGTATGCCGATTTTGAAAACTTTGGTCGCCTAGAAGCAGCCGATGTATTTATGGATCGCTACTATTTCAAACATCTTCGACTCATCGACCGTACAATGAATCAAGAGATCATCCATCAAATCGTGAACATTATGATTGATATGGAAAACATCACAACGTTAATTCGTGCCACAAAGCAAAAACAATCACGCTCATTCTTAATTGGGGTATTGTCTAGCGAAGGTACTGTAGATAAGACATTATTAATCGACGAAGTGCTTGAAAAGGGCACAGAGGCTCTTGTTGACCTTTATCGTCATGTTCCATACTATGACAAGTTTGTTGCGATTTTAGAACAGGAAGAACATCCAGTCTTTGCATTGGAATTATTAAAAGAAGAATTGATTCATCACATTCTAGAAGAAGCGACTTTTGAACCATTTGGACCCTTGCCAAGTCTTGCGTATATTCATGCGCTTGAGATGGAAGTTAAAAACCTTCGTCTATTACTTGTGGGTGTGGACAATGAGTTTACAGAAGAACAATTAAGAGAAAGGATGCGACCAGTTTATGTCTCATAAAATTGCCGTAGTTGGCGACAAAGATTCCATCCTTCCTTTTAAAATTTTAGGATTTAACGTGTTCCCTTGCCACGAAGCGCAAACGGCACGCAAGATGATTGATGAACTTAGTGAAGAGGAAGTCGGCATCATTTATGTAACGGAAGCTATTGCTAGTCAAATTCCGGAAACGATTCGTCGTTATGATGCGGAAATTTCACCAGCCATCATCCTCATTCCGAACCATAAAGGGTCTTTAGGAATTGGAAAATCAAGAATTCAAGAAAATGTAGAAAAAGCGGTTGGACAAAACATCTTATAACCAACCAATACACGAAACTAAGGGAGGTACCTCAGTGAAGATCGGAAGAATCGTAAAAGTATCAGGTCCTCTTGTGACTGCTGAAGGAATGGAAGATGCGAATATTCAAGATATTTGTCGTGTAGGTCATCTAGGCCTTATCGGTGAAATTATCGAAATGCGTAAAGATATTGCATCCATTCAAGTATATGAAGAAACTTCAGGAATTGGACCAGGAGAACCCGTCGAAACAACAGGGGAAGCTTTATCTGTTGAATTGGCGCCAGGGATTGTATCTCAAATGTTTGATGGGATTCAACGTCCCCTCAATAAATTTAAAGAAGTATCACAAAGTGACTTCTTAGTCCGCGGAACAAACGTGGATCCACTTGACCGTGAAAAAGAGTGGGAATTCGTTCCTACTGCTACTGTGGGTCAAGAAGTAGAAGCCGGAGACATTATCGGTTATGTACAAGAAACTAAAGTTGTACAACATAAAATCATGGTGCCTTACGGTGTGAAAGGTAAATTAGTAACAGTGGAAGCTGGAAACTTCAAAATCGAAGATACAGTGTACCAAATTGAAACAGAATCAGGCGTACGTGATTTCAACTTAATCCAACGTTGGCCGGTACGTCGTGGTCGTCCATATAAAGTAAAGAAAAACACTGAAGTTCCAATGTTAACAGGACAACGTGTTATCGATACTTTCTTCCCAGTAACAAAAGGGGGAGCAGCAGCTGTACCAGGACCATTCGGAGCTGGTAAAACAGTGGTGCAACACCAAATCGCAAAATGGGCTGACGTGGATATCGTAGTATACGTAGGTTGTGGGGAACGTGGAAACGAAATGACAGACGTATTGAACGAATTCCCTGAATTGATTGACCCAACAACAGGTGAATCTATCATGGAACGTACCATCTTAATCGCCAACACTTCTAACATGCCGGTAGCGGCTCGTGAAGCGTCTATTTACACAGGTATCACAATTGCGGAATACTTCCGTGATATGGGATATAACGTAGCCATCATGGCGGACTCAACATCACGTTGGGCAGAAGCGCTTCGTGAAATGTCTGGACGTTTAGAAGAAATGCCAGGGGACGAAGGTTACCCAGCATACTTAGGAAGCCGTATCGCAGAATACTACGAACGTGCAGGACGTGTTGAAACATTAGGTAGCGATGGCCGTGAAGGTACAATTACAGCAATCGGTGCCGTATCACCTCCAGGGGGGAGATACATCAGAACCAGTTACACAAAATACATTACGTGTAGCGAAAGTATTCTGGGGATTAGATGCAACATTGGCGCAAAAACGTCACTTCCCATCTATGAACTGGTTAACGTCTTACTCATTGTATGATCCAGAAGTTGGTAAATATATGGACGAAAACGTTCATGCAAACTGGTCTGAATTTGTTCAACATGCAATGAATACATTACAAGAAGAAGCAAGCTTAGAAGAAATCGTTCGTTTAGTTGGTCTTGAATCATTATCTGAACGTGACCGCCTAACGATGATGACTGCTAAAATGCTTCGTGAAGACTTCTTACAACAAAATGCGTTTGACGATGTCGATACATTCTCATCTCGTGAGAAACAATATCGCATGTTAGAACTCATCTTGACATTTGAAAAAGAAGCGCGTCGTGCGATGAAACTTGGTTCATACTATGCTGAAATCATCGACGGAACAGAAGATGTGCGTGACCGTATCGCACGTTCAAAATATATTCCAGAATCTGAAATTGCTCGTTTCGATGAAATCAGAGAGCAAATTAAAACGGATATCGAAAAAACAATTCAACATGGAGGGATGACACATGCTTAAAGAGTATCGTACGATTAGTGAAGTTGTTGGCCCTTTAATGATGGTTGAACAAGTCGAAGGCGTTAAATATGATGAGTTGGTTGAAATCCAATTACAAAATGGTGAATTGCGTCATGGACAAGTACTAGAAGTAAACGAAGATAAAGCAATGGTTCAGATTTTCGAAGGACCAAGCGGAATCAACATTCGTGATACAAAAGTACGTTTCCGTGGTAAACCATTATCATTAAACGTATCAGAAGACATGATTGGTCGTATTTTCGATGGGATGGGGAACGTTATGGATGATGGCCCTGAAATCCTTCCAGAAGCGACTCTAGACGTAAACGGACAAGCAATTAACCCAGTTTCTCGTGACTATCCGGATGAATTTATCCAAACAGGGATTTCTGCGATTGACCACTTGAACACTCTTGTTCGTGGACAAAAATTACCAGTATTCTCTGGTTCAGGGCTTCCTCACAAAGAGTTAGCAGCCCAAATCGCACGTCAAGCGACTGTATTAAATAGCGACGAAAAATTCGCGGTAGTATTTGCTGCAATGGGGATTACGTTCGACGAAGCGGAATACTTCATGGAAGACTTCCGTAAGACAGGGGCGATTGACCGTTCAGTGATGTTCCTAAACTTAGCGAGCGACCCAGCCATCGAACGTATTGCGACACCAAAAATCGCATTAACAACAGCTGAGTACTTAGCGTTTGAAAAAGGAATGCACGTTTTAGTTATCATGACAGACATGACAAACTACTGTGAAGCGCTCCGTGAAATTTCAGCGGCTCGTCGTGAAGTTCCAGGACGTCGTGGATACCCAGGTTACTTATATACAAACCTTTCAACAATCTACGAACGTGCAGGACGTATCGTTGGTAAGCCAGGATCGGTAACTCAAATCCCAATCCTTTTCAATGCCTGAAGATGATATTACTCACCCAATTCCTGACTTAACAGGATATATCACAGAAGGACAAATCATTTTGGACCGTGCTCTTGATAAACAAGGGATTCAACCTCCAATTAACGTATTGCCTTCATTATCTCGTCTAAAAGATAAAGGTTCAGGTGAAGGAAAGACTCGTAAGGACCACGCACCAACGATGAACCAATTATTCGCGGCGTATGCAACTGGTAAACAAGCAAAAGAACTTGCGGTTGTATTAGGGGAATCTGCATTATCAAAAACAGATAAGAAATATGTAGAGTTCACAGAACGTTTTGAACGTGAATATGTTGGACAAGGCTTCTATACGAACCGTTCTATCCAAGAAACATTAGACCTTGGATGGGAACTCTTATCAATCCTTCCACGTACGGAATTGAAACGTATTAAGGATGAGTTATTAGATGAATACCTTCCGGAAGGGGAGTGATTCTTTTGACACGATTGAATGTCAAACCGACTCGTATGGAGTTGACGAAATTAAAGCATCGTCTTGTCGTGTCAAAAAGGGGGCATAAACTCCTAAAGGATAAACAAGATGAGTTAATGCGTCAGTTCATCGAATTAATTCGTAAAAACAATGCGTTACGTGAGGCGGTTGAAAATCGTCTTGTGGCAGGGATGAAGAGCTTCGTTCTAGCGAAAGCAACACTAGAAGAAGCGTTCATCGAAGAACTTGTGGCGATTCCACCACAAAGCGTATCCTTGGATTTACAAGAAAAGAACATTATGAGTGTGTATGTTCCAGAAATGCATTTCACAGTGACAGATGAAAACGAAGAGAGTGACTTCAAATATGGGTACTTGAACTCGAACAGTGAAATTGACGACTCTGTAGAACAAATCTCAGATGTGTTAAATGATCTACTAGAGTTGACAGAGATTGAAAAAACTTGCCAATTACTAGCAGATGAAATCGAAAAAACAAGACGTCGTGTAAACGCCCTTGAATATCGATTAATCCCACAATTAGAAGAAACGATTTACTTTATCGAAATGAAACTTGAAGAAAACGAGCGCGCAAGCATTACTCGTATTATGAAAGTGAAAGATATGGGACAAAAATAAAGAAAAGAAGGCTCCTAGCAGGTGATGCTAGGAGCCTTTTTGATTTAATTTCGTTAAATTCTAGAAGAAATTATGAAAGCGTTTTAAATATAGCAAAATAGTACTAGTAAAGAGCAAAAAAGTCTAAGTCTCATCAATAAGAAAGTGCTAAAATTAATTATGGAAACGTTTTTACAAATCAAGGAGGGGTATTATGTATAATCGTCAAAATATGGAGAAGAGACAGCGCTTCTCTATTAGAAAGCTCACAGTTGGGACATGTTCAGTCATCATCGGGGCTTTCTTTTTTGGCACGCTTCAACCAGTTTCTGCAACTGAAGCTGCTGCAACAGAGGTAGTAGCGACGGCCGTAGAAAACACGCCAGCTAGTGAGGTGGCGGCCACTGCTGAAGAGAAACCAGCAGTAGAATCTGGTGCTACAGCAACTGAGGCTACGCCAAAAGAAGAAAAAGAAGCAGTTTCTAATGAAGCTGCAAACACGGAGGCAACTGATAAAGTAGAAGAAAAAGCTACTGAAGCAGCTGCTACAGAAACAGCGGAGGCTAAACCAGCAGAAGCTAAACCAGCGGAAGCTAAACCTGCAGAAGCTAAACCAGCGGAAGAAAAACCGGCCGAAGCAGCAACGGGTGAAACTCGCGAAGCTACTGGTGAAACTCGTGAAGCAACAGCCGAAGTGAAAAAAGAGTGGAACTCTGTAAGCCGCGTGAAAGGGAATGTTGAAGTCGTTGAAGAAGGCGGAGTACGCTACAACAAATTAACTGCAACTGAAGCAAACGACAATGGGGCAAACGAAGCTCTATTCGAAAAAGCTGGCTTGCAAGCTGATGCGGAAGGAAATGTAAGCGTTGACTTAACGTTTAAAGCAAACTCACTTCCTGCAGAAACTCGTTTTGGGGTTTATGTAAAATATAAAGATAATGACAACAACATCTTTGTAGGATATGACAAGGGCGGTTGGTTCTGGCAATACAAAGGACCAGGTGTAAACACATGGTATAGCAAGACTCGTGTAGAGGCACCAAATGTGGGTGAAGAAAACCACCTATCTATCGTGTACAAGAAAGATGGTCAATTAAACGCTACAAATAATGGACAAGCTTTATTTAGCACAGAAGTCGTTCCAGAAGCTGTCAAGAACGCTTTAGCTGATGTGAATAAAGTTTATCTTAAAGCGGGAAAATATTATAAAGAAATAACATCTGTATCGATCAAAGCGGACAACCAAGATAACATTAAACCAGAAGAAGAAACTCCGGCTGTGGATGATGGTTTCCGTCGTAACGATCAAGATGTACATTACGAAACACTACAATCAGAACAATTAAAGCCATCATTGACACGGCGTTTCCACGTGTTAAAGAATATGAATTAGATGGAAAAACGTTAACAGGTCAAGTTCAAAAATTAGATAAAATGTCAATCAACGGTGTGTTAGTCACTCCAGAAGTTCAATACCGTAAGATTGATGGCACTACTGCAGAATATGTAATGACAGTAAGAAACGATGATGAATTCATCAACGCAGAAATCACTGTGAAATTACAATTAGTCGGCAACGAAATGCATTTCGATGTAACGAAAGTAGTGAACAAAAACAATGTTGAAATGGGTAAACCAGTCGACAATGTTCGAAAATTAATCCAAACCATTGAATTCCCAGGAAACACACTTGTTTCTGTAGGTTCTAATAAACAAAATGCGAAGTTTGACGGAGCGCAAATGTCCACAAACACACATAGAGCAGGGGATTATCATTTAGACTTGAAGACAGGCAAGATGAATGATTACGCTTATGGCTTCATGTATGGATTCGTTTCTTCTAACGAATTAGCAGCATCTGTTTGGAGTAACTCACAATTCACTTACCAAGGAAATGACTTTGCGCGTATAACAACTGCTTTACAAAGAGTTGATGGCGTAAACTATATTGGTATTCAAAGCTCACCTTACTGGTATCAACGCGCTTATAAGAACTTAGTATTCCCAGAATACACATTAGAGTTGCCAAGTTCTAAAGTAGTCATCACAAAAGACTTAAACAAAGATAATGTTGTGGACTGGCAAGATGGTGCGATTGCATATCGTAATATCATGAACAATCCAAAAGGAGCAGAATCTGTTCCAGATTTAGTAGCGTATCGTATTGCGATGAACTTCGCATCTCAAGCGCAAAACCCATTCTTAATGACACTAGATGGTATTAAGAAGATTAACTTACACACAGATGGTTTAGGACAATCAATCCTTCTTAAAGGATATGGTAGTGAAGGTCACGACTCAGGTCACTTAAACTATGCTGATATCGGTAAGAGAATCGGTGGCGTTGAAGACTTCAAGAAATTATTAGCTAGAGCGAAAGAATACGGTGCTAAAATCGGTATTCACGTCAATGCTTCTGAAACATATCCTGAATCTAAATACTTCAGCGAAGCGATTTTACGTAGAAACTCTGACGGAACATATATGTACGGTTGGAACTGGTTAGACCAAGGTATCAACATCGATGCAGAATATGACTTATCACATGGACGTTTAGATCGTTGGAAAGAATTAAGAGAAAAACTTGGCGGCGACTTAGACTTCATCTATGTGGACGTCTGGGGTAACGGACAATCAGGGGACAACACTGCTTGGCCAACTCACGTACTTGCTAAAGAATTAAACGCTCAAGGATGGCGTATGGCAATCGAGTGGGGCTTTGGTGCGGAATATGACTCAACATTCCAACACTGGGCAGCTGACTTAACTTACGGTGGATATACACTCAAAGGTATCAACTCAAATATCACTCGATTCATCCGTAACCACCAAAGACTCATGGGTGGGTGACTATCCAAGCTACGGTGGTGCCGCTAACTATCCATTACTTGGTGGATATAACATGAAAGACTTCGAAGGATGGCAAGGTCGAAGCGACTACGAAGGATATATTCGTAACCTCTTCGAAAACAACATTATGACGAAGTACTTCCAACACTACAAAGTATCTAAATGGGTAAACGGTAACCCAGTTGCAATGAGCGACAATGGTCAAAACTACAAGTGGACTCCAGAAATGGAAATTCATTTAACAAATGACAAAGGGGACGAAGTGAAGATTGTTCGTCAATCAAACGACCCTAATAGCCCAGACTACCGTAAACGTGTGACAACATTAAACGGTCGTGTCATCGAAAATGGCGGAAGCTACTTAGTACCATGGAACTGGGATGAAAATGGTAAAGCTTTAACAGGTGACAAAGAAAAGATGTACTTCTTCACAACTGAAGGTGGAACAACTGAATGGACTCTTCCTGAAGATTGGACAGGAGATAAAGTATACCTTTACCGTCTAACAGACCAAGGTAAGAAAGATGTTGTAGAATTAACAGTCGGCGCAGACCGTAAGATTCAAATTACTGGCGATGCGAACCAACCATATGTCCTTTACAAAGCTCCTCAAGGCAAGAAGACAATGGTATGGAGTGAAGGTTTACACATCTATGACCAAGGCTTCAACAGCGGAACATTAGATCATTGGGAAAAAACTGGTGACAGCGAACACGCTGAAATCGTGAAATCTCAAGGGGCTAACGAAATGTTACGTATTCAAGGAAATACTGAACGTGTGACATTGAAACAACGCTTAACAGACTTGAAACCAAACACAAGATATGCTGTTTATGTAGGGGTAGATAACCGAAGCGATGCACGTGCAGATATCACAATCCGTGTAGGCGACAAAGTGATTTCTAACTACACAAATAAATCAATTGCGAAGAACTATGTACAAGCACATGCGCATAACACACTTCCAAAGAATGCGACTGTAGATAATACAAGTTACTTCCAAAATATGTATGTATACTTCACAACAGGTGAAGATGTTTCTAACGTAACATTAGAACTTGGACGTGATGCAGATGCAGCAGCAACTTACTTCGATGAAATTCGTGTATTTGAAACCAATCTGTAATGTACAACGAAAAACACGACACAGGAAATGGTAAATTCAAACAAGACTTTGAAGAAGTGCCTCAAGGTATCTTCCCATTCGTAGTCGGAAACGTTGAAGGTGTACAAGATAACCGTACTCACTTATCAGAAAAACATGAACCATACACTCAACGTGGCTGGAACGGTAAGAAAGTTAACGATGTTATCGAAGGCAACTGGTCATTGAAGACAAACGGTTTATCAGGCTATGACAAACTCGTTTACCAAACAATTCCACAAAACTTCCGCTTCGAAGAAGGTAAGACTTATAAAGTAACCTTCGATTATGAAGCAGGTTCAAATGGAGCATACTCATTTGTTATCGGTAATGGCGAAAATACTCGTCGTAGTAAATTAACGAAATACGACTTAGAAAATACTTGGGAAAATTCATCAACTCCTAAGAAAGTAAGCTTCTATGTAACAGGTGAAAAAGGTGGAAACACTTGGATTGGTATTTACTCAAATGCGCGTGGTGCCGATACTAAAGGGGATTCAAACAATAACGAAATCAACTTCAAAGGTTATAAAGACTTCATGTTAGATAACCTTGAAATTGAAGAAATCAAGTTAACTGGTAAGATGCTGATTGATGAAGCTTACGAAAAGAACACTCCAATCGTAAATGGTAACTACAAACAAGATTCATTAAATGCTTATAAAGACGCTGTGGCGGCTTTATTAGAAGCAGATGAAAACATTAGTGTCGATGATGCTAGAGCGCTTATTGAACGTGTTAACGATGCTAAAGAAAAACTTGCGGTGAAACGTAGTGCGCCAGACTGGGATGATATCCATGATCTTGATGCTCCTTATGAGGAAGAAGATAATGTATGGTATGCATTTGATGGCAATACAAATACTTTATGGCATACACCTTATGGAGTGAATAGCTTAGGAAAACCATTAACAGTAGAGTTCAATAGTCCAATGGAATCAACTCGCTTTGAATACGTTCCTCGCCCTTCAGGTCCAAATGGACGTGTGATGAGCGGTAGCTTAACAGTAATCGATGAAAATGGCCAAGAACATAACTTTAGCTTTACTGGTTGGGCAAATAATGCGAAGACAAAAGTAATTAACTTCGATGCTCCAATCAAAGTGAAGAAAGCAATTTTCACAGGTAACGAAACTTATGGTGATCCAGGACATATTTCAGCAGCGGAATTACGCTTCGTTCTTCCAATTGAAGAAGATAAACCATTAGACGAAGCAGCATACAACGCTGAAGTAGAACGTGTTCGTAAGATTGACCGTCAAGACGCAAAAGAATACTTGGCAGCTGTAGAAGCATACAAGAATGGTCTTGCAGAACATAACTTATTAACTCCAAACGGACTTAATAAATTGGTAGAAGGATTGAAAGAAATTAAGGAAACTGAAGTTCAACCTGACCCAACACCAACTCCAGATCCAGAGAAACCAACTCCAGATCCAGAGAAACCAACTCCAGATCCAGAGAAGCCAACTCCAGATCCAGAGAAACCAACTCCAGATCCAGAGAAACCAACTCCAGATCCAGAGAAACCAACTCCAGATCCAGAGAAACCAACTCCAGATCCAGAGAAGCCAACTCCAGATCCAGAAAAACCAACACCAGACCAACCAACTGTTGAATTACCTCTATACGAAACAGATGGTGTGAAGGTAACGGTTGATAAGGAAAAAGGTATTGCGAGATTTGAAGACGAAAACGGAGATACTCCAGTAGTCGTTGAAGTTCCAACGAAACTTCTTGATAAGAACATCAAGATGCTTAAAGTTGAAAAAGTGGACGAAACAATTAAAGGTCTTGAAGGAAAAGAATATCAAGGTTATGAAATTACTTTCGTCGACAAAGATGGTAAAGCAGTTCGTGTTGAAGGGGATGCCAAAGTAACATTCCCAGTTGATAAAGAAGTAGATGGTGCATACTTCGTAACAAGCGATACAAAAGAAGTGAAAGAAAAAGTTGAATTCTCTAACGGTGAAAACAAAGTCGTTACACTTAACGTTAAACACTTCAGTTTATACGCAGTTACATTCAAAGTTGTTGCTAGTGAAACACCAGTAACTCCAACTACTCCAACTACTCCAACTACTCCAACTACTCCAGCAACACCTGCAACACCTGCAACACCAACAACACCTGCAACTCCAGCAGCACCTACTACACAAGTAGCAGCAGCTCCAAGTGCAGCCCAAGGAGAAAATAAACCAGCTCCAGCGCCTGCAGCAGGTGAAGCAAAAGAAACATTACCAAATACAGGGGTAGAAGATGTAACTCCAGGAATCATTGGAGGAATTCTTGCAGCTCTTGGTGGATTAGGCCTAGCCATTCCTAAAAAAGGTAAAAGAGACTAGGAAAGAACGAAAAAAATCAGATGAGAGGACACTCCTAACCGGTCCAAACCATTTGAAAAAGTAGTCTGCCCTCAAACCGGTTCACAATGTGAGCCGGTTTTCTCTTTTTGTAGATGGAAAATCTTGCAAAATCGTTTCAAATAGCGTAAAATTTATCTATTCGATGAAGAGAACAACTTGTGTAAATACACTTTTAGAGAGCCGGTTATTGGTGGAAGATTGGCAGTCCCTGTTTATAGCAAGAATCATCTCTTAGAAACTTTTCTGAAATACATGTTAGATTAAGAAGAGTCGCTTAAATGGCGTTAACAATTTACCAAGGCAAACAAAATATTTGTTTGTAAATTTGGGTGGTACCGCGGAAATGATTTCGCCCCTGCAATTTGGCAGGGGCTTTTTTTATGCTCAGTGGTCAAAAGATGAAAAAAACAGTCAAACAAAGGAGGAAATTCAATGAAGATGAAGGAAACATTGCAAATTGGGAAAACAGAATTCCCAATGCGTGGGAACTTACCAACAAAAGAAGTGGATTACCAAAAAGAATGGGAAGAAGCAGACGTTTATGGACAACGTCAGAAAAAGAATGAAGGCAAACCAACATTCGTGCTTCACGATGGCCCACCATATGCAAATGGTGCGGTTCACATGGGACATGCCTTAAACAAGATTTCGAAGGACTTTATCGTTCGTAGTAAATCAATGAGCGGATTCCGTGCACCATTCGTTCCAGGATGGGATACACACGGACTTCCAATCGAACAAGCTTAGCAAACGCTGAAGGGGTTGACCGTAAGAAATTATCAATCGCTGAATTCCGTAAATTATGTGCGGAATACGCATTACGTCAAGTGGACAACCAACGTGCTGAATTCAAACGTTTAGGGGTTACAGGTACATGGGATAAACCATACTTAACACTTCAACCAGAATTCGAAGCAGAACAAATTCGTGTATTCGGTAAAATGGCTGAAAATGGCTATATTTACAAAGGATTAAAACCAATTTACTGGTCTCCATCAAGTGAATCTTCACTTGCCGAAGCAGAAATTGAATATAAAGATGTAGAAAGCCCATCAATCTATGTGGCGTTCAAAGTCAAAGACGGAAAGCTGTTGTCTCTGATGATGCGTCATTCGTTATTTGGACAACAACTCCTTGGACACTTCCAGCAAACTTAGGGATCTTCGTACACCCTGACTATGAATATGCAGAAGTGAAAACAGACAAAGGTACTTTTGTAGTAGCCAAAGAATTAGTGAACTCACTTGCTGAAACTCTTGGTTGGGAATCAGTGGAAGTAGTAAAAGAATTCCGTGGAACTGAATTGGAATATGCAACAGCATGGCATCCATTCTACGAACGCGAATCACTAGTGATGCTAGGGGACTACGTAACGCTTGATGCGGGTACTGGTTTAGTTCACTCAGCTCCTGGACACGGGGAAGACGACTTCTACTATTCACGTAAATACAACTTAGATGTATTATCACCAGTGGATAACCAAGGTCATTACACTGCAGAAGCTCCTGGTTTTGAAGGAATGTTCTATGCTAAAGCAAACAAAGTCATTACAGACATGTTAGCTGAAAATGGTTCATTACTTAAATTAAGCTATTTCGTGCATAGTTACCCACATGACTGGAGAACGAAGAAACCAGTTATCTTCCGTGCAACTCCACAATGGTTTGCGTCAATCGATGCTTTCCGTCAAGATATTTTAGATGTGATTGAAAATGATGTGAAATGGTACCACCCATCAGGTCAAGTACGTATTTACAACATGGTTCGTGACCGTGGCGACTGGGTCATCTCTCGTCAACGTGTATGGGGTGTTCCACTTCCTGTATTCTACGCTGAAAACGGAGAACCAATCATCACTCCAGAAACAACAGAACACGTTGCAAAATTAGTCGAAGAATTCGGTTCTGACGTATGGTTCGAACGCGAAGCAAAAGAGTTATTACCAGAAGGATTTACACATCCAAGCAGTCCAAATGGTACATTTAAAAAAGAAATGGACATCATGGACGTATGGTTCGACTCAGGTAGCTCACATGCTGGTGTATTAAGCATTCGCCCAGAATTAACATTCCCAGCTGATTTATACTTAGAAGGATCAGACCAATACCGTGGATGGTTCAACTCAAGTTTAACAACAAGTGTAGCGGTTCATAAACAAGCTCCATATAAAGCAGTTCTTTCTCAAGGATTCGTAATGGACGGAGAAGGTAAGAAGATGAGTAAATCTCTAGGAAATGTCATCTCACCTGCAAAGAAATGCAAACAAAAGGGGCAGACATTATCCGTCTATGGGTATCATCTGTGGACTACGAATCAGACGTACGTATCAGTACTGAAATTTTAAACCAAGTATCTGAAGCATACCGTAAGATCCGTAACACAATGCGCTTTATGTTAGCGAACACTACAGACTTCGAACCATCTAAACATGCAGTAGCGTTTAAAGACCTACGTAGTGTGGACCAATACATGATGATTCGTTTCAACGATATCGTGAAGACAATTGAAGAAGCGTATGAAAACTACGAATTCTCAACAATTTACCAAACAGTGATGAACTTCTGTACCGTTGATTTATCACAGTTCTACTTAGACTTTGCAAAAGACGTTGTGTATATCGAACATGAAGATAACTACGAACGTCGTGCAATGCAAACAGTTATTTACGATATCTTAGTGAAATTAACGAAATTACTAAGCCCAATCTTAGTTCACACAAGTGAAGAAGTTTGGAAATACTTGAAAGAAGAAGAAGCTTATGTTCAATTAGCTGAATTCCCAGCAGTAGAAAACTACGAAAACAAAGAAGAAGTATTAGCACACTGGACTGAATTCTTCAAAGTTCGTAACACTGCATTGAAAGCTTTAGAAGAAGCTCGTAACGAGAAATTAATCGGTAAGAACTTCGAAGCAAAAGTAACGCTATATCCATCTAATGAAGTACGTGCTTTATTAGACAGCTTAAACACAAATGTCGCTCAATTATTCATCGTAAGTGAATTAGAAGTCGCTCCAGAAGGTGTTGAAGCTCCTGCGAACGCAGTTGAAGGCGAAGGCGTGAAAGTCGTTGTTGAACATGCTAAAGGTGAAACATGTGAACGTTGCCGTGCTGTGAAGATTGAAGTAGGAACATTAGAAGATGCTCCAACTTTATGTAATCGTTGTGCAGCAATTGTGCGTGAACACTTCCCAGAAGCGCTTGTTCCAGAAGCAGAATAATAAAATTTTAACTGAGTCGGAGAAATTCGGCTCAGTTTTTTTCAAATTGTGTTCAAAAAGTGGACATTTCGAAGGAGTGAATTAGACTAATTCTAGTTAACTCCTTTTTTTAGCGTTCTATCAATGTTTTTGCCACTCAAAAGGGAGGATATTTGTAAATAAAAGGAAATTTTGCTCTCCATATTTTCTTTATAATTAAATCGAAATCATACTTATTTAGCATTTTAACTATACTTTTAATAGATTAATTTCATAAGTCTGTCAGGAAATGTTCTTACCCAGTTTAGATAATGTCTAATGTAGGAAAGGGATTACAAAAAACTCTCTTCCTAAATAAAAGAAGAAATAGGAGAACAATTATGCAAAAAGTACGTAATAGACAAAAAGGTATGATTGCAGGAGCAAGAGTGTTAGGAGCAAGCCTTATCTTGAGCACAAGCCTATTAGCGCCAATCGCAACAGTCTATGCTGAAACAGGTGAAGGAAGAGTTCCTAATGTCACACTGCCAAATGGGGTTCCGACAAACTATGACTTAACATGGTTTGATGAGTTTGATGGAGACAAACTCGACAGAACAAAATGGGATTATTCTCTTTCAAGTTTCGATCCTAAAAAAATAGAACGCAGATGCATTTCACAGACGACCCAGCAAATGTATCTTTAAAAGATGGAATTCTTCATTTAACGGCACTCTATACGCCGAAGCAATGGAAGTGGAATGACCAAACAAAAAAACATGAATGGGTAGACCGTGAGAATACTTATGTAGACTCAAAGACAAAACAAACGATTACTTATAAAGCTCCATTTACTTCTGGAGCGATTCAAACGCGTGACCGACACGGGAAAGTCCTTACGGAATTTGTAGGTGACTTCTATGCCGAATCACGTATCAAATTACCATTTAGTGAATCCTCATGGGCTTCCTTCTGGATGACTGGTACAAAAGGCGGAGGATCTCCTACAAGTGGGGAGATTGATGTTTTCGAGTCTAAAGGGTATGACCCAAAATTCATTCAAGCCAATATCCATACAGCACCGACACCTGAGCCTGGCAAGGAAAAGTATAGCGATCAATATCAAAAAAAACTCCCTAATAATGGAGATACGCAAACAGCTTTTCACACATACGGTGTATTAAAAGAAGGCGATAAAATTACTTTCTTCTATGATGGACAAGCACTTTATACCGTCAAATATAGTGAGATTAAGAAAAATGAAGCATTTGTCAATCCAGAAAATGGATTTATTTTACGATTAACGCATATCGTAGGTGGTTCATTTGTGAAGGACTTTGGAAAAAACGCTACCCGTAACTATACGGATGCGATTCCTTACAAAGATAGCTATAAGGATGGCAGTCGTTCAGACATGCAAATCGATTATGTTCGCGTATGGCAACCAAGTGCTAAACCTGTAACGACAGAAGCGCCAACGACAACAACAACAACTACAACGGTTGCGCCAACAACGACGACAGAGGCACCAACGACAACGGAAGCTCCGGCAACAACAGAGGCACCTACAACTACAGTAGCGCCTACGACAACGGAAGCTCCGACAACAACAGAGGCACCTACAACTACAGTAGCGCCTACGACAACGGAAGCAACTACAACGACAGAAGCACCTACAACTACAGTAGCAACTACCACAACTGAAGCGCCAACTACAACAGTAGCGACAACAGAAGCTCCAGTAGTGACAACATCTGCTCCTGTAGTAACAGAGGCGCCAGTTGTAACGACATCAGCACCAGTAGTAACAGAAGCACCAGTTGTAACTACATCAGCACCAGTAGTAACAGAAGCTCCAGTAGTGACAACCTCAGCACCAGTAGTAACAGAAGCTCCAGTTGTAACGACATCAGCTCCAGTTGCAACAGAGGCACCAGTAGTAACAACATCTGCTCCAGTGGCAACAGAGGCTCCAGTAGTAACAACCTCAGCTCCAGTGGCAACAGAAGCACCAGTAGTGACAACATCAGCACCAGTGGCTACAGAAGCACCAGTTGTAACGACATCAGCCCCTGTAGTGACAGAAGCTCCGGTAGTGACAACAGTTGCACCTACAACAACAACTACTACGACTGAGGCTCCAACTACAACTGCAGCAACAACAGTGACAGAGGAGCCTACAACTACAACAGTAGCGACAACTGAAGCACCAAGAAGTCGTGTTCGTAGAAGAGCTCTTCTAGATACAACTGAACTACCAACACCAACTCCTGAGGCAGAGGTGCGTTCTACAGTTGCAGAAACGGTAGCAACAACAGAAGCTCCTGCACCAACAGCTGTTTTAACAAATGCCGTTGAAGACAAAGTTGTAACAGCAGAAACAAATACGGAAGCAACTGAGTCACGTGTGTTAGCAACACCTCTTGCTGCTAAAGCAGAACAAGCACAAGACAAAGAAGCAAAAGATGCAAAAGATCCATCTCCAGCGCCCGTCGCACAAGCAGCGCCAGCAGGAGAAGACGAATTACCAAATACAGGTACTTCAATGGGAACTTTATATCTGATTCTTTCAGCAGTATTCTTAACAGGTGGCGCATTTGTATTTGCTAAAAGCAAAAAATAAAATAGTTCAATAAACCAAGAAGGAATTAGACAGTGAAGGCTGTTTAATTCCTTTTTTGCGTTGTTATTTTCAGTCTCAAGTCCCAGAGAAATCGGCCTTTAGTACCATGCCCCAAAATTAGGGGATGATACAATAAGTCTATAAGGAGGGAGCACCATGAAACAGTGGAATAGACTTCTCAAACTAGTATTGTTTGTATTCATAACGCGTTACTTTATGAGTCATATTTACGGGTCATCTGTAAGGCTGTTATTTTCACTTCTCGTACTAGCAAGTATCTTTTTCTTCATGCTATTTCCAGAAGAAATGGAAGTGAAATCGATCTTTGGCAAAACAAAGAGACCGTTAGATAAAACCTCTAGTAAGGTGCAAAAACGATATGAACAATCCGGATTATCTAAGCAGGAAATCGATTATTTTAGACAAAAAATGTCAGTGGTGAAGACACAAATTCAAGAGATTGATGAGACAATTCAAAGTCTTACAAAGCTAAGAATTATTAGTAATCGATATAACACTACAGTAACGATGAAAGATTATTTCAAAGAATTAGTGGCACACCCTGAGAAGCTTCCAGAAGCCAACTTGTTCGTTCATACATGCGTACCGTCATTAAACGAAATGACGAAAGTCTATAAAGAATTGAGTGAGCAACCGGTAAAAGGAAGCGAAACGTATCAAACACTACAAGAATTAGGAGAAAAAATCGATCTCGTCTGCGCAACGCTGGAAGAGGATTACTTACATTTCCAAGAGGATAAAATCAAAAAATCTGAAGCAGAGATGGATTACGTGAATCGTACGATAAAGGAGTAGAAAAAATGACTGAACAAAAATCAATGGTAGATGCACTCATTCAAAACCCATTTGGAGAAGACGTAGTAAAAAATACGACATTGCAAGATGTGGCAAGTGATTTTCCACAAGAACAACTAGATGCTAAACGTGCGCTGGTAGATACTTTGCCAGAAAAACAACAAGAACAAGCACGTGCTCTTGCAAAACAAATCGATGAAAAGAACATGCAGGCCATCATTAGTTATGGTGCTGGCGCGCAAAAGCAACTTGGTGAATTCTCTCATTCGATGCTGGCTCATGTGCAAAATAAAGATACAGGAGAAATCGGCGATACGCTCAATGAGTTGATGATGCGACTCAACGAGACAAACCCAAACGACCTTGTGGCACAAGATTCGAACATCTTCCGTAAAATCTTTGGGCGCGTGAAGAAGTCGATTTACGAAATGCAATTAAAATACCAAGAAGTCGGTTCTCAAGTGGATAAGATTGCAGTGCGATTAGACCATGAAAAGAATGGATTATTAAACGACAACTTGTCACTGGAACAATTGTACCAACGTAATAAGGAATTCTTCGAGGCGTTAAGTATTTATATCGCTGCTGGGGAATTGAAGATTGAAGAGTTGCAACAAAAACTGATTCCTGAAGCGATGCAAAAGGCGCAAGAGTCCGGAGACCAAATGGATGTGCAAGTCGTCAACGACTTACATCAATTCTTAGATCGTCTTGAAAGAGAAATCATGACTTGAAATTGACGCGTCAAATGACCATCCAGCAAGCACCACAAATTCGCTTGATTCAAAATACGAATCAAACCTTGGCGGAAAAAATTCAATCTTCCATTACGACAACGATTCCTTTATGGAAGAACCAAATTGCCATTGCGATGACATTGCTTCGCCAAAAGGATGCCGTGACAGCGCAACGTCAAGTGTCTGAAACGACAAATCAATTGATTCAAAAGAACTCTGAAATGTTGAAGATTTCAACGATTGAAACAGCTCGTGAAAATGAACGCGGTATTATCGATCTTGAAACCCTTCAAAAGACACAACAAGACTTGATTGAAACATTAGAAGAAACGATTCTTATTCAACAAGAAGGCCGTCAAAAACGTAGAAAAGCCGAATACGAATTGACGCAAATGGAACAAGAACTCCGCGAAAACTTACTCGTTTTAAGCCAAAAAGAAAAACGAGTGAAGGAAGAAATGCGCGGTTAATAATGATAGAAATCTTTACCTTTTATTCCTGAATAAGGACTTGAGGGTAAAGATTTTTTTGTTTTTAGCTAGTGTCTGTAATGTTTCAATTCGTTAACAAAATGATAAACTTCGCCTTGAACCTTGATATTTTGGCTAACATTATTTAAAATAGGATGAAAGGAAAAAAATAATATTTAATGAGGTGAAAAAATGCACGTATGGGTCGTAGTTCTCGCGTTATTAGCATTAGCAGTATTTTTCTTATTCATTTCACTATTCTTAAAGGATAACCACAATGAAGAAGAAATCGATGAATTAGCTGAAGGTTTATTAGAATTAAACCGTGAAGTGTATTCATTAAAGAAAAAAATTCAAGAATTAGAAGGAACAACTGTATACAAAGGACCATCAGTTGAACCAACTTACGAAGAAGTTCGCGCTGCAAAAACAGCAGAAGTTCGTGTAGCTGAAAAACCAGAACCAGTAGCTGAAGAAACAGAAGCAGTGGAAGAAGCAACTGCAGAAGAATCTGGTCGCTTACACAATGTAACAAAACAACAAATCATTACATTGTTCAGCCACGGTAACTCAGTAGAATCAATTTCTGAACAATTAAACGTACCTGTTTCAACAGTACAATTGGTAATCGATAACTATTTTGAAGCAGATGCAAATTAAGGAGGAAGAACATGAGTAAAACGAAATTTCGTTCTTTAGGAATGGGCTTCTTATTAGCAGCGTTAATTTTAGCATTGGTTACTGTGATTTGGCCTTTTGTACCACAATCATTAAAGAGCCAATTAGATGCAGTGAATTTGCCAATCGTTTCTGAAGGAGCAAATGAAGCAAGCTATAAAGCCGCTTACGAGTCTTTATTAGCTGAAAAAGAATCTGGTAGCAAAGCAGCGACTTCATCAAGTGCTAAAGCTACTTCACAAGCTTCAACAACTGAAGCAGCAACTACACAATCTTCAAAACCTGTATCTATTACAGTTGAAGAAGGCGAATCATCAAATGAGGTTGCCGACAAATTAGAAAAAGCAGGCTTAGTTAAGAGTGCTAAAGAGTTCGTAGATTACTTAACAACAAATAACATTGCTGATAAGATCTGGACTGGGACTTTCGAAATTAAACCAGGAAGCTCTAATGAAGAAATCGCTCGTGCAATCGGAGCGTTACAATAATAGAAATGTCTGAGTGTTACAGTCGAAGGGCTGTAACACTTTTTTTGTTTAACATTAAAGTTTTCTGAAAATTAAATGAAAACTGTGGTACAATGGAAGTACGACTTTAGAAAGTGGAGTGAGAATATGATTGAAAGAAGTCAAGTAGATGTAAATCAAACATGGGATTTAACGCATTTGTTTCAAACAGAAGAAGTGTTTAACGAAGCGTTAGAAGACCTAAAAGGAAAAGTAGATGCTTTCCATAAGGAATACGAAGGGCAAATTACTACGGCTAGCCAAGTGAATACTGGTTTAGCAACATACCGTGAATTATTAGAACTTCGCGGAAAAGTTTCTGCTTATTGTAATTTAGCAGTCAGTGCTAATACGAAAGATAAAGAAGCGCAAACACGTGCTGCACAAACACGTACAGTGTTAGCTGGATTAGATGCCAAATTAAGCTTCTTTGAATCTGAATTAAGCCAATTGGATGATGCAGTATTAGAAGAAGCGCGCGCGAATAAAGAAGATGCCTTATATATCGAACGTCTCTTAGAAGATAAAAAACATTTATTATCAAAAGACGTGGAAGCAACCCTTGCTGCTCTAGGAAATACATTAGATGCTGGCTACCAAGCGTACAACGATATTAAATTTAAAGACATGCATTTTGCAGACGTTGAAGCAGACGGACAAGTGATTCCGATGACATACAACAGCTTTGAAGGCCGTATGCAATCTGAACCAAATACAGCAATTCGTCGTGAAGCGTTCAAAGTATTTAGCGACACATTACGCAAATACCAACACAGCACTGCTTCAGCGTATAATACCCAAATTCAAAAAGAAAAAACAATGGCAACATTGCGTGGATTTGATTCAGTGTTTGACTACTTACTAGACCGTCAAAAAGTGTCTCGTGAATTATACGACCGCCAAATCGATGTCATCATGGAAGAATTAGCGCCACATATGCGTAAATTCGCACGCCTATTGAAAGAAATCTATCAATTAGACGAAGTACGCTATGAAGACTTGAAACTGGAAGTAGATCCAACTTATGCAGCCAAAGTAACGTATGACGAAGCAAAACAATATATCTTAGAAGGATTAGAACCACTAGGGAAAGATTACTTAAAGATTATGAAAGAAGCCTTCGATAACCGTTGGATTGACTACGCTGAAACAATTGGTAAACGCACGGGTGCGTTCTGTTCATCACCATACGGGGCAAACTCATTTATCTTAATGTTCTTTACAGAAGATATGAATGACTGTATGACACTGGCGCATGAATTAGGACACGCAGGGCACTTCCAATTAGCGTATAAACACCAAAATATTCTAGATGGTCGTCCAAGTATGTATTTTGTAGAGGCTCCATCAACAACAAACGAATTATTGGTTGAGTTCTACTTGAAGAACAAAGCAGGAGATGACTTACGTATGAAACGTTGGATTTCATCTCAAATGGTCGCTAAAACTTACTACCATAACTTTGTGACTCACTTATTAGAAGCGTACTTCCAACGCGAAGTATACCGCTTAGTGGACGCAGGTAAGAGCTTAGACGCGGATACATTGAATCATTTATTCAAAGAAACACTCGCTAAATTCTGGGGACCAGAAGTGGTTCTTACAGAAGGAGCAGAGTTAACATGGATGCGTCAACCGCACTACTACATGGGATTATATTCATACACTTACTCAGCTGGTTTAACAATCGGTACACAAGTGGCGAAAATGATTCAAAAAGATTCAAGTGTCGCAAATACTTGGGTTGAAGTATTGAAGATGGGCGGAACGAAGAGCGCAGAAGAGCTTGCCAAAGCAGCAGGCGTGGATGTCTCAACAGATGCACCGCTGAAAGATACGATTGCAACAATCGGTGGATTAATCGACGAAATCGTAGACATTACAAAACAATTGAATGCATAAAAAAATAAAGGTCAGCAAGGATTTTCCTTGTTGACCTTTTTGCGTTTTTACTTATTGATTTGATTGAGAAACAATCAGTTGAACAGATCCGTTAATCTGAAGTGTTGGTGTTCCAGAAGGCAGAATAAAGGAATCTGCTTTTTGGATTGGATACTCGATTCCGTCGACTGTAAGCGTACCTTTTCCGTCTAATACCGTCACAAGGTGATAAGTAGAAGAGAGGGCATCGCGGTAGTCGCCGTTGATATCGTATTTCCAAACGGTAAAGAATTTATTCTCCACAAAAGTCGTTCTAGTTCCAGTGTCAGTCGTCACCACTTGTTGGTTAGGTGTTGGGACACTATGAGGAATCGTTGTGACGTCTTTTGTTTGTTGAATATGCAGAGGACGAGGATTTCCAGCATCGTCAGTGCGGTTGTAGTCATACACGCGGTAAGTCGTGTCCGAATTTTGTTGCGTTTCTAGAATCACAATACCGCCACCAATGGCGTGAATCGTGCCACTCGGAACATCGAAGAAGTCACCAGCCTTCACAGGAACTTCGGTGAATAGCTCGCTCCAAGCTTCATTGTCGATTTTTGTTGCAAATTCTTCAGGAGTCGTCGCTGTATGTCCGTATACAATTTTTGCGCCTGGCTCAGCTTGAACCACATACCAACATTCATTCTTCCCATATTCGCCTTCATGTTCTAGCGCATACTCGTCATCTGGATGCACTTGAATCGATAAGTCATCGGACGCATCGAGCAACTTAATGAGAAGAGGAAAGCTTGCTAACTGTTGCCCATTGAAGAGTTCAGGATGAGCTTATAGAGTTCATCTAACCCGAGTCCTGCATATTCTGCAGGGCTTTTTATCGTTGAAATCCCATTTGGATGCGCGCTAATAATCCACGCTTCCCCTGTTTTATCTGAAGGAAGAGTGAAGTTAAAGAGCGAATGCAATTTCGTCCCACCCCAGATTTTCTCTTGAAGTGCGGCATTTAAAAAGATTGGTGTTGTCATCATCGTGCCTCCTATGAAGAATGTCTTAATGCAAATGAATTAAATTCAAATAGATCGTATCTGTGTCGGCTAATCGAGTACTCAAATGGAGTGCCATTGTCGAGGTAAGCCACTTGTTCTACTTCGAAGACTGGCTCCGTTGGAAGTAATTGTAAGTATTTTTGTTCATCTTCAGAACTTGGTGCGGCACGCAAGATTTTTGTGGCGCTCGCGATGCGTAATCCTAGTTTGCCTTCGATATATTGATAAATAGAGTCTAATAGAATTTCTTCAGTAATTCCTGGAATGACGCTCGTACTCATATAGGTTTGCTCTAATACATACGGCTTCCCGTCGATGATGCGAAGTCTATGAATATTATAAACAGGACTTTGCACCTGTACTTGTAATTTTTCTGCAAGGAATTCAGAAGCAAATTCTAATTTAAAATGAATGATTTTTGATTCAACAGTAGAGTGTGTATCCTCAGAAATTTTCGTGAGTCCTTTAATATCGCGTTCTGGAACGATAAGTTTTCGCTTAGACGTGCCGCGAGAGAGGACAAAGGTACCTTGGCCGCGTTTTCTAAAGATAAGCCCTTCGGAAACGAGTAAGTCTAATGCTTTCTTGACCGTCATTCGACTGCTATTAAATTCTTTCGTTAATGTGATTTCATCGGGTAATTGTTGGTTAATGGCGTATTCGTTACTTAAAATCTTTTCACGAATCGCATGGTAAATCTGTAAATACTTTACGCTCATCGAATGTCATCCTTTCTCTAAACTAGCTATATTATAACAAATGTAGAATGAATAGGCAAAATGGACAATTTGAATACTATTTATAAATATTGTCTAGACAAATATTTAATTGTGATATACTATACGTGAAAGAGCTTACAGAAAGGAGGTTAATTATGAAGAAACAATTGCGTTTCCCTCAAGGGTTCTGGTGGGGTGCTGCTTCAAGTGGACCGCAGACAGAAGGACAATTCGATAAGGCACATGAAAATGTGATGGATTACTGGTTTAGAACTGATCCAGAAGATTTCTTTAATGGCGTCGGTCCAGATGTGGCGAGTGATTTTTATCATACGTATCCTGAAGATTTTCGTTTGATGAAGGAGATTGGATTTAATTCATTCCGGACTTCGATTCAATGGAGCCGTTTGATTAAGGACTTCGAAACGGGTGAAGCTGATCCAAGAGCTGTGGAATTTTACAACGCGGTTATTGAAGAAGCAAAGAAAAATGATATTGAACTTGTGTTGAATTTACACCATTTCGATATGCCAGTTGAATTACTTCAAAAATATGGCGGATGGGAAAGTAAACATGTCGTTGACTTATTCGTGAAATTTGCCAAAACAGCATTCGAATGTTTTGGTGATAAGATTCGTTACTGGACAACTTTCAATGAGCCAATGGTCATTCCAGAAGCAGGATACTTATATGCATTCCATTATCCAAACCTAAAAGGGAAAGGGAAAGAAGCTGTTCAAGTGATTTATAATATAAATCTTGCAAGTGCCAAAGTGATTGAGCTGTATCGTACAATGGAACTGGATGGCAAGATTGGGATTATTTTAAACTTAACACCTGCTTACCCAAGAAGTGATTCCCCAGAAGATTTGGCAGCAAGTCAATTTACAGATGATTTCTTTAATAGAGTCTTCTTGAATCCAGCGGTGAAAGGAACATTCCCTGAAACCTTGGTGAAACGACTAGAGGAGGACGGCGTGTTATGGAGTCATACTGAGGAAGAATTGCAGCTCATTCGAGAAAATACGGTTGATTTTCTTGGAGTGAATTACTATCATCCAAAACGCGTTCAGGTACAACCGAATCCCGAGGAGTACCAAACCCCTTGGATGCCAGACCAATATTTCAAAGAGTATGAATGGCCTGAGCGTCGCATGAATCCATATCGTGGATGGGAAATCTTCCCAAAAGCCATCTATGACATTGCAATGATTGTGAAGGAAGAATATGGCAATATCCCATGGTTCATTAGCGAGAACGGAATGGGTGTTGAAAACGAAGGTCGCTTCATTGGAGAAAATGGAATCATTGATGATGTGTATCGTATTGAATTTTACGAAGAACATCTCACTTGGCTACATAAAGCGATTGAAGAAGGTAGTCATTGTTTTGGATATCATACATGGACGGCTTTTGATTGCTGGTCTTGGAATAATGCGTATAAGAATCGTTACGGATTTATTTCTGTAGATTTAGAAACGCAAAAGAGAACCATCAAGAGTAGTGGAAGATGGTACAAAAAAGTCAGTGAAAATAACGGTTTTGAAATAAAAATTGAGGAATAAAGAGAGGAGATATTCAGATGAAAAACTCAAAATTTATTGATAAATTTGCCGCGTTTGCAGGTAGACTGGGGAACCAAATTCATTTAAAAACCCTCAGAGATGCATTTGCGACAGTAATGCCATTATATATTTTGGCAGGGTTAATTGTTCTTTTGAACAACACAGTATTTAAGTGGATTTTCCAAGGGGATACATTAACGAAATTCCAATATTGGGGAATTACAATTGCAAACGGGACTTTAAGTATTTCAGGTCTTATTATTGCCGTAATGGTTGGTTATTTCTTAGCGAAAAACAGAGACTTCGAAAACCCATTGGCAGCATCAATGCTATCATTAGTTTCTTTAATTGTTATGATGCCAAATACAATTTCTGTAGTTCCTGATGGCGCAAAAGATGCCGTGAATATTTCAGGTGTTCTTTCATTTAACAACACAGGTACAGGTGCAATGTTCGCTGGGGTTATCGTAGCGATTATTGCAACAGAATTATTCATCAAGTTATCAAACGTTAAAGCGTTACAAATTAACCTTGGTGACAACATTCCACCAGCAGTTGGTAAATCATTCAGCGTATTACTTCCAGTAATGACAGTTATTTCATTATTCGGTGTAGTTTCAGCATTATTGTTCAACCTATTTGGAACAAACTTAATCTCAATTATTACAGTCTTCATCCAAGAACCAATTCGTCATATTGGTACAAGCTTAATTGGGGTAATCATTATTTACTCTCTAGGAAATATGTTATGGCTATTTGGTATTCACCAAGCAGTTATTTACAGTGCAATTCTAGAACCATTACTATTAATTAACATCACTGAAAACATTGCTGCAGCAAATAATGGACAAGCGATTCCACACATCATCAACTTATCTCAAGTTCAAACATTTGCGTAATGGGTGGTAGTGGATCTACATTATGTTTATTAGTGGCAACATTCTTAGTGAGCCGCAACGCTGCTTCTAAAAACGTGGCTAAATTATCATTTGGACCTGGACTCTTCAATATCAATGAACCAGTATTATTCGGTTATCCAATCGTTTATAACATTTCATTAGCGATTCCATTTATCGCTGTTCCAGCTCTTGGTATTTTAATCAGCTACTTAGCAACAGCTGCAGGCTTCATGAGCCCAGCATTTGTACAAGTTCCATGGACTACACCAGTATTCTTAAATGCATGGTTAGCAACAGCAGGGGACTTCAGAGCAATTCTCGTTCAATTAGTCATCTTTGCACTTGGAGTTCTTCTATACATTCCATTTATCAAAGTAAATGATAAAGTTGTTGAACAAGAAATGAAGGGATAAGATTATGAAACAAATTTTATTAGTATGTAACGCGGGAATGTCGACAAGTATGCTCGTTAAAAAGATGCAACAAAGTGCGACAGAACGTGGGATTGAAGTCTCAATTGAAGCAAAATCCATTACAGAAGCAAAAAAGAATATCCATGAAGTAGATGTTATTCTTATTGGACCACAAATTCGTTATGAGTTACCTGCAGTAAAAGAAATCGCAGGGGATATTCCAGTAGATGCGATTGATATGCGCGACTACGGAATGATGAACGGCCCTAAAGTATTAGATCAAGCCTTGGCATTGATAGGAGAATAATATGACAGAAGAAATGGAGTTAGTCTGTTTCCAGCTGATTGCCAATAGTGGTGCAGCAAAATCTTGTTTTGTAGAAGCAATTCAAGCGGCTAAAAAAGGGTTGTTTGAAGATGCTAAAGCAAAACTTGTGGAAGCAGAAGAAGCCTTCGTTGAGGCGCATAAAATTCACGCAGAGCTGATTCAAAAAGAAGCGAGCGGAGAAAAAACAGAATTTTCATTGCTGTTTATGCATGCCGAGGACCAGATGGCTTCAACCGAAATCGTTCAATTGTTAGCTCAAGAGTTGATTGAGCTTTATCGTGAACGTTACGAACAAAAGTGATTTATAAGAACACAGATTAGTCTATTTACTAATCTGTGTTTTTTATTGACTTTCCTTCTTAGAAAGAAAAGATTCTGGAGAAGCTTACGGATTCTATAATAGCAGTAACGTGAAGGGCATTAAATGCGAATTAGGAGGTGTAGGAATTCATTTCGTACACCTCCTTTGAGGCTTTAAAGGTGAGAGACTTAGGCTCGAACCGGTGCAACGTTACAGCTATTATGAAGATATCCGTAAGGATTCGAAGGAATCTTTCTTTTTGTTGAGAATAGACATTCATAAGAAACAGAATCATTAAGAAATACCTAAATCCTTTTAAATCGCGTGAATTCAATGATAAAATAAACTGACATCAACCGTGGAGGAACATATGGAAGACAAAAAATTATTTATGAATACATATACAGGGCGCATATTTAATCCGCTTGAAATGGTGCCAGACAATGTTGCCATTGAAGATATTGCGCATGCCTTAAGTATGATGTGTCGAGGAAACGGACATCTACGTTTCTTTTATTCAGTAGGATTACATAGCATTAACTGTGCACAAGAAGCGATTGCTAGAGGCTATCAAACAGGAACCGTCCTTGCATGTTTATTGCATGACGCAACCGAAGCCTATATCGCTGACTTAATTCGTCCTGTGAAAAATCAATTGCCAGAGTACGAAATCATGGAAAATAACTTATTCGAAGTGATTAAAGAGAAATTCTTCTTGCAACATTTAGAAGAAAAAGAATGGGCAAAAGTGTGGGCAATTGATCATGAAATGCTCTCTAATGAATTGCCAATTATCTTAACGGATGAGCCGATAATGGAAAAAGCGCCATTACTGAGCAGTCCAATTCTCGAAGAAAGAAACATGCGAGCAGTCGAACTCGAATTCTTGAAGTTATTCACCGAACTCTTTGAGGCATATCAAAAAGACGTGAAGAACTTGAAACGCGCTCAGCAAAAGAGAGAACTAGAGGCGATGACGCCTGGAAAACGCCGTGCGGAAGAAAAACGAGTGGTAGAATGGCTAAAAGGAATGCCGCAATGGATTGAGGCCAAGACGGTCGGTTTAACGATGCCGATGCGAATGGAATTCCAATTAGATTTAATCGTTCAAGAGGCTAGAAGCGCTGGAAAAACAATATTCGTTCCTGTGACGATGCCAGATAAGACATTGGTGTTTGTAGAATGGAATGAACAAACAACTTTTAAACGCACGTCATATGGAGTACTAGAGCCAGTCATCGATAGCACGCATCCGCTATTTGAAGCTAAAGACCTGGATTTAATTATTGTGCCTGGATTACTGTATAGTACGAAAGGGGACCGTATCGGCTTTGGTGGCGGGTATTACGATAGAACCTTACAAAAAGTAGACGATTATCGAATTCTTTCACTAGCCTATACGACTCAGGTGACGCCTGTTGCCGACTGGCCGGTATTTGAAACGGATATTCATATTCCAACGATTATTACAAGTGAAGGAGTGGTACGAGATGTTTAAGATTAACCCTTGGAAATTAGAACGCATGAAGCGCAACTTCAACGAGAGCTTCAGCTTTACTTATTTATTTTTAGCGATTCAAGCAGCGCTCTTTATCGTAATGACGCTTGCAGGTGGTAGCACGAATGGACAAGTTCTTGTTAATTTCGGGGCGAAGTTCAATCCGTATATTATTCATCAACATGAATATTATCGATTCCTAACGCCAATTTTCTTACATATTGGACTGGAACATATTTTATTTAATAGCGTGTTCTTATATATGATTGGTCGTCAGATGGAGTACGAAATTGGGCACTGGAGATTCCTTGCGGTGTATCTGTTATCAGGAATTATGGGAAACCTTGCAAGTTTTGCATTCTCATCTAGCATTTCAGCTGGGGCAAGTACGGCGCTCTTTGGACTCATGGGAGCTGTTGTTTATTTATCAAGAAAACACGGCTACATTCGTTCTTTTAGGCAAATGGGCGTGCAATACGCAGGACTTATCATTATCAACATCGTCCTAGGGTTTATTAATTCAGCCGTCGATAACTATGGACACTTAGGAGGACTCGTTGGTGGGTACTTAGTGATGATGGCAATCAGCTTCAGAGGAGACCGCCTGACAAAACCTGCTTCACGCATTGCCGGAATCGTTTCGTATTTTGTCATCGCAATTTTACTTTTTGCACTAGGAATGAAAAGATAATGCTGTTATAATGTAAGCATATACAAGTTTCATGGAGTGAATACAATGGAAAAGAAAATTATTGGTATTGATTTAGGTGGGACTTCCATCAAATTTGCGATTATTTCACTAGCAGGTGAAGTTCAACAAAAATGGTCGATTCCTACCAACATTTTAGACGAAGGAAGCCACATTGTGGACGACATTATCGACTCTATTCGTCATCGTTTAGACTTATTAGGACTAACAAATGAAAACTTTGCTGGTATCGGGATGGGTTCTCCAGGTGTTGTTGACAGAGAGAAGGGTACAGTTATCGGTGCCTACAACTTAAACTGGAAAACATTACAACCTTTGAAAGAAAAAATCGAAGGAGCACTTGGAATTCCGTTCTTCATCGACAATGATGCTAACGTTGCAGCGCTTGGCGAAAAATGGATGGGTGCTGGTGGAGACCAACCAGACGTAACCTTCTTTACACTTGGAACAGGTGTTGGCGGTGGGATTATCGCTGAAAACCGTCTGATTCATGGTGTAGCAGGTGCCGGCGGAGAGCTTGGACATATTACTGTTGATTTCAGTGACCGACCTTTTGCATGTACTTGCGGTAAAAAAGGCTGTCTTGAAACAGTAGCGAGTGCCACTGGTATTGTGAACTTAGCACGTCGTTATGCAGACGAATATGCAGGCGATTCAGAGTTGAAAGCAAGAATCGATGATGGACAAGATGTGAGTGCAAAAGATGTGTTTGATTTAGCAAAACAAAACGATCCACTCGCATTAATCGTGATTCGTCATTTCTCAAAATACTTAGGAATTGCATGTTCACACGTTGCGAATATGTTAAATCCGTCCTTCATCGTTATCGGTGGTGGAGTGAGCGCTGCAGGAGAATTCTTGCTAGAAGGCGTTCGTAAAGAATATGAACAATTAGTATTCCCACAAGTCCGCGAAACAACACACTTACGTTTAGCAGAACTTGGGAACGATGCAGGAGTCATTGGAGCAGCTTCTTTAGTGCTTTTGAAAGATTAGAAGAAACATGATACAATATCTCTTGTCTTATTAAAATTATTTTTGAAGGAGTTTAGTCTCATGTGGTATATTATTTGGGCTCTATTCATGGCCTACGGAATTTACTTATTTGTATTAGTTTGGATGCGTCAATCTGCTGCTAAAGTGGTTAGCGCTGAAGAGTTCGGAAAGGATTTACGTCATGGACAATTAATCGATGTACGTGAAAAGGATGAATTCAAAGCAGCTCATATTTTAGGAGCACGTAACATTCCTTATTCTCAATTTAAAGAACGTTTCATGGAATTACGTAAAGATCAACCAATCTATTTATATGAAGAAGGCGTATCAATCGCTGGTCGTTGTGCTTACCGTCTAAAGAAAAATGGATATACAAATATTTACATTTTAAAACATGGCTTCGAAGCATGGAACGGTAAAGTGAAAAAAAGAGAAAACTAATATGGAAAAGAGCTAGTTCAAGTTGAACTAGCTCTTTTTTTATTTATTCAGCTTGATGCTTTCTGTAGTCCCCTGGAGAGACTCCAGTTTTCTCTTTGAAGATTTTTGTGAAGTATGAGTAATTATCATATCCGACTTCAGAGGCTACTTGAGAAATCGGGGTCTTCGTATCTGAGAGCAATTCTTTGGCAGCATGGATACGTTTATCCGTAATGTATTTAACGAGTGTTTCGCCTGTTTCTTTCTTAAAGACACGAGCAAGGTGATCCGCGCTGAGGTACACCATATCGGCTAAAGTCGTCCGGCTCAAATCCTCTTTGTAGTGATGATCGATATATTCGATGATGCGTTGAATACTATTCTTTTGGTTTTCAGCATCCGTGACAAAGTTTCTTGCATGAGACCAGTAGTAATTGAAGTATTCTTCGAAAGACTCAATCGAATGGAATTTTCTTTGGAAGAGGAAATCATGATGCGCATTTTGGAAAAGCTTATGCGCAGAAATTCCATTTTGGTCTAAGTAAATTCCGATTTGTTGCGTCCAATCCAGATGGAGTTTTTGCAAGATGGATTTTGGCACCATTCCACCTGAAATATAGTGCAATAGACTCTTTGACAGTTCAGATTCGTCTAATGAATCCGAGAAGGAGATAGAGTTGGTTGCGACTTCTTTTTCCTGTAAAACAGCAGCGTCAGAAGATACTGGAATAATCGTATTCCAATAAGGATCTTGTTGGCCAGTTGCCGCGTAGAGTTCTTTTACGTCTTGTAAAATATTCGGGCATTGGAAGCAACTGTTGAACGTAATGATGGAATTATGGTGCAAACTTATCCTGAATCTCTTGTTGGATTTTTCTGGCGAATGTCTCACTATTGATGGAATTGTCCACTCTAAAGAGGCAAACGTAATGGTCCACGTGTCCTTCCATCTTAAATAGACTGGATAATTGATAAGATCTCATTTGAGAAGGCTTGGAATACTTTTTTCAACTGTGAAGTCCATGACGGAATTTCTGGGAGCGTAATCTGCTTCATTAATATGCAATGTAATCACACCTGTTAGGAAATACTGATGATCTTTTAAACTCAGATTGCGTCTGCGCAGTTCTGCTTGCAATTCTTCCAGACGGTGAATGCGTGGTTTTCTTAAATATTCGAACCAGAAATTATTCTCTGCTTGGAAAAATGTCTCAAGAGGCGCTACTGGACGTTGCTCTGTAATTTTGTCGAGTGCCTTTTGAATGATGAACTCCAACTTTTCGAAGTTAATCGGTTTTAAGTAGTATTCAAAACTTTGCAATTCAATCGCTTTTTGCGCGTAGTTGAAATCCGCATAGTTCGTTAAAAAGATGGTTTTGATGTCGTAATTTTCGTTTCTGACCCAAGAAAGCAGTTCGAGACCACTTCCTTGAGGCATTTCAATATCGCTAATCATTAGGTGGATAGGATATTCTTTAATGATGTCTTGCGCCTGAGTGAGGCTGTTTGCTGCGTAGACGTTGTCGATTTTTAATCGATCCCAACGGATTTTTCACGTAACGCTTCGATGATAAAACGGTCGTCATCAACGAGTAGTATATTCATTAGAATCTCCTTTCAACGCTTTATAGGGGAGGAGCGCATAAATTCTTGCGCCACCCGTGTCGTTATTTTCAAAAGTAATCGTATAATTATTTGGATAGAGAAGGTTAAGCCGTTCAATCGCATTGGTAATTCCGATATGATGGCCGTCTTCCGACATTAATGATTCCATGTTCTTGAGTTTTTCAAGAATCTCTGGAGTAAAACCTGGACCATTGTCTTTGACGCAAATCTCAATATAAGGCTTTTCGTCTACCTTTCGTTTTTGAAGAGAAAGGTCAATGGCAATCCCGTCTTGGAAAGAGAAACCATGCTTAATCGTATTCTCAACGAATGTTTGAAGTAATAGGGAAGGAACGAGCGCATCGTGCAACTGTTCATCGAATGTTAAAGCAAAATCGATATGCTCCCCGTAACGAATGCGTTGAATCTCTAAATAGTCCTTAATATGTTGAATTTCTTTATCCAGTGGAGAGAAGTCTTGGTCCACCATAAAGAGATATCGTAAGTAGTCGGACGTTAAAATCGTTAACTCTTCAATTTCCTTATAGTTCTCCGTTTGAAGCATGCTATGAATCATGGAAAGCATATTCAGATAGAAGTGAGGTCGGATTTGACTCTTTAAGTAGTTGAGTTCGACCTTTTTTAATTCCAGCTGTGCATGATACTCACGAATTTAAGTCTTGCATATCAAAGAGCACCTGGCTCAATTTATCATTGGCAGTATCGATTTCCAAAATCCCTTCAGAAGAAGCAATGTCGTAAATGGAGGTGTTTTCGTCAATTTTTGAAAGTCGTTCGGTTAATCGTGTAATTGGGCTTAACATTCTGTTTCGAATGAAAATAATCAACACAAGAGAAGCAATCGCAATTAAGATAGGAACGATTGCGATGAACACTTCAAAAAGAACGATACTCTTGAATACGTCTGTGTAGTCAACCGCTACGTAAATATCAAATGGCAGTTGCGTCCGTTCGCTATCGGCTTCGATTAAGTGTGTGGAAGACGATAAGTTTTTCGGTTCTTTCAGCGAAATATGTCCATTCTTTCCGATATTCAGTTTCCGAAGTGGCATTAGAATGTCTTCAGCAGAGATAACCGCCATAATCGTTTTCTCTTTATAGTGAACGACTTTAATCAAGTATTCCGTATCGTTGATAAGAATGGCTTGCCATTTACGGTCGTCCGTATTATTTCTGAACGAATTGATATTGTTTTTTAAATATAAGTAATCTTGATAGGGAATATAGAGAGTTGAAGCACTCAGAAAATGATGCGTCCCTTCTGTAGCCACCAAAAACGACATATGCGTTTCGTGTTGGTATTCATAGTCATTAAAAGTGGTCTGTACTTTTTTGACGGTTTGCTCATAATCCGTGTAACTTTGTGGCTCATTTAGTTCATCCAAACCCTTATCGTGAGTGACCGTTGAATACAAAAAGCGTTCAACAGAACGCATTTCATCATTCAGTCCATTTGCGTAAATTTCAATGGAACTCGTCAATTGTTGAATATTTTGATTCTTAATAAAATCTCTTGTCGCATTGCTGACGAAGAGACTGATCACTGTGATGAGGATAAGAAGTACTAATAAGACTTGAAAGAAAAATTTAAAAGAATGTCTTTTAGATAGAATACTATGTAGTTTCATAACTTTTACCTCGCTTCTCAAGTATAACACTATCATAAAAGTTGTCAAAAAACGATATGAATTAAGAAGATGTCGGAAAAGTGATATAAATTTGGCAATATTGTCTGAATAGTGAATAGTTCTTATCGAAAAAGTGATATAAAGAAAGCGTTTTATTTTTATAAAATAATGACAGGAATTTGAAACAGGAGGGAAATTATGAAAGATTTAACCCAATTACAAAAAGAAAAAAATAAAAAAAGCAACATTCCTTTATATGTGCTACTATTTCCTTCAATTATTTTACTTATAATGTTTGCATATATCCCAATGTTAGGACTTGTGATTGCTTTTAAAGATTACTCACCGGCGAATGGAATTTTAAATAGCCCGTGGGCAGGGTTTAAATATTTCACCCAATTCTTTAATTCAGTTCAATTCGGAACAACGATGATGAACACATTAAAGATTTCAATCTATAGCATTCTCGTTGGATTCCCATTACCAATCTTACTAGCGCTCTTATGTAACCAACTAAGAACAGGGAAATTCAAAAAAGTCTTTCAAGTAACGACTTATTTACCACACTTTTATTTCAACAATGGTTATGTGTGGGATGATCATTTTATTCTTATCACCAAATAGTGGTTTGATTGCCAATATTTTTAAATCACTTGGATGGACAATGCCAAACTTACTATCAAAACCAGATAGTTTTGCAGGCGTTTATGTTTGGAGTGATGTTTGGCAACATATCGGTTGGGACAGCATCATTTACTTAGCAGCTTTATCAGCCATCGACCCAACGTATTACGAAGCGGCTACGATGGACGGAGCTTCTCGTATGCAAAAGATTCTCAACATCGACTTACCATTACTTTTACCTACAGCAATGATTCTATTGATTTTAAGAGCCGGAAGCTTATTAAGTATCGGTTTTGAAAAAGTATTACTATTACAAAATCCATTGAACCTAGCTGGAAGTGAGGTGATTTCGACTTACGTATATAAAGTTGGGATGCTTAACTTCCAATACAGTTACTCTACAGCAATCGGATTATTCAATACTGTAGTCAACTTAATCATTCTATTATCTGTCAATTGGTTTTCTAAACGATATACCAAAACAGGACTATTTTAAAAGGAGGGTGGTCATAGCATGAAATGGTTTAAAGCTTCAAGAAAATCAAAATCAGATTTGTTTTTTGACGTAGTGATCTACGGTTTTGCAATCTTGTTAATATTATTAATCGTTTACCCATTGTGGTTTGTTGTGATTGCGTCCTTTAGTAATCCTTCTGATGTAGCCAATGGTAAAGTTTGGTTCATTCCTCACGAATGGAAATTAGATGGATACCTTCGATTAATTGAACAACCACTGTTCTTAAGAAGTTATCTCAACACGATTTTATATACAGTAGTCGGTACATTAATCGCATTACTCATCAACATCCCTGCTGGGTACGCGTTATCTAGACGCGACCTACTTGGTAAAAAGTGGCTCAGCGTTCTCTACATTGTTCCGATGTTCGTATCAGGTGGATTGATTCCAATCTACTTAACAGTGAAGAGTGTCGGACTTGTCGATACATTCTGGGTAATGGTTGTTCCATTTGCAGTATCTTCTTACAACATCATCGTTGCAAGAACATTCTTCAATAACAGTATCCCAGAAGGAATGTGGGAAGCAGCTCAAATTGATGGATGCGGAACAATTCGTTATTTCTTCAAGATTGTTGTTCCTTTATCAAAAGCCATTATCGCCGTAATCGGTTTATGGACAGCAGTTGGTATTTGGAACTCTTGGTTCAACGCCTTAATTTACTTAACAAAAGAAAACTTGCAACCATTGCAATTGATCTTAAGACGGTTATTAATTAGTAACCAAATGATGCAATCTCAGGCAACAGGGGAACTTGCATCAGACCTTCGGATTAAAGCTGATATGATGAAATATGCAGCGATTGTAATTTCAACAGCTCCGATTATGTTGCTTTATCCATTTGTCCAAAAATATTTCAATCAGGGTGTCATGATTGGCGCACTAAAAGAATAGGAGAGATATTATGAAAATCAACAAAATGAAATATTTGTTTTTAGCAGCCGCTACACTAACTGGACTAGCCGCTTGCTCAAACTCAACAACGAAGTCAAATGACGAAAAGTCAGATCAAACGAACTTCAAAATCACAACCGTTCGATGGTCGGACTGGGGCGAAGAATACCATAAAGGATTTATCGATGATTCTGCTAAAGAAGCAGGCATTGAAATTAGCTGGGATACTCTTGTTGCTGCAGACTGGACAGATAAAAAATCTGTATTAGTTGCCAGCGGAGACCTACCAGATGCCTTCTTAGGATCAAACGCATTTAACGATGCTGAAATTGCGCAAAACCAATCTTTATTTATTCCTCTAGAAGATTTAATTAAAGAAAACATGCCAAACCTTACTAAGGCACTGGAACAAGAACCAAAACTAAAAGCGATGATTACATCTCCTGACGGACACATTTACAGTCTTCCTAAGAAATTACCAATGCGTCCAACAGTAGGGAACCAATTATTCATCAATAAAAAATGGCTCGATAATCTAGGATTAAAAGTACCTGAAACTTATGAGGAATTCGTTAAAGTACTTCAAGCATTCAAAGATAAAGATGCAAACGGAAATGGAGATCCAACGGACGAAATTCCATTTGGCTCTGGTAACTTTGACCCAACATTCTCTTACATCCTTCCATTTAACAACCGTTTAGGTGCAGATAATACTTATGAAATGTCTGTAAAAGATGGCAAACCAGTATATCTTCGTACAGAAGAAAGCTACAAACAAGGGATTGCAGCAATGCATGACGCATACAAGAAAGGCTTAATTGACCCTGAACTTTACACTGAAGATTCATCAATGAGTGCCGCAAAACGTATGGATAAATCAGTAGCTAGAGTGGGTGTTTCAAGTGGTTGGACTGCCGACGCTACATTTGGATTACATGCTAGCGAATATGTTCCTTTACCAGCATTAAAAGGTCCTGACGGAAAAGGCTATGTTGCTTCTGACCCAGACCACTACAACTATGGACGTAATGAATTATTAATCACTACAAAAGCGAAGAACCCTGCTAAATTATTACAATGGTTCGACAAATTCTATACTGACGATGCAAGTATCCAAAACTTCTATGGTTCATTTGGAATTGCTACAGAAAAAGATGGCGACAAATATAAAGTATTACCTCCAAAAGACGGTAAATCTGCCGATGAATATGCTTGGATTCACTCTCTACGTGACTTCGGACCTAAATACGTGAGCGACAACATCAACAGCCGCGTAGAAATCGACCAAACTCAAGGTGACGGTTTGAAATTGAAGATGGACCAAGAATTAAAACAATTTGCTTTACCAGCTTACCCTAATGTAATCTATTCTCAAGAAGAACTAAGCAAATTAGCTTCAATTTACGTAAGTATTGATTCTTATGTAAAACAACAAGCTTCTAAATGGGTAGTTGATGGCGGAATTGAAGAAGAATGGGATTCTTACTTAGCAAACCTTAAAAATATGGGATTGGATGAATTTCATCAAGATTCAACAAGACGCATATGACCGTTATCAAAAAGAAGTTAAATAATCACATTTTAACAAATACCCTAACTGAACGTTTAAAATACAATGAGTAGAGGGAGCGAGATGAAGAAAAATCTTTCTCGCTTCCTTTTTCTCATATAGGAACGGTGATATCATTGCAAAAACTATTTCGAATAGATGGGCCACTCGTTAGAGGACTAACGCTCATCACCAACTTGATTCTATTAAATACATTATTTATCATTACGAGCATTCCTATTGTGACGATGGGGGCTTCTGTAACGTCTCTCAATACGATGTTGCATCGGATTTTAAAGGGCGATGATAGCGATGTTGTCTATCATTATTTTCGTATTTTTAAATCCAACTTTAAACAAGCCACTGTCATTTGGGCAGCTCTTGTAGTACTCTCGGTTCTATTATTTTTGAACTACAGTATTTTTTCGAATACAAACTTTTTGAATGGATATGGATTATTACTTCTTGCGCCATTTGGAATGCTTGCGATATTAGGAGTTGTCATCCTTTTACCGTATGTTGGATTATTTGAAAATAGTTTAAAAGCCAGTGTCATCAATAGCTTTTTCGTTTGTATTTTAGATCCGTTACGTGCAATTTTATTAATTCTATTTAACTGCGCAGTGGTGTACATGAGTGTGAATACGCCAGAGCGATTATTGACGTCGATTTACATATTCACTTTTGGTGGCTTTGCAATCTGGGCATTGTTAAATGTAAAAGTAACGAGTAAAATGTTTAAGAAGGCATATAAATTAAGCAATGGAGGTACGCAAGATGAAAATTTTTAAAGGAGATTTTTATCGTATCAGCGTTCTAACGGATAAACTCATTCGTTTAGAATATTCAAAAAATGGACAATTCGAAGATAGACATACGCAATTAATCCAAAACAGAGACTTTGGTGAAGTAGAGGTAGAAGCAACAGAAACACCAGAGCTATTAGATATTAATACGAAGTTTTTCCGTTTACGCTATAACAAAGGCGAATTCAATAATCAAAATCTATTTATTGAATTAAAGGGTCAATTCGCTATTTACGGAAGCAGATGGTACTTTGGTGAACCAATCGAAACCTTAAAAGGGACGACGCGTACACTCGACGAAGTAGACGGAGAAACAGAACTCGAAGACGGGATTATTAGTAAGAGTGGTTATGCTGTTTTAGATGACTCGAATGGATTTATCAGTGATGAAAAAGAAGGCTTTATCAAAAAAAGAAAGCGAAGTGGATCTATACTTCTTTCGCTTATGGGACATGACTATAGAGGAGCCATCAGAGACTTCTATCACCTAACAGGCGCAACTCCATTATTACCACGTTATGCCTTAGGAAACTGGTGGAGCCGTTATTGGGCGTATACTGCTGATGAGTATTTAAGTCTCGTTGAACGTTTCGAAGATGAGCAAGTGCCGCTTGCGGTTGGCGTGTTAGATATGGATTGGCATATCACAAAAATTCCAGAACGCTTCGGTAGTGGTTGGACAGGATACTCTTGGAACCGTGAACTCATTCCAGAACCAGAAAAATTATTAAAGAAATTACATGATAAGAAATTAAAACTATCATTGAATGTCCATCCAGCAGATGGTATTCGAGCTTATGAAGATGCGTATCCAGCTGTTGCCAAACGTTTAGGATTAGATGCAGCCAGTGAAGAACCTGCGATTTTTGATATTGCAGACCCTCGCTTTAGAGAATCTTACTTTAAAGATGTTCATTATCCATTAGAAGAACAAGGAGTTGATTTCTGGTGGATTGACTGGCAACAAGGAACGCAAGGGGTACAAGATCCATTGTGGTTATTAAACCATTATCATTTTGTTGATAATTGTAAGAGAGCAGATGGCGGATTAATCTTGTCTCGTTATGCAGGACCTGGTAGCCATCGTTATCCAGTTGGATTTTCTGGGGACACGATTGTGACTTGGGAATCTCTTCAATTTCAACCATATTTCACTTCAACGGCTTCTAACATTGGATATAGCTGGTGGAGTCATGATATTGGTGGACATATGCGTGGTTATTATGATGAAGAATTGCAAATTCGCTGGTTACAATATGGCATCTTTAGTCCAATTACACGACTTCATAGTACGCAAAGTCCGTTTAATAGTAAGGAGCCATGGTTCTTTACGAAACATACTGCAGAAATTATGAAGCACTATTTACGTCTAAGACATCAATTGCTTCCATATCTTTACACGATGAATGTGGCAACGCATGAAGAGGGAGCACCTCTTGTGAGTCCGATGTACTACTTCTATCCAGAAAACGAAGAAAGCTACCATGTGCCAAATCAATACTTCTTCGGTAGCGAGTTAATGGTCGCTCCAATTACAGAACCAATGAACAAGGATTACCAATCTGCAAAAGTTCAAGTCTGGTTCCCTGAAGGAAAATGGTACGACTTCTTCACTGGAAGAGAGTATGCAGGAGATGTAGTGCTTGATATTTATCGTGATATCGAATCGATTCCTGTATTTGCTAAAGAAGGAGCGATTGTGCCTCTCGATGGTTCTGGTGTGAAGATGGGTGTGGACTTACCAGAAGTGATTGACTGGTATGTATTCCCAGGAACTCATCATTCATTCGAAATGGTGGAAGATTTAGATGGCGCTCGTTGTGTAACGACATTATCTGTTGATTGGAAATTAGGAGCGATTCAATTATCCGTTGAAGGAGAAACAGGCATCCTTCCAGAAAACAGAATTCACCGTGTTCATGTTCAAGGAAGTCATGCAGCCGTCGTTGAATTGGAAAATAAAAATGCGACTGTTGAATTTACTGTTGGCGAAAAACAAACGGTCAATAGAAACGAAGCGTTCTTCCAAGTACTTAAGAATGCGAACCTTCCTTACGCAACGAAAGACCACTTATATCGTCGATTAGTGAATGCTAGAAATGCGAACGAAATCATGAATATCTTACATCACGAAGATGAGGAATTAAGAGGACGATTACTAGAAATTTTATTCATTAGTGAACCGTAACGAAAAACGGATACTTCCAAAAGGAGGTATCCGTTTTTTTATACAAAAGAAAGCACTGTAATTGAATACAGTGCTTTATCTGTTAATCGACTTTATAGTACATCAATGTTTTGATAGTTTTGCCGTCTGTTACGGTTTGCGTACCATAAATACGGTCTTTAGAAATATCCGATTGGTCTTTGTCACCAGACATCACACCATAAGTGAGCTCTACATTTTTAGGGATGAATGAGAATACGGCGCCTCCTACAAATGCATTTTCATTGCCTTCTGGAACCATAATCCAGTTGAGAAGTCCTTCTTGGAATTGTTGTTCGGTAATACCAACTTTAAATGTTTTTCCACCAGAAGTAATATTTCCATCTTTATCAATGTGGAATTCCCATCCAGCAGAGTTTCTCCATGTTCCGGCTACGCTACGGAAGTCGCCTTGTTTCATCGCTTGAATATCCATTGATGAAGGAGCAGGAGCTTCGGCAGGAACGGCTACTTTTTCAGTAGAGACTGTTTTTGGAACAGGAGCCGTTGCATGTTGCGTTTCAGCAGTTGTTGCAACGATTGTCGTTGGAGCTTCAGTAGTACTTGTCGTTGTTTGTTTCGTTGTTGTTGTGCTTTGAGTAGTCGTCGTTTGTGCTTGAGTGGTTGTGTCTTCTTTCTTTTGGAAAAAAATGAACAGCCAGCTAAAACCAATGCGACTAAAAATCAAAGAAATTGATTTTTTCATAGGGATTCCTCCTTTTACACGTTTATTATACTACTAATTCATATTTTAATATAGATACAAAGGTCATTTCTTTGACAAAGGGAGAATATAGGAGTATGGTGAAGATGTAAATCGGTAGGTGAGACTACCATGGAGATACGGATGACTACCGCAAAATAGTGGAGACACTATGCGTTGGTTAGCAGCCTCTGTCGTGAAGGCAGAGACTAATGTCATTTCATCGCTCCATGATGTTAAAGCTTGAACGAAAAAATGAGAATTGTTTATTTGGTAAGCATCTTGTCGCGTTTAAGCTATGACAAGGTGCTTTTTCATTTGCCAAAAACTTTTAGAAAGAGGGTGATCATATGCCAGGACCGGAGAGTCAAACGAAACAAATCAATGAGCGAAGGGAAGAGTGTGATGATCACCCGGAGCTTCGCCTATACTAAAAACGAGGTGAAGACTATGAAAACAGCAAAAGAAAGATTCGATTTAGCGTTGATGAATCCAATGGCAGATGTTCTAGAAGCGTTAGGCACATCTGTAAAAGGACTCACTGAAGAACAAGTAGAAACACTCCGCGAAGCATATGGAGAAAATAAAATTACAAAGGCTAAAGAAGATCCAATTTGGAAAAAGATTTATGAGTCTATTATCAATCCATTTACGGTAATTCTATTAGTGATTGCGGTAATCTCATTATTCACGAATGTGATTCTTGCAAAACCTGGTGAAGCCGACCCAACAACTTCTATCATTATTGTGGTGCTTGTGGCTGTATCAGGAACGATTCGTTTTGTTCAAGAAATGAAGAGTGACAAGGCGGCTAGTAATTTATCTAGTCTAATCGTCAATACAGCAACGGTTATTCGAGATGGCGAACAGATGGAAGTTCCGATTGAAGAATTAGTAGTTGGAGATATTATTAAATTAAGCGCTGGGGACATGTTGCCAGCGGATGCATTATTAATAGAAACACGTGACTTCTTTATCCAACAATCCAGCTTGACTGGTGAGAGTGAATCTGTTGAAAAAAAATCAATCTGGGTTCCAGATGAAGAAGAAAAGAAAAAACAAGCACTCGAGAGCGAACGTTTCGTCTTTATGGGATCAAACGTTGTCAGTGGTAGTGCCTTAGCGGTTATTTTAGTCACAGGGAATGATACGATGATTGGTCGTATCGAAAAAAACACTCAATACTTTTTGAAGAACAAACGAGTTTTCGAAAAAAAGAAATGAATAAAATCTCATGGCTATTGATTCGTTTAATGCTTGTCTTAGTACCAGTCGTATTCTTGATTAATGGATTAACAGACGGTGACTGGTTAGAAGCAGGGGTATTTGCATTAAGTGTTGCCGTGGGATTAACTCCAGAAATGTTGCCAATGATTATTACAGCCAGCCTTGCAAAAGGGGCAGTGATCATGGCCAAAGAAAAAGTAATTATTAAAAAATTAAACGCGATTCAAGATTTAGGGGCTATCGATATTCTTTGTACTGATAAAACAGGGACTCTAACGCAAGACGAAATTATTCTTGAATACCCATTAGATATTCATGCAAATCTAGATATGGGCGTATTAAAAATCGCGTATTTAAACAGCTACTTCCAAACAGGACTTAAAAAAACTTATTAGACCGTGCTATCATTACACGTACGGAAAAAGAAGCCGACGAACACGAAGATTTACAAAATTTAGCAACACGCTACCAAAAAATTGATGAGTTGCCATTTGACTTCGAACGTCGTCGTATGAGCGTTATCGTGAAAGAAGACGATGAAGCAGTGCTCGTAACAAAAGGAGCACTCGAAGAAATGCTTAGCATCTCTACTCATGTAAAAGACGGAGATGTGGTTCACCCAATTACGGATGAAATTCGCGAATCAATCCTAGAAGCAGTGAGTGGCTTAAATGAACAAGGGCTTCGCGTACTTGGTGTGAGCCAAAAGAAATATCAAGATACTCACCATGCCTTCACGGTTGAAGATGAATCAAATATGATTTTAATGGGTTACTTAGCCTTCCTTGACCCACCAAAACCTTCTGCAGCTCCAGCGATTCAAGCGTTGAAAGAGCATGGAGTAACGACGAAGATTCTTACAGGGGACAATGAAAAAGTAACGCTAACGGTCTGTGAAAAAGTAGGACTACCAGTAGATAAAGTTTTACTTGGTACAGAAATTGAAGATATGAGCGATGAAGAATTAGCAGCAGTAGCTGAAGAAACAACGATTTTTTTGCAAAACTATCTCCAGAACAAAAAGGCACGCATTATTCATTTACTAAAAGCAAAAGGACACAAGATTGGCTATATGGGCGACGGTATCAATGATGCGCCATCTCTAAAAGTAGCCGATGTCGGAATTTCTGTGGACAGTGCCGTGGATATTGCCAAAGAAGTGGCGGATGTCGTTTTATTAGATAAGGACTTACTCGTTCTTGAAAAAGGATTGATTGAAGGGCGTAAAGTCTATGCGAACATGACAAAATACATTAAGATGACTGTTTCATCAAACTTCGGAAATATCTTCTCTGTATTGTTCGCAAGTATTTTCCTACCATTCCTTCCAATGGCTCCAGTGCACTTAATCGTATTGAACTTAATTTATGATTTAAGCTGTGTGGCATTGCCATTTGATAATGTAGATGCTGACTTCTTAAAACAACCACGCGCATGGACAGCAAGTTCCATCACACGATTCATGGCTTGGTTTGGACCAACCAGTTCCATCTTTGACATCATTACCTTTGCAGTGATGTTCTTTGGAATTGCACCAATGATTACTGGAAGCAGTTATGCAACGTCTACGAATCCAGCATTCTTCTTGATGGTTTTCCAAACAGGTTGGTTTATTGAATCTATGTGGTCTCAAACGATGGTTATTTATATGTTACGTTCACCAAAATTACCATTCGTACAATCAAAACCAGCATTCTCATTGCTAGTGACATCTTTATTCGCTTTATTTGTTGTAACGGTTCTTCCTTACACACCACTAGCAGGACCATTAAAACTAGCACCGCTAAATGGACTATACTTCCTCGCATTAATTCTCATTATCGCAGGATACATGTTCTTAGTCACAGTTGTTAAAAAAGCATATATTAAAAAATACAATGAATGGCTATAATGCAAAAAGAGCTATCTTAACAGTTTGTTAGGATAGCTTTTGTTTTTAGGAATGTGCTATTCTACAAGAAGAAACTTGCATGAGGTGAGAGCATGGAGAAAATTTTATATACAACAACGGCCGTTAACGAAGACGGGCTAACAGGTGTAGCGTACACTAAAGGAAATGGAGACAAAGACTTTAGCACACAAATTTCATCGCCAAGAAGTGCAGAAGCTGGGACGAACCCAGAACAATTATTTGACTTAGCCTATGCCACTTGTTTAAATGCGTCGATTGAATTTGTAGAAAAACGCATGAAATTAGAGCATAAGAGCAAGGTAGAAGTGAAGATTGATTTGACATTTGATTCAGAGGGAGAAGGCTACCTATTCCATCCATCCGTTTTTGTAGCGATGCCAGGAAGAAGTGAAGCATTAGCCCGCGAAATTCTGGAAGCAGCAGAACGTCAATGCCCCGTTCATAAATTATTAAAAGGAGTTACAGTTCCTCCAGTGGAACTTTCAACAGCCAATGAGTAATGTATTGTTAAGAGTAGCAACACGTGAAGATGCAAAGGCGATTCAAGCCATCTATGCCCCTTATGTAGAAACGACAGCTATCACCTTTGAAGAAGTGGTGCCTAGCGTGGAAGAGTTTGAAGGTCGTATCCAGAAAACATTAGAAAACTTTCCGTATCTGGTGCTAGAAGAGGACGGGGAAGTCGTCGGATATGCATATGCCGGACGATTCTCAGCACGTGCCGCCTTTGATTGGTCGACCGAAGTCAGTATTTATATTAGTTTAAATCATCAAAGAAAAGGCTATGGCAAATTGCTTTATGCTGCCTTGGAGAAAAAACTACTAGAGTTAGGGTATCAAAACATTTATGCCTGTGTAGCCGTTCCTGAAGTGGAAGATGAGTACTTAACGATGAATAGTGTAAACTACCATAAATATTTAGGGTTTGAAGAATGCGGACACTTCAAAAAATGTGGCTGCAAATTCAACCGTTGGTACGATATTGTATGGCTTCAAAAACACGGAGCTACAACGATTCCAACAAAACGTCCAAATCAATTTACAGCATTATAAAGTGAAGATCCCATCAGCAAAAATTTGTTGATGGGATCTTTTTTTAGGTTGGCATTACCAAATATGGTAATTACCATATTTGGTAATGCTCATAAAAGATAATTATCATATATGATAATTTTGACTTATTTGAATTCATTCAACTTCTGTTTAAAGAATACCCAGCAACATTTCGTCGATTCAGGATTCATCCGCAAGTGCTCGATTAATTGATAGGTTGGATGCCATCTGCGCAGTTGATCTGATGAGAAGTGCTCGAGAAATTCGGAGAATGGATGATCATATGGTTCTTTTGGCAGACCGCTGCAGAAGATGGAGAAGAGGCCTAGTAATTTACCAAAGGCATTTCCGAGTTCGCCTTTAGTCCAGTGAATATGACGAAGTAGCCCATCCATATGCGTCGAAGGAACTTTATGCAAGCATTCATTAGAGCGGACATTCCACTCGTGCGAGAGTTCAATGGAAGGGGAAGGCACCATTGAACCAGTCTTCCTCGATTTCCATTTCGATGTAGCATTTTAATATTTCTTGCAAAGGCTGTGGACTCTCGATGCTGTTGTTTAACTTATTCGTTCTAAAATAGTGATAGAGCAACTCTTCTTGGATTTGATTTACAAACTTCTCGTCAGTTATTTTATCCGGATAAATGGTTTTAATAATGGCTTTGGAAATCGTTTGGGATAAAATCGGGAGAAGCGTACAAAATTCCAAAATAGAATGGTGCAGATGAAGCTGTTCGAAATCGGATTTTTGCATTATCGCAAAAGAATGGGTGTATTCCTGAAGAAAGACTTTGCCGAGCTGCTTTAAGCATTGATGCAGCGCAGTCATAAAATCAGTGAATACACCCAAGTTTAAGTAAGTTGTTTGTTCATTATGGAAATGACTAGGGAATGGATTTGGACCAAAGTTAATGTAGAAGTCTTGTTTTGGCAAAACGGAAGACGCAAGAGTAATCAGCTCCTCTAAAACGAGCAGCGTCTCTTCTTTTGATAAGTGTAAATAGTGCACAGGAATATACGTTTGCGGGAATGACTCTAGGTAATCGTTATAAAGGCGCAAGAAAGAATCTTTGCTCTCTTTGATGAGCGTGTAATAGAACTCAGTAATTTGTGGGCCAAACGAGAAGGCTAAAACGTCTTTGTAGGAGACGGTAGGTTGGTTGAGGAGTTTCTGGTAATGTAAGTGGAAATAATCTCTCAAGCTATCGAGATGAGGAATGAGATCGATGATGCTGTCGCCGCGCATGCCTTTAATCCACAGCGAGGTCAGCGCGTGGCATTCTTCGGAAAATGGTTTGTTGAAACAGCGTAGGGCGTTTTGATGACGCAAATAATAGCGACGCAGCTTCTGGAATTCTTTCTGCTGGTCATAGGACAGCGCTTGTGGAAAATCTTCAAAGTGGTGAATTAAGAAAGTGGACTCGGTTGTGCCGAGTAAATACTCGATAATCTCTTCAAAAGACTTGTTGTACGGATTTGGATTCTGGCTGAAGAGATTGTTGTAGTAATTCTGTTGCTGCTGTTGTTCCTCAAGCAGCTGAATCTGTTTTACCAATAAGCTTAAATCTTGAGTATAGCGTTCCATTATAATACACTCTCCCAATAATGTATTTGTTACATTAATTGTAACGCTTTCATAAAGATGCGTCAATATACATTTTTATCTAATTTTTATGGAATTTAAGAAATAGGAAAGACGCTTGACTAAAGTTGTAGAGTTGACCATAATAAAGAAAGTCAACGAGGAAGGAGAGGTTTCATGTCCAAGAAAACAAAAGCAACCATTGCGATTACACTGGCGATTGCAGTCATGGTTTTAATTTTTATTAGTTCAAGTATGCCTTACAAGGATCAGTCACTTGTATCTACGATTCAAAAAGGACTGCCGATGCAACCTTTTTCGGAATTATTATCCAAAATCAAATTTGAATATGCAGGACAAACCATCAGTATTCCTTCTTTAGGATATGCGCAGTTTATCGAATTCTTTATTCGTAAAGCCGCTCATTTCTTAGCTTACTTCTTCATTGGATATCAATGGACGAGAGGGTTAAGTGTTCACGTTCGTAAAAAAGGATGGCCACAATTCTTGGCGTTCTTTATCGCAGTGCTATATGCGATGACTGATGAATTCCACCAAGGAGTAACTCCAGGACGCACACCGCTGATTCAAGATGTCTTTGTGGATGCCGTTGGTGCCGCAGTCGGTGTAGGACTAGGAACCTTGAAAAAAATTAGATAATAACCTCGAAAACGTTGAAGAGATTTTCTTCAGCGTTTTTTTGTTGTCCAAAAGACTCCTTTTTATATTTTTTCGTAGTTCTTTATGACTAGTCAAAGAGTGGGGGAAGAACGATGGAAATGAATGAATTAGCAACGGAAGTGTTCAAGCAAGCCATTAAGCACCAATTAGATGATATTCATTTATTACCGGTTGGAGAGGAGTATGTATTTTATTTAAGAGATGTCAACGGGTTAAAAAGAGTTGAGAAGAATTTCAGACGAAGTGGCCTTGCAATTTATTTCGTACTTAAAGTATCAAGCAGGAATGGATGTCGGAGAGAGACGAAGACCGCAGAGTGGTTCCTTAACCTTTGAGATTTCAAAGGAACAGATGATTGAACTGAGATTATCAGTGATTACGAAATTTTAAGCAGAAGGAATCCATGGTCATTCAGGCTCTTGCATCGGTCTAAAAAAAGAAAAAGGCGTCGATTCGTTCGATGACTTATTTTTCCAAAGGACTGGGCACTCTTGCAACAATTCTTACGCTATAAGAGCGGCTTGATTTTATTTTTCCGGACCGGTCAGTTCTGGGCAAAAACGAGTACGATGTATGCTTTGCTCAGAGGCCGTATGCAAGAAAAAGACGCTTCAAGTGATTACGATGGAAGACCCAGTGGAGTATCATGAGCCAATGTTTTTACAGACGGAGATTAACGAGAAGGCTGGAATTACGTACGAATTACTGATTAAGAGTTGCCTGCGTCATCACCCAGACATTTTTACTCATCGGTGAAATCCGAGACGAAATGACGGCAAAAGATGGCGATACGTGCAGCCTTAACAGGGGCACTTAATTCTAGCGACCGTTCATGCCAAAGACTGTAATGGAGTGGTAGCAAGGCTCTTGGAACTGGGCGTCAGTAAGACGATGCTCGAGCAAACCATTATCGCGATTTGTTCACAACGCCTTCTCCCTCGGTATTGTGGGCTATGCGGTAAGGAATGCGAACTTCATTGTAATCATTTAACAAACGGAGAAAAAGCGAGGAACGATTTTTTTGAAATTGAAACTCATGAAAAGTTAGCGCATTTCTTTAAAACGAATCAATTCGGGACTGACGAAGAAAGAGTACATCCTTTTAATAAGGTATTGAGGAAGGCTTATGCATTGGGATACATTACGGACAAAACTTACGAAACCTATCAAATTATCTAAGAAATGGAAGGGGCCTGTTCAAAGTCGGTTCCTCATTCAGCTTGCTCATTTACTCCAGGAAGGGTTCAGCTTGGATGAGGCGTTGAAGTTTCTAGAATACTTATTCGAAGCAGAGAAGAAAGACCTGGAACAAATGCGGGATACGCTTGGAGAAGGGACGGCGTTTTGATGAGTGCTTGAAACGGGTCGGGTACTCAGAAACGAATACCTCACAAATTTATTTATCCATGCAGTTTGGTAGCTTCGAGAAGGCCTGTGCGTCGATTGGGGAGTTTCTAACCAGGAAGCAAAAACAGCAAAAGAAAATGCAACAGATGATGATGTATCCTGCATTTCTTTTTACGTTTGTTATCGGGAATGGTGCTCTGTATCCGAATGCTGTTACTCGACCAACTTTGTCCAGCATGGTGCAAGAAGAACAACTCAAGCAGTCTGGCTTCCTTTATTGGATATGGCTTGGGGTTTCAAAACTTACCACAGCTGGCGCTAGGGATTTTGTAATAGTCCTCCTCACTATTATTCTTGCGGTCGCTTGTACTGGAAAAAGAAAGAACACCTACGATCAGTTTCGCATGTTGATTTCACTGCCGGTCATTGGAAAGAGTGCGCAGCAATACGTGACGTTTTTTTGTATGCACGAGAGTTCTCGTATTTTTCTCGGAAATGGACAGTCGCTATTGTCGATGGTGTCCGAACTCAAAGAAAGAAGGAACGAGCGCATTGTCGAAAGATGATTGCGCAGAAAGCTAGAAGAACAGCTGATTCAAGGAGAATCTTTTTCTACGGCGCTTGAGAAGATGAAGCTATTCCGGCAGGAGTTTATCTGGCTGGTGTTAGAAGGAGAAAAGACAAGGCAACTAGACGTGCAACTGCAAGTATATGCCGACCAAATGCTCGACGAATTTACCCAAGGCATCGAAAAAGAAAATCAAGTGGATTCAACCGTTACTACTTATGGGGATTGGGATTCCTCATCGTTTCCATGTATCTGATCTTATTACTACCGACACTAACGATGATTGGAGGAAATTAAAAATGAAAAATGAAAAACAAAGAAAAAAAAGGCTTCACGTTAATCGAATTACTCGTGTGCCTCTTTATTATTGGCTGATGATGCTACTCATTATTCCCAAATATTGCTCAACAAAGAGAAGACTGCTCAAAGAAAAAAATCGGATGAGCGATTGTGAATAGTAATCGAGAACCAACAACAAGCGTATATGTTGGATAATAATACAAATACTGCTCCGACAGTGGATGAGTTGCTTAAAGCAAAAATTATATTATCAAAAAATCAACTAGATGCATATAAAAAAAGCAGTAAAAACTGCTGAAAATAATTTGAACATGAATGAGAAAGAGAGCATTTACGCTTGTTGAATGCTTAATTGCGCTTGCCATTGCTTGCTTCTTACTTATACTGACTCCGCCTTTGATTAGTCATTCCTATGTAAATTGGAAGGAAGAAGTATTTCTAAGAGAGTTCGAGCAAGTGATGGATACAGCGCAGATTACAGCAATTTCAACGGGACAAGGTTCGTTTGTAACGGTCTCAGGTGGCATCGTGGAATTAAATTGTCACGGAGCTAGAGAACTGGATAAGAAGATTCACTTTCCGGATACGATGAAAAGTTATTCTGTTCAAACGTATGGTTTTAAACCCTATAGTGGGAATGTTAGTCAGTTCTCATCCGTGACATTTGATGGGCAAAAACGCAGGTACACCTATGTTTTTCAATTAGGGGAGGCTAAGTATCATGTTGAAATTACCGAAAAGTAGAGGATATGTATTGCTTGAAGCCTTAATCGGCCTGATGGTCTTGACCGTTATTGTATCCTTAATCAGCTTTATGATGGGGCAACTCTATCACCGTCAACAACTCAAAGGATGCTTTTTGGACACTGCGGCTACGCAGTTAATGGATTTACAAGCGAGTGCGACTTATCCTACAACCATTAATAAATTGCCGTCCGAAGAGTTTCAAAAGATGAAAAAAGTGACATTTGAAAAAGTAAATACAGCAGCCTCTCCAACAGTGGTGACGGTCTCTTGCGGAGAGCATGAGGAGGTGTTTCAAATCAATGCGATTACCGAGAAAAAAGTCCGGATTTCTACTCATTGAACACCTAATTGCGCTCGTGATTATCTCGATTAGTTTAGTAGCGTTTATGGGACTTTCTACGGCGTTTCTAAAAATCAAGGACCGGCTCAATGTTCCTGACGATATTAAATGGCATGTCGCCGTTCAGCAAATGAATTTTAATTATGCGGGCTTTAGGCTGAAGTCGTTTAATGGCTACGATCCTTATACCGCATATTTTGAAAATATGACATCAGAGAAAACAGAAGTCATAACACTCGTTTCTAGTTGGAAAGATGGCGGGAAGATTTATAAAGGAGCAGGAGGAAGTGGAGGACACCAACCGTTTCTTTATGGCATTCGTTCACTATCTATCAAAAGAAACGGGAGCAGGTTACTGATTTCGACAACGCTCAATCAAGGGAGTACTTTTCGCTTAAATTTCGCGCCAAAGAATCGAGCCATTTATGTCAAAGTGAAAGAGGCTAAGGAAAAGAAAAATGACAAACCCAAAAAGAAAAGGAACATTACTATTTCAGTTTCTGGCGTTACTTGCGATTGCCAGTTTTCTTATTATCGCGCTACTCAAAATTCATGCTCACAACACTCTTGAATATCGCCTTCTGGAAGATGGGTATCGAATGGACATATTGCTTGAGATGGCGAGTCAAACAGTACGTCAAAAACTGGCTTTTAATGGAGACGAGATGACTTTTCCGGATAATATTCAATTTTCCATTGGCACGGTGAGAGTAGAGTGGAACGAGAAGACGCATCAATTTACCCTGAAGGCGGACCTTCCAAATGGTCACACAAAGGAAGATACACTATATATTCAGTTTGTAAAATAGGCTAAACACTACATAGCGACTTCTTTTTGTTTTTTTCATTTTCAAGATATGGTATACTTTTCAATGAGAAAATGAAAAGATGGTGAAATAATGACACAAACAATCGGAGAAATTTTAAAAAGTGCAAGGCAATTAAAAGGCTACACTCTTGATGACTTGCAACAAATTACAAAAATTCAAAAACGTTATTTAATCGCAATTGAAGATAATGACTTCGACTTGATGCCAGGTGCGTTTTATACACGCGCATTCATCAAACAAATTGCTGATACAGTTGGATTAGATGGAGCAGCTTTATTAGAAGAGCATGCATCAGAAATCCCGCAGGCTGTTGTGAAGACAACTCCTTCTACAACATATACGACTACTTCAAGTAATCGTTCACGTTTAAATAAAAACAAGAGTAAATGGTCTTCAGTATCCAATACTCTAAAAAATTACTTCCCAACCATTTTATTGGGAATGTTCATCGTGGCGATTATTTTTGCAATCGGGCAAGCTGTATTTAGTAACCGTGCGCAACGCAATACGCCTGTAACAACTCAAGCTACAACGCAAACAGCTGTTGCAGCAGAAACAACTGTTGCTACAACGACAACTGCAGCTCCAGAAGTGACAAGCGTTACTTATTCATATGCGAACGGAAATGCATTGTACTACATCGCGAATGTAAGTAAATTCCCATTAGACGTGAAAGTACTAAATGAAGCAAGAAATGCTTTATGGGCACAAATTTCAGCGGATGGTAAAGTGGTGGCAGACGGAGTTCCAGCTACAAATCAAACAGTGACTGGTTCAATTCCAGAAGGAACAACAACGATTCGTATGGACTTTGGATATACGCCATTAGGTACGATTACTGTTGGTGGTGTTGAACTAACAATTCCTGAAGGTTCAACAGCAACACGTATTTATATCACGATTCAATAGGAGAATTGCGATGAATTTACCAAATAAATTAACCGTATTGCGAATTTTCATGATTCCGGTGTTTATCATCCTCATGTGTTTGCCAAGTGAAGCGCTCGGTGTGATGAGTCTTGTAGGCTCTCAAATCAGTGTAGTTCACTTCTTGGCGATGATTATTTTCGCAGTAGCTAGTTTTACAGATTATCTTGATGGATATTTAGCACGCAAATACAAATTAGTGACAAACTTTGGGAAGTTCGCTGATCCTTTAGCAGATAAAATGCTAGTGATGACCGCATTCATTATGCTCGTGTCATTTAACTTAGCACCTGCTTGGGTCGTAAGTATCATCGTTTGTCGTGAATTAGCAGTGACAGGACTTAGACTATTATTAGTAACTGATGGCGAAGTCATGGCAGCTGCTTGGCCTGGGAAAGTAAAAACCGCTACTCAAATGTTGGCGATTATTTTCCTATTAACAGATGATTTGTTCTTTAAGGCCATTGGAATTCCAATCGGACAAATCTTACTTTATAGTTGTTTAGTATTTACAATCTATTCAGGTTTGGATTATTTTGTAAAGAATCGACATGTATTTGCGGATTCATTTACTAAAACAGAATAACAAACGAAGCCTGAAACAGTTGTTTTGGGCTTTTTATTTTTTTACAAAAGAGTGTTAAGGAAGGCGAAAGTTATGAATGCAGAAATCATTGCAGTTGGTACAGAGTTACTAATGGGGCAAATTGTAGAACACGAATAGTGCATACCTAGCTCAAGAATTAGCTAAAAACTCGATTCCAACTTACTATCAACAAGTGGTTGGTGATAATGAAGAAAGAATGTATGAAGCGATTGAATTAGCCGCTTCAAGAAGTGAATTGATTATTTTATCTGGAGGTCTTGGACCAACAACAGATGATATCACTAAACAAGTACTGGCGCGATTTTTAGATGTGCCACTTGTCGAAGATGAGGCAGCTCTTCAAAAAGTGATTGATTTTCACGTGCGTTCTCATCGCGACATGAGTGAAAAATAATCGTAGACAGGCACTAGCTTTCGAAGGGCGGTACTGTTTTTTTAAAAAAATCATAATGGACTTGCGGTTGGTTGTGGTTTTTGAAAAAGATGGTCGATCAATTCATTGTTCTACCTGGACCACCAAATGAATTAAAAATGATGATGCAAAAAGAAGTGTTGCCTTTCTTACGTAAGAAAGTGGGCAAAGTGGATTTATTCGAATCTCGTTACTTACGATTCTTTGGAATTGGAGAATCACGCTTAGTGACCATCCTAGAAGATTTAATCGAGGGACAAACAAATCCAACGATTGCTCCATATGCTGGAAAATTTGAAGTGATGCTTCGATTGACAGCCAATGGAAAAACACAAGAAGAATGTACAGAGCTTCTTGATGGGATGGAATTACTCATCCAATCTCAAGTAGGAGAATACTTCTATGGATACGGAGACCATAATACATTACAGGAAGTCACTGTTGATTTGCTAAAAGAATCAGGGCTAACAATTGCCTGTGCTGAAAGTTTAACGGGTGGATTGTTTGCAGCAAGTGTCGTGGCGTTCGAAGGAAGCTCCTCTTATTTCCAAGGTGGAACAGTTGCTTATCAAAGAGAAGCAAAAGAAACGCAACTAGGAATCGACAGCACCTTACTAGATCAATATGGAATGGTCAGTGCAGAATGTGCTAAAGCGATGGCCGAACAAGCAAGACTCCATTATCAAAGTGATTTGGGAATTTCATTTACAGGAGTCGCTGGACCAAGTGAAATGGAAGGAAAAGAAGTCGGAACGATTTTCGTGGCATTAGCGTCTCAAACAGATGTAGAAGTGTTAGAATTACACCTTGCACGTACTCGTAACGACAACCGTGAATTCGCGGTACAACATGGTTGGAATTTACTTAGAAAATATTTATTAAAACAAGTTCGAACAAAATAAGAACAAATGTTCGCATATTGCTTGCGCATGGAATAGAACATAGTGTACAATATGTTTTGACTTAAAAATTCGTGGAGGAATTAAAACATGGCAGAAAATGAAAATCGTCAAAGAGCATTGGAAGATGCACTAAAGAAAATTGAAAAGAGCTACGGTAAAGGTGCCGTAATGAAATTAGGAGAAAAAGTAGATACACAAATTCAAACAGTATCTTCAGGTTCTCTTGCATTAGATATCGCATTAGGTGTAGGGTGGATTCCCACGTGGACGTATCATCGAAGTATACGGACCAGAATCTTCAGGTAAAACAACAGTAGCATTGCATGCTGTTGCGGAAGTTCAAAAAAACGTGGTGGAGTGGCAGCGTTTATCGATGCTGAGCACGCTCTAGATCCAGAATACGCAAAAAGCTTTAGGCGTAAACATTGATGAATTACTATTATCTCAACCAGATACAGGGGAACAAGGATTAGGAATTGCAGATGCTTTAGTATCATCAGGAGCCGTTGACATCGTTATCGTCGACTCAGTTGCTGCGTTAGTTCCACGTGCCGAAATCGATGGCGACATGGGGCAATCACACGTAGGTCTTCAAGCTCGTTTAATGTCTCAAGCATTACGTAAATTATCAGGTTCGATTAACAAAAACAAAAAAACAATCGCAATCTTTATCAACCAAATCCGTGAAAAAGTGGGCGTTATGTTTGGAAACCCTGAAACAACACCTGGTGGACGTGCGTTGAAATTCTACGCGACTGTTCGTTTAGAAGTACGTCGTGCAGACCAAATCAAACAAGGTACTGAAATTTTTAGGGTAACCAAACTAAAAATCAAAGTTGTTAAAAAAATAAAGTGGCTCCACCATTTAAAAACAGCTGTTGTGGATATTATGTATGGAGAAGGGATTTCTCAACTTGGGGAATTACTCGACATGGCAGCAGACCTCGATTTCGTGAAGAAGAGTGGTGCATGGTACGCTTATAACGACGAGAAGATTGGTCAAGGTCGTGAAAATGCTAAAGCATACTTGGCAGACCATCCAGAAGTCGTTGCCGACTTGAATCAAAAAGTTCGTGCCCACTATGGCATTGGAGTAGCAGCTCCTGTCGAAGTGGAAGAAGAAGGACAAACAAGTTTATTAGACTAATCATTAGGAAGAATCGAGCGCTTCAGTTCGGTTCTTTTTTTATGCAAAGTTTACTAACTGCTTAAGGTTTCATAAGATTGCTAGCATTTTACATTAAAATAATGTACTCTTATGGTTGGTATAATTTAAGAAAGAGGATTTTTCAATATATGTTTAAAAGAAAGCCTTATGTAGGCCTGAGTGATAAAATTCGAAATCAGAAAAATTCGCAACAAATTCTCTTGGAAAGTTCATCTTGGTTAACGATCGGGAATATCGTCTCAAGATTACTTGGAGCACTATATATCATCCCTTGGGGAATGTGGATGGGTGCCGATAGGGATAATGCGAACTACCTATATTTTATCGCCTATAATATTTATGCTTTAGTATTACAAATATCAACGGCAGGGATTCCTGTTGCGATTTCTAAAATCGTAGCGGATAACCAAGCAAGAAGAGACTATAAAACGAGTTGGCGCTTGTTCAAAGGTACCATGCTCTTTATGACATTCCTTGGAGTGGTCTTTGCGGCGGGGATGTATTTTGCAGCGCCACTTTTTGCAAAAGGAGCTACTCCTGAAGAAGTCGCGGACAGTATTATGGTCATCCGTTCGCTAACGCCTGCGGTACTCATTATTCCACCGCTTAGCTTAATGCGTGGATACTATCAAGGATATAATGAGATGGCGGCTTCTGCGAAATCTCAATTATGGGAACAAGTTGTCCGTATCTTGTATATGTTAGGATTAACGTATTTTGTAATGCGTATTGTTTCTGGCGGTTATGTTCTTGCTGTAGCCCATTCAACATTTGCGGCCTTTGTCGGAGCGGTCATTGCATTCTTGTACTTAGCGTATAAGATGTTCCGTGACCATAAAGGTATGATGGAATTAATGGAAGAAGGGCGTCCTGAACGTCCACTAAGTTTCTGGAAAATTATTTTTGAAGTCATGCGTGAAGCTTTACCTTTCGTATTAGTAACTTCAAGTATTCAAATCATCAGCTTGATTGACCAAGAAACATTCCAACGTCTGGTTCCAATCTTTACGAACTTCTCGTTTGAAGAAGGAAAAGAACTGATTACTTTATTTGGGTTTAATGCGAATAAGGTTATTATGATTGTAATTTCGCTAGCGATGAGTATTTCAACAGCGGCATTGCCTCTGCTTGCGGCTCATTATTCAGTCAATGACCGTGAAGAAGTGAAACGCGTCATTGCCAACAACCTTGGATTATTTGCATACATCATGATTCCAGCTTCTGTCGGAATGGCGATTGTCTCAGAACCGATTTATAACGTGTTCTATTCACCAGATCCAACAGGAACTTATCTATTAATGGTTTCATGTATCATGTGTGTGTTCTTAGGATTATTCGTAACATTCACGTATATCTTGCAGTCGATGGAACAACACATCATTGCGATTAAAGCATTAGGATTTACGGTGCTTATTAAATTACTATGGCAACCAATGATGATTTACTTCCTTGGTGGAGCTGGTCCGTTAATTGCCAGCTCAGTAGCGTACTTTGTAGCGACGCTTTATATGTGCCGTCACGTTCTTCGTATTACACGATTCGATTTGAATTACGTATTGAAGAAATTCGGGCAAGTGCTTCTTGCATCTCTTGCGATGGCCATCACTTCAGCGATTACGCTCTATGCGATTAAACATGTAATGCCAATCGGTGGTAAAGTACGTGCGTTAATTGCAGTGGCTGCTGTAGGTTTTGTCGGAGCGGCGACTTACGGACTGATTACCTTGAAGAATCGATTAGCTGATGAAATGCTTGGCGCTCGCGTAGGTGGCATTCGTCGTAAATTGAGGATGAAATAATGAGATTAGATAAATGTTTAGCAGATTGTGGCCTTGGAACTCGTTCCGAGGTCAAATCTTTATTAAAGGCCAAAAGAATTACCGTCAATGGTAAAGTCGTTACCAATGGTAAAGTACAAGTGAATCCTGAAACAGATGAAATATTGTTTGACGATGAAAAGATTCAGTATGAAGAGTTCGTCTATATGATGATGAATAAGCCTAAAGGAGTCGTTAGTGCCACAGAAGATAATCTTCATAAGACGGTTCTGGATTTAATCGATCCAGTTTATTTTAAAAAAGGAGTCTTCCCAGTTGGGCGTTTGGATATCGATACGCACGGTTTATTACTTTTGACAAATGATGGAGAATTGGCGCATCGACTTCTTTCACCGAAGAAACACGTCACAAAAATCTATCAGGCAAGAGTCGAAGGGGTCATGACAGCAGAAGATGTCACTGCTTTTGAGAACGGTATTGTTTTATCGGATGGAACGGAGTGTATGCCCGCACGTTTGGATATTCTGAGCACGACAGAGGATGAGTCGGTCGTTCAAATTCACCTAAAAGAGGGCAAATTCCATCAAGTGAAACGGATGGTAAAGGCTTGTGGGAAAACTGTTGTCGATTTAGAGCGACTCACGATGGGACCATTACGCTTAGATAAGGGTCTTGCTTTAGGAGAGAGTAGACCACTCACCGAAGAAGAACGACAATCATTAGAAATCAATAACGAACCAAAAGCTTAGGAGAAATCCTAGGCTTTTATTTGTTATAGAAAGGGTTTAACCGCTTTTCATCCCTTTGTAAAAATGGTAAGATAAAACTATTGAATCTACTTGATAGAGATTGGAGCGATTGGATGACAATTGATTGGAAAAAAGAAGTAGAACTTCGTAAAGAAGATCTATTAAAAGATTTATTCACATTATTACGTATCGACAGTGTACGTGATGATTCTAAAGCAACAGAGGATGCACCAGTAGGACCTGGCCCTAAAGAAGCGCTAGAAGCGTTTTTAGCAATGGGTGAACGCGATGGTTTCGTAACAAAACAAGTTGGAAACTTAGCAGGACACATTGAATATGCACCAAATCCAGACTATAAAGAAACTCTTGGAGTTTTAGGTCACGTGGACGTTGTTCCAGTGGGTACTGGATGGGATACAGATCCATTCGGGCCACAAATTATTAATGAACGTATTTATGCGCGTGGTTCAAGCGATGATAAAGGACCAAGTATGGCAGCATACTACGCATTAAAAATCATCAAAGAATTAGGATTACCAGTTTCAAAACGTGTTCGTTTCATTATCGGAACAGACGAAGAATCAGGTTGGAAATGTATGGACCGTTACTTCCAAACAGAAGAAATGCCGGACTTTGGTTTCTCACCAGACGCAACATTCCCAATCATCAATGGTGAAAAAGGAATCCTTTCATTACACTATGATATTCCTGGGGGAGCTGCAGAAGGCGACTACCAATTATTAAGCTTCGACGCAGGTTTACGTGAAAACATGGTTCCTCAAGATGCGCATGCGGAAATCGTTGTTCCAAATGCTGATGAAGTAGTTGATCGCTTCTTTGCATATGTTGCTGCAAATCCTGTTGAAGGTAGTGCTCAAGTATTAGACGGCAAAGTTATCTTAGACGTTGTTGGTAAATCAGCACACGGATCTACTCCAGATAAAGGAATCAATGCAGGTACACACTTAGCTAAATTCTTAAACCAATTCAACTTCAAAGGCAGTGCGAAGAAATACTTAGCATTTGCTGCTGAAGTGTTACATGAAGATACTGATGGTAAAAACTTAAAAGTGGACTACAACCATGAAGTGATGGGACCATTAACAGCGAATGCAGGAATCTTCACTTACACTCCAGAATTAGGTGGGGTAGCTGTAGTGAACTTCCGTTATCCATTAGGCGTTACTGCAGAAGGTCTTGAAATTAAGACAGAAGTTGTGGCTTCAGGTTATGGATTCACAGTAGCTCACGGTAAAGCACAAGTTCCTCACTATGTATCTCCAGAAGATGAGTTAGTGTCAACATTGTTAGACGTATATCACCGTCAAACAGGCTTACCAGCTCACGAACAATCTATCGGTGGTGGAACATACGGACGTATCTTTGAACGTGGTGTAGCGTATGGTGCGCTCTTCCCAGATTCAATCGATACAATGCACCAAGCAAATGAATTCTTCGCATTAGAAGATTTATTCAGATCAGCTGCAATTTATGCAGAAGCGATTTACGAATTAATTAAATAAAAGCGTAAGTGATTAGGAGAACGGATTTCCGTTCTCCTTTTTCTTTTAAGATGATGTTTATAAACAGATGTATCTTGCCTTATGAATGTCAAAGATACTTTTTTTCTAGAGAAAAACTAAGAAGTTATAACAATTTCGGATATTTATCTACAAAAATGGAGTTTATTCAGGATTCCAATCGGTTCAGTTATTGCTTTTTTTACAAATATCCTATACTGAAGTTAATAATGAATATGAATGATAGTTGAGAGTAGAAGAATAACTTATAAATTTGATTAGAATCTTGTTGGTTGGGAAGTGAAATGATGGATTATATGAAGAAAATTTTGGAGTGGTTACCACGCAAATACTTAGTACTTATTGCTATTGGTATGTCTTTAACAGCTTTAGACGGTATTATTATTCCTTCTTTTATTTCAGGATTAATAGATGTTTCATCAACTCAAAAAGTTGAGGATTTAGTAAAAATTTCAATCATAGGTATTCTTAGTTATTCGCTTATTCGGCTTGGATTATTTATATGGGAAGATTCTCAACAAAGAATGATAAAGCAATTAACATTAACGCTTAAAGAAAAAATCATTACAGCATTCTTTTATGGAAAGTTTAACCAACAGGAAGTAGAGTCAATAGTGCTTAGTGAATTAAAACTATTAGAAGAACAAGGAATTAAGTCTATCATGGGATTTTTCTATTGCCTCGTTTTTGCGTTGGTTACCTTGTTGTATGTATCTGCCATAGATTTAAAGTTAGCAGCACTCTTTATAACGTTATCGTTCTTACCGATATTAGTCCCAAAATTATTTGCTAAATCTATTCGAAAGCACTCAAAGGAATGGGCTGAAGTAAACCAATTAAGCATCTTGCAACAACAAGAATATTTGAAAAGTAAGCCAATTATTAAAAACTTTTTTGTAGAAAAAATCTTCTTGAATAAGTTGATGGGAACATTGAATCAAACAGAAGAAGCCTATTTTCAAATGAATCATGTTCGATTTACATCGAAGTTATTAGCAAATTTACTTTCTGGATTAAGTTCATTTGTACCGTTAGCCATTGGGGTATATCTCGTTATTGTTGGGGACACTAAGTTAGCCACAGTTATTGCAATTTATTTAGCTAGCGATCGTATTGTTGGTCCTATACTTAGTGCAATAGATTATTATCAAAGATTTAATTCAATCATTCCTGTAATTGAAAGAGTAGAAAAGTATACAGAGTTTGAATGTGATAATTCTGAAAGTAAATCTAGTATTAGTACCGTATTTCCGATTGAGTTATATCAGTGTAGTGTTCAAATTGATGGAATAACTATACTAGACAAAATTGATTTCGAAATTAATGAGAATGATAGGGTCCTGATTATGGGACCGTCAGGATCTGGGAAATCTACACTCTTAGAATTAATATACGGACTCTATGTATCTAAAGATGGAGTTCAAAAGTATAATGGAATTCAGAGAAATTTAGTTTCAGGAGATGATTTAAAGAAACACATTGGATTCTTTACTCAGGAATCAAGGATTTTCTATGAGTCGTTAAAATTTAATATTTCTCTAGGAGAAGAATATTCTGATAGTGAAGTTACCTCTGTTATTCAAAAAGTAGGGCTAGGTTACTTAGTCGATAGAATAGGGCTACATAATGCAGAAGTAAATCTTGATGAATCACTTTCTGGAGGAGAAAAAGCTAGAATCTGTCTTGCACGTCTATTACTTAGAAAATACCAATTGCTGTTACTGGATGAGTTTTCTTCTGCTATTGATGAAGATACAACGATGATGATTAGGAAGCTTCTCATTAATGATAACATTCCATTTGTAGAGATAGCACATAGGGTGCCAAAAGATATCGACTTATACAATAAGCGTTACACTTTGGAGTCTGGTCGATTAATACACTAATCATTTATAAAAAAATCCCTTTGAAACCTTGAAGTTTTTTGCTAAATCGCTATAAAACGTGCTATACTACTAATGATATTATGTGTGAAAACTGTAAATATATATATTTGGAGGCTATAGCATGGGATTTGTAATCTTTCTATTGCTGATTGTGGTACTGGGTGCCGCAGGTTATGCAACAGCAATATTCATGACAAAGAAACAAACTAAAAGTAATTGAAGAATTAACAGAGAAAAAAAGGATAAGTTAATGGCCGTGCCAATTGCGGACACGTTCTATACTTTGAAAAAAACTTGAACTTAACAGGTCAAACAAAGAGAACGTACGAAACATGGCAAGCTACATGGCAAACAATCACACGATTCCGATTCCCTGAAATCGAAGCTGCATTAGTCAGTGCAGAACAATATATCCAAAAATTAAACTTCATTAAAGGAAATCAAGTAACACAACAAGCTGAAAACTTAATTGAAGAAACAAAAGCTGAAGTCGATAAAATCTACTCAGCATTACAAAAATTATTGGATAGTGAAAAACAAAACCGCGCGGAGCTAGACTTATTACAAGAACGCTACGCTTCAATGCGCAAAGACTTATTAGCACATAGTTTCTCATTCGGCGAAGCGCTAGAAACGTTAGAAAAACGTTTAGCTTATTTAGAATTAGACTTCGCGAAATTTAATACATTAACAAACGAAGGCGATCACTTAGAAGCCAAAGAAGTACTTGGACGTATCGATAAAGAAATGAAAGAATTTGAGTCAATCGTTGAACAAGTTCCTCAATTCTTAAAAGAAATCGAAACAGAGTACAATGAACAAGTAGAAGACTTGAAACAAGGATATGCTCGTATGGTTGAAGAGCATTATCAATTCTCTAAAATTTCAATTCCTGAAGAAATTGAAAAGATTGAAAAAACAATTGAAGTGGCACGTGGACATATCGCTGCTACAGAATTAGAAGAAGCTCGTCAACAATTAGATAAAGTGGCTCGTGAAATCGACCAACTTTACGATGTGATGGAAGCTGAAATTGAGGCACGTGAATTTGTATACCGTAACAAAGCTCAAGTTGAAAAACGCTTGAACCAAGTATTACAAAGCAACCGTTATGTGAATATCGAAGTTGACCGTGTTTCTCAAAACTATATCTTGTCAAACAACGAATTCGTTCGTGTACAAGAATTTGCTGAGCAATTAGAAAAAGAACAAGAAGCCGTTCAATACTACAGCAAGGCGATGGAAAACCATCAAGTGCCTTATTCAGTAGTGAAAGAACATTACGAACTCGTTCTTGAAAAATTAAACAGCATTGATGAAGATCAAACCGATTTAGTAAACACATTATCTGATTTACGTAGCCAAGAAAAAGCGATTCGCGACGGATTAGATGTCTTCGAATTAGACTTACGTAATATGAAACGTACGATTGAGAAGTACCACTTACCAGGTCTTCCAAAAGAGTACTTAGAATTGTTCTTTGCAACAAGTAATCGTATCGAACAATTATGGCAAAAGATGGATCGTGTGAAACTAGATATGAACGAAATTAATGCGGCAAACAACGTGATCGAAGAAGATGTTGAAAAATTAGATATCTTCACAGAACAAATTGTTGATAATGCACAATTAACAGAGTACATGATTCAACACGCGAACCGTTACCGTTTATCACATCCTGAAATTGAAACAGCGATTGGTCGTGCGCTTGACCTATTCAACCACACATTCAAATACGATGAATCATTACAAATTATTGAGTCAGCATTAGAACAAGTGGAACCAGGTGCTGGTAACCGTGTCCGTCAAAACTATCAATCAGAAAAGAATAATAGCTTATTCTTCTAATAGATAAATGATTAAGCCAGGTGGGTGAAACCCACGTGGCTTTTTTGTTTTCTTTTGAATCATCGTATCATAATCAAGTTTTATGTGTGGAAAATCTATGTTTTTACGGTTCTTCCAGAAGTATACTAAAGATACAAATGAAGGAGGGATTTTATGGATTTTGTATTATGGGGAAGCGTATTTTTAGCGGGCTTATTCTCGTTTTTTTCTCCGTGCGTGCTACCGCTGTTTCCAGTCTATTTTGGTGTTTTAATGAGTGAACAGGACGGACCTCACCTGAAGATTGGGAGATTAGAGATCTATTGGAAGCCAATGATTCGCACAGTCATCTTTATCGCTGGCATTTCAACAGTCTTTTTCTTCTTAGGATTTGCAGCAACTGCATTAGGAAGTCTGATTTACAATCCTTGGTTTAATATCACACTGGGAGTCGTGATTGTGCTATTAGGCTTGCACCAAATGGAACTGTTCCATTTACTATTTTTACAAAAACAAAAAACAGTTCAGTTTGAAATCAAAGATAAAAAATCGCTTTGGAGTAGTTACTTATTAGGACTCAGTTTCAGCTTCGGATGGACGCCTTGTGTGGGTCCAGTACTAAGTGCGGTCCTAACGCTTATCTCCACGCAACAAGCCAGTATCACCTATGGGATTTTCTTACTTTGCTTATATATATTAGGTTTGGCTATTCCGTTTTTAATCTTATCAGCTGCTTCAACCGTAGCGTTTAAATGGTTTAATCTTGCAAAAAAACGATTATTATTACTTAAAAAAATCGGAGGACTCGTGATTGTTATTATGGGAGCATCGATTATCTTTTCCCAACTGTCACAAGTTTTCCATTAAAAATTAGGAGGAACGAAGATGAAAACAAAATTGATGATTGCATTATTTAGCACAGTGCTTTTAGGTGCTTGTCAAAATTCACAAATGGGAATGGATACTAAAGATATGAAAGAAACCACTGAAATGATGAGCTCGATGAGTGGTGAAAAAATGGATAAAATGGATAACATGAGTTCAAAAGATGAGAAGATGGACAATAAGATGGGAGAAATGGACGATATGACACAGTCTACCTTTACAACATTAGATGGGAAAGAAGTTTCATTAGCAGACTATAAAGGGAAAAAAGTTTATTTGAAGTTTTGGGCTTCATGGTGCCCAATTTGTCTATCTGGGCTAGCGGACATCACACAACTTTCTGAAATGCCACCAAAAGATTCAGTGGTCCTTACAGTCATTGCACCTGGTGTGAACCGCGAAAAATCATTAGAGGACTTCAAAGAATGGTTTATGGGAGTAGACTACCATTCATTACCAGTACTCGTAGATAAAGACGGTCAATTCTTGAAGAAACTTGGAGTCGTAGGATATCCAACCTCAGCATTTATCGATGCCAATGGAAAAGTTGTCAGAGTTCAACCAGGACACGTTTCTAATGACGATATCGTAAACGTTAGAAAGCCTATAAGAAAGGAGAATTTCCTATGGATAAAAAATTAGTGGTTACACTCTTTGCTGTTGTCATCATTCTTTTAGGATTGGCTTATTTTGCCAAAGGAAGTACCTTTGCAAAGGATTCAAAGGTTGATGAAATCTCAAATAAGGTGACCAAACTAATTGAAACAGATAGCACTACAAGTGAAATGAAAAAGGAAGGTGAACATATGAAAGAGATATATTTAGCAGGCGGATGTTTTTGGGGGTTAGAAGAATACTTTTCTAGAATTAATGGTGTTATTGATGTTGTGAGTGGATACGCGAATGGAAAGGTTGAAACGACCAATTATAAGCTTATTCATGATACAGACCATGCGGAAACGATTCATGTTACTTATGATGCTGATAAGATTTCACTTCGCGAGTTATTGTTGTATTACTTTAGAGTCATTGATCCATTTTCTGTGAATAAACAAGGAAATGATACTGGAAGACAATATCGTACGGGTATTTATTATGTTGATGAGGCAGATAGCGCCATTATTCAACAAGTCATGAAGGAAAAAGAAGAATCTTTTGGTAAGAAATTAGCCGTTGAGACGGAACCTTTGAAAAATTTCGTTATAGCAGAGGATTATCATCAAGATTACTTGAAGAAGAATCCAAATGGATATTGCCACATTGACGTTAAAAAGGCGAGTGACCCTGTAATTGATGCCAGTCTTTATCCACTACCTGACGAAGAGACTCTAAAAGCAACACTTACGAAGGAACAATACGCAGTTACTCGTGAAAATAAAACGGAAAGAGCATTCTCAAATGAATACTGGGATAATCATGAACAAGGAATTTATGTAGATGTAGTTACCGGAGAACCGCTCTTTTCTTCAAAAGATAAATTTGATTCTGGCTGCGGCTGGCCAAGTTTTTCAAAACCAATTTCTTCGGAAGTTGTGACCTATCATGAGGATAATAGTTTCAATATGAAACGTGTTGAAGTTCGAAGTAGGGTAGCCGATTCACACCTTGGACATGTTTTTGAAGATGGTCCGAAAGAAAAAGGTGGACTTCGTTTTTGTATCAATAGTGCTTCCATCAAATTCATCCCACTCAATGAGATGGAAGCAAAGGGATATGGTTATTTAGTCGATTTCGTCAAATAACCACTCAGTGCTTCTCTAAGTTATTCTCCTTTAGAGAAGCACTTTTTTTGAGTAAAAATAGATTTAAAACCGTTATGAATAGAAGTATAATAGAGAAAGGAGGGAAATAAGATGTATTCAATCTTAATAGTTGAAGATGAACCAATTATTCGTAGAGGGATTGCATCCTTAATTGATTTTGAATCGCTGGGAATTTCAACGGTTCAGGAAGTAGAAAATGGGGAGCAAGCACTGGAAAAAATACGAGAAGAAGCGCCGGATATTTTACTGACAGATATTAATATGCCGAAAATGGATGGCATTACTCTTGCGCAATTGGTGAGGTCAGAATATCCGCAAATGAGAATTATCTTCTTAACGGGGTATGATTATGTAGATTATTTACTATCTGCAGTGAAAATTGGAGTAGAAGATTATATTTTAAAGCCAGTGACGAAATCAGAAATCGAAGCTTTATTGGTGAAAGTTGTAGCCAAGCTCAACGAAGAAAAGCGCCAACGGGAACTATTGGCATTAGCAAGTGAAGAGGACGCCTCTTCGGGAACTCTTCATTTCGAGAAGCTGATTTTAGAGCGATTATCAAATCCAAATTTAGCGCTAGGTGAACTTGCAAAGCAATTAGGATTCAGTACGAACTACCTTAGCCTTTTAATCAAAAAAGAACTTGGAATGTCCTTTCAAGAGTATGTGACCCAGCAACGGATTCAAAGAGCAAAGCGTCTCTTATTATCAACCGACATGAAGATTTATGAGGTGGCATTATCTGTTGGAATAGAAGATATGAACTATTTCTCTTATCGATTCAAGTCGATTGTCGGCGTTTCCCCTAAAAGTTTTAGAAGTGGGGCAAAAATATGAAAAAACAGTCTCTTGCAACAAGATTATTTGCCTATTTAAGTATCATGCTTTTTGCCATGGTAGTTTTAATTGGAAGCTTCTATTTTATAAAAAGTAGCGAGGTTTTTCATCGTGAAGTAGAAGACCATACCATTCATGAGATTGATACAAGTTCCAAATATATCGAACAGTACGTTTCGAATTTAAAATCTACTTCAAGATCTTTATCACAGTCGCAGGCAATAAAGGACTTTGCCAGTCAAACATCAGCTGAAAATGAAGCGGCAATCCATGAATGGCTTGAGACAATGCTGAAGAGTCATCCGGATTTTGTATCGATACGATTGGTGACGAAAGATGGAAGATTAGTTACGACCGGGATGGAAGAGGAAATGGTGACTTCAGCGGATATGATGGCCCAAAAATGGTATCAAGATGCTCTAGAGCACTCGAATGTTCCAATCATTCAGTCTATCAAGAATCAAAATAATCAAATCGTAATTTCTATTAGTCAGGAAGTTAAAAGCAACGCAGGAGAAAATCTTGGCGTTATACGCTTAGATGTGGATTATCACGAACTAGAAAAATATGTGAAAGAACTTTCTCTAGGGGAAAATGGGTATGCTTTTGTCATCCAAAGGACGGTACACTTATTTATCATCCGGATTCGGAGGCTTTCGAGTCAGTTGATAAGCAAATGTCGGTACAAGAAATATCCAATAGTCCGATGGATTCAATGGTGTCTGATGATTTTTTTGTTCATAAAAGCCCTATTGAAAATAGCGATTGGATCTTAGTAGGTGTTAGCTCATTTAGTCGGTTTAAAGAAGACTCAGTAAAACTACTTGGGATTGTCAGTGTTGTTGGAGTGCTTAGCTTACTTATTTGTATGTTGGGTATTTTTACATTGATACGTTATCAATTACTACCTGTTAAAAGACTAGGACAAGTGATGAGACGAGTAGAAGAAGGCGACACGACTATTCGAGCAGAACAAAAAGGAGCTCAAGAATTCCAAGCGCTAGCAGGTACCTTTAATCAGATGCTCGAGAGAATCGAGACTTTAATGAAGGAAGAAAAAGAGCAAGAAGCATTGACCCGCATCTATGAATTAAAGGCGTTAACGAGTCAAATTAATCCGCACTTCTTGTATAATACGCTGGATACCATTATTTGGATGGCAGAGTTTCAAGACCATCAAAAGGTAGTAGACATTACGAAGGCGCTCTCTAATTACTTTAGACTTTCCTTGAATGCTGGAGAAGAAATAGTGACCTTACGCCAAGAAATCGAGCATGTCCGTCAATATTTGTTTATTCAAAAGGAACGATATGGAGACAAATTGGAATATACTATTTTTCGAACCTGATGATATTCCTGATATCAAGCTTCCAAAAAAATCGTTCTGCAGCCACTCGTAGAAAATGCAATCTATCATGGGATTAAAGAGTCAGAACGCCCTGGGAAAAATTACGATTACTGTGTCTAAAAGAGATACTTTTATAGATATTTGTATTGCGGATAATGGGGTAGGAATAAAAGAAAATACAACGAGTACAAAAAGAACTTGGTGGAGTTGGTATTAAGAATATCAAAGAACGATTGACGCTCTTTTTTTCGGAGAAGCTTTTTCGATGGAAATTGAATCTGAGACAAATGCATATACCAAAAGTGTATTTACACCTTCCATTAAAAAGAAGAAGGACATGCGAATAGTTGACAAAACTAGGCGCTTTTTCGTATACTTCTAAAGGTAAGCAATCGGATTGAGATTTTACTTATTAGAGAGGCTTGTCTGGTGAAAAATAGCCATCAAAATCGTGCTCCCTGATTGAAAAACTTTGAGAAATACAAACGCCCTTCCAGCGTTATCGGAATTAGAGATGAATGAACAGCTGTTTCATTGTAAGCAAGGTGGTACCGCGGTAGGACGCCCTTGCAGCAATGGGGCAGTTTTTTTATTTACAAAAAGAAGGAGAATGAAGATGAAAAAATTATCAAGTAGCGAAATTCGTCAAATGTACCTTGATTTCTTCCAAGAAAAAGGACATAAGGTTCAACCAAGTGCGAGCTTAATTCCTGTAAACGATCCAACATTACTATGGATTAACTCGGGGGTTGCGACACTTAAGAAATACTTCGATGGAACGGAAACACCAGAAGTTCCACGTATTACAAATGCTCAAAAGAGTATTCGTACAAACGATATCGAAACGTAGGGCATACAGCTCGTCACCATACATTATTCGAAATGATGGGGAACTTCTCAATCGGGGACTACTTCAAAGAAGAAGTGATTCCATGGGCATGGGAATTCCTAACAAGTGAAAAATGGTTAGGACTTGATCCAAATCGTCTATACGTTACTTACTATCCAGAAGATCCAGAAACAAAAACATTATGGATGGATAAAGTTGGTCTTCCAGAAGATCATATCATTCCAGTAGAAGATAACTTCTGGGATATCGGTGCTGGTCCATGTGGTCCGGATACTGAGATTTTCTACGACCGTGGAGAAAAATATAATAACTTAGCAGAAGATGATCCAGAAAACTATCCTGGAGGAGAAAACGAACGTTACTTAGAAATTTGGAACTTAGTATTCTCTCAATTCAACCATATGCCAGACGGAACTTATCCACCATTACCACATAAGAACGTCGATACGGGGATGGGTCTTGAACGTGTAGTTTCTGTTATCCAAGATACACCAACAAACTTCGAAACAGACTTATTTATGCCAATTATTAAGCAATTAGAAAGCTTAAGCGCTGGTAAGAAATACAATGAATCTAAAGAAACTGATGTATCATTCAAAGTTATCGCTGACCACATTCGTGCGGTAAGCTTTGCAATTGGGGATGGCGCGCTTCCTTCAAACGAAGGTCGTGGATATATCATCCGTCGTTTAATCCGTCGTTCAGTAATGCACGGACAACGTTTAGGAATTCAAGGATCATTCTTAACTAAATTAGTTCCAACGGTTGCTCAAATTATGCACAGCTACTATCCAGAAGTAACTGAAAACATGGAATTCATTCAAAAAGTGATTGCCAACGAAGAGGATCGTTTCCAAGAAACAATTCACGATGGTTTAGCAATCTTAGAAACTATTTTTGCGGATATGAAAGAAGCAAACGAAACAACTCTTTCTGGCGAAAATGCGTTCAAACTATATGATACTTATGGATTCCCATATGAATTAACATTAGAATACGCAAGTGACAATGGTTTCACTGTCGATGAAGAAGGTTTCCAAGCAGAAATGCAAGCACAAAAAGACCGGGCGCGTGCTGCTCGTAATACAGAAACATCAATGAACGTACAATCTGCAGTATTACGTGATATCACTGTAGAGAGTGAATTCGTTGGATATGCTTCAACAACTGAAGAAGGCGTGTTAAAAGCGATTGTTGTAGATGATGAATTAGTTGAATCTGCACATAAAGATGCGCATGCGCAATTAGTATTCGACCGTACACCTTTCTACGCTGAAATGGGTGGACAATTAGCCGACCACGGTACAATCCAAGATGCCAGCGGTACAGTTGTAGCGAATGTCTTACAAGTGAAGAAAGCTCCTAACGGACAACCATTACACACGGTTGAAGTGTTAGGCGACTTACAAGTAAACGCAACTTACACATTAGTGGTTGATGCATCTGAACGTGCGAAAATCATTAAAAACCATACAGCAACTCACTTATTACACCAAGCATTAAAAGATGTTCTAGGAACTCACGCAAACCAAGCAGGTTCTCTTGTAACACCAACTGGTTTACGTTTCGACTTCAGTCACTTCGGACAAGTTACTGCTGAAGAATTAGCTGAAATGGAACGTATCGTAAATGAGAAAATCTGGGCTGGTTTAGAAGTTGTAACGATTGAAACTACACTAGAAGATGCGAAGAGCCGTGGGGCAATGGCACTCTTTGGTGAGAAATACGGCAACTTAGTTCGTATGGTCAACATTGGTGACTGGTCAATCGAACTTTGTGGGGGTATCCACGTTGGAAACACTCAAGAAATCGGATTATTCAAGATTGTTTCTGAATCTGGTATCGGTGCCGGCGTTCGTCGTATCGAAGCTGTTACAAGTAAAGAAGCATTTGACTTATTAAGCCATCACGAAAACTTATTAAAACAAGTAGCTGGTGAAGTTAAAGCCATCCAATTAGATACAGTGGTAGAACGTGTAGCTACTTTAGGTCAAGAATTGAAAGAAGCAAACGGCGAAATTGCGAAACTAAAAGCTAAAATCATGAAAGCTGAAGTCGCAGATGTCTTCAACAATGTAGAAGAAGTAAACGGAACTTCATTCATCACTGTAGCTCTTGAAAATAAAGAGATGGATGAATTACGTCAATTAGCAGATACATGGAGACAAAAAGGTGCGAGCGATATCTTCGTAGTAGGTACTGCTTCTTCTGATAAAGCGAACCTTTTAGTAGCCGTATCTAAAGACGCAAATGCAAAAGGATTAAAAGCAGGCGATATCATTAAGGCAATTGCTCCAGCTATCCAAGGTGGAGGCGGAGGCCGTCCTGATATGGCTCAAGCAGGTGGTAAGAACCCTGCAGGTATTCCACAAGCATTCGAATTGCTTAAAGAATATTTAGCTAAATAATGTAATGCAAAATGAAACCTTCCATGGGATTTGAAGAGAGTCCCGTGGAAGGTTTTTGATTTAAAAGCAAAGGAAAGGCTTTCTAAATGTTAAGAATCGGTAAGTATCAATTGTAGTTTCATGCAAAATCTTGTAGAATAGGTATATATATTGAAATGAGGTGTCGCTATGAGTTCAATAGATGAAACAGTCCTATTTAAATTTAATGAAAAGGACGAAAAAACCGTTCAAGAAACATTAACCATCGTTTATGATGCGTTGAATGAGAAGGGGTATAGTTCGATTAATCAAATCGTAGGATACTTGTTATCTGGAGACCCAGCTTATATTCCGAGACATCGTGATGCACGTAATCTAATTCGTCGTCACGAAAGAGATGAGATTTTGGAAGAACTCATTAGACATTATATCCGCTCAACAGGAAGAGATGCCTAGTATGAGATTAATGGGATTAGATGTCGGAAGTAAAACTGTGGGCGTTGCCGTTAGTGATTTAATGGGCTGGACTGCTCAAGGGGTTGAAACAATTCCGATTAATGAGAATGCTTCAGAATTCGGGTTCAAACGTGTTGTCGAGTTAGTGGAAGAGTATGGCGTTGAAAAAATCGTCATCGGCCTACCAAAGAACATGAATAATACGGAAGGACCACGTGTAGAGGCGTCCCGTCGTTATGGTGCAAGCCCTAGAGAAACGACTAGAAATTCCAATCGTCTATCATGACGAAAGACTCACGACGATGCAGGCGGAACGAATGCTTGTCGAAGAGGGTAATGTTTCAAGAAAGAAACGCAAACAAGTCATTGATATGCTAGCTGCAGTCATGATTTTTGCAAAACTATTTAGATTTAAATGGAAATCAATAACAAAGGAAAGAGGAAAGAAAAATGACAGAACATCACGATCGCGATCATGAACATGATCAGCTTAGAAGGCCACGAAGGTCACGAACATATTACAATCATCGACGAAGAAGGAAATGAAATTTTACACGAAGTATTATTCACGTTCGAATCTGATGACTTCAATAAATCATATGTATTATGCTACCCAGCAGGAATTCCTGAAGGAGAAGAAGTAGAATTACAAGCATTCTCATATGTTGAAGGCGAAGATGGTACTGAAGGTCAATTAAACCCAATCGAAACAGAAGCTGAATGGGATATGGTTGAAGAAGTATTAAACACATTCTTAGCTGAAGAAGATTTATAATCAACAATAGAGCTTGGGGAAACCTCAAGCTTTTTGATTATAAGGGCACTCTTTATGATTGACTTTCTTCATTTTTTTCAATAAGAATGAGGTATAATAACTACAACTATGGGTATCATTTGATGCCAATTTAAGGGGGAAGACAATGTCTCAAGAAGAACATAAAAAACATTCCTTAATTTCTGATACGGATACGAAACGCGATATTCGTAAAAAGGAAACTTCTATTATCAAAAAGATAATGAAATATTTTATGATTGCACTTTTTAGTAATTGTCCTAGTAGAGGGATTCTTTACTTGGAATTACATTAAAGGAGAAACACAACCAGTTGATACAGCTCAAACAGAACTTGTTTCATTTGAAATTGAACAAGGCGCATCTGTCAAAGAAGTATCAAAAGCACTTGAAAAAGAAGGGATTATCCGTAATTCGAAACTCTTTAATTTCTATTTGAAATTCAAAAACGTTTCTGGATTTAAATCAGGATTGTACCATGTTTCTAAGAGTATGACACTCGACGAAATTATCGCGGAACTTTCTGGTCAAGGAAAAGATAAAGATCAAAACGCGACTAAAGTTCTGATTCGTGAAGGGGAACAATTAACAGAAATCGCCAAAGAAGTTGAAAAATCAACAAAATATTCTGCCGAAGATTTCATGGCAAAAGTTCAAGACGAAGACTTCTTACGTTATTTAGTTCAAAAATTCCCAAAATTATTGACTCAATCATATAATGGCTACCAAGTAAAATATGTGCTTGAAGGATACTTATTCCCAGCGACATACGATATGAATGACTCAAAAACACTTCAAATGTTAATTACTGAAATGGTTGCTAAAACAGATGAAGTCATGTCGAAATACTACGATAAGATTTTAGCAAGTGACTATACATTACAAGAAATTATGGCAATGGCTTCTTTAATCGAAAAAGAAGGGACTAAACTAGAAGACCGTAAGAAAATCTCTAGCGTATTCCATAACCGTATTAAAGAAAATATGAAGCTTCAAACAGATGTATCTGTTCAATACGCTTTAGGCGAACACAAAGAAGCCCTTTCTTTAGAAGATTTAGAAGTAGATTCTCCATATAACTTATATCAAAACTATGGCGTTGGCCCTGGACCTTATAATAGTCCAAGTGAGGATTCTATCGTAGCAGCGTTAGAACCAGAGAAAACAGATTACTTATACTTCCTAGCAGATATTCATACAAAAGAAATCTACTATGCGAAACGTATGAGGAACATTTAGAGTTAAAAGCTAAGTATATTGATAATAAGGAGTAGGTCATGGAAAAGAAAAAGCCAATCGTTATCGGAGTTACAGGTGGTTCTGGGAGTGGGAAAACAAGTGTAAGTCGTAAAATTTTGGAGAACTTTCCAGATTTAACGATTTGTAAAATTGATCAAGACTACTATTATAAAGATCAAAGTCATATGCCGTTTGAAGAACGTTTAAAAACGAACTATGACCATCCATTTGCTTTCGATACAGATTTATTAATTGAACATATGAATAAATTAATAAATTTTGAATCGATTGAAGAACCAGTATATGATTACGAAAATCATACAAGAAGTGATAAAACAATCCATCAAGAACCAAAAGATGTTATCCTAATCGAAGGAATTCTTATTCTTGAAGATGAACGCTTGCGTGATTTGATGGACATCAAGGTGTATGTTGATACTGACGATGATATTCGTATCATTCGCCGTATTAAACGTGACATGGTAGAACGTGGAAGAACACTGGATTCTATCATTAACCAATACATGTCCGTTGTAAAACCAATGCATCACCAATTTATTGAACCAACGAAAAAATTTGCGGATATTATTATCCCAGAAGGTGGTTCAAACAGAGTGGCGATTGACTTAATGACTACAAAAAAATTGCTTCAATTTTTATCTCATTTAAATTAAATTGTTAACCCCTAGGAAAAGCTTATCCTAGGGGCTTTTTTTATCAGGATGAACATTTAAAATCGAATTAAAATTTGAAATAAGACTTGCAATCTCGGTTATAAAATGTTAAAGTTTTTAGCATTGTAGATTGAGATAATCTAAAAAAACGATATAGGGAGAATCGTATGACTGAAAAAAAGTATTTCCAATGACGCTTGAAGGGAAAGCAAAACTTGAAGCTGAATTAGAAGAATTAAAAAGTCGTTAAACGTAAAGAAATCGTAGAGCGTATCAAAATTGCGCGTAGCTATGGTGACTTATCTGAAAACTCTGAATATGAATCAGCTAAGGATGAACAAGCTTTCGTAGAAGGACGTATTTCAACGTTAGAAAAAATGATTCGTTTTGCGGAAATCATCGATGATAACAATGTAGAAAAAGATGTTGTTTCACTTGGAAGAAAAAAATTACGTTTATCGAATTACCAGATGGAGACGAAGAAACTTACACAATCGTGGGTAGTGCAGAAGCAAACCCAGTTGAAGGTAAAATTTCAAATGACTCTCCAATTGCCAAAGGAATTATTGGTAAAAAATTAAATGAAGAAGTGGTGATTCCAACACCAGGCGGAGAAATGAAGATCAGAATTATTGATATTCAATCTGCGTAATCGATTCATTTGAATGAAGAGAAGAGCTAGGAAATGTCCTAGCTCTTTTTTTGTTGGATTTCATCCTTAAGTCTGATGGATTCATTTTTTTAATTCATGATAGGATTGAACGTGAGAAGATGGTATACTAATACCTGTAACGGAGGTGAGAAGATGAATAAACTGAAACGAATACTAATTGTACTATTAATGGGAGTGATTGTCTCCGCTATTGAAATGACTTCAAAATTGGGCCTCTTCATCTTCTTTTCAATTGGGGTCGCTATTACAATGTTCAGTTTTATTGTTTTTTTCGACGTGTTAAATTTTTTTAAGAAATAGTGGAATGTGCTTTGAGGGCACTCTTTATCATTTTACCGCTTCTATCTACTGCGGGTATTTGGCTTGGAATGATTGGGGCATTGCTTCTGTTATTCTTTACTAAAGATACGTTCTCGATTGCTTCTTTATCAGGTATGTTTTCGAAAAAGGGCCGACAAGAATATATTTTCGTTGACTCTCACGAGGATACTCCAACGCCTGGAGAAATCCATCGCTATGATTGGTTTGGAAATCAAGAAGTGGGGAACGAACCGTATGAGTGGAATGATATCAATGCAGGGCAGCTTGTAGGGGATACCATTATCGACTTAGGAAATACAATTCTTCCTGCCAAGGAAAATGTGATCGTCATTCGAAAAGGATTTGGCCGTGTTCGAATTCTAGTACCGTACGGGGTAGGAGTGATGATTCACCATCATGCATTTGGCGGTCAAGTGGAATTTGAGGGACAAACATACGCCTTAAGTAATGAATCTATTCAGTTATATAGTTCAGGATACAATCGCAGCACGAAGAAGATTAAGATTTATACAACGATTGTCGCTGGGAAAATTGAGGTGATTGAAGCATGAAGCAACGCCTCGTTAAAAGCTGGATGCTTTATTCAGCGGTTTACAGTTTTGTTAGTACTGTTTTCCTATTCCTATTCCGCAGATGGATTCGCTATGAAATAGTAGAGACATTGAGAATTCAAGAGATTCTTGGGACGATTACACTGTTTCTATTATTGATTTTTATTCTTTGGTTTTTGTGACAGCTGCGGCGATGTTGATTTTAAATCGTCAAGCTGAGCGTAAAATCGGTGAGCAGTTACTCATGATTCAAAAGGCCAAGCATAGACTTGTAAAAGAAGAAGATAGCCCAAATTGGATTATGGAAGCAACGGTTGTGAGACTTAAATGATTTCTACGAACAAACAGCTGCACTTTCAGAGCGATTAGAAAAAAATTATCATTAGAAGTACAGCAATTAGGGTAGCAAACCGCAATTCTTAGGGACTGAGACAAAAGAACAAGTCATTCAAGAAGAGAGACGCCGTATCGCTCGCGAATTACATGATTCTGTAAGCCAGCAGCTCTTTGCGGCGATGATGATGATTTCTGCCTTAAACGAACGTGCCGACAAGTTTGATGAGAAGGAACAAAAACAATTGAAGATGATTGAACATGTTCTCTCTCAAGCACAATCAGAGATGCGCGCATTGCTTCTTCACTTACGCCCAATTTCACTAGAAAGTAAATCGTTGAAATCTGGTATCGAAGGATTACTCATCGAATTACAAACGAAAGTACAAATGAAGATTCATTGGGATATCGAAGACGTGAAACTTCCTGAAGGCGTCGAAGACCATCTCTTCAGAATCGCTCAAGAACTTTTATCGAATACATTGCGTCATTCACACGCAACAACTTTAGAAGTGTATTTACGACAACTAGACTCCACGGTTCTCTTTAAGATAGAGGATAATGGCGTTGGATTTAATAGCGAGGAAATTCTTCCAGGAAGCTATGGAATTAATAATATGAAAGAAAGAGTGCAAGGGCTCGGTGGACAGGTGAGAATTGTGAGCTTCCCAAATCAAGGAACGACAATTGAAATCAAGATTCCGCTCAGTCGTCACATGGAGGATGAACAATGATTAATGTATTACTAGTAGACGATCACGAAATGGTACGACTAGGCGTTTCTTCGTATCTATCGATGCAAGATGACATTGAAGTGATGGATGAAGCCAAGAATGGCCGTGAAGGTGTAGAAAAAAAGCCCTGTCCTTAAAACCAGATATTATCTTAATGGACCTTGTGATGCCTGAGATGGATGGAATTGAAGCGACAAAGGAAATTCTTGAAAAGTGGCCAGAAGCGAAAATTATCATCTTAACGAGCTTTATTGATGATGAGAAGGTCTTTCCAGCCATCAACGCCGGAGCAAAGAGCTATATCTTAAAAACAGCTTCCGCCTCTCAAATCGCAAAAGCTATCCGAGATACGTATAATGGAGACGGAGTGTTTGAGCCGCAAGTGACGGATAAACTCGTGAATCGTATTCAAATGAAGCAACAGCATTTCTTACACGAAGATTTAACGCAGCGTGAATTAGAAGTGTTACTCTTAATCGCACAAGGAAAATCCAACCAAGAAATTGCAGACGAGTTGTTTATCACATTGAAGACCGTGAAGACTCACGTATCGAATATTCTTTCAAAATTAGGAGTAGAGGACAGAACGCAAAGCAACGATTTATGCGTTTAAGCATCAACTCATTAAAATGTAACGGAAAGCCAATCTTGTTCTTACAAGATTGGCTTTTTTGATGAAAGTAATTTCTATAAAAGTGTGATAGTTCAGTGATTTGTACCTGATTCTGAAAGTAGTTACTAAAAATAATCGTAATATTGAAAATGTTTTCTAAGGTGAGTATACTAAAAAAATGTAAGGGTTTTACTAAAAAAATAGAAGGAGGCTGTTTATGAGATTACAAGGTCAATTAATTGTATCATGCCAAGCATTGCCGCATGAACCATTACATAGTGATTATATTATGGCTCGTATGGCAGTTGCTGCACAGGAAGGAGGAGCGAAAGGAATTCGTGCCAATTCAGTGATTGACATCAAAGCGATTAAAGAGGCTGTCGATTTACCAGTTATTGGAATTATTAAACGTGATTATGATGATGCCGACGTCTTTATTACCGCTACAATGAAAGAAATTGACGAATTGATGACAGTGAAACCAGAGATTATTGCTCTGGATGCCACTACATCGACTCGACCAAATGGACAAACGCTTGATGATTTCTATCATGAAATTAGAGCAAAATATCCAGATCGATTATTGATGGCAGACTGTTCTACAGTGAGACGAAATGATTCATGCTGATGAACTCGGTTTTTGATTTTATCGGAAGTACTTTAGTAGGATATACAAAAACAAAGTAAAGGCGACAAAATTGAAGAAAATGACTTTGAAATCTTGAGAACAGTTTTAGAACGAATCAAACATCCACTTATTGCAGAAGGCAATATCGATACACCTGAAAAGGTGAAACGTGTGCTTGAGTTAGGTGCGTATAGTGTCGTTGTCGGTTCAGCGATTACTCGTCCACAACTCATCACGAAAAAATTTGTTGATGCGATTCAACAAGTAGAAAAAAAGATTAAACATCACTGATTTATAGTTAAGGGGAAAACCATATGTTTAAAGTCTTACAAAAATAGGGAAGGCCTTTATGTTGCCGATTGCCATTTTACCGGCAGCAGGTTTGTTATTAGGGATCGGGGGAGCTTTATCTAACCCGGTAACTGTCGCAACATATCCTGTATTAAATAACGACGTTTTACAAGCAATTTTTAAAGTAATGAGCCAAGCTGGGGAAGTTATCTTTGCAAATCTATCACTTCTTCTCTGTATTGGTCTCTGTATCGGTTTAGCGAAACGTGACAAAGGAACTGCAGCACTTGCTGGGGTAACTGGTTACTTAGTAATGACTGCTACAATCAAAGCTCTTGTAGGATTATACATGGGTAAAGATGCTTCTATTGATACTGGGGTTATCGGAGCTATCGTAGTAGGGGCAATCGCTGTTTGGTTACATAACCGCTACAACAATATCCAATTACCACAAGTGCTTGGATTCTTCGGTGGTAGCCGTTTTGTTCCAATCGTAACTTCATTTGCTTCTATCTTTGTTGGGGCTATCTTCTTCTTAGTATGGCCACCATTCCAACAATTATTAGTTTCAACTGGTGGATATATCTCACAAGCAGGTCCTATTGGTACATTCTTATATGGATTCTTAATGCGTCTATGTGGTGCAGTCGGATTACACCATATGATTTATCCAATGTTCTGGTATACAGAATTAGGTGGAGTGGAAGTCGTAGCTGGTCAAACAATTGCTGGGGCTCAAAAAATCTTCTTTGCTCAATTAGCAGATCCAAATCACGTAGGTTTATTTACTGAAGGAACTCGTTTCTTCGCTGGTCGTTTCTCAACAATGATGTTCGGTCTTCCAGCAGCCTGCTTAGCAATGTATCACTGTGTACCAAAAGACCGTCGTAAAAAATACGCTGGTTTATTCTTAGGGGTTGCATTAACTTCATTCATTACTGGTATTACAGAACCAATCGAATTCATGTTCTTATTCGTAAGTCCAGTTTTATATGTTGTTCACGCATTCCTTGATGGGGTAAGTTTCTTCATCGCAGATATTCTTAATATCTCTATTGGTAATACATTCTCTGGTGGGGTTATCGACTTCACATTATTCGGGGTATTACAAGGTAACGATAAGACAAACTGGTTATTACAAATTCCATTTGGTTTAATCTGGAGTGGTCTATACTATGTAGTATTCAGATGGTTCATCACTCAATTTAACGTAGCAACTCCAGGTCGTTTAGAAGATTCTTTAGAATCAGATGACAAACCAGTTGTTGAAACACGCGACAGCTTGAAACAAGATAGCGTTCGTATTATCGAAGCTCTAGGTGGAGCAGAAAATATCGAAGACGTAGATGCTTGTATCACTCGTTTACGTGTATCTGTTAAAGACGTTGAAAGTAAATAAAGCAACGTTGAAAGATATCGGAGCCGTAGATGTTTTAGATGTTAAAGGTGGTATTCAAGCCATTTACGGTGCGAAAGCTATTCTTTACAAGAACAATATTAACGAAATTTTAGGTGTAGACGACTAGTCAGTAAAAACACCTTTTGAGATGGACTGGTCCCTAAAATCAGTCCATCTTTTATTTTTTGAAAAAAGGCAAAATCTTTTCCTAAACCTGTGCTATAATGAAGCTAGCAATGCAAAGGGGAAAAGGTTATGTTGTCATTTGAGAAAAAAGTAGCACCGATGATTGAATCGATTTATGATACTCTGACGCCGATTGAAAAAACGATTGCCAAATATTTCTTGGGTGTGATTCCAGAAAAAGAATCGTTATCCGCACAAGAAGTCTCAAAGCGTTTATTCGTTTCGATTCCATCCTTAACACGATTTGCTCAAAAGTGTGGCTATAAAGGATATAGGCAGTTTATTTATGACTATCAAAAAGGGAAGCAAGAAGAGACAAACTTGCATAATGACTTAACGAAGATTGTGTTAGACGATTATGCAGACCTCTTAACCAAATCCTTCTCGCTCATCAATGAAGCACAGCTGATTCATGTGTGTGACATGCTCAGCAAGGCTAAGCGCGTGTATATCTACGGTCAAGGAAGCTCGGGGTTAGCAGCGCTGGAGATGAAGTTTCGTTTTATGCGACTCGGGATGATTTGCGAGGCGATTACGGATTTACATACGATGCTGATGAACCGCGTATTAGTCGATGAAGATTGCCTTGTAATTGGAATTACGGTGTCGGCTAACGAGAGTGTTGTGAATGCCGTGAATATTGCCAAGCAGCAAGGAGCCAAAACGGTTCTGATTACTTCTAAGAAGAGCGAAGAGTTGCAACAGGATTGTGACGAATTAGTGCTGATTGCGATGAAGAACGCCTTAGAACAAGGAACGGCCATTACACCGCAATTTCCAGTACTTGTCATTGTCGATATTTTATATAGTTACTACAAGGAAATCGATAAGGAACGCAAACGCTCGATTTTCTCAAATACATTACATGCCATTCAACCAGAATAAGGAGACGATAAAATGTTTGGATTTTTTAAAAAGAATCAAGTAGAAAAAAAGAAGTGCCAGTATTTTTCATTAGCAGGTGGCGAAATTGTTCCCCATTACACAAGTGAATGATCCAGTGTTCGCTGGGAAGATGATGGGGGACGGATTTGCGGTCATTCCAGCAAGTGGTGTGATTACTTCTCCAGTAAAAGGGGAAGTCGTAAATGTCTTTCAACACTTCACGCAGTAGGTATTCAAACTGCTGGTGGGTTAGAAGTGCTTGTGCATATGGGAATCGATACGGTTGAATTAAAAGGCGGACCTTTTGAAACGACAGTCACAGTTGGCCAAAAGGTGGATGAACATACAGTATTATCGACTGTGGACCTAGAAGCGTTAAAGAAGCTGGTAAAGATACAGCGATGATGGTTCTCTTTACGAATATGGATAAAGTGGAATCTATTGTGGTAGCAACAGAAGGCTTAGTAGAAGGTAAAGCAGAAGTAGGAAAAGTAACGTTAAAAGCTTAATGCAATAAAATAACCTCCGTCCATGATTGGACGGAGGTTTTCGTTTGGTTTAGAAAATACGACTGCGGTATAAGCTAACTACTTTTCCTAAAATCGTACAGTTCGGTAAGATGATAGGATCCATTGTGTCGTTTTCTGGCTCTAGGCGCACATGGTCGCTTTCAAGATAGAATCTCTTACAAGTTGCAGTGTCTTCTTCAGTCATCGCAATGACGATTTCACCGTTTGAGGCTGTTGATTGCTTACGGACAATGACAGAATCACCGTCAAAAATACCCGCATTAATCATACTGTCCCCTTTAATACGAAGCATGAATAAATCATCTGCATCATTTTGTAAATCTGGTGGGATAGGGAAGAAGTCACTTGCTTCTTCTACAGCGAGAATTGGTTCACCGGCTGTTACCACACCAAGCATTGGAATCGCCGTTGATTTAGCGCCGATTGCTTTGAGTCCAGCCATTGTTAATTCAATGGCACGTGGTTTACTTGGGTCACGTTGAATTAAGCCATTTTTCTCAAGTCTTGATAAGTGACCATGAACGGTTGAAGTCGAAGAAAGCTGAACGGCGTTACAAATTTCACGCACTGTTGGCGGATAACCGTGCTCTTGAACTTCTTTATAAATAAACTGTAATACATCTAATTGTCTAGAATCTTTTAAATTTGTCATCGGAACATCTCCTTCTTTGAGACTAGTGTAACACACTTTGTAAACAGAAATCAAACAAATGTTCGTATGTAATTCAGATTTTTAGGAAAAAATGTCGTCTCGTGCTACACTAGGAGACGAAGCCAAGGAAAGGAATGACAAAAAAATGTTATCAGAAGAAAAAAATTAAACCGTATTAATGAATTAGCGAAAAAGAAAAAAAGAAGGAAAAATTAACTCCAACGGAAGAAAAAGAACAACAACTCTTACGTCAAGAGTATTTGGAAGCTTTTCGTGGAGGCATGCGTAACCACATCGAAGGATTAAAAAAATCGTCGATGAAGAAGGAAATGACGTGACTCCAGATAAACTAAAAAGCGATTCAAAAAGAAAAAGGATTGCATAACCGCGACGCAGAATAGATGAGAGAAGGCTGAAAATTTCAGCCTTTTTATTTACAAAATATGCTAAAACCATGAAAAGAAATATGTGTTTTGCAAGGGTTTACTATGTTTTTATTTATCATAAAAAAATAACGGTTGCAAAAAGCAGTCTTGGATTAGTAAAATAGAAGAGTAAGTTCCGAAAGGAATCAATATATTTAAGGAGTGATTGTATGTTTGATAAAACCGATCAACTAGCAGTGAATACAATTCGTACACTAAGTATGGATGCGATTCAAGCTGCGAATTCAGGACACCCTGGACTACCAATGGGTGCTGCACCAATGGCTTATGTTCTTTGGTCTAAATATTTGAAAGTAAACCCAAAACGTTCTACTTGGGTCGATCGCGATCGCTTTGTATTATCAGCAGGTCATGGATCTGCAATGTTATATGCTTTATTACATTTATCAGGCTATGACTTATCAATTGAAGATGTGAAAAACTTCCGTCAACTTGGAAGTAAAACACCTGGACACCCAGAAGTACATGACACGGATGGGGTAGATGCAACAACGGGTCCCCTTGGCCAAGGGTTCGCTAATGCTGTTGGGATGGCCATGGCTGAAGCGCACCTAGCTGCAAAATTCAACCGTGAAGGCTACCCAGTAGTTGACCACCACACTTATGTATTATGTGGTGACGGGGACTTAATGGAAGGTATTTCTTATGAGGCAGCATCTTTAGCTGGAACATTGAAATTAAACAAATTAATCGTGTTATACGATTCAAAATGACATCTGCTTAGATGGTCCATTAAATAAAGTGTTCACTGAAGACGTGAAGAAACGCTTCAAAGGTTTAGGCTGGAATTATATCCGTGTTGAAGATGGAAATGATTTAGACGAAATCGCTGAAGCTATCGAAGAAGCACAATGCCAAAAAGAAAAACCAACGATTATCGAAGTGAAAACCATCATTGGTTACGGTGCTCCAAACCAAGGAACAAATAAAGTTCACGGAGCTCCTTTAGGACCTGACGGCATTGCTTCTACAAAAGCAAACTACGGATGGGAATATGGCCCATTTGAAGTGCCAGAAGAAGTGCAACACCGTTTCGACAAATTATTAGTGCAAACAGGTGAAAATGACTACAACGAATGGAAAACTTTATTCGACGACTATAAACAAGCTTATCCAGAACTTGCAAAGGAATTCGAAGATAGCTTTGCAGAAAACATCGAAGTCGACTTAGAAAAAGTATTACCTTCATACGAATTTGGTAGCCCAGCAATGGCTTCTCGTGTAACAAGTCAAGCTGCGATTCAAGAATTAGGAAAACACATTCCATTCTTCTGGGGTGGATCTGCGGACCTTTCTTCATCAAACAACACAATGAACAAAGCAGACAGCGACTTCTCACACGAAAATTACGGTGGAAGAAACATCTGGTTTGGGGTTCGTGAATTTGCAATGGGAGCTGCGATGAACGGTATGCTTCTTCATGGTGGTAACCGTGTATACGGAGGTACATTCTTCGTATTCGCAGATTACTTAAAAGCAGCAATGCGTGTTGCGGCAATTTCTCACCTGCCAGCTATTTATGTGTATACACATGACTCTATTGCAGTAGGGGAAGATGGACCAACGCATGAACCAATCGAACAATTGGCTGCGTTCCGTGCAACTCCAAACTTAAACGTGATTCGTCCTGCTGACGGTAACGAAGTGTCTGCTGCTTGGAAAGTGGCTGTAGAAACGAAAGACCGTCCATCAGTACTCGTATTCTCTCGTCAAAACTTACCAGTTCTAGAACACTCACAAGAATTAGCTTATGAAGGGGTAAAACGTGGGGCATATGTGGTTAGCCCTCAAAAATGCGATACTCCTGAAGGTATCTTGATTGCGACAGGTTCTGAAGTAGCTCTTGCCATTGAAGCGCAAAAAGTTCTTGCAGAAGAAGGAATTGATGTATCTGTTGTTTCAATGCCATCCATGAACTTATTTGAAGAACAACCAAAAGAATACCGCGAAGCAGTATTACCAAGCGATGTTCGTAAACGTGTTGCCGTTGAAATGGGCGCAAGTTTCGGATGGGGACAATACGTTGGTTTAGACGGTGCAACTGTGACAATCGACCGCTTCGGTTTATCAGGTAACGGAAATAAAGTCATGGAAACATTAGGTTTCACTGTAGAAAACGTAGTGAATACATTTAAATCTTTATAAAAATAAGTTAAAATAAGAGATTGAAGGTCTGGTATATCAGACTTTCAATCTTTTTTTGATTTTAGGAGAATGTATGAACGAATTGAAACAAGCATTTAAGATTAGTTTACCCATCTGTTTCGGGTATATCTTTTTAGGGATTGCATTTGCACTCTTGATGTCACAAGAAGGATTTTCTGCTTGGGCTTCTATTTTTTCAAGTGTATTTGTATATGCTGGATCCATGCAATTTGCCCTTGTCTCTTTTATGAGCGCAGGGATGAGCTTTTGATGATTGCAGTAATGACTTTATTTATTAATGCCAGAATGTTGTTTTACGGCGTTAGCTTTATTGATGAATTTAAAAAGTTAGGGTGGAAGGCATTTTATTTAATCTTCGCCTTGTCAGATGAAACCTTCTCGCTATTAGTTGGGATGAAACAATCGAAGAGAGAAGGCAGTGAACAAGTGATGGTCTATGTCGGGCTGTTGAATCATTGTTATTGGATACTTGGAACGATTATTGGAGTTGTCATCGGTGAATTTCTTCCGTTTTCAACAAAGGGCATCGATTTTTCAATGACGGCACTCTTTGTGGTGATTCTTGTGAACCAATTAAAGAAGGCAGACCGCTATTTTCCATTTATCATTGGGGGAGTGAGTGCGATTTTCTGGTTAATTCTTGTTGGAAAACAATATTTCCTTGTGTGCGCCTTAGCGACAACGATGATTGGATTAATTGCAATCTTCGAACGTGAGAAACTACAAATGAAGGAGGAAGAAAATGAGTAGTACGTATATTTTTCTTGCTCTTGTTACGAGTGGAGTCGTGACTTTCGCGATTCGATTATTCCCATTTCTTGTATTACGCAATGAAACGAATTTATCGAACCGCATGCAGTTTATTTCTGCGGTCCTTCCACAAGCTATCATTACAATTCTAGTTGTTTATTGTCTAAAGGATATTTCGTTTGTAAAAGCACCATTTGGAATTCCAGAAATCATTGCAGTTGCAATCGTAGTGTTGTTGCAATGGTGGAAGGAGAATACACTGCTCAGCATCTTTGTTCCAACGGTCATTTATATGGTCTTATTACAAGTGATGTGAAATTAACATATATGTTAATTTAAGCTATCTAGTGCATGGTTGTATCTAGGTATTTTCTAGCCTTGTTTTATGGTAAAATAGAGCTACATTGATTTAGAAAGAGGCACTCTTATGAAATTATTATTCGTTGGCGATGTTGTCGGTTCTCTTGGAAGAGAGATGGTCACACAATACGTCCCAAAATTAAAGAAAAAATATAAACCACAAATCACCGTCATTAATGGGGAAAATGCTGCCCACGGAAAAGGAATTACGGAGAAGATTTATAAGGAGTTATTGCAGGCTGGTGCAGACGTTGTAACGCTTGGGAATCATGCCTTTGATAACAAAGCGATTTTTGATTTCATTGAAGATGCCACAAAAATGGTACGACCGCTCAATTATCCAGCAGGAGTTCCAGGAAAAGGAATCGTTTATGTGAAATGTAACGATAAAGAAGTGGCCGTCATCAACTTGCAAGGCCGTGTATTTATGAATACGCTGGACGATCCTTTTGCCAAAATCACTGAGGCGGTTGAAGAAGCTAGAAAGAGAACGCCGATTATCTTTATCGACTTCCATGCTGAAGTAACGAGTGAAAAGCAAGCATTGTCTTGGTACTTAGACGGGAAAGTATCAGCCGTTGTTGGAACGCATACGCATGTCCCAACAAATGACGCCCGCATTCTTCCACAAGGGACAGCCTTCCTTTGCGATGTGGGAATGACAGGTCCGTATAACGGAATTCTCGGAATGGAACGCGATATTATTATTACGAAATTCCTCAATCAATTACCGGCACGATTTGAAGTGGCTGAAGACGATGAAGGTCAGCTAAGTGCTTGTTTAATTGATATTGATGATAAAACAGGGAAAGCGAAATCGATTCAACCGATTCGTATTACGCCAGATGCACCATTTTTTGAATAAAAAGATTAGAAAGAGAGTCAGAAATGCCACAAAAAACGAAACACACACCGATGATGCAGCAGTATTTTTTTCGATTAAAGAAAAAAATATCCTGATTGCTTATTGTTCTATCGACTAGGTGATTTTTATGAATTGTTTTATGATGATGCGATTGAAGCAGCAAGACTTCTCGAAATTACACTAACAAGTCGAAATAAAAATGCAGAGGACCCAATTCCAATGTGTGGGGTTCCTCATCATGCCGCAAAAGAATATATTAAAACGCTGATTGAACTTGGAAAGAAAGTAGCCATTTGTGAGCAGTTGGAAGATCCAAAGCTGACAAAGGGAATGGTGAAGCGAGACGTTGTACAAGTCTTGACGCCAGGGACGTATACAGAATACCAAGCGCAAAATCAAAACCATTATTTAGTGTCGATTTTACCGCTTGTTGGGAAACGATTTGCACTGTCGTATGTGGATGTGTCAACAGGGGAATTGAAAGTGACACAACTCGAAAACTTGGAAGAAGTGCGCAGTGAATGCTCAAGCTTGATGTGTCGTGAAGTTGTTCTTGTCGATAGCGATGTGACAGAAGAACTTCGCCATCTTTTTACAAGCATGCAAATCTTGATTTCAACAATTGAAAAAGATGAAATTAATACCGAAGAATGCACAGACTTAGTCTCAGAACTAGAAGATGAAGCTTCTGTTCGTTGTGTGCAAAACCTACTCAGCTATTTGAAACTCACTCAAAAGAGAAGCTTCTCGCACTTACAAAAGGCGCAATCGTACCAAAGCGAGTTCTATCTCTCAATGAATTATGAGACAAAACGTAACTTAGAATTAACAACGACCATTCGTGCTAACCAAAAACATGGGTCATTGTTCTGGTTCTTAGACGAGACGCAAACGGCGATGGGTGGACGTCTCCTTAAACAATGGCTTGAAAAACCACTTGTACTAGAAGGTGCGATTCAAAAACGCCATGCGCTAGTGGAAACATTGAACCAACATTACTTTGAACGTACAGACTTTATCGAAACATTGAAACGTGTGTATGACTTAGAACGAATTGTTGGGAAAGTGTCCTTTGGAACTGCCAATGCGCGTGACCTCTTGCAACTGAAACAAACACTTGGACAAGTGCCAATCTTTAAATCGATTGTCGATAGTTTGGAATCAGAGGAATGGAGTGCTCTTGGAGAAAACTTATTCGATATTCCTGAGTTATATGATTTAATTGACCGTGCCATCGATGAGGATGCGCCGCTGACGATTTCAGATGGAAATATTATCCGCTCAGGGTATAACGCTACACTCGATACGTATCGCGATACGATGAAACACGGAAAGAATGGATTGCCGCGCTCCAACAACAAGAACGTGAGCAAACAGGCATCAGTTCATTGAAGATTAGTTTTAACAAGGTGTTTGGTTACTATATCGAAGTCACAAAATCAAATCTATCGAAACTCGATAGTAGCCGCTATGAGCGTAAACAAACGCTGGCGAATGCGGAACGTTTTATTACGCCTGAATTAAAAGAAAAAGAAACGCTGATTTTAGAAGCGGAAGAAAAATCAAGTGCACTCGAATACCAATTATTCGTAGAAGTGCGTGAACAGGTGAAACACTACACCGCTCAGCTGCAACAATTGGCAAAAACTGTCGCAACGATCGACGTCTTGCAAGCCTTCAGTGTGGTGAGCGAACGATACCACTTAGTGAAGCCTACGATTTCGATGAAGAACCGTCGACTCTGGATTGAGGATGGCCGCCATCCTGTTGTTGAAAAGGTCATGGGACAATCAACCTATGTTCCAAACAGCATTTCAATGAGCCCAGACGAGCATATTCTTCTCATTACTGGGCCGAATATGTCTGGTAAATCAACTTACATGAGACAATTGGCGCTCTGTGTGATTTTGGCGCAAATCGGATGTTTTGTACCTGCCAAGAGTGCAACGATTCCTGTCTTCACGAAAATCTTTACGCGTATTGGAGCGGCCGATGATTTAATCTCGGGGCAAAGTACGTTCATGGTAGAGATGATGGAGACAAACCACGCGCTTCGAAATGCAGACGAAACAAGCTTACTATTGTTTGATGAAATCGGACGTGGAACGGCTACGTATGACGGAATGGCGCTTGCTGAAGCCATCATCACGTATATTCACGAGCATTTAACAGCGAAAGTATTATTCTCAACGCACTATCACGAGTTAACACGACTCAGTGAGAAATACGCGGATTTACGCAATGTGCACGTGGGAGCCGTTGAAGAAAATGGCGAAGTGGTCTTCTTGCATAAAGTATTAGAAGGTCCTGCCGATAAGAGTTACGGAATTCATGTGGCGAAGCTGGCTGGACTTCCAACAGAGCTGTTGAAAAATGCCAGCACGATTTTAAATCATTTAGAAGCTAAAGGGGCTGCAAGTGACAATAGTACCTACGTGGAACAAGTATCGCTCTTTGAAGAAGAAACAGAAAGCGTACCTGAATGGGTTCACGAGCTTAAAGGCTTAAACTTAATGAGTATGACGCCAATGGATGCAATGAACATCCTGTATAAATGGCAACAAATGGAAAAGGGTGAGTAGTGTATGGGAACAATTAAAGAATTAAGTACATTACTGACAAACCAAATCGCAGCAGGGGAAGTGATCGAACGTCCTTCTTCTGTGGTGAAGGAATTACTCGAAAACGCGATTGACGCTGGAAGTACTCGTATCGAGATTGAAATCGAGGAGAGTGGACTTCGCAAGATTCGCATCCAAGATAACGGAATCGGGATGACGAAAGAAGACGCTCGTATGTCGATTAAACGTCATACAACGAGTAAACTCTATTCGCCAGAACAACTCTTTAGAATCCGTACACTCGGGTTCCGTGGTGAAGCCTTGGCGAGTATTACGGCCGTTTCAAAAGTAACGCTGACGACTTCTACCGGAGAAGAAAGTGGCGTGGAGTTAAAGATTGAGTCTGGTGAGATTAAAGAAGAGAAGACCGTTCCACCGTTAAAAGGAACGACTTTCCTTGTTGAAGATTTGTTTTATAACACACCAGCGCGGTTGAAATTCGTCCGTACACTGCAGACGGAATTAGCGCATATTACCGATGTCGTGAGTAAAGCGTCTCTTAGTCACCCAGAAATTGCCTTTGTTTTAAAAAATGACGGCAATCTGTTATTGCAAACTTCTGGGAAAGGTGATTTGCTGCAGGCAGTCGCTGGAAATATTGGACCAGTGAACGCTCGTAAAATGTTGCCGTTCCATGGAGAAGACGAAGATTTCAAAGTGTCAGGATATACGTCGCTTCCAGAACTCACACGTTCGAACCGCAATTACTTATCGATTTTCATTAATGGACGACCAATCCGCAATATGGCAATCGCAAAGGCCATTACACTCGGATACGGCTCAACCTTAATGGTGGGACGATTCCCGATTACGATTATTTCGATTGAAATGGACGTGCAACTTGTCGATGTGAACGTGCATCCAACGAAACAAGAAGTTCGAATCAGTAAGGAACAAGAACTCTCACAGGTGATTCAAAAGGCCATTAGAGAGGCAATACAGGGCGTCCAACGCATTCCTGAATCGATTGAAGACTTGTCCTTCAAACGCAAAGAAAATCGCGTAGAAGCTCCAAAACCAGTCCAACAAACTTTGGAGTGGCAATTGAAGACAGCAATTGTGGAGTCTACTCGTGTAGAAACACCTTCTTATACAGAAAACGTAAGAGAAGAAGTGGAAGTTTTACCGGTCGATGATGCGCCTATTAAAGCGAATAACGCTGTTGAAACTGTCGAGCAAGAAGAACTCGTGGATAGCCATGATGACCATGCAGACTATTTGAAGTTGGCTGAGAAAATTGACTCTCAACCATTCGAGAAAGAATTCCCAGAATTGCATTATTTTGGACAAATGCATGGGACATACTTATTTGCACAAAACGAAAGGCTTATATATGATTGACCAGCATGCCGCGCAAGAAAGAATCAAATACGAGCAGTTTAAAGTGGAAATTGGTCAAGTAGGTAGAGTCAGTCAACCTTTGATGGTGCCAATTTTACTAGAATTCTCGAAGAAGGATAGCGTGAAATTGGAAGAGCGATTACCTCTTGTAGAGGAGTTTGGAATCGAGATGGAGCCGTTTGGGCAAAATACATTCCAAATTCAATCGCATCCAGCGTGGATTAAGAAAGGGCAGGAGAAGGCGATTATCGAAGAAATTATCGACTTTATCTTGGCCGATGAGAAGATTACGGTTGCCAAATTAAGAGAAGCCACAGCGATTATGATGAGCTGTAAAGGTTCGATTAAAGCCAACCATCATTTAAGCGAATGGGAAGCACGTCAGTTATTAGTGGATTTAGCCAAATGTAAAAACCCGTATAACTGTCCTCACGGAAGACCCGTACTCGTTCATTTAACGAATAAGGACTTGGAACACCTCTTCAAGAGAATTCAAGATCCACATCAGTCGAAACGACAACAATTTGAATAGGAGAAACCACGATGGAATTTTCAAAAGAAGAACTAAAAAAACGATTAACAGAAATTCAATACGAAGTGACTCAAAACGAAGCCACAGAAAGACCGTTCTCAGGAGAATATGATGATTTCTATGAAGATGGCATCTATGTCGATATTGTCAGTGGAGAGCCTCTTTTCAGCTCAAAAGATAAATTTGATGCTGGTTGCGGTTGGCCATCATTTTCAAAACCAATTGAAAATACAACACTAACGGAAAAAGAAGATTACAAACTGAACCGTAAGAGAACAGAGGTTAGAAGTGGAAAGGCTGATTCTCATTTAGGACACGTCTTTGAAGATGGTCCAAAAGAATTAGGCGGACTCCGTTATTGCATTAATTCTGCCTCTCTTCGTTTCATCCCAGTTGCGAAGCTGGAAGAAGAGGGATACGGAGAATTTCTACAATATTTTTCAATAAAAAAATCTTCACAAGCCTTATTGAAATGGAAAAACCGAGGAATTTCACCTCGGTTTTTTTGATCCTATCTAACTTTTTATGAACGTTTTATTGCAGAATGAACATAAAAAATGGTAAAATAGAGTACTCGATGATGAGTTATGATCAATATTCGAGTTGAAATAGTCAAATAAATGTGGTTATGAACGTTTTTGGATTAGTAGAAATACGGTCTAAAAACAGGAATATTTCCTAAAGGAAATCGAAATCCATCAAAACGATGACCGTTTTAGTAATTCTTCTTGACACCCGTAATTCGGTATGGTAAATACTTTGCGGTAAATAAAAGAAGGATTTTTGAAACGCCATTTTCGAATTTCTTTAGAAGCCAAAAAAATAAGAAGGAAGACAAATACATGACACAATTTGATACACCAGAATACTTAGCAAAAAGTGGATGCTTGGTGGCGTGCAGCGAACTACATTTCAGTAGCTCAAATGTACTTGAAAAGATAACCCACTTTTACGTCGTCCAATCCAAAAAGAAGACGTTAAACTTCATCCAATCGGACACTGGGGAACAATCGCAGGACAAAAACTTCATTTATGCGCACTTAAACCGTGCCATTAACAAATATGACCTAGATATGTTCTACATTGAAGGACCAGGTCACGGTGGACAAGTAATGGTTTCTAACTCTTACTTAGATGGATCTTACACTGAGTTATACCCACAAATCACTCAAGATGAAGCAGGGTTCAAACAATTATGTAAAATCTTCTCATTCCCTGGAGGAATTGCGTCTCATGCGGCTCCAGAAACTCCTGGTTCTATTCACGAAGGTGGGGAATTAGGTTACTCATTATCACATGCTACAGGTGCAATCCTAGATAATCCTAACGTAATTGCAGCAGCAGTTATCGGTGACGGAGAAGCTGAAACAGGTCCTTTAGCAGCTGGTTGGTTCTCAAACACATTTATCAACCCAGTAAACGATGGTGCCGTTTTACCAATCCTTTATTTAAACGGTGGTAAAATCCACAACCCAACTATTTTAGCTCGTCGTACTGATGAAGAATTAACTCAATTCTTCAACGGTTTAGGATAGGGATCCAATCTTTGTTGAAGGAACAGATCCTAAAGAAGTTCACCCATTAATGGCTGCTAAATTAGATGAAGCTATTGAAAAAAATCCAAGCAATTCAAAAAGAAGCTCGTTCTAAGAGCGCTAAGGAAGCTACAATGCCACATTGGCCAGTATTAGTAGTACGTACTCCTAAAGGGTTGGACAGGTCCAAAAGAATGGAACCACGAACCAATCGAAGGTGGATTCCGTGCTCACCAAGTTCCAATCCCAGTATCTGGAGAAGCTATGGAACACATCGATGCATTAGTTGACTGGTTGAAATCATATCGTCCTGAAGAATTATTCGATGAAAATGGTAAATTAGTTGAAGAAATTGCTGCAATTTCTCCAAAAGGTCCACGTCGTATGAGCATGAACCCAATCACTAACGCAGGTGTTGTAAAACCTATGGACATTACTGATTGGACTAAACATGCAATCGATACATCTAAACCAGGTGCTATCCAAAAACAAGATATGATCGAATTTGGTCGTTTTGCTGCTGACTTAGTAAAAGCAAACCCAGATAACTTCCGTATCTTCGGACCAGACGAAACTAAATCTAACCGTCTAAACGAAGTCTTCAAAGCAACGAACCGTCAATGGGTTGGCCGTCGTGACGAAAGCTACGATGAATGGATTTCACCAGTTGGTCGTGTTATCGACTCACAATTATCAGAACACCAAGCTGAAGGATTCTTAGAAGGCTATGTATTAACAGGTCGTCATGGATTCTTCGCATCTTACGAATCATTCTTACGTGTAGTTGACTCAATGATCACTCAACACTTCAAATGGTTACGTAAATCTAAAACTCACGCTCCATGGCGTAAAAACTATCCATCATTAAACTTGATTGCAACATCAACAGTGTTCCAACAAGACCACAATGGATATACTCACCAAGATCCAGGTTTATTAACACACTTAGCTGAGAAAAAACCTGAATTCGTTCGTGAATACTTACCAGCGGATACAAACAGCTTGATGGCTGTTATGGCTGAAGCTTTAAGTTCAGAAGATAAAATTAACTTAATCGTTTCTTCAAAACACCCACGTCCACAATTCTACTCTGTAGAAGAAGCTAGAGAATTAGTGAGCGAAGGTTACAAAGTAATTGATTGGGCTTCAACAGTGAAAGAAGGAGAAGAACCAGACGTAGTGATCGCTGCTGCAGGTACTGAACCTAACTTAGAAGCATTAGCAGGTATTTCAATCTTGCACAAACAATTCCCAGAATTGAAGATTCGCTTCATCAACGTAGTAGATATCTTGAAATTACGTTCTCCAAAGTGGACCCACGTGGTTTATCTGATGAAGAATTCGACAAATTATTTACTACTGACAAACCAGTTGTATTCTGCTTCCACGGTTATGAAGGTATGATTCGTGACTTATTCTTCGATCGTCACAACCATAACGTTCATATCCACGGATACCGTGAAAACGGAGATATCACAACTCCATTCGATATGCGTGTATTATCTGAAATGGACCGCTTCCACGTTGCTAAAGATGCTGCAGTTGCTGTATACGGCGACAAAGCTAGCGAATTTGCTGCGAAAATGGACGAAACTGTGGAATTCCACCACAGCTACATCCGTGAACACGGGGAAGATATTCCTGAAGTTGTGAACTGGCAATGGGAAAACGTGAATAAATAATTCATCTAACAGGGTGCCTCAGAAATGAGGCACTCTTTTTGTGCTGAGAAGAATATAAAATATAATAAATGATTACTGCGGAACCTTCAGTTTCTGTAATAATCGCTGTAGTGAGGTACCGGTTCGAGCCTCTATGAGTCTCTCACCTTTAAAGCCTCAAAGTAGGAGTAAGGAATAAATTCCTAACTCCTACTAATTCGCATTTAATACGATCCCCACCACTGCGATTATAGAAACTCGAAGTTCCTACGTAATCATTTATTTTTTTAGTGCAGAAAAATGATCATTTCTAATGCACCCTGTGAGAGAGGGCTGGAAAGAAGAAAATAATTACTCCAAATCCTTGCGGATTTTTTTATAATAGCTGTAATGTTGTACCGGTTCGAGCCTCTATGAGTCTCTCACCTTTAAATCCTCAAAAAGGGAGTAAGGAATAAATTCCTAACTCCCTTTAATTCGCATTTAATACTAGTCACATTACTGCTATTATAAAATCCGCAAGATTTTCCGTAATTAATATATCTGTTGCTTCATCGACTCATATATAATGCTTTTCTGAGGCATAATGTTAGAGAAGGTGGACGAGAAAAAAAAGAGTTTTGGTAGGTATTTTCAAAAAAATGAAAATATATGGGTTGACTTTCAAGAAAATGTATGTTAATTTATTTTCATCAATTAAATCAAATGGTTATTGAACTGAGGTGCGGATGACAAGAGTACAGGAAACTGGAAAGGGGATTTCGCCGAAACGTGAAAACGTTGGGGGCTGGTCATAATAGGTCAGTCACTGTCATGATATCTGCCCAGATACTCATGAAGTGCAATCAATTACCGGGCAAAAGAATGACTACTTATGACTTTTTATGGGGAATCACGGCTTTTGTTCGTGGTTCCTTTTTTGTGTGTTATGAGTGAACCAGTTTGATAATCGAGAAGGAGAGAAAGAAAATGAAAAAAATTTTAGGCGCAATTGCAGCTTTAGCAATGACGGTAGGTTTAGCAGCGTGTGGAACACCTGTTAGCCAAGGGACAGCAAACCAAAACCAATTAGTGGTTGGGATGGAAGCAGGTTACCCACCATTTAACTGGACTCAAAAAGATGACTCAAACGGTGCTGTGAAAATTCAAGGAACTGACCAATACGCTGGCGGTTACGACGTTGAAATCGCAAAACGTGTGGCTAAACAATTAGGAAAAGAATTAGTAATTGTAAAAACTGAGTGGGATGGCTTAACACCAGCGCTTGTTTCAGGTAAAATAGATGCGATCATTGCTGGTATGAGTCCTACAGAAGAACGTAAAGCAACAATCGACTTTACAGATTCTTACTATGATTCACAATTAGTTTTAGTCGTTAAAAAGGTTCTAAATACGAAAAAGCTACTTCATTAGCAGATTTTTCTGGTGCGAAAGTAACAGCTCAATTAAACACTTTCCACTACTCAGTAATCGACCAAATCCCTGGTGTTGAAAAACAAGCTGCAATGGATAACTTCCCAGCAATGCGTGTTGCACTTCAAGCAGGAACAATCGACGCTTACGTTTCTGAATTACCAGAAGCACTTTCTGCTCAAGCAGCAAACAGCGACTTCGTAATGGTTAAATTAACAGATGGCTTCAAAGTATCACCAGAAGACATACAAACAGCTGTTGGTGTAAAAAGATAGCCCATTAACAAAAAGAAATCAACGAAGCATTAAAAAAACAATCTCTAGCGAAGAACGTCAACAAATCATGCAAGACGCAATTAAAAACCAACCTGCAGCGGAATAACAAGGATACGAGGGCGAACGCTCAGGACTGAATCACTGGACCGAAACGACGGAAGGAACGTGAAACGTTCTGCGTACGTTTCGGGAAGTGGACGTCAGTCCTGTGAGCCCGAGTTCAACTACAGGATGTGAGACATCGCGTTTAGAAATGGAACGTTGGACCGGAACGCCGGAAGGAACGTGAAACGTTCTGCGGACGTTTTCGGGGAAACGCACGCCATTTCTGCGATGGCGAGCTCAACTTTACAGAACTTTGAGTCTAACAGGCCCTGAGTTCAACTACAGGCAGTAAGCAAAGCACAAACATAACACACCGCCACCTCGTGTGGCGCATACACACATTAAATACAGAAAGTAGGAAAATAAATGAGTATTGATTGGATTGTAAAAATCATTCAACAGAACTGGCAAATGTTCTTAACAGGTGCCTGGATTACACTATATATTTCAATTATTGGTACAATTATCGGGACATTAATCGGGATGTTCATCGGATTTGTTAAAACAATTCCACTACCTGAAAAAGGACCTAAACGTATCCTTTTAAAAATTGCAGTTATCATTTTAAACTGCTATACAGAGTTCTTCCGTGGAACACCGATGATCGTACAAGCGATGGTAATTTACTACGGAACAGCATTAATGTTTGGGATTAACTTAGATGTAACATTCGCTGCGATCTTCATCGTATCGATTAATACAGGGGCTTATATGTCAGAAATCGTTCGTGGTGGGATTATTTCTATCGACCAAGGACAATTTGAAGCCAGCCAAGCTATCGGGATGACTCACTGGCAAACAATGCGCTATGTTGTTTTTCCACAAGTACTCCGTAACATCCTTCCTGCAGTAGGGAACGAATTCGTTATCAACATCAAAGATACTTCTGTATTGAACGTAATTTCAGTATCAGAATTGTACTTTGCGACAAAAACAGTTGCGGGACAAAACTTCCGTTACTTCGATACATTCTTTGTAACATTAATTTTATACTTCATCATGACATTCACAGTGACTCGTATCTTACGTTACTTCGAGCGTAAATTAGATGGTCCAGATAACTATGAAGTGATTTATTCAGATCCATTGAACTCAAACTCAATGTCAGCAGTCGAAGAAAAAACTAGACAGAAAGGAAATGCAAAATGAGCGAAGCAGTAATTTCCATTCAAAACTTAAGTAAAACTTTCGGTACTAATGAAGTTCTTAAAGATATTTCTTTTGAAGTAAAACAAGGGGAAGTAGTAACGATTATCGGATCAAGTGGTTCTGGTAAATCAACACTTTTACGTTGTGTGAATTTACTTGAAAAACCAACTTCAGGCGAAATCTTCTACAATGGTCAAAATATTCTCGAACATGATAAAAGCATTTACGAATATCGTACTCACGTAGGAATGGTGTTCCAACAATTTAACTTATTTAACAACTTGAACGTTTAGAGAATTGTATTGTTGGGCCAATGAAGGTGTTGAAAAAATCAAAAGAGGAAGCAGAAAAAATCGCAAAAGAATTCCTTGAAAAAGTAGGAATGGCAGCGTACATCAATGCAAAACCTCGTCAATTATCAGGTGGTCAAAAACAACGTGTGGCCATCGCGCGTGCATTATCAATGCAACCAGACGTATTGCTTTTCGACGAACCAACCTCAGCGCTTGACCCAGAAATGGTAAATGAAGTGTTAGAAACAATGAAAAGCTTAGCGCACACTGGGCTAACAATGATCGTTGTAACGCACGAAATGGGATTTGCCAAAGAAGTGAGTGACCGTGTTGTTTTTATGGATAAAGGGGTTATCGCAGAAGAAGGTACTCCAGAACAAATCTTTGAAAATCCTCAAGTAGACCGTACAAAAGAATTCTTAGGACGCGTTCTAAAATAAGCAAAATATGCTATAATGAGCTAAGACAGTTTGTCTTGGCTCTTTTTTTATGCCAGACAACAGAAACAAATTTGAAGGAGTAGCATCATGTTTGAAGTACATACATCATCACAAGAGGAGACAATGGCGCTAGGGCAACATCTAGGTGAAGCGTTATTTGAAAATAGCTGCGTCATTCTAGAAGGCGATTTAGGCGCTGGAAAAACGACTCTTACCAAAGGAATCGCTGTTGGTTTAGGCATCGACCGTGTCATTAAGAGTCCAACGTATACATTGATTCGTGAATACCGTAAAGGCCGCCTTCCGCTATTTCATATGGACATGTATCGTATTGAAGAAAGTGGCGGCGCCAGCGAAAGTAGGCCTCGAAGAGTACTTCTATGCGGGTGGTGTGTGCGTCGTTGAATGGGCGCAGTATATCGAAGATGAACTTCCTTCGACTTTCTTAAAAGTACAAATCGACCGTGTAGGGGACGGAGAGTCTGAACGTGTGATTCGTTTAGTTCCACACGGAAAAGAGTACGAAGAATTTATCAAACAATTGGAGGCGACAGATGAGTAAAGAACGAGAAATTACATTTGCACTTCCAGTCAAAGACGATGCTAAAGCGCTGTTAGATTATAGTAAAAAAGTAGGGAGCGAAACCGATTTTCTTTCCTTTGGACCAGAAGGATTGAAGTATTCTGTCGCTCAAGAAGAATTGTTTATTGAATCTCTCTACGAGAACGAAAATCAATATATGTTACTAGCAAAAGATGGTGACGAGATTATTGCGGTCGGTTCAATTGCTGGGAGCTTGCATCCTAAATTCTCACACCGTGGTGAATTAGGAATTAGCGTATTGAAGTCTTACTGGGGCCAAGGGATTGCGACCGTGATGATGGAAGAAATGCTTGATTGGGTGAAGGAATATTCAACCCTCAGTCGTGTTGAACTAGAAGTCGTTGCTGTGAATAAGAAGGCACGCCGACTTTATGAGAAGTGTGGATTTGAAGAAGAAGGCCGCCTTAAGAACGGCGTAAAAATCGGTGACGGTTATGAAGATATCGTCTTAATGGCAAAACACATCGAACGATAAGGATGAGGTGAAAGAATGAAATTTGGAATTATTGCGGCAATGGAAGAAGAAAAACGTCTCCTTGAAGAAGAGATGACGATTGAGAAGAAAACAACCGTTGCCAACTGGGAATTTTTCGAAGGCACACTTGTAGGAAAGTCGATTGTTCTTGTCCAATCAGGAATTGGAAAAGTAATGTCTGCTTTGGCTGCAGGAATCTTAATCGACCGCTTCGGTGTAGATTTGGTTATCAATACAGGTTCTGCAGGTGGTTTTGGTACAACTCTTGAAATCGGAGATATTGTCATTGGTACAGAACTAGCGTACTGTGATGCCGACGTCACAGCCTTTAATTACGTTTACGGGCAAATGCCGGGAATGCCAGCGCGTTTTACGATGAATCAAGACTTTTTACCGGCTCTTGAACAAGCGATTGCTAAGGTGGATTTAAAGAGCCATACAGGCCTTATCGTTTCGTCTGACAGCTTTATCCATACTCGCGAGCAAAGAACGCATATTTTAAAACACTTCCCAGATGTGATGGCGTCGGAAATGGAAGGGGCAGCGATTGCCCAAGCATGTCACGCGTTTGGAGTTCCATTTATCGTGATTCGTGCCATTTCAGATATTCCAGAACGTGGAACGTCTGCGGTTGATTTTGATACCTTTATCGTTCAAGCAGGAAAACGTTCAGCGCAAATGGTGCACCAACTATTACAAGAATGGGAAGCGTAGCTAAAGTCTTCCAAATAGTTGACGTAATCGTGTGAGAATAGTAGTATTAAAAGGATTACGAATAAGGAGAAGAATATGGATTATACTGTATTTTCAACAGAGTTTCCGGATGTAAAAGTTTTTTACAACGAACCACTTAAAAATTATACATTTACAAAAACAGGTGGCCATGCTGCCATTCTGATTTTTCCAAAAGATAAAAAAGAAGCAAGCGCAGTGATGCATTGGCTTCGTGAAAAAAATATTCCAACGACGATTTTAGGAAATGCCTCAAACGTGATTATTAAAGATGGCGGCATTAGCGGTGCTGTGATTATGTTAAACGACATGTCTCATTTAACAGTGTCTGGTACACAAATCGTCGCTGAAGGCGGAGTGGCCTTAATTGATGTGTCAAAAGAAGCGGCGAAAAATGGATTAACAGGCTTAGAATTTGCTTGTGGTATTCCAGGAAGTGTCGGCGGAGCGATTTTCATGAACGCTGGGGCATACGGCGGTGAAGTGAGTGAAGTCGTTGAGTACGTGGAAGTGATTACTCCGGATGGGGAATTCAAAACTTACACCAACGAAGACTTAAACTTCAGCTACCGTCATAGCCATGTTCAAAAAACAGGCGATCTTGTGATTGAAGTTGGCTTCCGACTAACTAAAGGCGTTCAAGAAGAGATTGACCAAAAAGTAGCGAAATTAACGCATTTACGACAAAGTAAACAACCGCTTGAGTATCCTTCTTGCGGCAGCGTGTTTAAACGTCCAGAGGGGCATTTTACAGGAAAAACTAATCCAAGACGCTGGACTTCGTATAAATCGGTGGCGTGCAAGTCTCTAAGCGCTCTGGTTATGGTGAATATTGACCTTCTTTGGAACAGCAACAATTTTATATGGTTTAATTCGTTGTATTCAAAAAGTGTTTGAAAAAACAGCGTTGCTCGGGAGCCAGTATGTGTGGAAAGAGCAACATCGAACCGACAAAGGAAGTGGTGAAGACGGACTGTTTTAAAACAATTCTCTATACTACATTCTTGGGATTGGAGCCATGACAATTAATGACGATAACGTCAATTACAACACCAATTGAGAGATGTATTCAGTTGCATATATGACTTACCCATGGCACTCTTGCGGGTATTGCTGGGCAATCAGCAGCCGTGTAGGTTTAGGGCATGTGTTGTTTGATTTGATCCTTTGAGATGAAACCGTGGCTTTTTCTTAGAGCAGTAAAATTACGGGACACGTTAGGGTTTGTATTGGCTGCGGTTGTTAAAGAAAACACCGCCAAGAGTATTTCACAACATGATGTAATTCGATTGTGTCTCGTACCGAAAGCGATAAGTCAATGTTACCATTTTCAGGGTTCGTTTGCGCCAGCAGCTCGTGTTGTTCATCAACAATCACAACGATTGTGTTTACACAAGGCTTCGATTGCATCGTCGCTGCACAGTTACTGTGGGCTGAACAGGTATGTTAAACTTCATATACAAACTACAGTGAAACAAATAAACGGTAAAATGCGAAATCCCAAATTAATATAAGTGAATTTCCTAGGATTTACTAGATGAAAATGTTGATTTATCAACGAAAATCGGTGTTTTTACGTGAAAACTAGACTAAAAAAAATTAAAAAAATAAGTATTCTGAAGGAAGCAAGAATAATTCCTATTATTGAACTTTTCAAATATAAATAACAGAGATTTTTATATAAATTAGATTGTAATGATTAATACTAAAGCGGAAGTTCTATTCTTTTGAATGTTGAAAAAGAGCTGTAAGTGATAGTTCATTATAAGTGTTGGTTTGACGCGAATTTTAGAAAAAGTAGAATCGGTTTGACGCAATAATTTATGACTAAAACTATATTTTTTTCAATGACGTTATTCACTATTTGAATAGCGTTTTTTTAGTGCAATTTTTTTGAAAAAAAGTAAAAAAAGTAGCATATATGTTACAGTGATATGCTCCCTCTAAAGTAGACACTAAAAAAAGTAAACTACTTTAGAGGGGTATTTTTAGATTGGTTAAGAAAACATACTGCAAAAGAATTAGAACAATTCATAGAATTGTATTTAGATGGTGTGCCTTTTCGTGAGCTGCGTAGTGAATATGGTTTAAAGATTTCACCTGGAGCATTTAATATGTATTTTTTGAACTATAAAGCAAATGGACCTTCTGCATTAGAAGATCGAGACGGGTTTAACACTTATACAAAGGAATTTAAAGAAAAGGTGGTTAAAGAGTTTTTAGAATCGAAAACCTATTTAAGAGTAATCGCAAGAAAATACAAAATTCCTTCTGCTAGAACTGTACGAAATTGGATTATTAAGTATACTAATGGTGAGGCCACGAAGGCCTACGATCCTAAGCCAGAGGTGTACACTATGAAATATAGAAAAACAACGCACGAAGAAAGAATCCTTATCGTCAAAGACTGTATTCAAAATCAATTAAACTATAAAGAAACCGCACAGAAATATAACATCTCTTACAACTTGGTATATCAATGGGTTAAAAAATATCAAAAATATGGTCCTGATGGATTAATAGACAGTCGAGGGAAACGAAAACCAGAAAATATACAGACAGAAACTGAGCGTATTCGTGCAGAAATGGCAATATTAAAGGCGCGAAACGAATATTTAGAAACAGAAAATGCCGCACTAAAAAAATTACAAGAAGTGGAAAGCGAGTTGATGTTTGCCAAACGAGATTTGAAGCGGAATATCAAACGATTAAAAAATTAAGTAAAAGAGGATTTCATATTACTCTATTATGTAAAGTGTTAAAAGTCAGTAGAGCTGGCTATTATAAATGGTTAAATCGTGTCCCTTCGGAATCTGAAAAACGACTACGTCGTTTAATGGAATTAATACACGAAGTATATGAATCTGTTCAAGGTATATATGGATATCGTCGTATCACAATCTATTTAAACTATTATAGAAATGCAAAAAGTGAATCATAAATGTATTCAGCGTCTTATGAAACTAATGGGATTAAAAGGCAGTTATACGAAAAAAACGTTATCGTTATAAATCGAACACTGAAGAATACACTGCAGCTAATATTTTAAATCGAGAATTTAAGAAAGGAATACGAGCCAATGGCTCTACTATTAACGGATATCACTGAATTGAAGTATGGAAAGGAAGAAAAAGCTTATTTAAGTGCAGTTTTAGATTATGGAACAAAGAAAATAGTTGCATATCAAATATCTAAACAAAAATAATAATCAAATCGTTAAAGATACTTTTTAATCAAATAAAAAGGAAGATAATTCCAACAAAAAAACAATGATTCATAGCGATCGAGGATTTCAATATACTTCTCATTTCTTTAAGCACTTTATAGAAAAAGGACAAATAACACATAGTATGTCCCTGTCCTGGAAGATGTATCGATAATGGACCGATTGAATCATTCTGGGGGACATTAAAGGAAGAAGTATATCGTTTATATCATTTTCAAAACCTATGAATCTCTTTTTCAAGAAAATTGAGGAGTATATCCAGTTCTATAATAAGAAAAGAATTACTTTTATCAATGGGATTAAAAATCCCAGCATAATAAAAAAAGACGAGTTCTTATGAACTCGTCATACACTTTAATTATTTTTCCTGTCTACTTGACAGGGTGCACTTCACAGTAACAAATATGTTACTTTTTGGAAATTTAAATTACAACTATTTAATAGAGAAATATTTAGAATTTAATCCAATTTGACAGTTTTTACACCGAACTTTGCCAGAAAGTTCACTGTTCCCTCTTAATAAAGTGCCACAATAAAATGAGAAACTTCCACAATGTTCTGGAAAAAAAGTTGGTTTAATATTTGTTTCCAATAAAAAAATATAATGAGATTGTGGAAATAGATGGAGGGATACAGTGAATAAGAGACAATCGGATATACTGAATTGTTTAATTCATGAAGACACACTTTTAAAGAGATTATTTCTCTGAACAATATATATTTATCAATCAACAGATGACTTTAAAAAGTCGTCTGTTGATTTTTATTTCCTATTATATTAAATAAAAACCTTTATTTAAAGGGAAATAAAGTTATTTTAAAAAAAGTTTGAAAAAAATTTTTTTAATTTAGGTATTTATTTTTTTAATTCATATCTGATACAATGAATACATCAGATGAATTCACTGCAAAACGTCACATCATTTCTAAAAGAAGGGATGATTTTATTTTTAAGCACTAATGTAAGCGAGTGCATAGAAAGTCATCTAACAAAATCATCTGCAGACTTTAGAAAATGATTATATTTTATGAAAGGAGAGCATATGGCTTTAACAAATGAAAGTCCATTCGTGGTATGCATCGACTCTGATGGCTGTGCAATGGACACAATGGATATTAAGCACATTCGATTCTTTGGACCGCTAGCTGCAAAGTTCTTCGAGATTCAAAATCAAGAAGTCTACTTAAAAGAATGGAATCGTGTCAACTTATTCTCTGAAACGAGGGGAATTAATCGCTTCAAAGGATTGCTACTTAGTCTCGAGTTTGCTAAAGAACATGGCGAATCAATTGAAGACTTTACAGCGTTTGCTAACTGGTGTAATCATACAACTTCTCTTTCCAATCAATCACTGGAAGAGGAGATTACAAAGCATAATGATGCTGTTCTAGCGAAGGCACTCGAGTGGAGCAAGGCTGTAAATCACGGCATTGAAACAGAACTTGTTGGCGAAGACAAACCTTTTGAAGGCGTGAAAAGAGCTTTAGAAGAAATTAGTAAAGTAGCACAGATTGCGATTGTTTCTTCGGCCAATAGCGAAGCGGTTAATAGCGAATGGAAACGTCATGGGTTAATGCCATTTGTTTCAGAATTCTTCGGACAAGAACGAGGAAGTAAAGCAGCAGCGATTAAAGAAATCAAGTCTCTCGGATTTGAAAAAGAGAAAATCTTAATGATTGGAGATGCACCTGGTGATTTAGACGCTGCAAAAGTTAATGAAGTACATTTCTATCCAATTTTATTTGGAAAAGAAAAAGAGTCGTGGGAAACGTTAATTGCAAAAATTCTTCCAGAATTTATTGGCGGACATTACGACGATAAAAAGTATCAAGCAATTTATCATAATCATTTATCACAATTTAAGTCATAAAAAATAAGGAGTTATTAACATGGAAAACACAGGAATTCATAGAGCGAAAACGTGGCAAATGGCGTTATTTGCTTTAAATAATACATCAACAAACTTATGGCTAGTTCTATTGAACTTCGTTGCTTACTATTTAACAGGTTATGTAGGGGTAGCGGTAGTAATGGCTACTTCTGTAATGACATTTATGCGTATTTGGGACGCGATTACAGACCCAATCGTTGGTTATATCGTAGATAAAACAGATGGAAAATTTGGTAAAAACCGTCCGTTTATGGCAGCTGGTAATATCGTGTTACTAATTACTACTTTCTTAATGTTCTTTACAACTCACCATTTACCAGAACAATTTAGATTCATCTATTTCTTAGTGATTTATTTAATCTACATCATCGGTTATACATTACAAACTGTAGTAACTAAATCAGCTCAAAGCTGTTTAACAAATGATCCTAAGCAACGTCCAACATTTGGTATTTACGACGGTATCTATAACGCTACATTATTCGCGTTAGTACCAGGTTTTGTTGCTCAACACTTAGTTCCAAAATATGGCGGTTTTACTGCTGAATTATTCCAAGAACTATGGATTTATATTGCTCCTGTTACTGTAATCTTCACTTGGTTAGCAATCTTTGCACTTAAAGATAAAGACCGTACAGAGTTCTTCGGTACTGGGGAACCTGTTAAAGTTACTTTCAAAGATTACTGGGATGTATTAAAAAATAACCGCGCTATCCAAATGTTAGTAGTATCAGCATCAACGGATAAATTGGCAGCTTTGGTTACTTCTAATGCTACGGTATCTGTAATCATCTTTGGTATCATTTGTGGAAACTATAAATTACTTAACACATTTAACCAATATACATTAATTCCTAAGATTTTAATTATGATTCTTGGAGTTAAATTTATTGCACAAAAACTAGGACAAAGAAAAGCGTTGTTATTAGGTTCATGGGCAGGTATTATCCTTTACGGATTATTATTCGGTCTATTCTATGTTGCTGATCCTTCAACATTCTCATTACCAGGAGCTGAGGGATATACAGGATTATCATTCTTTACAATTGCGTTCTTAGTATTATTTATCTTAGCTCAAGGTGCAAATGGTTTAGCAGGTACAATGGTAATTCCTATGACAGCTGACTGTGCGGACTACGAAGTATATCGTTCAGGACGTTACGTTCCTGGTTTGATGGGAACATTATTCAGTGCTGTTGATAAAATCGTTTCTTCATTTGGTTCTGCATTTGTAGGTATCCTATGTGCATCTATCGGTTTTACTGAAAAATTACCTCAAGTCGATACACCACTAACACCAGAATTGAAATTTATCGGTTTAGTGATGTTCTGTGGATTCGTTATGTTTGGTTACTTCTGTAATATTATCGCGATGAAATTCTACCCATTAAACAAAGAGAAAATGGAAGAAATTCAAACGGAAATTGCTCGTATCAAAGCTGAAACATTAGCAAAACAAAATGCATAATTAATCAACGCTCCGTAAGCTAAATAGTTTACGGAGCTTCATTATAGGAGGAAGTAAAATGGCAAGATTAGTAGATTTATCAAAAAAACCATACAACTTAAACCCAAATCAAATTGAATGGGTTGAGTTAATGATTAAAGGCATGACGGATGAAGAAAAAGTGGGACAATTATTTACAAACTTATTCTTCTTTGGAGGAGATGCTTTTAGCGGAAACAACTTAAGCAACAAAGAAATTCTTGAAAAATACCATATTGGTGGTGTCCGATATATGAATGGTAGCCCAGAAGATGTTCAGGGATTGATTAATGATCTTCAATCTCAAACAAAAATTCCATTATTAGTGGCTGCAAACTGTGATTCAGGTGGTGACGGTGCCGTTAAAGGGGGTACTTATATCTCTTCTGGTGCGCAATCCGAAGCAAGTCGTGATACATGGGTTCCTTATCATGCAGGACTTGTATCTGCTCGTGAAGAAACAGCTCTTGGGGTAAACGTTAACTTTGACCCATGTGTGGATATTCTACAAAACTGGAGAAATACAATCGTTAATACTCGTGCGTATGGTACAACTGCTGAAGATGTTATTAAATATACAAACGCATATGTTGAAGGATTAAAAGCTGAACGAGAAGTAGTTTGCTGTGTGAAACACTTCCCTGGAGATGGAACTGAAGAACGTGACCAACACTTAATTTTAGGGGTGAATGAACTTTCAGTAGAAGAGTGGGAAAATTCTTTTGGTAAAGTATATCGTAACCATATTGACAATGGTGTTGAAATGATTATGGCTGGCCATATTGCATTGCCTGAATACCAAAAAGCACTTCGCCCAGGCCTTGAAGATAAAGATGTAATGCCAGCAACACTTGCTGAAGAATTAATTCAAGACTTGCTAAAAGAAAAATTAGACTTCAACGGAATGGTCATCACAGATGCCAGCCACATGTTAGGGATGACAAGTGCGATGCGTCGTGAGGATTATGTTCCAGGAGCTATTGCTGCAGGATGTGACATGTTCTTATTCTTCAATAATATGGAAGAAGACTTTAACTTTATGTTAAAAGGATATCACGATGGAGTCATTACTGAAGAACGTATGACGGATGCATTACGACGTATTTTAGGATTGAAAGCAAAATTAAATCTCCCAGAAAAACAAGCAAATGGTACATTGTTGAAAGATAAGAAAGAGTTAGAAGTCATTGGTTGCGCTGAACACCTAGAATGGCAAAAAGAAGCAGCTGACCGTGGAATTACTCTTGTTAAAGACACACAACAAAACTTACCAATTAATCCTGTAGATCATAAACGTGTACGCTTGTATTACTTAGATGGTGAAAAAGGTGGAATCATGGCTAATGATGATTCAGTTTTAAACCGTTTCGTAGATGAATTAACAAGTCGTGGATATAAAGTAACCGTTAATGATGGAAATAGTCGTATCAAAGGTCGTACACTAGAGTATAGAGATACAGTTGATTTAGCATTAGTAGTTGCAAATGTGATTGGGTATGGTGCACAAAATAATTACCGCATCCAATGGAAGACAGCAATGTCGAATGAGGTTCCTTGGTATGTACATGAAGCACCAACTGTATTTGTGTCTACAAACTTTACAACTCATTTACATGATGCAACAATGGTTAAAACATTTATTAATGCTTACCACGGTAATGAGAATACAGTTAAAGCTGTAATTGACAAACTTGAAGGGAAATCTGAATTCAAAGGAACTCCTAATGAGTTAGTGTGGACAGAAAAATGGCAAGCTAGATTATAGAAAGAGGGATGATACATGTTATATCCAGTTTTAAATGCAAAGAGAAAACGTTATTCGTTAGATGGAATTTGGAACTTTAAGCAAGGTGAATACGTTCCAGGGGTGGATGCGCGCCTTTCTGCTGAAGACTTAATGGTGGTACCAAGTTCATTTAATGATGTAGCAGTGGAATCTGAAAAAGATATTTTATTGGAGATAACTGGTATGAGCGTACTTTTAGAGTACCTTCTTTCGAATCAGATGAAGAATTAGTGCTTCGTTTTGGTTCTGTAACACATCAAGCAAGAGTATATGTGAACGGTCAATTATTAGGAGAACATATCGGTGGTTTTACGCCATTTGAAGTTCGTATTCCTGAGGAATTGACAATTGAAAAAGAACTATTGATTAGTGTTTGTGCTAATAACATTTTAGATCATACTACTTTACCAGTCGGTAACTACTCTGAAGAATTATTGCCGGATGGTTCTGTGAAAAAGAAAGTTTCAGAAAACTTCGACTTCTTTAACTATGCAGGGATTCAACGTCCGGTTCAATTATTAGTCCTTCCTAAAGCGCGTATCGAAGATATTGTAGTAACTTACGATATTCATGGAAATGATGCGACTGTAAAGGTAGCGGTAGAGAATACTGCTAATGGAGGAAATGCAACAGTAACAATTTTAGACGAAAATGGTGAAGTTGTGGCAAAAGGTGAGGCAGGAGCTGAACTAGAAATTGCTAATGTTCGTCGCTGGGAAGTATTAGATGCGTATCTCTATACAGCAAAAGTTGAATTGTTTGCTGGAGAAGAATTAGTAGATGAATACGAAGAACTATTTGGAGTTCGTACCATTCGTGTTGAAAAAGGTCAATTCCTAGTAAATGACAAACCGGTATATTTCAAAGGGTTTGGAAAACATGAAGATAGTTATGTTAATGGTCGTGGTTTTAACGAAGCTGTAAACTTGATGGACTTGAATTTAATGAAAAACATGGGGGCAAATTCATACCGAACAGCCCACTATCCATATTCAGAAGAGATGATGCGTTTATCAGACCGTATGGGATTCTTAGTCATTGATGAAGTTCCAGCTGTTGGTTTATTTGCAAACTTTACGGCTGCTTTAAGCATGAATAGAGGGGAATCTAAACCGATTAAGACATGGGAATATTATGAAACCATGGAAAACCATAAACGTGCACTTAAGGAACTTGTTGCTCGTGATAAGAACCATGCGTGCGTAGTCTTATGGAGTGTAGCGAACGAGCCAGATGGTGCTGGAGAAGGTGCCGATAAATACTTCGAACCTTTAGTCAAATATGTGAAAGAGTTAGATCCGCAAAACCGTCCAACAACGGTAGTGAATATTATGATGGCAACTCCAGAACGTGATTTAATTTCACCATTGATTGATGTGCTTTGCTTAAATCGTTATTACGGTTGGTATGTCAACCATGGGGATATTGAAGGAGCACGCGAGGGTCTTCGTAAAGAGTTGCTTAAATGGCAAGAAAAATATCCAGATAAACCAATCATTATGACAGAGTACGGTGCAGATACATTACCTGGATATCATTCAAATTGGGATGTTCCGTATACTGAAGAGTATCAAGAACGATTCCATCAGATGAGTCATGAAGTATTTGATGAACTCCAAAACTTTGTAGGTGAACATGTTTGGAACTTTGCTGACTTTGAAACAAATAGTTATGCGTTAATTCGTATCCAAGGAAACCACAAAGGATTATTCACAAGGAATAGAAATCCAAAATCAATCGTTAAATTGTTTAGAAACCGTTGGAACGCTATTCCAAACTATCATTACAAAAAATAGTGAGTACTTTTCGAATGCTATTCTAATGGTTTGAGCTATAGTGTGAGAACTGTTAGAATAGGTTCGAAAAAGTGTCGAATGGGGAATAGAGATGAAAGAGAAAACAGTTTCTTTAGTGGAACAAACCGCAAATCGAATTATTGAATATTTTGAAAAGAATGATTTAAATGTTGGGGATAAGTTGCCAAATGAATATACATTGGCTCAAGACTTAGAAGTGGGACGCAGTACGTTACGTGAAGCAGTGAAAATGCTAGTTTCAAAAAATATATTGGAAGTTCGCCAGGGGTCAGGTACTTATATCACTAGTCTAACAGAGACAATCAAAGATCCTTTAGGTTTTGGTGAGATTGATAATCATATGAAACTAACTCAAGACTTGTTTGAGGTTCGTTTCTTAATCGAGCCACAAATGGCAAGCCTTGCAGCACAGCATATTACGGATGAAGAGGTAGCTGTTTTAGAAAGACTTGAAAAGGCATTGGAAAAAGAAATTCATTCAGAAGGAGATATCCATTTTAGATTGGATATTCAATTTCATAGTGCCATTGCGGAAGCTAGTAGAAATGTAGCGATGCAACAACTGATTCCAATTATTATTCAATCGATTAAATTATATAATGATTTCTTTACAAGTGAGCAGAGCAAAGCGAACACAATTCGTGCTCATAGAGAGATTGTAAAAGCGATAAAGAAACGCGATGCAGTCGGAGCTAGAGATGCAATGTTATTACACTTAGCGGATAATCGTCGTACCTTATCTTATAACTAAGTCATCTGACGAAAGTGATGCTTAAAAACAGAATATTGTCATTGACACTAAAAGTCATCTGATGTATCATAGAGATAACAGATGACTTTTATTTTTTTACTAGAAGGAGAAAAAGCTTATGTCAAGTGTATTAGATCAATTAAAACAAAACTATATTTTTGCAGTTATACGCGGGAAATCATCAGATGATGCAATTGAAATTTCAAAGCACTCAGTATTGGGTGGTATTAAAAATATTGAAGTAACTTATACAACACCTGATGCTTCAAAAGCTATTTCAGAATTAAAAGCATTCTATGCGAATGAAACAGAAGTAGTGATTGGTGCTGGAACGATTATGACAGTAGAATTAGCTAAAGAGGCGATTGCTGCAGGAGCAGAGTTTTTAGTAAGCCCTCATTATGATGCGCATATTCAAAAAGTCGCTCATGAAGCTCATATCGATTACTTCCCAGGATGTGCAACAACAACTGAAATCGTACAAGCGATGAATGGTGGAGCGAAAATTATTAAATTATTCCCTGGTGGAGTTTTAGGACCTTCATTTATTAAAGATATTCATGGTCCAATCCCAAGTGTGAATTTAATGCCTTCGGGTGGAGTTTCTCTTGCAAATATTAAAGAGTGGAAAGAAAAAGGTGCGGTTGCTGTCGGTGTCGGAAGTGCGCTTGGAGCAAAAGTGGCAACTGAAGGCTATGAAAGTGTAACACGCATTGCTAAAGAATTCGTCTCTGCGTTGGAGGACTAATCATGACATTTAATCGAAAAAATTTTTTACTACAAAGTAAAGTGGCGGAAGATTTGTACCGATTGGTTGAAAAACTTCCAATTGAAGATTTCCACTGTCACTTATCACCTCAAGAAATTTTTGAGGATAACCCATTTGAAAATGCTGTACAAGTATGGCTGGGAGGTGATCATTATAAATGGCGTTTAATGCGTGCAAATGGCGTGAATGAACGTTTGATTACAGGAGATGCAACTCCTGAAGAAAAATTTGAAGCATGGGCCAAAACGTTGGCTAAAGCTTTTGGAAATCCTTTATATCACTGGAGCCATTTGGAACTAAAACAAGTTTTTGGCATTGATGAGTATGTCACTCCTGATAATTGGAAAATGATTTATGATCGTATGAATCAAACAATTGCAGAGGAAGAGTTGAGTCCAAGAAAATTGATTAAACGTTCAAATGTAGAATTTATTGGAACAACTGACCATCCTCTTGATTCGTTAGAATGGCATAAAAAGATTGCAGAAGATGCATCTTTTGACACAATTGTTGCACCAACATTCCGCCCTGACGAAGCCTTTGTGTCACATCCAAAATTTGCTAGCTTTGTGACTAGACTACAAGAAGTAACTAACGTAGAAGTTCGTTCGTTTGATAGCTTTGTGGAAGCTTTAGAACAACGTATCGAATTCTTTGTAGCAAACGGATGTAAAGCAAGTGATATTAGCTTTGGAGAAATCTTGTACAAGAGAGCTTCAAAAGAAGAATTAGATGCAATTTTTGCTAAAGTGATTCGTGGGGAAGTGCCTACTCTTGAAGAAATTCAACAATGGCAAACAGAAGTGTTTATTGCCTTATGTGGGTTATACAAGAAACACAATCTAGTGACACAAGTTCACTTTGGTGCAGTCCGAGATACAAACCGTAAGTACTTTGAAAAAATTGGTGTAGATGCAGGTTTTGACTCAACAGGAGATCAAACGCATCTAGCACTGGCTTTAAACCAATTATTAAATGCATTAGAAGAATCGAATCGTCTTCCAAAATGTATTTTCTATAACTTAAATCCTTCGTACAACGATATTTTGGCCAATACACTAGCCAACTTCCAAGCAAACGAAGAAGGGATTAAAGGTCGTTTACAATTTGGTGCAGCTTGGTGGTTCTCTGATACTGAAAAAGGAATGAGAGAACAAATGCTAGTCTTAGCGAACCAAAGTTTATTATGGAATTTTGTAGGCATGCTGACTGATTCAAGAAGCTTCTTATCGTATCAAAGACATGATTACTTCCGTCGTATTTTAGTGTCACTTGTGACTGAATGGATTGAAAGTGGTCGAATCCCTTATGACGAAAAATTAATTACAGAGTTCTTAGAAGCAATTTGTTATAAAAACGCTAAAGAATTTTTTGAATTGAACTAAAGGAGGAATAAAAATGGAAATGACATTCCGTTGGTATGGACATGATGATCAGGTAACTCTAGAGAATATTAGACAAATCCCTGGTATGAAAGGTATTGTAACAGCAATTTATGATGTGCCAGTTGGGGAAGTATGGAGTCGTGAACGTATTCGTCAATTAAAACAAGACGTTGAAGCTTCAGGATTAAAATTGTCTGTCATTGAAAGTGTTCCAGTTCATGAAGATATTAAACTTGGAAAACCAACAAGAGATCATTTGATTGATAACTATATTCAAACTATCAAAAACTTAGGAGCTGAAGGTGTTAACATTGTATGTTATAACTTCATGCCAGTATTTGACTGGACACGAACTGATTTAGCATATGATCTTCCAGATGGGTCTAATGCATTAATCTTCGATGAAGAAGTGGCTAAGAAAATGGACCCTGTAAAAGGGGAATTATCTCTGCCAGGTTGGGATTCAAGTTATACAAAAGATGAAATGAAAGCTATCATGGATGAGTATTCTAAAGTTGACGAAGAAAAACTTTGGGAACATTTAGAGTACTTCATTAAACGTGTTATTCCAGCAGCAGAAGAAGCTGGTGTGAAAATGGCAATCCATCCTGATGACCCACCTTATAGCATCTTTGGATTACCTCGTATCATTACTTGCAAAGAAAACCTTGTAAGATTTGTGGAATTATATGATAGCCCAAATAATGGGGTAACCGTTTGTGTAGGATCATATGCTTCTGATCCAAACAATGATGCTGTTGAAATGTTAAAAGAAATGTTGAAACGTAATCGTGTAAACTTTATGCATGCTCGTAACATTCGCTTAACAGGAAAAGGTAAATCATTTGAAGAATCAGCACACCCAACAGAATACGGTTCAATTGATATGTATGAAGTGGTTAAAGCTCTTCATGATGCAAATTGGGAAGGACCAATCCGTCCAGATCATGGCCGTATGATTTGGGGAGAAACAGGTCGCCCAGGATATGGATTATTTGACCGTGCTCTAGGAGCTACTTACCTTCATGGATTAGCTGAAGCAGTAGCAAAAATGCAAAACAATAGGAGAAAACCCATGACACAATTTTTTGATTTTACAAATAAAGTCGTAGTAATTACAGGTGCCGGCGGAGTGATTTGCGGAGAACTCGCAAAGAACTTTGGTAAACAAGGTGCAAAGGTAGCTTTACTAGATTTAAATGAAGAAGCTGCACAAAAATTTGCAGATGAAATTATTGCTGAGGGCGGTATCGCAAAAGCATATAAAGCAAACGTACTTGAAAAAGAATCATTAGAAGCTGTTCGCGAAGCCGTGAATAATGATCTTGGTACAGTAGATGTTTTAGTAAATGGTGCTGGAGGAAATAACCCTCGTGCGACAACAGATAATGAATTTCATGAAGTAGGATTAAGTGCGGAGACAAAAACATTCTTTGACTTAGATAAAGCGGGAATTGAATTTGTATTCAACTTAAACTATTTAGGTACATTATTACCAACACAAGTCTTTGCACAAGATATGGTTGGAAAAGAAGGAGCGAACATCATCAATATTTCTAGTATGAATGCTTTCACTTCCTTTAACAAAAATTCCAGCATACTCGGGGGCGAAAGCAGCCATTAGTAACTTTACTCAATGGTTAGCGGTTCACTTCTCTAAAGTGGGAATTCGTTGTAATGCAATTGCACCAGGATTCTTAGTGACAGCTCAAAATGAGCGATTACTATTTGATGAACATGGTAATCCAACTCCACGTGCGGATAAAATTTTACGTAATACACCAATGGGACGCTTTGGTGAATCAAATGAATTAGTAGGGGGAGTATTCTTCTTAGCTGATTCAACTCTTTCAAGCTTTGTAAATGGCGTTGTTTTACCAATTGATGGTGGTTTTGCAGCCTATTCTGGAGTATAATTTAAGAATATAAGAAGAATCGGAGTGAAAGCTTCGATTCTTTATCTATCATTGAAAAATTGGAGAAGAGATACAGAGATGAAAGTTATAACTCTTGGTGAAATTTTGTTAAGATTATCGACCGCAGATGATGTACGATTAAAGAGTGCAAAAGAGTTTAGAGTCTGCTATGGTGGAGCTGAAGCAAATGTAGGGATTTCCTTAGCGCACTTTGGCCATGATGTTTCTGTTGCAACGGTTCTACCACAAGATAATCCTTTAAACGATGCTGTAAGTTTAAGATTACGGATGAATGGAATCAATACGAATTTAGTAGCGACAGAATATGGAAGATTAGGAACATACTTTTTAGAACAGGGGAATGCAGGGCGTGCTACTCGTGTTACATATGATCGATTATATTCTAGTATTTCAGTGCTAGAAACCCTCTGCTGGGATTTGGATGAAATCTTTAAAGGTGTCGATTTATTGCATATCTCGGGGATTTTACCAGCACTTTCGAAAAAATGGCAAGAATGGACTGTTGAAGTCGTTCGTAAAGCAAAAGAATACGGATGTCGTGTCAGTTTTGATATGAACTATCGTAGTAAGTTATGGAGTTATGAGGAAGCTTATTCTTGTTTCCAACAAATCTTGTCATATGTGGATATTCTTTCTGCTGGTAGATTAGATGCGATTCATTTCTTGAAAGTAGTATCAGAAGACGAAGATATTTCACTAGAAGAGATTTACAAGCGAGTTCAAGCAAAATATCCAAATATTAAAGTGTTGTATTCAACAAAACGCAATGTATTTTCAACGAACCATAATGAATTACAAGGATTCTTTGTAGGTGAAGATGGAGTATTTGTAGAATCAAAACTCTATGATATTAATCCAATTATCGACCGAGTTGGTGGAGGCGATGCTTTCGCAGCTGGGATTTTAAACGGCGTTCTAAAAGGTTGGGACAGCCAACAAATAGTCGACTTTGGAACTGCAAGTTCTGTCTTAAAACATACCGTCTTTGGTGACTGGAACCCATTCAATGAAGAAGAAGTCTTTGAATTTATGAATCAAAAATCAGGACAGATTGTCCGTTAAATTTATTTAACAAATATTAGACGTCAGTGTTTATCTCTGTCGTCTTTTAATTTGGGCTTATCAAGCGCTAGGAAAACTGTTAAAATAGTGGAGAATAAGCAGTAGAAAGGAAATCGACATGGTTAAAAATTCTGTATGGATCCAACAAGAAATTTGTGGAGTAAAATTATATGTTTATCGTTCTAATGTTCAAAATGCTATGACCATTTATTTTTTAGATGGAGATCAATTCAAAGAACCTTTTAATCATTGGATCATTAAACATCAACCTGCACTCAATTTTGTACTCTTAAATGCAAATAATCGGACAGATGATTATACACCGTGGCCTCTCCAGACGTCTGAAACCATGCCGATGGATTTCGGGGGAAAAGCGGAAGAACATCTTTCTTTAATCACGACTCATGTGATTCCATTTTTGTGAGAGTGAATATGGTTTTGCTTCAAGTGCAGAAAAGAGAGTTATGGGTGGTTATTCGCTAGGTGGATTGTTCAGCTTGTATGCAGCGGTGAATACTGATTTTTTCGGAACTGTCCTTAGTTGTTCTTCTTCGCTTTGGTATCCGGGTTTTCTGGACTATTTAAAAGAACATCCCTTTAAAGCCGCTCATCCAAAATTGTACATGAGTGTGGGTGATCAAGAAGGAACGACTGCGACGAATTTAACAGCAGACCAAACTCTAAATACGCTAGCATTAAAAGAGTGGATTGAGCCGAAATTTCAAGCAGGTGATTTCCAGTTTACGTTGGAAGAGGGAAATCATGGAACTAATATTTCAAGACGTGTCGAACGTGCTGTTGAATGGGTAGAAGAGAATAGTAAATAAGTAAAAAATCCACTGGTTTATCCAGTGGATTTTTTACTAACGATGCCAAAGGGATTCGAACCCCCGACCTAGCGTTTAGGAAACGCTTGCTCTATCCTGCTGAGCTATGACATCTTGTTACCTTAATTGAACCACACAACCCCATCATCTGTCCATACACAGTTACTAATTCTTAACTTAAATGAGCATTGACAATCTTCCCCCTCACAGCAACCCTAAAGACAGAACACTATCATTTTCTTTTCTATTTTGAAGGTTTAGAGAGTGTTTATGCAATGAAAAGGAAGATGGAGTCCCTTGGGATTCTATGGTAGGAGTAAGAGTGATTGGTAACTGATGCGAATATGAGACTCTAGGAATTTATTCCGTAGAGACTCATTGAGGCTCAGTAGGTGAGAGACTTTGGCTCGAACCGGTACAGCTCTTATCCCTACCATGAAGATATCCCAAAGGGACGGAATCCAAAGATTTTCTTGGTGAGTTGGTTTGTGATGAAATGGTGCGGTTATAGTAGCCATATTAGGGAATCGCATTGAATGTGAATTAGCTGGAGTTAGGAAGTGATTCCTTACTCCAGCTTTGAGCTTCAAAGGTGCAAGACCAAGGCTTGCACCGGTGCCCTAATATAGCAACTATAACGAAACGCACCATTTCTAAAAACAAACCAACAGTCAAATAAAAAACCACCAAAGAAAATCTTTGGCAGTTTCAGGTGCATTTATTTAGTTTGCTGATTGACGGCGTGAAGATTGCCAATGCGAGTACAGACGGAAAATCGAATCGACCGTAAAGATAGCCAGTGCAATCATCCCCGCAGTAATCATCGTTTGCCCAAAGAAGAATTTCCCTTTTTCAACATCGCCCACAAAGAAGGCGTATACGGTACGGTACATGCCGGCACCTGGAACGAGTGGGAAAAATCCAGGGATAAAGAATACCGTTACAGGGGCTTTGAAATAGCGTGCTGCTATATGCGATAAAAATGCAATTGTAAGGCCGCTATAGTAAGTCGCTAGTTGTAATCCCGAACGGTCTAAGAAGAAGAGATATACAAACCAGCCAATGCCTCCAATAATCGAAATATGAATGAGGAGTCGTTTTGGTGCTTCAAAGACAATACAACTAAAGTAGACGGCGATAAGAGCACTAATTACTTGATAAATCATAAGGGGTTTGCACCTCCTGCTAACACGAGTCCCAGAGCAACAGCAATAGCGACGGAAAGAGCCGTCACAAACGCTTCAATTGCCCGAGCTGCTCCTGAGTTGTAGTCTCCGCGTAATGTATCGCGAATCGCATTTGTAATGGCGGTTCCAGGCACAGCAGGCATGATTAATCCAACAATGGAGATGCCGATTCGAGCATCCGGAACGAAATGTTTCTGAATCAAAATGATAATGACAATTGCTGGAATAATCGACAGGAGGTTCAACACGAATGTTCCTAATTTTAATTTTGGATCTAACTTATAAATAAATGGCATGATAATCGCTGCTACTGATGCAATGACGAGTTCAATTGGCGTTGCTCCAAATAGAGCAGCGTAGAACCCACACATCAGAATAAGGCCTAGATCTTTTAACCACTGTGGATATTCGGATTCTTTTAAATCTTGTAATCGTTGATAAGCTGTATCGAGGTCGATTTCTTTTGTCACTAATTGACGAGAGATTGCGTTGACCTTTATAAATTCGGTTCAAGTTCGTGTCGCGATTTGGAACACGACGAATTTCTGTAATAGAATCGATGCAGTCATCATCGAGTGTTGCAAAGATTCCAGTCGCCATTGCGAAGGCTTCGCAAGTTTCAAAGTTTGAAGTGGAGAGAATATAGTTCATTGTTTCTTCCACGCGATACGATTCCGCATTGCATTCGAGCATGATTTGACCAGCCAGAATAGCGGTATCCATTAATTTTTTTGCATACGATCGCACAAAGCCTTCCTCCTTACTAAAAATACTCTCTAAGTATAGCATACTAGCGGTGTTTTGCTAAGTAGAAATTTTTTTATGAAATGAAAACTGTACTATTTTTCATATTGCTATACAAATTAGTACAGTTGTTTTTTTGATGATTGTTTTAACATTGTACTGTTTTTTTAAAAAGTATTTAGTGTATTATTAAGATAACAAATTTTTTTGGAGGGATATCCGTGGAATTATTTGAAGAATTATCACTTAAAGTGAAAGGGAAAGACGTTAAAAATCGTATTTTCCAGAAGGAGATGAACCAAGAATTATTGGTGCAGCTGTTCGTTTATTAGCAGATGGACTTTTGCAAACCAATCTTACTTTGGGAATGTAGACCAAATTAACGAAGTGGCAAATGCTCGTGGATTTAACATTTCTCATTTAGAAATTATCGATCCTGAAAACTTATGCAGACGATAAATATGCTGAAATGGTAGCAAGCTTTTGTAGAACGTCGTAAAGGTAAAGTATCTGAAGAAGACGCTCAAAAATTATTACGTGACGTAACTTACTTCGGAACAATGATGGTATACATGGGACTAGCAGACGGATTAGTATCTGGTGCGGTTCACTCAACAGGGGACACTGTACGTCCAGCGTTACAAATCATCAAAACAAAACCAGGTGTCTCTCGTACAAGTGGTGCGTTCATCATGATCAACAGCGACAAATCTAAGAAATACTTATTCTCAGACTGCGCAATCAACATCAACCCTAACGCACAAGAATTAGCTGAAATCGCAGTAGAATCTGCAAAAACAGCTGAATTATTCGGTATCGAACCAAACGTTGCAATGTTAAGTTTCTCAACAAAAGGTTCTGCTAAATCTGAAGAAGCATTAAAAGTAGCTGAAGCAACTAAAATCGCTCAAGAATTAGCTCCAAACTACAACATCGACGGAGAATTACAATTCGATGCTGCGTTCGTACCAAGCGTTGGTAAACAAAAAGCTCCAGACTCACCAGTAGCTGGACAAGCAACAGTATTCGTATTCCCAGAAATCCAATCAGGAAACATCGGATACAAAATTGCACAACGTTTCGGTAACTTCGAAGCAATCGGACCAATCCTACAAGGATTAAACAAACCAATCTCTGACTTATCACGTGGATGTAACGAAGAAGACGTCTACAAATTAGCAATCATCACTGCTAACCAAGCATTGATGGAAAATTAGGATGTGAGACATCGCGCTCAGAAATCGATCACTGGACCGGAACGACGGAAGGAACGTGAAACGTTCTGCGTACGTTTCGGGAAGTGGACGCGATTTCTGCGATGGCGAACTCAACTACATAAAACGACTCGCAATGCGAGTCGTTTTTCTATTTATATAGCCTTATTAGATGTTCTCGAATCACGAGTGATGAAGAGAACGTCAATAAGCTACTGTGCGATGCGAGACTTCGAGTGCGGATATTCTGGAAGCAAAACTTTACAGTGCGAAGTTTTGGGCCTGTGATGGCAAAAGTCAACCAAACTTTTGCAATTCTGTTTTACTCAAAAATTTTTTTGATCATTATAACGTATACATTATAATGATATTTTTTTCGTTTTTCTTTAAAACACTATGATATAGACGTTTCTAGAAGTTTTTTTCATTTTAAAAACGGAAAAAAATTTTTTTCTAAGCATATAAATTG